>Ga0310345_10000012_pt1 | contig 540540 bp, 436 predicted proteins | sample HC15DNA20500_MG_FD_204667 | JGI IMG/M metagenome (GOLD analysis project Ga0310345, IMG submission 204667) | Marine microbial communities from station ALOHA, North Pacific Subtropical Gyre - HC15-DNA-20-500_MG | ecosystem: Environmental > Aquatic > Marine > Oceanic | place: Pacific Ocean... | reverse complement strand
GGCAACGAATTGCATCTGCGGGGAGGATTTTTCAGTAAGTCTATAAAAGCAAAGAGCCTACGCCCACAATGACCTTGTCAAACAACATGTCTCTCGACACGGAGGTCGTCGTGGAACGTAAGCTCTTTCTCAAAGTGTATCGGATGATCCGGGAAATCGACAGGCAGCGCAAGTCGTGCGAGCGGTCGAGTGGTGTTGTATTTCGTGACGTTCAAATCGTTGCGATGCACTTCTGGGCAACAATTTGTGATCGAAATCAGAGCTGGGTCTGTTCGCGATCGAACTGGAGTCCCCGTCTGCCGCACGGATGGCCGCGCCTGCCATCGGAAGCACAGTACTCTCGGCGTCTGAAATCGCATCAGGTCCAAGACCTGATTGACAAGATGGAACAGAAACTGAAGTCCGCTGACCCCGAGCAGTGGTGCGTTCTTGTTGATGGGAAGCCGCTCCGCGTCAGCCGCTTCAGCAAAGATCCTGAAGCGACGACCGGATATGGAGCAGGCGAGTTTTATCGTGGGTATAAGCTGCATGTGATCTGGGGGCGGAGTCGAATGCCTCTGGCCTGGGACATCCAGCCGGCGAATGTGGCTGAGCCCACAGTCGCCCTGACAATCATCCCCGAAGTTCCCGGAGAGGGTTACTTGATTGGTGATTCCGCCTATGACAGCAATGTCCTTTACGAAGCTGCAGACAAGGCGGGACGCGATCTGATCGCTCCCCGCAAGAAACCCGGAACGGGTTTGGGAAAAGGCCGAAAGCATCATCCTCAGCGGCTTCGTTCGGTCGAAATGACAGAAACAAACATGCATCCTCTCGGGAAAGCTCTGCTGAAAAGTCGGTCCACAGCGGAACGTCAATTCGGCTGGTTGACGGGCGGATGTGGTGGCCTTCAAAACTTACCAACGTTCGTCCGCCGCCTTCCTCGAGTGCGGCGGTGGATTCAGGCAAAATTGATCGTAAATGCCCTCTCCAACTGACCCAGATGCAATTTGTTGCCCACGGGGGCGAGGGAACATGGGAGCCTCCGCCCAACCGCGTCTTGACCCATTTTCGGGAATCGCCGATAGTTCGGGCCTTGAATCTCTAGAGCCAGGGCAAGGATGCGGGGCATGGAAATCTTCTTCTCAGTCGGCGAACCAAGCGGTGATGAGCATGCCGCGGCGCTGATTCAGCAGCTGAAAAAGCGAAATCCGAACGTTCGCTGCGTCGGTTACGGCGGTGAAGAGATGGCCGAAGCCGGCTGCGACATTTACTTTCCGCTCACCACGATGGCCGTAATGGGCATCATGAAAGTGCTCCCCCTCCTGCGGAAATTCTGGGGCCTGGGCCAGGCGGCGAAGCGGTACTTCCGCGAGCATCGCCCCGATGCCGTGGTCCTCGTCGATTTCCCCGGCTTCAACTGGTGGATCGCCCGCTACGCTCACGAAGCCGGGATTCCGGTTTACTACTATATGCCGCCGCAACTGTGGGCCTGGGGCTCGTGGCGGGTCAAGCGGATGCACAAGTACGTTGACCACGTCCTCTCGGGCCTCACGTTCGAGACGGACTGGTATCAGGAGCAGGGTGTGCAGGCGAAATTCGTCGGTCACCCCTTCTTCGAGGAAGTCGCCGAGCACGCGGTTCCAGCGGAAGCTCAGGCCGAATTGCGGGGCGATTCGCCGCAGGTCGTCGGCATTCTGCCCGGCTCGCGGACGATGGAAGTGACGATAAACTGGCCCGCCATGCTTGAGTGTATGCGACGTCTGCATCAGTCGCACCCCGACTGCCGATTCCTCGTCGCCAACTACAAACCGCATCATCTGGAATACTGCAAAGCCGAGCTTCAGAAAGTCGGCTTCGATCTGCCGATCGAGTTCCACACCGGAAAGACCTCCGAAATCATCGCCTCGGCCGACTGCTGCCTGATGGTTTCCGGCTCAGTCAGTCTCGAACTGCTCGCCCGGAACACGCCCGCTGTCGTCACCTACAAGGGGGGACTCGTGATGGGCATGCTGGTCAAACTGCTGGTGCGGTGCAAATACATGACGCTGCCGAATCTGATCAGCGGCTACGAAATGCTTCCCGAGTTCCCCTACATGTCGGGCGAACCGCAGGTCATTAACGTTATGACCGCCATCCTCGATCGCTGGCTCTCCGAGCCGCAGGTTCTGGCCGAGAAGCGAGCCGAGATGCGGGAACTGTCCGAGAAGATCGCCTCCTCGCAGGCATCGGCCGTGACGGCGTCCTATCTGCTGGAAACGATCGAGCAGCCGCGAACGCTTTCGCGAGCCGCGTAGCAGAGCGGCCGGAATTGAATGGCGGGTCCTCGTCCGCTAGTGTGATGCTTCACGGGTGAGCCCCTCGGCTGCTTCAGTCGGTGCGGGCACGTTTCCTTTCAGCATTGCGAATACAGGTAGCTCAGATGTCACTGCAAGATCAGACGGCTGTTGTCACGGGTGGAGGTTCTGGAATCGGGGCGGCAATTGCCCGCAGTCTGGCCGATGCCGGTGTGAAGGTCGTGATCAGCGGACGGAATCTCGACAAGCTGAAAGCGGTGGCCGAGCACAACACCGAGAAGATCATCCCGGTCGAAGGGGACGTCGCCGATCGCGACAGTGTGAAGTCGATGTTCGAAGCCGCGAACAAGGAACTCGGCCAGATCAACATCCTGATTCAGGCCGCCGGCATCAACGTGAAGAACCGGATGATGCACAATCTCGATCCCGCGGACTGGGATCGGATGATGGACATCAACGGCACCGGCGCCTTCAACTGCATGCGAGCCGTGCTGCCGCAGATGCGCGAACGCAAGTCGGGCACCGTGATTACGATCTCGTCCGTCGCGGGTATCCGGGCCGCTTCCCTGGGTGGCGTCGGCTACAACGCCTCCAAGTTCGCCGTCACTGGCCTGGGCATCTCGGCTGGCGATGAAGAAAAAGACAACGGCATCCGCTTCACGAACATCTACCCGGGTGAAGTCGAAACGCCGATTCTCGAGCAGCGTCCTAACCCGGTCACCGACGAACACAAGGCCCGCATGCTGCAGCCGGAAGACGTCGCCGCAGCCGTGATGATGGTCCTGCAACTCCCGCCGCGAGCCCGCATTCCCGAACTGACGATCGTTCCGCTGTATCAGTCGTTCGTGTAAGCATGGTTCGTCGATGGGAAATGCACTGCTGGGCAAGCCAGCGGTACCGCCCTCATGACGTTGAACGGTCCTGCACTCCGTAGGGTCCGCTGTGCGGACGCGTAATGGACGTCGCGAAACAGAGGACGGGTGCGTTGGTCTTTCCATGATTCAGGCTACGAAGTCCCGTGGAGCACAGAGAGCGGGACGAGAATTCAACCCGTCTTCCGCGTCCGCACATCGGACCCTACTGGAGTGGAATTGCGATCCGCTCTAGTTCTTTTTCTGGAACTTGGGGTCTGGTTCGGCGACGGGGTTGCCGATGACGATTGGCTTTCTGCCCGTGCCTTCGTAGCCCTGTTCCGGCTCGCCGTTCTTCTGCAGATGATCGGTCGCCCAGAGAACGCCGCGAGCGACGGTGTCGAGCCAGATGTCGGTGTTCATCGTTTCGTTGTGATGCCCCAGCGAGGTGCCGAACATCTTCGTGCCGCCGAACTCGTTGGCCCAGATCACGACCATGTCGCGTTCTTCCTGAACGCTGTAAGCGGTGGCGAGCGGCGTGCAGTTGTCCCAGACGTGCTCGATGTTGTAGAGCTCGCCGTTCGGCGTGTCCCAGCTTTTCGGGAAGTCCTTCATAATCGGATGATCGGCTGCCTGATTGACGACCTTCAGGGAACGGTTTCCCCGGTCGTGCTTCTTCGAGGTCACACCAATCGCTTCCCGCCGGGAGTCTGCTCCGCCAGTCGAATTGCGATAGCTGTGCAGCGCACAGTGAATGAACACAGCCGGCTTTCCCATGTAATGGGCGGCTGCGATCGACTTCACGAACTCGTCATCAGTCACGCCGCCAAAGCATTCGTTGTGCACGATGATGTCGTACTTGTCGGCCCAGCCCTTCTCTTTGTAGACCGAGACCTGGTGCTCCTTGCCCGAACCGCCTTCGTGCACGATGTCCCACGAGATGCTGATTCGCTGGCTGAGTCCTTCGCTGATGATCCGTTTCTGGTTCTCGTAATCGTGGCAGCAGCCACCGGTGATCAGCAGGCCTTTGAGCTTCGTCGACTTCGCGCCGTCCGGCTCGGCTGCGTTCACGGAGGGAATCAAAAGCGTCAGACAGAGAACGGCCAGAGCGTACGGCAGGTGTCGCATCGAGGGATTTCCTGAATAGCTGTGTCATTGGGATGGAAGACGGGTCAGCATGCCATAATCTGGAAGGCGGAGCAACAAAGCAGGCTCGGCGGGATGAACAGCCTCGATTGACGCCGCTTCGATGCTCCTCCATCATGAACCGCAACCCGTTCTGAATTCCCGTCCCTCTCACTGAGGTTTCCGATGTCGCTCATGCACCGTCTGCTGTTCGGTTTGATTCTGGTTCTCATCGCGTCGACAACCGTCCGAGCAGCCGAGCAGCCGAACATTCTGTTCCTGTTTGCCGACGATCAGCGGGCCGACTCGATCGGAGCCTGGGGCAATCCACACATCCAGACGCCGCATATCGACTCGCTGGTCAAGCAGGGGTTCAGCTTCCGTAACAACTACTGCTTCGGCTCCGACAGCGGAGCGGTCTGCATCCCGAGCCGGGCGATGGTGCACACGGGTCGCACGTGGATGCATTCCAATCATCAGATGAACGGCGAAGTCACTCTCGGCGAGCTGCTGCGAAAGAACGGCTACGAAACCTTCGGCACCGGGAAATGGCATAACGGCGGCCCTGCGCTGCTGCGGAGTTTCGACCGGGGCGAGAACGTCTTCATGGGCGGCATGTGCGATCACACGCGGGTGCCGATCTCGGAAATTGTCGACGGCAAACTCGTGTCGCATGGAATACAGGAGGGCGAATTCTCCAGCGAACAGTTCGCCGATGCAGCCGTGAAGTACCTGCAGACCCGTGACGAGAAGAAGCCCTTCTTCGCGTATGTCGCCTTCACCGCTCCCCACGATCCGCGAAATCCGCCGGAGAAGTTCCGGGAGATGTACTACAGCAAACGGCCGCCACTGCCGGAAAACTTTCTTCCGCAGTTGAACTTCAACAACGGCAGCCTCGTTATTCGAGACGAAATGCTGGCAGCATGGCCCCGGGACCCGAAAGTCGTCAGTGAACAGCTTTGCGAATACTACGGACTGGTTTCGCACATGGACGAACAGATTGGCCGAATCCTGAAAGCTCTCGATGAGACCGGGGAGCGAGAGAACACGATCATTGTTTACGCCGCCGATCACGGCCTCGGCATGGGCAGCCACGGATTGCTCGGCAAGCAGTCGGTCTTCGAACACAGCATGAAGTGCCCGCTGGTTTTCGTCGGACCGGGAATCCCGCAGGACGAATCGAGCGAGGCATTTTCGTACCTGCTCGACATCTATCCGACGTTGTGCAGTCTGCTCGGCATCGAAGCTCCGGAGCGGGTCGAAGGCGAAAGCCTGGCCGGGATCTGGAAGGGAGAAACAGAGTCCGTTCGCGAAACCGTCTTTTTGCCGTACCAGGAGACGCAGCGGAGCGTCCGGGACAAACGCTGGAAGCTCTGCGTTTATCCGAAGATCAACTTTCAGCAGCTGTTCGACCTGGAGAACGATCCCTACGAGCAGCATAATCTGGCCGCCGATCCGAAATATGCCGCTCAAAAAGACCGGCTGATGTCGAAACTCGAACAATGGCGGGAGAAGATGGGCGATGAGGCTCCGCTGTCCGTGGAGAAGCCGGCGGCTCAGTTCATCGATCTGACCGGGCACAAGCGGACGCCCGATGTTCATCAACCCGAGTGGATCGTCGAGAAGTATTTCGAGTAAGAGCCGCGGCTGTCACGCAACGCACCGAGAGTAAGTCTGGAAGTTCATGACCGAACCTGTAATTGCTGATCAGTCCGTCCGGACCCGGCCCATTCGCGATCCGCGTGTCTGGCTGGCGGTTGGGCTGGGAACTGGACTTTCTCCGTTTGCCCCCGGCACGTTCGGCACCCTGCTGGGCCCTCCTCTGGTGTGGGGTCTGGTGCTGCTCGGCGTTCACGGTCTCTGGTTCATTCCCGTTACGGCTCTGCTGTTCGCGGTCGGCGTCCCCATCTGCAGTGCGGGGGCGAAGCACTTCTCACGGAAAGACCCGCCCTGGGTGGTGTTCGACGAGATCGCCGCCTTTCCGCTGCTGTATGCGTTTTCTCCGTTCAACCCCTGGACGGCTTGTGTCGGCTTCGTGCTGTTCCGCTTCTTCGACATCCTCAAGCCGTGGCCGATCAAGCGGTTCGAAGCCCTGCCCGGCGGCGTCGGGATTATGGTCGATGACCTGCTGGCCGCCGCTCACGCCTGCATCGTTCTGCGAATTCTGGTCGAAGCGGCCACCTACGGTAAGCTGTTCTGATTCGGGCTTCTCAGCGAAACTCGTAGAAACACCACGAACGATTGCTTAAAATCGGCGGTGTACGTGCAGGCGAGAACAGAGAGTGTCGACTTAGCAGAGTTCCCTCGCCCCCTGGGGGGAGAGGGTTAGGGTGAGGGGGAAGTGCGGGGTCTATGCTTCGCAGGCCTTTGATTTCATCCTGATTGGAACGTCGCTGGTAAATCGCCCCCTCATCCGCCCTGCGGGCACCTTCTCCCCCTGAAGGGGGCGAAGGAACAGATTTAGATTGCCCCCTACCAGCTGAGCGATGCCGTCACGGCCTCCGCCAGCCGAATTCAGCGAAGACCTTCCCCGAGGAAGTAATCATGTCCGGAGTCAAAATCCCGTGTCCTCAGTGTCAGTCGGTCCTCAAGTTGAAGGATCGGAGCATGCTTGGCAAGACCGGGAAATGCCCCAAGTGTGGCCACAAATTCGTACTTGAAGAGCCTGCGCCGAAGCAGCCGGAGTCGCCGGTAAAGTTCGAGCTGGTCGACGAACAGCCAGCCGCCGGACAGAATGTGCAATGGATTCCCGACACACCCACCCCGGCGACACCCGCTACACCGCCAACACCGCCAACACCGCCATCCGAGGAGCCGACGTTCTCCTCGCTGATCGGCGAGCCGGCCGCTTCGACCGAACCGGCTGCGAATCCGCTTTCGTTTCTCGAAAGTGAACCCGCCGCACCAACGGGTGGCATACCGAGCTTCGCTGGCGAGGAACCCGTGGCTTCTCCGTTGGGAGATCTCACGAAAGACTCGGCTCCCGTGACGCCCCGGCGGAAACGGAAACGGCGAAGCAGTTCGGGCAACTGGATTGTCGTCGTGGCGATGCTGATCATCGTCGGCGGCGGCGGTTTCTTCATCTACAAACAGATGCAGCCGGGACAGTCGGGGCTGGTTCAGGTCACCACATCGCCGACAACTCCGTCAGCGGCTCCTGCGCCTGCTGCCGCTCCCGTGGCCGGGAAAACAACTCCGACCTCGGAAGTGACTCGCTTCGATCCCGTGCTCTCGAAGAGCCCGACCGATGGCCAGCCGATTCAGCTGTTGCATCTCCCAGCGGGAATTCGGGTCGTGATCAACCTGCGTCCAGCCGAAATCTGGGCGGATGAGCAGCAATACGCGGAGTTCCGGGCGTCGCTCGGCCCGCTGGGAACCTGGCTGGAAACCCAGATCGTCGACGTCTGCCGGCAACAGCCTAGTGAGATCGAGGAGTTGCTCGTCGGCCTGATTCTGGGGCCATCCGGAACAAAGCCGGAACTGGCCGCGGTAATTCACCTGAAGAATCCACAGCTGCGGGCCGATCTGCTGACTGCCTATGCCGGAGAAGCGTTTCAGGAATTCAATCCCGAGATCCAGATCGTCGGCGAACGGGCTTATCGAATCATCGATGACCGGACCGTTTCGTTCTGTCCGAAGCAGTACGCCGAGGACATGCTGAGCTTCGAATCGGCTCCGGCTATTACGGCCGGGCACATCGAGCAGATTCTCGAAGCGACCGACCGTCAGCGGCTCGTGACGCTGGCCTTTGATCCTTCCGACATCGAACAGCATCTGGAAACACTTTTCCCCGCCAGTGCACATCAGGCGATCGAGAAAATGATCCGCTGGCTGGGGCCGGAAGCGCAAGCCGCAAGCTGGAGCCTGCATGTTAACGACGACTTCTACACCGATCTGGCCGTACTCGGACAAAACACGACGAAGCCGTTCGTCCTGAAGTCGGAGTACCAGAAGCGGCTGAGTGCAGTACCGGAGATTATGCTGACGTCGGTTCAGAAGATGAATCCGCAGCGGTCCGGCTACCGAAAGATCATTGGCCGCTTCCCGGCCATGCTCAAAGTATTGTCGATGACCACAGCCGTCGCCGTCGACGGACAGTTCGTGAGGCTCGGCAGTCTGCTTCCGGCGAAAGCGGGACCGAACCTGGCGCTCGGATCGCTCCTCACCTGGGATGAATCGACGCGGACCGACTTCTCTGTCGCAGCGGTTGTGACGCCTCCCCCGAAAGCGGCTGCTCCGAAGACATTCGCCGAACGGCTGCAGACGAAGATGGATGTCGATTTCCGTCGTACGCCGCTGCAGGAAGCCTTCGCCTACATCTCGGACGAATCCAAGATTCCAATCGAAATCGATGGAGATGCCCTGAAACTGGCCGGGTTCACGAAGAACATGCCGCAGACCCATCAGGAAGAGAATCTGACGACGCTGCAGGCGATTTACACGATCGTCAGCAAGTACGAGGGAGAATCCGATCCGCTGGTTGCCCATATCTCCGAGAAGGACAACCTCATCACCATCCTGACTAGGAAGGTCGCGACGGCGAAGAATCTGGAAACCTACGACTTCAGCAAGCTGCCCAAATAGGTTTATCCAGGAGACCGGGCTCTCACTCAGAGAGGCCCAAACGGTTATAACGGCAGCGCGGATTCTGCCGGCCATCGACAGCGCTTCCCCAGCAGAGGACTGGACTTCGGCAAATCAGGCCGGCTGATTGCCGCTCACCAGTTCCCGCCACGCTCCGGTTTCCGGGCGACCGATCAGGCCGCACGTTGGTGTTCAATCGACCTTTATCAGATCTTGGAGCCCGGACAAGAGCAACTTCTAGATTTTTTCCTGAACTTTAGCGAGATCTGCAGCCGCCCACGTATGCGGGTTCTACGGCCCTGTTGACACGGGGGGACGCGACCGTGCTGCGTCACGACCAGCGGTCTGGCCAGGCATAAGGCTCCGGGACTCCGTTTGCGGGACATTGACGCAATCACTTGCTAAGCAGCATCTTGCGACTACATCCACCCATCTTTCTCGCCGTTTCTGGGAGACGGCTCCGCCGGAAAACCAGAGTCATCGCGGCTCTTCCCCGGTTGGACGGGGCGAGCAGGCGTTGAAAATTTCTTTCCGCGGGTATCTGTCTGGCATAGAAGCTGCAATTAGGCGAATTGCAAGCGACAACTATGTAGGGGTTGCTGGGCCATCCAGAGATACAACAGAAAAGAGAATAAAGGGGAAAGTCATGCTCGGCTGGGCACTTACGTTTCTGGTCATCGCTCTTGTAGCAGCTATGCTGGGGTTTGGGGGTGTGGCAGGCACCTCGATGGGAATCGCCAAGATTCTGTTCTTTGTCTTCCTGGTGTTGTTCGTTCTCACATTGATTTTCGGTCGTCGCGTCCGAGTGTAATGCAGACCGATGACTACGCTGCATCGCAAAAGGATCCGTCCCATGAGTACGTCGACGCTTCATCGCGATTCACTCTGGGGTGATTTGCTCAAGATTTTCCTGGCGGTCGTTGCACCCCCAATCAGCGTCTTTCTTGAGACAGGACTCAGCAAGGATCTGATCCTGAATGTGGTCCTGACGCTCTTGGGGTTTTTCCCCGGGATCATTCATGCGGTTTATGTGAGTGCACGCCAATAGATTTGCTGACACCAACGAACTGGGGGGAGCCCGTGTTGAATCTGGGAGATTCTCGCGGGCTTCGTTTGTTTCCGGAGTGAGCTGTTCTGGCACGCGGGATGCTTTGTCCTCCGGTACGCGATTGTCGAATCAAACGCGATCCCGACGACCCTCCCATGCTTCGAAAGTCTCTCATGAAATCCCAACGACTGGTGCTCTGGAATCCCAACGCCCGCCAAAGCGAATCGAGCGAAACCCTATTGGCGCGAGTCTCCGAAAGCGACAACACCCGTGTCGTGATCCTCGATCAGCCCGATACCGCTGCGAAGGCTCTGGATCAGTATGGCAACGGAGTTCATATCATCATCGCGGGCGGGGATGGGACGATTCATCGGGTGTTAAACAGCGCGGTTGAAAAAGAGATCGAGGCCACGTATTCGGTCCTTCCCCTGGGGACTGGCAACGACTTTGCCGCGGCATTGGGGCAAACCAAGTCTCCGTGGGAAGCCTGGGCGGCGATCGAGAACGAAGAGTTCAAAGAACGGTGTGTCGACATCGCACGCATTGTGCTGGATGGCGAGCCCCGATTCTTCTTCAACACCGTAGCTGCTGGCGTGTCCGCGGAGTACTCCGAGAAAGTGACCTCTGAAGAGAAACGACTGCTCGGCCCGCTCAGCTACCTCAAAGGGTCCTTCGACGTGATCGTCAACCAGCGAAGCTTCCCGATCCGCTACACGCTCGACGAGGGAGAACCTCACGAGGTGCAGATTGCGAACTGCTTCGTGTCCAACAGCAGTGCCTGCGGAGGAGGGATTCAGATCGCTCCGGGAGCTGAGGTGGATGACAGGATGCTGCATTTCGTGATCTACAACGAAATGAACAGTGTCGACCGGATGATGCTGATCACCGATTACCTGGCGGGCCGCTACAAAGAGAACGAAGCCGTCACGATCTATCAGTGTCGAAAAGCCAGACTGCAATCGAAGGCGCCTCTGCCGCTCTCAATCGATGGGGAGATTGAGCATGCCAACGACATCGAGATTGAGTTGATCCCTCAGCGGCTCAATATCCTGGTCCCGCACAGTGAACGCATGGCGGAGGAATCGATTCCGACGCTGCCGCTGTGATGCATTCTCTGCGGACGACGGTTGGACTTCGATCGGCTGCCCGGTACCATCCTGCAAGTGTTTTCACAGCTCTCGCAGGATGTTCATTCAATGGCCCGTCTCGATCTTCCAGAATTTCTCCAGCAACTGGACGATTATTACGTGATGGGGCAGTTTGTTTCCCTCACGATTTCCGGGCGGCATGCACAAAGCAGCAATTCCGCATCCCGGTACGACGTGCGGCCCGTTGTGATCCGCGATGCCGTACAACTCCAGTGGACCTGCCGCGATGAAGCCCGCCGCCAGACGCACGAGAATCTGAGCTGGGACGAAACGCTGAACCGCTTTTCGACTCTCTTCCCCACGGACTTTCGCAACGCGCTGATACGTCTGCAGGACGAAGATCTGCAACTCCAGCTGACCAAGAAGGGGCAACTGCAGATTCATCGTCATAATTCCGCCCCCAAAGCCGCGATTCCGCTCCAGCACGATGCCGATCGGCAGTATATCTTCCCGCCGGGGCAGCCGATTCCCTTCCTCGTGGAACTGGGCATCATGTCGGCTCAGGGGCATGTGAAGAAGCCGATGTACCGGAAGTTTCGGCAGATCAATCGCTTTGCTGAGTTCATCCGCGACCTGGACGATCGGTTCACCCGGCAACGTCCGCTACGCGTTGTGGATTACGGTTGCGGCAAGAGCTACCTGACATTCGCCATTCGTGAAGTGCTGGTCAGCCATCTCGGACGGGACGTGGAGATCCACGCCTTCGATCGCAATCCTGAGGTCATCCGCACTTGTGAGGAGATCCGCAAGAAGATCGGCATCGATGACATTCAGTTCCAGGTGGCTGAAATCGGGGACGCCGGTATCGAGGCCCCGCTCGATCTTGCCATCTGGTTACACGCCTGCGACACGGCGACCGACGATGCGCTTGCCAAAAGCATCGAACTGCAGGCAGAGGTTATTTTAGCAGTCCCCTGCTGCCAGCATGAGCTGCATCATCAGCTTGAAAGTGACGAGTTCGCTCCAGTCCTCAAGCATGGAATTCTGCGCGAGCGTCTGGCAGCTCTCACGACCGATGCCTTACGGGCTCAGTATCTGGAAATGAGCGGCTATCGCACCCAGGTCATTGAATTTATCGACCTGGAACATACGGCAAAGAATCTGCTCATTCGAGCCGTACGGGGGGAACAGTCTGCGGATCAGCAGCAGGCCGCGCGCGAAGCCTTCGAGCGACTCAAGCAGTCGCTCGGCGTCAAACAGTTCCATCTCGAATCCGTCGGGAAGGAATCTTCTGCTAGCGAATGACAGTGATCTGGCCACCGATCGGCATATCCGGCCAGAGAGCGCCAGTCTGTTCAATTCGCAGCGGCACCGAAGGTTCCGCCAGTCCGGGAATTGATCCGTTCTGATTGGCCGAGACGGCCACACGAGTCACGACCCCGGTGCGAACTTCCCCATTCGGAAAGCGGCAGCGGACGGGCATCTCGACTTCGAAGTTGTGCGAGTGCGAACTCGGCACATCAGCAACGACGTAAGACTCTTCCATCAGGAACAGCTCGGCCAGGACTTCGCCGGCTTTCACATATTCTCCCGGGCGACGTCGCAGATTGGCAATCGTTCCGACCGCCTGCGAATGCACGACCTGCTGCTGGAGTTGACTTTCGAGCTCCTTGAGATCCGCTTCCGCCTGAGCGAACTGCAGTTCCACTTCCGACAGTCCAACGGCCTGGCGAACTTTCTCCTGCATCGCTTCTTTCTGCTTCTGCAATTTGTCCAGACGCATCGTGCAGATTTCGAGCTGAGCATCCGTCGCCTCGATCGCATTGATCGCGGCTTCCTCCTTGAGCATCGCATTGATGACCGGGTCGCCGACATCGGTCCCGCTGGCGTCCGACTTCGGCTTCAGGTTGTAGTTCGGCGTTTCGAGTGCAGCAGTCTTGCGGTTCTCCCGCAGATCCCGCCAGGCCATCGCTTCGAGTTCGTAGTAGTAGCGCTTCTGAAGCAGATCGGCTGACTGCAGCTCGGCTTGATAGATATCACTCTCGAGGGTCCGCAGGTGTTCGTGCAGCTTGACGTCGACCTCGGCCTGCAGGGTTTTCAACCGGGCCGCCAGCCGGGCTGTTTCCTGCCGCTGCATCTGCAATTGCCGGTTCAGGTTTTCACCACCGATCCGACAGAGCAACTGCTGGGGATCAACCGTATCTCCCTCCGCAACTTCCCAGGCCTGAAGAATTCCATCGACAGGAGCGCGGACTGTCAGCGAGTCGACCTGAACGTGACCGACATAGTCGTTGCTGGACGTCGCATACAGCCAGCGATTCGTCGCCATCCCGGCGCAAACGGCCAGTACGGCAATCGCAGCCAGCCGCATGGGAGGACAGGCGGGTTCCGGAGTCGCGTGATCGCAAGTGTCCTGTTGCTCAACCATTTCCGTCGTTCATTTCCTGAAGGACCGCAGACCACAGTCGTCGCGTTCGGACCGGGCGCGCAGCCTGATGAGTTGTAACGGTTATCCCAATTATCGGCCTCGATCGACGCTCGGATTGACCCCTTTTCCGCAGCTGGGAACGAATTCGGTTCGTCCAGGTGCGAATCCCGGCGATCGGTATTGATTTCCACAACGTACCGCATGTACACTCTTGCGGCTGCATCTTTAGTGGGGAAAGGTGAGACGATGTGGAGTACTGGGGAGTGGTGTCGAGCAGCTGATCGGGTGGCTGAAGATGTTCTGCGTCATGGCGGCTACGGTCATGGGGCGGTCGACGGACTCCGACTGGCACATCGGCTGGGGTTCGATGTCATTTATGACCGCCAGCAGTCGACGCGGGGGCGGTTGAAGCAGTTCGGCATTCGCCGTTCCATCTTCATCAAGCCGGATCAGCGGCCTGAACGAATTCATTGGGCCGTCTGCCATGAGTTGGGGGAGTCGTTCGCCGTGCAGGTCTTCCGGTCCCTGGGCGCCCGGCCGGACGACTGTGGTCCCGGCACCCGCGAACAGGTCGCCAACCTGCTTGCCAGCAGGCTGCTATTACCGACTGCGACGTTCTTCCCGGAAGCCGAGCGGCTCGAAGAATCTCTGCCCGACCTGAAGGCTATCTTCAATACGGCGAGTCACGAACTGATCGCCAACCGCCTGCTCGATCAGGAGTCATCCCGCTGCATCACGATTGTCGATCAGGGCCGCATCACCAAACGCCGCGCCAACCGGGCCAGTTGCACCAAAGAGTTTCTACCGCTGGAACGGGAGTGCTGGGAGGAATCTCACGAACAGGGATCGCACTCCGAACGCATTGTTGAGGATCTCCGCGCCCGATGTTGGGCGATCCACGAACCGCACTGGAAGCGGGAGATTTTGCTGATGAACCCACTCCACGAAGTGCTGGTCTGACGTCCGCCCCGCAGTCGATGGAGGGAGAGGGCTGCTCCTGAAACGACAAAGCCCCAGCCGGTTTGGCTGAGGCTTTGGGTGAGTCGTGAAGAATGACGGCCGTTTACGGCATCATACGCATCTCAGCCGAGGTGCCGCCGGCGGCCGGGATGTAGGTGTTCGTCACGTAGTCCATCACCATGCGGTCGGCGTTGTACCGCCAGCCAAGTGTTCGCACGGAATGCTTCATTCGGCTGATCCAGTTCTGCGGCAGATCATCGGTGTCGCGCTCGTAGTAGATCGGTACGATCTGATTTTCGAGCACTTCGATGAGGCTCTCGGCATCCCGCTGGTCCTGGATGTCGTTGTTGACGTGGATGTGACCATCGCCAATAGCGAAGCCGTTCATCTCGTCGTAGGCTTCGGCCCACCAGCCATCGAGGACCGAGAAGTTCAGGCCGCCGTTCAACACGACTTTCTGACCGCTGGTTCCGGAGGCTTCGAGCGGACGACGCGGGTTGTTCAGCCAGACATCGACTCCCTGCACCAGATGTCGGGTGAAGTTGATGTCGTAATCTTCCAGGAAGACGATCTTACCTTTGAACTCCCTGGACTCCGACAGCTTAACGATCCGCTGCAGGATCGACTTGCCGTATTCATCCGCCGGGTGGGCCTTTCCGCAGAAGATGAACTGAACGGGACGATTGGCCGCGTTGGCAATGCGGGCCAGCCGCTCGGGATCGTGCACGATCAGGTCGGCTCGCTTGTACGGAGCAAACCGGCGGGCGAAGCCGATGGTCAACGCGCGTGGATCCATCAGTTCGGACAGCTCGTTCAGCTCGGCGTCGCTGGCATTCTTGCGAGCCGCCTGCTTCATCAGGCGATTTCGGGTGTAAACGATCAAACGGGCTTTCAGAGCCTGATGCGTTTCCCAGAGTTCCCCTGGAGTAACCTGCTCGAAGCCGGCCCAGACTTCCGGTTCCCCGGTGTGCAGATACCACTCAGCTGGCAGAACGCGGTCGTAAATGACTCGCATCTGCGTGGCCAGCCAGGAGTTCACGTGCACCCCGTTGGTAATATGTCCGATCGGAACTTCTTCTTCGCTCCGCCAGGGCCACAGGCAGGCCCACATTTTTCGCGAAACGACGCCGTGCAGATTGGATACGGCATTGGCACGACGGGACGTCTTGAACGCCAGAACCGTCATACAGAACGATTCGCCATGGTTCTGCGGATCGACGCGGCCGAGAGCCATCAGGCCATGATGATCGAGACCGAGAGCATCGCCCATCGGGCCGAGATGTTCATCGACGAGCCCGCCATCGAAACGGTCGTGACCGGCAGCCACGGGCGTATGCGTGGTGAAGACACCCGTCGCAGCCGTTTCCTGGAGAGCATCGTTGAAGGTCATGCCATCGTGATGCATCCGGTGCCGAATCACTTCCAGTCCGGCGAACGCGGAGTGACCTTCGTTCATGTGAATGACCCGCGGGTTGATACCGAGTGCGTGCAAAGCTCGCACCCCGCCAATCCCAAGCAGGAGTTCCTGCCGGATCCGGGTCCGCTGATCGCCGCCGTACAGCCGGGCGGTCAGTTTGCGGTTCTCTTCGCTGTTCTGCGCGATGTTGGCATCGAGCAGGAACAGACGGACGCGGCCGACCATGACTTTGATGATGCGGGCATAGATGGTTTCGTGTCGCGTTTCGACCGAGATGACGATCTCTTTGCCATCGCTGCCCACGACTGGTGCCAGCGGCATCGTACCCGGGTCCACTTCGGTATACGTTTCCTGCTGCCAGCCGTCTTTGTCGATCGTCTGGGAGAAGTACCCTTCATGGTAGAACAGACCGATGCCCACGAGCGGCACGCCCAGGTCCGAGGCACTTTTCAGGTGATCGCCGGCCAGAACGCCGAGACCTCCCGAGTAGACCCGAAGTGATTCATGCAGTCCGAACTCGGCTGAGAAATACGCCACGGGACGGAAGTTGAGCAGGCCGGCGTGGGTATCGCCCCAGGTGCTGCGATTCTTCAGGTACTCTTTGAACCGGCGGTAGGCCCAGTTGATCTTCGAGTGCAGGACTTCTTCGCGAGCCCGCTTTTCGAGCTTGTCCGGCGGATATTCCTTGAGCAGTTGAACGGGATTGTGACTCAGCTCGGTAAACCGCTGCGGGTCGATTCGGCGAAAGATGTCGTCGAGTTCGGGCTGCCAGCTCCACCAGAGATTATTGGCGATTTCGCTCAGTTTCGCGTGAACCGACATTTCAGTTGGCATCGTGCAAGTCCCTCCTCGTTCGATCTTGATTCCTCACTGTCCGCCCGTCGGTCGCTGTATCGAGCGCGGAAAACAGCGTAAACTGCCTGAGCCGATGAGCCCTGCCCTCCAATGACGCAGGTTCTCCCCGTCGGCCGCCCGGGATTATAGTGGCTGACTGCCGACCTCTGAAAGTTTGCTTCGCCGCCGGGAGCGAAAAGTTTCTCACGTAAATGCTGCCCGATATGTCCTCTGAAACGGATTCTCCCCGTCGTCCCCTGCCGCGATTCTTCGTGATCTTTCTGGTCGCCATCGCGCTGACGATGTGGTTCTGGCTCGACCTCTGGCTGGGAGGCGGCCTCATCGGCGGCGACATTTATACCTATTATTTCCCTCAAAAGGCCTTTTATGCCGAGCAACTGGCCGAGGGAATTCTGCCGACCTGGAACAATCTTGTTGGACATGGCTATCCACTGGTCGCGGAAAGCCAGACCGGGGCTTATTACCCGCCGAACCTGCTGCTTTACAGCCTGCTCAATGTGAATACGGCGTATAACGTCAGCCATTTGTTGCACTACGTGCTCGGCTTCGCGGCGATGGCGCTGCTGGCCTTCGAACTGGGGCTGTCGCTTCCCGCCGCTCTGCTGGCTTCGCTGGCCTTCATTTACGGCTGGTTTGCTCCGCGCTGCTGCCTCGAATGGGCCATCGTGACGGGGATCTATCTACCGCTGAACCTGTGGCTGCTCATCCGTTTCTTTCGCAGCCGTCAGGGACGATGGCTCTGGTTACTGGCCGGATCGCTGTGTCTGCAATTGCTGCCGGGACACTATCATCTGGCCTTTATCACGCTGCTCACGCTGGGAGGCTGGTCTCTGGCCGAAGTCTTCCTGAGGGGGCGTCTCCAGAGCAAAGAAAGTTCGGCTTCCCCCGCAATCTCGCATCGTTTGAAATGGCTGGCTGGCCCGGCGGTTGCCGTGGCTCTTGGATTCATGCTGGCCAGTGTGCAGTTGCTGCCGACGTGGTCGCTGAAACAGAACAGTCAGCGGGAGACTTCGAGCTCCGCCGATTTCGATCCGGGGTATGGACACATACCACCCCGTTATCTCTCGCAGATAATTGTCCCCTGGATCTGGTACGCCGATGCCGTTGAACTCAGCGACCGCCTGAATCGCAAAGCTCCGCTCGATTTCCCAGCAGCGACAAATCCGGTCGAAGCTCACCTTTACCTCGGCGTGCTTCCCTGTCTTCTGGCGATCTATGCCGGAATCTGGCTCTTTCGCCCGCGAACTCCACAGGAGTGGTCCCTAGCCGTTCTTGGCATCTTCGGATTGCTGGCGGCTATCTACGCGACAGGCTGGCTGATCCCCTGGTTTCAGCATCTCCCCGGCTTCGGCTTTTTCCGAGGCTCCGGCCGCTTCGGTCTCGTGACCACGCTGGCAGCTGCTCTCTGGGCGGGGTATGGCCTCGATCAACTCCGGTCGAAACTCCCCAAAGATCTGGGAATCCTCGTGATCGCGGTGATGGGCGCGGTCACGCTGATTGACCTGTCTCTGGTGAGTCAGCGGATTACCTACGCGTTCATGGTGGCGGAGACGCCCCTCACGCGGATTGAAGCGAGCCCGGTTCGGCAGATGCTGAAAAGCGTGACCCCGCCTGCTCGGTTGTTCGCTCCGGGGCCGAATCTTCCGACGATTACCGGTGTCGCCGCCACCCCGGTCTACCTCGGACTGGGACCAGAAGAGTACTTCAATCCCGAACTGACGTATCCCGTTTCCGAGGACGATGCCGATTCTCCCTGGCAGACATTCACAGCCGAACAACTCAGCTGGTTACGCGACGCGGGTGTCACTCATATCCTCGGGTTCCGCCCGCCGGCCCCGGACAATCCCGATGTTCGCCTCGTCTGGCAGGGCATCGATCCGCTGTTGAACGCCGCCTGGGGCCGGCCGGAACCGCTCTACCTTTCCGAAGTCGCGAACAGCCGAGGCCGGGTCGCCTGGAGCGACCCGCAGGCAGGAGCCGAAGTTCGCTGGGAGTCGGGCACTCCACATCAGATTAAGCTGTCCGCAACGACACCTGTTCCGCAGAAGCTCGTTCTGACCGAGCTCTACAACGACGACTGGAAGGTCAGGATCGACGGCCAACCGGCTGAAGCGCTCCGCATCGGGGGAATGTTCCGCGGCGTGGAGGTTCCCGCCGGAGAACATTCGATCCACTGGAGCTATGAACCGACCGCTCTTCGTGTCGGCGGCCTACTTTCGATTGCAGGAATTACAATCTGGCTTCTCTTCGGCGCCTGGTCCCTGAGACGCACCGATCGCCCTATCTCCTGACTATTTCGCGGGTTACAGCATGCTCGCTCGCATCGACGACTCTCGACTCGGTATTTATACGGAGCGACTTGAGGCAGACTTCGGTAAAATCTGGACGCACCTGCCTATTCCCGCTACAACTCCGCCCGACCTTACGTCCATCGACGTGAATTACGTCTTCTCCTCGCGAATTCGCGCCGGAAAGATGTCGCATCTTTCCCACGGTCTTTTTCTTCCTGACGAAAACTGGAGCGTGACGCATGCGCCACAGACTGGCCATCATTCTCCCCGTTTATACGCTCGTGCTGACAGCCTCGCTGTTCTTCGCGTTCTGCCTGCGATTCGACTTCGCAATGGGAACGTCGGAATGGTCCTGGTTTCTGCGAACAGCTCCGCTGGTCGTCGTCGCCAAGCTGGCACTCATCGGGCTCGTTGGCGAATGGAAACGCTCCTACCGTCATGCCTCTGTTATGGATGGTCTGGTCACGGCCGGTGTGTGCGGAGCCTCCGCTGCACTGCTGTTGACGATCTACTATCTCGACGCCCCGCGGGCGATGGTTCTGCCGCGCTCGGTGCTCCTTATTGATACCATGCTGAGCATGCTGTTCATCATGGGCTTCCGGGTTGGCTGCCGTTTGCTCTGGGCGAAGAGGAACGTCGCCGAACGTCAGCAGCCGACGGAATCGGCTTTGATTTACGGCACCGACGAGACCGCGATCGGCATCTGGAAGATGCTCATGGCGAGCAACGGACATCTCGGCCGCTTTCGAGTGACCGGCTTTATCGATCCCGGTCCAGATCGTCAGCGATCGCTGATCGGCGGCCAGCCGGTTTATTCGCTCGAAGAGTGCTGGAGTCCCAAGACAACCGCAAAGGTCCAACATATTCTCGTCCCGACGACCACATCGGGTCGCGTCGTGCGAGATCTGCTGCATCGCTGTCAGGAAGCGGACATCGACGTGCACAAGATTCCGACGGTCGAAGAAATCGTCGAAGGCCGCTTCCGCCTGGCTGTTCGCGAACTTGATATCGACGATCTGTTGCGACGACCGCCGACGAAACTCGATCTCGACAGCATCGCCGATTCGATCACCGGAAAGAGCGTGCTCGTGACCGGCGGAGCCGGCAGCATCGGCAGTGAATTGTGCCGCCAGATCCTCGGCTTCAAGCCGTCCAAGCTCATCATCTACGATCACTCCGAGTTCGGCGTCTTTCAGATGGAGCGCGAATTCGCCCGACAGGACTGTGGCGAGACCGAGCTGCACTATGTCACCGCGACCATCCTCGATGCCGACGCCCTGAACGGCGTCTTCAATACGCATCGCCCTGATCACGTCTTCCATGCCGCCGCTTACAAGCATGTCCCGCTGATGCAGGACAATCCTTACGCGGCGATTCGAAACAACTTCATCGGTACCAAAGCAGTCGTCGACGCCGCTCACAAGCATGGAGCTGAGCGCTTCGTGCTGATCTCGACCGACAAGGCGGTCCGTCCGACCTCCGTGATGGGAGCCACCAAACTGCTGGCCGAAAAGTATCTGCAGGCCATGTCGCAAGGTTCCGAGACGACCTTCATTACGGTTCGCTTCGGCAACGTGCTGAACTCGGTTGGAAGCGTGGTGCCGATCTTCCGTCAGCAGATCGAACGGGGCGGCCCGGTCACCGTCACGCACAAAGACATGGTCCGCTACTTCATGACCATTCCCGAAGCGGTGCAGCTGGTGCTGCAGGCGGGAGCCGTCGGACAGTCGGGTCAGGTGCTCATCCTCGACATGGGCGAGCCGGTCAAGATCGTCGATCTGGCTCGCGATATGATCGCGCTCTCGGGACTGAACTACCCGGACGATATCGATATCGAATTCACCGGACTTCGCCCCGGCGAGAAGATGTACGAAGAGCTGTTCTACGAACATGAACAGGGTGCTCCCAAGGTGCATGAGAAGATCATTCTCGGCTCGGGACATGCCCCGTCGATGGGGCAGATCCACGCCGACCTGCAACAGTTGCAGAAGACGTTGAACAGTCCTCCCGACACGATCGCCGGTTCACTCTGGAATGTGGTCGAGCGTTACGTCGCCATCGACGACGCCGAGGTCGTTCCCGAAAAGGTACGGGCGGCTGCCTGACGAACTCCGTCGTGGCACCAGCGATTCTCAGGTGCTACAGTGTTTCCTTCAGAACCGCGGTTCTCCCGCGGTTCTTTTCATTACGGAGGAACACTCATGTCACGTCTGCTGCAGAAGTCGCTCGGCCTGCTCATTCTTGTCCTTTTCCTGCAGCCTCTTGCCGCCGCGGAGAACTGGCCTCAGTTTCGAGGTCCCGGCGGCCAGGGACATGCGGCCGATTCCCGAATCCCGCTGAAGTTCGATGAAGAGACGAACGTCCGCTGGAAACAGGCCATCCCCGGAGAAGGCTGGTCGTCGGTCGTTGCCTTCAACGATCAACTCTGGCTGACCACCGCGATTCTCGAAGAAGAGCCCACGAAAAAGCTGCGGCTGTACGCTATCGGACTGGATCCTCAAACCGGTTCCATACGGCACGAGATCGAACTTTTCGAGGTCGAGCAACCGGAGAAAATTCACGAGGACAACAGCTACGCCTCGCCGACTCCCGTGATCGACGAGCATGGCGTCTACTGTCATTTCGGGACCTTCGGCACGGCAGCCATCGACTATCGGACGGGCAAAGTCCTCTGGAAGAACGACACTTTCGACATCGATCATCAGGGAGGGCCGGGCAGTTCACCGATCCATTATGAGAACCTGCTGATCCTGACCTGCGACGGAGCCAACGTGCAGTTCGTGGTCGCGCTGGATAAGAAGACTGGCAAGGAAGTCTGGAAGACAACGCGATCTGCTCCCCTGCGGGAAAACACGATCACGCATCGTGCGTTCGCAACGCCGCTGATCTGGAATTACCAGGGCCGCGATCTGCTGATCAGCCCGGGGCCCGATCAGGCGCATGCTTATGAACCGGCCACCGGCAAGGAACTCTGGCATGTGCGTTACATCGGCTTCTCGAACGTCCCCGCCCCCGTGACCACCGAGGAGAAGGTCTTTCTCTGCACCGGCTTCTTTGAAACCGAACTGCTGGCCGTGGAGCCGGGCGGCTCAGGCGATGTGACCGAATCACATGTGAAGTGGCGCTACACCCGCAGCGTGAGCACGGTTCCTTCACCGATTGTCGTCGACGGGAAGCTCTTCAGCATCAATGAAGCGGGTCTGATTGCCTGTCTCGACTGTGAGACTGGTGACGTGCTCGGCAAGCGACGCCTCATCGGCAAATACTCGGCATCCCCGATCTACGTGGATGGTCGGCTGTATTTCTGCAGCGAAGAAGGCAAAGTTTCCGTACTCGCCCCCGACGACGACATGGAACTGCTACAGGTGAACCGACTCGATGGCTTGATCAAAGCCTCGCCGTCCGTCGTCGGCAACACGCTTTACCTCCGCACAGCGACCGATCTCTATCGCATCGAAGACAAGTAGTGCCACACTCGGCGACCGCCCAAGTACCGGCCGTAACCTGCAGCCGCTACGCACGGGCTATTGCCGCGCCGCGTGTCAACGAGAGTTGACGGCCAGTCTTGAGGTTTCCTTCACCGGGGGTTTGTCGCGCCAGGTGAAGTTCATCTCGATCGCCTGCCGTGCGAGGAACAGCAGCATGTTGTAGTCCATGTGCGGACAGGGAAGATGCGGTGCGGCTCGGAGGGTGTTCGTGCTGTCGAAGACGGGATCGTCCCGCCAGTACGAGTTGTAGACATGGATGTGCTCGTAAAAGAAGCCTTCCATCTCGGTCCGATCCGGCACTTCGGCATTCGGACCCACCATGTTTGAGCCGAAGAAACGACTGGAAGCCTGAAGCACGGAATGGACGGTTCGCGCCTGAACCGCATTTCGGGGCGTCAGATGATACGTGTCTCCGTGCAGCGAGCGGTCGGACAGGATGTGAGCCATAACTGCCGAGACCCAGTCGACCGGAACGAAATTCTTGCGTTCGGCTCCATCGAGAGTCACGCGGGTCGGGAAAGAATCGGCGTAGCCGGTCTCGCGTCCCTTTTCGTTGTTCTTGGCCAGAGTATGAACCAGCTGCACGGCTGCGTAGAAACCATGGAACGTATTGGTGAAACCCGTTTCAGAATCGCCCACGATGATAGCGGGACGATAGACCGTGAGCGAATCGATAAAGTCAGCCGCCCGGACCATCTCTTCGGCCTGGACCTTACTCTCTTCGTACGGATTGCCGAATTCCTGTCCAACATTCAGTTCGGATTCGAGAATCGTCCCTTTGCGAAGACCGCAGACATAGGCGGTCGACACATGATGAAACTCGCGAATCCCGGCTTCCTGGCAGAATCGAAGGACATTAGCCGTGCCGCCCACGTTGGAACGATACGGCTCGGCATCCGGTCCTGTGCTCACGAACGACAACGATGCGGCGTTGTGGATCACTCCCCGGCAATTATCGATCGCCCAGCGGATATCCTCAGGTTCGAGCCCCAGCGAGTCTTCACAGAGTTCGCCTTCAAGCACGACGGGCCGCATCAGCTCCTGACCGAGTTCATCCTCCCAGTAGCTCATGATGGCATCGACCCGGGACTGAGCCGATTGACGTCGCGATGGACGCACGACCACGGCGAGCGGAATATTCGCTAAAGCCAGATCCCGCATCAGGTAACGACCAAGCAGGCCAGTTGCCCCGGTGAGCAGCAGGTATTGTGTGTCAGGTTTGGTGGCGTTGATCATTCAAAGTATCCCATGACCGCTATTCTCTCCAATATCACAAGTTTCCGACAAACCTTGCGGATGTCAATAAACTGTGGATTGAATTCGGTCGTGAACGCTCGAAACGTTCATGCATGTGGGGAACAGAATTGATTTGCGGTACGATCCCTGCCGATCTGCGCGATCTGGCTCAATTTGCAGATTGAGGCTGAAGTTGCCTCGTTTCCCTTCTCGCGGAAGCCACCGCAACCGGAAACTGGCCCACTTGATCTTACTGGACTGCAGCGGTTTGGGAAGAGGGCGCAAACGTCCTCTTATGCGGTCCTTTGAGCTGGAGCTCGGTCTTTTCGCCGGCAGCTTCCGGCTCACCCGCCCGTCGTCGGGAAGGTCGCAAGGCCAGCATGGCTGGCAGCAGGACCAGATCGCCAATGAGGGCAGCCATCAACAGCCCGGACATCAGCAGGCCGAACCGCGATGTGGGCGCGAACTGACTGAACCCCAGGGCCAGCATCCCGATGGCGGCGATAACGGCTGCTTCGGCAATAGCCGGCCCCGTGTGCAACAGGGCAGACTCCGAGGCGCGAGCCGAATCTCCATCGGAACGGAATCCCTTCTCGTAGTGAACAAGATAGTGAAACGTTCCGTCGACCGCAATTCCCAAGGCGATACTGCCGGTCATCATCATTCCGATGTCGATCGGAATGCCGCACCAGGCGAGCAGCCCGAAGACCATCATCAGCGGCGTCAGATTGGGGATCATCGCGAACAGTCCGGTCGTCACCGATCGCAGTGCAAGCATCATCACGGCCGTAATAATGATGAACGCCGTGCCGAAACTCGACCAGAACCCTTCGAAGATCTGGTTCTGCGCCTGCTTCACGAGCGGAGAAAGCCCGGTCAACACGACCGGATAGCCAGCCAGCTGGCTGCGCAGTTCTTCGACCATCTCGGCCTGATGTTCCCTCGCTTCCGGCTCGATCCGCGCCGAGATTCGCCAGAACCGTTGTCCGCATGCCAGGTAGTCGCTCTCGCCCGCCCGCGATTTCGCGGTCTTGAGCAGCGAACCGATCTCGTGCGTCGACTCCGGCATCTCGTCCACGGTGGGAAAGAAGCTGGCCGGAGACGAAGTCCGCCGCACCCACGGATGCTGAGCGACAATGGATTCGATCGTTCGGACGCGATCGAGCCGGTTCAGGAAGTGATCTTCCTGTCCGTCGAAATCGATCACGATCTCAATCGAATCGAGCGTCGTCAGCCGATTCTGCACTTCCTTGACGTCAGTCAGCACCTGATTGGCGGCGGGCAGGAAGTCGAGCGGTTCGAGGCGGCTGCGAAGTTCGGGAACGGCGATGCCGGTCGCAGTCACGACAATCAATGGAACGACAACCGAAACCACTCGATGCCGCAGGATGCCGCGAAAGATCGAACGCTGGTACTCAAGCAGACGGGTCTCGCCGAAGCCTTTGAATCCGAACGCGACAACCACCGCCGGCATAGCCGTGAGGGCCGTGAGCATGGCCACAATACACCCCAGCGACGCGGCGTAGCCGAACTGCCGCACGGGCATGATGTCGCTTAAACCGAGACTGGCCAGACCGATCGTCGTCGTCAGCGTCGCGAACAGACAGGGACGCAACGCGGAGAGCAGTCCGCGTCCAACCGCGTATGGCTTTCGACGGACGGCATCGTAATAGTGCAGATAATGGATGGCGATCGCGAGCGTGAACACCATCACCATGACCGGAAGGGCGCCGAGGATGAAGTTCATCTCTCCGGCAAACCACTTCACTCCCGTTGTGGTCGCCTGTATGGCCCAGACGGTCAGCAGCATCATCGCACAGCTGATCCGCCAGTCGCGAACGATGCCCATCAGCATCAGGAAACCGAGCAGCAGGGTCATCAGGAAGAACTTGCGGTTGTTCTTCTGCCCGCCGAGCCGATCCAGCTCCGCGACAATGACCGGACCGCCAGCCAATGCGTACTGATTCTGCGGAATCTGGCAGTACTCGAGTTCCTGGCGAATACCGGCAACAACGTCCTCGCGAGCCGCAGTGCCTTCCTGGCTGAGCAGGACAAGGATGGCCAGGAACTCCCCATCGGCCGATTCGGTCATGCCGACAAGTCGTTCCTGAATCGTCGCCTCGGGAACCTGCAGCTCTTCCATCATCTGACGGAAGCGGGTCGAATCCCAGGTCTGACGGACACCGGGAACCTGTTCGAGCCGGTTGGCCAGCGCGGAGACGAGTCGCTCTTCGTCAGCTCCGTTCTTCAGACCGACGACGATCATCTCTTCGCTGCCGAAGTCTTCCCGAAAGCGATCATAGCGTTGCTTGAGTTCCGACTGAGCCGGGAGCCACGTTTCGACATCGTTGTTCGTCGGAATGCGGGCCGCTTCGAAAACCAGGAATGGCAACGAAAAGATCAGAGCCGCCAGCAGATGCCGGCTGTGCCGCTGATAGAAATTCTCGATCGTTCCAAGCACTGATGCATACTCCAGACGGGCAGAAAGCCGCATCGGCCCGACCAGTCTTCATTTCATTGGGCGAAGGGAAACTCTCGCCAAAGGAGAGTGCAAACGTCTCGCCGGCCCGGAGCGAAACGCCTGAACGGGACATTTCTGGTCGTGTTGATTTGCACAGGATGTCCGTGTGCAGGAATCGGGAGGACCATGACAATCCCGTCACGGGTGACGACAAGAGCGACTTTTCGCGTCGTACCATAAGCGCGTATCGAACTTCTCCGATATTCGGAGTGAGTCCAAACGAGTCTCCTGTCGTGAAGACGACACGGATTTTGAGAATTGCCGGCAGCACACTCAGGACAGGACAGGTCGAAGCTATCTCGCCCGGGTTCGCAAATCGCTACAATCGTTACAAACGCGCTCGCACAGCAGGAGAATGGCGGAGGAACGGTCGTGAGTCACTATGTCTTTGTCTACGGCACTCTGAAGCGAGGCTTCTGCCGTGATCATTACATGAGAAACGCTCGCTTCGTCGACCAGGCTCGAACTGAATCCGGCTACCTGCTTTTCGATGTCGGCGAGTACCCTGCGATGATCCGCCACGAAACGGGCGAGCGAATTCACGGCGAGCTGTACGAAGTCGAACCCGAGATGTGGTCCGTGCTCGACGAAGTTGAAGGGGTCGACGTCGACCTTTACGAGCGGACTCGCGTTCAGCTTGAGCCACCGTACGATCAATTGCCCGTGCAGACGTATCTTTATCTGCGATCGATCACCGGCCTTCGCTGTTGCGGAACGTTCTGGCCCTGAGCGGAGCCTTCAGAGCCACCCCGAGATCGGTTCCTCCGCGACAGGGACGGCCTTAGTCCTCGTCGTCGAAGTCGTCGTCGTCATCATCGTCGTCTTCGTCGAAGTCGGGATGCAGCGGATCGTTGGGATCGAAGAAGAAATCGCCCAGCCCCATGGGCAGGACATTGCCGCCGAGGGACTGATTCTTGCGCTTGGCCAGCGACTCCAGATCCATTGCCTCATCGCCGAGACAGCGTTCAAGCGCTTCCCGCCAGGCGGTATCTTTCGCCAGCGGATGCTCCGGATTCTGAGCGATCCGTTTTAATGCATAACGCAGCACGTTGAGACCATCGCGGGTCGAGAAGTCGAGCTTCAACTCGTGCGACTTCTGCAGGAACTCCACAGTCAGGTTGAGCAGATCGTCGTCGGCGAAGGGAAGATGATACTTGAGAATATTCATCTCGTCTTCGCGCGACGGATAGGTCAACAGCAGTGTCGGCTGCAGGCGGCTCAGAATGTAATCGGGAATTTCGAACGTCGATTCATCGTCGTTCATCGTGACCGCACACCGGAATTCGGGATGCGCCTGGATCGTAATTCCAGCCACGATCGACTCGACGTAGCGCCGATGATCGAGCAGTGGAGCCAGCGAGGCCCACGACTTCTCGTTCATGCGGTTGCCTTCATCCAGAATGCACACGCCGCCGGTAATCATGGCGGAAACCAGCGGGGAGGCGTGATACTGAATCGTCCCCTTCTCACCGAGAACGGGAGTAACGATCAGGTCTTCCGGGCGGGTATCAGCCGTGCATTGATAGATGAAGGCAGACTGCTGCCGTTCACGGGCGGCGGCCAGTGCCAGCGTTGTTTTGCCAATCCCCGGGGTCCCGACCAGTCGCGGGGCGAGCGGGAGATCCTGCTTATCGACAACGAGCCAGCAGGCCAGAATCTGCTTGAGCACCTCGGCCTGGCCAATCCAGGGGCTGGATGTCTTATCGGGCTGGGACAGATGGAGTGTGACTCCATCGATCTCGATATGTTCGTTCATAATGTTCGATCAAAGAGGAAGTAATTCGCCCGATATCGCGGTGTCACCAACATGACGGAAACAAACCCGATTAGAACTGATGCCCTTCCTGGGGTCCGTTCTCAGTCAGTGTCAGGATCTCTGGTCCAGATTCCGTCATATAGATCTGGTGTTCAAACTGAGCCGAGAGCGTACGGTCCTTGGTCCGTACCGTCCATCCATCGCGTTCCAGAATTGTTTCCGGGCGGCCGGAGTTGATCATCGGCTCAATCGTGAACGAACATCCGGGGACGATCACGTTGCGGCGGGTCGATTCATGCGGATAATGCGGCACACCCGGCTCCTGATGGAACATCTGTCCGATGCCGTGGCCCTGATAGTTCCGCACCACGCCGAAGCCGCGCTCTTCGGCATACCGCGTGATCGCGCTGGCGATATCGTAGACCGTGCCGTTTGGCTCAATTGCACGAATCCCGACATAGAGAGCATCGAAGGCGACCTGTGTCACGGCTCGCGCTTCGTCGCTGACTTCGCCGACCAGAAACGTTTCCGACTGATCGCCAAACCAGCCATCCACGATGGTCGTCACATCCAGATTGACGATATCGCCGTCCTGAAGTTCGGTCTCGTCCGGAATTCCATGGCAGACGACATCGTTAATGCTGGTACAAATCGACTTCGGATATCCCTTGTAACCGAGACAGGCGGGGGTATGCCCATGGTCCCGAGTGAAGACGAAAGCAATCTCGTCGAGCTCGCTGGTGCGGATTCCCGGGCGGACGTGCGTTCGCAGTTCATCCATTAAACGGGCGTTGAAGTGGGTCGCTCGACGCAGCTTCTGCAGCTCTTCCGGACCGTAGAGAGGGTACTCCCGACGGGCGTTTGGAAGAACCGCTTTTCGCAATTGGCTTAATTTCACAGCTGCGTTTCCGCTAGAGAAGAGATTATAAGAACCGCATCGGCCATTGTTTCGCCTCACATCTTCCGTTGCAAGGTCGGCGGAATGACAACTTCGCGGATTCAGTTCGCAATCTCCATCATACCTTGCTGAGAACGTGGGGAAATCCCGACTCCCATCAGCAGGCATTGATCCTACAGCCTCCGCTCGACGCCCGGCCTCTTTTTGGGGGTTTCCGGGACCTTGAGGCCGGTCTAAAATCGTTCGGTCACTCAGTGCGGCTGAATTCTGAAAAGGACGTTCAGAACAAGGATCATCTCCGACCTGCCGCGCTTGTACCCCAATCCCCCCCAGGACCGCGTTGATGAACGAGTCGCTCACCGAATCGCCCGCCACTGTTCCCCCGACCGAAGACGCTGCGTCTGCGGAATCGCCGTCTCAAAACCGGAACTGGTATCGGGCCTGGGGAATGCCGGTCTCGACGATTGTGATCATTGGACTTGGACTCATCTGGGCCCGTTACTTCTTCGATCCGCTGCAAGGACGGGCAATCGTCAACTTTGTCACGGTTTCTCTGGTGGGATCGCTGGCGATTCTGCTTGCGTTCTGGTTCTGCTGTCTGTCGTATTTCTCGCGACGAACCGTACTTACGATCATGATTCCGCTCGTTCTCGTCGGAATCGGCTGGGCCGCTTCGGTTCGTTCGGTTGAATTCGATGGCGATATGAACGCCGATTTCGTTTATCGCTGGGAACCGAAAGCTCAGCTTCAGGAAGTGCAGACGGCCGAACTCGCGGGGGAAGATAAGGAGTTCGTCGTCACGGCGACCGACATGCCTGCCTATCGCGGTCTGAACCGGGACGGAATTGTTGTCGGCCCGGCTCTCAACACGAACTGGGAAGGGAATCCTCCGAAAGAGTTATGGCGAACCAACGTCGGCGAAGGCTACGCCTCGATGGCGGTTGTCGGCGATTCGCTGATTACGCTCGAACAGCGGGACACTCAGGAAGCCATCACCTGTTATGACACCAAAACCGGCCAGCTGAAATGGAAGCACGCTTACGAGGCCCGCTTTTTTGAAGCCATGGGCGGTCTCGGCCCCCGCACCACGCCCACAGTGGTCGATGGCCAGGTCTACTCGGCCGGAGCGAGCGGCGATGTCGTCTGCCTCGATTTCTGGACCGGAAAGCCGATCTGGTCGCGGAACCTGCTGGAAGAGCTCGAGATTCCGAACGTGATCTGGGGCATTTCCTCCAGCCCGCTGATTTATCAGAACATGGTGGTTGTGAATGTCGGCGGACCCGCGGGAGACGGCCTGGTCGCCCTCGATCGGGAAACGGGCAAAACGATCTGGCAAGCTGAAGGAACAAAGGAATACACCGCAGAACAGAGCACCAGCTATGCCGGCTACAGTTCGCCAGACGTCATGACCATTCGCGGCGTCGAGCAAATTGTGATGTTCGACGGATTTGGCCTGACCAGCTACGAACCTTTGTCCGGTCGCCGGCTCTGGAATTATGAGCACAAGAATGGAGCTGGCGTGAATGCCGCTCAACCGATTCTGCTCGACGATGGCCAACACATCTTCATTTCCGCGTCGTATGGAATGGGGAGTGCACTCGTCGACATTCAGAAGAAAGATGACAACTGGACGGCCACTAAAGTCTGGCACGACACGCGTGTTCTCCGCAGCAAGTTCGCCAATGCCATTTACCATTCCGGACATGTGTTCGGTCTGGATGAAGGCATTCTGATGTGTATCGACCCGCTGACCGGCGACAAACGCTGGAAATCGGGGCGTTATGGTCACGGGCAAATGCTGCTGACGCACGAACTTCTCGTGATCCTGGCTGAAGATGGCACGTTGAACCTGGTAGCAGCTGATCCCACCGAATTTCGCCAACTGGCGACGATGACCGTCCTGCCCAATGCCACGAAAGTGTGGAACCCGCCGGCGCTGGCGGATGGGATCGTGTATGTCCGCGATCACCGCGAAATGGCAGCCTTCGACTTACGAGAAAACCCATGAGTCAACAGCGGATGCAATTTGACGAACTGGCTCCTCCTCTGGGGTCGTTCGCGTTCTCCGGTCAACTTGACGAGATCCTGGAGATGATGCGGGCCATCAGCGTGCACGATGACCCGAATGATGTTTTCCGCGAATACGCCAGTCGCATGCGCCAGATCTATCCGGTCGACAAAGCCGTGATGCTGACTCTGGCCGACGAAGAAACGGGCGATGTCAAAGCGGCGATGATGGACGACTGGGAAAACCCGATCCATCCCTGGGGGAACACGCACCGGTTTCATCCCCTTACTTCCGGTATTCTGAAGCGTCTCTGCCTCGACGGACAACCGAAGATCATCAACGATCTCGATCATGTGATTGACGAAGGCGACCTGCCGTATCTGCACGAGATCGGCTCCTTGCGGGCCGTTCCGCTGTTCGAGAACGGTATCGCTCGCCACATGATCGTCGGCCTGAAGGAAGAGAAGAACGGATTCTCTCCGGAAGAACTGCCTGCGCTGGTCTGGCTCTCGAATCTGTTCGGGCGAGCCATTCAGAATCTGATCCTGGCCCGTCAGCTGAAGAAGGCCTACGAGTCGGTCGACCGCGAACTTAAAACCGTGGGCGATATTCAGCGGAACCTGCTGCCGGAAGAGATTCCGTATGTGCCTACCCTCGAACTGGCCACGTACTACGAAACCTCGCAGCGAGCCGGTGGCGATTACTACGACTTCTTCCCGCTGCCGAACGGCAAGCTCGGGATCTTTATTGCCGATGTCAGCGGTCACGGCACGCCGGCTGCGGTTGTGATGTCGATTATGCACACGATCGCACACACCTACACCGGTTCGCACGAGCCGCCGAGTCAGTTCCTGAACCATCTGAACCGGCACCTGTCGCAGCGATTCACTTCGAAAAGCGGCATCTTCGTGACCGGTTTCTACGCCGTCTATGATCCGCAGACGCGGCAGATCACGTATTCGTCCGCGGGGCACAATCCGCCGCTTCGACGCCGCTGCGGTGAAGCCAATGTGAGCACACTCGACGCCGCCGGGCGTATGCCGCTCGGCATTGCCGAGGAGATGACCTACATCGATGCGACCGAACAGCTCGCGCCGGGAGACCGTGTCGTGCTCTACACGGATGGTATCGTCGAAGCTCACGGCCTCGATGACAGCCTGTTCGGCGTCGATCGACTCGGAGCCATTGTGGGCCGCTGCGATCTGACGACGACGACGATTGTCGAAGCCGTCGTGAAACAGCTGGAAAAATTCAGCGGCCAGAAACGCCAGGCCGACGACTGCACGCTGGTTGTCATGAAGGTCCACTGAGGTCGACCTCGAGCACAAGGGTGGCCCGTCCGGCACGGGCGGGTCGCGTCAGCGACGAGAGGCTGCGCCATCCGCGTTTTTGAACCGATGCCGATCGGTTCTGTGAGGACGTTTGCCGGCAACGCACATTGCGGCGGGATACGGCTTCGCCTATCCCAGCCTACATGCGTCTTCGTGCTCTCACGCGGCTTTGCGGGCTTTCTCGCCGGTGCGGAAGTTGCCCTTTTCTTCGATGATCGACTCGGCATCGAAGCGGGTCCCGAAGTAGAGACGCTGGGCCATTGGATCGCGAAGCACGGTCTCGGCATCACCGGAAACGAGCACTCGGCCCGCGCAGATTACGTTGCTACGGTCGGTGATGGTCAGCGTTTCGCGTTCGCGGTGGTCGGTCAGCAGGATTGAAATTCCGCGGTCCCGCAGATCGTAGATGATGTCCTGAATCCCGTTAATGGTAACCGGATCGATCCCCGTGAACGGTTCATCCAGGAGGATCAGTTCCGGATCGCTGGCCAGGCAGCGGGCGATTTCGAGGCGGCGGCGTTCTCCCCCGGACAGGGTGCCGGCGAGCTGCTTTTTCTTATCGAGCAGGCCGAACTGATCGAGCAGTTCGTCGATGCGGTGTTTGCGATCGCGGGCACTCAGTGGCATGAATTCGAGGATCGCCCGCACGTTGTCGGCGACGCTCAGCTTGCTGAACACACTTTCGTCCTGTGGCAGATACCCCATGCCCTGCCGGGCCCGTTTGTACATCGGCCAGCGGGTCACGTCTTTACCGTTGAGAAGGACGCGACCTTCGGTGGGAGTGACGAGGCCGCAGGTCATTTTGAACGTGGTCGACTTGCCGGCTCCGTTCGGCCCGAGCAGACCGACAATTTCGCCCCGCTCAATGTCAAAACTCACCCCGTCGACGGCTCGCTTCCCGCCCGGGTAGTCCTTCACCAGATCAACACATTCCAGCAGCGGCATCCTTGCCTCCCTCACAATTGAAAGCCTGAGCCCGACAGTTTATCACGAACCGGGCCATCGGCTGAAGGGCAGATTTCGGCGGGAATTCATGGCTCTCCATTCTAGAATGGGCGGCTGCGCCGCGGGAGAACGGGATCGGACGCTGAGATTCCCTGCCCCGGGGGGACGTTCTAAAGGTGAGGATCTCAGGTATCGATCACTGCCAAACTGCATTCTCCTACGGCTTCGCCGCCCTGATAGCGAAGCTATCACGGCCACCCCTGCGTGGGTGTGATGTCGAGTAGACAGGAGGCGGAAGTCCCGAATCAGCGAATTCGCTGCATTCTGGGGAAGTTCGGGTAGAACGGGAAGTAGTGCAACGGGTAGCTGCGGTCGGTGACGATGTGGCCATCGCGGGTGTATTTGCGGTGATAGCTGAGCTTGAAGGCCATGCCGCTGTCGACGCCGATCGGGATCCCGTGCGGCCAGTAAATGAAGAAGGCCTTGCCGACGAATGCCTCACGAGGCACGGTGTTGGTTTCGAGCCAGAATCTCCCATCCGAGCTTCGGGGGCTGTTGTCGCCCAGAACGAAGAACTGGTTCTCCGGAATCTGAACCTCGAAGTTATCGATCTGCTTCCAGTTGTTCCGATAGGCCTTCTGCCATTCGACCACATTGCCGAGGAGTCGCGAACCCTGTTCGAGAGGATCGTCGCTGCCCCGGTAGTAGATATCCCTTTCGACGACGAGATCTGAAACCGTTCCCGCGGCTCCCTGGAAGGCGATGCCGACCGGCGTGTAATCCGCCTGCGAGGGAAGCATTCCGTCCAGCAGACTGGTTTCGTAGCTCGCTCCCGGCCCGAAGTCGACCAGCGAATCGTCGATCCACAGACAGAGCCGATCGTCGACATTGGCAAACCGAAACTCGAAGGCCCCGGTTCCCGAGACGGAGGTGTTCGCCTTGGCCATCTCGATCTCTTCGTTCGGATCGAGCCCGGATTCGATCCGGGTCAGCCGCGCCACCCCGGTATCGAGTTCGATATGACAGCGATACCAGTGGGTTCCTTCGGTCAGTTCGAGGACCACTTCACCGGCGTCTTCAACTGTTTTGATGTCGATCGAACCTGAAACCGTGAGATCGCCAACCCAGAACAGTTCGTCGGAATAAGCTGGCTCCAGGGTATGTGTGACCGTGTTATAGCCGCAGAAATCACCAATCAGACGCACGGAGGGATTGAGGTCGTCGTCGTTCTCAAACGCCTTCCAGTCATCGGCCGTGGGAGCGTAGTGACGGTACCGCAGCCAGTTCAGATTGCCATTCCCGGCTCGTTCCGCTGGAAGCTGATAGGCCCGGGCTTCATCCATTCGATCCCAGGAGGAAGCGACGGTCTGCCAGCCTGCGACCGCCTCGTCACTTTCTGGATTGTTCGTCTGCTCCACAGCTGCCCAGCGTTCTGGCCAGCCGGCTTCAAGCAGTTCGCTGGGCGGGTAGTTGTCGTTGTAGACCGGGATCTGAATCAGCTTCTGCTTATTCGGATCGTCTTTGCGGAGAATCTCTTCCCCCCCATTCTCGCCGACGCGATAGAGATTCCCATGATGAATCCGCACCGTTTCGCCGGGCAGACCGACCAGCCGTTTGATGTAGTTGGTTTTCGCGTCTTCCGGATACTTGAAAACCACGACGTCAAATCGCTTGGGATCGTTCAGCTCGTACTGAAACTTATTGACGAGAATGCGATCCCCCTTGAACGGAGCAGCTTCGAACGCCGAGCGATTGCTGAAGCGACAGTTCGGACATAGAGCTTCGCGAATCCGTCCTTCCGAACTGATGACGTTCCCGTCGCGGCCAATCTCCGTGCTCGCGCCGAACTGGAACGTGTAGCCGCACTGGTCGCAGTCGATATCTTTGTGCCGCCCGAAGAGCGTGGGTGCCATCGATCCGGTCGGGATCACGAAGGCCTCGGCTTCGAACGTGCGGAACAGGAACGCCAGCACAAACGCGAAGACGATCGACTCGATCGTTTCCCGGGCGGTTTCCTTTTCACGGGGTGGTTTCTGCCCGGCGTCCGACTTCGCAGAGGCGCCGTCCGCTGGCTTCGTTACCGCAGTTTTCTCGGGTTCGTTCATGGAGTTCTTTCACCGCGTCCACCGGACAAAAGGCAGGCAGCGCTCGCGGGGGAAGGAAGTCTTTGGAGGAGAGAGGGGCTGCAAACCGCAGCCGGTTCTGTTCATCCAGTACGGTACTTGATCGACGGACGTTGGACAAGAAGCGTTGACGCCGCCGCGAAGGAGAATTTCCGCCGTCAGGGAGACCGCTCAGCCAGTTCGCTCCAGCTTTGAGTCGCATCCCAACGTTCGAGCTTCAACTTTCCAGTTCCATCAATTCGAATTCGAACGGCCCCTTCAGCCGTACTCGCAAGTCTCGCTCCCACATACACTTCAGACAATGAGGCCTCGTTGTCCCTGTCACCGGTCGAAACGATCACGGCTTCCGGTCGCGCCCAGCTCGCGAATTCCGGCGTGTTGTCACGCCCCCCGCCGTGATGTGGAGCAAGGACGACCGAATAGCCTTCGGAATCCTTGGAGAACAATCGACTCTGCCCTGCTCCGGAGACATCGCCGGGAAACAGCAGGCGATGCCCGGCGTATTCAACTTCGACCACGAGTGAATGCTCATTGTCATCGACACGCCCCGGCAGAGGTGAATTCCCGGACTGCCGCACCCAGATTCGTACCCGCGGATCGAGATTGATCTCATCCCGATGCCGAAGCACTCGAAGAGGCACATTCGCTTCAGACGCAGCAGCGACAACTGCCGCCAGCCCGCGGTGTTCCGGGTTCAGCCCGACGGGATTCAGCAGGACGGCCCGCACCGGGAGATCCCGCAGCAGAAATGGAACAGCATTCAGGTGATCGGTATCGGTGTGCGAAATCACGACCGCATCGAGTCGATCGCATCCCATGTCGCTGAGACTCGCCATAACGGCGCTGGCCGCGGCCTGTCCGTTTTCCATCGAGCCGGCGTCGAAGAGAATCGTGCGACCATTCGGACAGCGCACCAGACACGCATTCCCATGCCCGACACTGAGAGCACGCAGTTCCAGAACCTGTTGCCCAGGCAAAGCGTCGAGCGTGCGATGCGACGCCGGCGAAAACCCGGCCGCCAGCAGCACGACCCAACCGGTCAGTAACGCCGGTTTCCACCGACCGATCCCGTTTCTGCTCTGAAAGACGAGCACGCCGGCAATGACGACCAGAGCAACGACAATCAGGACCGGAAGTCGCGCGGGCATCCACTGGAGTGGGCCTTGTGAAAACAGGTGTGCGATGCTGGCCATCCCCTGCAGGATTCCGGCAACCGGCCACGCAAGCGGCATCGCCAGAGCGGGCGTGATCAATCCAATCAGAGCGATCAGCAACAGTCCGGGGAGAGCGAACGTAAGGAGTGCCAGCGCCAACACCGTTGCGGGGATGCCGGCCAGCGAGACGAGGTGAAGCGATTGCCCGATGACTGGCAGGAGAAATACGGTGACCGCCAGTGAGATGAGACAGGTGTCGAGAACGAAGCGTCCGAAGAAAGAAACCGGCCCTGTAAACATGGAACTCTCGTCCAGCAAATCGAGCGGCTCGCCGTCGCTGTTTCTCCTGAGCAGATCTGGCAGCCATTTCCAGCAGCCGAGAATTGCTACGATTCCGAGAAACGATAGCTGAGCCCCAGGATCGAACAGCCATGTGGGATTGACCATCAGACAAATCCAGGCCGTCAACCCGAGTGCCTGGACCGTTCGCCACGGACGGAACGACATCGAACTGACAACCAGCAACACGCCGAGCAGCCAGGCTCGGAAGACCGGCGGACGGAACTCCGCCAGCAACAGACTGACCGCCATCCCGAACAGAGCCAGCCATTGGATGAACCGCGTTTCGGGCCGCAGAAAAATCGCGATCGCCCCGGCTACGACACCAATCAGGGCGACATGCAATCCCGAGATCGACAAGAGATGCATCAGCCCGCTGCGGCGGAAGTTCAGCGACAGTTCCCCATCAAGACCGCTCCGCTCGCCGAGCACGAGCGCATTGGCCATCGCGGCGACGTCCGGAGAGAAGACTGCCGCGTAGACCGCAGAGATTCGTTCCCGCAGTCCGCTGCAGCATTGCCGGAGACCAGGCCGCCAGCCCCGCCTGCCGGTCGATCACGACAACACCATCGGCGTGTTCGCAGAATAGCGTGCAGAGAATGCCTTCCCGCCGCATGGCTTCGGCAAAGTCGTACGTTCCGGGGTTGCGAGCCGGCGTGAGTTTTCGCAGCGTGCCGCCGACTTCGATGCGGTCGCCATCCCGCACATGCGGCAACGTCCCCGTCACGGTCAACCGGAGTTGGCCCGTCACGGGAATGGTTCGGTCTGGAAGCAGAATCGCCTCAGCTCGAATGTGGCAGCGACTCTTCTCTTCACCGGGCCAGGCAGTCGCGAACTCGGGCAATCGATGCGGTACCAGGACAGGGGGATCGAGAACCGTTGCCTTCAATCGCACCGGCGTGGAATCGTCGCCTGCGTATCGCACCACGTGCGTGGGGCTGGCAATCGACCAGGCATGATGATGCCAGCAGGCTCCGGTCGCCGCGATAACGCCGATGGCTGCGAACACAGCTGAACGCGACCTGAGGATCGTGAGCCCGAGCCATGTCAGGCACGCCATCCCGGCAACAATTAACAGCCATTCCCAGTGGAAGGCATCGCCCCAAAGTCGATCCAAAGTGATGCCGGCTGCGAACGCAGATGCGGCGATCAGAGCCGGCGTTCGCGGCCGCGCCCAGGAACGCCTCTTCACGGAATCATCGGGCGGGTTCTGCAATGACATCCCCCTCCCGATGCCAGAGAGTCATCCGTGGTGGACTGTTACTGTCGTGAAGGCGATCAGGTCCGTTCACCCCACAGCTCAGCGCGGGTCGACTCAAGCAGTTCCACGGCCTGGCCGACATCCTTCTTCTGCTGAACGCGATCTTCCGAGAGTTCGCGTTCGATCGTCAGCGGGCCCTTGTAGCCGATCTCTTTGAGCGTTTCGAGATACTTCTTGATATCAACATCGCCCTGTCCGAGAGCAACCTCGCGGCCCCAGGCCTTGCCTCGCTGCTCTTCAGGAGCCCAGACGGCGTCCTTGCAGTGAACGCTGCGAACATGCGGACCGACCTTCTTGAGAGCTTCGATCGGATCGCCGGTGCCGTACAGAATCATGTTGGCGGGATCGAAGTTGATGAACAGATTCTCGCGATTGACGTCGTTGAAGAACTGCAGCAGATGGTCGGCCGTTTCCTGGCCGGTTTCGAGATGCATCCTCTGACCATGTTCGGCCAGCTCATCGAGCAGAGCCTGCGTGACGGCAAGCAGATCGCGATACGATTCACTGTTCCGATCTTCCGGTACGAAGCCGATATGCATGCCCAGCGTATCGCAGCCAAGATGACGGGCGAACTCAGCGGTCTTGCGGGCATCGAGAGCCCGTTCCTGACGCGTTGATTCCGGAACCAGACCGACCGTGCGAGCCGTGGTTTCGATATCGGCATAGCTTTCGCCATCGAATCCGCAGAAGACACAGGTCACAGTCACCCCGGCGTCCGCACAGCGGGCCAGAAAGGCTTTGGCCTGTTCTTCGGTTCGCATATTCCCGTGCGGCGTGTGCACGTGAATGCTCGGGATCTTCAGTTCTGAAACCACTTCGAGATGCACGCCGAAGCCTGCATCGATCGAGGTAAACACACCAATCGGCCAGATATCTGCCATCGTCAATTCCTGTCAATAATTGTGGCGGAGGGTCAACGGGAGCTGCTTCCGAGAACGAGCATAACGGCTCAAAAGTCGGTCCGCCAAGTCAGGCGTCCAAATTGCCAAGGGCTCGGCCGGACCAATTTCCAAAATCGGAAGAAATTCGCGTCCCCTCCTCCCCTTTGGGATCGCTCAGTTCACTGTGAGACGAAGACAACCTCGAACTCACCCTCCGAGAATAACTCTCAGATCCCGCCGCGAAAGTGGCTTTATCATAGAAAAGGCTCAGAGCCCGCTGGGTGCTCTGAGCCTTTCACCATTTTCTGGATCCGTCAGGTCGCCGACGATTTCGATTTGGGGAACCAGGGGAAGAATGCATTCGTGCGGCGTGTGTATTCTTCGTACTTCGGCTTGTCCTTCTTCATGTGCCGTTCCAGCAGCGTGACGCCCGAAACATAGAGCAGCAGAAACGACATGATGATCGGACTGATCACGGTCCAGTACGGTCCGCCGGCTGAGATCGACAGCACCCAGAATCCCCACCAGAGACAGAACTCGCCAAAATAATTGGGGTGCCGCGTGTAACGCCAGAGTCCACTGTTGAGCACCTCGCCCTTGTTTTCAGGCTTCGCCTTGAACCGGGCCATTTGCCAGTCGCCCACGACCTCGAAGAAGAAGCCGAGCACCCAGAGTCCGCTTCCGAGAAACGTCCAGAAATTGACGACGCCGGGGTTTTGAGGAATGCCGATCTGTAACGGGAGCGAGATGATCCACATCAACACGCCCTGTAGCAGAAAGACCATGAACAGACTGATCCACCAGAAATTGCCCGACCGCTTCTCCCGCATCTCGGCGTAACGCTTGTCTTCGTCCTCGCCCCAGTTTCGCCAGGCAAGATAAGCGAACAGTCGCAGCCCCCAGATGGTGACCAGCAGCGGCAGCAGATAGCAGACCTCGGCATTCTGCGAAGCCATGAAATAGGTCAGCCCGGCTACCATCACGAAGCCGAGTCCCCAGACCGGGTCAATGATGCTCACGTTTCGCAGCGGGATGCTGATCAGCCAGACGACGAGCATCAGAGTCAGAATGGCGGCGGCGTTGGCCAGCAGGATTGTCATATCATGTCCGTTTCGTGAACCGGTAGTGGGACACCCACCACTCGTTTCCGTCGTTGTAGCCGAACAGCTCCGCACAGGCCATGAAGAAAATCCGCCAGCGCTGCAGCCAGATCTGAGCCTGAGCAGGGCCGTAACACTCCCGGAACAGTTCGAGCACGCGATCACGGGCCGCATCGGTCTGGCGGAGCCAGTCTTCGCACGTCCGCTGATAATGCTTTCCGTTCCAGCGCCAGCGACGTTCACAGGTCAGGTCATCCTGATAGTGCAGGAACAGCTCGTCACTCGGCATCATGCCGCCACTGAAGAAATACTCCGACATCCAGTCCTGCGGCCCCGACGAGGTAAACAGATACGGATGCGCCCGATGGCAGAAGATGTGCACATACAACTTGCCGCCGGGGTTAAGCCTCTCCGAAATACGACGCAGCAGCAGGCGATGGTTCCGCATGTGTTCGAACATTTCGACGGACACGACGCGATCGTAAGTCGCCTCCGGAGCGAAGTCGTTCATATCAGCGGTGATCACCCGCAGATTCGACAGGCCCTTCTGATCGGCCTGCTCATCGATGTAGGCTTTCTGGGAGCGGGAATTCGAGACGGCTGTGATCTGAGCTCCGGGGTAATGCTCGGCCATCCAGAGCGAGAGCGATCCCCAGCCGCAGCCGAGTTCGAGGATCTGTTGTCCGTCATCGAGCTCCGCCTGTAAACAGGTCAACCGCAGCGCCTCCTCTTCAGCTTCGGCCAGAGAACTGTTCGCGGTTGGATAGTAGCAACAACTGTATTTCCTGCGGGGTCCGAGTGCTTGCGTGAAGAACTCGGCCGGGACTTCGTAGTGCTGCTCGTTGGCCTTCTCCGGAACATGGGCAACCGGTCCGCTGCAGGCATCGGCAATAAACTCCTCCAGCCGCTCCTGATGTTCGGCGCAACTCCCCTGTTCCCGCTCAGCGAGGCGTGCTCCGAGAAGGCTGCGAATGTTTCGGCGAATCATCCAGTCCGGCACCATGCCGCGTTCCGCCAGACTGAGTCCAAGCGAGAACAGTCGATCGGTTAGCGAAAGTTGTGGGGCGTATTCCGGGCCGCCGCCGCAGAAGTCGCAATGGACCTGTGCCTGAGGAGCGGGTTTCTTCAGAGCATCTGTTGTTGTCATCGTTTGTGCTCCACCATGGTTGAATTCCGTGAGTGCCGGTCGGAAACGGAAACATGCTCACGCGGGAACGTGAGCATGCCACAGCGTTGTCAGTCCAACAGTTCGCTGATCAATAGACGACCTTGCGCCAGAGGAAGTGGCCCACCGTAGTCGCGTGCTCCAGGAACGCTCCTTCGCAATAACAAAGGTAGTATTCCCAGAGACGAATGAATCGGTCATCAAACCCAAGTTCCCGCACGGTATCGAGCCTGCTCATGAAGCTCTGACGCCATTCGTTGAGCGTGCGGGCGTACGACTCGGGAAACTCTTCGTACTCAACGAGCCGCATGCGGCTGTCATCGTCGAAGGCATGTTGAATGGCTCCCACGCTCGGCAGATGGCCGCCGGGGAACACGTATTTCTGAATGAAGTCGACCGATCTGCGATACCGGTCATAACGCTGATCCGGCATTAGAATGCTCTGCACCAGCATCCACCCGCCTGGTTTCAGCAGCGATTCGCATTTCTCAACATAGGTCGGCAGGTAGTCGTGTCCGACGGCTTCGATCATCTCGATCGAAACCAGCTTGTCGTAACTCCCCTCAAGGTCGCGATAGTCTTCTTTCAGCAGCGTGACCCGATCGGTAATCCCTGCCTGTTCAAACCGTGCTTTTGCGAAGTCATACTGCTGCTGCGAGACTGTGGTCGTCGTCACCCGGCAGCCGAAGTTGCGAACCGCATGCTCGGCAAACCCACCCCAGCCGGTGCCGATCTCCAGCACATGATCGTCCGGCCCGAGATCGAGCTTACGACAGACAATGTCGAGCTTCGCCAGCGACGCCTCGGCCAGAGACATCGGGTCGTCCTCGTAGTAAGCCGAGGAGTACATCATGGTTGGATCGAGAAACAGTTCGAAGAACGAATTGCTCAAGTCGTAGTGGGCAGCGATGTTCTTCCGGCTGCCATCCCGGGAGTTCTTCCGCAGCCGATGAGCAATCGCCGCCAGCCCCATGAAGAAACGGGAAACGCCGGAGTCCATTGCAATCAGTCGATCGCGATTCCGGCAGAGGATACGGAACAGATCGACGAGATCGTCGCATTCCCATTCGCCCTGAAGATACGACTCCGCTGCTCCGAGACTCCCTTCAAAGGCGATCCGCTGAAACATCTTCGGATCGAGCACGCGAATCACGACTTCAAGGCCGTCGTTTCCTGGTGTGCCGAAGGTACTGGCCGTCCCGTTCTCTTCGAGGATGATTCTCCCATGGCGAAGTTCATCGAGAACCCGGTTCACCTGCCCCCGAAAGACGGAAGTACGTCCGGGTCTGGTGCGGCTTTCCGGAGAAGCAACTGTCGCCATAAGGTGTACTCTCTGGGTGTCTGAAGTCTGAATCTCCAGCGATGTGCCGGTTCCCGCTGATTATAGACCGTTCGGCGAGAAACAAAGTTTTGATTTGCAGAACTAATCAACTTTGTCGGTTCAGACTACCACCCTATACCGACGGCATCTTGCCGCCGAAGGGACGACACGACTTGCTAACGAAATTTGAACGGGGATCAGGTGGTCTTAAATGAAACCTCACACATGGCAACGGGGCTACCCTCTTCTACCATGCCTCTACCAATCCGACGCGTAAGCGAGGGCTTTTCGTTGGGCCCTCACTGACGTTTCGAGTTGGGATGTCGAATCTGCGAATGGATCGTGTTGGCAGGGATAGACAAGACACGGGTGGCCCGGCCCGTTGTCGGCCGGGTCGCGTAAGCGACAAGAGGCAGCACCATCCGCGTTCTGAACCGGCATCGTCAGGTCCTCCGGAGAAACCTCAGACATAATGCAGTCTCTTGTGTTGGTCCCTCACTGACGTTTCGGGTTGGGATGTCGATTCTGCGAACGGGTGACTAATTCACCACGTTCAATGGCGGCATGCCCTGCAGGACGCGGAGGCAGTTCTGGGAACCTTTGACTCGCATTTCTTCGAGGCCTTCTTCGCAGTAGAACGCCGCATGCGGGTTGAGAATGAGCCGCTCGTAAGCGGGGTGATCCGGGTTGCGCCAGGCTTTGACCAGTGGATTGTCCAGAGCAGGTGGTTCATCCGGAAGGACGTCGATCCCGGCTCCCGCGAGCAGATTGTTTTCGAGAGCGTGGAGAATGATCGAAGGGCTGACTACGCCGCCGCGAGCCGTGTTGATCAGATAGCTGCCGGGCCGCATCAGGCCGACCATGTCTTCATCAATCAGGTTGGCGGTTTCGTCCGTCAGCGGGCAGTGCAGGCTGAGGATATACGACGCAGAAACCAGATCGGGCAACGAGTGCACCTGACGGATGCCGAGCGCTTTGTCCATTCCCTGCTCGACATACGGGTCGTAGAACCGGACATCGCAGCCGAGAGCTTTAGCTCGAAGTGCCGTCGCAATGCCGATGCGTCCCAGGCCGACGATGCCGAAGACTTCGCCCCGCAGACGTCGCTTGGGCACGATTTGGTGATACGACCAGGGTCCGATCTCGCGCTGCAGCCGATGGTTGAGGATGTGCGTTCCGCGGGTGAATGCCAGCGCCATGGCGATCGCACTGTCGGCGACTTCTTCGGTTCCGTAGTCCGGCACATTGGCGACGTGAATGCCTCGCTCCCGGGCGGCCTGTCGATCGACATTGTCGTAACCGACGCCGCAGCGAACGATCAGCTTGCATTGCTCAAGCCGGTGAATCGTATCGGCGGAGATCGGCACAGTGTGGTAGACCATGATCGCCGCAGCCTTGTCGACGACGCCGTGCAGTTCAGTTTCCTCGAAAGCGTTCAGCGCGACCACTTCGGCCACGTTGCCAAGAATCTCGCGTTCGATCGCGAGGGGCTCTTCGATGAAGTCGGTGACAACGACAAGCGGGCGATCGGACATGGAGTCGGGTTTCTAAAAGAGGGGCGGACAGGATCGCCGCTCACTCGGAATCCGACTCCGGAGGAATCTTACCGGAAACCGGACGCACCTTTGGTCCGGTCGAGTTCCAGGATGTTTCCGTCCGGAGAGATGCGAATCATCATCACATCGTAACGGGAGCGCGGCGCGTTCGGATGAGCGAAATGCCAGATCCTGACATGTCGATTCTCCATGCCCCGCATCATAAACATTCGGTTGGCGTGGTTGTAGGAAATGACATCCGCACTCGCCTGAAAACTGTCGCCTTCAATCTCGGCATTTTCGCGCGCCTGAATTTCGACCGACCAGTTCTGTGGATCAGATGCCTCGCCTTTTGCCTCGCCACCAAGCGAACGCAGCAGCAGTTCGAGCGTCTCGCAGCGAATCCAGACACTGTCGGGCGGTCGGGCATCGCGAACGAAACGAACGAGCGGCTCGGACACCGGACCGTGCAGCACGTTGACCATTCGATTCAGCGTTCCCTGCCGCTGCAGGTAGTTGCCAGTCATGTCGCCTTCGAAGGTGATCCGCGTGTAATCCCAGCCGGCCGGTGCCTCCGGCTTCTCTTCTGTCTTCGGCTTGGCCGACTTGCTCATTGTGGCTTCAGGCAGACCGAGTGGCGACTTGCCGGTTCGCTTCTGCCAGAACTCAAGATCACCCGGCCCCTGAGCTATCATCGCACCCGTTTTCTGATCCATGCTGTAAGACCAGACATTCACATAGCGGATGCCGACCAGAACGCCCTCATCGTAATGCTTCATTTCGAAGTGGACACGATCCTGGCATTCCACCCGGGCGATCTGCGGGCGGACAGCGAGCGAATTCATCTTCAGCGAGACCGGCTGATCAAGATGCACCTTGAGCTCTTCGCAGGTGATGACCGAATCGCCGAGCGTCGCCTTCACGCTGCCGATGAAGTGAGCCGTGGCTCCTTCGAACCGCATCTGTTCTTTCCAGGAAACTTCGAGCGTTTGCGGGCGGGCCAGTTTGTCGCCATTCCAGTTGGAATCGACCGGAAACTCGATCGAGCCGCTCCCCATCACGCGGGTGAAATCCTGCTGACGATCGAGAAACAAATCGATTCCGTCGATTCGCATGGCTCCATGTTGAATCGATGCGAACCGTTCCTGATTCCCCAGCAATTGAAACCGCTGGCGGTTCTGCCCGGCATTGGAGATCTCGACCGACTGTCCTTCAAGATGCAGCGGTTCCTTCTGTCCGGACAGAATCCCGTTCGCCTGAATCTTGCCTTCCGTCTGAACGTGAGCGACGTGGACTTCTTCGAAGGCCGGATCGTGCAGCACCTGCAGCGTAAGGCGGGTGGCATCAATCTTGAACGGCGACTCGGGCAACCGGCGATGAGACGGCGTCGATGACGACTCCGAAGACGCTCCTGCCGTCTGCTGAACCGGGGAGTCCTGCTTCAGCTGAGCCAGCAGTTCCTTCGATTCCGGTCGGAACTTGATGTCGAGCGACTCGTATTCCCCTTCGAGATACGGACTGACGACCGCGACATCGCCTTCGGCCAGCGTGCGATCGATTCGCAGATCGCGAGCCATTGGCGGCACGCTGTCGGAACCGGCCTGCACCACTGGAGTTGAGTCCTCTTTCTCCCGCGACAGCCAGACTTTGATGGTATGCGACATGAGCCCCGTCTGATGCGGCGGCGACTGCAGCACGGCTTTGCCGGTCAGTGTCAGCACATCGAGCGAGCGGCCCGATTTCTCATCCGGGGTGAACGTAAGCGATTCCTGCCAGTTCGCCTGAGCCAGAATCGCCTGAATCGGCAACGCTCCGCCAATGTTGTTCGTTTGCGGCTCGCGGCTGTCGAGATACTTCACCTGCCCATGACCATTACAGCGGGCGAAGACTGGCTGCTGCTTTTCGTCGAGATGGACATCGAGTTGCGGCGTGAACAGCTCGGCTCCCTTGTACTGAATCTCGACGCCACTTCGCTTTCGCAGAATGAGCGTTCGCTTCTGCAGATCGTACGTGAGAATTTCGCCGACCGCTTCGAGCTGATTGTACGACGACTTGGCCAGCACGTGATCACCTGACGCCGTGAGCGACAACAGCTCCATTGCCGAGGCTTCCCCGAACGGCGAGGCATCCGCCCGGGTGATCTGGCTCTTTTCCTTCTCGGCAAACTGCAGTTCAAGACGATCGCAACTCAGCGAATCGACCATGCCGTGAGGGTCGGTTCGATGCACGAAAACATCGTCTTTCAGGATCGCCTGATGGCTGGCGACTTCGTAACGGAACGAGCCTTCGCAAGTGACGAGCACCGGCGGTTCTTCCGACTTCGGCTGCAGATTCAGTTCGAGATGCTGCGTGATCACGAGGTTCTTCACGCCGAGCATCTGCGGGTTATCGGCGTACTGCCCGCCATCCAGCATCGAAAGGTTCAGCTGAATGTTGCTCGCGTATCCGTGATGGTCCTGCATATGGAACTCAACCGGGTGATAACTGCTGATATTCTTGTTGGCCCGGTCGAAGACGAAGTTCTGACCGAGGATTTTGAGTCCATCGTCGCCCTGAACCGAAACGCGGCCACGGAGCTGGATCTGGCTGATCATCCGCGTGCGAATCTGCGAAAGCTCGACCGGTTCGTCGAAGACAAACGTGCCGCGATCGGCGAGGATGACGACCGGTTTCGAGTCGGACTTCGCACCCCCTTCGCCGTTTTCGGCACTCCAGACCATGGCGATCGGGCTGACTTCAATCTCGGTGTTGTCGCGAACAAATCGCTTCTCGTTGAAGAAGAGATGCAGTCCGTCGGCTCGGATCTTGGCCCGGGCGGCGACAGCCCAGGGAGCATCTTTGAGATGCTGCTGAGCCATATCGACACTGGCACGCGGGCCCATCGAAGGGAGAGCCTGAAGGACGGTCCGCGCGGTTTTCGATTCCTTCACCTGCGAGCGACTCAGCACCCGCTGCGAAACCTGCGCGTACGCGGAGTACAGACCAAGCACGATCAGCATGGCGGCAAACGTCGTGAAGTAGCGTCGCGTCATGACAAATTCCTTCTGCCACGTAACGCGAACAACCTGCGAACCAGCCGAAGCTCGATTCGCAGGTCAGAATGTTCGCTTTGCCGACATGGAAACGTCATGAGGCTCAAACGTCGCTGAGTCTTCAGGAGTTGATTGCCAGTTCAAGAGACTGCGGCATCAGGGCGATCAGGTCCGTGATGTCGATCATCCCGACCGGGAAGTGGTCATCATCGACGACCGGCAGTTCGCTCAGTTTGCGTTCGGCCAGCAGTTCGACGGCTTCACCGAGAATTGCCGTACGCGAAATCGTGACCGGACGGGCGGTCATTACTTCGCGAATCGGTCGATCGAGTTTCTGTTCCTGATGATTGGCCAGAATACGAGCCAGATCGGAGTCGGTGAAGATTCCTGAGAGACGACCATGTTCGTCGACGATCATCACGGCTCCCGTGCGACGGGCCTGATTCCAGGACTGGCCGAAGACTTCCCGAACCGAAGTATCTTCCTTGGCGATGCGAAGGGAAGCATCGGTCCGCATGATGCGGGTGACCGGAGTCAGCTTGCGTCCCAGACTTCCGGCCGGATGGAAGCGGGCGAACTCCTGCGTGCTGAAGCCGCGGAGGCGAGCCAGCACCAGAGCCAGAGCATCGCCGATGGCGAGCATGGCGGTTGTACTTGTCGAAGGAGGCAGGCCGTGCAGGCCCGCTTCGCGAAGACGTCCGAGCGGAATCGTGATTTCCGAGGCCTGCCCCAGCGTGCTGTGACAGATGGCAGTGATCGACAGAATGCAGATCTTCCGCTGCTGCAGCAGAGGGAGGAGGCGATTGATTTCTTCGGTTTCGCCGCTGTTGGACAGAACCAGAACGATGTCGTCTTCATGGACCGAGCCGAGATCTCCGTGGACAGCCTCGGCTGGGTGCAGGAAGTGGGACCGGGTTCCGGTGGACGAGAACGTCGAGGCGATCTTCTGTCCAATGATGCCGGCTTTTCCGATGCCGGTCAGGATGACGCTGCCCTGACAGTGCGCGATGCGGTCGACGACGGCGCAGAAGCGGGCATCGAGATCGATGGCGATATTCCGCAGGGCCGTGGCCTCGTGTTCGATGATCCGTTTTGCTTCCCGTAACTGCTCGACATGCGAGTACGGAATGATCTGATCGGCTGATGCCACCATGAGATCGCCCTCACCTTCCCTGGGATTCGGTATGAAGCGCTGAAAATGATCGCGGACTTGTACCCCAACCGCTGAAATGAGGTCAACGGCGATTTGCGGGGACACAGCCGAGCCGAAACCCCTTCCGGGATAGCGACTTACAACATGAAAAAGTTGCAGACGGAGTCCGTTTCAGGCCCATCTTCGCTCGCCGGGAAGACGACGAAATGCGGGAAGAGTCGACCGGCGCAGGCTTTCCCGCCAGTTCCCTCGTCGGTCACCGGAAAGGCCCGATTCAGCCAGTCAATTTCCTCATTTTCCGGAAATTGAAGCTGAGCCTGTTTCGGAACCGTGAAACCGCTGCATCGTTGTGAGAGACTTTGATGCGCGGTAAGACTCATCTTCAGCGTTCACGTCCCGTTCATTGTCTGCGAAAGAATCACTCATGCCACGTGGTCGCGGAGCCTCGGCCCGACCGTTACTTGCGAATCACCAGAAAAGCTGGCTCTGGGGCACCCTCTGTGTGGAGGAGACGCTTCGAGCCGGTGAGTGGCCGATTTACGAACTGATTCTGGCCACGGAAGCGAACCAGCCGATCCATCAGCAGATCGTCGACCATGCTGAACGGCTCGAGATTCCGATCGAACGCCAGCCCGCCCGCCGGCTCGAACAGCTGAGCAAAGCCCGCGATCACCAGGGCGTGCTGGCTCTGATGGGGCCGTTTCCGTACACGGAATTCGAGGCCTTTGCTCACACCCTCACGCCAGACTCGCGGATTGTCGTGCTCGATCGGCTGCAGGATCCGTTCAATTTCGGGGCGATCGTCCGCTCAGCGGCTGCCTTCGGCATGGCGGGGATCCTGATCGGGTCGGAGAATCAGGTGCAGGTCAACTGCCACGTCGCCCGCAGTTCCGTCGGACTCGTGAATCGAGTGCCGATCGTTCGCGTCGAATCATTGGGCGACAGCCTGAAGCAGTTGCAGCAGGCCGACTGCCGTTTCATTGCCGCCCGGCAGGATGGGAAGTTTCGTCTTAACGAGCTTTTCGATCAGAGCGAATTCGCTCATCATCCGCTCGGCATGATCCTTGGCAGTGAAGCCCACGGAGTTTCCAAAGAGTTGGATCAGCTCTGCGATGGTTCGGTGCGAATCGATATGGCTGAAGGTGTTGAGTCGCTGAATGCCGCCGTCACGGCTGGGATTCTGATGTATTCTCTGTCCTCTCTCACGAAGCCGCGATCCGGTTCCCGGTGATCGCGAAGTTCTCCTCACTCAGGTAGCGTTCAACAGAAAGTCGATCCATGGCCGAATCGAGCCCGGAAGATCAGAGTGTACGGTTTCGCTGGAGCCTGGTGCTGCTCTCTGCCGTCCTGTTTCTGGCCGTGCTGTTCGCTCCGCTCGGTTCCGAACTCAGTGTCGAAGGCCAGCGGCTGGCGGCCACGATCACACTCATGGCACTGCTGTGGTGCACGCAGGCGATTCCGCTCGCGGTAACAAGCATGATCCCACTGGTCGCCTTTCCATTTCTCGGGGTGCAATCCGCCGATACGGTCAGTAAATCGTATATGAACTCGACGATCCTGCTGTACTTTTCGGGGTTCACGATTGCGATTGGGGTCGAGAAATGGGGACTGCATCGCCGACTGGCTCTGGCCGTGCTCTCGGTGCTGGGCACCGGTCCCAAGATGGTGGTCCTCGGCTTCATGCTCGGCACCGGCTTGATGTCGATGTGGATCAGCAATACAGCGGCCACGCTATTGATGCTGCCGATCGCGCTGGCCGTACTTGGTTCGTTGCATGTCGATGAAGACGATGCCGCCCGCCGTAGAAGGCTTGAACATCGCTTCGCGGTCGCCCTGCTTTTGGGCATCGCCTATTCGGCGAGTATCGGGGGAATGTGCACGCTCATCGGGACTCCGACCAACGGAGTCTACGCCGGATACTGGACGGCGAGCGGAGCGACCGCCGAGGAAGTCGCCGCGTATTCCGTGTCGCTCGGCCAGTGGGTCATTATGTTCACGCCGATTTCCGTGCTGATGATGATCGTGGTCTGGTTGGCGGTCTGTCTGCCGATCTGGAGAGGCGTTTCGTTCGGCCAGGAAGCGCAGCAGAAGATTCGCGGTCAGTATGCCGCCCTCGGCAAAATGTCGACGGGCGAGTTCCGCATGCTGCTCGTGTTTCTGGCGACGGCGACGCTGTGGATCACGCGGGTTTCGCTCGACATTGGCGGAGTGAGGCTCATCGGCTGGGAAGAAGGGCTGACGCAGCTGCTATCTGGACTGGAGCCGGGGCTCGATTACTCCAAACTGCTGCACGACTCAACAGCTGGACTCCTGATGATGTTCGTGATGTTTCTGGTTCCGGTTCGCGATCGAGAAACGGGGCAGAGCGAGTTCTTAATGAACTGGCAGGTCGTCGAATCGCGGATTCCCTGGGGCATTCTCCTGCTGTTCGGTGGTGGCTTTGCGATCGCCGATGCCTGCTCATCGACCGGATTGTCCGCCTGGCTGGGGCAGCGGCTGGCCACGCAAATGGAATTTCTGGGAACGCTTGGTCAGATCGCAAGTGTGACATCGCTCGTCATCTTCCTGACGGAATTCACCTCAAACACGGCGACCATTTCGACCCTGCTTCCCATCCTGGATGCGACCGCCCGTTCGCTGTCGCTCGATCCCCGGTTGCTCATGCTGCCGGCCACGATCGCAGCCAGTTGTGCGTTCATGCTGCCTATTGCCACACCGCCAAACGCCATTGTTTTCAGCTCAAACCGGCTTACTGTCGGGGACATGATGAAGGTCGGGCTGCTGCTCAATCTGTGCGGGATTGCCATCATCTCCCTGATCACCCTCGTCTGGGTGATGCGGATTGGACAAGTTACATGATGGACCTGTCCGGCATGCGGCTTGCATGGATTGTTAATTCTCATGAACCCGGCCTTGCCGCGGGTGTTCTTATCATTAAGAATCGATGGAGCTGAATGTTAATTTCGCGTTAACGATTCAGTGAACCGATAAGAACTATGAGTAGACGATCCTTTTTGCCTGTTCGAAGAACTGAAAGGCAGGACGCTCTTCAGGGCTCCGGGAAACCGGAATTGTTGACGCAGTTTTCTGGAAGAAAATCCCAAGCTGCGGTGACAACTTCGAACGGCGACAACCTCCATTAGAAATGGGAGGGTTAAGCATGAAGCGAACCTTCATGACTTTCGCAACCGTCGTTTTCGCGATTTGGGGTGGCACGAATCTCTGGCTCGCAGGTTACGAGCAGGGATACGAGGCGGGAGAAGATTCCGCCTGGACGCGAGCGAACTCAATGCCTGTCTCGGCGCTCTCACGCCGAATCGAGTTCAAAGCATCTGCTGAAAAACCTGAATCGTTTCGATTGATCTCCGACTCGACTGAAACGAACTGACTCCAAGAGCTATTCAGCAAACTGGCGGCCTCTTGCTCCGTTCAGAACGTGGAAAGTCCAGCCGCACTGCGCTCAAGTTAGCAGAAGATGGCCGCCTGAAAACTGCCCGGCATTCTCGAAGGGTGGAGCCGCGGATGCTCTATCCCTTCCAGGCCTTCGCCACTTTAATGGCATCTGCCCGGGTGGGAAACATCGGCCAGAGGGTGTCGAGCTTCATCACCTTCATAATGGCCTGCATGTCGGGCGAGGCTCCGGAAAGCACCATCGTTCCGCCCTGTGCTTTCACGGTCTGACCGAAGCTGTTGAGGATCCCGATCATCAGGCTGCCGAAATAATTGCCTTCGCTCAAATCGACAACGAGCCGCTGCACGTTCTCACTCTTCAGGCGATCGTTGACCATCGTTGCTTCGCGCTGGACATCGACATCGCGGTGGCTGAGTGCATCTCCATGCGGCGTGACAATCAAAACGCCGCTTTGTTCCGCGACTGCGAAGAGCTTGGTCGTGCTGGTCATCTCAGTCTGCTTCCATAACCAGGGGACGTATTTCGTGACAGCCATGCTCAGGACGGAGAGGCTTTCAACGAGCTTTGCAGCCGGTCGATCTGACTCTCCCAGTAAGCCACCTGCTCGTCGGTCAGCTCGGTTCCTTTGAACCGGGCCTGATAGTAGGCATCGGTCAGGGCGACTGGAAGCTGAACCAGAGAGGCCTGCAGGAGTTCCGTTGAAAACTGCTTCTGAAACGCGTGCGCGAACTCCATCCCGGTCTGCTGGGGTTCTTTCTGGAGTCCGTGACGCCCGGCGAGCTCGACAAACGAGCGGAAGAATTTGATCATCTGCCGACTGCGTAAGGCCCTCCGCTGGGGGAACAGCCAGTCGAGGAAATTCCGAAGCCGTTGGCGGAACAACAGAGCCGCGACAACGCCCGCGATCACAATGATCGGAAACAGCGTCGCGATGGCCATTAGAATGCGGTTGTAGATTGAGTATCGGGTTTGCGTTCCCGGCACGACAGAATCGGTCACCTGATCCCGAACACTGGTGATGGCCTTATACGCCGATTTGGCCGTGTCTCGCAGAGGGTTGTAGATTTTGTCCTGCTGCTCAGAAAGGGTCACGCCGAGCACACGGCTCTGCCAGAAACTCATCAACTGGGCCCGCAGCCAGGAAAAGGAATACTTGGCCATGCTATCGCTGTAGTCGATCTCTTCCGATCCGCCTGTCGTCGGGTCCAGCACGATCCAGCGACCGTCGATGAACGCTTCTGTCCAGGCGTGAGCATGGCGCTGTTCGACGACAAGTCGATCGTTGTCGTCATCGTATCTTCCGGTACGGAATCCGGTCGTCATCCGGGAAGGCACGCCGACCGCACGCAACATGAGTGTCAGTGCAGAGGCAAAGTATTCGCAGTGGCCTTCTTTGCGGAGCAGCAGAAAATCTTCCACGGGATCCCGGTTCGGATCGTTGACTGTCATATTCAGGGTATAGGCGAACTCACCGCTGAACTTGAGATATTCGTGAAGCCGTGTGGCCCGCTGCAGGGGACTCAAAGGCGTCTCGCCTTCATGCCGGCACAGTTCGGTCGCCAGTGCTTCCAGAGCCCCCAGTTGTTCCTGATCGAAGACCAGCAGGCTGCGGTAGTATCGATCGAAGCCGGCCACGACGGCGCGGGAACGGCGGTCGACATTAAATCGAGCCAGATCCGTAATGCTGTCGGCGACGACTCCGTCCGTTTGATACTCTTCCTCGATGCTGGCCGAAATCTGCCGCAAAACCTCGATGTAATAAGGTTCCGGTATGACTTCGTATTCCTGAAAACCGGAGGGGAACTCGGTCTCCCGTTCAAACGTGACAATCTCGTAGCGAATGGTACTGAGCCGCCCGAGATCGGAGGTCCGCGCGGCGCCGATCTCCTGGGTCAGCAGGTTCCGCTCAATCCGCTTCTCAACAACACCATCGTTGAGGATCTGCCCAAATTCCACGGGCGGCACTGCAAATAAGGTCTCTCGACCGACCGGCTCCAGCTCGTAGTCGAATCGGATCAGATCGCCTCGCTCGCGTTGATAATCGTAATCCACGAATTCGTGAGGCACGGTTCTCAATGGACGCCACCGCCCATTTTCGTAGGTGTGAAGCGTGGCTCCCCGAAAGAGGAAGTCGTCCAGCTTCATTCGCTCCATCACGTCTTTATCGGAGAGCGTTTCCCTGGTTTTGACGTCGGAAAACTTGATGTAGAAGACCGGCGTCGGGTTCGAGAGAATCTCGCCGATATCTCCAAGTTGAACTTCCGAAGTGAATCCCGAAACGGTCGATCCGAACGACATGGAAAGCCCATGCTCATCGGCGGAAGGGAGCTGCCAGTTACCAATCCAGATTCGAGGGACGATCAGAAAGACGCCCAGCCCGACAATCGTGGAGGCAACCACGAGGTAGAAGACTCCGACAACGAGCCGATAGCCAAGCCAGTTGTCAGCCGGATCAAAATGAAACCCGCCCCGGACCTGACTGACCGACGGCAATGGCTGTGTCTTCGGTGCAGGATTCGCCGACTCTCCGGTCGCATCGACTGGACTTTCGGCTGCCGCTTTCTGTGCCTTCGCCTCGGCTTCTCTCAGGTAAGTGGTCCCGCGATACGCGGTAAACAGCGCCAGCGTCCAGATGGCCAGAAAGAGATAGGCCAGCACCGCGAGACCGAACATCCCCGAGGTCGTCAGACTTGCCGAGACGGCCATGTTGAGCATGGAAAGTGCAAGCAGCCACCAGTACTGCTGATGCCGCTTCTCCAGCAACAGCACGATCCATGTGAAATAGGCCAGCAGGTGAGAAGCCGAGAGAATCCGCATCTCAATGTTGACGCGCCCCATCTGGAACTCCCAGAGAGCCATCAGCAGGGCGGCAATCCCGACGACACTGGTCGCGACACTTTCGAGTTTCAGCAGCGGCCGATCTTCCAGCACCAGATAGACGACGATAATCAGCGGGATCGTCAACAGATGAGGAAACAGGTTCCCCTCGGCCAGACCAATCGTCAGCGACGAGAGCCCCAGCAGAGTGTAGATACTGAGCCGAAAAACGTGGGAAATACGATGAATCATTCGCGTCGGCCGCCCGGGGCGGAATTCAAAGCGGAAAACAGGCAGCCTTATTTTACGCCCCCGCACCCTCCACTGACCAGCGTGAGCTCCCTCAGACGACCATTCGTCATCAGAAATTCACGGCTCCTCCTGCCGATCTCCCCCGAAACGTCGCCCCGCAACTACGGACATTTGTCGCCTAACGCCTAACGCCTAACGCCTAACGCCTAACGCCTAACGCCTAACGCCTAACGCCTAATTCACTGCTTTCCGCTCGGTCAACAGATTGCCTACGCGAAGGACGTCTTTGCCGTTCTCGCGTTCGACCACAATCCGGTCGACTTCGATCTCGGAAATGCGACCCTGATACCGGCCGACCTCCAGTCGGTCGCCTTTGGTCAGCTGATATCGATCCTGCGATTCCTTCTCGCGGAACCAGGCGGTCCACTGGCCGTCGACCTGCATGCAGCCGACGAGTTGCGTAGTCGGTTCGAGATCGCGCTGCACGTCGATTCGCAGCAGCGCCTGCGACTGCCGGCTCGGGGTTCCGTTGTCGGACACGCCCACTTCGACCGTCACCAGTTGACCGGCAGAACTCTCGGACGGAGTCCAGCGAATCAGACCGGAACGTTCGTCGATCCGAATTCCTTCCGGCCGCGACCCCTGCAGGTAATAGCTGAGCGACTGCTGAGGTTGATCCGAATCCTTCGCCTGAACCTGATACTGCCACTCTACTCCCGCGTACGCCACGTGCGACGGCGTTACGGTCAATGTCGGAGGCGTATTGGGATATCGAACATCAATCACTATCGACTGGCGGGCATCGATCGCCTTCTCGCCATCGGCGGAAACAACGATGTTCAGCGGATAACTCTTCAGCGGCGTCTCCGCAGAGGTCTGCCAGTCGAGCATGCGAGTTTCCTCGTCATACCGCAGTCCGCCCGGTTTTCCATCAATCTCGACAGAGACAACCGCATCGGCCGGGAACCCCGCCCAGCTGACCTTCTGCTGCAGCCGCTCGCCCGGATGAACGACGATCTGTGTCGGAATCTGCACCGTCGGCGTCTGCACGACCTGAGGCGGCAACAGCGAGAACGGGCTTCGCTGGGTGAAGTCCGACCAGAATGCGGTCAGTTCCGCAGTCGCGTCGTCTGCTTCGAGTTCTTCACGCTCGGCATCACTCAGTGCGATCGCTTCAGTGGTGAAGCTGACATCAAGCAGATTCCCCGGCTCGAACGACTGACTTTCAATCCGCATCCGTTCCAGCCGATGCAGAATCCCCGACGACTCATACGCCGAAAGGAATCGCGCCAGACTTGCCGCCGTGGCCACACCTTCGACCCGAATCTGCACGGCCGAGCCGAGTTTCTCGAAGCGGGTGATCTTGCCCGGCGTCACTTCCTGAGCTGCCCACTTCGCGGCTTCAATCTGATCGGTCAGCCACGCCGTATAATCTCGCTGAGCCTCATACGGATCGGCCGGCAACGACTGCGCACGGTACTCGGCCAGCTGCCGGGTCGCCGCCAGCACCTGATCCTGCTGAGCCTGCTTCTCTTCCAGCCGGTTCTGCGCCGAGGTCAGTAACCCCCGCTGTTCTTCGAGCGGAGCGATGAAGCTTTGCAGCAGCACCGGCCGGGCCCACCAGAACACCACCACGCCAATCAGAGCGATTAACAGAATCTTTTCACGTTGTTGCATCAGCGTGCCCCTCCCGTGCTCGTCGCGGTGGGAGTCACTTTCACGCGAGGTTTCGCTGTCGCGGCCGGCTTTCGTTCCACCGGGATTTCACAATCGAGATCGAACTCATACGGGAACTGATCGCCGTCGTTGGTTCGAATCACAGGAGAACGCACAATCCAGCCAGCAGCCGCGAGGCGTTCCGCAAAGCTTTCGACCGCCTGCCGCGTTTTCGCGATCCCGCCACTGACGATGCGGGTATGCGAGGCGCCCGTCAGCGGAATGCTCTGCCACGAAGTCAACAGAAGTTGATCGCGTTGCGGCAGGTCTTCCAGAATCTGATAGAAATGCTGCCCGACCTTCAGAGAACGCTTCTGGTACTGATTCAGCGTCTCGGCCTGAGTCACCAGCTTCCCCTGCTCCCGCAGGAACTTTTCGACCTCGACCACCTGATCGTTATACCGGGTCACTTCCGCCTGCAGTGTGGCCAGCTTCCACCACCAGCCGAGATACGCACCGAGCAATGCGAGACAACAGGCCGCGGCCAGCCCGATCTTGCGGATCTTCGTGTAGTCTTTCTGCTCTTTCAGACGGCGAGGATGGACCAGATCAATCTGAGCCGTCTGGGGCGAATGTCGAGCAAGCAGTCCGCCGATGACGGGCATCGCTCCCGCCCGATAGAGCGCAGCCGCGGAATCAGGCGTGCAGCCTTCATCGATCCGCACCCGCGAATCGATTTCCTCAAACGTCAGAACCTCGACGTTCAGGTCGCCGGCGGCTTTGATTTCGGTGACCAGCTCCCGATCGTTTCGCGACGTCAGATTGACGAGCTGCACCGGTCGGGTCTGAGCCCCTTCCGCGGCCAGAAGGCGGCGAATCTCGGCGACAGCCTCCCGCCCGTGAAACTGCTGGGCATGATTTCGCCGTCGAAACGCGGACGCAATCAACTGTCGTTCCGTTGTCAACAGTGTTTCAATGCGGTCTTCGGAACAGATCGAAACCACGCCCGCCAGCAATGGTTCGCGGTTTCGCGAAATCGCTTCCCAGAAAGCCACGGAAGAGACGCCGACATGCACCAGATCGCCATGCAGTCCGGCGGTCAACTTCTGCAACTGATCCATGAGTTCTCGCGGCAAGGCCGCCGCCAGTGCGGTCTGCCCCCCGTTTTCGCCCGCCGCGGGAGTGCTCGTTCCCGGCAGAAAGTCGACGACGACATCATCGGGTCGTACCGACAGTTGCGAAGCAATCTGCAGGGGAATGACGCCGGGCAGCTCATCGACCGGCATGGGTGGAACTTCGAGCTTGCGAATCGTCATCCGGTCTCGCGGCAACACGATCGAGACCTGCATCGCATGTTCGTTGTCGCCCGAGCTGCGGAGCCATTCCGGCCCATGATGCTGGAGCCAGTCCGCCGTATCTTTTCCAACGGAGTTCGACTCGACAATCTGCTGAGGCAGATCGACCTTCTCCCAATGCTGAATGCTCGTCGTCCCACCCGATGTGCTTGCGGAGAGCAGCATCAGATGAGGAAGATCCCATTCAATGATGACCTGATGGTTCGACATAACGAGTTTGAATCTGGAAGTGGGCAGGGACGGAAGAAACGCGGGGCTACTCGCCTTCTTCGGCAAGCATCAGCTCGGAGACCGAATACCCAGGCCCCAGCGGCGTCAGGTTGCGATGGCGGAGAATGACCGGCTCCGTGCCCGCGATATCGACCACGACTTCGATTCTGACGACCGGTCCACCCGATTTCCAGAAGCCGGTGGTCACGAATCGATAAGTCCGAGTTTGCGCGGTCAGGAACGGCTCGAGTTTCACCAGCCCTGCGACATCGATGTTGCCGTTCTGCAGCAACTCGGCCGGCGAGGTCCACGTGCCCGCTCCATCGAGAATTTCATTGATCAACGCTTCGGAGATCTCGGGCAGACCAGCCAGCGTTTCGTACGTGGCGTGATTCATATCGATTCGACCGGGTCTCGTCGGCGTACTGACCGTCGTCAACAGGTCTTCGGCCACCTGAATGTAGGACAGATCATCGCTGGTCCAGGGACTCTGGATCGTTTCGTCCTCAGTTTCGACCACAGCGTCGATAAGTTCATAAGGCGACTGAATGACATACTGCCCGGCAGATCCAGCATTTGTATTATCCATCATATTGGGCGGGTTATTATTTGGGTTGTTATTCTCCCCCTGATCACTGACATTGCCAGGGTTTTGGCGGGCCGTAATTACTGTGCCCGTCCCGATGCCGCTGTTGCTGTTGTTTCCGCCGCCACCGCCGGGTGCGGGTTGCGGGCCGCGAGCTCCAGGTTGCTCTCGTTGTGGTTGTGGTTGTGGTTGGGGTTGCCCGGGGTTGTTTTCATTTCCTGCAGACTGCTGAGGACCGTTCTGACGGTACATAACGACGAACTGGGCAAACTCTTCGCCGAATTCAGTCGTCAAATCGGCTTCGAGCTGAGTGAGGTCTTCGGCATTGAGATCGATTTTGGGACTGGCATCGGTCCGCAGGTTGGTTTCTCGGCTCCAGAGCGTGAGGTACTGCTCCCATCCGAGATCGAGCAGGCCATCGGCATTGTCGATCGGCTCGCGAAGTTCGCCATCGTCTTCAGACGGATCGAGCCGTCCGTTGCGGTTGGCGTCTTCACCGTAGAGCATGTCGGGCGTAATCTCAGGGATCCCGAGTAAATCGTCGAGCGACGTTAACGGTGCGTTGCGAATGAGGAGGTCGCCGTCGTCCGATTCGGTTCCGTAATCGCGAGGCTCGGCGTCGGCATCGATGAAATCAAGAATGGTGTCGGCCAGCGACTCGGTCATGTTGGGAAGCATCATCAACACGCCCCGCTGGTCTTCCAGAGGCACGTCGAGTTCCGCCAGAGCGTTCAGATTGATCTTTCCACCTTCCGAACCGATCCCGAAGGTTAACGCTCCATTGCGGATTGTCGCTTCCGGGCTCACGAACACGCACATCAAGTCGTTCGGGACCTCGGCGTCTTCCCTGCCAGCCCGCACCATCTGCCATGCGTAATCTTCGGCCAGCATGCCGGGGAGTTCCGATGGATCCATTTCAGGATCCGTCAACCAGGCAAGCACGAAATCGACGCCCGACTGAGCCGACTGCAGAGCCTGAGCTTCTGCCTTGTAGATGCTGGCGATCTCGCGTTCGGTCGTCATCCGCTCGGCAAACTGGTAGCACGTCAGCGACGCCATGATGATGACAACCATCACCACGACGAGCAGAAACCCACGGCGGTTCGGAACTGAGGGAGAAATACGGCAGCTGCGCATACAGAATTAAACCCTGCCAACCGGAAAACGGGTTGCCCGGAGAAGCGGGAACCGGGGAATTCTCGATAACTGGGAGGATTATAACGAAAACGCGGGCCGGCGAGCGAACTTGCGTCATGGGCCCGGGTGCCATGCCCACGCTCCCCGTGGGCATGCCTCGTTTGACGCGGAGGAATGATTCGCGAGTGGAGTCCGAACGCCGCATGAGAAGTAGGTCAGGTATTCGACCAGACGACGTCTATTGCATGCCCACGCAAGCGTGGGCATGGCACCCGACTGGCAGTTCCCAACGGTGGGAACAATTCACAGGCGTTTCCGCGCTTCGAGCAGTTCGAGCAGATATTTTCCGTAACTGCCGCCGCCGAACTGTTCGGCGAGCCGGGACAGTTCGGAATCATCGATGAAGCCCATTCGCCAGGCGATTTCCTCGACGCAGGAGATCTTTAGCCCCTGTCGTTCTTCGATGACGCTGACGTAATTCGAGGCTTCGAGCAGTGAGCGGTGCGTTCCCGTATCGAGCCAGGCGGTGCCGCGACCGAAGATTTCGACCTGCAGTTCACCCCGCTGCAGATAGACGCGGTTCAGATCGGTGATTTCGAGCTCACCCCGGGCGGACGGCTTCAGGTCCCGAGCGAAGTCGACCACCTGCGTGTCGTAGAAATAGAGCCCGGTGACGGCCAGCTTCGACTTGGGCTGCTTTGGCTTCTCTTCGATGTCGATCGCTCGTCCGTCTTTGTCGGGAACAATGACGCCGTATCGTTCGGGATCCTTCACATGATACGCGAAGACGGTCGCACCTTCGGACTGCTCGTTGACTCGCTGCAGCACCTGACTGAGCTTGTGGCCGTAGAAGATGTTGTCGCCGAGAATCAGGCAGCTCGGATGGTCGCCGACGAAGTCTGCTCCAATCAGAAATGCCTGAGCCAGCCCTTCCGGCTTCGGCTGCTCGGCGTACTGCAGATTCAGCCCCCACTGAGAGCCATCCTTGAGCAGCCGTTGAAAGAGCGGCAGATCGTGCGGCGTGCTGATGATGAGCACATCCCGAATCCCCGCGAGCATCAGCGTCGACAGCGGATAATAAATCATCGGCTTGTCGAACACCGGCAGCAACTGCTTGCTGATCGGCAACGTCGCGGGATACAACCGCGTCCCGCTACCGCCCGCCAGAATGATGCCGCGTCGATTCATAAGGATTCCATCGCCGTCTACATATTCCCAGCAGCAAATCCCAACCCGAAGCGTAAGCGAGGAAAACCGGCGTCGGTCCCTCGCTCACGCTTCGGGTTAAGATGCTGACTGAGACTCGATCAATCACTACACGTTGTAATACCCGCGGTACCACTCCACGAAGTTTGCGACACCCGTTTTAATCGGCGTGGCCGGGGAGAAGCCGACGTCGCGGACGAGGTCTTCGACATCGGCGTAGGTGGCGGGGACGTCGCCGGGCTGCATCGGCATCATGTTCTTTTCGGCGGTTTTGCCGAGGCATTTTTCGAGCGTCTCGATCATGTACATCAGCTCGACCGGCTCATTGTTGCCGATGTTGTAGAGCTTGTACGGAGCGTGGCTCGAACCGGGATCGGCATCATCAGCCGACCAGTTCGGGTTCGGCTGGGGCACGTTATCCGAGACACGGACCACACCTTCGACGATGTCGTCGACATAGGTGAAGTCGCGGCGCATCTTGCCGTAGTTGAAGACGTCGATCGGGCGGCCTTCGAGGATCGCCTTCGTGAACAGGAACAACGCCATATCCGGGCGGCCCCAGGGGCCGTAGACGGTGAAGAAGCGGAGCCCGGTCGTCGGCAGACCGTACAGATGGCTGTAGGTGTGAGCCATCAACTCATTGGCTTTCTTGGACGCCGCGTACAGGCTGACCGGATGGTCGACGCTGTGGTGGATCGAGAAGGGCATCGTCTTGTTGGCACCGTAAACGGAGCTCGACGAGGCGTAAACAAGATGCTTGGTTTCGTTATGACGGCACGCTTCCAGAATGTTGACGAACCCGACCAGGTTGCTGTCGACATAAGCGTGCGGATTGGTCAGCGAGTAACGCACGCCGGCCTGAGCGGCAAGGTTCACCACGACATCCGGCTTCTCGTCTTTGAACACCTGATACAGAGCATCGCGGTCTTCGAGAGCGACCTTGTAATTCTTGAAGCCTTCACGGGCGTTCGACTTCGCGAGGCGAGCTTCTTTCAGGGTCGGATCGTAGTAGTCGTTGACGATGTCGACGCCAACCACGGTGTCGCCGCGATCCAGCAGTTTGTGGGTCAGATGAAAGCCGATGAAGCCGGCTGCTCCCGTGACGAGGTATTTACTCACAATTCACCCTTTCGAATCCGTTCTCGGTAATAATCAACTGCGTGACGCAGTCCTGTTTCCAGTGACGTGGTCGGCTCCCATCCGAGGAGCGTTCTGGCTTTCGTAATGTCGGGACAACGCTGTTTCGGGTCGTCCTGCGGAAGCGGCTCGTGAATGGTGCCGCTCTTGGCCCCCGTCACTTTCAGCACGGCTTCCGCCAGTTCCTTCATTGTGTTTTCGGTGGGGTTGCCCAGGTTGACCGGGCCGAGTTCCTCGTCCTGATTCATCATCCGCATCAGGCCATCGACGAGATCATCGACATAACAGAACGAGCGGGTCTGTTCGCCATCGCCGTACAACGTGAGTGGCTGACCGTGCAGAGCCTGCATGATGAAGTTCGACACAACGCGGCCATCATCAGGATGCATCCGAGGGCCGTACGTGTTGAAGATGCGAACGATGCGAACCTCGAGCCGATGGGCGAGGTGATAGTTCATGCAGAGCGATTCGGCGACCCGCTTGCCTTCGTCGTAGCAGCTGCGGGGGCCGAGAGGATTCACGTTGCCCCAGTAGTCTTCCCGCTGCGGATGCACTTCGGGATCGCCATAAACTTCCGAGGTCGAGGTATGCAGCACCCGGGCTCCGCAACGCTTGGCGAGGCCGAGCACGTTGACCATGCCGACGGTCGACGTTTTGATGGTTTTGATCGGGTTGAACTGATACGCCTTCGGCGAGGCCGGGCAGGCGAGGTTGTAAACCTGGTCGGCTTCAACAAACAGCGGCCGGACGATGTCGTGCCGAATCAACTCGAAGTTGGGGTGATTCAGCAGATGCGCGACGTTCTGCTTGGAGCCGGAGAAGAAGTTGTCGACACAGATGACCTCATGTCCCTGCTCGATCAGCCGATCGCATAGATGACTGCCAAGGAAGCCGGCTCCACCGGTGACCAGGATCGTTTTCTGGGACATGTCGCTCTGCTGTTAAGGGGTAACCTGGCGAGCGAAGGTCCACAGCAGCTATCGCGGCTCATCGTCTGCGAAGTACTGCCGGGCGAACCAGCTCACGGTATTACTCAGGCCTGTTTCCAGGGTGGTTTCATCGTTCCAGCCGAACGTCTGACGGATGCGGTCCGCGTCCACGAGATTGGAGCGCAGATCGCCCGCCCGGGCAGGCCCGTGGTCCGGCTCGGGTACCGTAGTTAAACGTCCCGCATCCCGCAATGCCTGTTCGTTCAGGGCTCGGAGCCGCTCGGCAAGCTGGTTCACATCAGTCGGAATTCCGGTCCCGACATTGAAGGCGACATGAGATTCCGGCAAGGTTCCTGTGAGGGAAAGAACGTTCGCCCGGGCCACATCTTCAACGTAGACATAGTCGCGAATGTACTTCCCGTCGCCGTTGACCCGTGTCGATTCCCCCCGGATCATCCGCTGGCAGAAAATGGCCACCACCCCCGCTTCGCCATGCGGATTCTGCCGCGGCCCGTAGACATTCGCATACCGGAGCGCGACCGTCTCGAGCCCGTGTTCGCGATTGAAGAACTCCAGATAGCGCTCGCCCGTCCACTTCGCAATCCCATACGGCGAGATCGGACTGGCCGGCCACGACTCGCCGACCGGCTCGGACACATCGCCATACAGCACCCCGCCGGAGGACGCAAAGACGAATCGTTTCACGCCGTGCTTCGAAGCCAGTTCGAGCGTCGTGAGCAGTCCCATGATATTCACGCGGGCATCATAGGTCGGCTCGGCCACCGACTTGCTGACCGACATCTGAGCCGCCTGATGGCAAACGGCCTCCGGCTGCTCCTCCGCGAAGACCTTATCGAGGGCAGCCGCGTCGCAGACATCGAGCTGATGAAACGCGACCCCGACAGGCAGGTTCTCTTTGAAGCCGGTCGAGAGGTCATCGACAACCACCGGCATATGCCCGGCGGCCAGAAGCTGATCGACCACATGACTCCCAATAAACCCGGCTCCGCCTGTCACGAGCACTTTCATGATCGGTTCTTTCTACTGGATGTCGCTCGTCTGTTGTTGTTTTGATGATTTGTTGGACCACGGAGTCACAGAGGGCGCAGAGAATAGGAATGAGTGCGTCTCTTGGTTCTATCCTGAAATTGTTACATCAGGATGAAGAAAGGGAAGGCGGGGGCGTCTGCTTCTGATGGCGTTATCCCGTCTTCTGGCTTGAAAACGAGTCCACTCGGGTGGCCCTGATAGCTCCGCTATCAGGGCGGCGAAGCCGTGGGAGGATGCCGTTTGGCGAATTAGGAAGTCCCCCTTTGTTTCCCCTCTGAACGAAGTCTCTTCACAATAAACCGTCCAACTCCATACTCCGACGGCTGCGCCGCCCCGAAAGAATCTTTCGGGGCCACCCCGTTTCGTCGATGGCTTCTCCTCACTCTACGGTTTCGCCACATCCCAGATTCTGACGTCATCGATCACAGCATTCTTCGGGACACTGAAGGCGACGTGTCGCTTCACCGGGTGACCGTAGCCGGGGGATCGGTGGGTGACGGAGTACTTGCCGTCGACGGTGGCCGTGCAGGTGTCACCTTCGATCACGATTTCCATCTCATGCCACACGTCCGGCTCCAGCGAGATCTTTTCCGATTTCACGAAGTCAGCGACTTCTTCCCGCAGCTTCTTTGGGTCTTCCCCCGCTTTGCGACGGGTGTAGCGGTCGAGTTCCATCGTGCCGTATTTCTGGTCTTCGACCGACAGGCGGCTCGTGTTCACTTTGATGCTCGCGATGTGCCCGGCGTGCACGGTTTTCAACTGCAGGTCGCTGAAGTTGAAGGCGAGCTGATCTTTCGGGCCGAGTTGAAAACGGAAGCGGACACAACAGTCGCTCAAGTCGAGGACCTGCTTCACGGTCACGGCGTGATCGGCCTGCGGCGAGATCCTGACGACGAGCGTCCCGTCCTTCAGGTCGACCTGTTTGTCCCCCTTGGCTCTTCCCTTGCTGTTGGTGGTCCAGCCGTTGCCGACGTCTTCTTTCTGGTCGTTCTTTTCAGAGCGTTCGAACTGATCGGTGAAAACCGGCTTTGTGGCTGGCTCTTTAGCCACAGCCGTCAGCGACAGACTTCCCAGCAGCAATGCACTCAGAGCGAGACTTTTCATGAGAGATCCCTCAGCAGGAGAATGAAGCCCGGAAGCGGGCAGGAGACTGCCTTTATAATACCCGTCCGGCGTCTGAACCGCACGCTTTCAGTGCGATGCCGTACGAACGCAGATTCCGCAGCTGCGTTCGCAACAGGACCGTCGTCAAACCCGCGCAGAGAACAACCAGCACTACGCCGATCAACATGCCTTGAGAAGTAATCTCACCCCGGGACGCCTGCCGGCCTGCGATCCCCAGGACCAGCGCGGCCATAACGCCGTTGTTGATGAGCCCGGTGAGCCAGATGATCCGCAGATCCCGATCATTCGTTCTTTTGATGAGGGCGGCATGCTCCTCAGTTGAGATTTCGCACGGGTTGCGAAACGCTTTGCGGCATCGAACGAGTCGACGGCGGAGGATCACGATCAGCAGACCGTTGAGTGCCGCGACTTCCATCAGCAGCGTCGACCAGATCAGTAAGGGGATCGTGTTGAATTCCGGAAATTCCCGCTGCCATCGCGGCACAAACATGGTCACGGAGTAGTAGCTGAGAATGAATGGCCATGCATTGAAAATCAGCTGAAGTCTAGCCAGCGCGCCTGTCGAAAGCAGCTCCCGGTCGGTCGGGAGCTGCGATTCAGTGAGACCCAAAGCAGTCGGTTCTTCAAAGGTCATCGGTCCGTCCTGCTATGTTGACGCTGACGGATACGCCCGGAGGGGCCACCCATTGTTCACAGGTGAGCTACCTTGCCGTGCGACCGACCGGCTTCTGTGTCATCAATTCTTCGATCAGCTGCGTCAGTTTATCGGGGGTCCCTTTGATGATCACGTAGGCGTGCTTCTTTCGCCAGTCGGTACTCCAGCGGGAGTGGCCGTCGGAATCGAAGATGGCCCGGCCGTCTCGGCGGACGTCCCACAATTCCGGCTGGGGACCGCGAACAGCCAGCAGCACCGCGGCCTGATCATGACTCGGCTTGCCGTCATCGATCGCGAAGCCCCTGCCGAAGGGCCGGAGTTCGAACGCCCGGCGGACCGGGTTGTCTTTGGGGGTCTGCTTCAGACAGTCTCCGGTGGTGATCGCTTTTCCGACTTCATAACCCTGCCAGAGAATCTCACCGGGCCAGAGGTTGGCAACTGTCACCGCCGCGGCCGGGTCGAGCTTGATGTTCGTTTCCGGCCGTTCGGTTTTCGGAAAGCCGCCCCCCATGATGACCGTGAGACGAACTTTCGCGGCGATCAGGTCCGGCCCCGAAAGCGGACTGTGTTCATCGGCTTCCGAATTGTAGAGATCCTCAAGATTGCTCAACGCTCCGACACTGCAGATGACGACTGACTGATCGGGCTGAGCAGCCATCACTCTTCGATAAACCGTCAACGCATCGGGACATTCCGCGTCGGCGGGCGTGTCGTGCGGAAACTCGTCCCGCAAGGCCGGCGTGTACGAACTGGGCGACGGGTTCCGCGTCTTCGATTCATCCTTATCGGTCCCGATCGGCGTGTCGCCGCGACCGTACCAGGTGTTAATCGCATCGGCCGCGGCAGCCGAGGCCTCGGATGGACAGTGGCGGTTCGTGACCACAGCCAGCATCTCGGCTTCACCGCGATCGACCAGCGCATTGAGCACCGCCAGAGCTCCGGCGTCGTCGCAGTCGTTAGCCATGTCGGTATCGAGGATCACCTTCACCGGCTCGGCGGCGTAAGCCGTTCCCGCACACAAACAGACTGCAACAGTAGACAGAAGAAGAGACACCTTATTCACGACCGGCTCCTTTCAACGGTGGTTGACTGGTCAGGCTGCGGAGACATTCCACGACCCCACCTCGCTGCAGGTCGGTCATCGTGAGAAACCGATCCCGCTCCGAGGCCCCGGCATCGAACCTACAGTAACCGTCGTCTTCGATCGTGACCTTTCCGGTGCCCGACAGTCCGAAGTAGCCATCGTTCGGGCGGACGGCATACAGCACGCTCGTCAGATCCCAGCTCGGGCGGTCGTGGTTCGGCCCGCTGTGCAGCAGGTACGATTCACGCACGATGTGATGGTCGACATAGCCGAAGTCACGATGAATGCTGCGGCGGGGATAGCGGGTGGCGATTCCGATTTCGAATCCACTCCAGATGACCGGCACCGACTCGGGCCACTTCGCCGCGAAACGCTGCATCGAATCGATGCCATTCTTCACATTCGCTTCCAGGAAATGGTCATCGCCATTGATCGGCTCGAACGCTCCAGCCATCACGGAGACGAGCTTGACCTTCTGTCGGATCAGTTCGGCTCCATTCAGCGGGCTGTTCTCATCCGGCTGCGACTCGACCAGATCGGCCAGATTCGCGGCGAGTCCCACCTGAATCAGCACGACGGAATGGTCGTCTGCTTTCGCCAGTGTCTTTCGCAGAAGATTGACAGCCAGCGGAAGTTCATCATTCGATTTCACATCGTGTGGATAACGAAGTTCTCCGTTGTCTTTCTCGTTGATCAGAGCGAGGTACTTACTGTCGCGAACCTGAGCATCGCGGGTCACGCCGATTGGGATCTCAGGTCGGTTGTAGAACGTGTTGACCGCATCGGTGAACGGACCGGTCAGCGGATTGATCTTTGAGATCGTGACGGCGAGCAGTTCGCACTCACCGCGATCGGCCAGCGTGTGCAGCATCGCCAGCGCGAGCACATCGTCGACATCGCCGGTGATATCGGTATCGAAGATGACCTGCACCGGGCGGTCATCGGCTGCGACCGCAGCCTGACACAGGACGCCGGTCAACAGCAGTGCCCCGAGGAAACGGTAAGTGTTATTGAGCACGGGAGTTTCTCTTTCGTTGTCGAAGGGCATCCAGCAGCACGGCTATCACAATCACGCCGCCGGTAATGATTCGTTTGATGGGGTCCGTCGCCCCCACGTGAGCCAGACCGGTTTGCAGCACGGCGATAATCAGCACGCCGAAGAATGTATGAATAACGGAACCGCGACCACCCATCAGGCTCGTCCCGCCGATCACACAAGCCGCGATCGCTGCCAGTTCCAGTCCCACGGCTGCATTCGGATCAGCCGAGGAAAGTCGCGACGTCTGCATCACGCCGGCAACCCCGCAAAGGAGTCCGCTGATGGTGAAGATGGCGATCGAATAGGGAGCCGCGTTGATGCCCGACATACGGACCGCTTCGGCATTTGTTCCAATCGCGACTGCATAACGTCCGAAGACCGTTCGGGTGAGCAGTATCTGCCCGGCAATTACCACGGCGATAGCGACCAGAAACGCGGGAGAAATCGCGAGACCGGGAATGGCCGTGCCGATCCATTCGACTTTGGAGCCGATGTACTTCGTCTGCGAATCGGTCGCCAGATACGCGAAACCACGGGCCATTTCCAGCATCCCGAGCGTGACAATAAACGACGGAATCCGTGCCTTCACGCTAATCAATCCGTTGACGAGACCGCATAACGATCCGACGAACAGACTCGCCGGAATCGCCGCGGCAAGCGGCAGACCCTGGTCGATCATCACCACGCCCATGATCGATGAGGACAACGCCAGCAGCGAACCGACCGAAAGATCGATACCGCCGATGATCAGCACGAGCGTCATCCCGACGGCAATCACGGTCAGATCGGGAATCTGATTGAGCACCGAAGTCACTGTCGACGCCGATAGAAAGTTCCGACTGCTGAGGCTGAAGATCACGATCAACAGCAGCAGCACGCCGAGCATCCCGGCATACGGAATCACGGAAGCCAGCAGTGCTGAACGGCGGGAGGTCTTTGCAGGATTCGACATCAGGCCGCTCCTTCCGTGGATGAGCCGTAGCCGGCGAAAGATTGTCGCATGATGGTTTCCGTCGACCAGTCATCGCGGCGGTTGACCCCGACCATTCGGCCAGCCGACATCACGCCGATGGTGTCGCACGTTTCGTAAAGTTCTTCGAGATCGCTGCTGACAATCACAATCGCCTTTCCCGCCGCGGCCAGTTCTTCTATGAGAGCGTGAATCCTTCGTCGAGCCGCGACATCGATCCCGCGTGTCGGTTCATCAAACAGATAGACATCTGCCTCTTCGACCAGCCATTTGCCGACCGCAACTTTCTGCTGATTGCCGCCACTCAGCGTGCCAACCGGCTGTTCAATATGATTGCAGCGGGTGTCGAGCCGGCGACGCAGCTCTTCCGATTCGGTTCGTTCGCCGGAGCGGTTAATCCAGCCCAGCCGTTGAAATCGCTGCTTGAGACTGACCAGCGTCGAATTCATGCGAATCGACTGGGCCAGCAGAAGGCCGGTTTCCTTGCGATCTTCCGTCACCATGGCAAAGCCGTGCTGCACCGCCTGCCAGGGATGTCGAAAGCGGAAATTCCGCGGCTCGCCATTCCACTGCAGATCCCCCTGCTCCGCGACATCGGCTCCGAACAACAGCCTCAGCAGCTCCGTCCGGCCGGAACCGACCAGCCCGGCGATGCCGAACCGTTCGCCGGCGTGAACCGTGAACGAGACATCCCGCACGACCGGCTCGCGGGTCATGCCATTCACCTTCAGAACGACACGATCGGTTCTGTGGGACTGAAACTCCCGGACCGGCGAAGTCGCTTCAGTGGAGTTCGTCATCAGGTCGACCATCTGGTCGGTCGTCACGTCTTTCGCCGACTTCGTCGTCACATGGCGACCATCGCAGAGCACGGTGATCTCATCAGCGAGCCGGACGACTTCTTCCAGACGATGACTGATATAGATGATCGCCGTCCCCTGTTCGCGAAGTTGTTCAAGCCAGTGAAACAACCGCTCGGTTTCGCCGCCGCTGAGAGCAGCGGTCGGTTCATCGAGGATCAGCAGTCGGCACTCGCGATCGAGAGCCGAGGCGATCTCGATCATCTGCTGCTGACCGATTCCCAGCTCTCCGACAGGCTGGTCAACCGGAATGTCTTTCAGCCCGAACCGGTCCAAAGCCCGCCGGGCCTGCTGCCGCTGTTCCTGGCGATTGACGAAGCCGAGCCGATGCGGCGTCCGTCCGAACATCACGTTCTCCGCGACCGTGAGCGTCGGGATCAGGTTCAACTCCTGTTGAACGATCTGAATCCCGGCTGCCTCCGCTTCGCTCTTGGACCGGGGAGCATACCCGACTCCGTCGAACATCATCGAACCGCCGGTCGGCTGAGTCAGCCCGGAGATGATGCGACAGAGCGTGCTCTTCCCGGCTCCATTCGCGCCCAGCAAAGCGTGAATCGTGCCGGCCTTGACGTCGACACTCACCTGATGCAGCACGCGGACGGCGTAGTCCATCGTGATGTCCCGCAGGCGAAGCAGAGGCGTCGCGGCACTCATTCGCCCAGATCCTCAGCGGTGATCAGATCAACCGGCGTTTCGCGATCTTCGACCTCAGCTTCGGAATCCTCGATCAGCTTCAACGCGTACTCGATGCCATAGACCGCCAGCTTGTCGCCGTGCTGATCGGCTGTGGCCAAAACCTTGCCTTCCTTCATTGCCTCCCGAACTGCCGGAATGTTATCGAAACCGACGACGAGGACCGGATGATCGAGCCCCGCACTCTGCACGGCGGCCACTGCACCGAGAGCCATGTTGTCGTTGGCGGCCAGAATCGCCTTGATCTCCGGATGCTCACTCAGCATCGAGGCCGCCACGGTGTTGGCCTGGCTCATCTCCCATTGAGCCGACTGGCTGGCGATGATATTCATGTTCGCGGCTTTCATCGCTTCTTCGAAGCCAAGCCGCCGCTGGGTGCCATTGAACGAAGTCCGAATCCCTTCCAGCACGGCGACGGCATCCCCGGCTGCGAGCTTCGTTGCCAGATAGTCGCCCACTTTCTTCGCCCCGGCTTTGTTGTCCGGACCGACAAACGGAATCGAAACGCCTTCCTGCTCCAGCACTTCCTGATCGAGTCGGTTGTCGATGTTGATGACCACAATCCCGGCTTTCTGTGCCCGACGCAGAGCCGGTACGAGAGCCTTGGAATCGGCCGGAGCGATGACGATGGCATCCACCCCGGCGGCGATCATCTCTTCCACCAGCGCGACCTGCCGGCTCAGGTCCCGTTCATCCTTAATGCCGTTGACGATCAGCTCGTACTCCCCGGCATGAGCGGCCTGATGCTCTTCCGCTCCCTTCGCCATCGCCGAGAAGAAATCGTTGGCAAGCGACTTCATAATGAGGGCGATGCGCGGCTTGCCGGAGTCGGCTGCTCCCGAACCGGTTGTATTGCCGCCGTTCTCGCCGGGAGCACAGCCGAGGACCGTGCCCATCGCGAGTGTGGCCAGCAGGAATAGTCTCTGAACTGTTTTCATGGTGTCCCCTTCAAAGGGAAGTTGATTGGAATGTGTCTGATTATTCGTCGCCCGGGCCGCTGTGCTGCTGCAGGAGTGCTTCGATCTCGTCTCGCCGCGGCATCGCCGGCTGGGCTCCGTGCTTTGAAGCCGCGAGGGCCCCGGCTGCACAGGCGAAGCGGGTAGCCTGTAACAGATTGCCCGTTTCCATCCAGCGGACGGCCAGAGCTCCGGCGAAGGCATCGCCGGCTGCGGTGGTGTCGACCGCTTCGACAACAAACGGAGCGAGAAACTCCAGCGTCTCACCGTCGCAGAGCACCGCCCCTTCCGAGCCGAGAGTGATGATCGCGTTCTTCACGCCGCGTCGGACCAGTTGCCACGCCGCCTGTCGGGCATCCTGCACCGATTCAATCGGCGTCCCGAGCAGAATTTCGGCTTCCGACTGATTCGGGCAGATGACATCGACCCGCAGCAGTTCTTCGGGCAGATTCTCGACAGCGGGAGCCGGGTCGACGATCACCTTCACCCCGGCTTCGCGAGCAATATCGATCGCGGCCAGCACCGCATCGAGCGGGATTTCGAGTTGAACGACGAGAACGTCCGACTGGCGGATGATGTCCGCATGCTGTTCGACATCGACCGCTGTCACTTCGCCGTTGGGGCCCGGAACGACGACAATCGAATTCTCTCCCGAGTCTTCGACCATCACCACGGCGAGTCCACTGGAGATATTCGGCGTCCGCAGGACGTGATCGGTCTTCACGCCTTCGCGGTTCAGATTGTCGATGAGCCGATCGGCGAAGCTGTCGCTGCCGACGCGACCAAGATGAATCACATCCGCCCCGAGACGAGCCGCGGCGACGGACTGATTGGCCCCCTTGCCGCCGGGACTTTCCACGGAGTTCGAAGCCGTAATCGTTTCCCCGGGGGCAGGAAGTTTGCGGGAACGCACGACGAGATCCATGTTAATAGACCCGACGATGGTGATACGCGGTTTGGTGCCGGACATGTTCATTCTCGTTGGGGCCGTTGTGCGGACGCGGAATTATTAGAACCGAGAGTACTCAAACATCGCTTCGAACTGGGAGATTGCGACAGACCTCCTGTGGCTTCGCCACCCCGGTTGAATCAACTGGGGCTACCCTCAATGCGGCACCCTGATCGCAGAGCTATCAAGGCCACCCACCCGTTCGTTCAGATCAAAGAAACAAGGTCCGCTGTGGATTTCGGGAGGACGCTTTCCGCGTCCGCGCAGCGGACCCTACGTTTAGTTTTGATGCGGGGGTTCGCTGGAGAGGAAGACGAGGGCTTCCTTCACGCGGATCTTCTGCGTTTCGTCGAGGATCATGTACTGGTGCTGGCCTTCGGAGTCGGCTCGGAACGTCGTCAGGCCATCATCGGCGACATCGACGTAACCGTTTTCAGACAGACCAAAGTAACCGCGATTCGGACGCACGGCGTGCAGGACGCTTGTCAGGTCCCAGGTCGGGCGGTCGTGGGGCGGCGGGTTGTAGAGGATGTAGGCTTCCTTAAGTGGATGATGTTCGACGTACTCGTAATCCTGCTGGATGCTTTCGTGCGGATATCGCAGGTTCAAACCGATCTCATATCCACTCCAGATGACCGGCGTCGGCCATTCCTTCGCCAGCTTCTGATTGGACGGAATATCCTTAATAATGTTGTATTCCTTGTGATCGTACGGCTTCCCTTCGCGGTTCGGGATCTGCTCGAAGGCTCCAGCCATAATCGACAGCAGCTTCACCTTCTTCGCGATCAGTTCCTTGCCGGAGAGTGGGCTGATGTCGTCCGGTTCGCTGTCGAGCAGATTGGCGAGGTTCGTTGAGAACCCGACCTGAGCGATGGCGACGGAGTTGTCTTCCGCATCGGCCAGGGCCTGCCGCAGAACGGTGACCGCGTCCGGTGCGTTCTTGCCCGAACGCAGATCGTGCGGGTAGCGGTCCTTGCCTTCGTCCTGTTTGGAAGCCAGCACGTTAAAGCGGCCCGCTTCCGGAGTCACCCCGCTGTTGCAGATACCGACTGGAATCTCGCCCCGTCCGTAGAACGTGTTAACGGCATCGACAAACGGAGCAGCCAGTTCGTGATCCTTGGTGATCGTCACGGCGAGCAGTTCGCATTCGCCGCGACTCTGCAAAGCGTGAATGACGCCGAGCGCCAGCACATCGTCGACATCGTTTCCGATATCGGTATCGAAGATCAGCGGCACCGGCTCCCCGGCTGCACTGTCGTTGACCAGCCCGCCCGAGACGATCGCGCCGGCGAGAAGAACAAGATGAAGAGGCTTCCAGTTCATATGTCTGCTTTCTGAATAGGTGTCTCTCACGACTCGATCGAGGCGATGGAGCCGCGTTGGTGAATCTGAACGGGGATACGATGGACTTTCCTGCGGGGCTTTTTCCCCGATGCCAGTTGATCAATCAGCAGCCGGGCCGCTGTCCGACCGATTTCGGTCACGTTCTGGGAGGCGACCGTAAGTGGCGTGGCGACGTACTCGGCGAAGGGATGATCGTCGAACGCAACGAGCGACAGGTCGCGCGGAACCGTCCGTCCGGCTTCGCGAATGGCTCGCAGGCAGCCGAGCGCGATCTGGTTGCTGAAGGCGAACAGTGCGGTGAGTTGCCCGGCGTTAAGCAGTGTTCCGGCCGCCTGATAGCCCGACTCTTCACTGAAGTGTGTTCCTTCAACCTGCTGCGAGTTCCACTCGATTCCGGCTCGCCTGAGTTCTGTCCGGACGCCTTGGGTTCGTTCTTCGTTCGGCAGCGTTCCCGGTTCTCCCTGAACGATCCCGATGTGGCGATGCCCGGCTTCGATAAGCAGTCGCGTGAGTTGAGCCGCTCCGCGGGTGTGTTCTGACGTGACGGTCACTGCAGAACCGTCGGGAAACCCGCGGTCGACATGCACGAGCGGAATGCCCGCGGCCTCGGCTCGTTGAAGATGCCGCGATTCCTGACCGACCGGGCAGACAACCAGCCCTTCAACCTGGCGAGAGAGGAACTGTTCGACGGCCCGCTGTTCGGTCGCGGTCTGTTCGCCGGTGTCGGCCAGCAGGACGGCATAGCCATTCTCTTCCGCGGCTCGGGTCACTTCACGGGCGATGGCGGCGAAGAAGGGATTCGCTACATCGGGTACGACGACACCGAGCAGGCCGGTCTTCTGAGAACGCAGGGCCTGAGCCGTTCTGCTCGGACGAAACTTCAACTTCTGAGCCGCCTGCTGCACGGCCTCTTCGGTCCTCGAACTGATGCGGTACTCCCGTGCCTTCCCGGCCAGTGCGCGCGATGCAGTCGACACGCTGACCCCGGCGGCATCGGCAACCTGTTGCAGTGTGGAGGGAGATGTGGGCACGGTGCCTTCCCGGAAACGACCTAGAACAAACGATTGTGCAAGATGGCACACCGGCAATGGAATTGCAAGCGTTGATGGGTATGTGGGATGTTGATGCTCCGGTCGACCGGTGAAGACAGGCGTCCTGTTGCTGGGCAACACAGAGATCAATCTCTGTGCCATCCTGATTTTGGCCGGCTTCGTCGAAAGGGATGGTTCAGACGCGTGCGTCTGAGTGACGCAGTCACAAGAGGTCGCTCACCAGCGTTGTCAGAGAAACTTGTGGGGTGACCCCGAAAGATTCTTTCGGGGCGGCGCAGCCGTGGGAGTACGGAGCTGGACGACTTCTGACAAAAGACTTCTATCCGTGAAAAAAGAAAGGGAGGGTCTGGCCTTTCAACTTGTTCAAACGGCAGACTCCCACGGCTTCGCCGCCCTGATAGCCGAGCTATCAGGGCCACCCCTACAGCATTAGTCCAACTAGTTCGCCGCGTCCACTCCTGTTGGAGCGCTCGGCGATGCAGAGCCTCTTCCTGTGACTACGTCACCCAGACGTGCACGTCTGGGCCATCCGGGGTTGGCGTTCTCCATGTAATGGACGCTGAAGACAAGCCTCCTGTTGCTGCGCAACACAGAGATGAATCTCTGTGCCATCCTGGGGAGGTTGTTAGCGAGATCGGAGGTACTGGACTTCGTAGTCTTCAGGAAGCGGCGTCACGTTGTTCGCTTCGGCCCAGATGTTCCATTGCTGTTCGAGGTCGGCGGCGATTTCGGGGTGAACGCGGACGAGGTTGTTTCGTTCGATGCGATCGCGCTGCATGTCGTAGAGTTCCCACGGGCGCCCCCGGAAGGCGACGAGCTTCCAGCGGCCGGCGTGAATGGCCCGGTTCCCTTCATGTTCGAAGAAGAGCGGACGCTCCACGTTGGTGGACTTCACGTAATTCTGCAGACTCTGCCCGGGATAGCGGTCATCGACCGTTCCGCCCGCCGCTGTCACGAGAGTCGGCAGAATATCGATCAGATGCAGTTGAACGTCGCTGATCTGTCCGCCGTCGGTCGGATTGCGAGGATCAACGATAATAAACGGAGACGTAATGCCTCCTTCGTGGACATAGTGCTTATACATGCGGAACGGAGTATTGCTCGCGTTCGCCCAGCCCGAGCCGACGCTGTGGAACGTGCCGGGCGTTCCCATCTGATCGAGTTCCTCACCGCGATGCAGAATGTTGCTCGGGCTCGAGGAAATATCGAAGCCGTACGGATCCCACTCGGCACAGGCTCCATTATCAGAGAGGAACACGATCACCGTATTATTGAGTTGATCGGACTGTTCGAGGTGATCGATCACGCGACCGATCTGTTGATCCATGCGGTCGACCATCGCGGCGTAAATCGCCATGCGTCGGGCGAGATCGGCTCGCCTTTCTTCAGGAACGTCGGCCCAGGCCGGGTTGAGTCCTGTTTTGGTCTCGCCGTAGTTCGCGTAAGGAGACCGAAACGTCAACTGCATCTCCGCCGGCACGATGCCGAGCTTCTTCATTCGCGTGAGACGCTCATCCCGAATGACATCCCACCCAACGTGATACCGATCGGCATAGCGGGCGATATCTTCCTGCGGAGCCTGTAGGGGGAAGTGCGGAGCGTTGTAGGCCAGATACAGAAACCAGGGCTGATCCTGATTGCTCTGGGCGATCTCCAGAAACTGCATCGCGTGGTCGGTAACCGCATCGGTGGCATAGAACGTTCCCTCGGGATACTCGATGCGTTTTCGATCCGCCGGCAGACGCGTGAAGTGATCGGCCTCCCAGAACGTTTTGGCGCTTACGAGGGTGCCGTAGAACTCACGGAAACCGTGGGCGGTCGGATCGTCGGTGCCGAGATGCCACTTCCCTGCGATGTAGGACTGATAACCGAGCGGCTCAAGAACCTGTGCAATCGTCGGAACCCCGGGCGTAACGCGGCCGCGATAGCCGGGACGCTGAAGATCCTGGGTCATATGCCCGAGGCCGACGGCATGCGGATATTGCCCCGTCAGCAGTGCTGCTCGCGAGGGGCAACAGCGTGACGTGGTATAGAACCGAGTGAACCTGGTCCCCTGCCCGGCCAGTCGATCGAGATTCGGCGTGTTGATCTCTCCGCCGTAACAGCCGAGATCGCTGAAGCCGAGATCATCGGCCACGATCACGAGAAAGTTCGGGCGTTCATTTGCCGACGTTTCCTCAGCGGACACGACGATCACGAGCAGAAGCGTCAGAACGAACTGGATACCAGAAAGCTGATTCATGGAGCCGGTCTCGACGGGAATCGGGAATTCGGAAGCGAACGGCTCGAAAAGTCTTAACGATGAGTGGCCATTCGGCGAGGCTTGCTGAACAGATCGTACACATCGGCCGGTTAGTTTCGCATCTCCACGTGTCGATTTTAACGATTAGGCAAGAAGGTCGGGCAACTGCTGGCAAGCCGATTGCGTTCGCGGCGTGCCCTTTAAATCGACAAACTCGCGAATTCACGGAATTCCGATTCAAGGAGTACCCGCCCCGTTCCGCGTTCAGAACGAGCTGGGGCCGGCGAGAACGATCACGACGGTCGGTCTCCCGGGCGTCACGAATGTTGAAGGAGCAACGTTCCCGGTCCCACCAGGACCGGCGGGTGGAAAGGACGATCCGACGTCGAGACCTGCGTCCGCGCTGCGTGCTTCTGACAGACCCGCATTGACAGAGATGCTCTTCGATTCGTTCGAACTTCCAGGAAGGAATTCAGATGTTGTTCAAGAAACTCGCTCTGGCCACCGGGGTCGGCGCTTTACTCGGCGTCTGCTTTGCCGATTCGCTGCCAGCCGCGGAAACGAGCCGCAGCGAAATTCGTCTTGTCTCCTGTTCCACCGATGAGTGCTGCGACGACTGTGTCGACAGCTGTGTGGATGACTGTGTCGACGGCTGCTGCTCGATCGATGTCTTCGAGGATTGCGAAAAACCGTTTCTGCCGGAACTCGATCCAATCACGTTCGAGAACTGTGTGTGGAAGGGCGAAGCCGGCATGGCGATTCGTTATCGCTATCTGCACGAAATGAACCGTCTGCGGCCGGGTGGGCCGGGTCTGAGCAGTTACGATCAGTGGCGCTGGACGCCGCACGCCTCCGTTACCTGGAACGATACGGTCACCGGTTACGTCGAAGCGATCGATGCCAGCACGTTCGGTGAAGAGCTGCCGATTCTGCCGATCGACGAAAACCGGGCCGATCTGCTGCAGTACTATGTCGATGTCAAACTGATGGAACTCGAAAACGGCGAAGTCCATGGCCGTTACGGGCGTCAGACACTGCTCTACGGCGACCAGCATGTCCTGTCGCCGCTCGGCTGGGCGAACACCTTCCGTAACTTCGAAGGCTTCAAGACCTATTACAAAGGCGACAAATGGGACATCGACGCCTTCGCCGTTCAGCCGGTCAACGGAGCGGCTCGGGGCACGGTCTTCAATACGGAATCGTTCGACACGCCCGACCAGAGCGAATGGGTCAACGGGGTTTACGCGACGTATCGCGGCCTCGATCAGGGCACAATGGACATCTACTGGATCTGGGATGTGGAGAACGAACCGGATCTGACTCGACAGGACGGAAACCGTCACACCTTCGGTGCCCGGTACTACGGCAAGAAAGAAGTCAAGGGCTGCTGCGACACCGTGGAGCGAACCTGGGGCTACGACGTCCAGGGAGCCTTCCAGGTGGGGGAAGATGACTTCCAGTCGGGTGGTCCCGATCTCGATGTCTTCGCCGGGTTCTTCAGCGCGACCGTTTCTCACACCTGGAACAAAGTCGACATGAAACCGACGGTCTTCGCCCTGTATTATCTTGGTTCGGGCGATGAGGATCCGACCGACGGACGCGACAGTACCTACTTCTCGCTGTATCCCCTCGGCCACGCTTACTGGGGTATTCTCGATAACCTCGGCGGCCAGAACATGGTCGACTATTCGGTCGGTTCCAAAATCGAGCCCAGCGAGAAGCTGTCGCTCCTCGCCCAGTGGCACTGGTTCGACAAGCATCGGACTCAGGACTACGTCTACAACATTGCCGGTGCTCCGCTGGGACCCCGGTCGACTGACGTGGGCGGAACTGAAGACAGCCACATCGGCAACGAACTGGATCTGATCGCGACTTACAAGGTCAACAAGAATCTGACCCTGGAAAGTGGCTACTCCTGGTTCTGGTATGGCGGAGCGGTCACGAACACAGCTCTCAACCGGGACGATGCCCGTCAGTTCTACTTCCTGGCGAACTATCAGTTCTAAGCCAGACGCGGCACGCTCTCGAAACTCTCCTGCGATTCCCAAAGCAGGGCCGGAACTCCGGTCCTGCTTTTTTCTTTGCCACTGAGAACGGCATTTCTGTGCGTACAAACTATGCGAACATGCTGCCTGTTTCCCCAGCAGCAGAGAACCGATCAAAGTTCTCGCGTCCGTCAAACAGGCACCTGAGATGAATTAACAGGCACTGTTGTGGCAGACCACGTATCGCCCCATTGATTGCGTTCGGTCAGCCACGGGGATGCCATTTCTGCTGCCGTGAATGGCACATCCATTGCTTTTCCAGACGTTGTCTTCGTCGCGCTCTCGTGAAGACAAACAAGTTGGAATTATTCAGGCAATCGATGTGAGACTCCTTCACGAAAGCGCCCTGCTGATGATCTGCACTCTCCGTGCTCCGTTGTTTCTCTTCGCTCTGGCTCTTTGTGCGTGCCTTCCAGGTTGCAGCACCGGCGAAGGGGCTGTCCCGCTTCAACTCGAACTGACCGAGGCTGATCTCGCGGAAGCCGACAAGCTGGCTCCTGAAGATCTCGAAATCGCCACAAGCGGCACCAAGAAGCTGACTCTGGAAAAGACCGATCTCAAGTTCGGCTTCATTAAGTTGACTGACTGTGCTCCGATTGTCATCGCGAAAGAAAAGGGCTTCTTCGCTGATGAGGGACTGTCGGTCGAAGTCGTCGCTCAGCCGAACTGGAAGACATTGCTCGACAATGTCATCAGTGGCAATCTGGACGGAGCTCACATGCTTTCCGGCCAGCCGATTGCCGCCACGATCGGCTTCGGCACCAGTGCTCACGTTATCACGCCGTTCACAATGGATCTGAACGGGAACGGCATCACGGTTTCCAACAGCATCTGGGAACAGATGCAGCAGAACGATCCTGCTCTGCGATCCGAACAGCCGCCGCACCCGATTACTGCCGATTCGCTGGTGCCGATCGTGAAGTCTCGCCTCGCTTCCGGAGAGAAGCTGCAGATGGGCATGGTCTTCCCGACCTCGACCCATAACTACGAACTTCGCTACTGGCTGGCCGCCTCGGGAATTCACCCCGGGATGTACACCGAAGGCGATATTGGCGGACGAACCGACGCCGAGGTCGAGCTCTCCGTTACGCCACCTCCGATGATGCCGGCCACACTGGAAGCCGGAAACATTCAGGGGTACTGCGTTGGCGAGCCGTGGAATCAGCAGGCGGTCGCCAAAGGGATTGGCGTGCCGGTTTCCACGAACTACGACATCTGGAAGAACAACCCCGAGAAAGTCTTCGGCGTCACTCAGGAATGGGCCAACGCCAACTCCGGAACCATGATCGCTGTGGTGAAAGCTCTGATCCGAGCCGGCAAATGGCTCGACGAGACTGATGATACCGGCAAGCTGGTCAACCGCGAAGAAGCCGCTCGCATCCTGTCGCGATCCGATTACGTCGGAGCCGACTTCGACATCATCCGTAACTCAATGACCGGTTACTTCTACTTCCAGAAGTCAGACAAACGTCCGATGCCGGACTTCAACGTCTTCTACAAGCACTACTGCACGTACCCCTGGTACAGCGATGGGATCTGGTTCCTGACGCAGATGCGTCGCTGGGGACAGATCACCGAGCCGAAGCCGGCTGAATGGTACGACGAAATGGCCCGCAAGGTCTACAAGCCCGAAATCTATCTGCAGGCAGCGCAACTGCTGCTCGATGAAGGGCTGATCGAAAAAGACGAAATCCCCTGGGATACTGATGGCTACAAGCCGCCAACTTCGGACTTCATCGACGGCGTCAAATACGACGGCCGCGATCCGATCGGTTACCTGAACTCCCACAAAATCGGCAACAAAGACTCGCTTCGATAAGTCCTAAAGCCGGGTGCCACGGCCACGCTTGTGTGGCCATGCAATGCCCAGCGACGTTCCCAGATTGAAACAATCATGCCCACGCGAGCGTGGACATGGCCCCCTCCAGAACGAGAAACGATCTCTTACGAAAGTAAGTCATGGAAAGCCTTAAGTACACACTGCTGAAGATCATCCACGTGAGTGGACTGACGTTTCTCGAGCCGGTCGTTCGCCTTTGTTATGGCGAAGAGCCGCAGTTGCAACTCAAGAAGATTGGCCGGTTCATCGTGATCCCGTCGCTGACCTTTCTTGCGTTTCTGGTTGCCTGGGCGCTGATTGCTCCCGTTTACAAAACGAAGTCGGGCGAAGTCCCCACCCCAGCCGTCGTCTGGGATGCCGCTCAGGGCGTGAAGCGGTTCCACGAACGGGAAAGCGACAAGCAGGTCGCTTACGGACTGAGTGGCGAAGAACGGGAGACCACCCTGGCCGCCGTAACCAAACAGCGAGCCGTGCTGAATACGATGAAGGCCGATGCCGACCAGCAGGTCGCCGAAGCTTCCGAAGCACGCACGGCTCTCGTCGCTGAAGAAATCGAACCGCTGGCCACGGCGTACGAAACGAAGAAGGCAGAATTCGAACAGGCCGCGAAACGACGCGAAGCCGCTCTCATCGTCAAAGCTTCGCAGATTGATCAGCGAGACATCGACGCCAAGAACGAACTGCTGGCCTACATCCGCGGCCATGAGTCTCAGACCGAACAGGAACGTGAACTCCTCAAACAACTCAAGGCCGAACAGGATAACGTCCGCAACCTGACCTACACACCGCTTCAGAATGCGATGCGAATTCAAACCGAAATCGCAGAACAGGAACAGTATCTCGCCAAGAAGGAAGAGATCCTTTCGAAAGCCAACCGGAGTCTGAAACTCGAAGAGGAAGCGGCCAAGCTCAAAGAACTCAAGCTGCAGTACGCTGCGACCACGGGGCCGGATCTGATGCCGATCGCTCAGCAGATGCTGCAGATTGAAGGCCGGATGCAGAAGATCGTCGACTCGGAATACGCCAAGCCCTGGACGCTGCCGATGCAGATCATGCGGTCGCTGGCCTGTGTGTTCGCCGGCTTCTTTCTGGCGACTGCCATTGCCATTCCGATCGGCGTGCTGTGCGGCGTCAGCCCGACGTTCATGGCCGCCGTGACGCCATTCATCGCTCTGTTCAAACCGGTCTCGCCAATCGTCTGGTTGCCGATTTCCCTGATCATCGTCGGCGGGGTCATCACCGATCCTGAAACTCACTGGTTAATGGTTGGCCTGTCGAACCTGCCGCTGATCGGCTGGTTGCAGATCAACCCGGCCTTCATCGCCTCGGCGATCACCGTCGCTCTCTGTTCGCTCTGGCCGACCCTGGTCAATACGGCTCTGGGAGTCGCCTCGATTGATAAGGATCACCTGAACGTGGCTCGCGTGCTGCGACTCAACTTCTTCCAGCGTCTCACCAAGATTGTCATCCCCTCGGCTCTGCCCCTGATCTTCGCCGGTTTGCGAATTTCGCTTGGCGTCGGCTGGATGGTGCTCATTGCCGCCGAGCTGCTCAGCTCGAGTGAAGGGATCGGTAAGTTCGTGTGGGACATGTTCAACAATGGATCGTCGGAAACTTTCGCCCAGATGTTCGTGGTCGTGTTCGTGGTCGGTGCCATCGGCCTGCTGCTCGATCGCATCATGATCATCTTCCAGCGACTCGTCAGCTTCGACGGAGCCCCCGCCGCAATCTGATTTACGGAAGATCACCTGGTCCGCCTACATCGTTTCACACCAGTCGGAAACTTTTGCTCATGCCCATTCTTGAATTCGACAACGTCTCCTTCGGCCACGGCATCGGTTCGGACAAATACGAAGTCCTCACCGACGCCAATCTGGCCGTCGAAGAAAACGAGTTCGTCGCCATCATCGGCTTCTCCGGCTCCGGGAAGAGCACGGTTGTCTCGCTGCTCGGCGGACTGATCGAACCGGACCAGGGAGCGGTGAAGATGCATGGCAAACCGATCGGCCCTCCCGGTCCCGATCGCGGCATCGTCTTCCAGAACTACTCGCTGCTGCCCTGGCTGTCGGTCCACGGCAACATCGAACTGGCCGTGAAGCAGGTTTTTCCGGGCATGTCGCCGGCTCAGCGTGAAGATCACATTCAGCATTACATCGATCTGGTCAGCCTGACGGGAGCGGAGTGGAAGAAGCCGAATGAAATGTCAGGCGGAATGCGTCAGCGACTCTCGCTGGCTCGCACCCTGTCGATGCAGCCGGAAGTGCTCCTGCTCGATGAGCCTCTCTCCGCATTGGATGCCATCACCCGCTCGGTGCTTCAGGACGAGATCACCCGGCTCTGGGAACAGGACAAGCGGACGGTCGTCATGATCACCAACGATGTCGATGAAGCCGTGCTCATGGCCGACCGGATTGTCCCGCTGACTCCGGGGCCTCGGGCCACGTTCGGGAAAGAATTCGCCGTGCCGCTCGAACGCCCCCGAGATCGAGCCACGCTCAACTTCAATCCTGAGTTCAAGCACATTCGCAACGATGTGACCCGTTACATGATGGACATCAACGCCGAGTCGAAGCGACTCAACGTCGCCGGAAATCTGAAGCTGCCGCAGATCCAGCCGATCTCGCTGGATGTCGCCCCGAACATCGAAATCAGCGTGGTTTAAGTTGTCGCCCGTCCCTTGTCTCCCGGACAGAAAGTATCAGTCATGAGCAATCCAGCCGAAGAGCGATACGTCGAGATGTCCAATCTCATCAAGGCGTACCCGAATCCCTACGGCGACGACATCAAGGTCATCGACGGCTTCAACCTCAAGATTCGCAAGGGGGAAGTGGTCGGCGTCATTGGCCACTCCGGCTGCGGCAAGTCGACCGTGCTGACCATGCTCGCGGGACTGAATCCGATCACTTCCGGCGGAATTATTGTCGATGGCCGGGAGATCTCGGGACCAGGTCCGGACCGAGCCGTGGTTTTTCAGTCTCCCTGTCTACTTCCGTGGATGACCGCGTACGGCAACGTCAAGCTCGGCGTCGATCGTGTTTATCCGCACGCCACTCCGCAGATGCGACACGACCTGATCGCTTACTACCTCGGAATCGTGGGACTCTCTGACGCAATGCACCGTTATCCCCGCGAGCTTTCCGGCGGAATGCAGCAACGTGTCGGCATCGCCCGCGCGATCGCCCTGCAGCCGAAAGTGCTGCTCCTCGACGAACCGTTCGGCCGGCTCGATTCACTCACTCGGATGGAACTTCAGGATGTCATCCTCGAGATTCTTGACCGCGAGAAGTTGACGACGGTGCTGATTACCCACGATGTCGATGAGGCGATCTACATGTGCGATCGCGTCTGCATGATGACGAACGGACCGGGAGCCAAAGTCGGCAACCTGATGACGATTCCGTTCGAGCGGCCCCGACATCGAGCCGAGATCCTCGAACATCCCGACTACTACAACTATCGCGGCGAGTTGATCTGCTTCCTCGAAGAACAGGAAGAACTCAAGGGCGATCGTCCGGCCAAGAAGCCTCAAGAAGGTGTCGGCGAAGACACCCGCACGGACCTGGTCGCCCAGGAAGACACTTCCACAGAGATTCCGGTCCTCAACGACGACCACGAAAGCCGCGTGGATGACACTGAGATGGTGAAGGTGAACTGAGTCATGAATTCTCCCGTGCCCGTTGAAAACTGCGCTTCGCTTTCACGAGCTGCCTGTATTGGCCTCTGGCGGATCGACCACAGTCATGTCGTTTTCGAATCGGCAATGTCTTCGGATGCCGAACCGTTGACCGACCTCCGCATTCTCCAGAGCCTCGCGGAACAGGCAGCCCGGACACAGGCTCCCCAGATTCGTTCTCTGCAGCCTCGCGATGACCTCCGCCTGTTCCTGCTAACAATTCCGGTCGTGCATCGCGATCGTACGCGGTCGGTCGTCGGCTTCGTGCTCGGTGAGCCGGTCGTCCGGGGTTCCGCCCTCGAACGCTGGGAACTGGTTGAAGACCGGGCCGAATTGAGTCTGACCGACGGTTGTTACGGCGAGCTGAACTACTTCCAGGAGATCAGTCGCGAAGTTCGTTTTCCTCTCGGCACCGGGCTTCCCGGAATGACCTGGAAGACGGGTGTCCCCCGCCTGTTGCACCCCCTTGCCGCGTGCCCGGAGTTTCTGCGAGCAGGCGAGGCCGGCGAAGCGGGCCTCGAAATCGGCATCGGGTTTCCGATCATCGGCGAACGCAGCGAAGTTCAGTCCGTTCTGTTGCTACTTTCCTCGTCGGGAATTTCCCTCGCGAGTGAGTTTCAGATCTGGACGGAATCGTCGGGACGCAGCACACAAACCGATCGGCTCATTGTCGAACAAAGCCCGATCGAGGACTCCGGCGAACAGAAGATGCTGGAAGGTGTGATTGAAGATCTTGTGCTGGAAGCCTTTGCCCGCAAAACCGCTCTCGTCGAACGCATCCCCGCTCCCTCGGGACGCGAAACGGGCCTTGTCGTTCTGCCGGTGCTGCACGACTTCGGAATCTCCTCGGCTCTTGTTCTGGTCATGAACGGAAAGTAAGCGCGACCTGCCATGATTAATGCCGTCCTGAATCCTAAGAATGACTCGACGATCGGTGCCCACAGTGATCTGCTCGGGCTCCTTCTGCGCGATCAGCAGGAGATGTCCGCCGTCGAACGCTTCTCGATGCGGCATGACGAACAGCCTTCCTGCCAGGTTCAGCAGTACCGTTCGCTGCTGCCGGCCACTCCACTCGAAGAAGGCGAACAGTACGCCTTCTCGGTCGATCTCGATCGCTGTTCCGGCTGCAAGGCCTGTGTGACCGCCTGCCACAACCTCAACGGCCTCGACGAGCAGGAAGCCTGGCGGGATGTCGGACTGCTCTACAGCACCTCGACCGAACTGCCGATGATGCAGCACGTGACCGCGGCCTGCCATCATTGCGTGAATCCGGCCTGCATGAACGCGTGCCCGACAAACGCTTACGAGAAAGATCCGATCACCGGGATCGTCAGGCATCTCGATGATCAATGCTTCGGCTGCCAGTACTGCACTCTGGCCTGTCCGTATGGCGTGCCGAAGTATCACGAGAAAAAGGGGATCGTTCGCAAATGCGATATGTGCAGTCAGCGACTTGGCAACGATGAAGCCCCCGCCTGTGCTCAAGCCTGTCCTCACGAAGCAATCTCGATTACCAAAGTCAGCGTGACGGAAGCCCGGAGTCGAGCCGCCGAGGGCGAGTTCATCACCGGGGCCCACAACCCGGCCTACACCACGCCGACCACCGTTTACAAATCCCGCAAACCGCTGCCGAAAAACCTGCTCAAAGGCGATCAGCACGATCTCACACCGGAACACGCTCACCTGCCGCTGGTCATTATGCTGGTGCTGATTCAGATCTCTGCCGGAGCCTTCCTCTTCCTGCAGCTGGCCCGCATGCTGAACCCTGCAGCCGTAGTCAATCCGATGCTGCCGTTCCTGACAGTCGGCATCTTCGGCGTCAGTCAACTCGCGTTGGCAGCCAGCACGGTTCACCTGGGACGTCCGTTGTATGCCTTCCGGGGAATCCTCGGCATCCGCCATTCGTGGATGAGCCGCGAGATCGCCGCCTTTGGAGCATATTCCGCCGCCGCCGGCACGTATGCTGCCAGCTTCTGGGTGCCGGAATTCCTGATGCCCTTCCAGCCGCTGTTCCAGCAGTATCTGGGATATGCAGCCGTCCTCACCGGCTACATCGGGCTGGCCTGCTCGATCATGATTTATGAGTGCACTCAACGCCGCTTTTGGAATGGAACGGCGACCACGATGAAGTTCGTCGGGACATCGCTCTGCGGCGGCACGGCTCTGCTGATGATGCTGGCTCCGATTGTCGGCCTGGTCACAGGCGACGCTTCAACTCGTGAATTCGCAGGCACCTGGTCGGGACGACTCGCGATCGCCGCCTCTGCTCTGACATTGATCAAACTGTTGACTGATGCCGGCGTCCTGCGACATCTGACCGATGCGACATTCACGTCACGTAAAAAGTCTGCTCGTCTCATTCTCGGACCGCTGCGGTCCATCACCATGGGACGGGCTGTGTGTGCCGCACTCGGAATTGTTTTGACAACTGCTCTCGGGGTCCTCGAAGGCTCGTTGCCCCTGATGGGAACTGCTGCGCTCGCGGCGGTCTCTGGATCGCTGATTCTGGCTGGAGAGTTCGCGGAGCGATACCTCTTCTTTGCTGCTGTCGATGCCCCGCGAATGCCCGGAGGTCTGAAGTCATGAGTTCCGCCCTGACCAAACCTGTCTCGCTGGTGCGGGATCTGATTCACCAGAAATCAGGTCCACTCACCCGCGAACTGATCCAGCAGCCCGGCGGTTTCGGCCTGGGGAACATCCCAGCCAGTGCCAGGCCCGATCGCACGACTATGATGGTCTGCGGTTTCTGCTCCACCGGATGTGGCCTCAACATTCATCTCAAAGATCGTCAGGCGATTGGACTGACTCCCGCGAAGAACTCTCCCGTGAACCTGGGCATGGCCTGCCCCAAAGGCTGGGAAGCTCTTGAGGTTCTCAAAGCCAAAGACCGGGCCACAATGCCCCTGACGCGATGTGCCGGAAGTGGGGATCTGCGTCCGACCGAATGGCACATCGCTCTCAACGAGTTCTGCGATCGTTTTAAAGCAATCCAGAAGGAACACGGCAACGATTCGGTCGCCTTCATCAGCACCGGACAGATCGTGAACGAAGAGATGGCCTTCCTCGGTGCCCTCGCCAAGTTCGGCATGGGCATAATTCACGGCGACGGCAACACCCGCCAGTGCATGGCGACCGCGGCGACCGCGTACAAACAGTCATTCGGCTTCGACGCTCCCCCGTTTACCTATCAGGACTTCGAAGAATCGGATGTCCTCGTGTTCGTGGGAGCCAATCCCTGCATCGCTCATCCGATTATGTGGGAACGGGTGATGCGGAATCAGAACAATCCGGAGATCGTTGTGGTCGATCCCCGGAAGACCGAAACGGCCATGCAGTCGACTCAGCATCTGGCCCTCGCTCCGAAGTCCGATCTGACTCTGTTCTACGGACTGGCCCGGTTGCTCATCGACAACGGCTGGATCGATCGAGAATTCATCGACGCCCACACCACCGAGTTCGACGCCTTCGCCGAGCACGTCGCCCCGTACACGCTGGAGCGAGTCAGTTCAGAAACCGGCATCTCACCCGATGCGATTCTGCATCTGGCTCATACCATCCACGAAGGCAAGAAGGTTTCGTTCTGGTGGACGATGGGAGTCAACCAGAGTTACGAAGGAACCCGTCTCGCCCAGAGCCTGATCAATCTGGCTCTGATGACCGGCAACATCGGCCGCCCCGGCACGGGCGCGAATTCGATCACCGGGCAATGCAACGCCATGGGCTCGAGAATGTTCAGCAACACGACCGGCCTGTTCGTCGGCCGCGATTTTGAGAAGGAGCAGGACCGCAAGGATGTCGCCGAGATTCTCGGCATCGATGTCGGAAGCATCCCGCAGGAAAACAGCCTCGCCTACAACGAGATCATCGACGGCATCGAGTCGGGCAAGATCCGCGGTCTCTGGGTTATCGCGACGAATCCTGCTCACTCCTGGATCAATCAGAATCGCCTGAAGGAACTTCGCGAGAAACTCGACTTCCTCGTGGTGCAGGACATGTACTCGACCACCGAGACGGCTCAGATCGCCGACCTCGTTCTACCTGCTGCTGCCTGGGGCGAAAAGGAAGGCACGTTCATTAACTCGGAACGCCGCATCGGACTGGTCAAGAAAGTCTCCGCGGCTCCGGGGCAGGCATTGTCGGACTTCTTCATTTTCCGCCTGATTGCCGAATACTGGGGCTGCGGCGAGATGTTCGAAGACTGGGGCTCTCCAGCCGATGTCTTCGAGATCCTCAAAAAGCTCTCCGCGGGGCGTCCGAACGACATCACCGGGATCACCGATTACCACATGATCGACGAAGCCGGCGGCATCCAGTGGCCGCTGCGAGCAGGCGAAGAACTCAAGGATTCCCAGCGACGTCTCTTCGAGGACGGCCAGTTCTATCACGCCGACGGCAAAGCGAAGTTCTACTTCGAAGCTCCTCGCGAAATGCCCGAGCCCCCCGATGAAGACTACCCGTTCACCCTGCTGACCGGTCGCGGCAGCGCCTCGCAATGGCATACGCAAACCCGGACCAGCAAGTCGGCCGTGCTGCGAAAGCTCTACCCGAAAACGATCTTCGCCGAGATCCATCCCGAAGATGCCAGCCGCCTTGGGATTCGGCCGGAAGACTGGGTCGAAGTCGCTTCCCGTCGAGCCGCCATCGAAGTCAAAGCACTGATTACCGTCGCCGTGCAGCCGGGACAGATCTTCATTCCGATGCACTACAAGCTGACCAACCAGCTGACACACGACTCCTTCGATCCCTATTCGAAACAGCCATCGTACAAAGCCTGTGCGGTCACTATCCGTCAAACGCGAGGAGGATCCCGATGATCGATCGAAACGAGGCCTTCACCGACGAACAGAAGAACTACCTGCAGGGCTTCCTGATGGGCTCGGATGTCTCACGAGCCGTCCGCGGCCTGCCGATCCTCAGTGGCAGTAGTGGCAGCAACGGAAGCAATGACAGCTCGATTCAGGTCGGCGGCCAGAAAAATCTCGCCGACGAGATGCCGACCGGTCCCGAGCGAATTCACTTCGAAGCTCAGAACCGTCAGCTGCAGGACGGAAATAAACTCTGTGCCGAAGAGAACGCCAAACGGGGCAAGAATCCGCTCGACATGTGGAACGAGATGCAGGCCCACGCCCGCGATGGAAAGTTCCCCAAAGGGACCGATGTTTTCCTCTTCAAGTTCCAGGGCCTGTTCTACGTTTCGCCGGCTCAGAATTCTTACATGTGCCGCCTGCGAATTCCCGGCGGCATTCTGAAGACGGGACAGTTTCGCGGCCTCGCCGATCTGGCAGAACAACACGCCGGCGGCTATGTCGATGTCACGACGCGAGCCAACATTCAGCTGCGGGAAATCGGCCCTTCCGATGGCGTGCCGCTGCTGATGGGCCTGCACGATCTCGGCATCATCAATCGCGGCTCCGGCGGAGACAACATCCGCAACGTGACCGGCAACCCGACCAGCGGCATCGATCCTCAGGAGTTGATTGAAACCCTGCCCCTGGCCCGGGAGATGCATCATCACATTCTGAATCACCGTGAGCTCTACGGCCTCCCCCGCAAGTTCAACATCGCTTTCGAAGGGGGCAGCTCGATCAGCAGTCTCGAAGACACGAACGACATCGGCTTCACAGCCGTGCGTGTGAGTGAAGACAAAGCGACAGCCGAAGTCCCTGCTGGAGTTCACTTCCGCCTCACACTCGGCGGCATCACAGGACATCTCGACTTCGCCCGCGACACCGGCATTCTTGTTTCGCCTGGAGAAGCAGTGACCGTGGCCGATGCGATCGTCCGCGTTTTCATCGAACATGGCGACCGCACCGATCGCAAGAAAGCTCGCCTGAAGTATCTGCTCGATGCCTGGGGCTTCGAAAAGTTCATCGAACACGTTCAGGAAAAGCTCCCCTTCCCGTTGCGACGGTTTGCTCTCGATCAGTGCGAGCCCGCTCCGGCAGCCGATCGTTACGGACACGTCGGCGTGCATCCGCAGAAGCAGCCGGGACTCAACTACATTGGAGTGGTGCTGCCAGTTGGCCGCCTGACGCCCGATCAGATTCGCCAGCTGAGCGACCTTTCCGAAATGTTCGGCGACCGCACGATTCGTCTGACCGTCTGGCAGAATCTGCTGCTCTCCGGCATTCCCGATGAACGGGTCGACGAAGTCTGTCGCCGCATAGAAGCGATGGGCCTCGACTGGAAAGCGAGCAACGTTCGCGGAGCACTCGTCGCCTGCACCGGAAACGCCGGCTGCAAGTACGCGGCCGCGAACACCAAGCTGCACGCCCGGCAGATTGCCGACTATCTGGACGAACGGATCGAACTCGACTCGCCGATCAACATTCACCTCACCGGCTGTCATCACTCGTGTGCTCAGCACTACATCGGTGACATTGGCCTGATCGCCACCAAGGTCGATGTTGGCGACGACGAGGACATGGTCGAGGGTTACCACATTTTCATCGGCGGCGGTTACGGTCGCGATCAGGGGATCGGCCGCGAGTTCCGCACCTCGGTCACCCACGACCAATGCCCGATCGTGATTCAACAGCTGTTGATGACGTACGTCGAGAATCGCCTCTCGCCCGAGGAACAGTTTGTCGATTTCGTGCGACGAATCGATCTCGATGAACTTCGTTCGATGTGCGATCAGACGGTCGCCGTGGCCTGAACCACTTAAACACAACACGTACTGCTTTTATTGAACCCAACAGGACAGACGAATGTCGATCTCCCTTCTGCCTGAAAGTGCACCGTTCAACGAGACTCAGCGAGCCTGGCTCAACGGGTTTCTGGCTGGCATGCTTGGAATTGATGAGTCGAACCCGGCGGTCATTGATGCAGCCGTCGGTCTGATGCCGGCTCCTGATCAGGCCGCCGAGGACGAGGATGACGATGCCCCCTGGCACGACCCGGGACTGGGGCTCGATGAGCGGATGGAGCTGGCCGAGGGCAAAGCGTTGCCGAAGCGGCTGATGGCCTGCATGGCTCAGCTCGATTGCGGAGCCTGCGGCTATCTGTGTAAGTCGTACTCCGAGAAGATCGCTTCGGGGGAAGAGAAGAATCTGAAGCTCTGCGTCCCGGGGGGCAAGGAAACCTCGAAGATGCTCAAGCAGGTGCTGAGCGAATCCGACGGAGCCGCCACTCCGGCTGCAACTGCTGTCGCGGAGAAGCCCACCACCAATGGTTACAGCCGCCAGAATCCGTTCGCCGCGAAACTGATCCGTTCCGATTCATTGAACGGAGAAGGCTCCGCGAAGGATGTCCGCCATGTCGAGATCGATCTGGCCGGCAGCGGACTCAACTACAAAGTCGGCGATGCCCTCGGCGTCTATCCGACGAACTGCGATGAACTCGTCGCCGCGATTCTCGCCGAGTTCGAAACCGACGGCTCCGAGCCATGCGAAATCAATGGCGACCCGCGGACCTTCGCCGAAGCCCTCAACAGCCGCTGTTGCCTGAAGGATGTCTCCGACGAACTCCTCGAACTGATGATCGACACGGCTCAGGATGAACTGCAGAAAACCCAACTCAAGGAGCTCGTCGACAGCGACCTGCTCAATGAGATGGATGTCCTCGATCTGCTGAAAGATTACCCCGGCGTGCGACCTGGACCAGCCGCCTTCATCGAAACGCTCACCGCTCTGGCACCGCGACTCTACTCGATCGCCAGTTCACAGAACATTGTCGGAGAGAGCGTCCATCTGACCGTCGGTCGTGTGATCAAAGACGTGCGAAACCGCCCTCGCAAGGGCGTCGCCTCGACCATGTTCTCCGATCGCCTGAAACCCGGCATGGATGTGAAGGTTTTCGTGCATGCCTCGCACGGCTTCGGCGTTCCCCCGGCTGATGATGTGCCGCTCATCATGGTCGGACCGGGAACCGGTATCGCTCCCTTTCGGGCCTTCCTGCAGGAACGACAGGCTCGCAAAGCGCCGGGCAAAAACTGGCTATTCTTCGGCGATCAGAAATCGGCGACCGACTTCCTTTATCGGGAAGAACTCTCGCAGTTCGTCGAAAGCGGTCTGCTTACCCGGCTCGATACGGCCTTCAGTCGTGATCAGGAAGAGAAGATCTACGTCCAGAACCGGATGCTCGAAAACGCGGAGGAGCTGTTCCGCTGGCTCGAAGCCGGGGCCTGGTTCACCGTCTGCGGCGATGCCAAACGGATGGCCGTCGATGTCGACCGGGCGTTGCATCAGATCATCGAACAGGCCGGCGGCAAGTCGTCCGAGGAAGCCAAAGCTTATGTGAAGGAGATGGCCGCAGCCGGCCGGTATCTCCGCGACGTTTATTAATCCCGAACACGACCCGTTAACAGCCTGTATTCTCGCCCCCCGTCCCAACTTCGCTATAATCGAGCCGTTTCTTCTGCGATGTCCGTTCTTGATTGTCTCCCTGATATGTCCGTTCCCACTCCGACTCCGGAGGATCTGCTGAAACAGAATCGGCAGCTCCGACGCCAGGTTGTCGACCTGACCGCCGCCGTGGGACGGCTGAAGGAAACGTCGGATCTGTACCGCATTGTGGCCGACACGGCTGCCGATGCCATTCTCTGCGTCGATGAACAGGGCGAAATTATCTACGCCAATCCCAGCTCCAAAACGCTGCTCGGCTACTCCCCGGCTTCGCTGATCGGCAAGTCGCTGTTCGATCTGATTGGCGAAGAACATCGGCACATCCCCCGCAAAGCCGTCCAGTCCTTTCTGTCGACGGGCGAAGAACCGGACAACTGGTCGGGCATGGAACTCAATGTCATCAGCAGTGACGGCTCGCTGATTCCCGTCGATGTTTCCTTCGGAGAAGTCCGCGGCGAGGATGGCCACTATCGCTTTTCCGGATACCTGCGTGATCTGCGGCCTCGCAAAAAGCTGGAAGAGCAGGCCCGCGAACGCCTCTCGGCGCTGGCGCATGCGAACCGCCTCAAATCGGTCGGAGAACTCGCTTCGGGACTGGCTCACGAACTCAATCAACCGCTCTCCGCCATCTGCCTCTACGCGGATCTCGCACTGACCCAGGCACGGGAGTTGACGGAAGAAACAGACCCGCTGCTCGATGGACTCGAAACCATCGTCACCCAGGCCCAGCGAGCCGCGCAGATCATCAGCCTTCTGCGGGAACTGATCCGCAAGAACGAACCCCGCCGGCAGCCGATCGATCTGAACGCAGCGGTTCAAGCCGTGCTGCATCTGCTGAAATCGGAACTGGAAACACGACGAATACAGCTCACCGTTCGACTGGCCGACGAACAGCCCCAGATCGACGCCGACCGGACTCAGGTCGAACAGATCGTGCTCAACCTTGTGCAGAACGCGATGGACGCCATGGAAGACGTCCTGCCTGCCCAGCGTAGAATCGAGATCATGTCCCAGGCCACAACGGACATGGTCGAACTGCACGTCGTCGATTCCGGCTGCGGACTTCCGGAAGGGGGCGAGCAGCAGGTCTTCGAGAACTTTTTCACGACGAAGGCCCAGGGCATCGGGATCGGCCTGGGAATCTGCCGCTCGATTGCTGAAGTGCATCGTGGCCGTATCCTGGCCGAGAACGCGACTCCTCAGGGAGCCCGTTTCATTCTTCAATTACCTCGCCATCAGGACGAAAGCGGGGAGTCCGTATGAATCAGCACTCCGTGATCAATGTGGTCGACGATGACCCTGCGGTCGCTCAGGCCATTTCCGTTGTCTCCCGTTCGCTCGGTTACCGCGTCGCGGTTTATCGCTCAGCCGAAGACTTTCTGTACGGCCACGATCCCAGCCAGCCCGGCTGTATTCTGCTCGATGTCAAGATGCCGGGCATGTCGGGACTCGAACTGCAGCGAATGCTGCGGGACGCCGGTGTGACGCTGCCCATCATCATGATGAGCGGACACGGCGACATCCCGATGGCCGTCGAAGCCATGAGCAGTGGAGCGGTCACGTTTCTGGAAAAGCCGTTCCGCATGAAAATGCTGACCGAGCAGATAGCCCGCGCCATTGAGATCGACAATTCGCTACGCGACGAACGGGAACGGACGCAGGACGCCCGGTCCCGCATGGATCAGCTGACGGACAAAGAACGGGTTGTTCTGGAAGAGATCGTTCACGGTCTGACGAATAAACAAATCGCTGAAAAACTCGGCCTCTCCATCCGTGCCATCGAAGACCGCCGCTCCCGTGTCATGCGAAAACTCGGCACGAGCTCGATCATCGAGCTGATCGAACTCGTCAAGCACGTTCCGCCGAACCAGTCCTTCTCCAAGTAAGCTCGGGGCTCCACTAAGGTGGCCCCGCCTCAGCTTCCCGCCTTCAGGTTTGCGGCTGCGCGTTCTTCCGTGTTAAAACGTAAACACACACTGATATTTTACGTGTTTGCGAAGAAGGCGAAGCAATGAAACCAGTCAGATCGGGCGGCGGCTGGCGTGCCATCATGTACACGTTCCGAAAGTCGCAGGAAGCGGGCGGCATCTGGAAGCTGTGGAAAGCGATGCGGAGCAAGAACTCCTGCAAGACCTGCGCGCTCGGTATGGGCGGGCAGAAAGGGGGCATGGTCAACGAGCTCGGCACCTTCCCCGAAGTCTGCAAAAAAAGCCTACAGGCAATGACCGCCGACATGCAGGGCGCGATTCCCGCGTCGTATTTCAGCACCTATTCCGTCTCTCAGATGCAGAAGTTCACGCCGCGCGAGCTGGAACACGCTGGCCGCATTACCCAGCCGATGCTCTACAGGGCCGGCGAGAACTACTACCAGCCGATCAGCTGGGACGATGCATTCGACCGCATTGCGAACAAACTCAAAAGCCTGACCCCAGCCGAGACGTTCTGGTATTTCAGCGGGCGCAGCTCGAACGAAGCCGGCTTTCTGCTGCAGCTCTTCGCCCGGCTCTACGGGACGAATAACGTCAACAACTGCAGTTACTACTGTCATCAGGCAAGCGGCGTCGGGCTGAGCAACACGTTCGGAACCGGCACGGCGACGCTGCTGCTCGAAGACGTCGAACATGCCGATCTGGTTTTCGTTATCGGCGGGAACCCCTCAAGCAACCATCCCCGACTGATGAGCACGCTCAAGCATGTTCGTCGTCGTGGCGGCAAGGTGATCGTGATCAATCCGGTCGTGGAACCGGGCATGGTCAACTTCAGTGTGCCCAGCGATCCGATCAGCCTCGTCTTCGGCACCAAAATCGCTTCGCTGTACGTGCAGCCGCATATCGGAGGAGACCTGGCTCTCCTCACGGCGATTTCGAAACGGATCGTCGAACGTGGCAATCACGACGAACAGTTCCTCAATAAACACACCGCCTCCTGGCCCGAACTTAAGGCTCATCTGGAAAGTCTCAGTGTCGATGACCTTTGCGAGAGCGCGGGAGTGGACCGCGACACGGTCGAACAGATTGTCGACATGTACGCGGCTTCGAAGAACACCGTTTTCTCCTGGACGATGGGTATTACGCACCACGCCCACGGCGTCGAGAACGTCGAAGCGATCGGGAATCTCGCCTGCCTCCGCGGCATGGTTGGACGACCGAACGCCGGCATGCTGCCGATTCGCGGACACTCCAACGTGCAGGGCATCGGCTCGATGGGCGTGACTCCCAAGCTGAAGGACGCCATCTTTAATTCGCTGCAGTCGAACTACGGCATCCAGCTCCCGACCGACAATGGAATGGACACGCTCGCCTGCATGGAAGCCGCCCACTCTGGAGCCATCAAGTTCGGTCTCTGCCTCGGTGGAAATCTGTACGGCTCCAACCCCGATGCCAAGTTCGCAGGCGAGTCGCTCAGCAACCTCGACATGCTCGTGACGCTCAGCACGACACTCAACACGGGGCACGCCCACGCCCTGGCGAAAGAGACGATCATTCTGCCGGTCCTGGCCCGCGATGAAGAACCGCAGCCGACGACGCAGGAGTCGATGTTCAACTACGTCCGTCTCAGCGACGGCGGACCCGCTCGGCATCAGGGACCAAAGAGCGAAATCGAAGTCATCTCTCAACTGGGGCGGCGGGTGCTCGATGACTCCGGCCCGGTGAAATGGTCGGAAATGGAACAGACGAGCCGCATTCGGGAGATGATCAGCAAGGTCGTTCCCGGTTACGAAGCGATCGGCCAGATTGATCAGACCAAGAAAGAGTTCCAGATCGCCGGTCGGACCTTCCATGAGCCCCAGTTCGCCACCGCGGATGGCCGGGCGACACTGCACGTCCACGAGATGCCGGCTCTGCGTCCGGATGATCGTCTGCACCTGATGACCGTCCGCAGCGAAGGCCAGTTCAATACGGTCGTCTATGAAGACTACGATCTGTACCGTGGCGTCGATCGGCGCGATGTGGTTCTGCTGCACCCGGACGATCTGCAGCGGCTCGGTCTGCAGAAGAATCAGAAAGTGAGCGTCCGCAGCGACACCGGCACCCTGAACGATGTCCTCGTCTACGAGTTCCCGGGCATCAAAGCCGGCAACGCCCTGATGTACTACCCCGAAGCCAACGAACTCGTCCCGCGAACCCGCGACCCGCGGTCAAAGACCCCGGCCTTCAAAGGAATTCCCATCGAGATCGTGCCGTAGGTTGCGGACAGAGTCGCGAAATTGAATTGAACCACGGAGACACAGAGAACTCAGAAGTTCCTTTTGGGGATTTTCGGTTGATCCCAGAAAAAGCGGATCTCCCAGATCAGAAAAGCTTCAGGGTCTCCATTCGCATGAGCTCCTGTATGGCAACAATCCCTCTGTGACCTCTGTGTCTCTGTGGTGAAAACAATCGCGAAACCGTCGCCGATTTGCTGGGATACGCTTCGCTATCCCAACCTACTTTGGGACTCCGAATCTTTTCTGAATTTCTTTGTCGGTTCACGATCGGGTCTCCCGCTTTGCAATCCTGTCGCGGTTTTTGATGTAAAAACGACAATCGGATTGCAATCTTTGCTCGTTTGCGACTCCCCTTGCCGCTCATCAGGGGACGCCGGTATCGTGCCCGCCCGGGTGGCTGACGGACCGGCTGCTCGCCGTATTGCTTCGCGCGAACTCTCTGCAGACAAGGATGTCTGGCGATGGCACGCAAAAAATCACAGCCCAGCTGGTGGATAGCCGTTGGTATTCTCGTCGTCGGGCTGTTCTCGTTTCTCGGCAAGATGCAGCTCGGCCCGGTTCTGCCGACCAGCGATCCCGGCAATGGCTCGGCTTCGTCCGGCGGACAGACCGGCTCGGACTCACCGGCTCTTCCTCCTGCGAAAGCTGCCAACCGAATTCGCATGGCGACCTTTAATATTCAGGTCTTCGGCGAAGCCAAACTGAGTGACGCCAAAGTCACTGAGCAGCTCGTGAAGATCACCAAACAGTTCGATCTGGTGGCGATCCAGGAAATCCGAGCCGCCGATCAGACGCTGATGGATCGCTTTCTGGCCAAAGTGAACGCTGGCGGCGGCGATTACCGCTACCTGCTGGGCGAACGCCTCGGCCGCACCGTAAGCAAAGAACAGTATGCCTACGTCTACAAAGCCTCGGTGATCGAACCGATTCCCGGGTCGCTGTATACGATTGACGATCGCGAAGACCGCCTGCATCGGGAGCCACTCGTGGCCTCGTTCCGTACCCGAACCCCGAACGGCGTCGAGCCATTTACCTTCACGCTGGTCAACATGCACACCGATCCGGATGAAGCGGAATGGGAAGTGTCTCAGCTGGCCGAAGTCTACAAGTTCGTGAAGTCGTACAACCCGAACGAAGACGACATCATCATTCTCGGCGATCTGAACGTCGATTCCAGTAAGCTCCAGCCGCTGACCGAAATCCCGCTGCTGCGATCGGTCGCAGGGAACGCACCGACGAATACACGGGGCACAAAGCAATACGACCATGTCGTCGTGAATCATCAGAACACACTGGAGTTCACGGGCCAGGCCGGCGTCTTCGACATGGCCAGCTTCTTCCAGATCTCGCAGGAAGCCGCTCTCGATATCTCGGACCATCAACCGGTCTGGGCCGAGTTCAGCACCATCGAAAAATATGGCCCGGAACGCCTCGCCTCGCCGTTCGATGAAGGCCGAACGATTCGGTAAGTCGCTGCCCATAAGCATTTGCTCCATTGGTGTTCCTTCCCCCCCCTTCAGGGGGAGTGGCTTAATACCTCTGCCAGAAGCAGAAGGCCCGAAGGGCGGAGAGGGGGCGAACAACCAGCGACGTTCCACTCAGGGTGACACCATCGGCACGTGGAGCATGTCACCCGCAATTCCCCCTCACCCTGGCCCTCTCTTCCAAGGGGGCGAGGGGACTTTTCGATCGCCACAAAACAAAAAAGGCCCCTTCATCAGGGGCCTCGCGTTTTTGTTGTTTCGTCGAATCGAACTACACCGGTTCGACTTCTCCCGAGGGCAGCATCCGCATGCCGGGGCCGGCTTCTTCCGGTGGGCGGGAGAGAATGCCGACAGTCACCGCATCGCTTGAATCGGTCTCTTTGAGGCAGCCGACGATCTCAATCATGTTGCCTTCTTCCAGCTGGAGATCCAGATCTTCCCGCAGCGTGCGGTAGAGGATCGAGTCCACGCGGGAGAAGCAGTCGAGCAGCAGCTTCAGGTCGAAGTCAAAGGCCATCCGGGCCCGGCAGCCGTCGTGTCGGCCACCAAAGATCTCGGCATCACCCAGATAGAACAGAACCTGCCAGCCGTCTTCGTTGTAACGACAGTCGTAACCGACACGGGCGGTATCAGCCAGAGGGACAAACAGTTCGGCAGCTTCGTAGATGAACTCGGTCAGCCAGCCGGGTCGAATGTCTTTGGTCTTGCGCTTCTCGGCGAGTTGTTCCGCTTGCTTGATCAGGAATTCCAGTGACGTGTGTGAGTGCATTGTTCGGGGTCCAAACTAGTTGCGCGTTGTCAATCGAATGGTGCAGTCCATGTTTACAGAATTCCGTCCCGGAACATGCAGTCCATGCATTTCTTGTACCAGCGCCGTAAAGCATACCTCCTGAGCGGTAGCGCGGGTGATGCGATAAAGAGTCAAGTCCCGACCCCCGTTGATCCCTCAACTTGCGTTCCTGCCTGATCAGAGTGCCCTGAAACCGCGTTCTGCGGCTGCTGCGACCGTGAAGAATTCTTTTCTCCACCAGCAGGTCGCGGGCTGTTCTCTGCTACGCATCCTAAGACGAGTATCGAACAGGATGCGGGCGTTCCACCACAAAAACTTCGAGACACTTTCGGCAGCCGCTCATTCGCCACGTAATTAAGGGGACGTGCCACGGAAACGGATCATGCGATTGCATCTGGAGAAATCTGCTCCAAAATGGGTGTCTGACACTGGTTTTGCTACAATCCCGCCGAAGCCGTCAGAACCGGAGCCTTCGTCACAATGGGGAAGCCCGGTCGAGTTTTCGGCTCGTGATTATTTTTCGACTTAATTTTCCCGGACACCTTCGCGTCATGACCGCTTCCACTGAACAATCATCTCCGCTCGCTCACGACGATGCCGTCCGCAAAGCGAAGACACTCGTCGAAGCCCTCGGCTGGATCCGTCAGTTCCGCGATCGACACGTCGTCATCAAGCTCGGCGGGAGTGCTCTTGAAGAGGAAAACTCGGTTCGCAGTTTCCTGACGGATGTCATCTTCATGGAAACCGTGGGGATGAAACCGATTCTCGTGCACGGCGGGGGCAAGTCGATTAACAAGGCTGTCGCGGCGGAAGGGATTGAACCACGCTTCGTTCGCGGCCGCCGTTATACCGACGAGCAGACGCTCGAGATTGCCGCCCGCGTGCTCGCGGGAGAGATCTGCGAACATCTCGTTGATGAGATCCGCAGCCAGGGAGGCCGGGCCGTCGGACTGAATCATCTCACACAGCCGGTGCTCAACGGCGAACCGCTGCTGATGACCGACGAGAATGGCGAGCAGATCGACCTCGGCCGCGTCGGCCATGTGACCGGCATCAACCGCGATGTGCTTCTCGCCACCTGCCGCAGCGATACCATTCCGATTCTGCCCTCGATTGCGCTCGACAGTAATGGTGGCAAACTCAACGTGAATGCCGACACCGCAGCCGCTGCTGTCGCTCAGCATCTGCGAGCCGAGAAGCTGATCTTCGTCAGCGATGTCCCCGGCATCTTCCTCGATCGCAACGACCCTTCCACGCTGCAGTCGCACCTCAATGCCGAGCAGTGCCGCGATCTGATCAAGCAGGGCATTATCGATTCTGGAATGATCCCGAAGGTCGAAGCCTCTCTCGATGCGCTCGCCGCCGGCGTCAAGAAAGTCCACCTGATCGACGCCCGCATTCCGCATTCACTGATGCTGGAGATTTATTCCAACCGCGGCATCGGCACGGAAATTGTTCTGTAGGCAAGCTGTCACAGTCAGTCAGTGGCACGGACTCATCGTCTTACCAGGGATGGCCCAGACGTGCACGTCTGGGTGACGGAGTCACAGGATGAAGCTGTCCCGCGTAGGAACTGTTTCGAAGTCTCAAATCAAGCTCTGGCTGTAAACACGAAAACCTCGGTTAGCGACTTCTTGTGGCTTTGCCACTCAGACGCACGCGTCTGAGCCATCCGCTCAATAGATTCGTCGCGTCGGTCCGTCGGCCAGTGGATTGATTTCCAGCTCCCAATCTGCCTATAACGGATTTCCGATATGTATCCCGGGCGATGACCGTCTCCGGGTCTCTGTTGTTATTCCGATGACGCCCTCACGAAGCGGCGCTGCATCTTTGTTGAACTCACCTCAAGGAACTCTGCATGAAATCGATACGTATCTGTTTGGTCCCCGTCCTCGCACTGGCTCTATCTGTATCCACGGCCGCCGCTGGCGAGTGGAAGTCGCTCTTCGATGGCAAGTCGATCGATGGCTGGATTCAGAAGAACGGCACCGCGACCTATCGCGTCGAGGATGGAGCCATCGTCGGCAAAACCAGCGAAGGCAGCCCGAACTCGTTCCTCTGCACGCCGAACGACTACGGCGACTTCGAACTCGAGTTCGAAGTGAAAGTCGATGACGCCCTCAACTCCGGTTGTCAGATTCGCTCCAAGACGAAAGAGCCGAACAACGACAAGGAAGAGTTCGGTCGCGTGTACGGCCCGCAGGTCGAAATCGAAGCCAGCGGACAGAACGGAGCAGAAGCCGGTTATGTCTATGGCGAAGCAACCGGCCGCGGCTGGCTGACCCCGCAGGATCAGCTGATTCCCCACAAGCACATGAAGGATGGCGAGTGGAACAGCTTCCGCATCGTCGCCAAAGGGCCGAACATTAAAACGTGGATCAACGGAAAAATGGTCTCCGACCTGACCGACGAAGCGATTTATGAAACCCACCCCTCCGGTTTCATCGGTCTGCAGGTTCACGGCATCAAGAAGGGCACCGGCCCTTACGAAGTCGCCTGGCGGAACATTCGCATCCGCACGCTCGACTAAGTGAAGTCAACACCCGCTGGTTCGTTCCAGCGGGTGTTTCTCTTTGTCTCTTGAATGATGGCCGGAATCCATGGCTGAGCCTGTTCCTCCGCCCCCGCCGACCGATGTACTGAATGACCCGGTCGTCCAGCAGGCGATTTCGCGTTATCAACTCGGGTTACCCCGACTGCCAACCGCGGGTCGAACGGGTGAACTGCTCGGACGCGGCACCGGAAGCTCACTTGAGTTTCAGGAGTACCGCGAGTACGTGCCCGGCGATGATCTGCGGCACGTCGACTGGGGCGCCTACGCCCGTTCTGACGCTTTGATGGTTCGATTGTTCCGCGAAGAGATCAGCCCGCGAACCGAAATCATCGTCGATGGTTCGATCTCGATGACGACGCAGAACGGCGTCAAACAACAGCTGGCGCTGCAGTTGACCAGCCTCTTCGCTCAACTGACCGGACGCCTCGGCGGCGCTCCCGCGATCCATCTGCTGAACTCCGTGCACCCGCCCTTGCGGCTCGATCTCAATTCTCTCGGCAAGGCTCGCCGGTTTTCGTTTGATGGGACCGAATCGCTTTCTGAATTGCTGAACCAGAATGCGCTGACCCTGAAACCGCAGTCGATCCGGATTGTGATCAGCGACTTTCTGTTTCCGCACGATCCCGATCAACTCGTGAAGCGACTCGCCTCACGTGCCAGCGCTCTGTGGCTCGTGCAGGTGCTCGCCGACTGGGAATGGGATCCACAACCAACCAGCGGCCGCCGACTGATCGACATCGAATCGCTGCATCATGCCGACATGATCGTCTCGCAGTCCGCGATTCAGACTTACAAGGAGCGGCTCCATCGCCTCCGCGAGAGCCTGCTGGTCGCCACCCGCAGAGCGCATGCGTCATTCGTCGCCCTGACCGCCGAAGACGGCCTCGAACAGGTCTGCCGCAATGAACTCACCGCCTCCGGCCTCCTCCGCCCAGTGTAGGCCCCTGTAGCGTCGGCATCCTGCCGCCGAATCGACGTTGCAGGCCAATACATAGGTTTCGCTGAAGGGTAGCCCCGGTTGCTCCGCTACCGGGGCCGACGCAGTCGGCAAGAGGTCACAGGACGGCTTCCCATTCCTCTTGATGGCGCGATCGTGATCAACAGTGGGTGGCCCGTCCGGCACGGGCGGGTGACGAAGTCACAAGAGGCTGCACCATCCGCGAGATGCATGGCAGGGCCGCACGATTCCAGTACAACACGCTGACGATGCGGCCTCCTGTCGCTTCCGCGACCCATGCCAGCTAAACCAAATGCGTATGGGACATACGGAGCCGTAGCTCAGGATGAACGCACATTTGCGGGGATACGCTTCGCTATCCCAGCAAACTTCTGAGAGAACGTAATCGCAGTGGCAGGATGCCGCCGGCACGTTTTCATCACGCTTCGAGCCAGGCGAAGAGATTCTGGGGCACGGCAAGGCCGGTGGTTTTCTCGAAGCTCTTCCACCCCGGGCAGGCGTTGACTTCCAGAATTCTCAAGATGCCGTCTGCATCGTACATCAGATCGACGCCGCCGAAGAGCACGCCCGTCGCTTCACAGGCCGCTCGAGCCATCTCGGCTTCGTTCGCGTTCAATTCGTGCGGATGTGCAATCCCCTCCTGAGCGGCGTTCGTGCGGAAGTCGTTCACGGCATTGCGGCGAATTGCCCCCAGCGGTTGCCCGCCAATCATCATCACCCGCAGATCTTCCCGCGCTTCCGAGAGAAACTTCTGAACCAGCAGCACCGCTCCGATCTGCTCCCAGGCATGAAAGACGCGGCGAGCTGTTTCGAGGTCAGAGACACGAATCATCCCCCGCCCCTCGGCCCCGAACAACGGCTTGGCGACCACATCGCGGCCCAGTTCGTCAAAGGCCACAAGGGCTTCCTCCGACGTCTCGCAGCAGATCGTCTCCGGCACCGACAGTCCCGCAGCCGCACATCGCGAGAGCGTAAGGAACTTGTCGATAGCGCACTCAATCGCTTTCGGCGGGTTGATGATTCGAACGCCCTGCTGCTCCAGCGTCCAGAGCAGGTCCATCCGCCAGATGACCTGTTCGAGCGAGCCGGGCGGCATGGCTCGCACCAGGCAGACATCGCAGTCCGTCAACTTTAGTGGAGTCTCGTGTTCCGTCAGCGTTCGAATGGACGCTGCCCCGGTCGACAGCCGACAGCGGAGCTGATCGAGCGTGACGACATCGCACACGTGCCCGCGCTCAACCGCTTCCGCATAAAGCTGGCGATTAAAGAAACTGTCCGGCTGACCAAGGATGAGCACCCGCATTGATCAGCGTACCTTCGCCGTACGGCCACGCAATGTGATCCAGTCGTAGATCAATGCCGCCATCACCAGCAGAATGCCAATTACGATCAGCCACGAGAACGGATTGTCGAGATGAATGCCCAGCGGGGCAGCCGCACTCCGAGGTTGACGTTGTCCGGGCAGCAGCTTCGAGAGATCCGACTCATCCCGATCGAAGAAGTTGACCGCGAAGGTGCCAATTTCTTCCTCGCCATCTTTCACGGTATACAGTCCGACTTCTCGTCGAGGCGGGATCTCGATCGACTCCATGCGGATCAGCGACTTCTCGGTTCCGTCGTGGACGAGAAGCAGATCGTTCTCCGCATCGAGAGCGGCAGGATCGAGAGTGAGTGGAATCGATTCTTCCAGATGAAAATTCCAGCGGCGAAAACCAGGCTGACTGTTGCGGCACTGCTCGACGAGATTGGTCCAGAAAATCGGCCAGTCCGGACTCTCGGTCAGATTTGATCGGGCCAGGTCGATGTTCATCGTAAATGCATTCGCAGCCGAGCCGGTCATCTGCCCGAGCAGGAAGTTCGAGCCGGCACTGATCAGCGGCGTTAACCCTTCTGGCGATGGCTGAACGCCCCCCCAGACGACGCCGCCCAGAACAATCTCGTTCATCAGCGGATGCTGCTTTTCAACGAGATACGGCCCGACGAGCATCTTCCCCGTCTCATCGACCGTCGCGGGATCGATTGGCCCCATTCCCAGCCACCATAAAGTCCGCTCGGCCGGAGGGGAATCGGCTGCGGGAGCGACGATGAGATCGGCTTCTCCCGGATCACCGACCTGTGCCCGGGGAAGTATTCCGAGAATCCGTTGAATCGGTTCATACGCCGAATGATCAGAGGGCAACGTGATCGCCACGGTCACCACGCGAACTTCAGGTTCAATGAGAACCAGTTCATGATCAATCTTGAGCGGATCATTCTCCGCTTCAGCCGTAAAGCGAAGTTCCCCCAGCCCGCCGGGAACGGTCCACTGCAGTGCGGTCTCTCGCCTTGGAGCAAGCTGCACGCTCTCCTGAATAACATTCGATTCCCCCGAGACGCCGGAAAGCTTGACCGATTTCTCCTCATCGCCGAAGTTCACGAGCCGAACGTAGATCGTCCCTTCACCGGTCTCCGCTTCAAACATCCAGCGGGCCGTCGTAATCGCGACGTTCCCCAGCTTGCGGCCAAAGGAAATCGTCTCCATGCGTTCGGGAATCGGCACGTCTTCATCGGGAAGCCGATCGGTCAAGAAGACGAACCGCCCTTCTTCGCCGGCCAGTTGAGCCCCCAGATCCCACGCCGAAGCAAAATCGTGAGCCGGGGCCTGAGGTTGCCAGTCTTTCAACATGGTCAGCATGTCCGGCCACTCGGCACGTGGACCAGCCAGCAGCGTGGGCCGCAGTCCGCTTTGGAGAACAGAGACAACGCCCCCGCGCCCCAGCGCTTCCTCCTGCTTGCGAATCCATTCAATAGCCCGTTCCCGACTCGACTCTCCCGAGCTGACGGCGGCCATCGATGCGGAATCATCCAGCACAATGACGAGATGATTCCGGGTCATACTCTCGTTACTGCGAGGATCGGCCAGCAACAACGAGATCAACAGGGCGGCCAGCAGTTCGAGAATGAGCGAACGGGTAATCGGCAGACGTTCGCGGCGGCGGCCCGGGGAGTCTTTCTTTGTCTCCTGCGTCCAGAGATGCAGACCAGCCACCTGCAGCGGCGGGAAGCGGCGATGATAAAGGTGAATGATCGCGATGACGGGCAATGAGAGCAGGCCGAGCAATCCCCAGGGATTGGCAAAATACATTCTTCATCCCCTGATTCTTACCCAGCTGCAAACTCTGCGGATTGGATCGGCCGAACGTTCCCCCGATGGCTGGCGGACAGCCGCGACGGCTTCCCCGGAATGCGTTATCATCCGAAGACAGACCCTCGTGTCAGTTGATGACCAACCGCCCTCTACCGGCAACGATCAGGTAATATTCATGTTGTCGTACACCATCCGTCCGGCGGAAACAACCACCGAGCGTCGGCAGGCCCTGATGCTGCTGATGAACGAAGCGGACCGGCCGTCGCCGGAGGAGGATATCTCAGAGGCACTCGAACAGGCCGACCGGGGCGAGATTGATCTGTCTCACCTGCTGATCGCCCTTCCGGACAACCAGCCGACTGACGACAGGCCTTCCATTTTCGGGTCGATCCTGATGATTGTCCAGCCTGACGCCACCGGACTGACCTGGGCTCCGGTTCTTGATGACAGCGTAAATGCGAAGCGCGCTTCGAGTTTGAAACAGGCGTTGATCGAAGCAGAAGCCGAACGGGCACGGTCCGTGGCCTGTAACTACCTGCAGGCGAGCGTCGGAATGAACCAGGACGATCGAGCCGCGAGCCTGCTTCAAAACGGGTTTGTTGAACTCGGCAACATGGTCTTCATGCAGCGACCAACCCCGCGCGGATTGCGGAGCCTCTGGCATTCGGAGAAGAAAGAAATCGCTCCGATCGAACTGATTCCCTATCGCCAGTGCATGAACGACGCACAACTGGCCGCGCTGATCGAACAGACGTACGAAGACTCATCCGACTTTCCGGAGCTGCAGGGATATCGAACCGGGATGCAGGCGATTTTGTCGCATCGCGAGCAGGGCGAATTTCAACCGGACGCGTGGTACGTAATTCGCGGAAAGGGGCAAGATATCGGCGTGCTGTTCTTCTCCTCGCACGAGGAGGTGGGACAAACAGAATTAATCTACGTGGGAATTACCCCGCGATACAGAAAACAGGGGCTTGGGAAAAAAGCGGTTGCACTGGCGTTGAGTCGCCTGGATGGGCAAAAGAAAACCGTGTTCCTCGGGGTCGACACCAGAAATCTCGCTGCCGTAAAGGTTTACACTTCGCTTGGCTTCGTGCCGATCACCAGGCAGCGTGTCTTCTACCGGGTCCTCCGCGCATCCCCCTGAAAAACCAACCATGTTTTGGACATTCGGCCCGAGTCTACTGCAGTGATTGGAAACGCTGCAATCTCATACCGTGGAAGACCTTTCGCACGGTCGACGACCGGCTTCAAAATCTGGCCTTCTTAATCGCATTTTTACATTTGACAGACCGCCGCAGATCGATAGGATCAGTCCCGCTGAGTGAGAAATCCTGATGACGTCCCAACCGCAATTTCGCACGTCAAAGTCAATCGACAGACGACGAAATTCATCCAGCAGTTGTCAAGTCTCAGGACCTTCCGACCACCGGTCGGAACAAGCCTTTCCGTCATAATTTTACTTGCCGACTTTTCATCTGACGATCATCGGAATCCAGTCAGGCAGAGCAGTTTCCCTGTTCCTGTCCGCTGGCGTTCTGTTTGCTCGGAACCGAATCCTGGGAAATAGACTTAGCGAACGAGTCTATCAGGGTTACCCGCTGTACAAGGATGTGATTTCAATCACAGTGCTCCCTTGATTTCTGTCTCCGCCTGCAGACAGATTCTCTGAACGGACCTGCCAGGGTCCTGATCGTGGACGTTGATCATGTCGTACATGGGGACGCACGATGCCACCCGAATGGAGTCATTCGAGCCATGAAGTTTCCACCAGTGACAACGAACCCTGCAGTCGACTCGCCGAACAGTTCCAGCGACGTCTCCGCAGTGTCATCGGCGAACTGCGCTACGAGAAGTGGTTTCACAATCGCACGACCGCGTCCATTACAGGAGATGTGCTGACGATTGGCGTGGCCAGCCCGTTCCTGATGCAGTGGATGCGGAAAGAATTCCAGCAGCCGGCCGTGCTGGCTGCTCGCGAATCTCTTGGCCTCTCCGCTCAGGTCCGTTTCGATGTCGATCCTGCCGCCGCCGCTCAACTGGCGGAAATGCAGGCTCGTGGCACCAACGGATCCACAGAAGTGGACTCACCCGCACCGGCTGCAGCTCCGGCGACCGTTTCCATCAATGGGACGGCTCCGACTGCTGACGCACGGCGTGATCGTCCGGCCGCGAATCGTCTCGCGCCCCGTCGACGCCGCTTCGCCAGCCTGGACGACTTCGTCACGGGACCGACCACGCACGTTGCCCACTCAATCGCCAAACTCGTCTCCGAACATCCGGGAGAGCAGTACAATCCGCTCTACCTGTATGGCGGCGTCGGCATTGGCAAAACGCATCTGCTCGAAGGAATTCATCGGGACGTTCGGAAAAACTTTCCCGACTGGAACGTGCTCTCCCTCACAGCCGAAGCGTTTGGCAACTACTACACCAAAGCACTGCAGGAACGATCGCTCCCGGCGTTCCGAAAGCGGTTTCGTTCGGTCGATGTCCTCATCGTCGATGACATTGATTTCCTCGATTCCAAGAAGGGATTCCAGGAAGAATTCTGCCACACCCTTCAGGAGCTGATTTCCTACGGACGCCAGGTCGTGCTCGCAGCCGACCGGCACCCGCGAATGCTGACGCATGTTCGTCCGGAACTGAGCACGCGGTTTCTTTCCGGTCTGGTCACGCGGCTCGAAGCTCCTGATCTCGAAACCCGGAAGCAGATCGCGGCTCGTCAAAGCGAGAAGATGTCGCTGCCGGTCACCGAAGATGCCATCGAGTTTGTCGCCACCAAGTTCTCGCGGAACGTGCGGGAACTGATCGGAGCACTGAACTGCCTGCAGACTTATCATCATCTGACGAAGCGAACGGTTGGAATCACCGCTGCCCGCGATGTGTTGAAGGATCTGGAACGCGACTGCATGCGAATTGTTCGGGCCACCGATATTCAGCACGCCGTCTGCAACCTGTTCGGCGTTCAGCAGGAAGATCTGATTTCTCCCCGCCGATCCCGAAACCTGTCGCAACCCCGAGCCGTGGCGATGTACCTCACGCGGCAATGGACACAGGCCGCTTACCACGAAATCGGCAAGCAGTTCGGCGGACGCAATCACAGCACGGTAATGTCGGCTGAAAAACGCATGAAAGACATGCTGGCCCGCAACGAATCGATTCAGATCTCGACCCGCAAATGGTCGACCCAGGAAATCGTCTCCACACTGGAAGAACAGCTGCAGGTTGGCTGATCCCCAAATTCGCTCACGTTTTTCTACACCGTCTTCACCCGACGCGTCAGCGAGGGAAGTCGATCGTGGCCCTCGCTAACGCTTCGGGTTGAGAATTGCTGCGACGCGGATGTCTCAATTCCGATCCTGACGAGTAAATCCGCATTGATGCGGATCGAACGGGACACAGGCATGGAAGCCTGTGCCCTTTCCTGCTTTCCGAACGCCCGCTCGCGTTCACTCAATTCTCATCTTCGTCCGCGTGAGATTGTCCGGACGAATCGCTACCATGGGGATTGCCAACCATACCGCGTCTCGCGGCTTTCGAGATAACTGATGTGAGCAGGAGAAACTGATGTCTGAATTCCGTATCGAACGAGACTCGATGGGCGATGTCCAGGTCCCCCGCAACGCCTACTACGGAGCCCAGACGCAGCGAGCCGTCGAGAACTTTCCAATCTCCGGATGGACGCTTCACACCGATCTCATTCACGCCATGGGACTGGTTAAGTTCGCCTGTGGCGTCGCCAACCGCGATCTGGGCAAGCTGACCGGAACCGGAAAACGTCCGCTCAACGACAAAGAAGTCGAAGCGATGCTGAACGCCGCTCGTGAAGTCGCCGCCGGCAAGCACGACGATCAATTCCCGATCGACGTCTTCCAGACCGGTTCCGGCACGTCGAGCAACATGAACGTGAACGAAGTGATCAGCAATCGCGCCATCGAACTGCTCGATGGCGATCGTTTCGCCGCCGAAAAGCCGGTGCATCCCAACGATCACGTCAACATGGGACAGAGTACGAACGACACGTTCCCGACCGCGATCCATGTCGCCGTGGCGATGGCGATTCGCAACAAACTGCTCCCTGCTCTGAAGAAATTCCACGAGTCGCTGTCCAAGAAAGCCGAGGCCTGGGACAAGATCATCAAAATCGGTCGAACTCACCTCGCCGACGCGACCCCGCTGCGCCTCGGACAGGAATTCGGGGGCTTCGCGCGTCAACTGCAGTTGAGCATTGACCGGGCCGAGTCGGCAATCGGAGCCGTGCTTGAACTTCCGGTTGGTGGAACCGCGGTTGGATCGGGGATCAATACCCATCCCGAGTTTGGGGATCGTGTGGCTCAGACCCTCGCCGAGGAAACGTCCATCCCCTTCGTTGAAGCCGAGAATCATTTCGAAGCCAACGCACAGCGGGACGGGCTTGTTGAATGCCACGGGCATCTGCGGACGATCGCTTCCACGCTGTTCAACGTCTCCAATAACATCCGCTGGCTCGGTTCGGGTCCGCGATGCGGCTTCTACGAAGTCCAGCTGCCGGACCGTCAGCCGGGCAGTTCGATCATGCCGGGCAAAGTGAATCCGGTGATGTGCGAAAGCATGATGCAGGTCGCCGCCCGCGTGATGGGGAACGATCAGACGATCACGCTCAGCGGGGCCGCCGGCGGCAACTTCCAGCTCAACATCATGATGCCGGTCATGGGCCAGACGACACTTGAAAGCGTGAACCTGCTTGCCAGTTCGGCGGATGCGTTCGTCGAGTTCTGCAGCGACGACATGGAAGCCAACGAAGAAGCCTGCGAGCGGATGGTCGAGCAAAGCCTCTCGATGGTGACGAGCCTGAACCCCTACATCGGCTACGAAAAGGCCTCCAAGCTCGCCAAAGAAGCCTTCAAGTCGGGCAAGACAATTCGCGAACTCTGCACCGAACAAAAGATCCTCGACGAAGCGACCCTCAAAGAAGCTCTCGACCCCATGCGAATGACCGAACCGCACGCCGACTGATCTTCAGCGGCTGCCAGCGTTCAACGAAGTGCTTCGCCAGCAACGCAAGGGGTGGCCCCGAAAGATTCTTTCGGGGCGGCGCAGCCGTCGGAGAACGCAACTTCCGCCTGGCACAACGTTGGGGCACGCGCAGCCGTAACCCTGCATGAACCCGCATTTGTTGGGATACGCTTCGCTATCCCAGCCTACAACCCCGAGTTTCAGCAGCAGGGACGGCACAGAGATTCATCTCTGTGTCGAATGCTCACCGTGACCGGTTCGACGTTGCGCAGCAACAGGAGGCCTGTCTTCCGCAACCTTTTGGTATGCGATACGCGATTCGCCCTCGGGCAAAGCGGGACTTGGCGCCGGAATTCATTGAACTGGGGAGACTTTGTAAAGTCTGCGGACCCAAGACAGTTTCCTCTGTCAAACTGCATTCTCCTACGGCTTCGCCGCCCTGATAGCAGAGCTATCAGGCCCACCCCTTCTATCGGATCAACTCTACTCGGCCACGCCCGGCGTGCGGATCACCAGTAAGCGGCGTTCGGTCATGTCTTCAATCGCGTACCGAATGCCTTCCCGGCCGTGGCCGCTGTCCTTCACGCCGCCATACGGCATGTTGTCGACTCGCCACGAAGGAATATCACCGATGATCACTCCACCGACCACCAGCCCGTCCCACGCGCGGAGCATGTGGTCGATGCTGCGGGTAAACACCCCCGCCTGCAATCCGTACCGACTGTCGTTCACCTCTGCCAGAGCCTGGCCGAAGTCGGTGAATCGTGACAGCACCGCGACCGGACCGAAGGCTTCTTCGGCACAGATCGGCAGATGATCGGGCACGTTCTCGAGCAGCGTCGCCTCGACCATCACCCCTTCGCGTTCCCCGCCACACAGCAGAGTCGCTCCGTAGTCGATCGCTTCATCGATCCAGTTCTTCAATCGCTCGGCGTCTGACTCGCTGATGACCGGACCGATGAACGTGTCCTCCTCGCGGGGATCGCCCATCTTCAGCTGCTTCGTCTTTTTGACGAGCTTGTCGCGGAAACTTTCGTAGACCGATTCATGAATCAGAATCCGCTGCACGCTGATGCAACTCTGCCCCGACTGATAGAAGGCTCCGGTAATAATCCGGTCGACAGCATCATCAAGATCTGCATCTTCATCGACGATGCAGCCGGCGTTGCCCCCAAGTTCGAGGACAACCTTCTTCTTCCCTGCCTTCGCCTTCAGGTCCCAGCCAACTTCGGGCGAGCCGGTGAAACTCAACAGCTTGAGGCGCTCATCGGTTGTGAGCAGACCAGCCGCCTCGCGATCGCAGGGCAGAATGGAAAAGGCACCTGGCGGCAGTTCCGTTTCCGCCAGAATCTCGCCGATGAGGATTGCACCGATCGGCGTGCGGCTCGCGGGCTTCAACACAAACGGACATCCCGCTGCGATCGCCGGCGCGACTTTGTGGGCCACCAGATTGAGCGGAAAGTTGAACGGCGAAATAAACGCACACGGCCCAACCGGCACCCGTTGATCGAACCCGCGATAGCCGGCGGCTCGTTCAGAAATCTCCAGATTGTGAACTTCGCCGCCGATACGGACCGACTCTTCGGCGGCAATGCGAAAGGTATCAATGAGCCGCGTCACTTCCCCGCGGCTCACGCTGATCGGCTTGCCCGCCTCGCGACAGAGACTGAGCGCGAGTTCGTCGAAGCGTTCTTCAAATCGCTTCACGCAATGCTGGAGAATCTGCTGACGCACATACGGCTTGAGACGCCGCATTGGTTCGGCCGCCTGTGCAGCCGCATCGATGGCCCGGGCCAGCGAGCCCGAATCGGCCGTGGCAACCTTCGCGATCACCTCACCAGAATACTTGTCCCTGACCTCAAGATCACTGTTCGGCTGCTCCGGCTGATTCGCTAGAAAGTACGGATATGTCTTCATGAGTCTACTTCGCCTTCCGTCGCTCAGGACTCTGGCTGATCGAGTTCGCGGGATGTGCCTTCGATGTGTTCGAGGCCCCATTTGACGATGGCTCGCAACACCGGGCGGAGAGCCTTGCCCTTCGCGGTGAGTCGGTATGCATCGCGGCCGGGGTTCGAGGTTGAGGGGTATTTCTCCACGATACCATGATCGACCAGCCGGGCAAGACGGTTCGAAAGGATATTCGTCGCGATCCCCTCGGGTGACTTCTGAAACTCGCTGAAATGCGAGCGTCCCAGCACGAGATCGCGAATGATGAGCAGAGTCCACTTGTCACCAATCACGTCCAGCGTGCAGGAGACGGGGCAGGGAGAGCGTCGCTGGTCATCCATTATTGTGAAGTCTTGACAGTATGAAGTTCTGAAAAAGCGCTATTGCCAGATCGAGGACACACTTGCATAATGCAAGAATCGCGATACTTGCACTTTGCAAGTATCGAATCCCCTCGTCCGCAGTAAAGGGTGAACATGTCGAATTATAGTGTATTTGATGCCGGGCAGTGGCAGAATCTGGAGCAGCACGTTTTCGAGTACGGTCCCATCAAGGCTCCCGGAAAGGTGTTTCTTAGCGAGAAAGTCGACTCCTCGGGCTGCGAGGTCTCGCTGAATCGACTCGAAGCCGGGCAGAGTTACCCCTTCCTGCACAGGCACAACAGGCATGAAGAAGTTTTCATCGCGGTCTCCGGCCGGGGCGACATGCAGGTCGATGGCGAAATCATCCCGTTCAACGAAGGAACCGTAATTCGCATTGCTCCCGAGGGCGTGCGCTCAATTCGTTCCAGTGCCGAGGAGCCGCTCTGCTTTCTCTGTATTCAGGCGACCGCCGGTTCGCTCAGCAGCCGCTTCATTGGCGATGGCGAAACCGTGCCGGGCGAAGTCCGCTGGGATGGCCCTGTGATGGCCGGCTGATGGAGACTGAAATCGTTCGCAGCGAAACGTAGCAGACCCGAACGGTGGATACGGGCGATCGACAAGCGACATTCTTTTTCAGGTTGAAATCAGCGGCCTGTGAAGCAGGTCACCCGCACTTCCCCCTCACCCTCTCCCCCATGGGGGCGAGGGAACTTGACCGGCGACTGTGCTGGTGAAACGCACGAGCATGCCAAACATGATTGGGTTACGGCCTGGCCTGTCGTGGCTGCGGCAGGCGGGCCTCGACCTGTTTCAGATAGGCGTTCAACTCGCGGTGTAACTCTCGCGCCTTCTCGGCATGCTCAGCCGACAGATCGTGCTGCTCGGCCAGATCCTCCGCCAGGTTGTAGAGTTCGACGCGATCCTTTTCGTAGAACTGGATCAGCTTCCAGTCGCCGGAGCGGATGGCCGAATGCGGTCGCGTCTGACTCGTGACGAAATCGCCGATGCCGATCTCCTCTGGACAGTCGGCGAATTTCTTCTCGGGATGATAATACGGGAAATGCCACACGAGCGGTTGCGATCGGTCGACGTCCTTAACCTGCCCCGTCATCAACGGAAGTAGACTCGCGCCATCGGCTCCCTTTTGTGGCTGACGGGCCACATCCCGGAACGTCGGCAGCAGATCGCAGCCGTGGACCGGGACATCGCATTCAACTCCGGCTTCAATCGTACCGGGCCAGCGGGCGATCATCGGCACGCGAATGCCCCCTTCGTACAGATTCCACTTGCTGCCCCGAAACGGCGCGTTCGTCGTGTAATTCGGATGCCCGCCGTTGTCGGACAGGAACACGACCAGCGTTTCTTCCGCCAGTTCAAGCCGATTGAGTTCGGAAAGCACCCGCCCGACCAGATGATCGAGCGTCTCGACCATGGCTGCGTATTCGATGCGAATCTCCTTCGAATCTTCCGGAACCAGTTCCCGATACTTCTCGATGAGCGACTGGCTGCGGGAGTGGACCGGATCGTGCACGTAATACTGCGACAGATACAGGAAGAACGGTTCGTTCTGATGCCGATTCAGGAACGTGGTCGCCTTGTCCACCAAAGTGTCCTGCGGGAAGTCACGCCCCTTCACCGGAGTCGACTTCAATCCTTTCTTCTCGCGATAGACATACGGATGACTGCCGAAGTCGGAGTCGCCTTCCGCGAAACCCTGCTTGAGCGGTCCATGCGTCGGGGACCAGCCGAGGTAACCCTGATGATGCCGGCTCACATGCCACTTGCCGAAGAAGCCGGTTGTGTACCCGCACTCGCTCAAAGACTCTCCGATCGTCCGCTCTGAAAGTGGCAAATCGAGCGCGAACGGCGGCGACTGCAGCGGGACATCGAAGTCCTGCCCGCCCGGATCGGCTTTCGTCACGAATTCAAAATGCAGACGAGCCGGCGTCTTGCCGGTCAGAATCGCTGCCCGAGACGCCGAGCAGATGGGAGCCGGAGCGTAGGCCTGCGTAAACCGCATCCCCTGCTCGGCGAGTCGATCGAGATGAGGCGTCTGGTGATACGGATGCCCGTAACAGCCGAGATCACTCCAGGAAAGATCATCGGCGAGAATGAAGACGATATTCGGAGCCGCCTGCAGCGGGGCGGCGGAGAAAGCAATTAGAGCGAGAATCAACAGCAATCGTGGCACGAAATGGTTCCAGCCTGAGGGGCAAATCACCGCAGAGCCGGAACCGATCACGCATCAGCCGTGCACTGCGTTCTGAGCACGGTTCAATGTTAACAGACTGACCTCGGGCCGACAGCGAATCCGCAACGGATGCTTGCCGGAGACGCCGCGCGAAACGTGCAGCGTGGTCCCCTGCTCCTGAAAAACGCCATCGGCATACCGCACGCCGTACCAGCTGGGAGAATAGACCGGGCCCAGGACGGGCAGCTTGACCTGTCCGCCGTGGTTGTGACCGGACAGCATCAGCTGCACATTCTGCCGGCGGGCATCGGCGATGTTGTCCGGACTGTGACTGAGCAACAGACGGAAAGCGTTCTCGGGAACGCCGTGGAACGAAGGAGCCTCGCCCATCCACGGACGCTCGTCGCCAGCGATCGCGATGATGTCCTGGGGATTGTCTGGACTGCTGATGAACTGCGGCTCCTCGGCACACAGCGTCCAGCCGAGTTCTTCCATGCGGCCGCGAATCGGATCGCAGTTGTGATGCCAGTCGTGATTGCCGAGGATGTAGTAACACCCGAGTGGAGCCGAGAGCGTGCCGAACGTGGTATCAATCCAGTTCAGCTTTTCCTTCCGGTCGATCAGATCGCCGGTAAAGACAATCAGATCGGGCTTCCAGAGCTGCATCTGTTTGAAGACCGTCTCATAGAACGGCAGATCAATCGTTCCGAGAAAGTGAACGTCGCTGATGTGTAACACGCGCAGGCCATCGAACCCGGCAGGCAGTGCAGCGAACTCGAACCGCTTTTCGTTGAACTCCGGTGCGAACGCCTGATTGGCCGGCAGATTCACCAGCGACTGATACGGCCCGTCCCCGATGGGACGATGGCCAAGTTGCAGTTCGACATCGACGACTTCACTCCGGGTCAGCTGATACCCGGGCGGCTTCCGACGAACAATGCGATGAGCAAACCGGAGCCCGAGGGCGAACAAACCAATCGCGGCGATCAGCCACGGGATGCTCCAGAGCCCGAGTTCGATCTGTTCAATCGGGTTCAGTCGGGATCGCTGCAGCAGAACCGGCAGTCGGAGCAGGCTGAGCAGCAGAATGAACGGTCCGGAGACCATCGCCAGATCGTGCGGGATGCGGAACCGGTCGAGGATCTTCGAGCGGACACGAAGGCTGTAGAGCCGATTGGCGTAGCTGGACCAGAACCAGGCGTTCCCCAGAACGCCGCCCGCCAGTAACGCCAGTGCAGAAAACGGTTCGATCATCAGAGTCACAATCGGCAGCAAGGCGGCGAGAGCTCCGAACGCTCGCTCGGTGAACATTACCTTTTATTTTAAGCGGCTCGCGAGGTTGTCGAGGGAGATTCTTCACCGAAGGCCGGCATCGTGACGTGTCCCTCGGCGGCAATTCCGTCACGACGCACCACGGTTTCGACTGTCTTCCAGAGAATCCAGGCATCGAACGAGAACGAGCAATGGTCGACATACCAGACGTCCATCGCCAGCCGTTCGTCCCAGGGGACGCCATTGCGGCCGTTCACCTGAGCCCAACCGGTAATGCCCGGCAGAGTTTCGTGACGCCGGGCCTGATACTCGGAGTACTTCGGCAGATACGACACCAGCAGCGGTCGCGGTCCGACCAGACTCATGTCGCCCCGCACGATGTTGATCAGCTCCGGCAGTTCATCGAGGCTGCTCGCCCGGAGAAACTTGCCAAACTTCGTGAGCCGTTGATCGTCCGGCAACAGCTCGCCACTGGCGTCGCGAGCATCGGTCATGGTACGGAACTTATACATCGTGAAGATGCGGCCGTGTTTCCCGGGCCGCTTCTGCTTGAACAGAACCGGGCGACCAAGAAAGACTGCGACCAGTCCGGCGACGCCCACCATCACGGGGGCGGCAACAATCAGCAGGAGTGTCGCCACGTAGGCATCAAACAGACGCTTGCCGTAGCGACCGTAAAACGTGGAACGGGGATGCTTCGACATGATTTGACCCTGAGGTTTCTGAGTGTGAGTGCAGTATGAGGGAACTAGATGACGAACGGACTTAGGCGGCCTTGCGTTGATGCGGTTCTGAGGAAGCCGGCTGCGGTAACGGGATTTCGCGGAGCCAGAGATGTTGCTCGTAAAGATCGGCCCAGTGTTCGAAGATGACGGCTGGCTGGAAGTGAGCCAGCACCCGCAGACGACCGCTCTCGCCGTGCTGTCGGCTGAGCAGAAGATCCTGCAGGTAGCGTTCAATCGACTCCGCCAGTCCGGTCACATCGCCGAGTTCGACCAGGGCGCCGGTTTCGCCATCGACCACGGCATCCTTCGTCCCGGTGGCGCGGTAGCCAACGACCGGAAGTCCCGCGGCTGCTGCTTCGAGAGGCACGTTCGGGAAGCCTTCGCGATAAGAAGGAAACGCCAGCAGATCGAATGCGGCGTAGTAGTTCTCCGGATCTTTCACGAACCCGGTGACATGTATGTGCGGATGATTCTTCAGCAGCTCGCACGTTTCCGGAGAAGGCGGCGCGTTCTCTTCAATGCCGCCAACGAGGAGCAGATGCAACTCGCGAGAGGTGCGATCCGCAATCTGCGAATACGCCTGCACGAGATCATCAATGCCTTTATCGATAACGAGCCGGCCGACAAAGCCAATCACCGCCGCTTCTGCCGGGATGCCAAGCGAACGTCGCAGTTTGACGGCATTCGTTGCCCGTGCCGACGTCGTTTCGAAGACCTCTGCTCGAACCCCATTCGAGGACCCGTTGCCGAGTACGCGAATCTTATGCTCCGCGGTCAACCGCCGTTGCAGGTAACACTCCCGCAGCGACTCCGAGACCGACACGATTTCCTGAGCACAGGTTGCAGTCAGCCATTCGGTCGTATCGAGCAGCCAGCGGGTGAGTCCCTTTGAGGTTTCCGAACGCAGCCCTCGCAAGAGATACAGCCGAATCGGAACCCCCGACAGCCGGGCGGCCAGCATGCCGATCAGCCCCCCTTTGGGAGTACTCGCATTAACGATGTGCGGATTGATGCTGCGGAACAGTCGCACCATTTTCAGGAGCGAACCGAGATCCGCTTTCGGGGAGATGGCTCTGCTCAGGGGAATCTCGTGGATGTGAACTCCGTCTTTCTCGGCTATCTCTGCCAGCCGTGCATCGGGATTGCAGACCACGTGGACTTCGTAACCGAGATCGCGAAAGTACGCCAGCTGCCCGGTCCGTGACAGGAACGCTTCCACGGTCTTGGCATCGGTCACGACATACGCGAGCCGAACGGGAGACTCTGAAGTTGTCATGAGAAGTCCAGACGGTCAGCGGGAAAGGGCAGGGTTAGGCAACGAACGCGGCTGCCTCGAACTGAAATACAACGCCAGGATGCCGCGAACAAACAGACTCGACACGGCGACGATGACCATGAACGCCAGAAGCTGCTTGGAGAAACTGACCATCCGGTACAGATCGTTGCGATGAATATAGAAGCACCACCAGGGCATGAAGCTGGCGAAGTAGACCTTGATGAATTCCGATCGGTACGGAACCAGGCTGTAGCGAATGACGGCGAGGTAGATCAACACAAAGATTCCAACCCCCACCATCCCGCCATAGGCGTAGCCTTCGGCCCAGATATTCGAAGCCATCCCGTAACCGACGTCCCCGAACAGAGCGAAAGTCGCCGTGTCTCCAAAGGACGCCTGGCTCGAGGTGATGTCGGACGACACGTTGGACATCATGATCAGTTTGAGTCGCTCGAACGCCGGCATACGGAAGTCTTCCATGATGACGACATTCAGAATGTGCTGAATCGCGACCGGTTCGGCCTTGAGGAAGGCATCGGTCCACCTCTCGGAGAGCCGAGCCGAGGCACCGTCGAAATCCCCGGCTTTCACAAAGATGTAACACATCTTGTAAAGGAAGATGAAACTGCTGAAGAGAATGATCGTCAGACAGGTTTTCTTATGCTTGATCAACGGTTGCACACCGCGCCGGGAGAGCCAGATCGTCACCGCACCAATCACCCCGATGGCAAGCTGATTTCGACTGCCGATGAACAGAATGCCGAACAGCGAGATCAGATTGATCGCGGCGAGCAGATAGCGTTTGTAAAACACCGAGATAATAAACGCGGTCGGTGCCCCCATCAGCCAGAGCAGGTGAAACACGGTGAAGGTCTTCGCCATCTCGTGTTTGTCTTGAGCGAGCAGTGCCGAACCGGAGATCTGCAGGGCCAGATAGAACCCGACCAACTGAAGAAGGGTCGCCGTCAAAGCGAATTGATTGTCGGTCTGAGGTCGCAGCTGCGTAACCGGATTCGTTCGTAAGGGGCGAACCATCACCCGCTGATTTCGAGACTGTCCCAAATCGAACAGCACGGCTGAGTACCAGAGCCCGCCCATCACCAGGGCCATGACAAAGTAACAGCCTTCGGAAACCGGTTGAGTGTCGATCGGAATACTGGTTTCACCCAGCATGCCCGCCATGAAATAGACCGCAGCCGATGCAAACGCCACACAGAACCAGTCGGCTCGTCTCCGTGCCGTGGTGAAATAGAGCAGACCGCCCGCGAGATTGAAGATGTACAATCCCTTGCAGATCAACATGAACATCGTGTCGGTCCCCCCTGTCTCTCCGTATGACAATCCGCCGGTCAGGCGGCCTTTCGCTGGATGTCGTCCGCCGGCATTCGTCCCGTCCACAGCTGTTGATAGACGCGACTGGTCTGCGAAACATTCAACGGACCGGCTGCGAACTCGTTCTTCAGTTTCTGACGGCTCGCCGAATCCTTCGTGTCCCGCAACAGATCACACGCTTTCGCGACCCAGGCGTCGTTGTCTTCTTCCAGCGAACACTGGACGACACCCGTCATATAAGGCCGGAGTTCATCGACAATCGGCAGTCTGTTCGTCAGCACCGGCGTTCCCTGCGAGACCGATTCCCAGATCACGTTCGCACAGCCTTCGGAGATCGAGGTGAAAACCATCAGATCGGAAGCCGCGAGCAGCAACGGGACATCGTTCCGATTCCCCAGCAGATGCACGCAGTCTTCACAGCCGCGCTCCTTGATCACCTGTTGAATCTCGGCGAAGTTGACTTCACTCTCGGGATAGCCGTGCGTTCCACCCGCGAAGAGCAGATGCCCGGAACCAACCCGCTCCCGCAGAGCAAGAAAGACTTCCAGCGTTCGCATCTGATTCTTGACGCTGCGAAAATTCCCGACATTGATAACGACCGGGCCATCATTAAGTCTGAGTTCCTGTCGCACACGATCCTGTTCGGTTCGGGTCGAACTCTTCTGCGGGAAGCCCTGATAGACCACCCGGCAGCGGCTGTCGTTCCGCCAGTTATCCACACAGGCATCCAGAGTCCCTTCGCTCACTGCCACGACATTTGTCGCGAAGGTGCGTACGAGGCGTTTCATCAGTCCCACGTAAAGACGTCCCGGGAGACTCCTCTTCTGCATACTGCCGACATTGTGATACGACGTCATCCGACGCGGCACGCCTGCCAGCCAGGCCATCAGCATCACGATGCCGGAGAACAGTGTCAGCTGACAGTGCACGCAGGCCGGTCGTTCGCGACGCAGCAGATTCCAGAACCGGAACACAAACATCCTGTCCATCGGCAGGTAGTGAACCTGGCTGCCGAGTTCGCGAACCGTTTCATCCAGTTCAGACGGCTTACCACACAGCGCGACGAAATCGACGGACACCTGACTGCGGTCGAGAGCCCGGACAACATCGACGGCTCGAACCTCGGCTCCACCCCGGTTGAGGCTCCACAAAACGCGGAGGACCTTCGCAGGGGCAGCAGAAGTTTGCGGGCGAGCGGCGGCAACAGATGACATCATAATCTCCTCGCGGGTTCAGCCCGCCGCGTCCAGTGTTTCGGCGTAACGAGACATGAGGAACTGCCGTTTGGCAGCCGGTCCCATTCCCTTCGTCCCCAGGCTGGCATCGGCTGCCTTTGAGAGATACGTGTCCAGATCCCGCAGATGACGAGCCGGGTTTCCGCCGTAAACGGCATTCGCCGGCAGATCCTTGGTCACGACCGAACCGGCCGCAATAACGACATTGTCGCCCACGGTGACGCCGGGCAAGAGGATCGCGTTCATCCCAATGAAGACGTTGTTACCCACACGGATCGGCTTGATGACATCGAGCTGCGGCATTGTGCCTCGACCAACCCAGACGGCTCCATCGTGGGTGATGAAGCGGACGCCATCGGTGATCTCGACATGATCGCCAATCGAAACCAGATACGGCTCCGAACCAAACGTCCGGGAGTTCACGCCGATCAGCTTGCAGTTCCGGCCGACACGGACTCCCAGATGGCGTGCGAATCGCTCACGCGACAGCAGAAGCAGTCCGCTTTGAAACAGCTTTTCGAAGAGTCTGCGTATCCGTCGCATGGTCGTCTTTCTCTGTTTCCGGAAAATTCAGGCCGCTGAGCGAATCGGCTCGGCGATCCGCGTTTCAATCTCATCCGCAGCCGGTTGCAGGCCGCGGACCTGTTTCGAAATGATCCAGCCACTCATGAGGAGTGATGGAAGCTTGCCAATCGCGATGCTCATCAACGCCCCGGTCAGTCCCCAGGCAGGAATCAGACACAACGAAACCGCAACCACCAGCACGAGGGACGATCCCTGCAGCCAGAGAATCTGCCGGCTGTTGCGAAAGATCGACATCACCACCGTGGCCAGACCGGTCACGTTGTTCACAATCATCGAAAGAAACACGCACGTCAGATCGAAGCGAGTCGCCCCGTTTGCACTCATTTGCAGAACCGGATCAAGCGGGCCGTAAGCGAGTTGGCAAATCGTGAGGATGGTAATTCCAATGGCAACATCAACCGCGAGCGCGAACCGCAGCAGCTTCGAGGATGAAACCCGATTGGCAGCGGCGACCGCCTGCGTCAACGGACGGGCGAAGGCCTCGTTCACTGCTCGCGTCACGTTCGCTCCGATGAGAGCCAGTCGTGAGAGAATCACGAAAGCGGGAATCAGTTCGACGCGACCGAGGCCCGCCAGCACATACTGAGGTGTGTTGCCAACCAGCGAGGCCATCAATCCGCTGACTCCCAGGGGAAGCCCCAGGCGAATCAAGTTTTTCTCGACCGGTTCTTCAGAAGCGATCGATTCGCCGTCTACTGTCTGAGCAGAAGCAGCTCGCGTCAGTTTCCAGGCGAGTTGGAATTCATAACACAGCGACAATGCCAGGCGAGCCACGGCCGTCGCGGCGAGAATCTGCCAGAGTGACCACTGCAGTTGATAGCCGCAGAAGGCCGTCATACCGATCATCACGCCGGCATGCATCCACCGAGAAATGGAGAGATAGCGATAGCGATCCTGCTGCTGAAAGAATCCGTAGCAGGCGTCGGAAGCATTCTCGAGAGTCCGCAGCGCCATAATCGGCACAGCCACCGCGAGCACATTGATATCGCCCTGAATCGCGAAGACAATCATTGCGATTGTCGCCGTGGCGGCGTGCGACAGAGTGAAGTACCGCAGATGAGCAGCTGCGCCATAGCCTCGATCAGGAGCGGAGGTCGCGAGGATGCGACGCTGCTGGAACGAGGCGGCCAGAAAGAACGGGGCCAGAAAGGCGACTTGCAGGGCGTAGCGCCCTGCCTCTTCTGCCTGAAACAGATGCGTGATGATCAGGAACTGAACCAGCAACGCCGCCGAGGCGATGACGTTCGCGATCAGGATCAACAGCGCGTTGATTCCGAGGGAACGAATTGGCAAAGAACCGGACGTCATAACAGGCCTTTCCGCAGCCGCATTCGGCGGACCAGATGCTGAGCTGGGTTCAGGCCGCTTTGGCCAGATTTTCGTGCACGTAGTTATTGAAGCTGGCCACCGGATACAGGATCGGGCCGTAACAGGTCGCCCGGTTATCCGACATCCAGCTGGCGTCGTAACGCGGAGCGATGCGATAGGCTTCGCCTTCATTCCGCTTCATCGACTGGCTGCCGAACAGTTCGTGTCCCTGCGGCGGTTGACTCAACTCGAGTGACCCTGGATCACGCCCGAGGAAGCCGAGAATCCGCGACATCTCTTTCTCGAACTGAAAGACGAGCCGCTCGTGAGACACGATGCAAAACTTGACCGGTCCGCTGGTCAGCGTTCGCACGGCTCGGCGGTTATTCACCATCCATCGATACGCATCGGCCAGATAGCTGTGATAGCCCGGCGGGTACGTCCCGGTGGCATAGCGGACTTTCTTCCACTTCTGCATCGAGTAGCACCAGGCGCGGAAATCGCGAATCAGCAGAATGACGCGAACGTCTTCCGCGTTGACCAGTCCGTTATCGACATAGTTACGAAGATGCCCATCGGCGACCTTCGAGGAATCGATGAGGACCTGCTCGGGGTAGGACGCATCGAAGTGTCCTATCAGTTCCCGATAACAGTCGGCCAGCGGCTGGCCCTGAATCCGATTCAGCAGCGGGTTCCAGAATTCGCACGTATCCCGCGGCTCCCCGCAGGAACAGGGCGACTTGTCGTGCGTGCGGGTATTCCCCGCGACACGGCGTGCCTGATCGTACGGGTCTTCCCGCTGAAGCGACGCATTCTTGAGAACGCGTTCGATCTCACCGAGACTGACCATGCCCTTCTGGGCGGCCAGAACCTGTTGCAGAAACGTGGAACCGCTGCGCGACAGCGACTGAATATAGATGAGCTTCATGCTCGTCGAACTCCTGAAGGAGAGGTATCCATACCGCACCCTGTTCCGATCATCCCGATCGGAACAGTCTCAGGCTTTGTAAATCTTCTCGCGTCCGTCGGCGACATTCACTGTCGCGTTGCGGGTGTCGAGCACCATGCGGGCGTTCTTCACGATGAACTCGTAATCGTAAGCCGAGTGATCGGTCGCGATCAGCACGCAATCCTGCTCCTTCAGAGATTCCGGAGTCAACTCCAGACTCTCCATGGCCGGCAGATCGTGATGACGCATCTTCGGCAGCTTCGGCACGTGCGGATCGTTGTAGGACAGATCGGCTCCGCGACGGAGCAGTTCTTCCATCAGCACGAACGACGGACTTTCACGAGGATCGTCGACGTCCTTCTTATAAGCCACGCCGAGAAGCAGAATCTTGCTTCCCTTGATCGGCTTGCCGTTTTCGTTCAGGAACTCGGCCAGTCGGGTAATCACATACTCCGGCATCCGCGAGTTGACTTCCCCGGCCAGTTCGATGAACCGTGTGGTCAGGCCCTGCTTGCGTGCCAGCCAGGTCAGATAAAACGGGTCGATCGGAATACAGTGTCCGCCGAGACCGGGACCGGGGTAGAAGGCCTGGAAACCGAACGGCTTCGTCTTCGCCGCGTTGATGACTTCCCAGACATCAATGCCCATCCGGTCGAACAGCGTCTTGAGTTCGTTGACCAGAGCAATGTTCACAGCTCGGTAGGTGTTCTCGAGAATCTTACAGGCTTCGGCCACTTCGCAGCTCGAAACCGGAACCACCTTCACGATGGCCTGAGAATACAGTGTCGTCGCCAGGTCGAGGCTGGTCGGATCGTAGCCGCCGACCACCTTGGGAATTCCGGCTGCGGTGAAGTCGGGGTTACCCGGATCTTCCCGCTCAGGACTGTAAGCTAGGTAGAAGTCTTCGCCGGCCTTGAGTCCGGTCTTTTCCAGAATCGGCAGCATCACGTCCCGGGTTGTTGTCGGATACGTGGTGCTCTCCAGAATAATCAGTTGACCTTTCCGCAGGCTCTTGGCGATCGCTTCGGTCGTCTGTTCGACATAAGCCAGATCCGGGTCGCGGCTGTCGCTCAGTGGAGTCGGCACGCAGATCAGCAGGACATCAGCTTCGGCCATCCGCGAAGCATCAGCCGTCGCTTCGAAACGACCCGACTCGCGCCACTGAGTCACTTCTTTGCTGTTGATGTGCTTGATGTAACTTTTACCGGCGTTGAGGGCATCGACCTTGCTCGGGTCGACGTCGAAGCCGAGGGCACTGAATCCCTTATTGAAAAATGCACTGATCAGCGGGAGGCCAACGTAGCCCAGTCCAATCACTCCGATAATGGACTTCTTATTCTCGATCTTCTGCTTGAGCTCCGCGTGCATCGTCCTGACCTGTACTGTAAGTGCTGTTCCTGAACCGGATTCCGCCATTACGAAAGGCGGAGAGAAACACCTGTGTATTCACCTTCGGAGCGTGCCGCCGTCCGGGCGTACTACCGCTCCTTTCCCTGAGGGCGGCGAATCGTATCAATGGCTCATTTTCGAGGCAATACGGAATTACCCCAGTCTATCTAATCACCACTCCTGTCCATCAGCGGGCCGGGTTCTCGTACCAGATCACCCCCAGATTATCGCGTTCCTCACAGGTGATCAGATCCAGGTCGCCGTCCGCATCGAGATCCAGCAGTTCAATCAGGTCATACTTCACCCCCTGCTCCGTCCCCGAGATTTCATGGAAATTGAACGCAGCCGGCTCTGTGCCGGGCTCATTCGGAATCTGTCCCGACATCCAGAAGACGCCGTGCTTCCGCTCGGCATGCTCACAACTGGCCACCAGATCGAGCCGCCCGTCAAGATCGAGATCGGCCAGCTTCGCACACTTCGCCGTCCCCGTATTCTCGGGAAACGCAATGCGAACCATTTCAAAGACCGGCACTGACTCTTTCAGACCTCGATTCAGATAGATCTCGAACGAGCCGCCTTTGATTGGGCAGACGAAATCGACACGGCCATCCGCGTTTGCATCGGCTGCGGAAAGGAACATCACTTCCGAACCCTGTCCGCCGATTGCTCCTTCTGTCCAGTTCGCCGGGTCGGAGCCATCACCCGGGTTGAGTCGAAACCAGCAGGCCCGGCGGGCTTCTTTGCGATCGGAATAGACCAGATCGAGATCCCCGTCCCCGTCGACATCAACCTGCAGCAGCGACATGATCCAGCCGGCTGGGCCGATCGGATTCCAGCGAGCATTCGCAGGATCGTCTGTGGAAACGTCGTACCAGCCGATCTGGCCGTGGGGATTCTTCGAGCCGCAAAATAGTTCGGAAGCTGCATCGCCGTCGAAATTCACCGCGATACCGAACATCCAGCGGGTTTTGTTGTGCGAATCGGCTAGCAGCTGCGTTTTCCAGCCACTGCGATGCGGAATTCGTTTAGGATCGGGCGGGGCCAGATGCAGATAAATCGCCTGCTCTTTCCCTTCACAGCAGCTGACGATATCGAGCTGGCCATCGCCATTCACGTCAGCGAAGAAGGCATCTTCCGGCGATTTGACCTGCCCGACGGTGACCGATTGCCACGGCTCGCGAATCCGATGGGCCGGCGGCTGCAGGCAGAGACCGATCCGCCCTCCTTCTTCCCAGCCGGTCGCAATGTCGAGCCGTCCGTCACCATTGATATCGGCCAGTTTGACGCCATCGGCTCCCCGGGACAAATTGTCGATGACATGCATCGCCCACGGCTCGGCCGAGACCGACGTCGCCCATACCAGCAGCATCACTACGACAGCATTCCGCACCATGCCCGTCTGCTCCTCGCGATTCGAGAACTGAAGCCAACGCATCATCGCAGATTGATGGGTCATCGCCAATCCCGATCCCCTTCCGACTCCCCTGCTTGGAACCAGTCTTCGTTTATGGGTATCATCAGCCGGAACGAATCGACACCCGAGATCCCGGACCCCGCCATGACACAACGCATCACTCGACGTTCCGTACTCAAGGGCCTGGCTGCTGCTTCCGTGCTTCCTTTGCTTCCCGGCCGCCTCAAGGCAGCAGAGGAAGCTCTGCCGCCGGTTCGCACAATCACCCGCGGACCGAAGCATCACTGGTTCGGGTACTACGACAAACTCGAGTTCGATCCCACGAACCGGTTCGTCCTCTCCAACGAAGTCGATTTCGAACATCGCACACCGACCGCCGAGGATCGAATCAATGTCGGCATGGTCGACACACAGGACGGCGACCGCTGGATTCCGCTGGGGAAAAGCGATTCCTGGGGCTGGCAGCAGGGCTGCATGCTGCAGTGGCGTCCCGGCTCGAAAAGCGAAGTCGTCTGGAACGACCGCGAGGGAGATCAGCACGTCTGCCGCGTGAAGGATGTTATCACTGGGAAAACGCGAACTCTGCCCCGTCCGATTTACACGCTCAGCCCGGATGGCAAGTCGGCCATCACGGCGGATTTCTCGCGGATCCAGCGGATGCGTCCCGGATACGGTTACGTCGGATTGCAGGATCCGTGTCACACCGACCGGGCGCCCGAGAATTCCGGCGTCTGGAAGATGAACATGGATACCGGCGAATCCGAGCTGATTTTCTCGCTCGCCGATGCCGCGAAGATTCCTTTCCAGGGCAAGTCGCTCAAAGACAAATGGAACTACTTCAACCACCTGCTGATCAGCCCGGACAGCTCACGGTTCATCGTGCTCCACCGCTGGCGGGACAGCACCGGCGATGGCCCGGACGCCGAGCCGACCGGCCGGTTCATCACCCGCATGTTCACCGTGGCGATGGACGGCTCCGAACGCTACATCCTCGATCCTTCCGGGCACACCTCCCATTTCATCTGGCGCGATCCCGAGCACATCTGTGCCTGGACGCAGCCCGAAGGGAAACCGGCGAAGTTCTATCTCTTCCGCGATCAAACCGACGAAGTCGAAGTCGTCGCTCCGGAAAAGATGCCGGTCAATGGGCATAACACCTACCTGCCGATTGCCGGCAACGAGTGGATTCTGAACGACACCTACCCGGACCGGAAAACCCGCGAGCAGACGCCGTATCTGTACCACGTCCCGACCGGCAAACGGGTCAACCTCGGCCACTTCTACCTGCCGCCCGAATACACAGGCGAGTGGCGGTGCGATCTGCATCCCCGTTCCAGCAACGACGGTCGCACCATCGCCATCGACTCCCCCCACGCCGGGGGCGGCCGCCAGGTACATTTGATCGATGTCAGTGAAATCGTCGGATGACGCCCGTAGGGTGCGTCGCCCTTTGGCAACTGACGGGTGCCACTGCTGGCTTGCCCAGCAGTGCGATCTCGAACGGATCCGCTTAATTCATTTCCCAGAGGCAGAAAGTGCCCGAAGGGCGGATGAGGGGGCGATCAACCAGCGACGTTCCTTTTTAGAATCCAACGGCTCGTGAAGCATGTCACGCACATTTCCCCCTCACCCTAACCCTCTCCCCCAGGGGGGCGAGGGAACTTTCATCAACAGCAGACTCGAATTGCTCTGAAAGACCCCCATGAAAAAGAACCCCGTCAAGCAGGCCCTTCGCGAGGGCAAACCTCAGGTTGGCACCTGGCTGTCGCTGGAAAGCGTTTTCGCGACCCGCTTTATGGCCCGAGTCGGCTTCCCCTGGCTGACCGTCGACATCGAGCATTCTCCGGTCGACTGGGAGACGGCGGCCCTGATGTTCGGGGCCATCGCCGATGCCGGTTGCGTGCCGCTCGCTCGGGTGCCGCGAGGCGATCATGATCTCATCAAGCGGGTCCTCGATGCCGGAGCCATGGGCATTGTGGTGCCGATGGTTAACACCGTCGAAGAAGCCAAGGCGGCAATCGCGGCGGCCAAGTATCCCCCCGTCGGCAACCGCTCGGTCGGGGGAGCCATTCATGCTCTGAACTTCGACGCAGCCGCCGGGGACTACTACAAGCACGCCAACGACGAGATCCTCGTCGTACTGCAGACCGAGTCGCCAGAGGGCGTCGAAAACGCCGAGGAAATCTATTCCCTGCCGGGCGTGGATGCCATTTTCGTCGGCCCCAACGACCTCAAATTCCAGATGCGAAACCACACTTCCGATGGCAGCGATCCCAGCCCGGAAGAGTTCGAAGCGATGCTTCAGCGGATTCTCGCCGCCGGCAAGAAAACCGGCACCCCAGTCGGCCTGCATGTGCTGACGACCGAGGACACGAAACGCCGCATCGACGAAGGCTGGCAGTTCATTGCCATGGCCAGTGAACTGAAAATGATGGTCAACGAAGCGAGCCGCGTCGTAAAAGAACTCGGTCTGGCTTCCGACAAGGGCGATCTCGCCAAGTATTAATCGCCCAATAGGGTGCGATGGACAGGGGTGGCCCGTCCGTCACGGGCGGGTGACGAAGTCACAAGAGGCCGCGCCATGAGCGAGGCCTCTTGGAGGGTCTGGCGGTTCCAGTTCATTACGCGGATGGTGCTGCCTCCTGTCACTTCCGCGCCCGGCCCGAGAGATGCTGACACTTCAACGTCGAAAACAGCATGCCCATGCAAGCGTGGGCATGGCAACCGGCCTCCTGAGGATTCGACGTCTGATCGGAACAAAAAACCCGGACGACAAGCCTCCTGTTGCGTTGCAACACAGAGATGAATCTCTGTGCCAACCCGTGATTTGGAGTTTTCCGGGATTGTGGCCGGCTGCGGGCCGAGGCTGGACGGTTTTTCCTGGCGGTCTACAATGCGTCCATGGCTCCCGAGGAGGAAATGGTCGCCGGGACCGCGGGTGCGGTGGCTGGCATTCCCGATCTGGTTCCGTTGCTGGAGTCCGCTCCTGAAATCGCAGAGATCGTCGCCGCCCTCCAGCGGGGACAGAGCGGAACTGTCGACGGTGCCTGGGGATCTTCGCGCGCCCTCGCCGCCGCCGTTTTTGCCCGGGCCTGCCCCGAAACCCTGGTGGTCGTCGCTCCCCGGGCCTCCGACGTCGAAGACCTGACCGTCGACCTGGCCGAGTTTCTCGGTTACGAACCTCCCGTGCTGCCCGTCATCGATGGCAGCCCCGCGTCGTGGAGCCCTGCCGATCCGCAGTATGGCGTGCGTCTGGCGACGCTCAAAAAACTCGTTCGTGGCGACGTCTCCTGCCTTGTCACCTCAATCGAAGCGTTGATGCAGCCGGTCCCTTCCGCCGACCAGTTGCGGGAGTATTCGCGGGTCGTGAAGGTCGGGGATGAGCTCGATTTCGACGAATTCTCCCGCTGGCTGGTCGAACACAATCTGGAGCGCACGACCGCGATTGAATTGCCCGGTGAGTTCGCTATCCATGGCGGAATTATCGATCTCTGGTCGACCGACTCGGCTCTTCCGTACCGCATCGAACTGTTCGGGGATGAGATCGAATCGATCCGCACGTTCGATGTCGAATCGCAGCGGAAAGTCGACTCGCTCGACGAAGTGACGCTGACGCTCTTCCCCAAATCGGTGAAGGGAAAACCGTTCAACGCGGGGAAGGAATTCTCGCAGCATCTGGCGGTGTATCTGCCTGCGGAGAGCTGGTTTGTGCTCTCGGAACTGCAGGAGGTGATGGACGAGGGGAAACAGTACCTCGAGCGGCTCGACGACCGGGCCGGGCTGTTCCATGTTCGCGGGGCCATCGAAGGCTGCACGCAGTTTCCTTCGGTCAGTATCTCGGCGATTTCAGCCGGGAGTTTCGAGCAGAGCTGTGATCTGCGAACCGAGTCGATTGAACGGTTTGCGTTCGGCGATTCCGACCCGCTCAATGAACTGGAACAGTCGCTCGCCGCCGATGAAACGGTGCTTCTCTGCTGTCTGAATGAGGGGGAACGGTCGCGACTGGGTGAGTTGATTGCCGAGCAGCACCCCGGTTTGCAGGAGCGAACGCGGCTCAGTCTCGGGCGGCTCACGCGTGGATTCCGACTCGTGCGGCAGCGGCTGCTCGTGGTGGGCGATCACGAGTTGTACGGCCGGCGGGATGTGCGGCCGAATCAGAAAAAGCGAACGCTGCAGACGCGGGCGATCGAGAGCTTTCTTGAGCTCAACGAGGGCGATCTGGTCGTGCATGTCGGGCACGGCATCGGCAAGTATCGCGGCATGCAGCTGGTCGAGGGCGAAGACCGCTCCGAAGAGCATATGGTCCTCGAATTCGCGGATAATGTCCGCATTTTCGTGCCGACTTCGCTGATTCACCTCGTTCAGAAGTACGTCGGAGCCAGCAAGGCGTTGCCGAATCTTTCAAAGATCGGCACGAACACCTGGAGCAAGAAGAAAGAGAAGGTCACCCAGGCGGTCGCCGACATGGCGTCGGACATGATCCGCCTGCAGGCCGCCCGGGAAGCCAAACAGGGCATCACGTATCCGCCCGATTCCCACTGGCAGGAAGAATTCGAAGCCGCCTTTCCGTACGACGAAACGCCCGATCAGCTGGCGGCAATGGAGTCGATTCGCGACGACATGCAGCGAGCCCGGCCGATGGACCGGCTGATCTGCGGCGATGTCGGCTACGGCAAGACGGAAGTCGCGATGAGAGCGGCCTTTCGGGCGATGGACGCCGGGAAGCAGGTCGCCATGCTGGTGCCGACAACCGTCCTCGCCGAGCAGCATTTCCGCAGCTTCTGCGAACGAATGGGCGAGTACCCGTTCTCGATCGAAATGCTTTCTCGCTTCCGTACGGCGAAGGAGCAGAAGGAGATTCTGGCTGGCCTGGCCGCCGGGTCGATCGACATGGTCATCGGCACCCATCGCATCGTCTCGCCGGACATCAAGTTCAAGGATCTCGGGCTGATCATCATCGATGAAGAGCAGCGGTTCGGCGTGAAAGCCAAGGAAACGTTGAAGCGGCTGCGGCTCGAAATCGACATTCTCACCCTGTCCGCGACGCCGATTCCCCGCACGCTGCACATGTCGCTGCTGGGGATTCGGGATATCTCGAACCTGCAGACGCCGCCCCGGGGACGTCAGGCGATTGAAACCCGGATTTGCCGCTGGGATGCCGAGCTGATTCGCCATGCGATTGTCCGGGAATTGAACCGCAACGGGCAGGTTTACTTTGTGCACAACAAGGTTTACGACATTGAAGCGTTGACCGACAAGCTGCGGCAAATCGTGCCGGAAGCGACGTATGGCATCGTGCATGGGCAGATGAACGAAAGCGAGCTGGAACGGCAGATGCTCGGCTTCGTGAGTGGGAAAACCGACGTGCTCGTCGCGACGACGATCATCGAGAGCGGGCTCGACATCCCCAACGCAAACACGATGTTCATCCATCAGGCCGACCGTTACGGGCTGGCCGACATGCACCAGCTCCGCGGACGCGTTGGACGCTACAAACACAGGGCCTATTGCTATTTGGTCATCGAAGAAGGCAAGGTGCTTTCAACGACGTCGACACGCCGATTGAAGGCCATCGAAGAGTACAGCGAACTCGGGGCCGGCTTCAAAATCGCAATGCGAGACCTGGAAATCCGGGGAGCGGGGAACATTCTCGGCACGGAACAGAGCGGGCATATTTCGCTGGTCGGGTATGAACTGTACTGCCAGCTGCTCGACAATGCGGTTCGTGGCATGAAGAACGAGCCGCCGCGAGAGCATCCGCATGTCAATCTCGACCTGCCGATCACGGCATTCCTGCCGGGCGACTACATTCCGCCGGGGCGGCACAAGATCGAGATGTACCGGAAGATCTCGACCGTTGGCGATGAACAGCAGCTGGAAGACCTGCGGGAAGAACTGCGGGATCGCTTCGGCACGCCGCCTGAACCAGTCGAAAAGCTGCTGGCGCTGAAAGAATTACAAGTCTGGGCTCGGATAATCTCGATCGATCGGATTCGCATCGAAGAGAAGTTCTTCGTGCTCTCGGGGACCGATTCTCGCAAGTTGAAAATCCTCAAGCAGTTGTCCAAACACGACTTGCGACTTGTCGATGACCACACAATCTATGTTCCGATCCCCGCGAAGATCAAACCGGGCGAGCCGGAGGCGGAGCAAAAGATCCTGCGTTTCCTCAAATCCGTGTTGCAGGATCGTTGAGGTGACCAGTATAAACCCAGCCCCTCCTAGAGACTGGTGCTTACTAACGGCGGATTTTCTCTGTCGGAAGAGTCTCACGAGCCCCGTCCCAGGGGCAGCGGCACTGGTCGAATCTTAATCCTCTCCGCGAAACAATTCAGTTATGCCAACGGATCCCAAGATTCCGCATGCCGCACGATTTCTCGCGCGTTCCCCACTTCGCAAGACGTGGGTCCGAACGGGTTGGGGTCTGATCGGTGTGACGTCGCTGGTGACCTGCCTCGGCTGTCAGCAAATTAAAGAACATTTCAATCGCGTGCGTCCCAACAATCCCGTGGTCGGTCCGCCTCCACCCCGGTTGACGATGGACGATTCGCAGCCCGCCGGACAGGCTGGTGTGATTACTCAAACTGCGGCTCTCGAAAGCGGTTCGAAAACCGGAGAAGTCGTTCCGCTGTCTCAGTTCGAGATCTTTGGACAGAACGAGATCAGCGATTCGACTGTCGTTGCCATCGTGAACAGCAACCAGATTCTGGCCGGGGATGTTTTCGGTGCCTACGCCCAGCAGATGGAAAAAATGAAGGCCCAGCTGCCCCCCGAGCAATTCGCGCAGGCACAGCGGGAACTGCTCAAACGCGATCTGCCGGACCACATCGAACGGACCCTGCTCGCTCACGCTCTGAAGACATCGCTCAAGCAGGAACAGGTTGAAAAGCTCGACCAGGTTCTGGATGAAGCCTTTAACGAACACGTCGGCAAACTGCTCGAGAAAACGGGCACGGCTTCGGCCATGGAGCTGAACGAAAAGCTGAAGAAAGAAGGAACGTCGCTGGACGATCTGCGAAAGACCTTCGGCAAACATCAGCTCGCCATGCAGTACCTGGCAACCGAATCGGAAGTCAACATCGAGGTCGGACGCAAGGAACTCCTGGAATACTACAACGCTCACCTGCAGGACTACTCGCATCCGTCTCGTGTGAAATGGCAGGAACTGCGCATCTCTTTCGGCGAGAACGGCGGACGAAACGGAGCCCTGCAGAAGCTGAACGATGCCGTGAAAGATCTGCAGGACGGCGTCTCGTTCGGCGAAGTCGCCAAAAAGCATTCCGATGGCCCGACCGCGACGCTTGGCGGCGAATGGGACTGGACCATCAAAGGAAGCCTGGCAGACGAAGAAGTCAACAATCAGCTGTTCACGCTGCCTGTCGGCGGCATCAGCAAAATCATGGAAACTCCGAGCTACTTCCGCGTGGTACGCGTGGTCGCCCGGGAAGATGCACACATCACTCCGTTTGAAGAACTTCAGATGGAGATTCGCGGCACGATCATCGAAGCCGCCCAGCGAAAGAAGACGGAAGAAGTCGTGGCCCGGCTGAAGAAGTCGGCAACGATCGAAACCATCTTTGATTCCGATCCGGAACTTCACGCCAAAATGCGGGCGTTCGGAAAATTTACCCGGTAGCCGGCTCAACGGTCCGGTCTGTCAGACTGGAGAAGTTGATCCGCCAACCCGACTCGGATTTTCAGACGCCCGAACCAATTTGTTAAGTTTCTCTCATCTTCGTGAAAACAGGTCAATCTTGAGCCGAGTTTGGATCGATAAAAGAGATAACCCAATCAACTTACAATTCCCACCGACGATTCCCGTCGAAATGTCGCCCTTCTACACGACCTCCCTTCGAGTGACAGCGCCCGTTTGCGGCGATTTCATTTTGTAAAAACTCCAAGACAGCGATCAGTTTAGCGTACGTTCAAGGCCACCTTGACCGCGGTTGAACCGATCGGATACACCCCCCGCGACACCTGTCGCACCTTTCACTTCCCCGTGCCTGACGAAGCGATTCTTCTCGGAATCTCAACGTCAGTCATTCTGACTGTTTCAGCAGTGGGATGATTCCATCCTGAGCCCATTTCAACACACGCGGCGACTGCTCTCACCCCCATCGACCCCACTTCGCAAGAAGATCATCATGAACTCGAATGCAGAGAATTCGAACGGCCTGAAGGAGGATTGGAAATTGACCAGGGTCATCGGACTTATGGCATGTGGCGCTCTGGCTTCAGCCTCATTGTGGCTGTTTAATCTGAGCCAGGCCCAGGACCAGGAACAACCTCAAGCACCGCCGTGGGCGATGCAGCCTGCCGCGAACACTCCTGCTTCGGAGAATCAGTCCGCTGATCCCTTCGCAGGGGTTTCGGCTGGATTCCGACCGGTGAACGACACCGAGTCGACGGGGACTCAGACAGTCATCCGTCAGCGAATCCAGAACGAGCTTCGCCTGGCTGTGAAGGCTCGCGAGGAAGGCAAGCCGGAAGAGGCGATGCGACGAGCTGTCGCCGCCCGCGATCTGGCTCAGCGGTTCAAGATTGCCTTCGCCGAGAAAGAGCTGACTCCCAATGCTCTCATCTCGCAGCTGAATGGACAGTCGGCTCCGCCTTCTGCGGCTCCCAACCCGGAGAATCGCCAGGAGTATGCCCAGTATCTGGTGCGGACCAGCCGCGAATATCTCCAGTCGGGCAATATCGAAGCCGCTCTGGAAAAAGCTCAGCAGGCACAGAAGCTCGGCGTGACTTATGGTCCGTTCGACGATCGTCCTGAGCATGTTCTGGCGGACATCGCCCAACTCAAGACTTCTCCCAACCAGCAGCAACTGGCTGATGGCTTCTCGGAAAGCCCGTTCTTTGTTCCGGCTTCCACCGAGATGGCTGCTCAGGACACGAAGGCTGCTCCGGAAGTTCCCGCAGCGAATGTGACTTCTCCGACCAACGGAGCCAAAGCACAGTCGCAGCAGTTGCTCGCCGCCGCTGAGAAAGCGATTCAGGAAGGTCGTTACGACGACGCCCGGAAACTGGCTACTCAGGCTGCCGAACTCCCTGTCGCTTATAACCTGTTCGACAAGAAGCCGGATCAGATCCTGGCTGTGATTGAACGGGCCACGAACTCGCAGATGATTGCTGCTCAGCAGCCGAAGATGACTCCGCCCGCTGAAGTCACCGTGACCCCGGTTCCGACAGTGAAGGCACCGGCTGTGACTCCAGAACCGGAAGTCGCTCAGGCCGCTCCGGTCATTCCGAACGCAACGCCGGCTCCGCAGATGGCTCCTGCCCCGCAGGTCGCCGCCACGACTCAGGCTCCGGCTGCAAACGGTCGTCCTTACACTCCGGCGGACTCGGCTCCGGCCATGGCCACCAGCGCTCAGTCATCGCACGATCGCGAAATGGCGATGAACCTGCTGGCTGAAGCTCGTCAGGCAGTCTCTCAGGGCAACCTGTCGCTGGCTCGGGCTAAAGTCGCTCAGGCTCGCCAGTTCAATGTCACCTACGACATCTTCGACGATCGTCCGGAACTGCTGATGGCGGAAATCGAAGCCGTCCAGAAGCAACAGATGCTCGCTCAGGCCCGGAACACTCCGGTGACCGAAGAGAACAGCGTCGATCCGGTCGCTGGTGTCGAACTTGCTCAGAAGATGCAGGCCACTCCGATTCCTCACGAAGTCTCTCCCACCGACAAAGCCATCATCGAATCTTCGATCGTCACGGCTGACCAGACCGGTGTCGAGATCAGTGGTCAGGATGCCTATCGCGAAGGCGTGACTCAGCTCCGCAGCGGCAATCGTGAAGCGGCTCGCCAGGCCTTCCTGGTCGCCTTCGAAAATCAGAGTGAACTGACCGGTCAGCAGAAACAGCAGCTGCAGGACTTCCTGCGGGAACTGTCGACCGCTCGTAACGAGAAGATCCAGATGGTCAACGGTCAGGAAGTGGCCGGCGACGTCAACGGATCGACCGATCGCATCAACATTGTTCGCCAGCAGCAGACGATCGAATTCGACCGTCTCCGCAGCGAAGCATTCAACGCCATCTACCAGGCCGAACGTCTGCGTGAAACCGATTCCGAGAAGGCTCTTGAGCTGATCGACGAATCGATGACCAAGTTGGCTGGCTCCAGCCTCCCGGCTGAACAGACCGACGCTCTGGCGGCTCGCCTCCGCAACTCCCGCAACTCGATCGAGAAGTACCGTCAACAGCGGGCTCCGATGATCGACCTGCAGAAGCGGAATGAAGAAGTTCGCGATCAGATCGAACAGGAACGCAAGATGCGAATTCGCGTCGAGCAGGACCTGGCCGACATGACCGAAGAGTTCAACCGTCTGATGCGGGAACGTCGCTTCCCGGAAGCCGAAGTTGTGGCCAAGAAAGCCAAAGAACTGGCTCCGGAAGAACCGGTCACCGAACTGATGGTCTGGAAAGCTCGCTTCGCCAAGCGAATCCAGATGAACGACGAAGTCAAAGATGGCAAGGAAGAAAGCTTCTGGTCACAGCTCCACGCTGTGGACGAAAGCTCGATCAACCCGGTCACCAAAGACTCGATCGCTTACCCGGATCCGAAGGAATGGCGTGAACTGACCAAGTCCCGTCGCCAGTTCAGCGGCCCGGATAACCGGGAACGGACTCCGGAAGAACTCGAAATCATCGACAGCCTGTCCCAGCCGATCAGTCTGCACTTTGATAACGAACCTCTGTCCGAAGTCTTCCGTCAGATCGCACAGCTCGCCAACATCAACATCTGGACCGACGAGCAGGGCCTCGAAGAAGTTGGAGCCAGCAGTAACACGCCGGTGACAATGCACATCGACGGCATCAAGCTGCGGTCTGCTCTGAACCTGTTGCTCGAACCTTACGGTCTCGACTACAGCATCGACGACGACGTCCTCAAGGTAACCAGCAGCCTGCGTCTGCAGGGCGAACTGGTTCCCGTGGTCTACAACGTGGCCGACCTGGTTGTGCCGCTGCCGGTTCTCGCCGGACAGTTCGCACCGAACAACGGTGTGATGGGTGCTACTCCGCTCGGCGGAATGAACAGCATCCCGAGCCAGCCGTTCGGCAACTCGATGTCTCAGATCAGCGATCCACTCGCCATGGCCGGCAACGGCAGCGGCACCGGACTGCTGGGTAAACCCGACGCTCGCGACCCTCGCCAGAGTCAGGCCGACTTCGACGCCCTCTCGGAACTGATCACCAGCGTGGTCCGTCCGGAATCGTGGGATCACCTCGGCGGCAACGGTGTGGTCCGTGAAAACGCTTCGACTCTGTCTCTGGTCATTCGCCAGACTCAGGCCGTGCACGACGAAATCGCGGAACTGCTCAAGCAGCTCCGACGCCTCCAGGACCTGCAGGTCACGATTGAAGTCCGGTTCATCACCGTGTCTGACCGCTTCTTCGAACGAATCGGTATCGACTTCGACTTCAACGTCCAGGACACCATCGGCGGACCGGAAGTTGACGACAGCGGTATTCCTCTGCCGGCCTTCGGTACGGTCGACACCACCGGTGGCTCGACTCAGGGCAACCAGGGTGGCGGTAACCGACAGGGCCAGCAGGGTCAGCAGGGTCAGCAGGGCCAGCAGGGTCAGCAGGGAATTGGCGGCGGACTGTTCGATCAGAACCCTGTCCTGAACCTGGTCAACCGCGACCGTTACCAGTCTGGCGGAACCATCGTCGGGATGAACTCTCCGGACAGCTTCAGCCAGGACCTCGACATTCCGTTCCGTCAGGGTTCGTTCCAGGTCGGTGTGCCGGACTTCGGTAACTTCAACCCGGAAGTCGGTATCCAGGTCGGATTCGCGGTTCTGTCTGACATCGAAGCCTTCTTCTTCATCCAGGCTGCCCAGTCGGATGAGCGATCGAACATCCTGTTCGCACCGAAAGTCACTCTGTTCAACGGACAGCGGGCCACTGTGGCCGACCAGGTCAGCCGCCCGTTCGTCATCAGCCTGACGCCTTCGGTGAGTGTGTTCAACGTCGGCTTCCAGCCTCAGATTCAGTTCATCAACGAAGGGGTTAACCTCGAAGTTCTCGCAGTCATCTCAGCCGACCGTCGCTATGTCCGACTCTCGGTCCTGCCAACCTTCACCAACATCACCGACGTCCAGACCTTCACCTTCGCCGGTGGCGGTGGCGGAGTCGGCGGTGGCCAGCAGGGCGGCTTCGGCGGCCAGCAGGGTGGTCAGGGTGGCTTCGGCGGCCAGGGCGGTGGATTCGGCGGAGGCGGTGGTGGTAACCTCGGCTTCGGCGGTATCGGCGGCTTCGGCGGTCAGGGTGGCGGTCAGGGTGGTGGCTTCGGCGGCCAGCAGGGCGGTCAGCAGGGTCAGCAGGGTCAGCAGGGTGGAGCCATCGGCGGCTCTGTCACGGTCCAGCAGCCAATCCAGGAACAGGTCTTCGTCTCCACGGTCGTCAGCGTGCCTGACGGTGGTACGGTCCTCCTGGGTGGAGTCAAACGACTCCGTGAAGGCCGCAACATGGCCGGGGTGCCGATCCTCAACAAGATCCCCTACGTCAGCCGGCTCTTCAAGAACACCGGTGTCGGACGTGAAACCGAAAGCCTGATGTTGATGGTGACTCCCCGCATCATCATCCAGGAAGAAGAAGAACAGCTCCTGGGAATTGAACTCGACTAACGCCGAGTCAATCTCCTGAGCGAAACTTTCAGGGTCGGGAATCGTCGCAGCGAATGGGCATCGTTGCGGCGATTTCTTTTTTTATGCGCTGAAAAGGACAGTTTCTCCGCAACCTGGGCATACCCTGTCGCGTCAAACGGGAAGCCAGTCCCGTGTTTTTCGCAAGGAGCCCAGTCATGTCGCGCCGATCATCTCTCCTGACCGCCCCCCTGCCCACTCTCTCCGTTGCGATTTGCTTTCTGGCGATTGCCACCTGCCATGCTCAAGGCGATGATTTGAAAATCAACACGCCTGTCGTGTCTGCAAACCTGATCGCGAACTGGGAGTCACAGCCGGAAGAGGCGGCTGATTACAAGCAAACGCTGCATTTAGGACGGCAGTTCACCGGCCGATGGCAGAAAAGCCAGGAAACACTGCCCGTGTCCATCGCATGGTTCGTCGAAGGAGGCGAACTTCGCATCCTTTACTACTACGAACCTGCAGGGGTCTTCAACTACCGCGTCAAGACCATCATGGTTCCGTACGAACTGGCCGATGGCATTCTCACACTGACCTTCGACGGCAAGCGATCGAAATGGAAGCGTTCGAACGCCGTTGCGACGGCCCGCCCCTAATCTCGCTTTGTTTTCTGAGGATCTCCGATCCACCCCCGGGAACTGCTACGCACCGAACTCGACAACCGGGCAACGAAAGCGAATCGAGATTCCTCTTCAGGCCGTCAAGAACCATCGTGACGGCTATTCTTAGAAACAAGTTTTGCCAACAGGGAGCTTACGTGTTTCGACGCATCCTCGATCTCTTCCGCCCGCTCGAACCGAAACCGTGTCGCTTCGTACCATCATCACCGGACGTACCCGATCTCTGGCCGACCAGCGGCACGCCACCACGATTGGATACTCTTGATGAGGCCTCGACCGCTGCACTGATTTCACTCTGTGAGGACTATTGGAATAGTTATCTGTGCACCAACGACGACGAGCCAGTTATTCGTGACTCACAAGTGCATCGACAGGCACTGGAGATCATTTCCAAACGTGGGAATGAAGGATTGGCCTGGGCCCGTGAGAGCCTGTCTCATGCGGGCTATGATGCACGCGAAGATTCGGCCTGGCTGATCAGCCAATTCGCTGAAAACGACAGGCTCGGCGACGACAAAGAGGCGATCGCCTCCGAATTGGTGACACTGGCAGTCACACCGCCTCAAGATGATACAAAGGAGGCCCAAGCAGCGACTGTGGCGCTGCGTGCTTTGTCAATCATTGGTGGGCCAGCAACTCTAGCAGCCGCGCGACAGATCCTTACTTCGAGTGATTGGGAAGATGATGATAATCAGTGGGAATGTGCAGGGATTCTCGCCGATTTGACAAATGAATCTTTCATGGAGACAGAGGATCCGGTGGCGGCCGCGAAGGCGTGGCTGGACGCAAACCCAGACAATCAGGCCTAATAGCGCTATGGACATCTCGTTCTTCCTCCCCGTTCGACACAGAGCTCGGTTTCTTGTCTGACCAATCGCAACATTCATTCACGTCGGTCACCCAAAGGGGCACCGTCTGCGGTAATTACCGCTTTTGCACTGAACGCATGAAAATCGGTGCAACAAACTCGCGACAACCCGCGTCTTAAGGAATAGACACTCCCGCGTTCTTTACACGGAGATCCCCCATGTCCAGACGCTCCCTCTTCCTGGCTGCGATGGCATCCGCCGCGATTCTGCTGACGAACCTCTCCGCCGCATACGCGATTGCCGGCAAGATCGAGTCCGCCGACGGTATCGCCTTCTCGTCGGACTACCCGGAACACGCTCAGAAGCAGATCCGGCAAACGCTGCTCGACGACAGCCTGACGTTCACGGACGGCTACTTTGTGAACTGGATCTCCACCCTGCACTTCCAGGGCGACACAACCGCATTGAACAAACTCGCCGAGAGCCTGGCCGCGTGTGAAGGGACGACCGTTCGCGTACGTTTCACGAGGGCAGACGCCGACTTTGATTTTGAAGTGATCCACGATGCCCACTCGAACGACTTCCAGATCCGAATCAATCTCAACTCCGGGCGAATCGAGCTCGAAGCACTGGTGCTGCCTCCCCCCAAAGGGCCGACGCCTGAACGGTAGCAGCCATTCCAGCCCGAAGCGATTCCGCAGGGTGCGTCTTGACGCCCCGGGTCAACTCCAGTGCCCCCTCCGAACATCGCCACTACGCCACTTGATGACTCCCAGGCAGTAGGTCAGGCACCGCCTGACGTGATCGCTGCGAGCGACGCCATTCGAACGTCAGGCAATGCCTGACCTACGGGGTTGTCCTGCTGCGACGTTGGTTAGTCCTTCGTCGCGTTCTCTGATCCGAGGACCGGGCGCTGATGTAGCCAAGTAGGGTGCGTCTTGACGCACCGGGTCAACTCCCGCGTCCCCTCCCGACGTCGCTACTACGCCACTGTCCGTTCGGCGTTTCCTCGATCCCGTCAACAAGTCAAAGCCAGATCATTGATTCGATTGGTGCGTCGAGACGCACCCTACCGCGACTCATCTCGAGTTGACTCTTCGACTTCCAGGCAGTAGGTCAGGCACCGCCTGACGTGATCTCCGCGAGCGAGGTCATTCGAACGTCAGGCGGTGCCTGACCTACGGGGTTGTCCTGCTGCGACGTTGGTTAGTCTTTCGTTGCGTTCTCTGCTCCGAGGACGGGGGCGCTGATGTAGTTGTCTCGCAGCATGTACTGGTCGCATTCCTTCAACTCGATTGAGCATTCCGGTTCGGCGTCGGAACCGAACAGGCAGTCGGAAACGCGGGAGCGGGTTACGTTTTCCAGCAGCAGGCCGCAGCGGCCGTATTCGAGAATCGTGTTGTTGGTCACGTTCATGCGGTCGCAATTTCGCATCTGCACGGCTGCGATTTCGTGGTTGGTGCCGGTGATCATATTGGCGTTCAGCACGCAGTCCTGGCAGTCTTCGATCAGCAGGCCGAGCGTGGCCTGGGAGCCATCGCTGTAGTGGTAGCGGGGGTTCCGGTCAAACACGTTGCTGGCCAGGATGACATCCTTGCAGTCGTTCATTCGCAGATCGCAGGTGTATCCTTTCCAGATGGTGTTGCCGGTGATCGTGACGCCCCGGCAATGCTTGAGGTCGATGTTGAACTGCACGTCGGAAAGAATGTTATCGGCAATCGTGATGTGACCGTGGCGGGTTTCGTCGGTGAAAGTGAGCGGGTTGCCGGTGCCGTCGATGCGGATGTTGGCGGACTCAACCGCGTTGTGAGCGTGCTGAATCGTGCAGCCGATGATGGCGACTTCGCCGATCGAGCTGTTACTGCCATCGATATGCACATTGGCACTTGGCGGAGCGTTCTCATCGCCCATGTTGCCTTCGATGTCGCAGGTGCCGATCTGCAGGTTGCGGATTTCGGAATCGAGCGAGACGACGCCCCCCTGCTGGTTGTAGCTGATGTGGCAGTTGCAGATGTTGATCTGGTGCAGGTTGAGGTGATCGAGGAAGACACCGATGCCGCTGTTCTCGTAGAGGTGACACTCCGAAAGAATGACGTTGCGGTTGCGATCGATGAGATGCACGGCATGGCGGCACTTGCGGATCGTCAGCCGGCTCAGCGTCAGCTGCATGGTTCCTTTGGCTTCGACGCCGTTCGCTTCTGCATGAGTGCCGACGATTTCGATGCCGTCCATCAGCGGGGTTCGCTGTTGTTCCCAGACGTTGTCTTTCACCGTGTGAGGAGCAGCCGTGCCGCCGTGTGTGCCGATGAAGCGAATCGCCGGCCCTGCTCCGTTCATTTCGAGCCGGGCAACGCCATCGCCATGCAACGAGGTGAAGCCGACTTCATCGAGCCGAATCTCGAGCGGCTTCGACAGTTTGAAGGTTCCTTTGCCGAAGCGGATGGAGCCAACGCCGCTGTCGATGATCGTCTGGATTCGCTCGGTATCGTCCTCGGAATTGGCGATTGCTTCGATGTATCCGGGGATGGAAACCTCCGACTTCGGCTGCTCCGGAATCGACTCGGTGGCCGAGAGACGGACGAGGCCAAACATCAGCAGCAGGACAACAGCAATGCGAAACGACATCAGGGCGGCTCCCTCTTTGAGAATCTCACAGGTGGGACGGACTGGCAGGCGGTTGCAGTTCAGCGGTGATCGATCATAATGACAGATCGGTAATTTTTCTCTTGTCACGCAAAGGAACCAGCCGGCATGTCTCAGGATCAGCAAGACTCTTCAGACAAGAAAATCCACATCGACGAGGACTGGAAATCAAAAGTCGAAGCCGAACGAGCCGCGGAAACGGGCGATCAGGACCAGCCAGCCGCAGGGAATGGGGACGCTCCTGAGCAGATCGATGCCAGCCAGCTTCCGCCGGCGAGTTTCCCGCTGCTCGTCTCGATGTTCTCGACCCAGGCAATGGTCGCTCTCGGACTCATCCCCAATCCGATGACCAACAAGCCGGATCTCCAGCCCGCTCTGGCCCGGCACTACATCGACCTGCTCGCCGTGCTCGAAGAAAAGACCAAGGGCAACCTGGAGCAGGAAGAAGACCAGATGATTACGCAGACCGTTCACGAACTGCGAATGATCTACGTGCAACAGACCGGCAAGAAAGCCTGATCGCCGGAAGCGATTAAGCATTAACCGAGGGGTGCCACTGCTGGCTCGTCCAGCAGTGTAGATTGACACGTCGTACTTAAGACTTCCCGACTACTCCAGTGGACTCGACCATGAAGTGCTCAATGCCGTGCTCCCTCCTTCGTTTTCTTCCGGTGCTCCTCGGTTTCATCATTGCGATATCGAGTGAGAGCACGGTTCAGGCGGCCGATCAGCCGAACGTGCTGTTCATCATTTCCGATGACCTCTCGGCAGAGGCTCTCTCCTGTTACGGCAACGAGCAGTGCAAGACGCCGGCGATCGATTCCATCGCGGAACGCGGCATCCGCTTCACGCGGGCCTACTGCCAGTTCCCGATCTGCGGTCCCTCCCGGGCCGCGCTGATGTCGGGGATGTATCCGGAATCGATCGGCGTGATGGGCAATGGTGGTGCCAATAACTTCACGAAGAACCTCGGCGACCGCCCGTCGATGTCGCAGCACTTCCGGAATCACGATTACTACGTCGCCCGCGTCAGCAAGATCTATCACATGCGGGTGCCCGGCGACATCACGGCTGGCGTCTCCGGTCCCGATCATGAGGCATCGTGGACCGAGTGGTTCAACATGCATGCTCCGGAATGGATGACCAAAGGTGAGCACATTCATCTCACCAACGAGAAGCTGAACTTCGATAAGGACAAGCACTACGGACTCGGCTTCGGCGGCGCGTTCTACGTGGTGAAAGCTGAGAGCGATGGCCGCGAACAGCCGGATGTGATGGCGACCGACAAGGCGATCGAGCTGATGAAAGCTCATCGCGACGAGCCGTTCTTCCTGGCCGTGGGGCTGGTCCGTCCGCACGTGCCGCTCGTCGCTCCCGCCAGTTATTACGATCCCTATCCGCCGAAGGAAATGCAACTCGCTCCCGAAGTCGAGAATGACCTGGCCGATATTCCGAAGCCAGGCATCTCCAAGACGTCCCGCAGCAGCGGACTGGCCGGCAAGCCAGGCAAACAGCAGGAAGTGCTTTCTGCCTACTACGCCAGCGTCGCCTTCATGGATGCCCAGGTCGGGCGTCTGCTTGAGGCGCTTCGCGAGCTTGATCTCGACGAAGAGACGATCGTCGTCTTCACCTCCGATCACGGCTATCACCTCGGCGAACATTCCTTCTGGCAGAAGATGAGCCTGCACGAAGAATCCGCCCGTATTCCCCTGGTCATTTCCACCCCCAATGGCCCGACCGGATCCACATCCGAGGCCCTCGCTGAACAGATTGACCTGTATCCGACGCTCGCGGAACTGTCGGGTCTCGATGTTCCCGAACACGTGCAGGGGAAATCGCTGGCGCCCGTTATTCGGGGAGAGGCCAAGGGCGTTCGCAGAGCGGCTTATTCCGTGACCGGCAACGGGCAATTGCTGCGAACCGACAAATGGGCGTATATCAAATATCGTGATGGGTCGCAGGAGCTCTATAATATGGAGAACGATCCTCGTCAGTACCGCAATCTGGCGGACTCGGCTGACCATGCCGACATTCTGCAGCGGATGGATGCCGCCGTGACGAGGAAGCGGAACGAGCTCAAACCGAAAGCCGGTGGTCGACAATGACCGTCACCGAACATGTTGCCACGCCCGACCAGCCGCTCGATCCCGAACTTCGGTTCGGCTTCGGGAAGAACTGGCAGAAGTTTCTCAATCTGCTCAACGACCATCGCATCGAACAGGCCCAGGCCTCGCTGCTCGAATTCTGGCCCAAAGAAGTCGAACGCCCCGCCTTTCTGGATGCCGGCTCCGGTTCCGGAACCTTCAGTCTCGCGGCTCGCAAACTCGGGGCACGGGTTGTCTCGTTCGATTTCGACCCGAATTCTGTGGCCTGCACGCAGCAGCTCCGCAAGCAGTTCTTTCCCGACGAAAACGACTGGCGCATCGAGCAGGGTTCTGTTCTCGATCACAGCTTTCTGGCCCGCCTCGGGACCTTCGACATCGTTTACAGCTGGGGTGTGCTGCACCACACCGGCGCGATGTGGCTTGGCATGGAAAACCTGATCAGCAACGTGAAACCGGGCGGCCTGCTCGTGGTCGCTCTGTATAACGACCAGGGCCGCAAGTCAGATTTCTGGCGGACTGTGAAGCGGATCTACTGCAGTGGAACCTTCGGCCGCTGGTTGATCACCGGCGTCTTCGTGCCGTTGTTTCTGGCGGCATTCTTCGTGAACGATCTCCGCCGCTTCCGCAATCCGTTCGCCCGCTATCGTTCGGCTCACGATGCCCGCGGCATGTCGGTCGTGACGGACATCATCGACTGGATCGGCGGGTATCCGTTCGAAGTCGCCAAACCACATCAGGTCCGCGAGTTCTACAAGAACCACGGCTTCGATCTCGTCGAGCAAAAACTGACCCGCAGCCTCGGCTGCAACGAATTCGTCTTCCGCCGCCAGCAGGACAAAACCGCCCCAACGTCGTGGATTTGACAACCAGTTCGAGCTGGGATTCACCACGGAGACACAGAGAGCACTGTTAGCATGCAGGGATGGCACAGAGATTCATCTCTGTGTTGCGAAGCAACAGGAGGCTTGTCTTCCGAGTTCGGTCCATTGAGAACGCCCACTGCGGATGGCCCAGACGTGCACGTCTGGGTGACGAAGTCACAGGAAGAAGCGGTGTATCGCCGAAGAGAACAGTCCCTCCCTGTCGACCAACAACAGTGGACTCGAGTATTTACTGGAAGAACGCCGGTGAGCGTCCTCTTGTGGCTGCGCCACTCAGACGCACGCGTCTGAGCCATCCCTTTCAGTGGGGCCGCCCGGCGTGATTTAGCATGCCCACGCGAGCGTGGGCATGGCACCCGATTCAAGGCTTAGTCGCAGTCTTCCATGCCGAGGCGATCGTTGATCAGGTCGACCATCTGGCGGAGGCGGCCGATTTCCCGGCGGTTGAAGTTGAGGCGCAATCGGGGGAGATGCAGCAGGTGCGGGTCGTTGGCTTCGACCGGGTCGGCTTCCGTCTTTTCGATCTTCCCGGTCTCGCACAGCTCGCCGAATTCCTGATTGAGTTCTTCGACGAACTCATCACTCGGCTCCACCTGCAGACGCAGCACCAGATCGCCCTTCACGTACCGCATGCTGTGGTAAACACAGTAGAACCGCATCACCTCTTCGACGGCGTCATCGATGTTCTGGCAGACGCGATAGAGTGAGGTATCGGCCGGCGAAATGAGTCCGGTATCGAGCAGTTCTTTGTGCACGTAGTTCTGCCAGATGGTCCAGTATTGATCGCTCGGATCGCTGACGAGAACGATCGGCATCAGATCGCGTTTGCCGGTCTGCACGAGCGTGAGGACTTCGAAGCATTCATCCAGGGTGCCGAATCCGCCCGGAAAAATGGCGATCCCGTGGACTTCTTTCACGAACAGCAGCTTGCGGGTGAAGAAGTACTTCAGATTGACGAGCTTGGGATCGCCTTCGATCACATGGTTGGCCGACTGCTCGAAGGGGAGCATGATGTTCACGCCCATCGACTGATCGACGCCGGCTCCGACATGAGCGGCTTCCATGATGCCGCCCCCGGCTCCGGTGACGACGTACCAGCCCTCTTCGGCCATGCGGCGACCGTATTCCACGGTCATCTGGTAGTTGAGATCGTCTGGCTTCGTGCGGGCGGAACCGAAAACGGTGATCTTCCGATTCCGGCGAAATGGCTTGAAGACCTTGAAGGCGTAACGAAGCTCGCGGAGGGCCCGGCTGAGGATCTTCAGATCGCCGAGTGTGGCTTTATCGCGATGAAGCTTGTCAGCCGTCGATTTGATTTCGTCGACGAGTCGCTGGCGGGCCACCGCCTCGGGGTCGTCTTCGGTTTCGAAGGACTCCTCGACATCGGGAAGGACGGACTCTTCGGACTCGTCCGGTTGCGAACGCTTGTGCTGCTGAGACATCCCTGACTCCTGCTCAAACTGTCGGTGCGGCTGCTGCTGTCTCCTCAGCCAACCGCATCGAGGGCTTCTTCACGAGTGTCGTAGATGGCCCAGAGCGTGTCCAGTGCAGTAATCCGCAGGAGTTCGGTCGCCATTTCGCTGGCTCCGCAAAGGACCAGTTCGCCCCCCCGACTCTTCACGTATTTGTGGCAGCGAAGCAGCAGCGCCAGGAAGACCGACCCGAAGTAGCCAACCTCACTCAAATCGACCACGACCACCGGCACGTCCTGATCCTGCAGCGGGGCCATGATGACCTCGGCCGCCTGTTCGATCAGGTCCCAGTTCATCGATTCGATATTGCTGGCCGGCGTGACGATGACCACATCGCCATGCCATTCCAGACGAAAGTCTTCCTGATTCGCCATACGTCTACTTTCACGACCCGCAAGCGTTTCTGATCGTCGGCCACAATCCTTATAATGGCCCTGCTGGTCGCGAGTATATTGACTCCGGCTGGCGATGAGAACCCACGGATACGCCCTTTCGCCCCGGCTTCAGCGAATCTCCACCCGCCGCCAATCCACTCCAGTGACCGCCCGATGACACCTTCCGACACTCCGCCCCACTCCGGCCTGTTCCGCTGGCTGCTCCTTGTGGCCGGCTGCACGCTCCTCTGGACCCTGGCGGCGGTCTGGGCGCCCGCTCCCGTGCGGAAGATCGGTTTGTTCCCGTTCGCTCTGGGAGCAGCCGTCGTCTGGACCGGCCTCACCCTGCGCCGCTCCCTCGCCGTTCCCCCGGCTCGCTGGCAGTTCGCGTTTCTCTTCCTCGCGGCTGCTTTGGCCGAGGTCGGACGCACCGCCGAGGCCTACCGCATCTACCGGAATCATGAAGCCGCCGCGATCGAGAAGGAACTGGAAGAACTCCCCGGCTTCCTTCCCGAACTCCGGGAACAGATCGCGACTGAACGACAAATCGAACTGGCGGACTATCTGCAACGCCGCTACTCGGCTCTGTCACCAGCCCCGGCAACAACTCTCTGCTGGAGCCTGCTGATCGCCGAAGTCCTCCTCGCGACAGCCGGCGGTGCCGCAACTGTGTTCATATTCCGCAGACAGAAGTAGGGTGCGTCTCGACGCACCAACGGATCTTTGATCGACCTCAACGTTCTTTCGATCCTCCGGAAACTCGCGGCACCAAACGTCGCCCATGTCGTACTCTGGTCTGGTGCGTCAAGACGCACCCTACTTTTGCGGCTTCGTAAGCGACGTCATCCCTCCTCAATCAGGCTTCGAGTTCCTTGCAACGGCGACGCTGCCGCCTCGCAATTTCCTGGTCGATACTTTCGCGGTCGTGTACGCCGGTGTTATAGTGTCGAATCAATCCTTACACATGCGACTGCGCTGCGTCGCTCCGGTCAGACAGGGAGATTCTGACTGTTGCGGAGGGACCATTCGCGCCAGATTCTTATCCGAGGTAGCCCATGATTGTCTCGTGTCTTCGCCCAATTTCTGCCGTCACCGCGGTCGTGGTTCTGATGATGTCCGCCTGCACGAGCCCGGCGGCTGACGAACCGGATGGCTTCAAACCGATCTTCAACGGCAAGGACCTATCCGGCTGGTCGGGTGATGAAACGTTCTGGCGGGTCGAGAACGGTTCTATTGTCGCCGAATCGACGCCGGACAAGCCCTGCAAAACGAATCAGTTTCTTCGCTGGGCGGCTGATGTCGACAACTTCGAGCTGAAACTCGAGTTCCGCATTTCGGGGTCGGAATCCGCGAATTCCGGCATTCAGTTCCGCTCTCAGGTCGCTCCGGATGGTCATGTCGTCGGCTATCAGGCTGATATCGACCTGGCCGGAAAATGGCTGGGAGCCTGCTACGACGAACACGGCCGGGGCACGCTGGCTACCCGGGGCATGAAGACGATCGTCAACAGTAAGGACGATATGCAGCGGAGTTCGATCGGCGACGCAGACGAATTGCTCAAGGCAATCAACCTCGACGGCTGGAACACGTATCACATCACCGCCAGAGGGAATGAGATCACGCTGGCCATCAATGGCAAAACGACTGCCAAAGTCATCGATGAGGACAAGACCGACCGGGAATTCACGGGCGTCCTCGCTCTGCAGCTGCATTCCGGCCCGCCGATGAAAGTCGAGTTCCGCGACATTCAACTCAAGCGCCTGCCGCTCGAGAACAAAAAGAAAATTGTCTTCGTCGCCGGCAGCAAAAGTCACGGCTACTTCTCTCACGAGCACAAAGCAGGCTGCATGCTCCTGGCCGACTCGCTCAACAAAAGTGGACTCCCTGTCATTACGACCGTTTACACCGACGGATGGCCGCAGGATGTGACCGCTTTCGACAATGCCGATACGGTCGTCGCCTACTGCGATGGCGGCGGGCGGCATTTCCTGAACAATCATCTCGAAGAGTTCGACAACGTCATGGACAAGGGCGTTGGCCTCGTCTGCCTGCATTATGCCGTTGAAACGGTGAAAGGCCCCGAGGGCGAGCACTTCCTCGAATGGCTGGGCGGCTACTTCGAGATCGACTGGTCGGTCAATCCGCACTGGACCGCTTCGTTCGACAACCTGCCGAAGCACCCGATCACCCGCGGCGTGCAGCCGTTCACGATCAACGATGAATGGTACTATCACATGCGGTTCCGCGAAGGCATGGAAGGGGTCACGCCGATCCTGACCGACCTGCCGCCCCGGGAATCGCTGAGCCGGAAAGACGGACACCACAGCGGCAACCCGTACGTGCGTGAAGCCGTTCTCGTTCGCAAAGAACCCCAGCACGTCGGCTGGGCCGCCACGCGGGACAACGATGGTCGCTCGTTCGGTTTCACCGGAGGACACTTCCACCAGAACTGGCAGAACGACAACTTCCGTAAAGTCGTGCTGAATGCGATCGCCTGGACCGCCCACGCTGAAGTCCCCGAGTCCGGCATCGAATCGCCGACGCCGACCGTCGAAGAGCTGCAGAAGAACCAGGATTACGAACAGCCGAAGAACTGGAAGTACAATCCGCCGCTTGGTGTGTCAGTTTCCGAGAAGGCGATTGAGAAAATCATCTCGGTCAAACCGGTCGCTTATAACGCCAAGACCGATCCTCCGCAGCAGAGCCGTGAGTTGAAGGATGCGACTGCTCAGCTCGACATTGCCGAGGGACTCACGGCTGAAGTCTTCGCAGGGGAGCCGCTGATCGGAAACCCGACAAACATGGACATCGACCATCTCGGCCGCGTCTGGATTTGCGAGGTTGTCAACTATCGCAACTTCCGCAACACCGACTCCCCGATCCGGGAAGAGGGCGACCGGATTCTGATTCTCACCGACACCGATGGCGATGGCAAAGCCGATGATGTGAAGACGTTCTATCAGGGCCGCGACATCGATTCCGCTCACGGCATCTGCGTGCTTGGCAACAAGGTCATCGTCTCCGCCGGCGACAGTGTCTTCGTGCTGACCGACAGCAACAACGACGACAAAGCTGACTACAAGGAAACACTCTTCACCGGCATCGATGGCACTCAGCACGATCACGGGATTCACGCCGTCGTGTTCGGCCCCGATGGGAAGCTCTATTTTAACTTCGGAAACTCCGGCAAGCAGATCAAAGACAAAGACGGCCAGCCGATCGTCGACAAGCAGGGGAACGTCGTCGACAGTTCCCGCAAGCCGTATCAGGAAGGGATGGTCTTCCGGTGCAACATGGATGGTTCCGAGTTCGAGACCCTCGGCTGGAACTTCCGCAACAACTGGGAAGTCTGTGTCGATTCGTTCGGCACCATGTGGCAGAGCGACAATGACGACGACGGCAACCGAGGCGTCCGCATCAACTACGTGATGGAATTCGGCAATTACGGCTACAAAGATGAACTGACCGGAGCCGGCTGGCGCGATCCCCGCACCGGCTGGAGCGATGAAATCCCGCTGCGTCACTGGCATTTGAACGACCCGGGAACGATGCCCAATCTTCTGCAGACGGGAGCCGGCTCACCGACGGGAATTCTCTGCTACGAAGGGAATCTGCTTCCCGAAGTCTTCCGCGACGAGATCATCCACTGCGACGCCGGCACGAACGTCGTCCGCAGCTATCCGGTTGAGAAAGACGGAGCCGGCTACACCGCAACCACCGTGAACATTCTCGAAGGCGCCCGCGACCAGTGGTTCCGGCCTTCGGACGTCTGCGTCGCTCCCGATGGCTCCCTGTTCGTCGCCGACTGGTACGATCCGGGTGTCGGCGGACACCGCATGGGCGATGTCGAACGGGGCCGCGTTTTCCGCGTCGCTCCCCCCGAGCATCATTACAAGATCGCCAAGATCGACACGTCGTCTGTCGAAGGTGCCGTCAAAGCGCTCTGGAGTCCCAATCAGGCCACGCGATATCAGGCCTGGACGCGACTGCAGGAAGCTGGACCGAAAGCCGAAGCCGCGCTCGTGGAAATGTGGAACGCCGAGCCAGCCCGCTATCGAGCCCGCGCTCTGTGGGCACTCGGCAAGCTCGGTCTCGGTCCTGCAAAGACGAAGGAATATATTAAAGCCGGGCTGAAAGACGCCGACCCTGATATTCGCATCACCGCAATTCGTCTGGCCCGCCAGCTGGCCGATCAGATTCCGCCGACGGAATTCATCGGCGTGATTGGTCCGGATGACAAGTCCCCCGCCGTCCGCCGCGAAATGCTGATCGCCATCCGCGATCTCGACCTGCCCAACGAACCCGAGTTCTGGGCTGACCTCGCCGTGCAGCACGACGGCGACGATCGCTGGTACCTCGAAGCCCTGGGGATTGCCGCGAACGGACAATGGAACGAGTGCCTGAATGCGTGGCTGGCTCGCGTCGGTGACAACTGGCGAACCAAAGCGGGCCGCGACATCATCTGGCGATCGCGTGCCGAAGTCACCGCGAAGCATCTCATCGCGCTGATCGACGATCCGCAGACCCCCGCCGAGGAACTGCCCCGGCTGTTCCGTTCGCTCGACTTCGCTCCGCAGGTTCCGCAGGAAGCTCTGGCTGAGCTTGCATTCACGAAACGAAAGAGCGATGCCCGAGCCGATCTGATTGCCTCCGAAGCCATTGCCCGCGTCCGCAGTCTGGATCTGAATGCCCGCCCCGACTATCGCAAATCGCTGAACGATCTTCTGGCCGCCAAGCCGGAGTCGCAGACGTTCATCTCGATTGTCGACCGCTTCAAACTCGAAGAACGTTACCCGGACCTGATCGACATTGCGGTTTCGCATTTCGACCAGCAGCTCGGCATCGACGCCGTCCGCACACTGCTGGGCAACGGTCAGGGCAAACTGTTGACCAAAGCCATGCAGGAACGGAAGCCGGAAGAGGCCCGCAAGATCGCTCAGGCGATGGGTTACACCGGCGAGAATGAAGCTGCGAAATGGCTGCGTCAGGTCTTGACGGCTGAGGACGTCGACCTGAGCGTTCGCCGGGCAGCCGCCGGCTCCATGGGCCGCACACGTCCCGGAACCGTGGCCGTGATGAACTTCGCCAAAGAAGGCAACGTTCCGAACGGACTCCAGCAGGCGATCGCCGCCGTGCTGCATGCGTCGACGTATAAAGACGTGAAAGACGTCGCGACCGAGCTGTATCCCCTCCCCCCGTCCAAAGACGCCGAGCCGTTGCCGCCGATCTCGGAGTTGGTGAAACGCGAAGGCGACGTGAAGAACGGCCGCATCGTATTTCACACCAACGGCACCTGTGCCAAATGCCATCAGGTGAATGGCCAGGGCAAAGAAGTCGGCCCGGACCTGTCGGAAATCGGCAAGAAGCTGAGCAAACAGGCGATGTTCGAATCGATCCTGTACCCCTCGGCCGGGATCAGCCACAACTACGAGACGTACACGGCTGTCACAATTGACGGAGAGATCGTCAGCGGCCTGCTCCAAAGCCGGACCGATGACGAGATCAGCATCAAGAACGCCGAAGGCTTCGTGAAAACCGTGCCGATGGACGACGTCGAAGAACTCGTCAAGCAGGAAGTCTCTCTGATGCCCGCCGACCTCCAGAAAGTCATGTCCGGTCAGGAACTCGTCGACGTGGTCGATTACATGCTCACGCTGAAGGAGAAGAAGAAGTAGGCGCTGGGCGTTAGGCATTAGGCGTTACGTTCGGTCCATCAAGAACGCCGACCGCGGATGGCCCAGACGTGCACGTCTGGGTGACGAAGTCACAGGAAGAAGCTGTGGAACGTCGAGAGACTGGTACGCTTTGGCCCCAGCAGAAGCAGTTTCAACGAGCTTGATGGAAGAACGCCGGTGAGCAATCTCTTGTGGCTCCGCCACTCAGACGCACGCGTCTGAGTCATCCCTTTCACGGGACCCCGCAAACGGGGATGGCACAGAGATTCATCTCTGTGTTGCGCAGCAACATGAGGCCTGTCTTCCGCGTTCACGGTTCACTGTGAGATCGCACCTCGGTTTCCGACGAGACGAAACCCCAACTGGCGGGCCGTTTTCACTCTGCGCTCCGGGCGGCTTCACTCACGCTTCGGGTTGAGAGTGCAGGCAGGGACCGCGCATGAAAAAAGCCGGCTGTCCCGTGGGGAGCGGCCGGCTTCTTGTTTCGACTTCAGGCGATTAGGCCTGGAAGCTGCTTCCGCAGCCGCAGCTCTTGACGACGTTCGGATTATCGAACGAGAAACCGCGTTTTTCGAGACCGTCGTAGTAATCGATGGTCGTGCCGTCCAGATAGAGCATGCTCTTCTTGTCGACGGCCACGGTCACGCCGTGCTGCTCGGAGAGATCGTCCTTGGCAGCATCGAACTGATCGTCGAGGGCCAGGTTGTACTGGAACCCGCTGCAACCGCCGGCACGCACGCCGATTCGAAGCACGGTAGTTCCCTCTTTGGCCTGCTCGCCGATCACGCGCTTGATTTCATTGGCGGCTTTTTCAGTGACATTCACTGCCATAACACTCATCTCCTCAGCAAACTTGCAAGGTGTTCTCGATTTATCCGACCGGTGCGATTGCGGACGACTGGCCGGGAGTCGGGCGACATCATCAGCCCACCCCGCGGGCGGCTGGTTGTGGCGGATTCCTGAAGGAAACCCTCAGTGCGGCAATTATAAACCTCGTTCTTCCCAAAATCCAAGGTCGTTTTCCCCAGAAACCCTGCCAATCCCGTGTGAAATCGCCCGGGACATCCTGTCGCAACGGCAAAGTTTTCGCTGGACTTGATGAAAATGGGGTGAAAGAATAGCGGGGTTGGGCGATTGGCGTTTCGGAGTTCCTGCAATTCTGATATACCGCAGCCTGACCTGTTTACGATAACCGGTACATCTGCAAGGAAGCACATGATTGATCAGGCTTCGCTTCTAGAGTCTTCGTCCCCGGCCCGTATCTCTAACCCCAAGGTCTTCGTTCTCGACACGAACGTCATCCTGCACGACGCGGGATGTATCCACAAGTTCGAGGAAAACGATATCGCCATCCCGATGACCGTGCTCGAAGAGCTCGACCGGTTTAAAAAGGGAAACGACGATATTCACTTTCAGGCCCGACAGTTTCTCCGGACACTTGATGATCTGACCGGAGACGTCCTCTCCCCCTCCGGAGCCTCGCTCGGCCCGGGACTCGGCCGCATCCGGGTCATTCTTGGCGGTCCGATTCATTCCCGCCTGAAAGATGTGCTCGCTCAGGACGTTCCCGACCACCGCATTCTCAACTCGGCTCTCGCGGTCCTCGATCAGGAATCCCGACGCCCGGTCATTCTGATCACCAAAGACACCAACCTGAGAATGAAAGCCAAAGCGGTCGGCCTGGTCGCTCAGGATTACAGCAACGATAAAGTCGAAAGCTTCGACAAACTCTACACCGGCAAGCGACTCATCGAAGGGGTCGAATCGACCGAAGTCGACCGGTTTTACGCAGGAACCGGAACCGTCCCGGCTGCTGATGCCCAGTTGCCGATCGAACTTCCGCTCGCGCACGAGAATTTCATTATCCGAAACGGATCGAAGTCGGTGCTCGCCACGTACGACCCGGCCGATTACGCCTATCATCGCGTTGAGAAGCACACCACGTACGGGATCACACCGCGAAATGCCGAGCAGGCCTTCGCGATTCGGGCCCTGCTCAACGACGATATCAAACTCGTCACACTCGCCGGGAAGGCGGGATCCGGAAAGACGCTGCTCGCTCTCGCTGCCGCTCTTGAACAGCGGCAGAACTACCGGCAGATTCTGCTGGCCCGACCGATTGTCCCGCTCAGCAATCGCGATATCGGCTATCTGCCCGGCGATGTTTCCGCCAAGCTCGACCCTTACATGCAGCCGCTCTTCGATAACCTCACGGTCATACGTCACGAGAACCGCCAGTCCGACGCCGGCGACAAAATTCAGGAACTGCTCGAGACCAAGAAGCTCGAAATCACGCCGTTGGCCTACATCCGCGGCCGCAGCCTGCAGCGGATCTTCTTCATCGTCGACGAAGCCCAGAACCTGACGCCGCACGAGATCAAAACGATTATCACCCGAGCCGGCGAAGGGACCAAGATCGTCTTCACGGGCGACATCCACCAGATCGACCACCCATATCTCGATGCTCTCTCGAACGGCTTCAGCTACCTGATCAACCGCATGGTTGGCCAGCCGCTGTATGCCCACATCACCCTGGAAAAGGGAGAACGCAGTGCCCTGGCCGAACTCGCCAGCGATCTGCTGTAAGAGGCGTGATCTGAATTCAAGCCCGGACCTCCATTCCCATTCGTAGCGGCGGCATCTCGCTGCCGTTGCCGTTTGACGAGGGAGAAGAGATCGAGATCCTCTCTCGGTGGAAGCCGCATTTGCCGGGATTCGCTGCGCTATCGCAGCCTACGTTTCTGGAAGTCTACCCGTGTGGACATCTTCGACGCTTTTCGGGGAGGCTGCGTCCATTCGGCGAGAAGCCACCGCTACGGGAGTGGCTCAGGCGTGCGGCCTCTTTCCAGATAATCCACCCGCAACGGGGTAGCCTCGGTTGCTCCGCTACCGGGGACGACGGAGTCGGCACGAGGTCGCAATAGCGGATTGCCTCTCCTGGGACGCGGTTCAGCGTGTAAAACGCGATGATAGAGTTGCGGCGTTCTCCGTGGAGGCCGCATTTGCTGCGTTCTTCAAGGAAGTCTCACCTACTCGACGGTGATGGCGTGTTGCTGGAGTTCTTCGAGGGAGACGAATTCGAGCGTGGCGATGTGGGTGGCTTCAAGGACGACGCCCGGGGCTTTGCCGGATTCGAACGCTTCTTTCCAGCGAGCCGCACACAGGCACCAGCGATCGCCAGGGTTGAGGCCCGGGAAGTTGTACTCGGGGATCGGCGTGATCAGATCGTTGCCTCGACGCTTGCTGAACTCCAGAAACTCTTCGGTCACCTGAACGCAGACGGTGTGCACGCCCATGTCGCCGGAGCCGGTGTCGCAGCATCCGTTCCGATAGAAACCGGTCATCGGAGACTCGCTGCAAGTCAGCAACGGGGTCCCCAAGACATTCTTTGCTCCTGAACTCGACTGCCGACTCATCTTCCGACTTTCTTCTTCCCGGTCTTCCCTGTCGCAGGATCCAACGTCGACAGGCGCAGCCGAATTGTACCAGCTGACAATCGGCTGCACGAGCCACGCCGTTCTTCAGGCATCAGACCGAAGCGAGCCGGCCTGACTCGATGCTCTTCAACTCGGCATGACAGAGCTTGAGAGCATTCACGGCGTGGACGCCCGACAGATCCGGCGGAACTTCACCCGTTTTCAGAGCCTGGGCAGCCGCCTTCATCTCCTCCGCAAACGCACTGTACCACTCCGTCCCCCCCTTGAGCGTCGGCGTCTGAATGCGGCCCGTCTTGGTCAGAACCGTCAGCGGACGATTCACCACCCAGTCCTTGCCGTACGTCCCTGCGTCGAACTCGATCGTCGCATCATCGAAAAACGCCTGATAACCGTGAGCAAACTCCAGCCCCGGAGCCGCAATCGCACCGCTGACGCAGGTAATCGCCGGTCCTTTGTCGTAGACATAGTTGGTTTGCGTATGGCTCACAAACCCGGCTTCGAGCTGGCCAACGGAAAAGACTTTCTGCGGCAATCCGCACGTGGCGGAGATGAAGTGATTGTCGTGAATGTGCAGATCAATGCCGAAGCCCCCCAGGGAGGGCAGATCATCTGGCAGATTCAACCACTTCGGGGGACAGATCACACGCCGAATATTGAGCGCCTGAAGTTCGCCGTACTTCTTCTGGCGAATGCATTCGGCCAGGAATCGGAACTCCGGAAAGAACGGCAGCACATGGGCGACCATCAGGTGCTTTTTCGCCGCCTCGGCTGCCTTCATCATCCGTTTGGCAGCCGCGACTTCGATCGTGATCGGCTTTTCGACCAGGACGTGCTTCCCCGCCTTGAGAGCTTCGATTGCGACCTGCTCGTGCTGAGGAATCGGCAGGCAGATATCGACCAGATCGATGGCCGGATCGTTGATCAGATCCTGATAGTTCTCGTAAGCCACGACATCCGTGAGGTCGACCTTATTGCTGCCGCGAGGGCCGAAGTTTCCCTGGATCGACGACCAGTTTCCCTTCCGCTTTTTGGGGTCCCGAGTGGCGAAGGCATGTACCTTCACCGACTTGACGGAACGGGCCGCTTCAAAGTGCGTCATGCCCATAAAACCCAGACCGACAATGCCAATATTCATGCTGCTCCTCTGCGGCTCAATGCGGGTAAGTGGAGGGGAAAATCGCTCGCGCTTCGGGTCAAAACCATTCTGCATATCCGGCTCCGAATTACCACCAACCGAGCCCCCTGAGAACCCCCCGAAGACGAATTTCCTCAAGCCATTCCGCAGAACACGACATGCAATCTCTGGCGGCATTCCCCTGCTATTCCGAGCGTGACCTGCACGAAACGGCCTGATTCCATCGCCTGAATTGCCGGCAGACCGCCGCATGCACACTTTCCGGGCAGCCCAAATTTCGCGCAGGCAGGCCTTTAGAACCCGCGGCAAGCAGCCCGCAGGCCAGTACTAGCGATCAGGAACTGGCAAGAGACCCACCCGAACGCACCCAATCGCGACAACCTGCACACCTGGCAGGCACACTGCTGAAACAGCAGTCGAAAACTGCATGAAATTCCGGTTGTAACTCCCTTACGAGTTAATGCGGTTTTCGCACGATCTCGTCTGGATTCTTCGCCCGCCGGGCTGTAATCTAATTGATGATATCATCAATCCGATCTCGGCATGGCGATAAGTAATATCACGGCCCGGTGTCGCTTCGAAGAAATCCCTTCTTGAGGCCGCCAGCCGCCCCGCAATCACCATTCAAGCCGCATCAGGCGTTAGCTGGAGGAAGAGCAATGCTGGTACTATCAAGGAAGTCGGGTGAGAAGATTCGCATCGGAGACGATGTCGCCATCACCGTTGTCCGCATCGGACCGAACACGGTTCGCCTGGGGATTGAAGCTCCCCGCAATATGAGCATCCTTCGCGAAGAGCTCTGCGATAACGCAGCGGCCCCGCGGGATGACGAACGGAAAGACTCGTCGGCCATCGCCGGGTAATTTCCGCGAGCTGAATCCGGATTAACAAAAGGGGGGAACGCCCGACCACGCGGCGGCCCCCTTTTTCCATGCGCCGTTCGGGCGACTCATCGGCGGGTTCCGAATTGAATTCAACGCTGCCGAGGAGTACCTTTGAAAGGTGAGGAAGGAGTGCGACGACCGCGGTTTCTTGCGACTTTCCTGTCGAGAATCGCCCGGCTGCCCAGCCGTACGACGCACCCCGAAGAGGAAGTAACGCGACAGGTGCAACCATGCTGGACGTTCTTGGCCGGGGGACCGCCCATACGTGCGATGGATTGACGCGACGGGACCTGCTCAACGTGGGCAGCCTCAGCGCAATCGGACTTTCCCTTCCCCAGTTGCTGCAGGCCGAGCAGGCCTCACGGAAGGACAAAGACAACGATCGCTCCGTGATCATGATCTTCAACCTCGGAGCTCCCAGTCAGATCGACTGCTTCGACATGAAGCCGGACGCTCCCGCCGAGATTCGGGGCCCCTTCAAACCGATCTCCACGAAGAACGCCGACTTCGACATCAGCGAGATCCTGCCTGAACACGCTCGCCTTGCCGATAAGTTCTCGCTCGTTCGCAGCTGCTATCACACAGCAGCAGCGGTTCACGATACCGGACATCAGATGCTCCAGACCGGCCGCCTGTTTACGGGCGGCGTCGAAACCCCGCATGCCGGTTGCGTACTGAGCTATCTTCGCGGCCGCAAAACCGATCTCCCCGCGCATGTCGTTCTGCCAGAAATGATGGGTCGCACGGGCGGAAACCTGCCGCACGGACAGTCCGCCGGATTCCTCGGCAAGGCCTACGATCCATTCGTTTTGAATGCTGATCCTTCGAAGCCGAACTTCAAAGTCCCCGATCTGTTGCCGCCGAGCAGCCTGGGTGAAGTTCGGCTGGAACGTCGTCGGGCGTTGCGGGACATCGTCGAGTCGAAGCTCTCTGCGTTCGAATCGAGCGAGAACGCAAAGCTGATGAGCGACAACTTCCAGTCAGCATATCGACTGATCAACAGCCCTCAGGCCCGTGGGGCGTTCGATCTCGAGAAGGAGCCGAAGGAAGTCCGCGAGCGATACGGCATGTCGCGATTCGGCCAGTGCTGCCTGCTCGCCCGTCGGTTAATCGAAGCCGGCGTTCGCTTTGTCACGGTCAATACTTTCATGACGGTGTTCGACGAGATCTCCTGGGACATTCACGGCACCAAACCGTTCGCCTCCATCGAACAAATGCGCGACCAGGTCGCTCCGATGTATGACCAGGCGTACGGAGCCTTACTGACCGATCTCGAAGACCGGGGATTGCTGGAGAAAACCCTCGTCTGCAATCTGGCGGAATTCGGCCGGACGCCACGCGTGAATCCGGCCGGGGGCCGCGATCACTGGCCGCAGTGCTTTACGACTTACTTCGCAGGGGGCGGCGTGAAAGGCGGACGGGTCGTCGGCAAGAGCGATTCCATCGGCGCCTATCCGGACGAACGCCCCGTGAACCCGGCCGAAGTCGTCGCCACAATCTTCCATAGCCTCGGCCTCGACCTGGAAACCCACCTGCCAGGCCCCGCCGGCCGCCCTTTCCCACTCGTTGACTTCGGAACCAAACCGATTCACGAATTGTTCTGATGCCAGGCCCTCACTAACGTTTCGGGTTAGGAAGCTCCTGGACGCGTAACGGGGGACCCCGAAAGATTCTTTCGGGGCGGCGCAGCCGTGGGAGAACGGGATCGGACAGCTGATCGCTGAAAGGCATCTTCCGAGGGGAAGACTCAGCCGGGCTGCAATGTTATTCTCGTCAAACTGCATTCTCCTACGGCTTCGCCGCCGTGATAGCGGAGCTATCACGGCCACCCTCCTTGGACGCAATGCTGAGTGAACAGAAGCCGGTCAAAAACAAGCCTCCTGTTGCTTCGCAACACAAAGATGAATCTCTGTGCCATCCCGTCGACTGGGCTGATGGACGTTCGATGCTGGATCCAGACTTCACATCTTCGAGCCGGGCTTAGAGCCCTCACTAACGTTTCGGGTTAGGAGCCGTTTAAGGCTGGCTATCGGTTGATTGCTCGGGTTCGCTCTTCAGACGTTGCTTCTCGGAGAGTCGTCAGCAGTTCTCGCTGGGCGGCGGTGAGTTCGTGCTTGCGGCGGCCCATGGCGGTGGCGGCTGTGTTGAGGGCCGCTTCGAGGTCGAGTTGATCGTCGAGGGCTCCGTGCCACAGGCGGGTGAAGCTGGGGATATGTTTGGGGCAGAGCCGGCCGGCGGGGAGCACCATTGACATGACGCCGACGTTGGAACCCGTATTAAACAGTGTCCCGATGGCAGTCTTGGCGTGATCGCCGATCAGGCAGCCGATCTTCTTTTCGCCGGTCGCGATGTATTCGGTGCCAAGCGGAAACTTGACGGTGGAGTAATCGTTCTTCAGATCGCTGTTCGACGTGAGGGCACCCAGGTTGACCCATGGGCAGACATAGCTGTGCCCGAGGAAGCCATCATGATATTTGTTCGCGTAGCCGTGAATGATGCTCGCTTCAATCTCGCCCCCGACGCGGCAGACCGGTCCGAAGGAGGTTTCGCCGCGGACATTGGCACGGAACAGCTGCGTTTCCCGTCCGATGTAGCACGGCCCTTCGAGGCGGGTAAAAGACTGGATCACCGCTCCCTCATCGACAATCACTGGACCGGCCTCCGCGTTGATCGAGACAAACGGCTCGATACTGGCGGTCGGATGGATAAAGACCTGATCGGCACTCGATCCGCTGCTCAATGCCCCGGCGGGCACGTCCTGGCCGGCGGTTCGCTGCGATTTCTGCAGTTCGAAATCGAGGGCAATCATCTCTCCGTTATATTTGATGAGTTCCCATGGGTACTGGAGCACATATCCCGGCCCGCGGCCTGATGCCTCCTCGAAAAGATCAAACACCTGATCGAGCGACTCAAATGCCGCTGATTTCGGGTCGAACTGCCGGGCAACGGAAGTGTCAGTGCTGGCAGCCGCGGCGAGATCGCGGGGATCTCCCAGCCAGGTTGCATCTATGAAAAGCGTTGGTCCCGCATTGATCCAGTTCAGGTCGTTGACTCGGGCTTCAGGGAACTCTTCGGCGTAAAGCGCTGCCAGCTCAGGACGTACGACGACTCCCCATCCTTTGGGCTGAAGAGTTTCGAGCACGCGCTGCCGCATTGACCGGGTGCCGCAAAGCAGTTCGAAGACTGGACGCAGCAGGGCGATGGGTGAGAATTTCCTGCAGCGAGGGGATTCGACAAACAGCACGCGCATGAAGACATCCTTGATTTGCTGGAAGCTGGGACACCCGCATCATAAGAACTGGAAAAATCACGTCCAGTGGAGCCGTAACCCTAAGGATACGAACCTGTTGATGCGTTGCCGTGGCCGGCTTGCGTTGGTTGAGGGGACTTTAGGAGCGCGATATACTTCGCGGCTCAAAGCATCGGAGAAAAATCGTTGCAATTCCCGGGCAGATCGCCTTGGACCTCAGGGCTGATCCCTGGGGACACTACCGTTTCAGGCTTACACACCATTCAGAAAGGGGAACTCGCCGTGGCTGCAGTTCGCGTTGGTATTAATGGTTTTGGTCGTATCGGCCGCATTTCGTTCCGAGCCATGGCTGCTCGTCCAGAACAGTTCGACATCGTCGCCATCAACGATCTGGGCGATCCGAAGGCTCTGGCCATGCTGCTGAAGTACGACTCTGTCCAGGGACGTTTCCCGGGTGAAGTCGGCGTCGACGGCGATTCGCTGGTTGTTAACGGCAAGAAGATCAAGGTCATCGCTGAGCGCAATCCTGCCGCTCTGCCCTGGAAAGACATGAATGTCGACGTCGCCCTCGAATCGACCGGCATCTTCACCGCCCGCGCTGCCAACGGCAAGCCGGGTTACGACAGCCACCTCGAAGCAGGTGCCCGCAAGGTCGTTCTGTCTGCTCCTGCCAAGGACAAGCCAGACCTGACCGTCGTCATGGGTGTTAACGACAAGGACCTGAAGGCCGATCACAAGTGCATCTCCAACGCGAGCTGCACCACGAACTGCCTGGCCCCCATGGCCAAGGTTCTGCAGGAAAAGTTCGGCATCATCAGCGGTCTGATGACCACCGTGCACGCTTACACGAACGATCAGCGCGTTTCGGATCAGTACCACTCCGATCCGCACCGTGCTCGCGCTGCTGCTCTGAACATCATTCCGACCTCGACCGGTGCCGCCAAGGCTGTCGGTCTGGTTCTGCCGGAACTCAACGGTAAGCTGACCGGCATCAGCCTGCGTGTTCCGGTTCCTTCCGGAAGCGTGACCGACCTGGTTGCCACCCTGGACAAGGAAGTGACCAAGGAAGAAATCAACGCCGCCATGAAGGAAGCCGCCGAAGGCGAACTGAAGGGCATCCTCTACTACAACGAGGACCCGATCGTCTCCAGCGACATCGTCGGCAGCACCTACAGCAGCATCTTCGACAGCAGCTGGACCAGCGTGATCAATGGCAACATGATCAAGGTCCTCAGCTGGTACGACAACGAATACGGCTACTCCTGCCGTACTGCAGATCTCATCGCCAAGATTGCCAACATGTAATCTGATCGCGACGGAAACAAAAAGACTCCGCTCGGTCTCGGGCGGAGTCTTTTTTTATTGCGCGTTCTACAAACCGCGCCTGTTACATCTGAAGATCGGACAGCCTCTCCGGCTGGGGCCGCTCGCCGTTCTGGATCTCGTTGAGAATCCGCTGCAGGTTGTGAGTAATCTGATCCTCGGGATTCAGTTCGAGTGACTGATTGATCGTTTTCTGCGCCTCCTCCAGATCTCCGTGGATTAACAACGCGAGACCAAGATTGGCGACCAGTCCCGCGTTGTCGGGAACCAGTCCGACCGCGTGCCGGGCGGCGTGGACAGCAGGCTCAGTGCGTCCCAGCTTCAGGCATTCGAGCACGTACTCTCTCGCGACATCGGGGTTACTTTTCTCCAGCCCGTAGGCCTGCTTGAAGGAATCGCATGCCTCTTCGGAACGGTCGAGGGCCTGGTAGGCTTTGCCGGTGATCCAGCAGGCGGCCCAGTTGGCCGGGTTAATCTGAAGCGCGGCCTGCAGCTGTTCGATCCCCCGCTCAATCTCGTCCTGAGCTTCGGGCGTTTCCGCCGGCTTCGTCTCTCTGCCGGCCAGCTTCATATATGGATCGATCAGAGCGGCCCCTTCTTTGTAAAGGCGATCGTGCTCCTGCGATTCGGCGGACCATTTGACGGGCTCATCATCGATATTGACGCAGAGGTCGCAGCCGGAAAGGGACAGCTGAACGTTGCTCTCATCTTCACCCAGCTTCTGCATCACAGCCGAGCCGCCGGCAACGGAGACGACCTTTCCGCCCCGATTGATCAGTCCGTTGACTTTCTCGATGCCGAAGAACTGCAGGCCCTCCGCGGTGATACGAATTCCGACACGAATCTCTTGCATCTCGCTTCTTTCTCACAACAACTGAAAACGATCCGACCGATGTCACGTCGTCCCCTTCCGATTACAGTTCATTCCGCGCAAAAAGAAAAGGAGCACACCCGAAAGCGTGCTCCTTTTTATCGTTCTGCTACGTTTCTTACTCTTCCTGCGACTGAACCATCCACAAATGTTTCTCAAGACCAGCGGTGATTCCGATCAGCATGTCTTCACTGATCGGGTCGAGGTCGCCGAGTTTTTCGATTGACTCGCGCAGACCGTTGACCGTGGTCTGCAGATGATCGGCGACAATCGTGACCGTCTGAGAAGCCGAGACGAACTTGGCGTCCATCTTTGAAAGCGAGGAAGTTTCCGCAACGGTCGCGGCACGCCCGTCGGGAGCCACGCCGAGGGTCGAGATCCGCTCGGCAACTTCGTCAGATCCCATGCGGACATCGTCGATGATTTCATCGAGCTGAAGATGCACGGCCCGGAAGTTGTGACCGACAACGCACCAGTGAGCCTGCTTGAGCTGCAGCGAGAGGTCGAGCAGATCGACCAGACGTGACTGCAGCGTTTCGACGACCTGTTTATTCTTCCCGTCCGGAAGGACCTGTCGTTTGAATTCCGTCATCTCTATTTCCTTCAATTCAGGTGGGGACTCATCAGTAGCCGCAAACCCGCAACTGATGCGGGAAAACTGTCTGTAACGTTATCATTCGTTATAGGCAGGCCTGACTGAAAGGCAAGATGGTTCGTGAACCCCGGGACTATTTCGTCTCTTCGGCGCGGGCAATCCAGCGCTCCGGATCTTCCTCGAAGGCCGCCTTACATCCGGTGCAGCAAACGTAGTATGTCTTCCCCTGATAACTGACCGTCATTGTCCCGAGCCCGCCGGAAATAATGCAGGTCCGCTCGCCATACCCTTCATCAATCAGGGCCATGGACGTTCCTTCCCGCTGTGTGGAAACGGTATCGATGCGAAAGAATCGATCGCCGCTACCCCGCTGCTCATACACTTCAAGCAGATAGCGATTGTTGTTCTGTTGGTTCAGCACGAAACGACGGGGTTTCTCCGCGTCGCCGGTTTCGGTGAACTGCAGCTTGTAGGTTCGTTGCGGCTTGTCATCGTCCCCGGGTTCATCAACGATCTCGGCGACAAATTCGCCCTCGAATTTCGCGGTCTTGCCATCCGGATCGGTCAACTCCAGTTGATACTGTTGTTTCGCGGGATCATAAGTCATCCGCGCGCTGCGGTAGTACGGATTCGCACCCGAGGTCATCACCAGGGCTGGTTGAGCTTTATTTGTCTTGAAGTCCCAGACCCAGTTCGTTTCATCGAGCGATTTGGAGCCGTCGAAGTTTTTCTGCGTGATCCCGCGCCACGTTCCCAGCAGGATCTGCAGATCCTTGAGCGCCGAGATGATCGTCTCGGCCTGCTGATCACTGCTGGCGTTCGAGCCATTTGATGATGCCCCCGTGTTGCCGCTCGTCATTGGGGCCTCGTTGCCGCCGAACGTGATGACCGGGAGTTCCGGCGGAGCATCGGATGGGGCAACCGGCTCTTGTTTGAGCGTTGTCTGTTCCGACGTTTCGGCGGTTGGATCTGCTGCAGGCGTGGCCGGTTCAGCATTCACCGAAACAGCCTCGGACACGGGTTGAGGTTTCTCAGAACAGCCTGCGATCGAGGCGATCAAAACAAGCAGGCAGAGGTGAGGCAGTTTCAACATGAGCGGTCTTTCCTGGGGGAAACGAGATCCCAAAGAGAGCGGCGGCGGGCCGCTGATCATCAGTTTCGATTCTACAGTCCCCAGCGCCGGAAACCAAACTCTGTTGCCGGTTGCGGCCGATCGTGGACGCTGTGAGAACGACTGCTCTATAATCCGTCCGCTGTTCGTTCCCGAACTTCCCCCTCTTTCCTCTGGAGTACTGCTTGGAGATTTCTGCTTCCGTTCAGTGGATGCTTGGGGTCACGATTCTGGTGTACCTGATCGTGATGTACGGGATCGGCTACATTGCCCAGCGAAGGATTGCTAACGAGGAAGACTTCCTGGTCGCCGGTCGCCAGCTTCCGCTGTCACTGGCCTGGATGACTCTGCTCGCCACCTGGTTCGGAGCAGGGACTCTGCTCGCAGCCGCCGACGAAGTGCGGAACGAAGGCTTACAGGCCGCTGCTCTCGATCCCTTCGGGGCCGGGTGTTGCCTCCTGCTGGCCGGACTGCTTGTCGCCGGTCCGATCTGGCGCATGAAGATCCTGACCGTCCCCGATCTGTTCCGCATCCGCTTTGGGCCGACGGCCGAATGGCTCTCCTCACTGATCCTGGTCCCGAGCTATTTCGGCTGGATCGCCGCACAATTCACAGCCCTCGCGGGCATGCTGGAGCTGTTCTTCGGCCTTCCGCTTCCGTATGGACTGCTGATCGTTGCGGTTGTCGGAACCGGTTACACGCTGATGGGGGGGATGTGGTCGGTGACCCTGACCGATGCCGTGCAGATCTCCCTGGTACTGCTCGGGCTTATTATCCTGACAGGAGTGCTCCTGACCGATGTCGGCAACGGCAATCCGGCCAGTGGAGCCGCAATGGTGTGGGCTCAGACGCCGGTCGAGCACAAAACGCTCGTTCCCTTTAAGGATCTGGCGAAGTTCTGGGGCTGGCTGGGCCTGTTTCTCACCGGCGCTCTGGGGAACCTTCCCGGACAGGATCTGATGCAACGGGTCTTCGCGGCTCGATCGGATCGGACGGCCCGCAATGCCTGCCTGATTGCCGGCGGCGTTTATCTGCTGTTCGGAACGCTCCCGCTCATTCTCGCCCTGGCTGGAAGAATGCTCTTTCCCGAGGATGTGAACCAGGCCATCCTGCCGGCGCTGGCGCACGCGTTCCTCAACCCGATCCTGGCCATCGTCTTCGTCGTGGCCGTGATGTCGGCGATTCTTTCGACGATCGACAGTGCCATCCTCTCCCCCGCCAGCGTACTCGCTCAGAATGTGGGCCGGCGCTTTCTGCAGGGAAACCTGCTGAAGCGAAACCGCTACGCCGTGCTCTTCGTGGCGATCTGCAGTCTTGGCGTCGCCTACGGCGGAGAGAGCGCCTACGAGCTACTTGAAGAAGCCTACCTGCTGACGATGGTCGGCCTGTTCGTGCCGATGATGTTCGGCCTTTACACCCGCCCGCGAAGCCAGTGGCCCGCGGTGGCAAGCATGAGCGTCGGGTTCGCGTTATGGGCAGCCCACTTCTACAAAGGCTGGGAGACCTTCCTCGGCCCCTACCTTTCCCAAGACCTGTGGCCGATTCCGCTCTCACTGACAATCACCGGGCTCGCCCTGGTGACGTATCTGCTCGCCGAGCCTCCGTGGAAAATGCAGTGGCAGAGTGCCTCCGTCGTCGAGCCCGACGGCGATGCCGACTGATCCCACATCCCATTGACGACCGCGCAACGAAAAACGCCTGCCACATTCGGCAGGCGTTATATCTTCAGCTTCTTCTCAAAGCGAGTGCCTAGCTGGCCGTCGACTTCGAAGTGGCAGCGTCTTTGAGCACCTTGTTCAGGCGGCTCTTGGTACGAGCAGCTGCATTGCGGTGAATCATGTTCTTGGCAGCAGCCTGATCGAGACGCTTGGCCGCGTAACGAAATGCCGTCTGAGCGTCTTCCAGCTTGCCTTCCGCAGCCAGTGTGCGGACCTTTTTAATGGCGGTCCGCAGGGCGGAACGCTGCGAGCGATTGTGGAGACGTCGCTTCTGACTCTGACGCAGTGCCTTTTTGGCGTTTGGTGAATTGGGCATAACCTGTTTCCGGACAGTCTGTTATGGAAATTATCTTCGATCGTATTTTTGTTCGTTGAATTCGAGCCCGGGATTCTAGCAAAGCCGGGACTGGAGTTCAAATCTGTCGGCAAAAAAAGAGGCCGACTTCAACCCTCCGGGAAGAGTCCGGAAGAAATTCCCTAGAAAAGCTTCAACCGGTCGGACCGTCATGTCACTCAAGGATTGTCTCATTTTTGCAACGCTTCGCAACCCGCCCGTAAGTGACCGGGTTTTCCCAATCCCGCCCGATTCTGTTTGACGATATGCCGATAACAAGGTGGACTGTTAGTGCGGCTCTCTGAAAGTGCGCCTCGAGCCGCCCCATTCGACGGTTTTCTGTAAGTCCTACAATTATGCGGTGCCAGCTGCTTCCGGAAGGGAGTTTGGTCTGCCGCGTGCTGTGAGAATTGCTGGATCCCGAGCGAACGGAATCCGGTGTTTCTTTGCCTTTTTTACACTGCGGTCAGCATCGAAAGCTCCTTACGTGAAGAGCCCTTTCTGCGGAACTCGCGACTCGCTGCCACCCTGGGTGCTGACGTTCGCGTTCTTCTGCGCCGCATTTCTGACCTCGATCGCTGCTCCGGCGGAGCTTTCCGCCGCGGAGTGCACGGGGAACTGCCAGCACGGCGGGTACTGGATCGTCAGCACCTACCGGATGCCTCAGGAACCCGGCTGCTGCCCGAAGTCGATGAACTTCAGCTGCTACTACAAGCCGGTTTGCGGCACGATGCGGCCCAGTTCGGTTGCAGAAATGCAGGGGTCGCTCATCCCGGGCGCTCCGACCTGCATCTTCGTGCACGGAAGTTTCGTCGGCATCGATCACGCCCTGGATGAAGCCCGCTACACGTATCACTGGCTGCAAAAGGGAAAGCCTCAGTGCCCGCTGAACGTGATCTGCCTCGTCTGGCCGAGTGATGACATCGATGCCCTGCTCCCGGCCGTGAGCGTGGTCCACAACGGACTGCTCGCCGATCACAATGGCATCTACCTGTCGCATCTCATCGATTGCCTCCCGGCTGAATCGCCGCTGACGCTGATCGGACACAGCCATGGCACTCGCGTCATTTCCTCCTGCCTGCATTTCCGCGGCGGAGGCGATGTCCTCGGCTGCAAGCGGACCGGACCACCCTGCTCCTGCCGATCGATCGTCGGCATCTACGCCGCGGCTGCCATCAACCATGAATGGCTCGTTCCGGGAGACAAGTTCGGTCAGGCACTGACGCAGGTCGACTGCATTCTGAATCTGATCAATCGGAAAGATATCGCCCTCACAGTCTATCCCCTGGTGAGCCCGCGTTATGGACGTGCCCTGTCCCAGACCGGAACGACGTTCATCGATCGCCGACGCCTCGGGCCCTACAACCAGAAAATGCACGAGATGGATCTGACTTTCGCGGTCGGGATCCGGCATTCCTGGTCGCTGTACTACTCCAATCTCGAGATTTCGCGTGCGATCTCGCCTTACATTTACCGCAACCGTCGCCCGGCCGGGCCCTGCGATCTGGCCGAAGAATGCGATCTGCCGGAACTGCGAACCTCCGATGGTTCTTTGCCGATCGACCTGCCGGAACCGGACTCACGCGGCCAGCGAATTTCGATCTCGCTGCCCGACCCGACTTCCCCGGCGGTCACATCCGCTCTCTTCCCCGAAGATGAGCCGCTTCCCCCCGCTCCGGAAGCTGAAACGACGACCCAGTAGTCGATGATCGCCGGTTCATCCGGAAGGTTGTCCGTTCCCGGAACGCAATCTGCAGCCCTGATCGTTCACATCAGACGAATCGGGACTCAAGAACTGGCGGGAGGCGGGCATGTGGCGCGACTGGATTCTGACAAACTGGACTGAGATCCAGATGACGACGATTTCCTGCGTCGTTTTCTATCTGGCAATTATTCTCGTCACGCGGATAAGCGGACTGCGCAGCTTTTCGAAGATGTCGGCGTTCGACTTCGCTATGACCATCGCGCTTGGCTCGCTGTTCGCCAGCACAGTCGCCGGCCCCAATCCTTCGCTGCTGCTGGGCCTGGTGACGATGTCCCTGCTGTTCGCCGGACAAACGCTGATCGCAACTCTCCGCAAATCGGAATTCGTGCAGCACCTGGTCGACAACGAGCCGATCCTGCTCATGGTCGACGGACAGATTCTCGACAAGAACCTGAGTCAGGCCAATGTCACCCACGACGACCTGCGAGCCAAGCTCCGCGAAGCCAATGTCCTGCAGTACAATCAGGTCAAAGCGGTCGTCTTCGAAACGACGGGCGGCATCAGCGTCCTGCACGGTGATCCCGACGCAAAACTCGATCCCGATCTGCTGAAGGATGTCCGCACCGCCCGTGAGTTCTTCCCGTTAAACGGCTGAGAAGTTTGGGCGGAAGTCGAGAAGACGAATGCAGAGAGGCTACCGGACAGGCTCCAAGGCTCGCAGATCTGGCTACGCCATCAGCTCAGCGATCTCGTCCTTCGTGAATGGTCGCTCCAGCCGTGCTCCGAGTTGGGACACGACGCGGGACGCGGCATGCGAAGCCAGATGCCCGGCCTGGTGCCACGACAGCCCGTTGGTAATGCCGTACAACACGCCCGCGGCGTACATGTCACCGGCTCCGGTCGTGTCGATGGCTTTCGTCGGTACGCCTTCGATCGGAATGACTTTCTGCTCGTGCATCAGGATCGAGCCGTCCGCCCCGAGGGTCATGGCGACGTTCTCGGCATGATCGTGAATGATGTGAGCACACTCGATCGGGTCCTGCTTGCCGGTCAGGCTGCGGGCTTCATCGAGATTGCAGAACAGCAGATCGACCGGACCTTCAATCAGCTTCCAGAACTCATCGCGGAACAGGTCGATCAGGAACGGATCGGAGACGGTAAAGGCGACTTTGACGCCATTCTTCTTTGCCAGATCGATCGCTTTCAGAGCCGCCTGCTTCGTGGAATCTCCCGTGAACAGATAGCCTTCGACATACACATACTTCGACTGAGCGATCTCGGCTTCGTCGATGTCGTCGGGGCCGAGCTGCGACGAAACGCCAAGATGCGTGAGCATTGTCCGCTGGGCATCGTCGGTAATCAGAATCACGCATGTTCCGGACTGCCCCGAAATAGGGGGAACTTCGATGCAGATTCCCTGTTCACGCATATCTTGCAGGAAGAACTGGCCGATCTCGTCGTCAGCGGTCTTGCCGGCATAAGCCCCTTTGCCACCGAAGTCGACAAGTCCCATCATCGTGTTCGCCGCCGAACCGCCGGCACACCGCGTGATCTTGGCGGCCTGGCCATTATTGAGCGATTCGAGCACCTGAATCTGCGTCGCTTCATCGACGAGAGTCATGCCCCCCTTGGGGTATTTGAGGGAAGCCAGAAAGTCGTCACTGACGTGAGCCTGAATGTCGACCAGAGAATTGCCGACGCCGTAAACATCGTACTTCACGATAAAAAAGCTTTCTCTCGGCAGCGTGCGCTGCAGACTGAAATGAGTGAGGCAGGGGCATGCCTGCAGCTGCGAAGTTTAGTGCGCACGCGGGCTGATTGCATTCCCGGGGCGCAATCTTCAAAACCGGCGTGGCAGGTCTTACCCGCGAAGGAAGGCCCACGGGAGCCTGCCCAGCTGTGCGGAACCGCTCCCCCCGGAATGCTCGGGGGCCGCTACGGCTTGCCCGGCAGTGCGATCTCCCAGCGGATTGCCGCCCCACGAACCTCAAAGGCCTTAGCCGTCGACCGGTTCGCTGCGCGGATAGGAACCGAGAACACGCAGGGCGACAGCCTTCTTTTCAAGGGCGTTCAGCGTCTTCCTGGTCTTGGCGTCGTTCTCGTGCCCTTCGAAATCGAGGAAGAACAGATACCCGGACTCCGGCCCACGCAACGGGAACGATTCGATCCAAGTCAGATTGACCTTGTTCAGCTTGAACGCATTGAGCGCATCTGACAACGACCCCGGAGCGTGCGTGATCTGCAGCAGAATCGAAGTCCGATCGTGCCCGGTCGGCTTGGTTTCGACATCGCCGATAACCGCGAAGCGGGTGATGTTGTTCGGGTTGTCTTCGATGTTGTCCGCGACGATCTCCAGATCGTATTGCAGCGCAGCCTGTCGGGATGCCACGGCTCCCGCTCCCGGCTTGTCGCGGGCCAACTGAGCAGCCGTGGAAGTACTCGTCACTTCAATCAGATCGGCATGCGGCATGTTGCGGGACAACCAGTCGCGACACTGCGAGAGAGCCTGCGGCTTGCTGTAAATCTCGCTGATTTCACTGCGAGGCGACCGCGACAGCAGGTTGTGATGCACGGCGATCTGCAGTTCTCCGCAGATTTTCAGCGGCAGACGCTGGAACATGTCGAGCGTATCGACAATACGGCCATCGGTGCTGTTCTCAATCGGCACGATTCCGAATTCGGTATGGCCGCGATTCACTTCTTCAAAGACCGAAGCAATCGTATTCACAGCCACCAGATCGGCATGTCCGCCGAATCGCTCCAGTGCCGCAAAATGCGTAAAGCTATACAGGGGCCCCAGATAGGCGACGCGCTGACGCTTGATTCGCTGTTTCGTGGCACTCAGAATTTCGCGGAAGACGGCTCGCAGAGCACTGTCGGGAAGCGGGCCTCGATTCAACTCGGCCAGCTTCGACCAGAGCTCATCGTCGGCATGCGGATCGAAAAGCGCTTCGCGGGGTACTTCCTGCTTCTGCAGGAGCGCCAGGGTCAGCTCGGACCGCTGATTCAGCAGATCGACCAGTTCCTTGTCGATCCGGCGAATCTGGACGTCCGGAGCAACGTTGCGAGAGCTGGACGATTTCCCGGAGGAAGTGGACCGCTTCTTGGCGGCGGTGCTTTTAGCCTTGCTCGCGGCCGCCTTGTTCGGCTTCGACGCTTCCGCTTTCGAGCCTGACTTTTTCTTCACGCTGCTCTTTTTCGCCATGACCTCTTCCGCTGGTTCAAGTTTCCAGATGCGCGTCTGCTGCGGCCCTTCCTCCGTGAAGATGTCAATAAGTCGGCCTTTGTATCCGGCCTTTCCGGCAGTGTCAAGGAACCGCAACTGACGAACAGTGCCTAATTCATTGTCATCACACGATTTCTGGCACGCTTGCCCGCCTCTCCGAATGACACCCGTCGAAAATGCCAAAATGGCACAACACTACCCAGCTTTCCCGCCCGACAGCAGGTGCCAAATTGGCACCTGCTTGTACATTTCCGATCAACGAAGGAGTTGAAAACCTGTGGAAACCAAGCTCTTTCCGCCCCGTTCGCCATTTGAAAACCGATTGGTACAGGCGTTGCTTAATGAGTCTCTCGCTCATTTAGCATGCCAATCTGTCCGGTCACTTTGGCTGCGTGCAGCGTCGACCGGATCTCATAGATCAGAATCAAACGCGAAATTGAACCTCGAAAGGATATTCAGCGATGGCAGTTGAAGGCGAAAAGATCATTGGAATCGACCTCGGGACGACAAACTCGGTTGTCTCGGTCATGGAAGGGGGCGAAGCCAAGGTTATCACCAACCTGGAAGGCAATCGCATTACCCCCAGCGTGGTCGCATTCACCGATAAAGGCGAAACTCTGGTCGGCGAACCCGCCAAACGCCAGGCCGTCACCAACCCGCAGAACACCATCTACTCCGTGAAGCGATTCATGGGGCGACGTCACAAGGAAGTTGCTTCCGAAGAAAAGATCGTCCCGTATACGGTGACCGGGAGTGAGTCGGACTACGTCAAAATCAAGGTGAAGGACAAGGACTTCACTCCGCCGGAGATTTCGGCCAAGGTGCTGCAGAAGCTCAAGGAAGCCGCGGAAAGTTACCTCGGCCACAAGGTGAAGAAGGCCGTGATTACCGTTCCGGCTTACTTCAACGATGCCCAGCGTCAGGCTACGAAAGATGCCGGCCAGATCGCCGGTCTCGAAGTCGAGCGTATCGTCAACGAACCGACCGCAGCCGCCCTGGCTTATGGCCTTGAGAAGAAGAAGGACGAAAAGATCGCCGTCTTCGACCTTGGGGGTGGTACGTTCGATGTGTCGATCCTCGAAGTCGATGCCGAGCTCGTTCAGGTGCTGAGCACCAACGGGGATACCCACCTCGGGGGGGACGATTTCGATGAAGTCCTCATCGATCACATCGCCGACAAGTTCCAGTCCGACGAAGGCGTCGACCTGCGGAAAGAGCCGATGGCTCTGCAGCGTCTGCGGGAAGCGGCTGAAAAGGCGAAGAAAGAGCTTTCTTCGTCGCAGTCGACCGACATCAACCTGCCGTTTATCGCCGTGCAGGACGGAAACCCGAAGCACCTGCAGATGTCGATCTCGCGTTCCGAGTTCGAGCGGCTCATCGATCCGCTGGTCGAACGATGTCGCAAGCCGGTTATGGACGCCCTTAAGGACGCTGGTCTGAAGCCGAGCGAAATCGATGAAGTCGTTCTCGTCGGTGGTTCGACCCGCATCCCGAAGGTTCAGGAACTCGTTAAGAAGATCTTCGACAAGGAACCGCATAAGGGGGTCAACCCGGACGAAGTCGTCGCCATCGGAGCCGCCATTCAGGGTGCGATTATCGCCGGTGCCGGTGAGTACAAGGACATCCTCCTGCTGGACGTGACGCCGCTGTCGCTCGGTATCGAAACCGAGGGGGGAGTGATGACCAAGCTGATCGAACGCAACACCACGATTCCGTTCGAGAAAAAGGAAACCTTCTCCACTGCAGCCGACAACCAGACTGCCGTGACCGTGCGTGTCTTCCAGGGGGAACGGGCCATGGCCGCCGACAACCGGCTGCTCGGCGAGTTCAACCTCGACGGTATTCCGCCGGCCCCACGCGGTATGCCTCAGATCGAAGTCGTCTTCGACATCGACAAGAACGGTATTCTGAACGTGAAGGCATCCGACAAAGCCACCGGAAAAGAACAGTCGGTCAAGATCGACAACTCAAGTGGACTCTCGGAAGCCGAGATTGAACAGATGCGGAAGGACGCCGAGTCTCACGCCGAAGAGGACAAGAAGAAGCGAGAACTCGCCGAGGTCCGCAACCGTGCTTCGACCATGGCTTACGACACCGAGAAGCTGATCAAAGAGCACGCCGACAAACTCGACGAAGGCTCCAAGACAGCGATCGAAGCTTCGATCGAAAAGGTGCGGGAAGCTGAGAAGGGCGACGACATCGAAAAGATCAAGTCGGCCATCGAAGAACTGACTCAGGCCTCGCATGCCCTTTCCAAGGCCATGTATGAAAGCCAGCAGGCCGAAGGCGGAGCCGAGGACGGCTCAGCCCAGAGCAAACCGGCCGACGCCGATGAGGAGGTCATCGACGCCGAGTTCGAAACCAAAGAGTAGTGAAGAGAACCGGGCCCCGGAGTTCTCTCCGGGGCTTTTTTTACGCACCGACATAACTGACGTCGAGCAAACGGACAACGAATGCCATGCCCACGCTTGTGTGGGCATGCAATTCCAATGGACGCTGCCTCAGAGGGACTGCTGCTGGCACGCGGCGTTACGTTGGTCGGTCTCACCAGGTGGTGTGCCACTGGCTCCGCCAGTGCGATCATCCATCAAGTGAAGCCTGCAATCAGCACTGGCAGAGCCAGTGGCACACGATCGATAAAACGTCGAAGACAAGCATGCCCTCGCAAGCGTGGGCATGGCACCCGGCACCAGCGGAGCCAGTGACACCCGACATTCAAATCCCTTTCTTCAATTCGTTTCAAATCATCTCCATTTGGAGTCATCATCATGGCCTTCAAATTTGACAAACTGACTGTGAAAGCCCAGGAAGCCGTGCAGAACGCACAGCGTCTGGCCGAGCAGCGGAATCACCAGCAGATTCAGCCACTGCATCTGCTGATGGCGCTGCTCGAAGAATCCGACGGCGTGGTCAAGCCTTTGCTGCAGAAGATCGGCGTGAATCAACAGCAGTTGAGCAACATGGTCGATGGCGAGCTCAAGCGACTGCCGTCTGTCTCCAGCTCGAATGCTCAATCAGCAGGGGCCTCCCGCCCGCTGATGGATCTGCTCGACAAAGCTCAAACGCTGGCCGAGCAGATGCACGATCAGTTCGTATCGACCGAGCATCTTTTGCTTGCTCTGGCCGAACACGACGATCAGGCGAAGCGTCTGCTCGAACTCAACGGCGTTAAGAAACAGGACATTCTGACTGCTCTGCAGACCGTTCGTGGCGGACAGACCGTGACCGATCAGAATCCGGAAGACAAGTACCAGTCGCTCGAACGATACGGGAAGGATCTCGTCGCGCTGGCGAAACAGGGGAAGATCGACCCGGTCATCGGTCGCGATTCCGAAATTCGCCGCGTGGTCCAGGTGCTGTCGCGACGCCGCAAGAATAACCCTGTGCTCATCGGGGAGCCGGGCGTCGGAAAAACGGCCATCGTTGAAGGGCTGGCCCACCGCATCGTGCTGGGCGATGTCCCTCAGGTCCTGAAGGACAAGAAGGTCGTTGCGCTCGACATGGGGGCGCTCGTCGCCGGAGCGAAGTATCGCGGCGAGTTCGAAGATCGTCTCAAAGCCGTGCTCCGCGAAGTCGAGCAGTCGAACGGACAGATCATCCTCTTCATCGACGAACTGCACACCGTCGTTGGCGCGGGAGCTTCGGAAGGTGCGATGGATGCGTCGAACCTGCTCAAGCCGGCTCTGGCTCGCGGTGAAGTCCACTGCGTGGGAGCAACCACGCTGGAAGAGTACCGCAAGTACATCGAGAAGGATGCCGCCCTCGAACGCCGTTTTCAACCGGTGATGGTCAACGAGCCGACCGTGGAAGATACGATCGCGATTCTGCGCGGACTGAAGGAACGCTATGAAAAGCATCACGGCATCAAGATTCGCGACTCGGCTCTCGAAGCCGCGGCGACATTGTCGGACCGTTACATCAACGATCGGTTCCTGCCCGACAAGGCCATCGACCTGGTCGACGAAGCTGCGTCACGCGTCTCGCTCGAAATGCACAGTGTGCCGACCGAGATCGATGTGCTGCAGCGTCGTCTGACTCGCCTCGAACTGGCTGCCCGCCAGCTGGCCGAGGAAGACGAAGAACACGCGGCTCGCGAACGCGACGAGATTCAGTCCGAGATGGACAGCGTGAAGCGCCAGCTCGCCGAACTCAATGAGCAGTGGGAAGCCGAGAAGCTTGGACTTGGGGACGTGAAAGGCACGCGCCAGACCCTCGAACAGGCCGAGCTGGAATATACTCAGCTCGAAGCGAAAGTGCGCGAGAAGCAGGCGTCTGGCCAGATGGTCGACGAGCAGGACTATCAGAAGCTGTTCGAACTCGACAGCCGCGTGAAGTCGTTGCGGAAGAAACTCGATGAAGAGGCCGCTGCGAGCGAAGCTCAACAGGCAACCGATTCGTCGAAGCCGCGACTGCTGCGAACTGAAGTCGGCCCGGAAGAGATTGCGGCCATCGTCAGCTCATGGACCGGCGTGCCCGTTACACGGATGATGCAGACCGAACGCGACAAGCTGCTCAACATGGAAGCCGAGATTCATCGTCGCATGATCGATCAGGCAGAAGCGGTGACCGCGGTTTCCAACGCGGTGCGGCGATCGCGGTCAGGACTGCAGGATAAGAACCGGCCTGTTGGCTCGTTCATCTTTCTTGGCCCGACCGGGGTCGGAAAGACCGAGCTGTGTAAAGCGCTGGCCGAGTTTCTGTTCGACGACGAACGCAACATGATCCGTATCGACATGAGCGAGTTCATGGAACAGCACTCCGTCGCGCGGCTGATCGGTGCTCCTCCGGGCTATGTCGGCTACGAAGAAGGCGGCCGACTGACGGAAGCGGTTCGCCGACAGCCGTACTCGGTGATTCTGCTCGATGAAGTTGAGAAGGCGCATCGGGACGTGTTCAACGTCCTGCTGCAGGTGCTCGACGACGGGCGACTGACCGATGGCCAGGGACGAACGGTCGACTTCACGAATTCGATCATTGTGATGACCTCGAACATCGGGTCGGCTCAGATCATGAACTACTCGGGCGAACTCGATGACGAGACCGTTCGTGATACGGCGATCAAAGAACTGCGAAAGCATTTCCTGCCGGAGTTCCTGAACCGCGTCGATGAAGTGATCGTGTTCCATCCGCTCGATCGCACGGTGATCCGCCAGATCGTCGACCTGCAGATCAGCAAGCTGCAGAAGCAGATGGCTCAGCACGACTTCACCCTGGAAGTCTCTGAAGCCGCCCGTACCCTGCTGGCCGAGGAGGGCTACGATCCGCAATACGGGGCCCGGCCCCTCAAGCGGGTCATCCAGAACCGCCTGCAGAACTCACTGGCCAACGCCATCCTCTCAGGGGAATTCGGCGAAGGAGCGACGATCTTCGTCGACGAACAGAACGGCGATCTGACGTTCGCACAGAACTGAGCATGACGCTGATCGACAAACAGAACGCAGCCTTGGGGTTTCCCCTGGCTGCGTTTTTTTGTGCGATGTCGGGGACTGGCCGTCGACAACTGTCGGTCGTCAACTTTGGAGACTGCACTGCTGGGCAAGCCAGCAGTGGCACCCTACGACTGTTCAATAGTGATGAGCAAGCTGCAGGGCGGGCTCCTGCCTGCCTTCCTTATCGCCACCAAGACCTTGCCCGACGTCTACTTCTGTTGAATAACCACAGAGACACAGAGGTCACAGAGAGTCTTTTCCGATTTCTTCGTTGCATAAGAAGCGGAAAGAGACTGAAGATCGCTCCCTTGCCTCCTCTGTGTTCTCTGTGCCTCTGTGGTACACCTAAAACGGGTTCACAATTGCACTGTCTGCAGATCGCGGGCGTAGTCGATGTTGGGATGGGTTGTTTTCGCGTGGGACAGATCCCAGGGAGCCTCGCTGTTTTCGCGGGGATCGATGTGGGTCAGCAGGAGTTGACCGACTTCTGTTCGTCGAGCGAGTTCGGCGACCTGGGTGAGGTAGCTGTGGCCGGTTTTCTCGGCCCATTCGCTGGTTTCGTCGCTGAAGTAGCATTCGTGAACCAGCAGATCGGCTCCCCGGATGAAGTCGTCGTAGGTCTCGTCGACATAGGTGTCCGTCACATAGGCGAACCGTTTGGTGCCGTCATCGACTAGGTAAGCCATCGAGCCGCCCGGGTGACTGGGAAGTGGTTGCCAGTGAACGGTCGAGGTTCCGATGGTCAACTGCCGTGACTCGATGGCATCGAGCTCGACGAGTCGAAAGTCGGGCATGTGAGCGAATGTTGGCTCGGAGAACAGATAAGTTTTGACGGCTTCGAGCGTGTGGCGGTTTCCGTAGAGATGGACCGTCTCGATCTGCTTGAGCAACATCGGCACGTACAGGTACGTCAGGCCGATGATGTGATCCCAGTGTGGATGCGTGAGAAACAGGTGGAGCTCTTTGCTCTGAAGACGCTCAGTCAGTCGGAAGGCGGCCGTGCCGGCGTCGAAGGCGATGTTCAGCTCGGGCAGCAGAAAGCAGGCCGTGTGACGGACTTCGTTCGGGTGATAACCGCCGGTGCCGAGTGGTTCGATGCGCATGGGGTCTCCTGTCTCTGTTCGTGCGTCCTCTGATCATAACAGACAAAGCCGCACGTGAAGGCCACGTGCGGCTTTGATGTCGTTTCCATGTCGTCGAATGACGGCATGCTTGCCCTGCTTCGCGATGCAAGCATGGCACCCGTCGCGGGTTGAACTAGGTCAGTTTGCGGGCGCGGATCCAGTCGGTGTGGAAGGTTTCGCCGCGTTCCTTGTCGGTGCGTTCGTAGGTGTGTGCACCGAAGTAGTCGCGCTGAGCCTGCAGCAGGTTGGCCGGCAGGCGATCCTGACGGTAACCATCGTAGTAGGTCAGAGCGGCGCTGAAGCCGGGAACCGGCAGGCCGTTGTTGACAGCCGAAGCAACAACGCGACGCCAGCTCGGCTGGGCTTCGTCGATGGCCTTCTTGAAGAAGTCATCGAGCAGCAGATTTTCGAGGTCCGGGTTCTTGTCGAAGGCGGCCTTGATGTCCTGCAGGAAGCGCGAGCGGATGATGCAGCCGCCACGCCAGAGCAGAGCGATGTCGCCGTTGTTGAGGTTCCAGCCGAACTCTTCAGCTGCTGCGTCGAGCTGCACATAACCCTGGGCGTAGCTGACGAGCTTGGAAGCGTACAGAGCCTGACGGACGTCGTCGATGAACTGATTCTTGTCGCCGTCGAACTTCACTTCCGGTCCGCTCAGCACCTTAGACGCTCGGACGCGGGCGTCCTTCTGACCGGAGAGGCAGCGGGCGTAGACAGCTTCGGTGATGAGGGTCGTCGGCACGCCGAGATCGAGAGCGTGCTGGCTCATCCACTTGCCGGTGCCTTTCTGCTTGGCGGTGTCGAGGATCATATCGACCAGATCGTTGCCGCTGTCCGGATCTTTAACGGTGAAGATGTCGCGGGTGATCTCGATGAGGTAGCTCTCGAGTTCGCCTTCGTTCCATTCTTTGAAGACCTGATACAGTTCCTGATTCGACAGGCCGAGGGTGTGCTTCAGGATGTAGTAGGCTTCGCAGATCAGCTGCATGTCGCCGTACTCGATGCCGTTGTGCACCATCTTCACGTAGTGGCCTGCTCCATCTTCGCCGACCCATTCGCAACACGGAATGTCGTTGTTCGGACCAACCTTGGCGGAGATCTTCTGGAAGATGTCCTTCACGAACGGCCAGGCTTCCTTATGGCCGCCGGGCATGATGCTCGGGCCCTTGAGAGCGCCTTCTTCGCCGCCGGAAACGCCGGTGCCGATGAAGCGGAGACCGGCTTCCGCCAGATCTTTGCTGCGACGGTTGGTGTCGGCGTATTCGGAGTTACCGCCATCGATAATGATGTCGCCCTTGTCGAGCAGCGGCTTGAGCTGTTCGATCACGGCATCGACCGGGCCGCCGGCTTTGACCATGATCATGACGCGACGCGGCGTCTGCAGATTCTTGACGAAGTCTTCGATCGAGTGATAACCGTCAATGCGATCGACGGTGCCGGAGTGAACCACATCTTCCGGACGATCCGGCAGACTGTTGACGAACTCATCGGTCGTCTCCGTGGTGCGGTTGTAGACGGCAACAGAGAATCCATTGTTCGCCATGTTCAGAACAAGGTTCTGGCCCATCACAGCCAGCCCGATCAAACCGATATCGTGTTTCATGAGTAAGGTCACTTCGCTAAAAGAAAACAGTGGATAGTCGCGATGACTTGGTCAGTAATAAACGCAGCTGTCGACGCTACAGCTTTCCGGGGACGACGTCTGCGATCCGATTCAGCATGAGCCGGCGGATGGAGTCGTAACCCCGATCATTCGGGTCTTCCAGGTTGTCGTAGTACCAGTAGCCGGGGTCTTCGGAATGGTAGAAGGATCGCCAGAACTGGGTGGAATGAATCCCGTGCCCCATGAACTCGTCGTAGATGTCCACGAGCGTGGTATCGCTCCGTTCTTCGCAGGTCGCTTCGATCACATCGTTGTACGCGCCATGCACAGCCCGGGCATCGGACCAGGCTGGCAAACCCGCATTCACAACATCGCCGATACCATCCGTCGGATCGTAGATATTCATCAGAAAAATGTGATAGCCACCCGGAAAGTGAGTGCCGATCTCATCCAGAATCTGCGTCAGCCGAACATCGAAGTTTTCGATCCACGGCTCGGCCTCTTCGATCGTCGCTCCATACATGGCTCCCTCACGCGGAGGAGTGCGTCCATACATGTGAATGACATCGTTCCCGCCGATCGAAGCGACGACGATGCCGTAGGTCTCCTCGGAATACGTCTCAAGTTTCGGCAGAAGGACATCGACCATCTCCAGCGATGTCGAACCCGACAGGGCGATGTTAATCCCCTCGATGTTCGGCAAGACCTTCGTGAGGGTGATTCCCTGCAGATCCTCGAATTCATCGTCAGGATTCTTCAGCAGCCGGGTGAAGAACGATTTCCCCGGAGATGCTCCGAATCCCGCCGTAATACTGTCGCCGAAGCCGAGCAGGACAACCGGACGTTCCGACCAGACTTCCTGATATTTTTCAACGGCGACCGCCGGACTGGCCGGGCCCGATCCAATCGGATGAGTCAGCCAGAAATAGACGTAGAAACCGGCGCCACTCGTCAGAATAAATCCGATGATGGCCAGCCAGAAAAGGCGTCGAGAAAATCGCTTTTTACGCGGTGCCTCTGTTCTGACCTCGTTTGCCGGCTCGATCATATTCTCACGGCTCCGATCACCCTTTTGTCACCGTAGCTGACCATGACTCACCGGCTGAAGCAGTCCCGTTTCGGAACTCCTGTTACTTCTTCCACGAGGGGTTCTCGGGGAGGAAGGTTTCGAACTCAGCGATGACCTTGTCCATGTAGGCACCGCGGTATTCACCCTTGAAGAACTTGTCGATGGCTTCGTTGTTGAAGCGTTCCCAGCTGTCTTCTTCTTTACCGGGGTTGATCGGGTAGAAGCAGGCACCGACGGCGAGAGCCGCTTTCATGTCGCCGGGGGCGTCGCCGACCATCAGCATCTTGTCGGCTTCGTAACCAAGCTTCTGAGCAGCGGTGAGGATTTCTGTCTTACTGCCGGCTTCCTGACCGCAAATTTCTTCAACCAGGCCAGCGATGCCATGCTCGTCCCACTCGGCTTCGAGAGCCGCGGTTGGCGTCGCGGAGCAGACGATGACGTCGGCCTTTTCGTTCAACTTCTCGAGAGCCGACTTCACGCCCGGGAACGGCGGAACGCCCTTGACCATATCAGCCACGGTGGCGTCCACTGCTGCGGACCATTCGTAGCAGAGCTTGAGATCGGCGTCGCCGGTCTTTTCGGCTTCCGGCTTGATGGTCTTGGTGCCGAGTTTGGTTTCGCGGCTGATCCAGTCACGCAGACCCTGCAGTTTCGGCAATTCGACGTTACGAGCCTTCACTTCCGGACGATCCTTCAGCATGTCGATCGCCAGCAGGTAGGACACGAAGCGGTTGGCACCGCGAGTCTTGGAATACAGGTTCGTGAAGGCGGCGGTTTCACGGGCGAACCGGGAAATCGGCTGCAGACCGAAGTACTTGATGAAGTTGGGAATGAAACATTCCTGGTGCTTGATCTCCATCGAGTCAAACGCACACCCATCGGAGTCGACACCGACGAGAAACTCATTGCTTTTGGAAAACGTAACTGCCATTGAATACAAGTCCGGTAATTGAGAATGAATTGTTGATATCCGAGGACGTCGCGGCTCGAATCGCGAATTAAGAGCGATCGGCCTGCGGGACGTACTTGTCCAGCTTCTGATCGGCGAAGATGGGCTTCATCCGAGCCAGACGGATGCGGCCGTCGATGACCGGAACGCTGACCCAGTTGTCGCCGATGAGCGGACGGGCGTACTTCACGAAGTCGTCGGTGACGTCGGTACCGCACGGAGTGATCCAGTCGGCCGGGAAGTGACGTTCGCTGTTGGCAACTTCCGGCAGCGGAGCCTTACCGTACTCGACGGTGTAGTTCTCGCGGTCGGCTCGCAGGATCGAAGCCATGAAGCCGTGCTCGCCGGCGGCTGCCAGCAGAGCGGCTTTCTGGCCGACATAATACGATTCGGCCAGGTCGACGTTCGAGGCGTGGACGATATCGTTCCGCTGATGGGTGCCCGAGACGTTGCAGCGAGCCTTGCCCTTCACCGGGAACGGCTTTTCGTTCAGAGCGTTCGTCAGCATCTGACCAACGGTGATTTTACTGGAAGACAGCATCGCGTGACCGAACGAGTCGCGAACGACGAATTCTTCCGGAATCTGCAGGCCTTCAATGTCGAGACCTTCGCTGACCACGACGATCGCACGGCCGCGTTCTTTGAGCATCTTGTTGACGTTCTCGCGGATTTCTTCGATGTTGACCTTCTTTTCGGCCAGGTAGATCTGCAGCGGCATTTCGCGATTCGGATCGGCCAGGCGGGCGGCAGCCGGGATGTAGCCGATTTTCCGGCCCATGGCCTGCAGAACGAGAACAGGGTCAGCCGGGCAGCTGCCGTTGTTTTCCTCGTTCGACATCTGAATGTAGTTGCTCCAGTAACGGGCAGTGGAGCCGTAACCGGGCGTGTGGTCGATCAGCTTGAACTCGCTGTCCCCGACATCGTTGTCGATCGTCTTCGGGCCGCCGATGCCGACGACATCGAGCCCGCGCTCGCGAGCGATGTTGGCCACCTTGTTGGCGGTATCCATCGAGTCGTTGCCGCCGATATAGACGAAGTAGCCGATGTTATGAGCCTTAAAGACATCGATAATGCGATCGAAGTCTTCGTTCTGCTTGTCCTTCAGCTTATAGCGACAGGTGCCGATCGATCCGGCAGCCGGAGTCGTGCGAAGCAGAGCGATTTCGTCCGGGCACTGGTCGCTCAAGTTGAGCAGTTCTTCCTTCAGCACCCCTTCAATGCCGTGCCAGCCCCCGTAAACGGTGCCGATTTCCGACATTTCCCGAGCGGTTTCGACAATTCCGCGGAGCGTGTTGTTGATGACCGGAGACGGCCCGCCCGACTGGGCGACGATCATATTCTTCGCCATGACAGTTTTTCTGCTATTGCTAAGAGGAAGAAGGTTGGGAACAGCCACCATTCATTGTGTCGCCGGAGAGGCGGCGACGAAAGCAGAACTGGTAAGACCAGTTAAGTGTGCGTAGTTTACTACACACTATCGACACATTCTGCAAGATTCAAGAGTGCCGAATGGCAAATCCCGCGAGAATTAAAGGCTCGTTTATATCCTCACGCATGAGGATTCCGGCGTGCCTGCTTACAGGCCCGAGACGTCCGGCAACACCAGCTCGGGATACCGGGACGATTTCGAGCCGGGAACGGGTTCGTTCTCGGGGCCATGGAACGTGAAGACGACCGAGTACTTGGTCTGATCCGAGAAATTCCGGGTCGCCGCATGGAACGTGCGGGCATGAAACAGCAGCAGATCACCCGGTGCGAGTTCGACGAATTGCACCGTCTCAAACAGCGGTACGTTCTCGGGATGTTCGCTGTCGAGGAACTGCTGCTCGTCGAGCCGATCCTTGCCGATATCCATTCGATGCGAGCCGGGAATGACCTTCAGGCAGCCGTTTTCGGGACGTTCTTCTCCCAGCGCCAGCCAGGTGTTGACCAGCTCACCCGACTGAAAGCTCCAGAAGCGGGTATCGCGATGCCAGCCTGTTTCACTGCTGAAACGCGGGTGTTTGGTCATCACACAGTTGTGATGTGCCATTGGGCAATAGACGGGAGTCCCGAGCAATTGCTGCAGACAGCTGACGAGCGGCGGATAACTGAGCCATTCCTGAAACACGGGGTCTCGGGACAGTGCCTGCCGCAGCCGACGCACCGTGCGGCCGCCGGGAGCCTCGCGTGATTCGGGCGAGCCGGGGTATTGCACGTCGGCTTCGTATTCTATCGGCTCCCGCAACGCCGCGACGTCTCTGCGGGTCACTTCCATCATTCGCTCGCGCCACTCCGGCGGGACGAAGCCGCGCAGAACTGCATACCCGTCGCGTTCGAATTCGGTGGCGATGTCACTGAGGGCGGCGGTTGTGCGAGTAGTCAATCATTGACTCCTTGAGGGCGGTTGCACGGTCTGAAGTAGCGTCATTATTACTGAATTCAACAAAAGGGAAACTGAATTCCCCTTGGCGTTTGTATCAATTCCGTTTAAAGTAAGATCAGGCGGCGCTATTATGTGATGTTCGTATTCCGCGGGCAGCCGCGATGCCGCGACAGCTTGTCGGTCACGCCGGCCGATGTCATTTTCTGGATTCCGTCCGTCGGTTTCCAGGTCTTTCCCCGGCAGTATTCCGGGCTAAGATTCCCCCGTTGACGATGTCAACATTCCAGATGAAAGGACAGGCAGTTTATGGCCAAAGAGGAGGCCATTGAGGTCGAAGGAACCGTTGTGGAAGCTCTGGCCAACACGCAGTTTCGCGTGGAGCTGGAGAACGGCCACCTTGTCATGGCGCACGTCGCCGGCAAGATGCGTAAGCACTTCATTCGTATTGTTCCGGGAGATAAGGTTGTCGTCGAGGTTTCTCCGTACGACCTGAACCGGGGCCGCATCACGTTCCGGGAACGCTAGGCCGTTTCGGCCTTCGTGCAGTCGCATGGGCATTGAATGCCCATCTCCGTCGGGTTTGCTCCTGCGAATGCGGACTCTCAATTGCGGTTGCGCTTACGATTCCCCTTGAACGTCTTCCCTGCTGACATCTGCTGCTGAAAGCAGGTTCGCTGTCATGACCTCATCTGTCGACACCCCGGCTGACTCGTCCGAGCCGGCGGTCCTGCTTTTCACCGATGGAGCCTGCAAAGGCAATCCGGGTCGCGGCGGCTGGGCGTATATTCTTCGACATGTGCCCACCGGCCAGGAGCGCGAAGCCTCCGGCGGCGCGGCCGTCACGACGAACAATCAGATGGAACTGCAGGCCGTCATCGAAGGGCTTGAAGCGCTCACGCGGCCCGTTTTCGTGGAGGTTGTTACCGACAGCCAGTACGTGGCCAAGGGCTGTTCCGAGTGGCTGGCCGGCTGGAAGAAGAACGGCTGGAAACGGAAAGAAAAAGGCCGCCTGAAGCCGATCAAGAACGAAGAGCACTGGCGTAAGCTCGATGCCCTGCTCAACAAACACAAGGTCAAGCTGACCTGGGTCCGCGGCCACGTCGGCCACCCCGAGAACGAACGCTGCGACCAGCTCGCCGTCGCCGCCGCCGAGGCCATCGGACAGGAATAGCCGACTCCTTCCGGGGGGAACGCGCTGAGTTCCACCGCTGGATCACGAAGCAGTCGGAGGCCCGTCTCGACGTGCCCGAGGGATGCCCCGGACGCGTGCGTATGAGCCAAGCGTTGTGGAGGGCACCCCCAATGATCTACGCCACGTCGCCATCATCCACCTCAGCAGACTTTACTGCTGATCGTCGCTCGTCGATGTCGCAGTTCCCGATCGCGGAAATTTGCGGTCTTTGCGGAGTTGGTATTGTTTATTGCGGCAGTAAACTATGCTGAAGGGCTGAACGTTCACCTTCTAAACTGAAGACAGGAGACTAAGCACATGGTGAAACACACTCTCTTTGCATTCGCACTGTTCGCTGCCTCGCTGATGGCACTCCCCTCCTCCGTTTCCGCGGCCGATGAGCACGCTCATGCGGAAGGCGCGCCTCCGATGCCGACCGAAGCGGTTGCCGTTCTCGCTCCGACCGAAGGCAATAAGGTCAAGGGCCTGATCATGCTCAGCAAGAAGGACGGCTACGTCCATGTCTGGGGAGAAGTTCACGGACTGACCCCGGGTGAGCACGGCTTCCACATCCATGAGTTCGGCGATCTCCGCAAGCCGGACGGCACCTCGGCCGGCGGCCACTTCAATCCGGAAGGGCACGATCACGGCGGCCCCGGAGATGAAAAGCACCACGCCGGAGACCTGGGAAACATCACCGCTGGTGACGATGGTGTCGCCAAAGTCGACATCAAAGCCAAAGGCCTGCATCTGCACTTCGCCGTCGGTCGCTCGATCGTCGTGCATGCCGGCAAAGACGACCTGAAGAGCCAGCCTTCGGGGGACGCCGGTCCTCGCGTCGCTGTCGGAGTCATCGGCATCGCTCAGTCGAAATAAGCTGAGTCGCTGATCCCCGAACCAAGCAAGACCCTTTCCGAATCACTCGAATCGGAAAGGGTCTTTTTGTGCGCCATGAAAGCCTGAAATCATGCGGAACAAATAAGAAAGCCTCGATCTGTCTGTTCGGTTCCGATATAGTCAAGGCAAGCACTCCCGCCTGACTCTCCGGAACTGCCTCCCGGTTCGAGGATTTCCCACGATGCGTATTTCTGTCTGTCTGATGCTCTGTCTGCTCGCGCTGCCGCTGTCGTGGTGCGCCGCTTCCGAAGAACAGAACGCCGCTCAGATCGAGTTCTTCGAGAAACACGTACGTCCGCTGCTCGTAGAACGCTGTCAGTCGTGCCATGGCGTCGACGAACAGGAAGGCAGCCTCCGGCTCGATTCCCGTCACGGTCTGCTTGAAGGGGGCGACACCGGTCCGGCGATCGTTCCTGGAAAACCGGAGGAGAGCGAACTTGTTCTGGCCATCAGTTACGATCCTGACGGCTACCAGATGCCGCCGGATGGCAAACTGTCCGACGAAGAAATCGGCATTCTGAAGCAGTGGATCGCGAACGGAGCCATCTGGCCGGGCGGCGACGAACCAGTCGAAGCCGCGAAGGAAGGATTCGATCCCTCCTCGCCCGATCACTGGTCGCTCTATCCGCCGAAGATGCCGGAGGTTCCCCCAGCAAGTCAGCCGGAGTGGAGCCAGCATCCGATCGATGCGTTTGTTCTGCGGAAGCTTGAGGAAGCGGACCTGTCCCCTTCCGAGCCGACGAGCCGGGAACTGCTGCTGCGTCGTGCGACCTTCGATCTGACCGGACTTCCGCCGACCGCCGAGCAGCGGGAACGATTTCTCAACAGCGACGATCCGCAGGCATACGAAGAACTGATCGCCGAACTGCTGGCCTCGCCCCGCTATGGCGAACACTGGGGCCGCCACTGGCTCGATCTGGTCCGATACGCCGAGACGATGGGTCACGAATTTGACTATCTCATCAACGATGCCTGGCGGTATCGCGACTATGTCATTCGGGCTCTCAATGACGACATCCCGTACGATCAGTTTGCCCGGGAACACATTGCCGGCGACCTGCTGGCGGAACCACGGTTCAACTCGGAAACAGGGCTGAATGAGTCGATTCTTGCCACCGGCTTTTACTGGTTTGGACAGGCCAAACATTCGCCCGTCGACATCCGAGCCGAGCAGTGCGATCTGTTCGACAATCAGATTGACGTGCTGACGAAAACCTTCCTCGGCCTGACGGTCGCCTGTGCCCGCTGTCACGATCACAAGTTCGATCCGATTCCGACGCGCGACTACTACGCGATGGCAGGAATCCTGGAAAGCTCCCGCCGGAGTTATGTCGACCTTCGCGATGCCGCGGCGCTGGATGCGACGGTCGAACGCATGCTTCAGTTGAAAGACGATCACAAAGCCAAAGTCCTTGATCACGCAATCACTCAACTCCGCAACACCACGCCGGCGGATCTGGAAGGCTTCGCGATCGCCGATCCGGCCGCCAAAGATTTGTCGCAGCCGTGGACCGTCTGGAAGCGGCTCGCCTCACTGAACGACGGCAAGCAATTCAACAATGCCAGGGAGAAACTGCTTCGACAGTTGCGGCAACACAACGCTGCCTGTGCTGATTACGAGAAGCAGTCGACCGTTTACGAAAACTTTCAAGCCGGAATTCCGACCTCGTGGATTCCGCAGGGGCAATCGTTCGCGGCGACCGGGGATCGCGTCGACTTCCTGTTTTCGGCCGACCCATGGCATCCGCTGGAGCGAATCGTGCCGCGGCATCAGGTCCACTCCGGGACGGCGAGCGGCATGACTTATGGTGTGTTGCGGACGCCGACGTTTGTCATCGACAAACCGTTCATCGATTACCATGTTTCACGAACCAACGGGAACCGTTTGACTGAAGTTCGGCACGACGGCCGGCTCAAGGATGGCCAGATCCATCTGATCATCGACTGTTTCCAGCAGGCTCGCGCGCCAATCTATGGTCAACTTTCGTTGAAGATCGAGGCCAGCGGAAAGCCGCACTGGAAACGGCAGGACGTTTCCAAGTGGATCGGCCACCGGGCCTACATTGAGTTCATGGACGAAGACCGCGGTCACCTTGCCGTCAACGAAGTCCGCTTCTCCGAGGGCCAGCAACCGGCCTCTCCTGCACATGAAAAGCTGATCGCCCTGCTCGACAATCCGGCGATCGATTCCCCCGCCACGTTCCGTGCTGCATTCGCGGAACTCGTTTCGAACAGCCTCGAAGACGTGCGGACGATGGAAACGGGCGGCCGTCAGCCGGACGAACTGGCAATCGACCTAGTCAACGGACTTCTCGATCAGCAGCAGACCGGCGACATGACGCAGCCACGACCGGAATGGCTTGATGCCCTCTACGTCGAACGGACTTCGCTGGAGAAACAGCTCGAAACGCCAGTTCTCGGCATTGCCATGGTCGATGGCAGTCCGATCGATTCTCCGCTGTTGATTCGGGGCAATCCCGGCAAACCGTCCGACGAAGTCCCTCGGCAGTTTCTCAGCGTCCTCGGCAGCACACCGGAAGATATCCCGGCTGACCAGAGCGGGCGACTGCAACTGGCCGAAGCGATCACCTCGCCGGAGAACCCGCTGTTTGATCGGGTAATTGTGAACCGCATCTGGAAGCATCATTTCGGACGGGGTCTGGTTCCAACGCCGGACGATTTCGGACGAATGGGCACGCCCCCGTCGCATCCGGAACTGCTCGACTGGCTGGCGATTCGATTCCGCGAGAATGGGCGTTCGCTGAAATGGCTGCACCGCGAACTGATGACGACCGCCACCTATCAGATGAGCAGCGACATTCGCCCGGACTGTCAGGAAGCCGATCCCCAGAACGTGCTTCTGCATCGCATGCCGGTGCGTCGTCTCGGAGCCGAAGCGATTCGCGATTCGATGCTCGCCGTCGCCGGAACGCTCGACGAAACGCAGTTCGGCCCTCCCGTTCCGACCTACCTGACGCCGTTCATGCAGGGGCGAGGACGTCCGAAAGCGTCGGGCCCTCTGAACGGAAATAACCGCCGCAGTATTTATCTCGAAGTCCGACGGAACTTCCTTTCGCCGATGTTCCTGGCTTTTGACTATCCACTTCCGTTGACCACCACCGGACGTCGCAGCGTCTCGAACGTGCCCGCTCAGGCTCTGGTCATGATGAACAACGACTTCGCCTGGCTGCAGGCCGACCTGTGGGCCACGCACATCCTCAGCCAGTCGGAACTCTCGATCGAAGAGCGGATCACGCAGTTGTACCTGACGGCCTACAGCCGTAAGCCAACCGAGGTTGAGGTGACCACTGGCCGGGAATTCCTCAACGGAGAACTGGCCGCCGGCCGAGCCGAGCGGGAAGTCTGGCAGGACTATTGCCAGGTTCTGATGAACGCCAAGGAGTTCATGTTCATTCGATAGACGGTATTCAACGGGTGCCACTGGCTCTGCCAGTGATTTGAAACCGGACGAAAAACATTCATATGCACTGGCAGAGCCAGTGCCACACGAAAACGACCAAACATAAAATCGGGTGCCATGCCCCCACTCGCGTGGGCATGCCCTGGAACGCACAACTGCTGGAAGACGCCTGCGGCTATCCCAGCCTACGAATCGAAGCAAGTTGAGGTGTTGAGATGAGATTTCGATCAGCGATGCCGCGACGGGAGTTTCTGCAGAAGTCGGCCAACGGCTTCGGGGCGGCGGCTCTAAGTGCGCTCATGAGTGATGCCTTTGCCGCCGGCGATTTACGGAGGACCGGAACGCATCACACGCCGCGAGCAAAGAGTGTGATCTTTCTCTACATGGACGGCGGCGTTTCGCAGGTCGATTCTTACGACCCGAAGCCGCTGCTCGAGAAGGAACACGGCAACCCGATCAAAGCGAAAGTTCAGGCGACGCAGTTCGACAACATCGGTAAGGTGCTGAAGTCGCCCTGGAAGTTCCGCAACTACGGCGAATGTGGCCTGCCGGTCAGCGAGCTGTTTCCGCACACCGCCGAATGCATCGATGACCTCTGCATCATCCGCTCGATGACCTCGGCCTTCCCCGAACACACGAACGCGAACTACTTCCTGCATACCGGCCATGGCCTGCAGGGACGCCCCAGCATGGGTGCGTGGACCTGCTACGGCCTCGGCACCGAATCGCAGAACCTGCCCGGCTTCATCGTTCTGAATGGCGGACTGATTCCCCCCGGCGGGCTCGACTGCTTTCACAATGGTTTCCTGCCGGCGACCTACCAGGGATCGCTCTTCAAGCAGGGTTCGGAACCGGTCGCAGATATCGTGCCGCGTGAAAAATCATCGGATCGACAGCAGCGGAAGATGGCTCTGATGCGGCAGCTCGACAAAACGCTGCTGCAACAAACCGGTCCCCACGATGCGATTGAATCGGCCATTGCCAATTACGAACTTGCCTATCGCATGCAGACGTCCGTCCCCGGCCTGATGGACATCACCGGCGAGTCGAAGGAGACGCAGGAACTCTACGGAATGACAGCCGAGTTCCCGCAGACGCGGACGTACGCGCACCAATGCCTCGTTGCCCGCCGGCTGGTGGAACGCGGGGTGCGATTTGTCGAGTTGACCTGCCCGGCTGTTCGTGGCGACCGCTGGGACCAGCATTCCAATCTGAAGGATGGGCACGAGAACAACGCCCGCGCGGTCGATCAGCCGATCGCCGCTCTGCTGAAGGATCTGAATCAACGCGGCATGCTCGATGAGACGCTCGTTATCTGGGCCGGCGAATTCGGCCGCACGCCGATGGCCCAGGGCACGAATGGCCGCGACCACAACCCGTCCGGCTTCACCGTCTGGATGGCCGGCGGCGGCGTAAAAGGGGGCATGGCCTATGGGGCGACCGATGAATACGGCTACTACGCGATCGAAAACAAACTGCAGATTCATGATCTGCATGCGACCATGCTGCATCTGCTCGGCGTCGACCACGAACGCCTCACCGTCCGCCACAGCAGCCGGGACATGCGTCTGACCGACGTCCACGGCAAAGTCGTGCATGAGATTATCAGTTAGATGTTGCGACTTTCGCACAGGGTGCCATGCTTGCATCGCATCGAAGATGCAGGGCAAGCATGCCGGTGGACTTTGCTTGCAGGTTGGGGTGGGATGGACCTTCCATGACTCGACTCGTTTCTTTTCGTCGTTTGACGACAGTCCCTCATCATCTCTTGAAGTCGCTGGCGGTTCGGGCATCCGGAACTTGATTTCTCGCGAATGCTGAAGACAAGCCTCTTGCTGCACTGTCTGGTTCTCGCCCGTCGACCGAGTGCTCACTAAAATGTCGGCATGGACGATGTCATTTATCTCGATCATGCCGCCACGAGTGCCCCGAAGCCGGAGCGTGTTGCTGCGCGGATTGCCCGGTATCTTCAGGAGGAAGGGATTTCGGCTGGTCGCGGGAGTTATCGCCGAGCCGTCGCGATCGGGCAGGAAATTGAAGCCGGGCGGAAGAAGCTGGCCTCACTGATTCATGCAGAATCGGCGGATCGCGTGGTTTTCACGACGAGTGGCACCGAAGCGCTCAACCTTGCCCTCGGTTGTCTCGGGGATGAGCCTGCTCACGTGATTGTCACGAGCTGGGAGCACAACTCGGTGCTGCGACCTCTGGCTGCTGCTGTGGATCGCGGAGTGACCGTCACTGAAGTGGAGCCGCGACCGGACGGGCGAATTGATCCCGACGATGTTCGAGCGGCGATCACGTCGGAGACGAAGCTGATCTGCTGCGTGCATGCTTCCAATGTCACGGGCGTGATTCAGCCGGTGCGAGAGATCTGCCAGCTGGCAACCGAACACCGAATCCTCTCATTGATCGACGCCGCTCAAACGGTCGGCCATCTGCCGATCGATGTGCAGGATATGGGCTGCAGCCTGCTGGCCGCTCCGTGCCACAAAGGCTTGCTCGCTCCGCTCGGGACCGGATTTCTCTACATGCAGCCGGGGCATGAAGACCAGATTCCTCCCCTGCAGTTCGGCGGGACCGGCACGCAGAGTGAGCAGGCAGTCCAGCCGACGGAGTTACCGTATCGGTATGAATCGGGCAGCAGAAATGTTCCCGGACTGATCGGTCTGGCGGCCTCTCTGGAAGCGATGTCGCGGGAGTCGATTGCAGAGGACGCGAACCATCAGCGTGAGTTGATGTCCTTCTGTCTGGAACGGCTTCAGGAGATTCCGGGCATCACGGTCTATCTGCCGGAGGTTCCGCGCGAACAACGGGTCGGCGTGCTCAGTCTGAATGTCGACGGGCAGGATCCGCGGGTTGTGGGCACGATTCTGGATGAGTACTTCCAGATCGAAGTCCGGACCGGGTTTCATTGTGCCCCGCAGGCTCATCGATGGCTGGGAACAGCCGAGCTGGGGGGAACGGTGCGGGTCAGCTTCGGCAGCACGACCACCCGGGAACAGGTTGAGAAACTGGCGGAGGCTCTGCAGCAGATCGCCGGCTCGTTTTGAGGGCCAGCCAGGTTCGCGCCGGTTGAATTTGATACGTCGACGAACCAGTGGTGACAGCCGGGCGGGTGTCTGCCATAATCCGGGCTCACTGCTGCCCGCGGGGGCGGCTGTTTTTCTTTCCGTCTGCTCACCAGTTGAAATTGTATCATGCTCGATCTGCAGTTTATCTGTGATGAACTCGACCAGGTTCGCCAGAATTGTGAAAACCGTGGCATCCAGGTCGACCTCGATGCCCTGATCGCTCTTCGCGATCAGCGTCGCGAACTGATCACCACCGGAGACAAACTGCGTTCCGAACAGAAGGAAGTCTCCGGCCGCATTCCCAAGGCCTCCAAAGACGAGAAGCCGCAGCTGATCGCTCAGGGAAAGGAACTCCGCGAGCAGGTCGGCAAGGTCGAAGAACAGCAGAAAGAAGTCGAGCAGAAGCTGCGGGACATCCAGTCGCAGATTCCGAACATGACCCATCCCGACTCCCCCGTCGGTCGCAGCGAGGATGACTCGGTCACGGTTCGCGAAGTCGGTGAGAAGCCCAACTTCGACTTCAAGCCGCTCGATCACGTCGACCTCGCCGAGAAACTCGATCTGCTCGATCTGAACGCAGGCGGCAAAGTCGCCGGGCACGGCTTCTACTTCCTGAAAAACGAAGGCGTTCTGCTCGAACTGGCTCTGGTGCAATACGCCGTCGAGAAGCTGCTGGCCGAGGGTTTCACCATTATGACGACGCCCGACCTGGCCCGCGATGAGGTGCTGGAAGGGATCGGCTTTAATCCCCGCGGCAATGAGGCTCAGATTTATTCGGTCGAGAATTCCGATCTGAATCTGGTCGCCACGGCTGAGATCACGCTGGGTGGAATGCTGAAAGATGAAGTCGTCGACATTGAATCCCTGCCGATCAAAGTCGCCGGAATTTCCCATTGCTTCCGGACCGAAGCCGGGGCACACGGACGGGCGACGCGCGGCATCTACCGCGTGCACCAGTTTACGAAGGTCGAAATCTTCGGGTTCGCTGCTCCCGATACAAAGCTGTCGGATGAGTTCCATCAGCAGATCCTGAAGATCGAAGAAGAGATCTTTCAGGGACTGGGGATTCCGTACCGCGTCCTCGATATTGCCACGGGAGACATGGGCGGTCCGGCGTATCGCAAGTACGACCTCGAAGCCTGGATGCCGGGACGGGGAGAAGCTGGCGAATATGGCGAAGTGACGAGCTGCTCAAACTGCACAGACTACCAGTCTCGCCGTCTGAATATCCGCTGCAAGACGCCGGGGACCAAAGGGACCCAGTTCGTGCACACGCTGAACGGAACGGCCGTCGCCGTGACGCGGGCTCTGATTGCACTGCTTGAGAACAACCAGCAGGCCGATGGCAGCGTCGTCGTGCCGGAAGTCCTGCGAAAATGGGTCGGAAAAGACCGCATCGAGCCCCGCTGAAAATCGCTTTGCCTGAATGAGCGGCGATCCGCTATAATCCGCCGCGCATTCAGCCAGAGAGCTTTGTTCAGTGCACTAAAGTCCTCTACCGCAGGGCTTTAGGAAGAAACTCCTGGCGAAATCGCGTCAACGCGGCGAACACTAATTTACAACGCATTTGTAGCCGCTTATCATTCTATATCGCGTCTACAGTGGCTGAGACACGTCGATTCCGACGGAGTCCGCACATTGTCAAGTCGTGCTGATTGATCGGTCTGTGTGCTTACTCAGGGAGATTCGATGGCACCCGGCATGCTGGAACAGACGAAAACGGAAGCGATGACGCTGATACGCCAGCGTCAGTATGCGGAAGCGCTGGAGGTGCTTGAAGCGGTGAGCGGCCTGCCTGCTCACGAGATGCTCGACGTCCTCGAAATGCGTGCGATGTGCTACTTTCGCACGAAAGACTTCGCGCAGGCGTGTGCCTGTTATCAGCAGATCGCGGACGAAAACCCCACGAGCTCCAAGCCGCTGACGAATCTGGGGGCGGTTTATAACCGACTCAAGCAGTATCCGCAGGCGGTTTCCGTCCTCCGCAAAGCCATTCAGCGGGACAAGCAGAACTTCGATGCCTACTACAATCTGGGCTTTGCACATCGCCACGCGGGACATCCTGAACTAGCCGTCCCGGCTTATAAAGAGGCGATCAAGCTGAATCCCCAGTTCGATCAGGCGCACCTCAATCTGGCGAACGCCTACCTCGACCTGAATAACAATCGGCTGGCCATTGCCCATTATCAGGCGGCTCTGGCGATTAATCCCGAACTCGAAGCAGCGACCCGCGGCCTGAAGAAGGCTCAGGAACGGGAAATCAGCTCGACGTCGAACCAGAACCCCTTCGGGCGACTCGTCGATGTGACCCAGCTGTCTCATAAGAAATGCTCGACTGCGATGCGGCAGTTATCGGAAGCCGACCGGAAAGCAGATCGTGAAGACGTCCAGAAGCTGACCAAAGCCTGTCGGAACGCTGCCCGGCACGTTTCGGAAGAGATTCGCGAAAAGATGGAGCCGGCGCTACTCGCGTTGACGCGATCATTAATTGACGGCGAGAACCGCCCCGATCTCATCGCCCAGAACTACGAGCAGTTCCGCGCTCAAATTCCCCGTTTCGACGAAGGGCGTCGTTACCTCAAGCGATCGGTCCTCGAACTGCGGGGACACGAAGAGATGATGAACACACCCGATCTCAGTGAACTCTGAATCTATTGCTCCATAAACGAAACGGTCTGATCTGTCAGGAAGTCCGATCCGGGCCGTTCGGGAGAACCGGAAAGTTACACTCATGCATGGTCATGGACGACGTGCTCGCGCAGCCGGCTGGCTGCTGCTTCTGCTTTGTACCAGCACCCTTCCGGTAGCCGCCGCGGAGAAACCGGCTGCTCCTCCGCTGACGCCCGAAGAGATCGTGCTTCAGGATGATGCGACGCTGCACGATGTCTCGTTCGTCGGGCCGTCGCTCGGCTTCGCGGTCGGAACGCGCGGAACCGTTCGTAAGACAACCGATGGGGGCCAGACGTGGGAACTGCTGCCCACGCCGGTGGCGTGCGACTGGAAAGCGGTCCAGTTTCTGACCGACCGCATCGGCTGGATCGCCGGCGGAGCAATTGCCGCCGACGGGCGCACCACACAGGGCTGCGTACTCGCCACCCGCGATGGCGGCGAGTCCTGGACCATCCAGGCGCCCATCGATCTTGGTTACATTCAGCATCTGCAGTTCTTCGATCTCAGTCACGGCATCATCTGTGGCGAACCCTCCCCCCAGAATCCTTCGGGCATCTGGCGAACAGCGGATGGTGGCAAGTCCTGGCGGGGGGTGACGCATCCGCGGCAGTTTCGCTGGCTGGCCGGAAGTTTTACCGATCACGACAGCGGAGTGCTGGTGGGCGAACAGGGGCGGGTCGCGTTGTTCGGTGGCAATCAGCTGTTTCTCGATCCCGGCATCAACTGGGGGCATAAAGCCATTCGATCCGTCGCCGTGGACGACTCAGCCCGTGGCTGGCTGGTTGGTCAGGGCGGTCTGATTCGCTTCTCCCCCGGAGGAGCCGCATGGCAGGACCCGCCGCGTGAGATCCCTGAAGAACTCCAGCGAATCATGGACTTCCACGATGTTGCCTTTCGGGGCGATTCGGTTTGGATGGTTGGGCATCCCGGCAGCGCGATTTTGAAATCCAACGATGGCGGCCAGACCTGGCAAATGGTGCCGACTCCCTCGACCGTCCCCTTGAATGCCATCACCTTTGTCGATGATTCCCATGGCTACGCCGTGGGGGAACTCGGAACGATCGTCAAGACGACCGATGGCGGCAACAGCTGGCAACTGGCCGGTGGCCCCTCCCGTCGGCTGGCCCTGCTTCAATTCGCGACCGTCCCCGATGAAGCGTCGTTCAGTCTCATTGCCCGTTACAGCGGACATCACGGTTATCGGACCGGAATCGTGGCCCTGTCGCCCGGCGAGCAGGACAGTGCCCCCGAAGCGGTTGCTCAGTCATTGAGGCTCGAGGCGGCGACACAGATCTCCGCGGGAAACTCGAGTCTGACCGGATGGACCCTCCCCCTCGATTTGCCGGAACTGCGAGGCAATCAACAGCAGTTGATCGCCCGCTGGAACCAGGCAACCGATGGTCAACTTTCCGAACAGGTCCTGATTCACCTCGTTCGCGATCTGAGAACGTATCGTCCAACCGTGGTCGTTATCGACGCTCCGGTTGACGGAGACCAGGCGGGCCTGATGATGCAGCAGGCTCTGGAGAACGCGATCCGCATGGCGGGCGATTCGACGGCCGTGCCTCAACTCAAGACAATGACCGGCCTCGATCCGTGGCCCGTCGCGCGCGTCGTCCTCCGTAATCGGGCTGGCCAGGGGGGCGATGTCGTGCTGGATAACAGCCAGTACTTACCGCGATTGAAGCAATCGGTCCGCTCGGCAGCCGTGCCGGCGTTCCGCATGACGTCGGGACCGGAAGCACTGCCGCCGATGTTCGAAAGCTACAAGGTTTCCAGCATGACGCCGGTGCCTCAGAATCTGCGGATGCAGGATCTGTTTACCGGAATCGTGCTCGGGCCGGGCAGCGATGCCCGACGGGTGCAGCTCCCGACCGACGAAACCGACCGGCGTGGGGAAGAAGTGGCGCGTCGCCAGCGAAACCTGCATGCTTATGTGAAGAAGAATCTTTCCGAAGAGCAGACGGCTGCCCAGACCGTCGCTCAGCTGAATGACTTCGTCCGAGGGATGACGCCGCAACAGGCCACGACGCAACTCTACGAGCTCGCCTGCGAGTATCGCACGAACCATGACTGGGATTACTGCGAGGCGGTGCTGTCCCGAATCGTCGAGGATTACCCGGCTCAACCGCTGGCCGGCACCGCAGCCCGGGAGCTGATCCAACTCTGGAGTTCCCGGGAGATGCGACAGCTCCGTCTGCAGGGCCGCGGAGCGGGAAAACTGCAAAACGAATTTCAGGCGTCCAGCCCGTTCGGCAACACAACAGGCGTTGAACAGGTCGCCGGACAGGAGTTCGATGACTCATTGCCCCCGGTGACGCCGGCCGTCACCACTTCGGAAGTTACCGCTTCGATTTCCAGCGGCAGTCGACAGGAAAAGTCGGCCTGGGAGACGACCTGGAGGAAGCGGGCCCTTGCCCTTTACGAATTCCTGAAAGCCGATCATCCCCAGGTCGCGGCGACTGCGGAGGTGCAGTTCTCACTGGCCGCCCTGCTTCGTGAACAGGGAGCCGATCGAGCTGCGAACGAATTATACGGTCATTTTCTGCTCGGCCAGGAACTCGATGAGCGGCAGATTCGCAATCCGCGACTTCGCATCGCCGAAGGGGAATTCTGGCTGCAGAGTCAGGATGGTCTGCCGCCGGGGACGTTCAGCCTTTGCCTGAATGCGAAATCTCCCCCGCGATTGAATGGCGAAATCTCCGAAGAATGCTGGGCCACCGCGGAGGAACTGCGTCTCAAAACGACAGTCGGCCAGCCTTCGCTGATGAACGCATCTGTTGAAGAAACACCGATCGTCCTCTGCACTTTCGACGAGGAATACTTCTATCTGGCAGGGCGATTCCCGCGGCGTCCGAATCTTCCAGCCGATTTGCCGAGCCGAGGGGGACGTCATTATGATGCCGATTTGAGCGGCTACGACCGGCTACAGTTTTCAATCGATGTCGATCGAGACTACCAGACGGCGTATGTGTTCGAGGTCGATCAGCGAGGTTACACGAGGGACCGTTGTGGGCAGGACGAAAGTTGGAATCCAGAATGGTACGTGGCCTGCGATGGAGATCAGGAGAGCTGGCAGGTTGAAATCGCAATTCCACGAGCTCAACTCGAACCCCCGGGACGAGAGCGAAATCCCGTCTGGGCCGTTTCACTCTCCCGAATTCTTCCCGGTGAAGCGGTTCAGAGCTGGAACGGACAGACCACCGCGGAGCCTCAGTTCGGAGCGATCGGACTGCTGCGCCTGCAGACGCCGTAACGCCGGCGACAAACTGCGGAGGGGCGTTCGATGAGCACGTCCCGCTTGCCGCAGAAGCGCTATCTCATTGGCCTCGACGAAGCCGGCTATGGCCCCAAACTGGGGCCTTTGGTCATCGGAGCGACGCTCTGGTCGGTTCCGCCCCGCATGCCGGTCGACACACTCTGGGAGAAACTGGACGAGGTCCTGACCAATCAGCCTCGCCGCGAGGATTCCCGACTGCATGTCGGAGACTCGAAAGACGTCTATTCGTCCAGCCGTGGACTGGCGGCTCTGGAACGCTCGGTCATGAGTCTGTTCCGGACGCTCGATATTTGTGAAGACGCGGCAGAGCAACTCGGCTTCAGCAGACTTCTCTGCGATCTTCTCGGCGGGACCTTACCAAACGCCTTCGACCGACAACCCTGGTATCAGTGTGAAGATTTCAGTCTCCCGCTGGCGGCCGATAGATCCGACATTTCCCTGGCATCGTCGACCCTTCTGCGCGGGTTCACTCAGTCTCGGGTCCGGCTCGAAGCCGTTCGCGTGCGAATTGTCTGCCCCGAGGTCTTCAACGAGCTAACCGTGAAGTACGGTAACAAGAGCGAAGTTCTGACTCGCGAAACCCTGGCCCTGCTGCAGAACGTCTGGCCGAAAGACGAAGCTCGAGTCGAAGTCATGGCCGACAAGCATGGGGGACGAAACCGGTATCTTCCGTACCTGACCGAAGCGTTCCCGGACCACTTTTTCATGACCGAAGCAGAGTCGCAGAAGTTGAGCCGGTATCGGTGTCAGAACATATCGCTGTCGTTCTCTGTTAACAGCGAACGGTTTCTTCCGGTCGCCGCGGCGTCCATGATGGCTAAATACGTGCGGGAACTCTGCATGGAACAGTTCAATCGCTACTGGGCCGAGCATTGCCCGACAGTGAAGGCCACCCGCGGCTACCCCGTCGACGCGAGCCGCTTCCGAGGCGAGATTAACGACACGTGGCAGGCCATGAACCTCCCGGAAGCGATCCTCTGGCGCAATCGGTGAGATGAACCACCTCCACCCCAGCTGATACGCTGCCTCACTCCCTTCTTAACCCGAAGCGTGAGCGAGGGCCAGATCGACGGCGCCCTCGCTTGCTTCGGGTTGGGATTTCCTCTGCAATGCGGAACACACTCCACACCAGTGGACCCACGTAAGGTCCGCTGTGCGGACGCGGATTGCGTGTTCTTCGAAGCAATCAGGTGTCATTGTTTCGAAAAGCGGCGGCACCTCCTAATAAGCTCCCAGGCGGGCAATATCCATCGCTAACACCGATGCCAGGAGCCTTGGTCTGCGGAGGGTGCCACTGCTGGCTTGCCCAGCAGTGCGATTTCATGACAACTGACTCTTGCCTATTGTCGCGAAGAGAGCCAATCGGGCATCGTGGCGACGTTGATGGGGAGCGCAGAAGTTGATCTGGTGCGTCAAGACGCACCCTACTCTGTCGTCCCTGCTCTTTCGTGACCGGATGCGTAACCAAGGTCCAGAACGGCGGCGCCCTCGCTCACGCTTCGGGTTGGGATTTCCTCTGCAACACGACAACCACTCTACCGAAGTAGACCCTGGTAGGGTCCGCTGTGCGGACGCGGTGACCGGGTGGAACGCAGAACAGAGCTTCGTTGCTCCCCAGCACTTCTTAGATCGATGACACTGGACTACTTTAGAGAACACACAACACGCGTCCGCATCGCGGACTCTACTCTTCTCCGGAACGAATCGCAGCGGGGGCCTTCCGTTTTTCGATTAGCGGCTCTGAATGAGCAGCAGGCCACCAAGGAGCATGAGGCAGCCGAGGATTCGCGGAAGAGACACCGGAATGACCGGGACGCCGAGAATGCCGAAGTGATCGATAATGATCGCCATGAACAGTTGCCCGACCACGGTCGCTGCCAGCACATTGGCCGGGCCAATCTTTGGCGTCACAACCAGAACCGTGGTCACGAAAACGACACCGAACAGGCCGCCAATAAACAGGTACCACGGGAGCACCGCATTCTGTGGCCAGGCGGGAATTCCCGGCGTTGTGACCAGCAAAAGAATGCTCAGTGCAACGGTTCCGCCCAGAAACGAAAAGAATGCGGCGTACAGCGGGTTATTGAGGGCAATTCCCAACCGGCCGTTCACGATAGCCTGGAATGGAATCACAAACGCGGCCATCGAGGCCACCAGCATCAGAAGCAAATCACGCACAGAACTGTCCCTACTCAAACTCTGGATACTCCAGGTTCGATCATAGGTCGACGGTGAAGCTCCGTCTATGGGGTGCCCGTTGCAGGCTGCAAGATGCCGAAGTGGTTCGAAAGCACTCTGAACAACCGGGCGGCCGGTTCTGATATTTCTGAGCCGTTGCCAGATTTCCCAGAACACCACAACGGCACTCCGCTGCGGCGTCTCTTGTCCCCAGACAGGAATGTCTGTGCCACGGACTGAAGTTGACGGTTAGTAGCGGAAACTATTTCAGCGGAATAGGATCTTCGAACTCGTCCCAGCGGCGGGCGAGGCGGGCCTGGTCATTCTCGTAAACTTTGAGCGTGACCTGATTGAGTTCGGCGGCCTGCTCGGGCATAACGGTTTGCAGCTTGCCGGCCAGTTCCTGAACCCAGCGCGGCTGACGGGCCATCGACAGAGACATCGAGTGCATGAACAGGCTGATCTCCTGAAAGTTGCGGTCGGCAATGTAGTTGCTGACCGGAGAGATCATCCTGGCCGCCGCTTCGATGGCGAGATTTGGAAAGGCCACGAAGACGTCGGCAGAATGGCGAACGAAGGTCGTTCCGTCTTTCGCCTTCTCAAAGCGGGCATTAATGCAGATCAGTCCGTTGGCCGTAATCGGATTCTTCAGAAACGGACTCTGGAACTCTCCTTCGCAGTAAACGATGTTCGACGTCTGGCTGCGTTTGAGGAAGAAGACCTTGCTGTTCGTCCCATCGACATTGTTCATCTGAAATTGATACTTCCCCGCGGGGCGAAGTTCGATCGCAGAGATTCCGAGCGTCTGCCAAAGGCCAACGACCACGTCGGGATTGCCGATGAAGAAATCGTAGGCGACTGGATCCATCTCGAAGCGAACTTCGGGCAGGCGGCGGAACAGACTCATCTTGTCGACCATTTGCTCTGCGGTCTGCCGGCCTGAGGCAGTCAGGCGGGTCCGCTGCAAACGTTCAATCGCCTGTTCTTTGAGATTACGATCGGAGCTGCCTTCCTGCACGACGCGGAAGTTGGGCAGAAGTCGTTCGATCTCCCGGTCCCGGTCGGCATCGCCGTACATCTTTCGACGATCGACATCACTGTCGAAGGTCTGCAGGCGATTGACACTGTCTCGCAGCTGTTCCTGAACCTGGGGTTCGGACGAGCCGGACGTCTGTTCTCCAGCATGCAGCAACCCCATCGAGGTTGCCATAAAGATTCCGCCAAGAATGGCAGGCGTAACGTTCATTGGGCCAACCTGATAGGAAATCCGATAAAGGCTACTCGCCAGCCAATAGAGAGTTGAGCGAGCAGCGCGCGTGTGAACAGCGCCGAGTCGTTCCACGTCTTGCAGTCCCAGCCGTGAGCACATCGATACAGAATCCGGCGGCCCCCCCATGAAGCGTGCCGATCCTCTCAGTTAAAATCGGCGCAATCCGTACCATCCGATCAGTCGATTTTGGGAGCACCGGCTCGACTTACAAAGATTGCACTCGAATCGAAGGGATCTGACGCTCCATCAATGCAGAACGGGAAGCAGAATCTCTTCTGCTTCCCGTATCCGCGTTCTCTGTCCGTGTCGAGAAATTCCGCGATCAACGTCGCCAGCGAGCAAGCAGCATCGCCAGGAAGGCCGTGCCGCAAACGATGATCGTTAGATGAGTAGTGGAAACCGCATTTTCGATCTGCGCTTCCTGCTTGAGTTCTTCTTCATCAATCAGCAGGGGAGCTTCTTCGATGACAGGTGCGGTGGTCACCGTAGCATCTCCGAAGGAGGCGGCGAATTCGTCGAAGTCGTCTCCCTGTTTCTCCGCGGCGGCTCCTCCCGGAGCAATCAGCAGCGGGGCGTTCGATCCACCGTTGCCAAGCTGGATCGGCGGTGCAGCGGATGCTTCGAGTCGAGGAGCCCCGAGCATGGGCCCCGCCTCGGATGTGCCGCTCACAACTTGCGGGCCAACATCGTCGACCTGTACGTCTCCGAGACGGACGATGTCTTCGTCCCGCTGAACCCGTTCTGGATTACGGGTCGGTTCCGGTGAGCCGAGGACCGGCGGCTGTTTCGTCGTTTTTTCCAGCTTCGGCTCGACAACAGGAGCCTGACCGGCAGGCGTGATGACGGGCAACTGAGCCGGACGATTTGCTGAAACAGTCGATTCCGCGAACTGTGTGATCGAGTCTTTCTTTTGAGACTTTGGCTGCGGCGTGTTGATCCAGTCGCGGCTCAGATCGATGACGACCGGTGCGGGCAGTTCGGAATCGACCGCGGCAGTCGCCGGCTGCGTCTCGATAGCGACGGCAGCGGTCCGCCTTTGATCCCGTTCTTCCTGACGCGCTTTCATTTCCGCCAGAACCTGTTCCGCCGTCACCTCTTCGGGCGTCAGGACTGACTGTGTTTTCTGAATGACGGTGTGAGCAGTTTCGGCGATTTTCTGAGTGCCGATGCGGCTCCCTTCCTGGGCAACATTCGTCGCCCTGGTCAGGATATTCTTCATCCGATCGACCACCGGAGCCGAGTTGCCGGTGCCGGTTGCCCAGGGAAATTCTTCGTCGGCGGTTTCGGTCACGGCCGTAGCCGATGCTTCAGCCTGTGCCGGCGTGATGATTGGCTCAATGACCGAATTTTCCACGACCGTTCCGTCCAGCTTGACCACAAATTCCTGGGCGATGCGACTCTGTTCAGCCGAGGTTGGCAACGAGTCGAGCGACGTTCGAGTCGCGTTCAATTCTTCCAGACTACTGCGGAGCGCATTGAGATTCGATTCTCCCGAATCGACGGACGTAACCAGGTCCTGATACGGAGCGATCTTTGCAGACTCGGCTTTGCCCGAATTCGCCATCTTCTCCTGAATAACGAAAGCCGCGTCGATCTCCTCTGACGCATTCTGTTGCATGCTGGAGACGTTCAAAACGCCGGAACTGGCGGCATTCAGCTCGGCTTCCAACTGCTCAAAACTGAGTTCTGCCTGCCCTTCCCCAAGATTGATACCGTTCTGGGCGACATGAGGGAGATCAGCACTCGAAACAGGCTTCGACTCCAGCGGACGCTGGAGTTCCACCTCCGCGGTCCCCGGTTTATCGGATTTGGATCCGAATCCGGGGAAACTGAAGCCCTTTCCGATGCAACCACAGATACAAGCCGCCAGCGTCAGGGTGAGGGCCAGACTGATCGGTTGAAGTTGTCGACGGCCAAGGTGAAGTCCAGGCATCGTACTCTTCCTCATGAAAAATTGTCGGCCTGCAAGTTGGGCACTAAAGGGCTGCCGAACCGACCCGAGAATTCCGACGCTGACGACTCCTTACGGAACCGACATCGCTAGGGCGAAGTTCATGTCCGACGTTTTCTACTGAGAATGACCGAATTGCCGAACGACGCGGAAATTCCTGTCTCATGACGTGTATCGACGAGGCCGATTGTGCCACCTGAACAAATCAAGTTCGCTTTGACATCTCAACCTATCCCTCCTATTCCCACACACCCGGACTCTGACCCAGGGCCGCAGACTTGCCGAACCGGTCCAGATACGGCACGATTTGTGTCGCATGTCCGCCATTTTATGCGTGGACGATTTGCATGAATTCCCGTTTATGCTACAAGCTCGCCCTGAATGAGGAGATTTACTGATGACACGTATGTTGCTCGCTGGCCTTTTAGTCACCGTTCTGGCGGTGACTGCGGTGCACGGAGCGGAAACAGTTGTCGATCGCGACAAGGATCTGGAACTCGTCCGTAGCGACTTCGGTCTTGCCGATGGTCCGTCCTGGAACGACCGGGGTGCGCTCTACGTGCCGGACGTGAAGGGACAGAAACTGTTCCAGTACTGGCCGCGTCAGCAGAAGTGGACCAGCATCCTGAAGGACGAGTTCCGCATCAGCGCAACTTTCTTCAACGGCGGCAAACTGTACGTTTCTGATAACGCGAACAGTCGTATCGCCGTGCTGGATGGCAAAGAGCTGAAGACCGTTTATCAGCACGAGGCGGACATCAAGCCTCCGGCCCGTCCGAACGACCTGGTCGTCGATGTTCACGGCGGCATCTATTACACCCTCACAGCCCGGGGGGAAGTCTGTTACATCGCTCCCGATCACAAATCCTCAACCGTTGTCGGGCAGGTTGATGCTCCGAATGGGATCATTCTTTCGCCGGACGAATCGATTCTGTACGTCTCCGCCTATGCCGCGAAAGAGATCTGGGCGTTCGACGTGAAGCAGCCGGGCAAACTTTCGGAAGGCCGTAAGTTTGCCGTGATGGACGATGGTCCCGAAAAAGGGGCCGATGGAATGTGCACCGACCGAGCCGGGAACGTCTACTGCTGTGGAGCCACCGATGTCTGGATCTGGAATCCGGAAGGTAAGCTCCTTGAAAAGCTGCAAACACCGACACGTCCCATCAACTGCACGTTCGGCGATACCGACATGCAGTCGCTGTATATCACCGGATTTGGCGGTCTTTACCGTCAGGCCATGAAGATCAGCGGACGTTCTCCCGAACCGGAGCAGGCCACCGCCTCGCAGGAAGACCGCCGATTGAACACGGTGATTCCGGACGACATTGAAGCTCATCGGAATGTCGTCTACGCGGAGTACGGCTCCCGCAAGCTGCTGGCTGATCTGTTTGTCCCGAAAGGGTCCCGGCAGAATCCCGCTGTCATCGTCGTCCATGGAGGCGGATGGCTGAAAGGAGACAAGACCAAGTTCCGCGCCCTCGCGATCGCTCTGGCCGAACGAGGTTACTCCACGATGGCGATTGAGTACCGGCTCGGTGGAGAAGAGAAATTCCCCGCAGCCATGCACGATTGCAGTGCCGCGGTCCGGTTTCTGCGGGCTCATGCCTCCCGGTATCGCGTTCATCCAGAACAGATTGGAGCCATCGGCGGATCAGCCGGCGGACATCTGGTCGGACTGATGGCCACGGGTTCGGACATCAGCGAACTGCAGGGGCACGGAGGCTGCGAAGGGCAATCGTCACGACTCCAGGCGGCCATCGTGATGGCCGGTCCACTGGAGATGATGAGCGGAAACGTGGCGGAGCGATCGCGCACTCAACCACGGTCGAATTCGAACCTCTGGCTGGGCCAGACAATCGACCAGGCTCCCGAACTCTATGAGCTGGCTGATGCGTGCCAGAAGATTTCAGCCGACGATTGCCCGATCCTGTTTCTCGTTGGAGAACTGGATCATCCCGAACGAAATGAACTGTCGCGTGAGCGGCTCAAGAAGCACGATATCGCAACCGATGTAACGATTTATGCAGGCGCCCGACACGGTTGCTGGAATCAACTCCCGTGGTTTAACCGAGTGGTCGAGGACGCAGACCGGTTCTTTCGGAACCACCTGCGGAATCAATAATGATCCTGTAGAGGATTCGCCTGCATGCATGCCGCTCGACAACTCAAACTAACCAGAGAGCACTGACAGGATACCAGCATGCCGGCCATGGAGCGGGTTCGACGCCTGCTGCAAATTGTAGCGCTATTACAATCGGGAAAAACCGTTAACGCTCCCGATCTCGCTCGAGAGTGCGGGGTCTCGCGGCGGACGATCTTCCGTGATATCGACAGCCTTCGGGAATCCGGACTTCGCATCGAGTTCGACGAGAAGAAGCAGACATACCGCTTCGAGCAGTCGCGGTTCGTGCTGCCGGCTGATCTGACGGGCGACGAAGTCCTCGCTCTGCTGGTCGTCTGTCAGGATCTCGCGGATGCCCGGTCAGGCATTCCCTATCTGGAATCCGCGAGGACGGCGGCCTTCAAGCTCGCGAGCGTTCTGCCTCGCGAGATCCGTCAGACCGTGTCCGAGGTCCTGGACATGTATAAGGTCACTCTCGATGCCCGGGCGAATCTGGAGCACACCCGCACGTTCTATGAAATGATCGGCTCGGCCATGAAGTCCCGCTCGCCGGTCCAGGTCGAGTACGACAGCTTCACTGAAGGGGGACTGGTTTCAACACAACTCAGCCCTTACTGCTTTTACTTCTGCCACCGCAGCTGGTACATCATTGGTCGCTCGTCCCGACATCGTCAGGTGCGGACGTTCCACCTGAAACGCTTTGAGACTGTCCGCGTTCTGAGCGACAAGACCTATAAGATTCCCGCCCGCTTCTCTCTGGCCTCCTACTTCGGCAACGCCTGGCGGATGATCCGCGAGAAGGGAGAAGCTCATCATGTCGTGATCCACTTCGCCCCCAAGACGGCCAGCAATGTCGCGGAAGTGGAGTGGCACAAGACCCAGCGTGTCGTGCGACATGACGACGGCAGCATCGATTTTCATGTCGACGTCGAAGGGCTGGACGAAATCTCCTGGTGGATCCTGGGGTATGGGTCGACGGCCAGAGTGGTCGAACCTCCCGAACTGCAGCAGAAGATTGCCGAACATGCTCGCGGCATGCTGGAGCACTACGCGGAGACGGAAGGTCCGCGTCCCGGCGGGAAGACCACGGAGTCTTCGTCGTCGTAAGTCTTCTTCAGATCGACGACCCGGCGGTTGTAGCAGGAGATCGTCTCTTTTCGTCCGAGGATTCCGAGAATCCGTCCTTTGTCGGTCGAAGAGACAACCGGGAGTTCATCCAGGTTATTCGACGTGAAGTGCCGCAACGCAGTATTCAGGTTGTCATCCGGCGTGATCGTAATCGGATTGAGCGTCATCACATCTTCGGCATTGGCGAGCCGCCAGATGGTCTCGTTATAGAGATAGGCGCGGACATCATCCGACGAAAAGATCCCCACAAGCCGGCCGTTCTCATCGACCACGGGATACGAATGCTGCTGGGTGTCGGCGACGATGTGAACGATCTTCTCCAGCGGCGTCGAACGGGCGATCATCCGCAGCGTGCCCTTACGGTACACTTCTTCGACCTGAATTCCTTCCAGCACATCGATGATAAAATCGCCTCGATGAGCCGGAGACTCGAGCCGCGTGGGCACCTGCTGGCGATACAGATTATGTCGCCGCATCAGCAGGAAGCAGAGGGTCGAAACCCACATGGTCGGAATGAGGAGCTTATATTCGCCGGTCAGTTCAGACACCATGATGATCGTCGAAATCGGAGCATTCGCGCAGCCGGCGAAAAACCCCGCCATACCCACGATGCCGTAAGCCTGTGTCTGATGAATGACCCCCGCTGGAAAGAGCGGCTGCAGGAACTGAGCCACCGCCACACCAGTGCAGCCGCCAATCACCATCGATGGACCGAACAGACCACCAGAGCCGCCCGATCCGACGGTCAGCGAGGTCGTTAGTATCTTGCCGAACACGACGACGAGCAGAATCGAAATCGAGACCGGCTGCTCACCCGTAAGAACGTATTGCAGCGTTCCGTATCCCGTGCCGACGACGCCGAGCACCGATCCGTCTTTATCGAAGCTGTAATACAGAATCAGGGCGGCTACGCCCGACAGAAAGGCACCGCAGGCGACCCGCGTCCACAACGGGATCTTGAGCGAATCGAAAAACGCTCTCATGCCGTGAAAACTCGCAATGAACGTGATCCCGGCCATAATGAGCGCCACCGCCATGATGGTGTAAGGAACGAGTTCGAGCGGCGTGAAAAACTGAAAACGGAGCTGTTCGCCAAACATCGGTGTGTACCGAATCTCCGGCGGCAACAGCATCGAATAAATGCCGTAACTGATAATCGACGACATCGCGGCCGGGACAATCACCTCGGCTTCAAACTCGGCATCGCGGTAAAGAATCTCCGCCGCGAACAAGGCCCCGGCCAAAGGAGCCCGGAAGATCGCTCCGACACCTGCCCCCATTCCGGCAGCCAGCAGAATTCGGCGATCCCGTTTCGTGAGATGCAGCCGCTGCCCCAGCCAGACGCCAATTGCGGCTCCGATCTGTGCGATCGGACCTTCGCGGCCCGCCGAACTGCCCGTTCCCAGCGTAATCGCCGTCGCGACGGTTTTTACCCAGATGATATTCGAACGGATGTAACCCCGCTGATGATGGAACGCGGTGATTGCGGCTCCCGTTCCCGGCCCGGCGGCGTCGGGAGCGAAGTATTGAACAATCAATCCAGAAAGAGCCGCCCCCACGGTGATGACGAGAAGCAGGATCCAGGGATTGAACTCGATCAGTTCCGGGATCCAGCCCTCGAACGGGTTGAACTCGCCGATTGCACTGCCGGGATAGAATCCCGCGGCCATTCGCAGGCAGACTGAAGCGATCAGCGTGGTCAGGTGATCGAAAATAATCGCCGCGAGACCGGCCGAGATGCCCAGCAGAATCGAAAGCAGGAACCACTTCCCCGAGATCTGGAACTCAGCCGACTCCGTCCGATGGACGAAGCGAGTCAGCCAGTTACGAAGAAGGTCCATGGAGAATGTGCCGGGGAATGGGAAGGACACCGTTTTTACATTGCCAGAGCCGCACACTATCATTGTCCCGATCCGGCTTCAAGCTGCCGCTCCAGTTCCTCGCCTTTCAGCCTGTCACCATGAATATCCTCGGAATCGAATGCACCGGACGTCGTAGCTCCGTGGCTCTGCTGCGCGACGGACAATCACCGGCCGTCCGTCCACTAATGAAAGACGGCAAGCCCGCGACGCAATTTCTGGTCTCGACCGTCAAAGAGCTCTGCCAGGAAGCGGGTATCGAGCCGCGTGCACTCGAACTGCTGGCGATCACCAAAGGCCCCGGGAGCTTCACAGGTCTCCGCATCGGCCTCACGTTCGCCAAGACATTCGCGTGGGCGAACGGCTGCATACTCAAAGCGGTCCCCACCTTCAACGCGACCGTTGAAGGAATGCCGGCCGAACGAAAGATTGTCGAGGTCGTGGAAGATCTTCGCCGCGGACAGGTGGCGTGGCAGCGGTTCGAGTTTCAGGACGATGTCTGGCAGCCCGTCAACACATTGCAGATGGAAGACCTCGACAGCTGGCGGCAGCGGAATCATAGCGGGATTTATCACGCCGGCGCAGGACTGGAACGGCTTGCCCGGCAGCTTCCGAATCGGGAATGGCCGGCGGACTGGCGCTTCGTACCCGAAGAAGAATGGATGCCCGATGCGATGCAGGTGGCCGCTCTCGGCAGGAGACTGTATGAAGCCGAAGGGGGCGACGACCCGTTTCAGGTCACGCCCATCTATGTCCGCAAAAGTGCCGCCGAAGAACGTGCCGGAGCCTAGCGATCAGGCCACGGCTTCGGACCGCGGACCGGCCGCCAGAACCGCTTCGCTGACGCCATCGGCGTACTTCTCGAAGTTCTTACGGAACCGCTCGGCCAGCTTGCCCGCGGTCTCCATGTAAGCCGATTCCGATTTCCAGACCCTACGAGGCACGAGCACCTCAGACGGCACGCCTTCGCAGGCGGTAATCACCTCGAACCCGAAGACCGGATCGGTTTCGGTCGGGGCATCGCTCAGCCGCCCGGAATGAATCGCATCAATGAGGGCTCGCGTTTCCTTCAGAGCGATCCGCGAACCAACGCCATACGGACCGCCGGTCCAGCCGGTGTTGACGAGCCAGACATTGGCGTTGTGCTTGCGAATCTTCTCGGCCAGCAGATCGGCATACTTGGCCGGGTGCCAGACCAGGAACGGCCCGCCGAAACAGGGCGAAAACGTCGCCTCCGGTTCGTCGACGCCCATTTCCGTTCCGGCCACCTTCGCGGTATAGCCGCTGATGAAATGATACATCGCCTGTTCCGGCGTCAGTTTGCTCACCGGCGGCAACACGCCGAAGGCATCGCAGGTGAGGAAAATGACGTCCGAGGGAGGACCCGCCACACACGGAATCGTGGCGTTCGTCATATGCTCAATCGGATATGCGCCGCGTGTGTTCTGCGTGATGGTCGTGTTGTCGAAATCGACGTGGTGGCTTTCCTTGTCGTAGACCACGTTCTCAAGCACGGCTCCGTACTTTAACGCGTTGAAGATCTCCGGCTCGCTGTCGCGGGACAGATAAATGGCCTTCGCGTAACAGCCCCCTTCGACATTGAAGATGCCGTCGTCGGTCCAGCAGTGTTCGTCGTCACCCACGAGATATCGGTTCGGATCAGCCGAGAGAGTTGTCTTCCCGGTTCCGGACAGACCGAACAGCACCGATGAACGCCCGGTTTCCCGGTCGGCGGTCGCCGAGCAGTGCATCGAGAGGATGTCGTGCTTCGGTCCCCAGTAGTTGATAATCGTGAAGACGCCCTTCTTCATTTCCCCGGCGTACTCGGTGCCGAGAATGACGATCTCGCCACTTTCAATATTCAGGTCGACGCTCGTCTTCGAGGTCATTCCGGTGGTGTGACGGTTCGCGGGGAACTGACCGGCATTAAGAATCGTGTAGTCGGGATCGCCGAAGGTTTCGAGCTGTTCTTCCGTCGGACGGATCAGCATGTTCGTCATGAAGAGTGCGTGATAGGGTCGGGAGCAGATGACCCGGACCTTCAGCTGATACTTCGGATCCCAGCCGGCGAAAGCGTCGATGCAATAAAGCCGGTCGCGCGTATTCAGATAGTCGACGGCTCGCTCGCGATTGATATTGAAGGTGAGCTTGTCGAGCGGAAAGTTGACCGGTCCCCACCAGACATCGTTCTCGGAACCCTCGTTCTTAACAACCCGTTTGTCTTTGGGCGAACGGCCCGTCTTCTCGCCGGAGTAGGCAATCAGGCAGCCGGTATCGGACAGCGTGGTCCCCCGATCGAACCTGATTGCTTCCTCGTACAGGGTTGAAGGTGACGGATTCCGCATCACGTCTTCGACATGAATCCCGTGCATCTTCAAATCAAACGTGGCCATGTCGATCCATCCTTTATTCACTGTATGAGATCCCAAGCGCTGCTCTATTGTCGAAGATCCTGAGAGTTAGCACAACCGGAAATTAGAGATCTTCTGAGGCGCCCCACTGGAGAAATTGCGTGCGTCCGGCTACCTTGCAACTCTGTTCAGCCCGCTCGACTCTCCCTTCCAGCTCCCGGTCCAGGAACAGCCATGAATCCGCTCAAAGCCCCGCTTCATATTCAGATTCTCGTGGCTCTCATCGCGGGAGCGATCATCGGGGTCCTCGTTAATCCGGGCGATGTCGAGTTTCCCGAACCGACGCGCGTCGAGATTGAACAGTTCGAAGGGCACATCCACGTGACCGAACTGGCGAAATCGGGTATCGGCCAGGAGCGTCCCGTTTTCCCGACGCTGCATCTGACACCCGATCAGTTTGTGCGGCGGTATCCGTTCATCGAAGTCCCGGAAGGTGGCAACCTGCAGGGGATCGATCAGTCGATCGCCGTAACCGATCAAAGGTTTCGCGTCTTTGAAGATTCCACGGGAATCTCGGTCAGTTACACCCGCAACTACAACGGAAACCCGCTACTCACGAATGACCATTTCGACACCCGCGCAGAGCTGGCCCACAAATACCCGCTCTTCCTGCCCACGTACGACGGCTACCGCAAGTCGACCTCCCGAACCGTCACCATTGTCGCCAAATGGGTCGGCGATCTGTTCCTGAGTCTGCTCAAGATGGTCACGATTCCGCTGATCGTCTCCTCGCTGATTACCGGCGTGACGGGACTTGGGGGAACCGGCAAGCTGGGATCGATGTTCAGCAAAACGCTTGGCTATTACGTCGTCACCAGTTTTCTGGCGATCACGACCGGAATCATTATGGTCAACATCATTCGCCCTGGCGTGGGCGCGGTCATTCCGGGGGCCGGAGAGACGACGCATCTCGGAACTGATCAGTCGCTGCCAGGTATTTTCGCCGGACTGGTCAATCAGATGATCCCGGCCAATCCGGTGGCCGCCCTCGCCAATGGCGAGTTTCTTTCGATCATCACCTTCAGCATTCTGTTTGCGATCTTTATCCTCCGCGCCGGCGATGCCGCTCGCGAAACCCTGACCAACTTTTTCAGCGCGTTCTTTGAAGCCATCATGGGGCTGACGATGTTTGTCATTCATCTCGCCCCGATCGGCGTGCTCGCGTTCATGACCTACGCGACCGCCTCTCAGGGACTCGATATCTTCCTCACGCTCGCCTGGTACATGCTCACGGTCTTCCTCGCCCTGCTCGTTCATGCCACGGTGACGATGCCGCTGCTGCTCAAGTTCGTCGCCGGCCGGTCTCCCTGGGAATACTTCCGGGCCTTGAGCCCTGCTCTGATGACCGCATTCTCCACCGCCTCCTCGAACGGAACCCTGCCGCTGACAATGACCTGCGTCGAAAAGAACGCCGGCGTTTCCAACCGGACCAGTTCGTTCGTGCTGCCTTTGGGAGCAACGATCAATATGGACGGCACGGCTCTGTACGAAGCGGTCGCCGTGTTGTTTATCGCCCAGGCCACTGCCGGCTTTGAACTCTCGCTCTCCACGCAGATCATCGTCGCCGTAACCGCCCTGCTGGCCAGCGTTGGAGCAGCTGGAATCCCACATGCCGGCCTGGTGATGATGGCCATTGTTCTCCAGGCGGTTGGTCTGCCGCTCGATGCTCAGGGCGTGATCATCGCTGTCGACCGCGTCCTCGACATGTGCCGCACGACCGTCAACGTCTGGAGTGACTCCTGCGGTTGTGCCGTGATCGAAAAGCTGACTTCGGAAGAAAACACACCGATCACCGAAACCGCATAACTCCACTCCAGTAGTATCCGCTGTGCGGACGCGATGACCGGGTGAATTGCGACTTGAGTCCGCTGTGTGTCAGGAACCGTGGGACATCGTTTTTTGGAGCACCGAAACCATACACTGCGAACGGTGCGTATTACGCGTCCGCACAGCGGACCCTACTACTGTTGACCTCCCATCACCGGATGGCACAGAGATTTATCTCTGTGTTGCGAAGCAACAGGAGGCTTGTCTTCCGCGTGCATCAAAGGACCGGCAAGCTCCCCTCTTCAGGAATCCCAGAACATTAAGCCCCAGTAGGGTCCGCTCCGCGGACGCGGATTGCGGTTAACTCGGAGAGCCTGCTTCACTAAACGGGCAAACCACGACCTGCGCAGCAACGAGACCACACACTGCGAATTGCACGTTTTACGCGTCCGTGCAGCGGCCCCTACGATTTCTTCCGTTGAAACGGGTAGAACCACACCCCGTACGGCAGGAACTTAGGCAACTCGGGATTCTCGTAGCGGATCGGGTTGGTCAGTTCCCAGGCGAAGTGGTTCTCCAGGGCGGTCCCCGGGATGCAGGCGGCGTCGCCATCATCGGACGTGCAGCGGCGGCAGTCGGCAATTGTCACTTCGCCGATAATGCGGCCGCAGACAAGTTTGGAGCGATCGAGTTTGTAGCGTTCGATCGCTTCAAGAACGACAAGATCACGCGAGATCTTCTGCGAGGAGTAGATGTAAATCGGCCCCCGCACGTTGGTCGGCCGGGAACGGACTTCGATGGTTTTCCGCCCCTGCAGAATCAACTCTGCCCAGGGCTGGCGAATGCCCAGTGCGATCCGTTCCCGATCGAGCTCCATCGTTCTTACTCTCCAGGCTGGCGAACACCGATCGACAGCAGCAGGTTGGCCCACAGTGCCTGGTCGGCGGTTTGAATTGTCAGAACCAGATCGCGCGAAGCGACCGCTTCGTAGAAGTCCCATTTCTGAATCGGCTCGAGTTCGACCTTAGAGCCGGCCTCTTTCAGAATCTGACGATACTCGTCCCACACGGGAGGATCGCCCTTTGAAGCATACGGATCGTCGGCCGGGATGCCCATCGTGTTCACGATATCAATCGGCACGGCGGACAGGATCGCCTTCAACACCTGCGACACGGTGACGAGTCCGGGCGACAGGTTGAGCGAGATCAGTTCGGCGTTCGGCCCGAGGGTCGATGAAGCCGGGTAGTTGCCGTCGGCGATGAGAATTTTGCTGTGGTGTCCGGCTCGGCCGATGATGGCATTGATTTCAGGATGAATCAGCTGATGCTTGAGCATGAAGGTGTCTTTCGAGATCAGGGGCGACCGCCCCGGTTTCAACGGGGGAAGAGCTCGCGATACCGCTTGATGGTTTGCCGAGCCGTGGCGGAAGGATCGGGAATCGGAAACGCTTCGGCGGAGATGTAACCATCATAGCCGATCTCATTCAGAGCCTCGACGATCGGTTCGAAGTCGAGATGTCCAAACCCGGCGGCCTGACGGTTCGAATCGACAAAGTGGATATGTCCGGTCAGTTTTCCAGCTGCCCGGAACGCATCGGCCAGATTGCTCTCTTCAATATTCATGTGGAACAGGTCGGCCAGCAGGACGACGTTCTCGATCTTCTCCTGCTTCAGAAACTCAGCGGCATCGGCCAGCTTGTTGAACAGGTTGGTTTCGTATCGGTTGAGCGGTTCATAAATCAGCGGCACGCCGCGATCCCCGGCATGCTTGCCGAGCGTTTTCAGAGCATCGCTGAGACGCCGCAGTGAGGCTTCTTTCCCCTCGGCTTTGTCGAAACGCCCCTGCATCGATCCAATGATCGCCGGAGCATTGAACTCGGCTCCCCATTCGATGATATCACTGATGAAACCGATCGCCTTGTTCCGACGCGACTCGTCGGCATCGCAGAGGTGCAGCTGATGCACGACCATGCCGGCTCCGGTTCCGACAGCCGCAACCTGCAGACCGGTGCCCTGAATGAGTTGCCGCAATTCCGTGCGGTCCACATGAGTTGCCGTCGGAGCGAAGATCTCGATGGCGTCGTAGCCGAGCTCTTTGGCTTCGTGGAACGCGGCTGCAAGATCGTCCCAATACACGAACGGACCACCACGAGCCTGTTCCACAAGACTGACTGTGACTGCAAAACGAATCATGGGTTTGCTCCATACCAACGGCGGCCCCACTGGTCCACTTCGGTAGACGCGATGAGATTTTCCGCGATCGAGTTATTTCAGGGAATACGGCTATGGTGACATGCCGGCACTCGATCGACAAGACAAGCCACAAACGGATCAGTCGACTCGATTGTGATTGGTGAGCGGCTTTGGCATACTCAAAGTCCGCTCATATCCCGTAGAGGACGCCCCTGCCCCTCATCCCCAATTGGAGGAAAGCTTGTCATGAAGCGTGTGACTCAGAACCGTCGTCAGTTTCTACAAACCACGGGAGCCCTGAGTGCAGGGTTGTTCGTCTCCGGACTCCCCGCCCGCGCCTCCGCTTCTCCCAACGAGAAACTCAACCTGGCGATCATTGGCTGCGGTCACAAAGGGTGGCACAATGTCACCCAGCTCACGCATGAGAACATCGCCGTCCTTTGTGATATCGATGCGAACCTGCTCGGCAAAGCGGCCGAAACACACTCTCAGGCCCGCCAGTATCGCGACTACCGGGAGATGCTCGACAAGGAAGCTCAACATGTCGACGCCGTAGTCGTGTCGACGGCCGATCACAGCCACGCCCCGGCGACCATCCGCGCCCTCGATCTGAAAAAGCCGGTCTACTGCGAGAAGCCTCTGACGCATACCGTGGCCGAAGCCCGCGCGATCGCCGAGAAGGCCGAAGAACAGGGTGTCGCCACGCAGATGGGAACGCAGATCCACGCCAGCGACAACTATCGCCGCGTGGTCGAACTGCTCCAGTCGAAAGTCATTGGCGATGTCACCGAGGTCTACCACTGGTGCAACAAGGGCTGGTCGGAAGGCCGGTATGTCGCCTGGGACAAGCCGATTCCGGCTCATGTCGACTGGGACCTGTTCCTCGGACCTGCGCAGAAGCGGCCCTATTCCCCGAACGTCCATCCGTCCAACTGGCGACGTTTCTGGGACTTCGGCATGGGTACGTTTGGCGACATGGGTTGCCACATCATGGATCTGAGCTTCTGGGGACTGGAGTTGACTCACCCCACCCGGGTTAAAGCGAACGGTCCCGAAGTTCATCCCGACGGTTGCCCGACCTGGTGTCAGGCGGAATACGACTTCCCGGCTGTCGAAGGACGTCCGGCTCTCAAGCTCTACTGGTCCGATGGCGGCAAGCATCACGACCTGGTCGCCAACACCAACGACGCGAACGGCAAGCCGCTTTCGGGATGGGGCATCGGCGTGCTCTATGTCGGAACCAAGGGTATGCTGGCCGCGAATTACTCGCAGCGTCAACTTCTGCCGGGTGATAAGTTTGCCGACGTGAAGCCGCCGGAAGAAACGATCCCCGCCTCGGTCGGTCACTGGGTCGAGTGGACCAATGCCATCAAGAATGGCACGCCGACCACCTGCCCGTTCCGTTACTCCGGACGCCTGACTGAAACCGTACTCCTCGGCCCGGTCGCGTTCCGCACGGGCAAGGAACTGCAGTGGGACGCCGCCACTCTGAAGGCAACAAATGCCCCGGAAGCCTCCCAGTTCGTGCACAAGGATTACCGATCCGGCTGGGAAGTGCAGACCTGATTTCCGGAACGAACGCGAATTAATCGACCAGACCGCAGAAGTATGGCGTACGATCCACGTGCGGCAGAACCTGCGGCTGGTAGATCGTGGTGAAGGCCTGGGCGGTTTTATGAACTTCCCAGGCTTCCTTCGTTTCCCAATGCTCGTTCAGCAGGAAGTTCTGCGGATCGTTCTGATCGTGGTAAACTTCGAACCGCGCACAGCCCGGCTCCTGCCGCGAGAGGCGGCCAGCCTGACGCAGCAGTTCCTGAATTTCCTCCACGCGATTGGCTTCGTGGACTCGCAGCACGACATTGATACAGAACATTCCGGCGTCTCCGGTCGGTGTCAGTGAACTCTGAGGGGAAAGCGGCGGGCGTGGAAAATGCCAGCCGTCCCCGCTAAAACGGAACTTTCCGGCGCACTGTACTGCGCTGAATTTCAGAGTTCCAGCGGAGTGCCCTGTGACCGAGACCATTCTGGCCGCCGATGTCGGCAATACGCGGGCCAAGTTCGCGCTGCTGAAACGGACCTCCGACTCGACACTCCCTGCTCCGATGCGGACCGTCGTCTGGAGCTACGAATCCGCTTTCTCGCCGACGCTGCTGCAGGACCTCACGTTCGACCGCTTCGTGATTGCCGGTTCGCATTACGGACATATCGATGAAATCGTGCAGGCCTGGCCAGCCGAGTTGCCGCAGCCCCGCGTGATCCGCTCGGCTCGCGAGCTTCCGATCGAACTGCAGGTCGATGCCCCCGATCTCGTCGGCGTCGACCGCGTTCTCAACGCGCTGGCCGCCCGCTGCGAACAACCGGGAGTCCCGGCCATTGTTATCGATTCCGGTACGGCCACGACAATCGACGTCGTTTCCGATGCCGGCGTGTTCCTCGGCGGCGCGATCCTGCCGGGCTATGAACTTTCCGCACACGCTCTGCACGACTACACGAACAAGCTTCCGCTCATCCCGCTCAAAGATATTCTCGGCGATACTCCGGAAGTCATCGGCAAGAACACGTATGCCGCCCTCCGCAGTGGGCTCATCTGGGGACACGTCGGAGCGGTCAACGAAATCGTGCAGCGGATCACCAACGAGTTGCAACACGACTCGGCGAAAGAACCGGCGATCTACCTGACCGGCGGAGCGGCTCCCCTCCTGAAAGACCACCTCGGCAAGACGCTCCGCGAACGCCCGCAGTTAACCCTCCAGGGCCTCGCCCACATCGCCAATCCACTCCCGTAGGGTCCGCTGTGCGGACGCGGTGACCGGGTCGATTGCTATCGGGCACGCTGCGCTTCAAAAACGTCGGGTTTCGTCGTGTGGAGCAACGAGACCACAGACTTCGATTCGTACGCATTACGCGCCCGCACAGCGGACCCTACTGAGGTGGACTACTTCTTGATCAGTTTCTGGAACCGGGCGAAAGCGTCCTGCCAGGCGGACTGATCGCGGGGTTCGAAGCGGCGGGATTCGGTCGACTGGCGGACGATGCGGCGGATGTCTTCCAGTGACGCGACTTCGCCGGCGGTCCGGGCCTGGATGAGCAAGTTGCCCATCACGGTCGCTTCGACCGGACCGGTGATAACCGGGACGCCACAGGCATCGGCGGTGAACTGGTTGAGCAGATCGCTGTTGGAGCCGCCGCCGACAATGTGCATGACTTCGATGTTCTCGCCGGTCAGTTCCTGAATTCCGTCGAGCACCGAACGGTACTTCAGGGCCAGGCTTTCCAGCGCACAGCGGACGAGCTGGCCAGCCGATTCCGGGATCGGTTCGCCGTGGGCTTTGCAGTAGCTCTGCAGGGCATCGATCATGTTATCCGGATGCAGGAAGGCCGAGTCGTTGGGGTCGACGATTGAACGGAACGGCTCGGCCTGTTCGGCGAGCATCGTCAGTTCGGAATAATCGTAGTTCTGTCCCTGGGCTTCATAGGCGCGCTTGCAGCCTTGGACGAGCCAGAGTCCCATCACGTTCTTCAGCAGTCGGTACGTGCCGTCGACGCCTCCTTCGTTGGTGACATTCATCTTCAACGCGGCGTCGGTCAGAATCGCGTCCTGCACTTCCACGCCAATGAGAGACCATGTTCCTGAGCTGATGTAGGCCCAGTTCGCTTTGCCAGTGTTCTCGGTCGGAATCGCGGCGACAGCAGCCGCGGTGTCGTGGGTCGGTGGCGCAACGACGGAGATCTTGCCGAGGCCGGTCTGCTTGCAGATGGAATCACGCAGCGTGCCGAGTTTGGTTCCCGGCGTGACGACCTGCGGGAACATTTCGGTTGGCAGCTCCAGCTTGCGGAGCATGTCGAACGCCCAGTCGTTGTTGGTCGGATGGAAGCACTGCGACGTCGTCGCGTTGGTAAACTCCACAACACGGCTGCCGCTGAGCAACCAGTGGAAGTAGTCCGGCATCATCAGAATCTTGTCAGCCTGGGCGAGCATCTCGGCATGATCCCGCTGCGTGGCAAGCAGCTGGTAGAGCGTGTTGATCTCCATGAACTGCAGGCCGGAGTTGGCGAAGATCTCCGCCTGCGGCACGCGCGAGAAGGCCTGCTGCATCATCCCTTCGTTACGGGGATCGCGGTAGTTGTACGGAAGCCCGAGCAGTTCGCCGGTCTTCGAAAGCAGAACGTAATCGACGCCCCAGGTATCGACCCCGACGGAGACAATCGAATCGCCATAGCGTTCCGCGGCGATCGTGAGCCCGGCGAGGATCTCTTTCCAGAGGCCGACGACATTCCAGCGCAGTGTGCCGGCCACGTTGACCGGACCGTTGGGGAAGCGATGCAGTTCGTCCAGCTGCAGCCGCTGGCCGTCGAACCGACCTGCCATCACGCGGCCGCTTTCCGCTCCCAGATCGACGCCGAGGTAAACTTGCTCACTCATGTCACACAGTCCCAGTCAATATTTCGCAGTGGTTCATCAGCCGGTCAACATATCGGATTGCATGCCTGTGGAAAAGCAGACCGATGCGGAAGGTGATCCGATTACTTCTTCGGGTTCTCCGGATCGATCCCCATTTCTCGCAGCAGGATCTTCAGGTCTTCCCAGACCAGCTTTTTCGCGGGAGGATTCCGCAACAGATACGACGGGTGATAGGTACAGAGGACCTTGGAATGTTCGTAATCGAACAATTCGCCCCGCAGCCGTCCGATCGGGGTTTTCGTCTGCAGAATGTTCTGAGCGGCAATCGTGCCCCAGCAGACGATGTAATCGGGATCGACGGTCGCAATTTGTTCCAACAGATACTCGCGGCAGTTGTCGGCTTCGATCGGCGACGGATTCCGGTTCCCCGGCGGACGACAGCGAAGGATGTTGCAGATATACAGTTCTTCGCGGGTCCAGCCGCAGGCTTCGATAATTTTATTGAGCAGCTGGCCTGCTCGACCGACGAACGGTTCCCCCTGCTTGTCTTCATCAGCTCCCGGGGCTTCGCCAACAAACATGACGCGGGCTTCCGGATTACCGACGCCGAAAACGGTTTGTGTCCGCGTGGCGGCCAGTTCGGTGCAGCGGGTGCATTTCGAAACCCGGTCGGCGAGCTGGGCAAGACATTGGACACGTTCGGCATGTTTCATCGTTTGGCGTTCTGTTCGTCGGGGTCCTTCGGCGGACGGCGGAGTGACTTCGGGTGGCGGAGCCTGAACACGCGGCGGAACCGGTTCCGATCGACGGGGCGGCTCGGTGTATTCAGGACGGGTTGGTGCAACCGGAGCGGGAGGCTGCTTTGCTGCCGGTGGTGGAGCGGTCGGCGTGGAGCGAGCAGGCGGAGTCGATTGAGTTGGCGGGGGCGGTTCCGGAGTGGCTGTCGTGGCAGCCGCGGCCAGATCGTCCAGCAGCGACGCCTCTCCCTGGAACTTATCCAGATGAGACATCCCGGCTCGTTTCCAGGACTCCAGAGATTGCAGGATCAGTCGATCGAGTTGCATGGGATTGAGTTACTTCGACAGGTCCTTCAGATAGTCATTGATGCCCGGGGCGTCGTTCACATCCAGATCCTGCAGAATCTGCTGTCGGCTCCGGCGATAGAAGCGATGAGCCTCGGTGTAGTCGTTGAGTTTCTTCTGAACGTGAATGCCCTGAAAGATGGCGAATCCAACGAAAATGATTCCGAACAACGCCATGGGCGGGAAAATCGCTCCGGCGAAGACGGTCCAGAAAAGCCCGAACAGCACCACGAATCCGGTGCCGAACAAGTGAGCTTTGCCGGGCAGAGACATCTCCCCGTCCTTGCCCTTCACCATGAAGTTCTGGCGCTGCATCATCCATTCGCGGTCGAGCCGCTCCAGATCGTTCTGCTGGCGAATCTTCTCCAGCGTCGAAGCATCGGCTCGATCGTCGGCCATTGTTTCAGTGTGACGGTCTTCGATTCGCAGATGCGTGTTGCAGTAGCCACAGCGGACCGATCGCGTCCCTTTGGGAACCTCGAGCGGAGCCCCGCAGCCGTTGCAAACTGTTGCCAGAAGTTTCATTTCCGAGGATCCGAGAAAGGAACGACTGACTGAGACTGCATCCTAAAGCAGATCGGAAGGCAGCGTAACTGTTCAGTCGAAGGGAAACTCAAAGTTCTGAGGCCGTGACGGAGATCACGGCCTCAACCTTTGCGAAAGCAGGCAGATTGACGCGTTACTTCTTCTTCGCCTGCTTGCGACCGCCAACCTTCCAGGCCGGATGCGGCTCGTGAGCCTTATCCATCAGGCCGGCCATTTTCTTCGCGACCTGCGGGTTCTCATCGGCAATGTTATTCTCCTCGCCGAGATCCTTCGACAGATCGTACAGTTGCACATCGCCATCGAACATCGGCTGGCGGATCGCCTTGTACTTGCCCTGCCGAACCGCCTGACGCGAGCCCTGTTCGTAGAACTCCCAGTACAGATAGTCGTGTTCTTTCTGCTGCTTCGATTTGCCGAGCAGCTCGGGAAGGAACGAAATGCTGTCGAGTCCCTGCGGCGTATTCACGCCGGCCAGATCGCAGGCGGTGGCGAAGAAGTCGCCGAAGTAGCCGATGTGATCCGAAACCGTTCCGGCTTCCACCTTGCCTGGCCAGCGGACGATGAACGGCACCCGGATGCCCCCTTCAGTCAGATCGCGTTTCATGCCTTTGAGCGGGCCGTTGGGATCGAAGGTGTCCGGGTTATTGCCCCCTTCTTTGTGCGGGCCGTTATCGGATGAGAACATGACGATCGTGTTCTGATCCATGTCGAGCTGCTTGAGCTTCTCGAACATCTGGCCGATGCCGGAATCCATTCGCGTGATCATGGCCGCCTGGCCCTTATCGGGATCGGACCAGTCTTTATCCGCGTAGATACCGTAGTCGGGAACTTCCTGGCCGTTGCCCGTGCCTCGGGTGCCTTCGTTGTTGGCGTGAGGGATCGTCAGGGCGAGATACAGAAAGAACGGCTGGCCGTCTTTGCGGTCGTCGAGATAACTGAGCGTGTCTTCCATGAAGAGGTCGTGCGAATAATCGACCCGCTTCGTGGCGTAACCGGCTGCTCCCCACTCGCCGACTTTCATTTTCTCGACAACATTCCGCAGCTGCACTTTCTCCTCGTTCCGCCAGAGGATTTCCGGATAGTAGTTGTGAGCGTGATGCTGGCTGAGGTAGCCGAAGCTGTAGTCGAAGCCCTGCCTGCTGGGGAAACCGGCTTCTCCGCCGCCCGGCTCGCCGAGGCCCCATTTGCCGATGAGAGCGTTGTGATAGCCGACGTCATTGAGCACTTCGGCGATCGTTACGTCTTCATCCCGCAGTTTCTGATTGTCCGAAGATCCATTCCCCCGCACATGGCAGTGGCCCGTGTGCAGCCCCGTCATTAACACGCACCGGGACGGAGCACAAACGGTTGCCCCCGCGTAGAACTGCGTGAACTTCATCCCTTCGGCGGCCATCTGATCGAGATGCGGCGTCTTGATCTTCTTCTGTCCGTAGCAGCCGAGATCGCCGTAACCAAGGTCATCGGCCAGGATAAAAATGATATTCGGCTTCGACTTCTCCGCGGCGGACGCTGCAGGACCGGTGATCACCAGAGCAGTCGCGGCGAGCAGCAGCGAAAAGAGGGACAGACGCAATCCGGGTGTATGCAACATGGGCTGAGTTCCGTTTCGAGAATGAATTCGCAATGGGTCCCCGCCAGTATCAACGGAACGCTCCCCAGCGTCAACGATCCATCAGAAGTCGGGCATGCGAAGGCCAAAGCCACGGATTCCGCACCCAGAAACTCAATTCTCCAACGGTATTGGGAAGGATCTCTGAGCGGTCCTTCAGATCCAAAGTTCTGATCAGCCTGCGGAAAGACTGAAATGCGCTTGACGAATCGCCTCCTGATGCCGATCATGGCAATATGACCATAAACGAAAAAGACCGTCGCCGATACGAAGCGCGGGCGAAGATCGCCAAAGCAATGGCTCACCCGAGCCGTCTGTATATGCTCGATCTTCTCCAGCAGCGGGAAATGTGCGTCGGTGAACTGACCGAAGCGGTCGGAGCCGATCAGTCGACGGTCTCCAAGCACCTGGCGGTCCTGAGGGACGTCGGACTGGTCAGCGTTCGTAAAGAAGGCGCTCTGAGTTACTACAACCTGCAGTGCGGCTGCCTCGACGGCTTCTTCAACTGCATGGAAACCGTGCTTCTGACCGATCTGACGTTGCGTCAGTCCGCCGTGAAGTAGATTTTTTTTTGCCTCGATTTATGGCGAGTTTGCCATGCCACCATTCAACCATGATAAACCGATCGTGCTTTTCCTCTGCACGGGCAACTCCGCCCGCAGTCAGATGGCCGAAGCCTTTCTGCGAATCCACGCCGGTGATCGATTTGAAGCCCGGAGCGCGGGACTGGAACCGAAAGGTGTGCACCCTCTCACCATCCGCGTGATGGAGGAAGTCGGTATCAGCCTGGAAGGACAGCACTCGAAGTCACTCACCGAGTTTCTCGGCAAGGTCGCCGTCCGATACGTCATCTTCGTCTGCGAGAACGCCGAACAGTCATGCCCACGTGTCTGGCCGTTCGCTCTCAAGTCGTTCTGCATGCCCTTCCCCGACCCGGCTGCGGCTACAGGTACACAAGAAGAACGTCTGCAGGCCTTCCGCGATGTCCGTGATCAGATCGAACAGCAGATTCTCGAATGGATTCAGGCCGAGCCTTACACCAGCCGTGAATCGGGAATCTCTCCGGCTCCACCCCAGTAACCCTCAGGTCGACACACACCAGGAGGAAAAGTATGTCCGCTCCCTGTCCCGCCACCGAACAGCCGGCTGGCTCCATGGGTTTCTTTGAACGTTATCTCACGCTCTGGGTGGCGCTGTGTATCGTCGCCGGGATTCTGCTCGGCAAGTTCGCCCCCGGCGTCGCTCAGTCGCTCGATGGCATGGCGCTGATGGTTAACGGTGCCCCGGTTGTCTCGATTCCGATCGCGCTCTGCCTGTTCTTCATGATGTACCCCATCATGGTGAAAATCGATTTCGGCGAAGTCGTCCGGGCCGGCAAGGCGATGAAGCCGATCGGACTGACGCTGATCGTCAACTGGCTCATCAAGCCGTTCACGATGTATGCAATCGCGGCTTTCTTTCTGGGCTCGATGTTTCTGGGATTCATCGGCCCCGACGCCGTCGATCATGTAAAGCTGCCGCTCGGCCAGGATCTCGAAGTCGGTGCCCAGTACGGCTCCGGCGAAGCGGTTTTGATCAACGGAATGAAGATGCTGGAGGTGCCGCTGTGGCGGAGTTACCTCGCCGGCTGCATTCTGCTTGGCATCGCCCCCTGCACTGCGATGGTGCTCGTGTGGGGATATCTCGCTCGCGGCAACGACGGCCACACGCTCGTGATGGTCGCCATCAACTCGCTTACCATGCTTGTCCTCTACGGCGTCCTCGGTGGATTTCTGCTCGGCATCGGCAAACTTCCCGTGCCCTGGGAAGCGCTGCTGTTGTCGATCGCGGTTTATGTCGCGTTGCCGCTCGTGGCCGGGTTTCTGTCGCGGAAATGGCTCATTGCCGCGAAGGGAGAAGACTGGTTCCGCGAGAAGTTCCTGCATTACCTGACGCCGGTCACGATTGCCGCGCTGCTGATCACGCTCGTGCTGCTCTTCTCCTTCAAGGGAGAAATGATTCTGTCCAATCCGCTGACGATTCTCTGGATCGCCATTCCGCTGACCATTCAGACCGTGCTCATCTTCGTGATCGCCTACGCGGCTGCGAAAATGATGGGCTTGAATTATGAAAACGCTGCCCCGACCGCGATGATTGGAGCGTCGAACCACTTTGAGGTTGCGATCGCGACCGCGGTCATGTTGTATGGACTTTCTTCCGGGGCGGCTCTGGCCACCGTAGTTGGTGTCCTGATTGAAGTCCCGCTGATGCTGATGCTTGTTCGTGTCTGTCTTCGAACCCAGAACTGGTTCGCTGCCGACACCACGCCGCAACCGGAAACCGTCCCCACGTCCTCCATTTCCTGACACAGGATTTTGATTTCATGAGTAAACGCGTCCTGATTCTCTGCACCGGAAACTCCTGTCGCTCGCAGATGGCCGAAGCTCTCTGGCAGACGCTCGGCAACGGCGAATGGCAGGCGGAGTCGGCCGGATCAAAGCCCGCCGGTTACGTGCACCCCCTCGCCGTGAAAGCCATGCAGGAACTCGATATCGACATCTCGAATTACGAGAGCAAGTCGCTCGATCAGTTCCGTGAGGAGCCGTTCGATCTTGTCGTGACCGTTTGCGACAACGCCCAGGAAGCCTGCCCGGTCTTTCCCGGCGGCGGCGAAGTCTTCCACTGGCCGTTCTACGATCCGGCGCATGCGACCGGCAGCGAAGACGAACAGCTCGTGGTCTTCCGCCGCGTTCGCGACGAGATCCGCGATCGCATTCAACAGTACCTCGACACTCCTTCCGCCAAGTGAGATGAGCATGAGCCAGCAATCCGCAGGTAGCATCGGCGGCTGGCTTGATTTCAGCCCCATACACACGAAGTTGAGATCGAACGGGTGGCCCGTCCGCCTTTGCGGGCGGGTCGCGTCAGCGACAAGAGGCAGCGCCATCCGCGTTCGACTTTCGTGAAATCTTCCGATCTCGAATAAACCTCATCCATAACGCGACCTCTTGTGACTTCGTCACTCGCCCGTGACGGACGCGCCACCCCACGTTGATTTCAGCGACTTACTGAACCTGATGCCAATGGATTGGCTTGATTTCCACCCCCCGGTCCACAAGCATACGAGGATAAGAAAGACCCTCCCGCTTCCGCCCGCCTGGATTCGATTCATGTCCCGCCGATTCTCGCTGCTGCTGTTCCCGCTCGCTGTTCTGCTTTGCTCTGCTGCCGCGATCGCACAGGACCACGTCCGCGATCTGCAGACGAAAGCTATCGAAGACGGCAAAGCCGAGTTCGGCCACTGGGGTTGGGAGCAGGACAACTACAAACTGTGGGGCACTCACTCGAATCGCCTGATTCCGGTCTACACGTTCGGGACGCTCAACGCTGGTCCGGGGATTGATCTGACCTCCTATCAGGGCGAGAACAGTCCGTATCGCAGTCCGGCAGCCGTGCGTCAGATTTACGGCCGGATGCCGAATGGTACGGTGAACCCCGCAGCCGACTACTTTGATCAGACCAACATTTACGACATCCAGCTCGCCGCCTTGCGAGCCGGGAAGAAGCACGTCTTCCTGGTTGTTTTCGACGGCATGGACTGGCAGACGACCCGAGCCGCCAGCATCCATAAGACTGGAACGATTGCTTACGATTCCGGTCGCGGCACCGGACTGCATATGCAGGACTATAAAGCCGGCGGTACCACACAGTTCGGCTGGATGGTCACCTCTCCCTGGGCGGACGACATCAAGATCGATGTCGACAAGCAGACTGTCGCCTACGATGTGAACCCGAAGTTCGGCGGCTATGCAGCCGAGATCGCCGGCGCGTTCCCCTGGTCCACTCCAAATGACCTGCAGTACCTCATCGGCAAAGCGGAAGATGAGAAGTTTCATCACGCCTACACCGACTCTTCCAGTTCGGCCAGCTCGATGACGGCCGGCATTAAGACGTTCAACTCCAGTGTGAACGTCGATCCGGAAGGGGTGCAGGTTTCGACAATTGCCCGCATCGCTCAGCTCCGCGGCATGAAGGCGGGAGCCGTGACAAGCGTGCCGATCAGCCACGCGACGCCGGCGGCGACTTACGCTCATAATGTCGCTCGCGATGACTATCAGGATCTGACGCGCGATCTGCTCGGACTGAAGTCAGTCAGCCATCCGGAACCAATCTGGCCCGGCCTCGATGTGCTCATCGGCTGCGGCTACGGCGTGGAACGCAACAAGGATTCCGGACAGGGCGAGAACTTCATCCCCGGCAACGCATATCTGGCGGAGCAGGATCTGCTGGCGATCGATGTCCGCTCGGGTGGACCGTATGTTATGGCGACTCGCACCGAAGGCATGCCCGGCTCGGAACTGCTGGAAGTGAAAGCGACCGACGCCATCGAACAGGGCAAACGCCTCTTCGGTTTCTTCGGCACCCCCAAAGGCCATCTTCCGTTCCAGACTGCCAACGGTGATTTCAATCCGACTGTCGGCCGCTCGGATACGAAAGAGGAATACACCGAAGGCGACATCAAAGAGAATCCGACGCTGAGCGATTTCACCCGCCAGGCAATCCGTGTCCTTTCGCATGACGACCAGCCGTTCTGGCTGATGGTCGAAGCCGGCGACGTGGACTGGGCCAACCACGACAACAACATCGACAACTCCATCGGAGCGGTCCTCAGTGGCGATGCAGCCGTGAAGGTGATCACCGACTGGGTCGAAGCCGAAAGCAGCTGGGACGAATCGCTCCTGATCGTCACCGCTGACCATGGGCACTACCTTGTGCTTGAGAAGCCAGAACTCCTGCTCGAAGGCTCACAGGAGTAGGCGGTACGCTCTGCTCTCCACACCAGTGGACTTTGTGTACAGCTCTCTGCTTGTTGATCGTTCGCATTGATTCCCCGGTCGCTTTTCACGTTTTATCCCGCTGATACTTGCATCGCGGGGGCGTCCGGAACATGCTGGTCACTTCGGGGTTGGCGCTCTCCCCGCGATCATTCCCCGCCGCAGTCGACGCGACGCGTCCATTGCTCCCTTGTCGATTCTTTACGTGGATCGATCCCTCCTACAGAAAGTGCCGGTATGCAAGGTTCTCGGAAGGTACTCAGCCGTTTTGGTCCCGCCATCATTGTTGCGGCTGTGGTTCTCGGCCCCGGGAGTATTCTCACCAGTTCCAAGGTCGGCTGCGAGTTTGGCTACTCGCTGATCTGGGTCATCATCGCGGCCGGGCTGCTGATGATCGGGGCGACAGCCCTTTCTGCTCGACTCGGAGCAACACTCGAGAGAACGCCCTGTCAGGAACTGGCAAGCAGTCTGGGCCGCCCGGTTTCCATATTTATCGGAGCGGTGCTCTTCTTCGTGGTGGCGGCTTTTCAGTCGAGTAACAATATCGCCGTCATTGCCGCTCTCGATCCTTTGATGCCGCAGGAATCTCCCGACCTTTCCGCCGGTCAGTTAAACGCAATCAAGGCGGGACTGCTCATCCTGTTGAATCTCGTTGTCGTCGCCGCGCTGTACGGTTTGAGCAAGCTCTATCAGCGTCTCGAACAGCTGATGATTTCGCTGATGCTGCTGATGATCATTGGCTTCGGCATTAACCTGCTCTTCGCCCGACCGGCTCCCCTGGAAGTCGCCAAAGGGCTGATCCCCAGCATTCCGGGCGGAGACGGAGCGAGCAGTGAATCGCTGCTCGCCGTGCTCGGCTTGATCGGGACGACGTTCTCCATCGCCGGAGCGTTCTACCAGGCGTATCTCGTGAAGGAGAAGGGCTGGACGAAGAACGAGCTCAGTATCGGCCTGATGGACACGATCACCGGGATCACCGCTCTCGGTCTGACGACGATGATGATCATGTCGACTTCGGCTGCGGTGCTGCACGGGAAAATCGATCCGTCGCAACTGCAGTCCGTCACCGATGTCGCCAAACAGCTGCAACCCCTCTTTGGGGAATGGGCCGCCTACCTGTTTGTCGCCGGCATTTTCGCCGGGGCGTTCAGTTCGTTCTTTGTCAACGCGACCATTGGCGGCGTACTCCTTTCCGATGGACTCGGACTCGGAGCCTCACTCGATCAGAAATGGCCGAAGCTGTTCACGGTGCTTGCACTGTTCGCCGGGATGGCCGTGGCTCTGGCAATGGTGCTGGCAGACTGGAATCGCGTCGCACTGATTATTGTCGCCCAGGCGATGACCGTTCTCGGCGGCCCGGTCCTCGCAGCGTCGTTGCTCTATCTGGCCCTGTCGAAACGCTATCGCGACCAGGTGAAAGCCCCGGCGTGGATGGTGACGCTGATGATCCTCGGCTTCATCTTCGTGAGCATCGTCGCCGTACAGACGGCTCGGAATGTCGCCCAGAAAGTGCAGACGGAGTTCCTGGCGCCAGCCGTGGTCGAACAGCCCGACATCGAAGAACCGGAGCTGGAACAACCCCTGCTGCCGACTCCGGATCCCGTAGAAACAACCGAGTAACCGGACCGGGTGGACCAGTAGGGCAAGCTTCCTGCCTGCCGTTGCGAAGCCCACTTCGCAACCCCATGGTCAGCGACGTGAGATTCGACCATCACGCAATGCGGCTGGTAGAACGGGATCGAAAAGAACGCGGGCGGAAGCCTGCTCTGCGAAAATTGACCTGAGACTCATTCGTGAGATGCCATCGGCACATTAGAGAACGATAGCCGGAGAAGCGTGCCGGCTTTGATCGGGGAGACGTTTCGATGTCGCAGGACTTTCTGGATCACATTGATGCCCAGCTCGACGAGATTCGGGAAGCGGGTCTGTACAAGACCGAACGGATTATCGATTCGCCCCAGCAGATGCAGATTGATGTCGGCGGCACCTCGGTGCTCAACCTGTGCGCGAACAACTATCTCGGCCTCTCCGATCATCCCGACATCGTGCGGGCCGCCCAGGAGGCGTTGACCCGCTGGGGATACGGGCTTTCCTCTGTCCGTTTCATCTGCGGAACGCAGAGCATCCACAAGCATCTCGAGAATAAGCTCAGCGAGTTTCTCGGCACTGAAGACACGATTCTTTATACCTCCTGCTTCGATGCCAACGGAGGTCTGTTCGAAACGCTGCTCACGGTCGAAGATGCCATCATTTCCGATGCCCTCAATCATGCCAGCATTATCGATGGCATCCGCCTCTGCAAAGCGCAGCGATTCCGCTATGCCAACAACGACATGGCCGATCTGGAGAAGCAGCTCAAGGAAGCGAAGTCGGCTCGATTCCGGTTGATCGCCACCGATGGAGTCTTCTCGATGGACGGCACCATCGCGAAACTCGATGAGATCTGCGAACTGGCCGACAAGTACGACGCCCTCGTGATGGTCGATGATTCCCACGCCGTCGGCTTCATGGGCGAACATGGCAAAGGAACTCACGAACATCTCGGCGTGATGGACCGCATCGACATTCTGACCGGCACGCTGGGGAAAGCTCTGGGCGGCGCGAGCGGAGGTTACACCTCGGGACGGGGCAAGATCGTCGAACTGCTGCGGCAACGGTCGCGGCCCTATCTGTTCTCGAACTCAGTCGCTCCGCCAATCGTGGCGGCTTCGATCACCGCACTCGATCAGCTCACGGCGTCGACCGAACTCCGCGATCGGTTGATGGACAACACCCGCTACTTCCGCGACGGGATGCAGAAACTCGGACTGACCATTGTCCCGGGCGAGCATCCGATTGTGCCGGTCATGCTGGGCGAAGCCGTGCTCGCCGGGCAGATGGCCGAACTGCTTCTGGCTCGTGGGATTTACGTCATTGGCTTTTCCTACCCGGTGGTCCCCAAAGGGCAGGCCCGCATCCGCACCCAGGTGTCAGCCGCCCATACGAAGAAGGATCTCGACTTCGCAATCGAGCAGTTCGGCGAGGTCGCCCGCCTGCTGCAGATCATCTGACACTGCGGGAAGCGGCTACGTCCGGCCCGGGTCAGGTGATCTCCCGATCCAGTTCTTCCCTCTCCGCCGTGCGCAACGGTTATAACGACGATCGTTGTTATTTCAGTCCCGACAGTCCTGCCTGAAACTCGGTGCCAGCGAATCGATTACGGAATTTGGGCAGAGATTTTCGCGAGAAGGTTAGGCCGGTCCGTCTCCGCCTGTCGATCCCCTTCTAATAGAAAAGGAAAGATCGACTATCGGATGGGACTCACACTGATGCGGGATGCCAGTCTCGAAGCGACGATGGTTCGCGTTCAAGTTAGCCGGCGAAAAGCAACGGCCGGCAGTCTACGGTTTTTGAACTGGCATCCCATTGTCCTGGAGGAACAGGCGATGAAAGACTTCGCCCCGCAAGACGACAATACCTGCTACGACTATTTCGGCACTCGTAGCATGACCGAACTCGATGCCGGCCTCGAGCAACAGATTCGCTACGTCCCGCTGCCGCCGACGGAAACCGGTTACCGTCGCGACAACGCCCATGCGAAACTGAAAAGCCCGAAGTTTTTGAGCACTGCTCCGTCTCACGTCTTCACGGAAATGTATCTCGGCTAGAAGCGAACCGAGCAACGTCTCGTTTCTGCTACGAGCCTGAACGAAGCAAACCTGCGATTGAAAAAGACTGAGCGCCGCCAGACTCTCCTCGATCCAACCGCGTATCTTCAGCCCTGGCAAACCTGCTGAAGACGCACAAGACGCCCCGGGAATTCCCGGGGCGTCTTTTTTCATGCCCTATCAACAAAAAACGGCCACGTCCTCGAGGGAGAGACGCGGCCGTTCTTTACGTTCCGTGACCGAATTACTCGGTGATGATGTCCCGCACGGTCTTTCCGCTTGGAATCATCGGCAGCACGTGTTCCTGGTACGGGCAGATGACTTCGAGCAGGTACGGACCATCGTGATCGATCATGGTCTGAATCGCTGCTTCGAGATCTTTCTTCTCGCGAACCCGCTGGCCGGCGATGCCGTAGCCTTTGGCGATCGTCACGAAGTCAGGATAAATCTCGTCGCCGACAATCCCGGTTCCATCGCCCAATGCTTCCGGCTTGTGAACAGGGCCAAGGTAAGTGTGAGCTCGGCGACCTTCCATGAAGCGGTCTTCCCATTGAACCACCATGCCGAGGTGCTGGTTGTTGAGCAGCATCATCTTGACCGGCAGGTTTTCACAGACCAGCGTTCCGAGTTCCTGAATATTCATCTGGAACGAGCCATCGCCATCGATATCGATGACCAGCTCGTTCGGATAAGCAGCCGCCACACCCATCGCGGCGGGGAGACCGAAGCCCATCGTGCCGAGTCCCGAAGAGCTCAACCAGTGGCGCGGCTCGTCGAACTTGAAGTATTGAGCGGTCCACATCTGATGCTGACCGACACCGACGGCCACGTACGGATTCCGTTCGCGAGTCATCTTCCACAGCGTTTGAATTGCATGCTGTTGCGGAATCTCGCTCTGGTAATCGGCGTACTTCAGAGGATAGGCCTCTTTCCAGCCCTTGATCTTCTCATGCCACGCGGCTGTGTCGGGGATATCGGAGTCGCTCAGCACCTCGTTGAGGCGATGCAGGACCTGCTTGACGTCGCCGACAACCGGGATGTGAGCTTCTTTGTTCTTGTGAATCTCAGACGGGTCGATGTCGACGTGCACGATCTTTCCGTGCTTGGCGAACTCGTCCAGTTTGCCGGTCACGCGGTCATCGAAGCGAACACCAAATGCGAGCAGCAGGTCGGCCTCATCGATGGCGAGGTTGGAGTAAACGGTGCCGTGCATTCCCAGCATGTGCAGCGACAGATCGTGCGTCCCCGGAAATGCTCCGAGTCCCATCACGGTCATCGCAACCGGGATCTGGGCTTTCTCCGCGAACTTCTTCAGTTCTTCGGCGGCTCCGGACAGAACGCAGCCCCCACCGACGTACAGGATCGGCTTCTTGGAACGACGAATCGCAGCGACGATCTGATTGATCTGTTCGGTTGCCACATCCGGAAGTTCGGGACGGTAACCAGGCAGATTCATCGGCGGATCGAGATCGACTTCGTCAGCCGGCAGCGAGTCGAGCTGAACGTCTTTCGGGAAGTCAATGAGAACCGGACCAGGGCGACCGGTCGTGGCAATGTGGAACGCTTCCTTCACGATGCGGGCGACATCGTTGATGTTCGTGATCATGTAATGATGCTTGGTAATCGCCCGACAGACCTCGACCATCGGCGTTTCCTGAAACGCATCGCTGCCGATCACGTTCTGGGTCACCTGTCCGGTGATCGCGATCAGCGGGACGCTGTCCAGTTTGGCATCGGCGATGGAGGTCACCAGGTTCGTGGCACCCGGACCGCTGGTCGCCATACAGACGCCAACCGTCTCGGTGGTGCGGGACACGCCCTGAGCGGCGAAGGCTCCACCCTGCTCGTGACGCGGCAGAATGGTCCGGATCTCGTCGCGGAATTTTCGAAGCGCCTGGTGCAGTGGCATGCTGGCCCCGCCCGGATAGGCGAATACAAACTTGGCCTGCTGATGAATGAGCGCCTGAATCATGATTTCAGCGCCGTTCAACTGCGCCTGCCGTGTTTTGGTTTCTTCTGCTGTAGCCACAATTTCCACTTTCGATCATTCAGAATACGGATGCAGGCCTCTGCGACATCCTCAGATAGCATCGGGTCGACTGGCGACGATCATTGTGCGGCTCGCGGTCACCACGTCCTAACGGAGTGCCGACGTTACTGCGCACCGCGATCGCTCTCGACCCTCATCTTGGAAGAGCATTGTATCCACAAAAGGTTCGAGGTTCGAGGCAATAATTCAGAAAAGCGCACGAACCGCGGACCCGGCCCGTTCCAGCCTGCGCAGCCGGAACTCGTCTCCATGGCCGCAGATATGTCCAATGGGCCCGATCAGCCCTGTCTGGCCGTTCGTCTCAGTGGCTTCGATTGCGGGGCCTCTCTGAGGCCTTACAATGCGGCTGCGATTGGTCCGCGTCAAGTCTTAACAGTTGAGGGAAACGGAAATCTCATGCCATCCGCTCCGGGAAAAGTTTATCTGGTAGGGGGCGGCCCCGGTGATCCCGGCCTCATCTCGCTGAAGGGGCTCCGCTGTCTGCAGGAAGCCGATTTCATCCTCTACGATGGACTCGTCAATCCCCTGCTCCTCCGTCACACCCGGGCTCAGGCTGAGCGAACCGCCCGCGCCGACAGCGCCGGCCGCCGGACTTTGCAGCAGGAACAGATCAACGAAAAGCTGGTTGAAGAAGCCCTGAAAGGGAAAACCGTCGTTCGTCTGAAAGGCGGGGACCCGTACATTTTCGGCCGCGGCAGCGAAGAAGCCGAGGCTCTGGCGGCTCATGGCATCGAATTCGAAGTCGTTCCGGGCATTACAGCCGCGACGGCCGCCGCTGAATACGCCGGCTTTTCCCTGACGCATCGCGATAAAGCCTCCGCGGTCTGCCTGATTACCGGCCACGAAGACCCCACGAAGCCGGAATCGGCTCTCGACTTCCCACTGCTGGCCCGCTTCCCCGGCACGCTCGTCTTCTATATGGGACTGCATCGACTGCAGCACATCGCCGAAACGCTGATCCAGGAGGGGATGTCCCCTCAGATGCCGGCTGCAATCGTCACGAAAGCATCGACCCCCAGCCAGAAAGTCGTGGTCGACGAACTGGCCCGGCTGCCGCAGCGTGTGCTCGAAGAAGAACTCTCGCCGCCGTCACTGATTATCGTTGGCGAATGCGTACAGATGCGGGATCGTATCAAATGGTTCGAGTTGAAGTCGCTCTTCGGAAAGCGAATCGGCATCACTCGCCCGGTTGCCCAGGCCGAGCCGCAGATCCAGGCAGCCGTCGCCCGCGGAGCCGATCCCGTCCTCATGCCGATGCTCGAAATCGCCCCGCCAGAAGACTGCAACGAACTCGATGCGGCGATCCAGAAGGCGTCCTCGTACGACTGGCTGATCTTCACCTCCGCCAACGGAGTCGAACACTTCTTTCAGCGAGCCTGGGAGCTCGGCCGCGATACCCGCTGTCTCGGTTCGGCCAAAATCGCCTGCATCGGCTCCTCGACAGCAGAGGCTCTGGAAGCATTTCATCTGAAAGCCGACCTGGTTCCCGAGTCCTACTGCTCGGAAGGACTGGCCGAAGCCCTCATCGCGACCGGCACCAAAGGCCCTGTTCTCTGGGCACGAGCCGATCGTGGGCGAGAGGTCATCACCGAATCGCTTCAGGCTGCGGGCATTCCTCTCGACACAGCGGTCGCTTACCGGCATGTGGATGCCGAGGAACTCCCCGAGCAGGCTCGACGGTTGCTCAATCACGGTCAGCTCGACTGGATCGCCCTCAGCAGCCCCGCCATCGCCCGCCGCCTCGCCGCCCTGCTGCCAGAATCGGTCCGCAATCAGACCCGCATCGCGGCGATCAGCCCGATCACAGCCGCCGCAGCGGAAGAAGCTGGCCTGACCGTCGAAGTCACCGCCACGGAGTACACCTGGGACGGAATCTTCGCCGCCATCGAAGCCGCCGAGCAGCAGAACTGAGTCCACTCCAGTAGGCACAGGTCTCATCCAACTGCATTGACCTCGAGTAGCGTCCGCTGTGCGGACGCGGAATGCACTCAACTCGCAGTGCCTGGCATCCTTGCTCCATACCGTGAATCTCAACGCTTCCTGACGCACAGCAAGCCGTGCCGCATTCGATCCGGTCACCGCGTCCGCATCGCGGCCCGTACGCCATGAACTCTGCGCATGAAAAAAGCTCCCGCAGAAAACTGCAGGAGCTTTGATCGCCATCAGAGCATCAACGCTGGTGACTACTCTGACTTCTTTTCTTCTTCGTTCTGTTCGTCATCGTCGGCCTTCAGTTCCGGCTCATCGCCACCCGGGGCAACTTCATCGGCAACGGGCTCTTCCTTGGCGGTCGCTTCTTCGTCGCTCACCACGACCGGAGCAGCCGACTTGGTGGCAACACGGTCATTCACGCCCACGAACTCGATCAGAGCCTGCTGACCGGCATCACCCAGTCGTGGCTTGGCAAGTTTGATCACGCGGGTGTAGCCACCGTCGCGAGATTCAAAACGCTCGGCCAGTTCGTTGAACAGAATATCAACAGCTTCGTTGTTACGAAGAGCCGAGAATGCCCGACGACGCATGGCGAGAACAGGAGCCTGAGCCTGATTCCAGGACTGCCAGCCTTCTGACTTCCGCCACTCACGCCACTCCGACGAGTTCTTCTCAGCAGAGATCTTGAGCTCATCGGCCTGCTGCTGCAGAGCACGCGACTTGCGAGCCATCGTGATCAGCTTTTCGATGAACGGACGCAGTTCCTTCGCCTTGGCCGTGGTCGTGATGATTCGACCGGCGACCTTCGGAGAACCGTACTCGTCGCTCCCACCAGTTCGCACGGAAGTGATCAGACTGACGGCCATATTGCGGAACATGGCCTTGCGGTGCGAAGCATTACGGCCCAGTGAACGGCCACGAACGCGATGTCTCATGGTATTGATATTCGAAAAAGTAGGTTCAAAATCGTGTGATCATGCCGGGCGAATCACTCCACCACAGGCAACGCAGGCCGTCGGCCGTTAGTCTTTCACGCTCACCTGTCGTTTGGGGAGCTTCATGCCCATCCGCAGGCCAATGCTCTGCAGACGCTCGCGGACTTCCACCAGAGTGGTTTCGCCGAAGTTGCGAACCTGCAGCAGCTGGTCTTCCGACTTCGTCACGAGATCGCGAACCGTCACAATGCCTTCGGATTCCAGGCAGTTCGTGGCCCGGACCGACAGGTTGAGTTCGGCCAGCGACTGGTTGAGCTTTTCTTCCAGTTCGAGATCGATCGGAGAGTGTCCGGTCGACTCGGCCATGCCCCGCAGGCCGCCTTCCGGAGAAACTTCCGGACCCGGCTCCCGATAGGTGATGAACGGGTTGAGGTGCTTCCGCATGATCTTGGCGGACTCGACCAGAGCCATTTCCGGAGAAACGGTTCCGTTGGTCCAGATCTCGAGGATCAGCTTGTCGTAGTTGGTTCGCTGACCGACACGGGTTTCTTCGACAGCGAAGCGAACACGCTCGACAGGAGAGTAGAGAGCATCCAGCGGGATCACTCCGACTTCCGGATCCTTCTCGAAGTGCTCACCAGCCGGGATATAACCGCGACCGTTTTCGACCGTCAGTTCCATCGACAGCGGCACGTCGTCCGTCATCGTGGCGATGATCATGTCTTTGTTGATGACTTCGACCTGCTCATCGGTGCTGATGTCAGCCCCGGTGACGACGCCGCGAGTGTGACGCTCGATGCGAATGGTCTTCGGACCAGCGGCATAGCTCTTCACGATCAGCGACTTCAGGTTGAGGCAGATGTCGGTCACGTCTTCGACGACACCCGGAATCGAGGTGAACTCGTGCTGAGCTCCCTGGATCTTCACACGGGTGACCGAGCTGCCTTCCAGCGAGGAGAGCAGGATTCGCCGCAGGCTGTTTCCGATCGTCGAACCGAAGCCCCGTTCGAACGGCTCTGCAATGAACTTGCCATAGGTGGGGGTTGCGGTCTCACGGTCGATGACCAGTCGATTGGGCAATTCCAATCCGCGCCAACGAATTCGCATCAAATAGTCTCCCGAGTTGATTTCAACTGTCTGTTAAGCAGGCGAACACTGCGATGAGCGGCTCGCCGTATCATAGGGTTCTGCATCTCGAACTGTCGACCAGTCACCGCCTTTACAGCCGCGACCGGGACCAGCACGATCAGACGCGGCGCTTCTTCGGAGGACGGCAGCCGTTATGCGGCAGCGGGGTCACGTCTTCGATCATGCGAATCGTAATGCCCTGCGACTGCAGACCTGTAATGGCGCTTTCACGTCCCGAACCCGGGCCCTTAACGCGAACTTCCATCTCGCGGACGCCGAACTTCTTGGCGCGATCAACACAGACTTCGGCGGCCCGCTGAGCAGCGAACGGCGTGCTCTTGCGGCTGCCTTTGAAGCCGACCGTTCCAGCGGCGGCCCAGCAAAGGACTTCGCCGTTGGTGTCGGTGATCGTCACCAGCGTGTTGTTGAACGTTGCCTTGATGTGTGCAATCGCCTTGGTCACATTGCGACGCACTCTTTTCTTCTTCACCTTCGCCACTGATCTCTCCCGAGAAACTCTGATCCAACGACGCCCTGCGTCTCTGTTTTTCCGTCACATTCCTGTCTGAACAATACACCCGGACCGGTTCAACCGGCCCGGCGGACGAGCACCGGATTAGTGCTTCATGTCCTTCACGCCCTTCTTACCAGCGACCGTCTTACGAACACCCTTCCGGGTACGGGCGTTGGTAATGGTTCGCTGACCACGCACAGGCAGGCCGCGACGGTGGCGAATTCCGCGATAGGACTGAATTTCCCGCAGACGGGCGATGTGCTGCTGAGTCTGACGACGCAGCTGACCCTCGATGACGTATTCGGTATCCAGCAGGTTGTTCAGCTGGGCGATGTCGTCGTCGTTCAGATCCTTGGCCTTCATCTGCGGATCGACGCCGAGGCGACGGCAGATCTCGATGGCCGTGTGCTGACCGATCCCGTACAGATAGGTCAACGAGACATAGGCCGGCTTGTTGTTCGGAATATCCACACCCTGGACACGAGGCATACTCTCTCACTCCCGGAAATCGCCGCGTGCCGCACTGGGCACCAGCAACTGATGAATCGCTAAAACTGATCCTGAAACAAACGGACCAGAACTTGTACTGTTACTCTGTCAGCCGAATTGCACGACCGCCGGGCGCTGAGTTGGCCTGTCCGGCCACGCGTCCCGGGCAATCGACCCAAACGCTTCAAGCGGAGCCCGCAGGACTAGCCCTGACGCTGCTTGTGCTTCGGGTTCGAAGAACAGATGACGTAAACACGACCTTTGCGGCGGACGATCTTGCAATTCTCGCAAATCCGCTTGACGCTCGCCCTTACCTTCATGATACCGACACCTTCAACCGACTGACTATTTTCTGAATCACGAAAACGCGATCACTGGATGATCCGAGCCTGTTGGAACCTGGAAAACCGATGCAAATCGGCTTTCAACACGTCTTCAACCCGGTCGAACAGCAGTTCCCGCGAACTATTTGCAAACTTCTTCCGCAGCGGGACGGACCGGCAGACTACGGAAATTGGAATCGCGGATTATAGACATCTGCAATTCCGCCTGACAACCCATACGTGCCAACCGCTCGCTGAAAAATCCGAACTGACCACTTTTTCGAGAAAAAGTCGCTCAGACTCGGGGACTCTCAGACAAGCCGAGGCGTCAGGATTTCAGGCCCGTTAGCCGTCATCGCCACCGTGTGTTCGAAATGAACACTCGGCCGATGATCCCGCGTGTAGACAGTCCAGTGGTCTTTCGAGACGTAAAGCTCTTCCGTCCCCGCATTCACCATCGGCTCGACGGCAATCACCAGGCCAGGCTTCAGCTCAAAATCCTTATCGACTGTCTCATCATCCATGTAGTGAGGCACCTGCGGATCTTCGTGCATTTCACGTCCGATGCCGTGCCCCACGAAGTCGACCACCGAAGAGAAGCCGTAACTGGCGACATGCTCTTCCATCTGCGTGGCGACTTCACTCCACCACCGACACTTCGCCATCTGCTCGATGGCCAGGTTCAGTGTCTCTTCGCCAACTTTGAGCAGCAGACGCTTCTCATCGTCGACGTCTCCGACCGGATACGTCCAGGCGGAATCTCCACACCAGCCGTTCAGCTTGCAGCCGGTATCCACGCTTACGATATCGCCAGCTTCCAGTTTCCTGGTTCCCGGGATGCCGTGCACGATTTCATCATTGACCGAGATACAGCAGACCGAGGGAAACGGCACCGGTCCGGGAACGCCCTTGAACAAAGGAATCGCCCCGTGCTGCTCGAACAGCTTCTCGACCGCCCGGTCGATGTCGCGTGTGCGAATCCCCGGGCGAATCATGGAAGCAATCAGTTTGTGAGCTTCGGAAACGAGCAGTCCCGCTTCCCGCATATGGTCGATCTCGCGTCGACTCTTCAGAATGATCACGCCGACCGTCCTTCGCGAGCCGCCGAAATTCGGCGGCTCATCTCATACTTAAGCCTTCTCATCGGCTTCCAGCATCCCTGAATAGTTTCGCATCACCAGATGGCTGTCGATCTTCTGCACCAGGTCGAGCGCGACCGAGACGACGATCAGCAGACCGGTTCCCCCGTAGAAGCTCGCCAGCATGAACGGAATGTTCATCCAGCGGGCGACAATGGTCGGAATGATCGCCACCAGAGCCAGGAAGCCGGCTCCGACGAACGTGATCCGAACCATCACCTGCTCCAGGTAGGTCGCGGTGCGTGTTCCCGGACGATAGCCCGGAATAAAGCTGCCGTAGTCCTTCAGGTTGTTCGCCATGTCTTTCGGGTTGAAAGTAATAGCGGTCCAGAAGTAGCAGAAGAAGTAGATCAAAGCGACGTAACACATGTTGTAGAGGAAGCCGCGTCCAGACCCGAAGGCGCTGGCGAGCGTCTTCAGTGTCAGCGAGCCCGGCCAGATTCCCGAAGCCTGGCTGAACAGGAAGTACGGGAACATCAGCAGGCTGGAAGCGAAGATGATCGGCATCACGCCGGCCTGGTTCACTCGCAGCGGCAGATACTGACGCTGACCACCCATCACACGGCGACCGCGGACGTGTTTCGCACTCTGAATCGGAATCCGTCGCTGCCCCTGCGTCATGGCGATCACACCAATGACCACGGCAATGAACAGACCGAGAAGCAGGATCAGCTTATCAATCCCGGTATCGGTTCCGGCTCGGATGCCGTTTTCGAAGGCGGGCTGCAGGTATTCGTACATCGAGGTCGGCATCTGAGCCAGAATACCCGCCATAATCAGCAGCGAGATTCCGTTTCCGATTCCGTATTCATCAATCTGCTCACCGAGCCACATCAGGAAGATGGTGCCGGCCGTCATGATCAGAGCTCCGATCATATGGCAGAGCCACCAGTCGTACTCCCGCATGATCAGCCCGGCCCCTTCGGCTCCAAAACCTCCGGAGATGGCTCGAATCCAGAAGAAGCTTTGCAATAAACAGATCACCACGGTGGCATACCGCGTGTATTCGTTGATTTTCTTGCGACCCGACTCGCCTTCTTTCTGCAGCTGTTCAAGCGGCGGATAGACCGACCCCATCAGCTGGAAGATAATCGAGGCCGAAATATAAGGCATGATGCCAAGGCCGAAGATGGTCGAGTTCCCCAGGTTTGAAGCCGAGAACAGCGAGACCATTTGAATGACCTGCCCGAAGCCGGAACTTCCCTGCTGCAGCTTTTCCATCTGCTGAGCGAACAGTTCCTGATCGATGAACGGCAGCGGAATCCAGAATCCGAGACGGTAGACAGCGAGCAGGCCGATCGTCAGCAGAATCTTGTTTCGCAATTCAGGAATGCGAAACAGCGTAATCAACTTTCCAAACATCGACGAATTTCCTGAGTGTGTGGATATGAAAGCCGAGGCCGCGAACACCTGTTCCTGCAGGACTTCGACAAAATTCAACCAGCCCGACCGGCAAAGATCGCTGGAGTTTTAACGATTAATCAAACCCGGGGGTAGAAGAGTTTTCGTGGATTTGCGGCATTTCCGCAAGCTTCAACCCGATTCCCGTCTCCACGCCCGTGGAAACAGCTTCGCGAGCCGTAGCTTCAAGCCAGTCCTGTTATCGGTGAGTTGTCGACACCTCTCCTGACGAAGCTGTTCTTTCCTCAGAACCTGTTCATAAAAAAAGCCTTCCCGCTTTGGAAAGGCCTTGTCTTCATCGTTTGCATCAGTCCCGCGCGGGAGCAGAACCAGCCGAGTCCGATTCAACTCAGACGATCGGCTCGACCTTGCCGCCAGCCGAGGTAATCGCTTCTTCAGCCGATGCCGAATAACGATGGACCTGGACATTGAGTTTCTTGGTCAGCGAGCCGTTGCCGAGCACCTTGACCGCGTCGAAGCGACCATGAATCAGGCCCTTCTTCTTCAACGATTCGAGCGTCACGTCGTCACCGTTCTCGAAGTTGTTCTCGAGATCCTTCAGGTTGACAATCGCGACCACATCGGCGAAGGCGGCGTTATTGAAACCACGCTTGGCGACTCGCATGAAGATCGGCGTCTGGCCCCCTTCGAAGCCACGACGTGCACCGGAACCGCGGCGACTGAAGTACCCTTTGTGTCCACGACCGGCTGTTTTGCCGTGCCCCGAACCGGTACCGCGGCCAATCCGCTTCCGCTTCTTGTTCTTATGAATGTCGCGATGGACGTCATCGATAATCATGGCAGCACTTCTACCGTAAAAAGCCGCACCCGAGAGTGCAGAAACGCTTGAATCTAAAGAGTTCGACGAACAGAAGCGTCGAATTAGACATCCACGCCACGCAGGCGGGAGAAGTCTTCGCGAGTCCGGAGTTTACTCAATGCGTCGAAGGTGGCCTTAACCACATTGATCGGATTGGTCGAGCCGCGAACCTTGGTCAGAATGTCTTTCAGACCGACCGATTCCACAACCGCACGAACGCTGGCTCCGGCGATGATCCCGGTACCGGGGTTAGCCGGCAGCAGGAGAACGCGAGCCGAACCGAATCGTCCTTCAACTTCGTGGGGGATCGTGGCACCGTGCAGCTGAATCTTCACCTTGTGACGACCAGCGTCTTTGACAGCCTTTTCGACCGACGTCGGGACCTCGTTGCCCTTGCCGTAACCCCAACCGACTTCACCGTTGTGATTGCCAACCACGACCATGGCCGCGAAGCTGAAACGGCGTCCCCCTTTAACCACGCAGGAACAGCGTCGAATCTGGACAACCTGCTCCTGTGAGTCTGACCTTGCTTCCGTAGCCAACGTTGACACTCCCGTTAAATCGATTGTTCTGTATCAGTTCCGCGTCCGCCTTCAGGCAGCCCGCGGTGATTGTCTTATTAGAACTGCAGTCCGCCTTCACGAGCCGCATCGGCCAGGGCCTTCACCCGACCATGGTAACGGTAGTCACCACGATCGAAGGCCACTTCCGTAATTCCCTTTTCCTTGGCTCGCTCAGCCAGCAGCGTACCGATCTTCTGGGCCGCTTCGACGTTTCCGGCATACTTGCTCGGACCGGCGACGGCACCTTCCATCGTGTTGGCCGAAACCAGCGTCTTGCCTTCGATGTCATCAATGATCTGAGCATAGATGTGTCGATTGCTGCGGAACACCGACAGACGCAGGCGCCCAGCCGAACGAATCCGGTTCCGGACGCGGTAAGACCGTCGCTCGCGACGCTTGGTAACTCGCTTTTGAATCTTCATGGCTGATCGCCACCTTCTACAAAACTGACGCGGGCTCCCATACGAACCAACTCACGCCAGAAATCCGCAACAAACTATTCCAGAACGTCTCAACAGCTGTTGATTACTTCGCGAATGCCTTACCGGCCTTACGACGAATCTGTTCACCCTGGTACCGGATGCCTTTACCTTTGTAAGGTTCGGGCGGACGGACGCGGCGAATATTCGCTGCGAACTGTCCCACGGCGTGCTTGTCGGCACTCTTGAGGATGATCAGCGTGGCGGACGGCAGTTCGCACGTCACACCTTCGGGGATCGGCAGCTTGATCGTGTTGGCGAACCCGACCTGCAGAGCGATGAACTTTCCCTGCATCGAAGCCTGGTAACCGACACCGACCACTTCGAGACGACGCTCGAACGGAGTCACGACTCCCGTCACCATATTGTTGAGCAGGGCACGTGTCAAACCATGCAGGGCACGGCTCTGACGTTCGTCGTCCGGCCGCTGCACTTCGATCTGAGCCGGATCCTTGCTGATCGACACCGACACGCCCGGGTGATGCTCAACCTTCAGGGTTCCAGCCGGACCTTTCACGGTCACGACGCGCCCCGACTGAGTCACCTCGACGTTCGAGGGAATCGGAACCGGTTTATTTCCAATACGAGACATTTGCCAGAACTTTCAACTGAGTCAGCACCAGAGGTGCAAGCTCCAAATGTTACCACACGGTGCAGAGAATTTCTCCGCCCACGCCCTTCGCTTTAGCTTCGCGATTGCTGAGCACGCCCTGGTTGGTCGAGAGGATGCAAATCCCCATGCCCTGCTTGATCTCCGGGGTTTCGCGAACGCCGGCGTACTGGCGACGGCCCGGCTTGCTCGACCGGACGATCTTCTGAATCACCTTTTCGCCGTTCGGGCCGTACTTCAGCTGGACACGCAGCACGTTCTGAGGCTGTTCTTCGATTTCTTCGAAGCCCCAGATGTAACCTTCACGCTTCAGCACGTCGGCGATTGCCTTCTTCAGCTTGGAAGTCGGAATATCGACGAACGGACGCTCGATGGCGATCGCGTTACGAATTCGTGTCAGCATGTCGGCAACCGGGTCGGTCATCATGGTTGCATCATTCCCGTACAGTAGTGTGTTTGAATCGAAATCTTGGAGACGGCAGCGACGGGGCGGCAGTCAGTTACGCTTGCGTTGCAGCGGCCGGCTTCCGGAACGGGAACCCGAACTTCGTCAACAGAACTTTGGCTTCTTCATTATTCGTTGCCGAGGTCACGATCGAGATGTTCAATCCCTGGGTGAACTTGGCGTTGTCAGCATCGACTTCCGGGAACACCATCTGTTCCGACAGGCCGAGGCTGTAATTGCCGTTGCCATCAAATGCGTTCGGCTTCACTCCGCGGAAGTCGCGAACACGAGGCAGAACCAGCGTGATCAGTCGGTCGAGGAACTCGTACATGCGAATGCCGCGAAGCGTCACCCGACAGCCGATTTCCATCCCTTCACGCAACTTGAATCCGGCGATCGACTTCTTCGCACGGGTGATTTCCGGCTTCTGGCCGGCGATCAGCGTCAGGTGCTCCAGGGCTTCATCGAGCCGCTTGCGATCCTGAATCGCTTTTCCCACACCCATGTTGATGACGATCTTTTCGAGCTTTGGCAGCGAGTGGATGTTCTTGCGACCAAACTCTTCCTGCATCGCAGGAATGATCTCTTTACGGTATTTTTCCAGTAGACGGGTCACGACTGACCACTCCTCATTTTGTATTCACGCTATTGAGAACTCAAGCTGACGTGACTGCCTGTGATTTACTTGGACGCCGCATACTTTTCGCGGGGAGGGCTGATCGTGCCAGCACTGGCTCCACACTTCTTGCAGACCCGCTCCTTGGCGCCCTGCTCGTCGTACTTGAACCCCAGACGGGTCGGCTTCGAGCAGGATTCGCAATAGTACATCACGTTGCTGCTCGGAATCGGCATCTCCATGTGGAGACGACCGCCGGATGGTGACTTGGGATGGCCACGCTTGACATGCTTGTAAACCTGGTTCACGCCCTGGACAAGCATCTTCTCGCCGCCGTTGAGCACCTGCAGCACCTGTCGCGGTGTGCTCGATGCGTCATCGCCCGTGATGACAACGACCTGATCCCCTTTTTTGATCTTCATGGCTCTCTGCCCCGACTCACCCGTTGACTGTATTATCGCTCAGCGGCTCGACTGACCGAACTCCCTCAAGGGAGAAAACTTTGTCTCTACTCACAATGCCTGGCGGCGACTCGACCTAGAACACGTCGCGAGCGAGCGACACGATCTTCATGAAGCGGCGATCGCGAAGTTCGCGAGCCACGGCTCCGAAGATACGCGTACCGCGTGGGTTCCCGTCCTTATCGACGAGCACGACTGCATTGTGGTCAAAACGCACGTAGCTGCCATCTTCACGGCGGGTCGACTTTTTCGTCCGCACGATAACGGCACGGGCGACCTGCCCTTTCTTCACCGGGCTACCCGGCAGTGTCTTCTGGATGCTGACGATGATGATATCGCCAACATTGGCAGTCCGGCGACCGGTTCCACCGAGAACACGGATACAACGAGCCACTTTGGCTCCGGTGTTATCCGCCACATCGAGAACTGTTTGCATCTGAATCATGATTGACTCTTTAAATATTCCGCTGAATGCTGAACCGGCCGGGGTATACTGTCAGTCGCTCTCGCCGCCTATTTGCTGGCGTTTTCGGTTTCGTCAGCCAGAGCCGCCATCGGATCGGTGGCAACTTCGACAATCCGAACCAGTTCCCAACGCTTCAGGCGGGACAACGGACGAGATTCGATGATCTCAACCTTGTCGCCGGCCTTGGATTCGTTGTTCTCATCGTGAACATGACAGACCGTCCGACGACGAACGATCTTGCCGTAGCGCGGATGCGCGAACAGACGTTCGACTTCGACGCGACGCGTCTTGTCCATTTTGTCGCTGGCAACAATGCCGATTAGTGTCTTCTTCATACCCCAGGACATCCGTCAACAAAATGCGGCTCGAGCCGCGGGTGGCTGGTCGCTTCGACCGTGATGAATCAGGTAGTGGCTTGACCGTTCTGAATTTCCCGTTCGCGCTGAATCGTCTTGATCCGGGCGATTTCCCGACGCAGTTCCTTCATCCGGCTCGGCGTGTCGAGTTTCTCGGTTGCCGACTGGAACTGCAACTGAAAGTAGTCCTTCTGCGTCTGTTTCAGCGAGAAGCTCAGCTGCTCGTCGTTCTGTTCGCGAAGTTCGGAAGCTTTTGACATCGTAAAACCTCTACTGCATTCCGGCCCGGGAGGTTCCCGGCCCTACCGGCCTGCAAGACGATCTGAATTAGTGAGTGCCATGCTGGCGGGTCAGCAGCCGAACTTTCATCGGCAGCTTGTGCGCCACGCGTGCAAAACAGTCCCGGGCTGCATCGTGAGATGCACCGGCAATTTCAAAGAGCACCGTTCCCGGCTTCACCACGGCGACCCAGCGATCCGGCTCCCCTTTACCCTTACCCATTCGGGTTTCGAGCGGACGAGCGGTCACGGGCTTGTGTGGGAAGACCCGGATGTACAACTTACCTTCGCCACGAATGTACTGCATGGCTGCGATACGGCAGGCTTCGATCGTCTTACCGGTGATCGTACCTGGTTCCAGCGCCTGCAAGCCCCAATCGCCAAAGGCCAGAGTGTTGCCGCGAGTCGCGTTACCTTTTATGCGACCTCTTTGGCTTTTTCGATGCTTGACCCGCTTGGGCATCAGCGCCATTGTTTGACTCCTCGTCAGAATAGTTACCGTGGTCGATCCAGACTTTAATTCCGATGATGCCCTGCGCCGTCTTTGCGGTCGTGAAACCGTAATCAACGTGACGCTGGAGCGTCGAAAGCGGGATCGAACCTCGAATCCCCTTTTCTTTGCGTGACATTTCCGCCCCGCCCAGGCGGCCGGCGAGCTCGATTTTGCAACCGTAAGCACCGGCTTCCATGACCTGGTCGAGCGACCGCTTCAGAGCCCGGCGGAAGCTACCACGCTTCTCGAGCTGCTGAGCAATGTCTTCGGCAACCAGGATTGAACTCTTGCTGGCGTTATTGAGCTCGATGATCTTGATTTCCATCCGGCGTCCGGTCAGCTCTTCGAGCTGGGCCTTCAGGTTGTCGATTTCCGAACCCTTCCGTCCGATGATCACACCGGGACGAGCCGAGTAGAGATTGACGTTCACGTGATCGCGAGTCCGCTCAATCTCAATCTTGGCGATGGCGGCGAAGCCATACCGTGATTTGATAAACTTCCGGATCTTCACATCTTCGACCAGCAGGGTGCCGAACTCACGCTTCGGTGAGTACCAGCGACTCCGCCAATCTTCGACGATGCCGACGCGAAATCCGGTGGGTCGTGTTTTCTGTCCCATGAATGTGCCTGTATGACTGACGTTAGTTAACTTTGACGTTTCCGTCGGAGCGGCGATTCGCATCGCTCACTCGGCTGTTTCACTCGTTCAACCCAGTTCCGGAGCTTCGAGAGCCACGTGAATGTGACAGAACTTCTTCTGCAGGAAGTCGGCCCGTCCGCGACCGCGTGGCCAGACCCGCTTAAAGCTCGGTCCCATATCAACACGGGCTTCGGCGATCTTCAGTGAACCGCCATTTCGGGCACCGCGATCTTCGGCGTTGGCCACTGCACTCTGCAGGACCCGCTCCAGCATCCGGGCACCCCGGTTGGGCATGAACTTCAGCTGCTCAAGTCCCTGACTGGCCGTCATCCCCTGCACCAGGCGTGCGAAGTGACGCACCTTCGTCGGTGACATTCTGGCGAACCGATGTGATGCTTTGATCTTTGACATGATTCTTTCACCAATCGCATTGCGAGGCTGTGCCGGCGAGTTCGCCTGTCACATACCCCCACAGAAAACGACTATCGTTTACCCTTGGCCCCGTGTCCGCGGAAGGTCCGCGTCAAAGCGAACTCACCCAGCTTGTGACCAACCATCTCTTCAGTGACGTACACATTGATGTGAGCACGTCCGTTATGAACGAGAAAAGTGTGGCCGATGAACTCTGGAGCGATTGTCGAGCTGCGAGCCCAGGTCTTGATCGGCTCTTTCCGACCAGCCTCGTCGAGCTTGGCAATCTTGTCCAACAGGTTGTGGTCCACGAAAGGACCCTTTTTCAGGGAACGCCCCATAATTCAACCTCAATCAATTCCTGAACACGGGAGATCCACTGACCGGGACCTTCACCTGGCGTGATTACTTCAACTGACCGTAACGACGTGACTTGCGGCGGCGGATGATAGCCCGCGTCGATGCCTTACGACGCTTACGGGTCCGACCCCCCTTGGCAAGCTTTCCGGTCGGGCTACAGGGATGACGACCCCCGGAGTTACGACCTTCACCACCTCCCATCGGGTGAGCGACCGGGTTCATGGCAGTACCGCGAACGTGAGGCCGACGCCCCTTCCATCGCTTACGACCGGCCTTCCCCAGCACGACGTTGTTGTGATCGGTGTTACCGATGCGGCCGATCGTCGCCCGAGCCGAACTCGGCAGACGGCGAACTTCGCCCGACGGCAGCGTGATCTGAGCCCAGCCACCTTCCGTGGCGTTCATCACAGCCGCAGTACCTGCACCGCGACAAAGCTGGCCACCACGACCGGGCTGCATCTCAATATTGTGAATTTCCGTTCCGGCGGGGATATTGGCCAGCGGCATGCAGTTGCCGACCTTGGGATCCGCACCGGGACCGTTTTCCAGCTTGTCGCCGGCCTTCAGGCCGACCGGAGCCAGAATGTATGCTTTTTCGCCGTCTTCGTACTGCAGCAGGGCGATACGTGACGAGCGGTTTGGATCGTACTCGACGGAAATCACTTCAGCCGTAACACCGTCCTTCTTTCGCTTGAAGTCGATGATGCGGTACATCTTGCGATGTCCACCACCACGATGGCGAACGGTGATCTTACCTTCGTTGTTGCGACCGCCGTGCTTCTTCAGACGGACGAGCAGCGACTTCTCAGGCTTCTTTTTCTTATCAGTGATATCCGCGAAGTCACTGACGGACGCATTACGGCGCCCTGGACTCGTCGGCTTGTATTGTCGAATACCCATGATCGACTTCCCTCAATGTTTATTTCGTCACAACCTGATTGTTGAAGGCGGCTGCTTGACCCGCTCACACCGACAGAGACCTAGAAGTAGCTGATCCGACTTTCGGGATCGAGCTCAACGATGGCCTTCTTCCAGTCCTGAGTGTGTGTCATGCCGGTACGTGTCCGACGAGGCTTCCCCTTTCGGTTCTGAGTCCGAACCTTGGTCACCTTGACATCCCACAGAGCTTCGACAGCTTTGCGGATATCCGTTTTCGTCGACTGCGGATGAACCTTGAAGGCGTAGACATTGTCCCGCTCTGCAAGATGCGTGTTCTTTTCCGTCACCAACGGCTTGAGCACAATCTGATAAGGCTCAAGCTGTAATCCCGAACCTGAATTTGCAGACATGCTTCCAACCCCTTCAACCTGTGTATCAGACACCCGCGAAACTTTGTTCTTCTCACCGGAGCTCAACTGCTCCGCACCGATCAGGCCGTGACGGCTTCCTTATTCTCTTTCTTCGCCTTCGACTGCTCACGGAGAGCATCGAGGGCAGACTTCGTGATCAGCAGATTCCGCTGATGCAGAAGATCGTATGCATTCAACTCAGAGATCGGCTTCACCTGGAGACCCTCGATATTGCGAGAAGCCTTCCACAGCTCGGCGTCGTATCCCTCGATGGCGAACAGCGTCTTGGCGGAATCGAGCTTCAGAGCCTTGAATGCCGTTGCCACTTCTTTGGTCTTCGGAGCCGACAGCGAGAACGCATCGACGAGACAGACCTGATTGTCTTCAAACTTGCTCAGCAGCGCCATCCGCGTTGCCAGGCGAATTGCCTTCTTCGGCAAACGATAACCCCAGTCGCGAGGCACCTTGGCGAACGTGTGCCCGCCACCACGACGAATCGGAGAACGCTTGCTACCAGCACGGGCGTTACCGGTGCCCTTCTGGCGATACATCTTCTTGGTCGATCCAGCCACCATGCCGCGAGACTTGGTTGCCGAGGTTCCAACGCGACGATTCGCTTCGTACATCACAACCACGTCGTGCAACAACTGCTTGTTGACACCCGGTGCAATGTCAGCCGGATCGAGTTCGTACGACCCGACCTGGGATCCCTGCTGATTTAAGACTGGCACTGAAATCATTTCGACTCACCCGTACCACCCGAAGGCGGACTCTTGATCACACTGAAACGACGACACTCCGCCGCAACTAGTCCTGCTTGTTGGTCGGACGCACGAGCACATAACCACCCGAAGGACCTGGAACAGCCCCGCCCACCAGAATCAGATTTTCTTCTTCAATGATCTTCACAACCTTCAGATTACGAACCGTAACCTGAGCATTGCCGTACTGACCTGCCATCCGTGTCCCCTTGAGAACTCGACTCGGGTCAGCACTCTGACCAATCGAACCGGCGTGACGGTGAACCTTCTTGACACCGTGACTGGCTCGCTGACCGGCAAAGTTGTGACGCTTCATGACACCGGCAGTACCGCGACCCTTCGAGGTACCGACAACATCAACGTGAGCAATCTCAGCCAGATGATTCACCGTCAACACGGCACCAACATCGAGACCGTGATCTTCACCATCTGTGCGAAATTCACGTACATACCGCTGCGGCTCACAACCAGCCTTTTCAACCAGCTCCACACCAGCCTCAGTGCGAGCACGGCGACGCTTGCTGCTGATCTCCGCCACATGACCACGCTCAGACCGCGTTGCCAGGCGACGCGGCTTATCCGCGAAACCGAGCTGAACAGCCTCGTAGCCATCCCGATCGGCAGTGCGAACCTGCATGACGGGACAGGGACCCAACTCCAGAACAGTGACGGGCACAACCACGCCACCTTCCTGATAGACCTGAGTCATTCCAATTTTTCGCCCGAGCAGACCTACCGGCATGTCTCACACCCTTCGACACATCCACCCGCCGAAGCGAGCGCGAACCGAACCTGTATTTTGTTTCAACGAGTACGACCGGAACACACCCAGCCGCAGACCACAAGGAGCCGATAAAGAAAGGCGGACAGAGCACTGCCCACCCACATCCCTTCAATCAAGGCTCGATTCCAGTCCGAGCCAATCCCCTTACGCGGTCGCCTTAATCCGGATATCGACACCAGCCGGCAACGACAGCTTATTTAAAGCGTCAATTGTCTTCCCAGTCGGCTGCACAATATCAATCACTCGCTTGTGAGTCCGAATTTCGAACTGCTCGCGAGACTTCTTATCAATATGCGGACTCCGGAGAACCGTGTACCGCTCAATTCGCGTCGGCAGAGGAATCGGCCCATGGACGATCGCCCCGGTTCGCTTGGCGGTATCGACGATATCAGACGCCGACTGATCCAGCACCGAGTGGTCGTAAGCTTCCATCCGAATGCGAATTTTTTCTTGTGACCCTGCGGACACTCCGCCTCCCCTTTTGCCTGCTTCGCGAATGTGAAATATCGATTAACCACACGTGCAACCAGATGCCGCATGGAGGAAAAACCCTGGAAATAATCATCAAAACCTGATGAAAACAGAGCTTCTCCCGGCCTCCCGAAAATGGGAAGCGGGGATGTTACTTGCGTACGTTCGGCTTGTCAACGAAACCGTTCCGAATTTCGAAAACAATTGAGCGAACATTCTCAGCTGAACCTGGAGAATTCCGTCGAGGTCTTCGACAAAACTCAGAGCGACACATCACCGGCATGCCGGCAGGTCTCGCAGGCGGTTCATTTTCGACGTGCTCAGCTGGCACGGAAGACGTCCCACGTGTGATGTTTTACCATCGACTTCCGAACTCGCCAAGGGGAACGGCTAATAAATTCTTTCTGAATTTCAAGAAGCTGTTCCGAATCCGGCAGTCCGGCGTGGGCAAACAGAAGGTATCGGAGCCGCAAAGGCTCCTTCCGGGTCGTCATCAGTGGTCTATCCATGCAGGTCGAAGAGCCCATCCAGCCATCTTCCCGCACATGCCATTTCGAGGGATGCCCGGGATTCGACGGATGATCGAAGTAAGTAATCCCTTCTTCGACGGTTTTCCGCTCCTTCCCCGACCCGATCCCCACCGGCCCGGAATAGTCCATCCATTTCGCCTGATTTCCAAAAATGGCCGGCTCTCCTTCGCGGCCCTCGCTGTCCCGCAGCTGCCCCCCGCCAAACGCAGCCGAGATGGTTTTCGCGACGCGAACCGCCAGAAAACCAAAGTTCGTCTTGCCGAATTCAAGCATTTCAGCCGTCGGCGTGAACGTCGACTGCAGCTCGAGGATCGTGGCGCTGGGATGCACGCGAAAACCGGCGATCAGTTCCTGCGTCAGCAGCGGCTGAGGATCGTGCCCGTCTTTCCAGTCGAGCAGGACGCCCATCACCGCTTCGTCGTCGCCATCGGAATAGGCGAGCCATTCCCGCTGTTCAATGCGAGCCGGCGACGAGTTCGCCCAGAAGCTGACGCCCTGGACATCGTGATGCGCGAACCAGATTGACTGGTGATGATCGTGATTGCTGGCCCCGGCGTGCCCCATCCGTGTCAGCGTTTCGTTCGCAGGGCCGCAAAAGGGATAGAAAAACGGTCGGGGATAATCGGGAGCGGCGTGCCAGCGGAGCTTTTCGACGCCATCAACCGTGAACGACACCTGTTGATGAGCCTGCGGAATGACCTGATAACGCGGCAAAGAGAAGGCTGTCACAGTCTTGCGTCCCTTTATCGGAGTCGGTTGTAAGTTTTACACGAGTCGGTCGGCCCCGAAATTTTTTTGACGCAATTCGTCTTTTCAGGTACACCTCTCGCGCGCACGTATCCTCCATGCCGCAGCGTTTTGCTGTCCCTCCTGACGGAATTCCGTTTCCGATAGAAGAGTTTGTCCGATGCATCGATTGTTTCTTCTCGCCGCGCTCGCTGCAACCGTGGGCTGCACTTCGACCTCGACCACGAACACGGCTCGCTCGGCTAAAGAACAGATGCTGATCTCCAACGCCGTGGACCAGTCCCTCAACAAGGTCGACTTCACGCCATTCACGAACCGCACCGTCTTTCTGGACGACAAGTACATCGATGGCGTCGACAAGAACTACGTCATTGCCTCGATCCGCCATCGCCTGATGCGCGCCGGGGCAAAAGTCGTGAAGACCGCCGATGAAGCCGAGCTGATTGTCGAAGCCCGCACGGGAGCAATCGGCACGCACTCCGCCGATTCATTCGTCGGTGTTCCCGAGATTACCCTGCCCGGCATGATGTCGCTGCCGGAAATGCGACTGCTCGAAAAGAAGAACCAGAAGGGCATCGCCAAGATTGGCCTCGTGGCTTACGACGCGAAGACCAAACAGGCGCTCGGCAACGGCGGCGTCTCCCTGGCCGAATCGAACGACAGCGCCTACTTCATGTTCGGCATTGGCCCTTACACCGGCGGCTCGATCAACGACGAAATCAAGTCGGGCAAGAAAGCCTCCGCCACCCGCGCGACAACGCATCAGATGCCACAAACCGTCGCCTTCTCGGCTCCTGCCCAACCGATGCCGGGAACCAGCACGCTGCACCTCGCTTCGGGTGAAGAGAAGGTCGAAAAGACCGCTGAAGCCCCAGCGAAAGATACGAAGCAGACCGATGCTCCAGTGTGGGCGAAGTAAGCGGCCGCGACAGGACATAATCGCGACATTTGCACTCCGTGCAGTGAAAACGAGACGGACCCCGGTTACGATCTGGGTGTTCAGTCTCGTTTTTCTATTCGGGATGGCGAAGGTCGTGCAGCTTTCGGCTTCGAAGTACTTTGTTGCCGATTGACTCATTCAGTCCGCACGGCAGAGCCGCCATCGTCTTTCTGGCTTCTCCTGTCGCGGCAACCGTCCATGAATGATCCCGTACGCGAACCGATCCGTGCATCCGCTGGACGAAGTCGAACCTCATTCCTGCGATGGAGTCTTTTCGGGTTATTGGCACTATGTGCCGCAGCCGTCTTCGGATTTCGGCAGCTGAACGCCACGCACTGGGACCACCCGTTTCGCGTTGAGATCTCGACGGAAACCACCTACTTCACCGACAACGTGACCGAATCAGGTTTTCCCGACTTCGCGAAATCGTTGAACGAACTCCAATCGGAGGGTGTCACTGCGGAGATCAATGCATTTCCCCTGCTGCTTCGATCGCTCGGCGACCGCTACGGTTACCCAAGTGATTCGACGGGGTATGCAGACCTGCTCTGGGATGAGCTCGGAACTGATGCAATGCTGGGCGCGAATCCAGGCATCGGGGCGATTAAAGAATCTCCGGACTGGTTCACGCTCAGCCGGACTCTTGAGGGCACGCAAGAAACGCCGTGGAAGAAGAGCGACTATCCCCAGGTCGCTTCCCTCCTTGCTGCTCATGAATCTGCTCTGCAGCTGGTGAAACATGCCTCTCGTCGGACGAAGTTCTATCGACCTCTCATTCCCATTCGAAAAGAAGACTCCGGCCGGACGACTTCCTACTTTCCGCTTTCCATACTTCGTCATGATCTCCAACATTTCGGGACTATCTCTTCCCTCTTTTGCAGTCGCGCCATGCTGCAATTGAAGCAGGGAAACATCGAGCAGTCTGCGGACGACATCCTGACAGTGCATCGAGTTGCCCGACTTCTCCGCGACGATTGCTCGGCCAGTCTCTTCGACCACATATTGATGGACCGAACCGCTTGGCAAGCCGCGACGGAATGGGGAATCGATCCACGGATCACGGCCGCAGAGGCCCGAGCGTTTCGAACTGACCTCGAATCACTTGGTCCGCTTGAGACGATCGCATCAGTTGAAAAGAGGAACAACCTGTTCAATCGCATTGCCGCGATTGATGCAATCTTCTCGGTCGCGACTCAAATTAAGAGGCCTGAGAGCCTTATTCCAGGCACAGCCCGTCGGCAGATTCCGCCATCGATCGAAGCCTGCTTTGAGCGAGGCGTCGACTGGAACGACGTCCTTCAAATCGTCAATGCTCAATACGACAAGCTGGCTGTCGTCTTCAGCAACTCCAATGATCAGAGCCGTCTCACACAAGCACGGGCACTGGCGAAGGAGTGGAACGAGACGGCTGACCGGGTAGTGACGACCACAACTTCAGTTGATGCACGCGAACTGGGCAAATGGCTCACACCTCACCTCGTGAGTGATCCGCGTATCCTCGAAGACAACCTGCGGTCTTCAAGAGCTCGACATCAACTCTCACGGACCTTACTGGCACTGGCCGAGTATCGAGCGATTCACCATCGCTATCCCACTCGGCTGCCGGGCCTCGTCCCCAATATTCTCGACGAAGATCCCATCGATCCGTTCGGCGATCACCCCTTGAGCTACGTGGTGTCGGATGACGGACTCTCGATGACCGTTTATTCGATCGGCATCAACCGAACGGATGACAACGGATTCGGGCGCGGCGAGTCCCCCCAGAACGCCATGCGCCGTACCGACGACATTCGCATTCGCGTGGGAACAATTGATTGATTGCCACTCGGGCACACTGCAAAGGGAACTCATGAAACGTTGCTCTCTCCCACTCGGCATCTTGGGGTGCTTACTTTTTCTGTCGGCTTCTTTCGCCGAAGAGCCCAGTTCGCCGGTCCGTATCGCTCCGGAGACGACTTACATCACGGAGTCGTTGAAGCCGAACGGTCTGCCCGACTACGCGGCTGCGCTGAATGCGCGGATGAGTGAGGGCATCACGCCGGAGACGAATGCGGTCGTCGGGCTCTGGCAGGTGTTGGGGCCGAAGCTGAGTGGATTACGCATGGAGATTGACCGGCCGATGAGCGACGCGGTTGGCATTGAGCCGCTGCCGGAGGAGGGAGAGTATCTTGTCCCGAGCCATCAGTTCTTTCAGCATTTCATCACGGAGCGGGCTCCGGAGGCGACGCCGGAACAGACCGAGTTCCTCTGGAATGAAATCGAAAAGCGATTCGAACAGACCTGGAACGAACCATGGCGGCGGGACGACTTTCAGGAAATTGCCCTGTGGCTCGACGCGAACGACGTCCCTTTCACACAGGTCGAAGCCGCCGTGCAGCGGCCGCACTACTTTCGCCCGGTTGCTTTCGGAACCAACACGCCACCTGAGGATCAACTGCTGATGCTCGTGCTGCTGCCCGATGTCCAGCACTATCGGCAGCTGGCCCGAATGATCGTGGCCCGAGCGATGATGCACATTGGCGAAGGCGAACTCGACGCGGCGATTCGCGATCTCACCACGGTGCATCGACTCGCGTATCAGGTTTCTCGAGGCTGGACGCTGGTCGAGTTTCTGGTCGGCGGGGCGATTTCCGAGATGGTGGCTCGGGGTGATATTGCTCTGGCCTCTCATCCGGAACTGACGCCCCCCCAGGCCGCCGCGTATCGGCGGCTGTTGACTGCATTCGGCCCACAACGGTCCACTCTGGTTGAACAGGTGAGCGTGGGCGAACGCTTCATCGCACTCGATTCGACCATCGCGCTGGCGGCCGGGCAGAACATCGAAGCGGGGATGATTACCGAAAACGATCAGGTCGGCGACGTGATTGCCTGGCTGGCCGAACGCCCCCTGGACTGGAACACGGCCCTCACGGTGATCAACGGCTACTACGATCGGCTCAGCGGGATTCTCCGGGAAACAAGCGTCCGCACGCGGGCGAAACAACTCGACCAGCTGGCGAAGGACCTGCAGAAAGTCCGCACGCAAATGCTGCTTCCGGAAACCCGCCTCGAACTCGTCACGGCTGGCCCTCTGCGCCGCGGCGATGCCATGGGGCACCTGATCGGATCCACGCTGACGAGACAGATTCAGTACATGGATCGCTGGCTCGGTCGATATGAGACTCGTCTGACGCTCTCCATCACCGCCCTCGCGCTGGCGGAGTATCGCAGCCTCCACGAATGCTATCCGCCTGCCCTGAATGAACTCGTCCCGAAGTTCTTGCCCGAGCTCCCCGAAGATCCTTATTCGGGCGAGCCGCTGCAGTATCGCACCGACAACGACAGACGATCGGCCGAGCTGGCTTCGCTCGGGCGAGATCGAATCGATGATCGCGAACGCTTTCGGGAAGAGTTTCTCGATGAGCAAATCATGGACGACCTGCGGGTCACGCTTGGCTCGCTGGAAGTACCCGCAAGTCGCTGAGGAATCGCGTCAATCTCCGCTCTACGGCTGAATCTGGTGATCCGTCGGGGTAGAATTACGTTCACGGTTCTCGAACCTGCCACTCTTTCCCGGGATTCTCCGCCATGCTCGCTCGAATTCGCTCTGCCGTTCCATTCGGTTTCGTGTTTGCCTTCTCGATACTCCTTCTGGGAGTCTTTTCGGTTCCGGCTATGGCTCGGGATCGGGGGAAGCCCGCTGAAGAGAAACGCCCGCAACCGAAGATTGAGATTTCTAAAGAGACGACATTCGTCACTGAGCATCTCACCGAAGACGGCTACCCCGACTACGCGGCTGCACTCAACGCCCGCATGAGCGAAGGGGTCACCGTCGAGACCAACAGCTATGTGCTGATCTGGAAGGCGATGGGGCCTCGGCCGCAGAACGTTGATAACAGATTCGGTAATGCGATGGCCGAAGCCCTGGGCGTCGACCCACTGCCGGAGGAAGGCGAGTACATCATCGCCGGCGGCGATTTCGCGCAGCAGGCCGCCGAGACCGAATCAGCCGAGTTAACCGACCATGAAGTCAATCAGCGCATCCAAGCCTTCTATGAGGATCAAGGCAAGACCTCGGAAGGTCCGTGGAAAGCCGAGGAATATCCGCTCGTCGCCGAGTGGGTCAAAGCGAACGAAGCTCCGCTCAAGCTCGTGCATGAAGGCGTGAAGCGACCCGACTACTTTCGCCCAGTCGTGTTCATGCCGAGTGAAGACGAACCGGCCCCGGGGCGTCAACTTTTGATTGGCGTACTGCTACCGGATGTCCAGAAGTCCCGCGAAATCGCCCGGCTGCTCAACACGCGAGCGATGCTGCATCTCGGTGAGGGACGGATCGAAGAGGCGCGTCAGGATCTGCTCGCCACGCATCGGCTCGGACATCATATCGCCCAGGGCTGGACGCTGATCGAATTCCTCGTCGGCGTCGCCATCGATTCGATCGCCTACAACGCGGAAGCCGCCCTGGCCACCAGCCCGCTCTTGACGGCCGAGCAGGCCGCCGCTCACAAGCAGGCTTTGCAGGACCTCGGCCCGACCGTCACCCGAGCCGAGATGGCGGATCTGATTGATAAAGGCGAACGACTGTTCGGCCTCGACTCCGTCATTGCCCTGGCAACAAACACAATCGCTCCACAGGAGTTGACAGGAAGTGGGATCGACGATCTCTCCACGAAAATTATCAACTGGCTGTTCGGCCTCGGCATCGACTGGAATGCCACGCTGCGAGTCATGAACGAAGCTTACGATGAGATCACGGCTGCCTTACAGCAGGAAGACAAGGAACAACGCGAGCAGCGTTTTGCCGAACTGAACGAAGCCCTCAAGACGCAGGCTCAGGAAATCAAGAGCTGGCAGAACGGCATCTCGTTCATTCTGGCCGGCAGCACCTTCCGCGGACAGAAACTCGGCGAGGTCCTGAAGGCTCTACTGCTCCCAGCCGTCCAACAGGTCGACCGAGCCTGGATTCGAAGCGAAATGCGGCGGCAGGTCACCATCGTCGGCTTCGCTCTGGCCGATTACAAACGGCAACACAAACGCTACCCGGCAACGCTCGACGACCTGGTCCCGGCTCGCCTCAACAAACTCCCGCAGGACTTCTACTCCGGTGGACCCCTGCAGTATCACATCAGCGAAGACGGCCAGGACATGCTCGTCTACTCCGTCGGCGAAAACGGCCTCGACGACGGCGGCCTGACCTACGACGAAGGCCCGGAGGATGACCCCAACAAAACGGACGACCTGCGAATCCGGGCGGGGTATGAGGTGAAGCCGACGCGGGAGTAGGGCAGCCGCGATGCCTTATTGTTCGCAAATGCGTTGAAGATTCTGAGTGAAAGTAATGTATGCAGTTTCCCGGTGAACTCGTGCCTGCGGTGTGCTTGCGTCATTGCGTTGTCTGGGTGACATCGCTTGTCCTGTTATGCAGTCGGCACTTCAACGGTGCGTCTGAAGCAGCCGATCCTCGAGAACCGGATCCGCAGTACATTCCCCGTCCGAAGATTCTGATCTCGGAAGAGACGACCTATATCATCGGCCCTCTGACCGAGAGCGGCGTGCCGGACTATGTGACCGCTCTTAACCGACGGCTTGGCGAGGGAGTCACGCCTGAGAACAACGCAGCCGTGCTGCTCTGGCGAGCCATTGGTCCGCGGCCGGAGGGCGATGATCGGGAGTTCGGCCACAAGGTCGCGGATGCCCTGGGCATGGACCGGCTGCCGGAAGACGGCGACTATTTCATCCCCCCCAAAGACTTCTTTCGAGCCGAGGTGCTGCGTCGGAGTCCAACAGTTTCTGAAGGCGATCTCGAAACTCAGATCGAGGAACTGACAACCGCCATTCAGACACTCAGCTCGACGCCGTGGAAAGCCTCGGAGCATCCGCTGATCGCCGCCTGGGTTAAAGCGAATGAGAAACCTTTGGAACTCGTTCGTGAAGCGGTGACCCGACCGCGGTATTACCGGCCGGTCATCGATCCTCGCACGAATCCGGAACGCGAGTTTCGACTGCTGGATTCCTATTTCTCCGATCTGATGGTGCTTCTGGAGATCGGCGACTGCCTCAATGTGCGAGCCACTCAACAAGGAGTCTCCCGGGATTCTATCGGAAACCTGGAAGACGTGCTTACCAATTTCCAATTGGCCCGTCACATGGCCAGCGGCTGGTCGCTGCTCGAGACGCTGATTGCGTTGAAACTGGAGCAAAGAACGGCATTAACGACGACATCACTGCTCGTCCCATCTCAATTACCTGTCAACGAACTGCGTGACTTCCGACGACGCTTCGAGAACTTGGGACCGTTGCAAACTCGTGAGGAGTTGGCGGAGAATATCGGATACGGCGAACGGATGATGGCGATTGACTGTTCCGTTGCAATCGCGACGAGAGAGATTCTCTTCCAGGATCTCGACGACGTTGCAGACGAGAGATGGGAGGAACTCAAGGCCTCCATGGTCTGGTGGGTCTTCGCCATCGGGCTCGACTGGAATCGCTCTCTCGGTGTTGTGAACAGCTACTTCGATCAGGCTGAAACGGCATTGCGGGATAAGAACTCGAAACGTCGACGACGACGGCTGCAAGATCTTGAAGATCGTTTCGATGTCGAGGCCACGGATTTCACGGAAAATGGCTTCGTTCACGAACGCCGCGCGGAACAGTTCGGGACGATCCTGGTCGCCAACCTTTTTCCCGCCATTCGCGGAACGGACAATGCCTTTCTACGTGGGCAAACCGCGTTCCGTTTGACCCTCATTACGGCCGCCCTCACCGAGTACCGATCGGCCAATGAGCGTTATCCCGATTCCCTGGATGCGCTCTCCCCTCACGTTCTGAAGAAGATCCCCAACGACCCGTTTGCCGATGCCCCGTTCCACTACAAGGTGAGCGACGATGGCCAGTCGATGATGGTTTATTCCGTCAGCTACAACGGACTCGATGAAGGTGGTCTTACTTATGGCGAATCGAACATCGATGGCGAGGAGCCAGATGACATTCGTGTTTCCGACGGGCTTCTTCCCGCAGGGGCCGACTTGGAATCGCAATCAACTCCGAACGATTGACCTCCTGCATGCGTATTTCCACTGGATTCATTTTTCTGGCGTCCATAGCTTCCCCCTCGCCGTCCGAAGAACGTCGAACATGGCGGAGTTGGATGCGGCGGCATCCGGTGTGGACCGTCTTCGGCGGGATGTCGGCATTGCTTCTACTTCTGGCGGCGATCGCCATCTGGGTGAACTTTGGGCAGGGGTGGCCGGCGATTCGAGTTTCGCGGGAGACAACGCACATCACCGAGCCGCTGACGCCGAACGGCATGCCCGACTATGTCGCGGCTCTCAACGAGAGGATGGGAGCCGGGGTGACTCCGGAAAGCAATGCGGTGGTGCTGCTTCTCCAGGCCGTGGGCCCCCGTTTGCATGGGGCGGAGACCAAGCCTGGCGATCAGCTGGCCGATGAGTTGGGCGTTCCCCGTCTGCCTGCGTCGGGGGATTATCTCCTTTCTCAGGAACAATACCTGAACTCCATTCTGAGCGGGCTTGATTTTCAAGAAAGGCAGAGGCGAGAGAAGCGGTTCGGTGAGGAGCTCGATGCGGCGACCAGCAATCCGTGGACTGCGGAGCAATATCCGGAGCTTCAGGAATGGATCGCTCGAAATGAGAAGCCGATCGCGATCGTTCACGAGGCTGTCCTTCGGCCGAAGTATTTTCATCCGATCATCCCCATTCGCGACGAGATCTCTGACGGACTGTTAATCGGGAGTCCTTACCTGATCGGTGAGCCGAGCGCCGAACTTGGTCGTCTCCTTCTCATTCGAGCGACTCAGCGACTGAACGAAGGCCGTTTTCACGAGGCACAGGCTGACCTGATGGCAATCCACCGGCTGGCCCGACACCTCGCCAGCGGCTTGATCACCTGGAACAGGTTCTACGGGCAGAAGATCGAAGCTTACGCCTCGTTGGGGGATGTTCAGCTCGCGATGCATCCGGACCTGCCGGCCGATCTGGCGAAGGAGTATCGGAAAGAACTCGAGCGAATGCCTCCGGTAACGACCATCGATCAATGGCGGGAGACGGTGGACTTCGCCCAACGGCTCACCGTTCTTGATTTCATCGTAGCGTTCCACCGGAAGCCGTCCGCAGCCATGCCGTTTGGAGTTCGGGGGAGCGTCCCTCCCTTCTTACTGGACTGCAATCCGCAGCTGACAGTCGACCTCAACGAAACTCTGCTCGTCGTGAACAAAGCTTTTGATCAGGCGGCTGCTCTCGTCGGAGAACATGACGATTCTCGACGGACACTGTTGAGCGAGAACCTGCAGAGTGCTGCGAAGAGCCGCTACCATCACCTGCGACAACTGGAGAAACGTCCTTTTCCCATTTTTCTGGCGGGTCCCCGGGGACGCGGTGCCATCTTTGCAGAGTATCTGGTCCAGGAACGCCTGCGTCTGGCAGGCCACAAAGTAGACCGTAGTCGAATCGACGCGACCCGTCGGCAGCGATCGATTCTCGCGTTGGCGCTGGGCGAATACAGAGCGAGGCAGGGGCGGTTTCCGCAGTCGCTCTCGGAGCTGGTGCCGGACTATCTCGAGGAGACACCGATCGATCTCTTCTCCGGCAAAGAATGGATCTACCGCGTCAGCGACGATGGTCAGTCGCTGCTGACTTATTCGATCGGAGAGAACCGCGTCGATGACAACGGACAGAGACCAACCGAGTCAACTGGTCCAACGAGAGATGATCTTCCCATCCGCGCAGGGGGCCTGTTCTCTGACGATCAGTTCATCGAAAGCGGGGTTGAGTGATGAAGAAGATATGGAATGAAATCAGCCACTGGGCTCGGCGGCATCCGGTGAAGGCGGTGCTGGCCGGCCTGTCGACACTGGTACTGTTGCTGGCCATGGTCGCAACCTGGGTGAACTTCGGGCAGGCGTGGCCGGCGATTCGCGTGTCGCGGGAAACGACATATATTACTGCTCCACTCAAGTCGAATGGCATGCCGGACTATGTGGCCGCCATCAATGAGATGATGCGGGAAGAGGTGACGCCGGATACGAATGCTATGGTGTTGCTTCAGAAAGCGACGGGACCGTCGCCGGATTATGCCGGTATTGAGTTTGGTCACGCAATGGCGGATGAACTGGGCGTGCCGCGATTGACGAGTGGGGGAGTCTATTTCGTAACTGAGAACGAGTTCCTCGACGCCCTTGTGACCGGCCTGAAGGAAGATGAGCGGCGGGAACGGGTCGAGGAGTTCAGCGAAGAATTCCGTGCCGCTTACAGCCGTCCGTGGACGCGAGCTGACTCACCCGACGTAGCAGACTGGATCGAGCAGAATCGGGAGCCGCTCCAGCAGGTTCACGAAGCAGCGCGGCGCTCGGGCTATTTTCGTCCGGCCATCGTGCCTTCTTCCGGGGCGATCTCGGAGCGACTTCTGATGAGCAGTTCTCTCCCCGATGTCCAACTGAATCGAACCATGTCGCGGATGCTCGCTGCTCGCGCGATGTGGCACCTCCACGAGCATCGGTTCCGCGAAGCCCGAGCCGATCTGATGACGGTGCATCGCCTGGCTCGACTCATCAGCCGGGGGTGGACACTGGTCGAAGTGTTCGTCGCGATGGCGATGGAGAACGAGGCGAGCGAGGGCGACGTCCAGCTGGCTCTTCATCCCGATCTGCCCGCAGGGATGGCCCGCGAATACCGTGAGGAACTTCGTGAATTGCCGCCGCTGATCACCGTAGGTGCCCTGAAGACCATCGTGGACCGCGGAGAACGCATGGCGGCCCTGGACCTGATCGTCGCGATGCGGGATCAACCGGACTTGTGGGATGGATTCAGCGGGCTGTACCGCATGAAACCTCCGCCGTTTCTCCTCGACAGCACTCCGCGGTTGACGATGGACCTGAATGAGACGCTCATCGTCGTTAACAGGGCGTTCGACCAGCTTGTCGAGGCCGTCGGCGAGCCGGATGAAAGTCGTCGAATGAGTCTGAAGAGAGAACTGGAACGAGTCCGAACCAAGCGTGAAACACTCATTCGACAACTGACCGAGAATCCCGTTTCCGTTTTTCTGGCGGGACCGCAGGGGCGGGGAGTCATCCTCGGCGAATGCTTCGCCTTCGCACACATTCACAACGGATATCTGATTCATCCGAACCTGCAGGCCTGCGCAACCAGACGACAACGATCCGTTCTCGCACTGGCCCTCAGCGAATACAAAACTCAACACGGTCGATTTCCCCCTTCCCTCGCGGAACTCGTGCCGGAATTTCTCGACGAGATACCGATCGATTCGTTTTCCGGCGAAGTATGGATCTATCACGTCAGCGAAGATGGTCAGGCGATCCTCACCTACTCGATTGGTGAAGACCGCGGGGACGACAATGGTCGCACTCGAAACGAACCGACCGGACCAAAGGGAGACGACATTCCAATTCAAGTCGGCACTCTGCCCGAGACCACTGAAGGGCCGGCCGCCGAGGTGGAGCCATGACGTCTGCAGTGAAAAGCATCGGACGCTGGATGCGACGGCATCCGATTCTGGCGGCTGCGATCGGGGTGCCGAGTGTCTTCGTCACGTGGATCTTGTTTCCGATTCTCTGGGTGCTCGTGTTCGGGCTGCCGGAGTTGATTGTCTCGCGGGAGACGACGTTCCTCACCGAGCCACTGGATGAGGACGGGCTGCCTGATTATGTCGCCGCGTGGAATCAGCGGATGAGTGAGGGCGTGACGCCCGAGAACAATGCGGCGGCTCATCTGTGGGAAGCGACCGGTCCGGTTTTTGGCGAGACTTCCTATCGAAAATCGACGCCAGCCGATGCCGAACGAATCCGGCGGGCTCAGGGGTTTGATCCGGTTCCGCTGACGGGAGACTACCTGATCAGCGGCTCTTCATGGATTGCGAACGAGCTGGCTGCCGTGCGGTCGACGCTCAAGCCGGAAGACTATGAACGGGCTCTCGACAGTTTTATTGACGATGTCGAACGACTGACGCAGACTCCCTGGAAGTCGGACGATCATCCCGAAGTTGCGGCGTGGCTCCAGGCAAATTCATTGCCATTGCAAACACTGCGGGAAGCCGTGTCTCTGCCCGACTATTTCGAGCCGGTCATCGCTGAGCAGTCACCAGGTCACTCGATGTCCGGAGGGCTGCGGTATTTCGCCCTGGATGAAAGTCCGAATCCCTGGGCGGTGATTAGATCGGTTCTGGCGGCGAAGATCTGTCTGCATATCGGAGAGGGGCAGTTTGCAGAGGCTCGTCAGGAGTTGCTGACGCTTCACCGAGCGATCCATCACTGGGCAAGCCGGCAAACGACCATCGATGCGAGCAGATTCCATGGAGCCGTCTTCATCGAACAGGAATCCCTCCGACGTCATGGTCTGTTATCGGCTGCTCCGGGACTAACTCCAAAGCTGGCCAGTCAGATTCGCCGCGATCTCGAAGCACTCGGGCCGGCATTCACCCGGGAAGACGGAATAGAACTCGTTGACTGGAGCATGCGAATCGGCGTACTTGAGGTGATGATCGCGATCGCCAGCGGGCGCCTGCCGCCGGAATTACTTGAATACATTCTCTATCAGGAAGAAATCGAGCGCGTTTTCGAGACGCTGAAAAACATGGGGATCGACTGGAACACATCGCTTCGCTATGCCAACCGCGTGTTTGACGACGCCATTGAGATCTTGAAGGAACCCGATCCGCTGTTGCGACGGCAGCGGATCACAGATCTCGATGCCGAACTGCGTCCACGAACACCCGCTGATCTTGGATTGCGGACGCTGACCGCTCTCTCGGGGCTCAAAGGGCGAGGCCGGATTGTCGGATGGTTTCTGATGATGCTTTGCCTGGAAGCCGACTTCGAAGGGATTGACGAACTGATCACCGATTCCGAGAGCTATCACGCGGTCGCGGTGACCGGTTACGCTCTGGCCGAGTACAAAGCGATTCACGGCGGGTATCCAGAACGTCTGAGTGAGCTGGCTCCCGAGATTCTGGTAACAGTGCCCGATGACCCGCAGACGGCCCAATCGCTGATCTACGTCGTGAGCGACGATCGGCAATCGATGAAGGTTTATTCGCTGGGGTACAACCTGCTCGATGATCAGGGGTTCAATCGAATCGATCCCGATGCTCCAAGCCGGGCGGCTGATGACTGCGGCATCCGGACGGGCGAATTCGCGGCTGTCATGCCGGGCCCATCCGCTTCGTCCGAGTAGAGCGGAGTGAAATTCTGAATAGCATTCTCGGTCCGCTGTCACATGCGTCCCGGTCTTCATCGTTTCCTTGCAAATTCCCGTCAAAAGTTCGCAAGTGGTCGGGAATACTGTAGAATTTCAGGCTGGAATATGAGGTGGGTCCATCGCGGCTGTTCCCAAACAGTGCGGGAGAATGGTCGGGGCTCATCTGCAGATTCGCTGGATTGTCTCATCCGACTTGCGGTTCTTCCGCTGCGGGGAACCTTCCAGTCTGCCTTTCCTTCTGGACATCGTTTCAGAGTCTCAACACGATTTCACGAGCATCGGCTCGACTCCACAGGAAATAGTCTTCATGTTACTGGGCATTATCCGAGCTCTGTTCGTGTGTATCGCGGCCGGAGCTTTCGCGACGTTCGTCAATCAGCAGGACGGACTGCCGGACGCGATTCATAACAACCGCTTCCTCACCTTCTTCATCCTGATGACGATCGCGATCGGGGTGATTTTCACCGACGTGCTGATCAAGCGGAAGCGGATCGAAGACCTGTCGGCTCTCTACTTCGGGCTGCTCATCGGCGTGCTGCTGAGTTACCTGCTGCTGCAGGCGGTGGAGCCGTTGTTTGCTCAGGCGTTCGGCAACGCCGGTCAGGCGTATTACCACATGTTCTCCCTGGTGATGCTGTTATCGATTCCGTATTTCAGCATCTCGTTTTTGATGCAGACCAAAGATGACTTCCGCTTCATCATTCCCTACGTGGAGTTCTCCCGCGAACTCAAGGGGGGCCGCCCGCTCGTGCTCGACAGTCACGCGCTGATTGACGGACGGATTGCCGAACTGGTCGAAACGCATGTGATCGACTCGCAGATGCTGGTGCCTGACTTCGTGCTGGAAGATCTGCAGCGGATCGCCGACAGCGGCGATAAAGTCCGCCGGGGTCGCGGGCGGCGGGGTCTCGATGTGCTGAGCCGTATTCAGCAGCATCCGCACGCCGAAATCCGCATCTTCGAAACAAGCTCGGCCAAGGGGATGTCGGTCAAGCATTCCTCGCACGACCAGTCGCTGATTGATGTCGCGAAGATCGTGAGCGGACGCATCGTGACCAACGACGTGAATCTGAACAAGATCGCCGGCGTGCAGAACGTGGAGGTCGTGAACCTCAACGACGTCGCCAACGCCCTCAAACCGAAGTATATTCCCGGCGAGCATGTCCGGATCAACCTCATCAAGGAAGGGGAATCGTACGGCCAGGGAGTCGGTTATCTGGATGACGGCACGATGGTCGTCTGCGAGCAGGGCAAGGATCTGATCGGTCAGCAGGTCGATGTCGAAGTGACCAGCGTGCTGCAGAACAGTGCCGGCCGTATGATCTTCGGCAAGCCTTCCGGCAGTGAAACGACGCATACCGGACGTTCGCATCGGTCGTCCGATCGTTCCGATCGCCATGAGCGGCCCGAACGCACCGAGCGGACGGAACGCAGCTGATCTGAGTTTTCTTGTGTGTCGATTTCTACCTTTCCTGCTTTCGGGTCACGGCCCGGATCGAGTTGTGTATGTCCCTCGCTGAACACCCTGCCCCGGCCTCGAATTCCGATTCAACCTCTGTCAGCCTCGATCGGCTGCGACAGCTCTCATGGAAGAAGTCGCAGCGAGCCGCCGTTGAAAAGGCGATCTCACGGAGTCGGATCGACCGCCTTGCGGAACTGCTCGCCGCAGCTCCGATCAGTGGTCACGAGAAAGCTCAGGCTCAGTTTCGGAAGCAGCTGCTGACAGGTCTCCGCGATTTGCTGCGGTCTCAGTGCGACAGTGATTCGCCGTTCGTCACCGCCCTGGAATGCCTCGCAACCGGCTCTTCAGACGCAAAGTTCCGCGAGCCGCTTGCGGACGCTGTCGAAGCCATGCTGGCGACTCTTGAAGATGAATCGAAACCCGCCTCGCCAGCCGAACGCCTGGCCGGAGTCGCATTGCTGATCGGCAGCGGAAACGGGAAGCAGTCGGTTCTGAGCGATGAGCACACCGTCCGTCTGTTCGAACGAGCCGCCCATGCACGGCTCGATGTTGCGACGTTTCGCGATCTGCCGGATTCGGATCAGGTGCCGCAGTTGGAATCGCTGCTCGTGCGAGGCGAGATGCCGCTGTTGCTTTCGCTGGCGACGCCTCAGCTGGCCGGCTCCCGGCAGCTCTTCCGAGATGCTTTGGCGGGCTACGCCAGCGAACTCGATGCGGTCACGGATACCGACGGCACCCCGCACGCCTCGCTGCTGCCCGAGCTGCCGCTTTGGCTCGACAGTTTCACGCGGGCTGCCCAGACCTGTGAACTGGCCGGCGAACGCTTTTTAAAGAAGAAAGATGCCGAGCGTTACGACGAACTGCTCGAACGGGTTTCCAGTCTGACCACGGCCGACGGGCGGCTTGCCCTCGATGTCGAGACGGTCGGGATCTGGCCGCGGGTGCTGCAGACGGCTCTCGAATTGCGGTTCGGCAAAAAGCTGCCGGGCTGGGCACGGCAGACGCTGCTCGCATTGAATGCCCCCGTTCGCGGCAAGGCGAAGTCAGCCAGCGACGATCTCTCAGCGGCCACACAATCCGACTGGGGGCATCTGGTTTCGATGCGTTCCAACTGGTATGCCGGAGCCGATGTGCTGGCTGCGGCGTATGACCAGCCCAATATTCAACTCGGGTTGACGACACTCGGCATGCGGGCGATGTCCGGAGCCTGGGAAACTGAGCTGTTTCTCGATGGCGAGGCCTGTCCGCTTGCAGCGGAATGGCAGTCGCTCTGCTGGTACAGCGAACCCGAGGGCGATTTCCTCGAACTGAGGTTGCAGAACGAGAACATCACGATCGACCGGCAGCTGTATTTGTCCCGCAACGATCACATCGGTCTGCTGACCGATTCGGTCACGACGAACGTCGATGCCCCGGTCGAACTCCGCTGGAAGCTGCCTCTGGCGGGCCACTGGAAGCCGGCACGATTGCAGCCGGGCCGGGCATTGCGGCTGCTGCGTGAGAAGCGGGAAATGCGAGTCATTCCGCTGGCCATTCCGACCGACGCCGTCGAACGGGCGGACGGCTCGCTCTCCACCGACGGCTCGACCATTACCACGACGCTGACCGGCCAGCAGAATCTCTGCCTGCCGCTGCTTATCGACTGGTCCCCTGCTCGTCAGAAAAAAGCCTGCGACTGGAACCGTTTGACCGTCACCCAGGAACGCGAGATTCTGAATTCCCGCGTCGCCTTCGCCGCCCGCTGCAGGGTCGGCGGCAGTCAATGGATCTACCTGCGAAACCTCGAATTCGGCGGCATGCCTCGAGCCGTCATCGGACTGCACACCGATGCCGAAACGATCATCGCCGAGTTCCCATCAACCGGCGTCGCCGAGCGTCTCGTCGAAGTCCACTACGAAGACGAAGACTGATTTCACGACGTCCGGACCGCAAAGTAGGGTGCGTCTCGACGCACCCTGCGGGGGTCATTCGCCTTTCTGAGTTTTGGTCGACTTCTTGCGGGAGAAGGCTTTGGCGACGAGGGGGTAAAGGGCGAAGCGGCCGCCGCCTGTGAAGATGAGCGTGACAAATCCGGCCAGGTACAGAGCCGCCTTTTCTTTCACCGCGAAGGCGTCGCTGGCGTGGACCATGCCGAATGCAACCAGCATTGTGAAGGCGAGTGGAATGGCGACGACGGGCGTGGCGAAGCCGAGAATCAGCAGGCCGGCACAAATCACTTCGGCTCCGATCGCGGAGATCAAACTGAGCTGGCTGCCCATGCCGAGCGGGTCCGGGAACGTTGAGGAGAGCTCGCCATATTTCAGCAGTTTGGGAATGCCGTGGGTAAGCATCATTCCGCCGAGAGAAACGCGGAGAATCAGCAGGCCGATGGAGGTGAGCGTGTCCTGTTGTCGCAGTGCCATGATTGGTTCGTCCTGTGTGCGGGGCTTCAGCGGAAGGTGAGTTAGAGGGAGAGCGTTTCGCGCGGGCCGATGGCCACGGTCGTCAGCTGTCCCAGCGGGTACTTGTCGAGCAGCTCGCGAATGTCAGCCGTGGTCAGCGCACGGAGTGTATTCAGGTCGTCTTCGACCGACCGGTATTCCTGGCGATAAACCCAGTTGCTGCCGAGCGAGGAGAGCCGCCCCATCGGGCGTTCGCTGCGAAGCACGATTCGGGAGGCGATTTTGTTCTTCGCCTGTTCGAGTTCTTCTTCGGTGACGCCGTTCCTGTTGATCTCGTCGTAGATGGCGGTGAACTTGGCGAGGTTCTCTTCGACATCGTCGGGATGGCAGGTCAGGAACGACATGTAAGCTCCGGAGCCATCGTAATCGTTGTAGCTCAACTCGGCGGCTTCGGCGTGGCCGGGTTCAATGAGTTCCCAGTACAGACGGCTGTTGGAGTCGTCACCCACGATCACGGAGAGGATATCAGCCGCGAAACGAAGCTCGCTCTGGGACGGAGGCGCAGGAGCCATCTGGGCGACGTTCTCCTGAATCGAGCCGGCTTTGGTGAGGACCGTCAGTCCGCCGACGGGACGGGCTTCATCGATGGATCGATCCGATTTTCCGGCTGGCCAGTGGGCACAGTGCTTCTCGGCCAGACTCTTCAGTTGCTCCCAATCGAGATTGCCGGCAACCGCCAGAGTGATATTCCCCGCCAGGTAGTGTTTGCGGTGGTAGTCTCGCATTTGCTCGGCGGTCAGCGCGGTAATACTGTCGACACTCCCCAGAATGCTCCGCGAGAGCGGATGCCCGCCGAAGTGCGTGTGCATCAGTTTTTCGTAAGCGGAGAAGGTCGGCATGTCTTCGTACATGCCAATCTCTTCAAGGATGACTTTCTTCTCCATGTCGAAGTCGTCATCGCGAAGAGCCGGGTAGAGAATCGAGGAAATCAGCTGGAAGGTCTGCTCCAGATACTCCGGCAGGATAGCCGCGTAGAAGAGCGTGATTTCTTCGCTGGTCGAGGCATTGTACTTGGCCCCGACCTCATCGAAGATGCGGTTCACATCGACCGGCGAGAAGGTGTCGGTCCCCTTGAAGACCATGTGCTCCAGGAAATGACTGACGCCGCTCACTTCGTCGGTCTCATCGCGAGAACCGGTGCGGACAAAGAAGCCAAACGCCAGACTGTGCACGTTCGGATTGACTTCGGCGACAATATTCAGGCCGTTAGGAAGCGTGGTCTGTTGAAATTTCATGAGCAATCTATCGCTGCTGAACTGGTAAAAGGTCGTCAGGGAATGATAGCAGCGAGGGGGGCAGGTGACTATGGGGGATGAGCCTGAGAAACCGTCCGCGGGGGACCGTTTCCTCGCGGCACGGACTCCATCACGCGGTGCCTGCAATCCGGAATTCAAGGAACACTCTCCGGAAGGGATGGCCCAGACGTGTACGTCTGGGTGACACAGTCACAGGAAGCAGGTGTCGAACGCTGAATTGGAACTGACGACGCCTCTGGAGAAGCCTCAGCCATGCGGGCAGAGAAAGTTGGTGAGCGACCTCTTGTGGCTGCGTCACTCAGACGCACGCGTCTGAGTCATCCGGGCTCTTGCAACGAAACTCGAATTGCTGACAACGGGTTCTGGGCCGCGCGCAAAAAAATCGCCGTCGTCTGAGGAAATCCGCAGACGACGGCGTGGCGTCGTGAACTAATTGTTCTGCATCAGGTTAGATGCATCCCCCTGAACTAGAAGGTCAGGATGGCGTCGATACCGAAGATGAATCCGTCGAACGGATCACCCGGGTTGTTGTTGGCGTCGAAGGCAGCTGCGTTGTTGACAGCGTTAGCCATAGCCGAGTCGGCGAAGTAGTACCGAACTTCCGGACGGACGATCAGGCGATCCATCGGTTTGATGTTCGCACCGAACGTTGCCGAGTAGGAATCGCTTCCGCCAGCACGCCACCACTCAACCCGAGTACCAACTCCGACCTTGTCGGTCATGTTGTAGATCAGGTACTGATTGATGCCGTAAGCTTCGGTCGAGCCAGCACCGGCGATACCGTACGGGTTGTAAGCGGTAGCGTCGACGTAGTCAGACTGAGCGACGTAGTTCCACTGACCTTCGCAACCGAAGGTGTGGTCCAGCACGAGGCTGTGGCTGTAGCCGGTTCCAATCCAACCCAGGTCACCGAAGGTGGTGATGTAGGTCAGCGAGGTGTTGTCGTTCAGAGCAACGCTCGAACCACCCAGGAAGTTGCTTCCGCCAGCATTCTGATCGAAAGCGGTATCCCAGCCGAGTGTCCAACCGTAGTAGTTGGTCACGTTTTCGCTCATGGCATGTGTTGCCAGAACGCCGGTGTGGGTAAACGCTTCACTGTTGAACATGGTGAAGGCGTGGCTATAGAAGAAGTTGTCCGGGGCGGTCACAACTTCGTAACCCAGGAGGGTGTAGAAGTGACCGGCTTTAACCGACCAGTCTCCGTAAGCAACTTCACCGTAAGCCTGTGGCAGGGCCCAGCCGTATCCGTTGTGGATATTCTGGCCATTGTCCCAGTCCCAGCGGGAGTGAGCATTGCCGAAGGCCTGCGTGAACTGAGCATCGGAACCGTACATAATGTCGAAGCGACCACCGAAGTCGACGCCGCAGCTGCCGTCAGCAATCTTTTCGACATACAGCCAGTTCTGCTGGAAGTTGAAGCGGTTATCGAACTGGTTGAACAGACCGTTCTGACCAGTGTAGTAACCCATCTGCACCCAGCCACCGACGTTCCAGCCGTTATCTTCGATATCGCAGCAGCCGACGCAGTCGTCGACGCAGAGATCATCGCAGCAGTCGGCGACACAGTCGTCGACACAGCCGTCGTCGTAGCTCCACAATCCACACATCGACTTGAGCCGACCGCAGAGGCGATCGCCAGCCGAAGTGAACACGCAGTCTGGCTCACAGCATGAATCCAGACAGTCGCCAGCCTGTGCAGAACCGGCGGTGCCCATCGACATCCCGGCTGCAATCAGGAAAGCGCTCAGCACCTTCCAACTCTTTGGGGTCAGTAACATCATGTTTCTCCTTGCTCTCCCTTGGGATGAATTGTGGCAGAGTGAAGGCAGGTTTACGCTCCTGCATCACAGATCCCCACCTGCGAGGATCTGATCTCATGCAGGAGGATCTGCCACAAAACGAACGAACCAGGATTGAAATCCTGTGACGAGCGCAAATGGGGCAACTCTTTCAGAAAGATTTATCGGCCACACTTGCGAAACAGGATGAAATGAATTGACTGGCCCCGTCGGCAAAACAGTTTCCTGAGAAATAATTCTGCAAGATCGAAATAACCGTTACAGATTACCAAAAACACGTGAACACAAATCCACTCCCGTTCGCGATTGTGCTGGTTTTTCAGGCACAAAAATCCACTACTTCGGCGTTCCCCAATTCTCCCGCACGATCCGCGTTCCTGGAAACGGGCTCTTGGCAAGCCGTGATTTCGTGAATTCTGCGGAAAACCTGGCCCTCCGGCGCGCCACGCCGATTGGCCGGGTCGAGGCGCTGGAACGGTTTCTCTCGATTTCGCAGTCCCGCTATCCTGCCTGCGGGCCGTCGAGGCCAACAAAAAAAAGCCGCCCCGAAGTACTCGGGGCGGCTTTGGCACATGTCGACGGTGCGAGTTACTTCGCGGCCTCCGCGTGAGGAACGCAATCCTGATCGCAACAGGGGTAATACTTCTTCAGGTTCCATTTGAAGCGACAGAAGTCGCGTTCAAACTCGTAGATCTTCAGCGTATTGATCTTCCGGATCCGCGGGCAGCCGAGCTCGCAGCACTTCTGCCAGGGAAATTTGACGGGCGGAATACAGACGTAGTCCTTTTCCACCTGCCAGCAGTAATCGTCCTCGGTCTCATGCTCCCAGCAGGGATGGCATGTCGCCTTATACGGCTCGCAGACCGGCGGGCAGCAGGGAGGACAGCCGCCCGTCTCCAGGCAGGCATCCTGGGCAGAAGCGGTTGTTCCACCGCAAATCGCGAGTAACAGAAGAGCCAGAGAGCCAGTTTTCCACATGGGATCACCTCTTATATCAGCACCGGCAGGAAACCGGCTGGTTGATGTTGATGACGTCGGACCGGATGGGACCGTGACATGGAGTCCTGTGTTGTCTAGAAATCAGCTCCGAAACGAATCCCGGCCGTGAGCGAGTTTCCTCCCGTAAAGCCATTCACCGGCTCGTGATCGCGGATATCGCCGTAAATCAGGTTGAACTGCACGCGAGAGTAGGCCGTCCAGTACCAGTTCAGCCCCAGCGTGGCCGCCTGGCCGACGCCGCCGCGAATGTCCTGGTCCGAAATATCGAGCAGGTCATACCGACCGGCCACCTGCCAGGCTCCCCAGCCGCCGCCAATGCCGCCGCAGCAGCGTTCCACCAGGAAGAAGTTTTCGAACGGGCGGATGCGGTCGATCGAACCGTCGGTGCGGTCGATGGGAATATGCTCGCCAGTCAGAAAGTACGACGCCTGGACGTAATAGCCGTCGAAATGCAGGTCGGGACCGGTTCCGGCGGTGGTGTCGTCTCGCTGCATCCAGATATTCATGTATTCGCTGGTCAGCTGGAGCGAGCCGATGTTGAGCATCGTCTCGAAGGCCAGCACCTCGTACCAGTCGGCTCCGGCGATCCGTCCTGTATTAAGCCAGCGAGCTTCGGAACGCTGGGACATGCGGGTCCGGAATCGCCCCTCGTTTCGATCGCTGACCATGTTGTCGGCATCGCCATCGGGATTGGCGAACATACCGGCGACTCCCAGGTGAAGATATCCGCGGCCATCGGAAGTACAGTCGTACCAAGGCGTTCCGGTGAAGCGGAAATGCAGGCCATACTGCCCGGCGTCGCCACGGTTGGCCCGGTCGCCGGCCGAGTTTTCGAGGGTGGCGATCCCGTACTGCCAGTTGAACGACTCGGCGTCGTTATACCCGTGCATCATGATTCCCATACGGCGGGCATCTTCGTTCACGGCTTCCACGACGAGCGGACGTTCGAGGAAAATGTTGAACCGGCTGCTGTTCCAGTGATCCAGACCGATGGGCCGCTTCTGATGACCGAGAATCAGGCTCTGGTTGTAAGGAAGCTCCCGGAAGCCGATGTAAACGTCTTTGATCGCGGCGTCTTCGAGTTCCGCAAAATCGAGCTGCATTCGCCAGAACATGGTCTGCGTAATATCGCCGGCGAATTCCATACGAATCCGACGGAACGCCCAGAGATCCTCAGGATCCTTGCCATACAGCGGGCTGGCGGGGTCGGAATGTTCGAAGTAGTCCACCCCTTCGCTCGACTCGGCGAAGTTCCAGTGGTCCCAGTGAATTCGACCGCCGACCTTGAAGGTGGTTTTCTTCAGGGCATCCTGCTTCTTCTTTTCCTCAGCCGCCTTCATCTTCTCCCAGTTCTCTTCCAGCTTCGCGAGCCGGTCGAGAACTTCTTCGTCCACGGTCGTGACGGCCGGAACACCCGGCAACGGGTCTCCCTGTCCGTCCTGATCGTACTGAGCTTCGAGCCGTTCGATCCGGGTCTCGGACTTTTCAATTCGAACGGCCAGATCTTCCAGCCAGTTGTCTCCATTGTTCTTAAACACCAGTTCGGATGGCACATTGGCGGTAGCCAGTGGTGAGACAACCGAGGCCGGAGCCGGCGGTGGTGGAACCGGTGGCGCGGCAATGGCAGGAGCTGCTAATAGAGAAGCCAGCAAAGTTGGCAATGTCGATCGGATATTCACGGAGTTTCCTTACTCTCGAGAGCCGCGACGTTGCGTCGGCTCTTACAACTGAAGTCCCTTCAGAGGCGCCCTTGTCCCCGCGCTGGCGAACGTCCGTTTATGCCGGATCTTCCACCAACGACTACTCTGAGAGCTGAATCGACTGTAAGGAAATTGGGGATTTGTCCGCAGATCGGAGTTGAACCGAATCTTAACAATTCCTTCAAATTCGCCTTCTGATCGTATCGACTGTAACGATTGTGCGGCTGGCGGGCGGAACCGGACGTACAGCGTCGGAGAGCGAAACCTGTCGAATCATTCCCCGGTTTTCGTCCCGCTCGCGGCCACGCTGGCATGGTCTTGGACCTCTTGGTAGTCTGCCTCTTTGCAATTACGTGATACTTGGAAACTTGCACAGAGAAAGGTTTGATCCGGATGGCGGACAAGCTGCTGAAACTCGGAATCCCTGCTGGGTCGTTACAGGAAGCGACCGCCGATCTGTTCCGCCAGGCGGGCTACAACATCAAATTCTCATCGCGCTCGTACTACCCCACGGTCGACGACGACGAGATCGAGTGCCTTTCGATTCGCGCTCAGGAAATGGCCCGCTACGTCGAGCAGGGCATTCTCGACGCCGGTATTACCGGTCACGACTGGATTACCGAGACCGGAGCCGACGTTCACGAAGTGTGTGAACTGGTCTTCTCGAAGGTCAGCCGCCGCCCGGTTCGCTGGGTTCTGGCCGTGCCGGAAGATTCCGACATCCAGTCTGTCAAAGACCTCGAAGGCAAGCGGATCGCCACCGAAGCGGTCGGTCTGACCAAGATGTACCTCGAGAAGCACGGCGTGAAAGCCGATGTCGAGTTCTCCTGGGGAGCGACAGAAGTGAAGCCGCCGCGACTGGTTGATGCGATCGTCGAAGTGACGGAAACCGGTTCCTCGCTGCGGGCCAACAGCCTGCGAATCGTCGACGAAGTGCTCCAGAGCACTACGCGGCTGATTGTGAACAAGAACGCGTGGGCCGATGACTGGAAGCAGCAGAAGCTGAACAACATCGCCCTGATGCTGCAGTCCTGCCTGGCCGCCGAAGGCAAAGTCGGTCTGATGCTGAACGTTCGCCGGACAGATCTGGAAAAAGTCCTCAAGAGCCTCCCCGCTCTCCAGCAGCCGACTGTTTCTTCGCTGTCCGATCCCGACTGGGTTGCGATCAACACGATCATCAATGAGTCGGTCGTCCGCACGATCATCCCCGAACTCCGCGAAGCCGGCGCCACGGGCATCGTCGAGTTTCCGATCAACAAGATCATCGACTAAAAGCAAAACGCCAATGGGATGACTCAGACGCGTGCGTCTGAGTGGCAAAGCCACAAGAGGCTGCCGTCCGGCGTTCCTGTGCCGACGGACTGAACTTGCAAAGAGAGTCTCCCCGGGAGACTCAACGATGGTGACCGACTTCCTGTGACTTCGTCACCCAGACGTACACGTCTGGGCCAACCTTTTTTCGATCAGGCTGTTGGAACCGCCGGGTGCCATGCCCACGCTTGCGTGGGCATGCTGTCCAACAGGGTCACTCCGAAAGAATCTTTCAGGTCCACGAATCCCTTGATGCCAGCGACGTCCCATCGGCGTTAAAAAGAACGGCCCGCGAAGCATGGACCCCACATTCCCCCTCACCCTAACCCTCTCCCCCGGCGGAGGCGAGGGGACGCCTAGGGGGTAAAGTCTTAAGACTCACCCCCATCAAACGGCATCCTCCCACGGCTTCGCCGCCCTGACAGCAGAGCGATTAGGGCCTCCCGGTCGGCGCTACGGCGACCATGATGACAAAAGCCTCCGCGATCATCGGCGATCGTGGAGGCTTCTTTATTGTCACGTCTTGTCAGCGTCATTTGACCGCCGGTGCGGAGACGCCTTAGTTGATCGGCAGGGCGAAGTCGCCGTCGCGATCGCGGTAGACGCAGTGGATGTGGTTGGCCGGGTTGCCGGCGGCGTCCGGCTGGGTGTTCACGAATTCGATCGAGAACGAGCGGCTTTCGATGCGATAGTAGTGACCAATGCCCGGCTCGGTGGCTCCCGCCCAGGCGAAGTAGATGTTCTGGAATCCATCGCGACGGATCTCTTCGAGACGTTCCGCAGCTCGGCCTTCCGAGACGGCGTTCACGTAGACGTCAATCAGCTTCCGCAACGTCTCGGCCTGCTTCTTGTCGAGATCGCGCGCCTGGATGCCGACCGGGCGATCCTTGGGCGGATGCGGGCTGCCGGCATTGCGGATTTCACGGGGAGCTTCATCTGCAATGATGGCCGACTTCTTCTGCCTATCGCTAAGCGAGTTGACCAAATCGAAACCGAGCTGTTCTTCCTCGTTCAGAACGGCCATGCCCATCTCGAAACCCAAATCGTTCTTCGTTTTGATGACGGCCGGGTTGGCGGCGAAGAACTGCGGTGTGGCAGCGATCAGCTTGCCGTTCTCGGTGACGAAGTTGAGCGACAGGTGATGCCCTTCGAAACTCAGTCCCCAGCGGCTTTCTTCACGAGGATCGCCGAAGATGGTGACGTAGTACTTCAGCGGATCTCGACGATCGCGAGTCTTCGGATCTTCGAGCGAATAGAGCAGCTTCTCCAGCGACATGATCGTCTCGGCTTTCTTGTAGCCGGCTTCACTGAGACAGGTCTTCAACAGACTCAACGCCGAGGCCTGCTGCTCTTCGCTCATCGAACGCAGCATCAGCCCTTTGCGGGTATCCATCGGAATGAAGTGCCAGTCGACCCGCTGCGACGATTCATAAGGCAGCAGAGCCAGCTCCGTCTGCCGCTCATCCAGCGAGCTGAGCAGGTCGGTCGCTCTGGCGGTAATACCAGGTTTGGAAGAGTCTTTCTTCAGCAGCGACCAGGCGTCGGAGACAAGGAAAGAGCTGCAAAGGAGGGCAGCACACAAGGCGAAAAAGGCGGGGAATCGTTTCATGAGAGTCAACTCCTGGGGTGGGACAGTCAGCATTCGTGAGCGACCAGTCATATCATAATCAGTTGATCATTACCACTGCCCCCGGTGTGACTGCCTGCTCCTTTCAGTCGGTGAAAACCGGCCGAAGCGAAAGCTACATCCCCTGCATCACGTCGTTGATCAGCCCGATGTACCAGAGCATGATGCTGAAGACGACGAAGATGATGAAGCCGGCGACAATCACCCAGACCAGCCAACCGAGTGCCCCCGCCAGCGCCTGCAGCGAACGGCGGGCCTGCTCTTCGAATTCCGGACTGAGGCGATGCAGCATCTCCGGAACCGTGCCCGACGTTTCGCCGACGTGAATCATCTCGATCACATCTTTAGGAAACAGTCCCGATTCCCGGAGCGATGTGGTGACCGTTTCCCCCTGATGAATCCAGTAGTTGATGCGTTCGGTCTGCCCGATGAAAGCGCCGTTGCTCGTTGCCCGCATCGAGGCTTCAATGCTCTCATCAATCGGCATCCCGGCTTCCTGCGTAAGATGATACGCCCAGGCAAATCGCGCGATGGCAAACGACTGCATGCAGCGTCCCAGGACCGGGACCCGCATCAATGTGGAATCGAGATAAGTTTGCCCGGCCATATTGGATCGCACGAACTTGTAGGCGATGAACAGTCCGGCCGCGGTGCCGAAGACCATTGTCAGCCAGGTGATCGCTCCCGACGTTCCGGTCAGCCCCCAGCCGAGGACATCGATTGGATCTCCTCCCTGCGACTGAGCGATCCAGCCGAGCAGGAGAATGAGACCGGCAATCACAAAGACGGCCATGATCAGCTGAATGACCGGCCAGGCGATCGCGGAATAAAAATCTTTCCGCAGGCGGACGAGGTTGTCGTAGTGATCGGCAAGGCCGGTGAGGATCTCCGGCAGAGCGCCGGTCTTCTCGGCGACATCGACCATGTTGATCATCAGCCCCGGGAAGACATCCCGTTCCCGCATCGCGGTCGCGATCTCGTGGCCCTTCTGAATGTCTTCGGCAATCTTCACGCTGGCGACACGCACATCCGGATTAGCCGCTTTCTCGCCGGCGATGAGAAACGCCTTGTGAGCCGGGATGCCCGTTTCGAGCAGTGTAGCCAGCGACCGACACAAAAGGGCCAGCGATTTCAGCGGCAGAGAGCGACGGAACATGCGCGGATCACCTTGCAGAAGCGGATCGAAGCCGAAGCTTTGAGCATACCGCGATAAGCCCTTCGAACAAGGCACGGCAAACCTGACGGCACCAACGAGTTGCCGAAGGCCCCTTCTCAAGCCGGGCGAAACCGAAAAACCCTGGACAGATTCCGCAGACGTCTGAAACGCCGTTCCCCCGAGCGGCCTGATCTATTAAACGCAAACGGCGGCAAGATGCCGCCGTTTGAAATCGAAAATCTGCCCTAAATTCGCAAGCCTACTTCTTGCCCTTGCGGGACGGAGCCGGTTTAAGCTGGGCCGATTTGTTGGCCGGGTTGGCGGCGGCGTCGAGGGCGGCCATCTGTTCGCGGAACCAACCGGGCTTTTTGCCGGGGGTGTCGTCGCCCGGTTTCTTCCTGCCGGAGTCGGCTTTCTTCTGCTTCAGGGTCTCAGCGGTCGTATCGTGCAGATCGAGAATCTTACGCTCGGCAATCGCCCACAACGAGGAGGCAATGAAGTAGATACAGAGACCAGCCGGAACGCGGTAGAACATGAAACCGATGAAGATCATCATGTAGCTCATCATCTTCTGCTGCAGAGCCTGTTCTTCGTTGGCCGGTGGCGGCGAGAACATTTTCTGCTGAGCGATGAAGAGTCCGACGGTCAGAATCGGCAGCAGGTTGAAGTCGTTGCCGAGGAACGGAATCGAGAACGGCAGCGTGAACAGCTTGTCCGGGCTGGCGAGGTTATCGATCCAGAGGAACTCGGCCATTCGCAGATCAACCGAGACGCTGAGCGCCTGATAAAGTCCGATGAAGATCGGGATCTGAAGCAGCATCGGCAGACAGCCGGCGAAGAATCCGCTCTCTTTCATCAGCTCCATCTGAGCCTGGGCGAGTTTTTCCTTGTCGCCTTCGTGCTTCTTCTTGATCTCCTCGAACTTCGGCTGCAGTTCCTTCATCTTCTTCGCGGCCAGAGCATGCTTGCGGGAGATGGGATACATCGCTCCGCGGACCATTACGGTCAGCATGATGATCGAGATGCCGTATGGCAGATACACGGTGTCATGGAAGAAGTGCAGGATGGCCAGCATGATTTTGCTGATCCAGCCGAACCAGCCGTATTCGATAATGCCTTCGGCATCGTACGGCTGCAGCAGAGCGGTCCGCTTCGGACCGGCGAAGAGTGTGTAGTCATGAGAGACGGTTTGCCCCGGCTGCACCTGCGTGGGGGCCGGTTCGATCTGGAAGCTGATCAGGCTTCGTTCTTCCTCGCGAGCCCGGCTGATGAGCATCGGCTGAGAGACTGGGGCCTGACCGTCTGCCGTGTTGGCCGGGTCCGGCATCAGCAGCGTGGCAAAGAACTGACCGTCGACGCCGAGGTATCGCAGTGGAGCGCGGAACTCTTCGACCCCTTCCGGATCGTTGGCTTCGTCGTAAACTTCGGATGCGAGGATCGTCTCGCGACGAACGCCTCCGCCGTTCAAAAAGCCGGCCTGAATTGCCAGGTACCGTCGCGTGTTGTCTTCATCTTCGAGCGGGAATCCAACGGGTCCCTGCAGGGCGTACTGAATCTCCGCCGGCGTCTGCCCGGTGTTCTGGAATTCCAGCGTGACCTTCAGCTCGTATCCTTCGGCCAGGGTATCGCGGCGAGCGGGGTCGCCCGTGTGCAGTTCGTAGATTTTGCGGAGCACGAGGCTGCCATCCGGAGCCGGGTACTCGAAAACGGCTTTGCGGTCGCTCAGTTCGTCTTCGACGACTTTCCAGTTCACGCTGTCGAGCGATTTCCCTTCGGGAATCAGCTGGCGATCGACGGCTCCTGCCCGGACGTCGAAGGTGGCGAGCTTGCTTCCCTTCACCGAGCCGAGCAGCTGAAGTGGACGTTCGCGGTCATTGAGTTCGCGATAGCGATCGTCGTTGAGTTGCAGCGATCTGACAGCTGCCCCCTCGGCGTCGAGTTCAACCTGCAGGAAGAACTCGGACTTGGGATCAAGACTTCCGAGCGTCACCGTTCGTGCGGGGAAATCGGCGATCTGCCGCTGCGGTTCGTCAGCTGGAGCCGGATCCTCGGCCGGGGTTGAGCCGGCAGCGTCGGAATCATTGGCCACAACCGCGGAGTCCGGTTTCGGGGTGGAGGTCCCTTCCGGATCGGCGACCTGAGCCTGCTTCCGCTTCTCTTCCTCGGCGATTTGCCGGGCCGCCTGCTTCTCGATCAATTCAGGATAGAAGAACGGGAGACCGACGTTCAGCCAGAGGAACATCGCTCCGAGTGAGAGCACGAAGAACGTAATAAAACGTCGTTGTTGATCCATCGACGGGGAATCTTCCGGGAAAACAGAAAGCCAAAAATCAGTTCGCGAGAATTGGCCGTATTGTAGGGGAATTACAGGGGCGACGGGAGGCATAATCCCGCCGAACGCAGCCGCTCCGTCCAGAAAGAACGTCTCCGTAAAGGCCTTAAACACCGCGAATTACGGCATTCCTCGCGGCCATTGGTCTCCGGGCCTCCCGCTGCGCCGCATTGCCGCACCCCAACCGACGCCTGTTCGACAGTCTCGAAGGGCGTTTCGTGCGGCTGGCGTTTCCTCTGCGATCAGCGTCCTTCGCGGAGCCGGTCGCCGAGGAAATTGTCGAGTTCAGGAATCGGATAGATCTTGGCGGCTGTCTTCTCGAAATCGTACTCGACCCGCTGAAAATTAACGGTCTTGCCATCGAGAATGACGTAAGAGGCCCGGGGATCGCCATTTCGTGGCTGTCCGACCGAGCCGACATTTACCAACGCCTTGCGATCATCCAGCTCGTAACGGAAGTCGATCTCTTCCGGAGCAATGAAATTCAGGTCTTCCGTGAAAACGCCCGGAATATGCGTATGCCCCTGAAAACAGTGGCGTTCGACCAGGCTAAAAATTCGCTCCATCTTTCGCTGATTGTAGATGTCTTCCGGGAAGACGTACTCATTTAGCGGGTTGCGAGCCGAGCCGTGTACGAACATGACTTTGTCTTCGCGACGGATTCGTGGCAGTTCACCCAGGAACTCCCAGCGTTTCTCGTTCTTGTTGCGATCGCCCGTTTCGAGCTGTTTCCGCGTCCAGAAGATCGCCCGTTCGGCTCCGGCATTGAAGCCTTCCGGATCGAACATCGCGGCCTGATCGTGATTGCCAAGGATGGTGACCTTGGCTTTTTCCATGACCAGATCGATACATTCGCCGGGGTTCGGCCCGTACCCGATAATATCGCCGAGGCAATAGAGGGTGGAAACGTTCTTGCTGGAGATGTCGGCCAGCACGGCCTCAAGTGCTTCCAGATTCCCGTGGATATCGCTGATAATCGCTAACAAAGTCGGCTGTCCCTGATCATCGGATGCCCGACGACGCTGCTCCTTGAAGGTCACAAGGCCGTGCTCGCGGCGGCAGAACCACCCTGGCGAGGTTCTGCAGCTTCTCAAAAGCCGCCGCCACGACGACTCTTGCCCAGAACAGGCCAAATTTCAGTGTATCGCAGCAGATTCGCCGGGGTCAACAAACGACAACATCAATCACCAGTGAGAACGCAAATTCCTGTCAGCGAACCTGAACAACCCGATCAGCGAGCCGAGGCACACAATTTGTCCAGATCCTCGAAATAACGCGGGTACGTCTTGGCCGTGCAGCCCGGATCGGCGATCTCAATGCCCGGATGCTTCAACCCGATCAGGCTGAAACTCATCGCCATGCGATGGTCGTCATACGTCTGAACGCAGGCCGGTTTGACCGGGCCGGGATGAATGGTGTAGCCATCGTCGTGCTCGTCCGCCCGGATTCCGAGTCGCTTCAACTCTGTCACCACAGCCGCCACGCGGTCGGTTTCTTTGATGCGCATGTGGGCTACGTTGCGGATCCGTGTCGGCCCTTCCGCGAACACAGCGACCGCGGCCAGCGTCTGCGCGGTATCGCTGATGGCGTTCATGTCGACTTCAATTCCCTGCAGCGGGCGGCCTTTCAGCGTGATGGACTGATCGTTCCAGGTCACCTGGCAGCCCATCTCTTCGAGCACGTCGACAAAGTGCACATCACCCTGCATCGCGTTTCTGCTCAGGCCGGGAATGGTCACTTCGCCACCCGTGATCGCCGCCGCGGCGAAGAAATAGCTGGCCGCGGAGGCATCCGGTTCGATCAGATAGCTGCAGGCTTTGTAATGCTGAGGGCGAATCCGGTACGACTGCAGGTCCTCGGTCTCGACTTCGACGCCGAAGCGCTTCATCACATCAAGTGTCATTTCGATGTACGGAATCGAAACGAGTTCACCATCGACAATGATCTCCAGCGGTTCTTTCGCGTAAGGAGCCGACATCAGCAGTCCGCTCAGATACTGACTCGACAGATTCCCGGCGATGTGCACCGTACCGCCAGGCAGTCCGGCCCCCTGAATCGTGACCGGCGGGCAGTTGTTGCCGAGCGAACACCGGGCATCGATGCCGAGCCCGTTCAACGCATTGACGAGATCGACGATCGGCCGCTCCCGCATCCGCTTGTTGCCGTCGAGCGTGAATTCGCCATGTCCGCCAGCACAGAGAGCGGTGAGAAAACGGATACTGGTGCCGCTGTTCTCCAGCCAGAGTTCGGCCTTATTGACCGGGATCTTCCCCCCGCAGCCGGAGATCGAAATGACGGAGTCGTCCTTTTTCTCCCACTGAATGCCGAGCCGCTGCAGGCTTTCAAGCATGACCCGCGTATCATCGCTGTCGAGCGTTCCCTGCAGGGTCGAAACCCCATCGGCCAGGGCCGCCACGATCAGAGCCCGGTTCGTGATGCTTTTCGAGCCGGGGGGCACAATGCAGCCGTTGACAGGTCGACTGACGGGCTGGATGGCAATAGAGTCGCTGCTGTGTATGTCTTTGGTGGTCATGATGTTACTGCAATGAGGAGCGTCGGAGGATCGATCAGGTATCATAGGGGGCAGCCGGGCGTCTGACCAATGAAACCCGTCTTGTGGCATTTTCGGGTTTGTGAGACACTTGTAAAGCATGCAATTTCGCGCACTCGGGCATGGCTTCTTCGCTGCCCGAACGTGAGCTTCATACCCACGGAAGGGCCAGCCGATTTCGGGCTTCCGCGGATTTCTCAAGGATGGGACAGGATGACCAGACTGCTTGCCCTGTTCGCCGGCATTCTGCTTGGCGGACTGCTGATGTACTTCTCGTTCAGCTATCACATCGTCACGACCGGACAGAAGACCTACTACGTGCCGAAGACCAAAGCTCAGATGGCCGACTTCTACGTCGACATCCGGGAATGGAACCACCAGAACTGGGCTGAACACCCCGAACTGGCCAACGCGATGATCAAAGCCGGCCATGGCGAACTCGTTCAGCGAAGCCTAACCGAAGAGCTTCTGGATACGATCTTCAAGAAAGTCGGCGGCCAGCCCCCGGTCCGTAAGTAACCCCGCACACTCCGAGATCTTCCTCCGTCCCCTGCCCCGCAGCCAGCGAGCCCTCCGTGATGCACAGCGGTCAGAACTTCGAAGCCGGAACATTCTCCGTCCGCATCTTCCGTGGGACGATGACCTGTGTGCTTGCGCTCATCCTGACCGGCTGCAACGTCGGCACGTTCCGCGCGAACAACGACGATGTGCCCAATCGGTATCAGATCGAAACCGAAAGCATGATTCTGCACAGCGATGTGAAGCTGGACAAGAACCATGAGATTATCCAGAACCTGATGCAGCTTCGTCGCGATATCGGCCAGGTGCTCGAGCTGAAGCTCGGCGAAAAACAGGTCGAGGTGTATCTGTTCAAGGATCAGGAGTCGTACAACAAATGGCTGACGAATAACTATCCCGGCCTGCCGCCACGACGGGCGTATTTCATCGGCACCTCGCAGAGCCTCTGTGTTTACACCGTCTGGTCCGATCGCGTTCTCGAAGACCTGCGACACGAGTTCACTCACAGCGTCCTGCATGCTTCGTTGCCGCAGGTTCCGCTCTGGCTCGATGAAGGACTGGCCGAATACTTCGAACTGCCGACCGCTCCCGGCATCCCTCGCGCCGATTATCTGGCCGAACTCTCTGCTCTGCTTCGCAATGGCTGGCGGCCGAACCTGCAGCGACTCGAACGACTCGAAGCGGTCGGCGAAATGCAGCGGCTCGACTACGCCGAGTCGTGGGCCTGGGTCCACTGGATGCTGCATAACAACACGCAAACCCGCTCGGCTCTGCTCGAATACGCCCACAACCCGGCTCTCGCCAGCACGCAGCCACTCATCCGCCGCCTGCAACGCGTCCACCCCAACGCCGAAACCGCCCTCATCCAATGGATCGAAGCGGCCCGGTAATCGAAGTGAGTGGCCCGGCTGCTCCGCTGACAGACGGTGCCCCGGCGGGTGCCACTGCTGGCTTGCCCAGCAGTGTATTCTCACCACAACGCGTGCCACTGGCTCCGCCAGTGCCTCAAACGAACACAGACACCTGCTTCCAAAGTGACACGTAATCCGCGTCCGCACAGCAGACCCTACTTCAGTTGACTCTTATCCAACGCTCATGCCAAAACGTTCGCCTGCTAAAGCTGCCGTCACCTATTCCCCCGGTCCTTCTGAAAACACGATCCGTTCCCCCGAAGGCAGGGTCATCACGATTCCGCAGGACTTTGAACTGCTTCCACCTGGAGATGCCGGGCTGACCCGCCGCGTAAAGGCAGCTGGCGAGCATTACGTGGTCGCCGAGAAGCGAGGCCGCAAGACGTTCTCACGCGGCGTCTATGCACCGACAGCCACGATCGCCCAGATCCGCAGTGACCTCGAAGCCGAACGCTCCACTGACGCCTACGCCCGCAAGCAGGAAGCGAGCGCCCGCCGACGGGAAAAGGTGCAAACCGAATACGTCGAAGACTTCCGCGGCTCCATCCTCGCCTATCTCGATTTCGCCCCGCAATACGCCGAGATGGCCGAACAACTGGCCGACGCCGTGACGGCTCACGCCACCCCCGTCGGCAGCGGCACCGTCGCCCGCACGAAACGCATCCCCATCGAAGACCGCGCCCGAGCAGCCGTCATCGCCTGGATGCGACACCAGACCACCGGCTACGACGACATGGTCATCCCCCGAGTCAAAGGCAAACGCCGCGAAGTCCGCCGCATGCTCGCCGAACGCTCCAAACGCCTATTAGCCAGATACCGCAAAGGTGAACCCGCCGGGGCAGACTGCCCGTTGCAGAAGGCCCTCAGCCAGCGTTAACCGCAATCAGCAATCGGGTGCTATGCCCACGCTCGCGTGGGCATGCACTATGTTCGACGAAGAATTGAAGGATGGCCCGGAGGTAAACCTCCGGGTTGCGCAGCAACAAGCAGTCGCTCGTCCAAGACTGACGCGAATTATCATTCCTACTTGCTCTATCATAATGGTAGTTTTAACATCAGGCGGTAGAATGCTCGTCATCTTTAATGCAACCCGATAACTTACGACGAAGGACCAATAATGGCCGTTCGTATCACGCGGTCAATAACGGAGCCTCTGAGAGAAAAGCTTACATTCTCTCAGCGATGGGACCAGGATGACCGCGGGCTGATCACGTGCTGGGAGCGTGGTCGAGTCCTTGCGACCACGCATCCCGAATTAGCCCAACGAGCGATAGAAGGCGATCTCGTCGAACTACCTTGGAAACGGGGTAGCTGGCACTATCTTGCAATGTGGCAAGGTTTGAGAAACACTGACCTGAACGTCGACACTAGTGCGGAGATTCTCATGTCTCACTCATACATTGACAGCAAGGGTGAGAACAAGACGATTGAGATTCATTTCCCTGAGAGTGGAACGTGTCCTAGTCACCTAAAAACGCTCAAAGCGAAAAATCAAGACCGACGATTATATTTCGACGACATCTAATCCCACGGCACGTGCTTCAGTCAACGGCAACACCGATTTTACGCCAGAACACGCTCTCATCCCATACATTGACATTATACTTCCGTGCCTTCGTCATCTTTCCGGATTGAGTATTTGCGTCCGCCGTCACAAGAACATCCAACTTCTTCGTTACCGACGTCATTGGTACCATGCCCGCCCGCTGCGCGAGCAGACACGCCGTTTTCTTGTCGATCTTCTGACCATCAAGAGTAGACAACAGCGTGCCGGTGATGCACACCGTTTTTCCGCTAATATTTTGCTCCGCCTTCGCGCTATTTCGTCGCAATTCGGCAAACTGGATTCGATCGAACGCTTTTTTCAGAAGAGAATCTAATTCATCTGAGGGGATTCCGAGTAGGTGAGCTACTTTTCGGAGATCTTTCTTTTCACAATCAGTTACAACACCATCAGCCAACGCAGCAGCGACGAGACTGTCCAAGAAACTGCGGTGAGCCACTTTGATCTGCTTCCGGCTCAAATTGAGGCTAGTTGCCGTAGCGACAAGAAGATCCTCCTCCGACTTATCGATCACGCGATCTTCTAATACGTTCTCGATGATGGACAAATAGGCGACCACATCTGCTCTTTCGGCCTCAAAATCATGGGAGATGTTATTAAGCAGCCGATTTAGATAGCTTGGTAAAGCACTACGGTAATCCGTCGACGTTTTTCGCGTGTAGCGTATACCAGTTGGTTCAGGAAACTGTCCCCACTGGTAGTTGACTGTGCCGAACGTCCGTACCAGATCGTCCTTCTGATCGTCGATCATTAGGGCTACAAGTTTCGATGTCGCAAGTGCGTCCGAGAGGGCGCAGTGCCAGTCGTGATGTCCATCAATGTCGTACATCTCGCACGCCTTCTCGAGCCTTCCCCCAAAATACTCAAGCGTACAGAGACCATGATACGCCGGGAACTCGAACCCGGCCCGCTTAAACTCCGCTGTGAGAAACCATTGGTCAAACCGTAAGTTATGCGCGGCAACAGCTTTCCCACGGCCAATGAACTCTCGCAAGTCCCCGGCGATTTCACCAAACGTCGGTGCGTGAATGACATCTGAAGCCGAGATGCCATGTATATCTGTCGGCCCCACATCTCGGCACGGGTTTATCAGGGTTTCAAATGTATCAACTTGGTTGCCATCTAAATCAATGAGCACTGCACCGAACTCAACGATCCGTTCAGTCGGTCGCGGAATTCGATTCGTTGTTTCGACATCAAAGACACAGATAAGATCATCCATGAGAGTTCTCATAGGGATTGAACGAGAGGAAGTTCCGATAATATTTTCGCTGCTATTTTGAATCGAGACCGCTGTTCGATTCAAGAATAAAAGGGCATTGGTTCGCAAAATTGCAACATGTAGGCAGGAGCGGATTTTGCCCCTTATTCTTCGACTATATTTCTGTTCTGAAGAGTTATGTGCCGTCTTCAAGAAAACTGCATCTCTTTCAATTCTCGCTCAACCTACACGGTATCCCTAAGGCTGGCAGACCGCAGGCTGCTTGTGACTTCGTCCCCCGGAGGTAAACCTCCAGGCCATCCTTCGATTCTCTGTCGAAGACATAGCATGCCCACGCGAGCGTGGGCATGGCACGCGGCGTTGGTCAGTCTGCATTGCTTTCCCTCTGAATTGACATTTCCCCGGGAACTCAGGATCGTTGGGATCATTCTCCGATTCCGTTTCTTTCAGCCTGAGTTGCTTCCATGTCCGATCGTCCGAATATCATTTTTATCATCACGGATCAGCAGCGGTTTGACACCATCAACGCGCTTGGCTTCCCCTACATGGAGACGCCGCATATGGATCGGCTGGTCAATGAGGGGACGACGTTCACCAACTGCTTCATCACGGCTGCTTCGTGTGCTCCCGCCCGGGCGAGTCTGTTTACCGGGTATTATCCGCACACGACCGGCATCCTGAAGAACGCCGATCTCTGGCGGCGGTCGTGGATTGAGAAGCTGGCTCAGGCCGGGTATCGCTGCGTGAACGTCGGCAAGATGCACAGCTATCCGTACGACACGCCGCTCGGGTTTCACGAACGCTACGTCGTCGAGAACAAGGACCGCTATCTCGAAGAGCGGTTCTACTTCGATGAATGGGACAAAGCCGTCCGCATCCGCGGGCACGTCAAGCAGCAGCGGGAACTCTACCGCCAGCGAGCCGATTACCGGCAGGCGCTGGGAGCCTTCGACTGGGAACTGCCGGAGGATCTGCACAGCGATATGTTCGTGGGCGACATGGCCTGCTGGTGGCTCGAATCGAAGCCGCAGACCGAGCCGCTGTTTCTGGAGATCGGCTTCCCCGGCCCGCATCCGCCGTACGATCCGATTCCGCGATACACCGAATCGTACATGAAGAAAGACCTGCCGCTGCTCGATGTCACGCAGGAGGAACTCGACAACCAGCCCGAGCCGTTCAAGGAACTCCGCCAGCACAATCAGGACATCGACCACGACTCAGTGGTGCTGGAGTTGAACCCCACGCCCGAACAGCGGCACCGTCAGCGGGCCTACTACCTGGCCAATGTCACGATGATTGACGAGAAGATCGGGAAGATTCTCGAAACGCTCGACCGCAAGGGCTACCTCGAAAACTCGATCGTCATCTTCACCTCCGATCACGGCGACTGCATGACCGATCACGGCCACAGTCAGAAGTGGACGATGTACGACATCATCACCCGCATGCCTCTCATCGTCTGGTCCCCCGGCCGCATCCCCGCCGGCAAACGGATCGAAGGCCTCTGCCAGCAGATGGACATCGGCCCCGCCATTCTCGAATGGGCCGGCGCGGAGGTCCCGAAAGGCCTCGAAGCCCGATCGATCGCCCCGGCCATCAGCGATCCCCACTGGCAGCCGCGAGATTATGTCTTCGCCGAACAGGCCCAGGACGGCATCCTCACCGGCACCCAGTTCATGACCATGGTCCGCAGCCCCGAATGGAAGCTCGTCCACTTCCTCGACGAACCCTGGGGCCAGCTCTTCGACCTGAAGCAGGACCCGAACGAAATCAACAACCTCTGGAACAGCGCGGACCACGTGGACAAGAAACGCGAACTCCTCGCCGTGCTGCGGGAGTGGCGGATTCGGAGCGGGTATCAGACGTCGCAATGGGCGGCCGAGTGGAGATAAGACAGAATCGATCCACCGCCGTGGACTTCTCCGGACGGGGTGCCATGCTCACATCGCGAAGCAGGGTGAGCATGCCGCTGGGCGTGGCTGCGGAGTGATGTTGAGGGAAGTGTCCGAGTAGGTCAGGCACCGCCTGACGAGCGAGCGAAGCGGGTCTGACCATGACCGCACTGGGCGTCAATGGGACCTGCCACCTGCATCGCATCCCGTTCATCGACTTGCTGAAGGAAAGATCACCATGCCTATGCTTAACTGGAACGAACACGAGTTCATTGAGTGCCTGGAGGTCCTGCCGGTAGAGTTATACGACGGCGCGGGGCACCGATTCGTCACGCGACGTAATGGCCTGGAACTGACGTTAGTCGTCTGGAAATATGACAGCGTCATTGAGATTTCAATCCGGCAAACTGAATACGATGTCCCTCTAATCCAGTTTGTGCTCGTTGTTCGTGGAGGAGTGCACTTCAAGAGAAACACTCCCCCCGAAGCAGAGTACCTCCTATTCCGCGATGTCTTTGTCGCTCCCCGGGAAGGATCATACACGAATTATGAGCACCTGAACTGGTACAATCCGTCGGACCTGCCTGGCATTCAGGAGGTGCTAATATCTATCAGACCTTCAATACGAGTAGAGTTCGTGGATTAACAAAAAGCACCACCGCAAGATGGCCAAGAAATTCATCCCTGTCTTGCAGGGCTTCAGGAGGCTTGTCTTCGGCGTTGAGGAATCGAGATTGCTACTGAATAAGTGAGCGGGATTGGACAACGACGGCCAAAGGGTAGCCCCGCTTAGTTCAGTCCGGGTGGCGCAGCGGCAAGAGGTTCCGCGCTGCGATCCCGACGAAAAACCTCTTGCGGACTCCGTCGGCCCCGGTAGCGGAGCAACCGGGGCCGACCCGTTTCGCACCGGGAGACCAACCTCCCGACCATCCAGCCACATTGAGCACTCATCGACACACGACCAATGCCAATTGCTGATCTGATCAATGACATGCGACAACACGAGGACTGCCGCGTGCTTGATCCCCCCGGCGTCCCGACGGTTGACCTCATCCTTCCCGCTGATGTCAGTGACTTCTACTCACTCTGCGGCGGAGCCCGGTTGTTTCTAACGGCCGACTATCGGATCGACATCGTCACCCCCGGCGACTTCGTTCGCGCGAATCCGGTGATCCGAGGGACGGACGGCACGAGGGACATCAGCGACGACTGGTACATCATTGCCCGCTGCGGAGAACAGTACATTACAATCGACCTCAATCAAGCCCGCCTCGGTCGGTGTTACGACAGCAACTGGGACTGCCACGCCGTCGCGGGATCGTGCGCGGTCATCGCATTGAACTTCGAGAGCCTGTTACGACAGCTGATGGCAAGTCGCGGCAGTTACTGGTATTGGCTGGAAAACGACTTCACAAGCCTCGGCGATGCCTACGACGCATAGGCCGAGATCGATGAAGCGGAAGGGAATCAAAGCCCCGCGGTCACCGGGTGCCACTGGCGTCTCGGCAGTGCCCTGTCATGCCGAAGCGACGAGTTCCATCAAGTCAGCAGGAGAATCCCCGTGCGGCAGAAGTCGCCGTCCGTGGTTGTACTCCACTGGCGAGATGCCAGTGGCACCCATTGGGGTAACGCCGTTGATCACTCAAACGTCCATTCCCGGCCGCTTGTTGCTGCGCAATCCAGAGATGAATCTCTGGACCATCCCTGACCCGGACGGCTCCGGTTTCAACTGAGTCCTGTAGGTCAGGCATCGCCTGACGCGGTTGCTTCGAGCCGTGTCGATTCTCGTCAGGCAGTGCCTGACCTACTCTTGCTGGACCATGCCTGTTGGCGGACGGCTCCGGTCTTATACCTGTTCCTCAAGCGTTTCCCATGGCCCCGTGATCGCCAGTGTCAGGCCTGGGGTCTGGATGTTGACGAAGAGCCATTGGCCGTCGGGGCTGAAGGTGGCGCCGGCCCATTCGCGGCCGCGGTAGTCGCCTTTGAAGTTGTGCTTTTCGCCCTTCAGCTGCATGTCGTTGACGGCCAGCGGGATCAGGCGGCCGTTCTGGGAAAGCAGGTGGATACGCTGGGGGAATTCGTCGTCGCCGTAGTCACCGTCTTCGCAGAGCACGAGACCGCCGTGCGGGTTGACGCAGAGGTTGTCTGGCATGTTCAGGACGTCTTTGCCCGGGCTTTCGAAGAGCAGCGTCAGCTTTTCACGGGCGGGATCGTATTCCCAGATCTGCCCGGCCTTCGCGACTCCGCCGCTGGTGGCATCGAAGTAGATTTTGCCGTGGCCACTCCAGCAGCCTTCGAGACGGGCGAACGTGGTGCCGCCGAGGTTCTTCCCCTGCTTGAAGACGCCGAGTTCATCGGGTTTCTCCAGCCCCGGCGTGTTGGCCAGCGTCGGCTCGGGGATCGTGTGCCAGCGAACGTCGAACACTTTGCCCGTTTCGACGTGGCCGCGAAGATCGTCGTGGCCGATGACCTCGGCGACCTGGAGTTTACCCCCCTCTGCAAGTTTCTGCTTCTGATTTGGGACGAACCGATAGAAGCCGGCGGTGCCGCGATCTTCGGTTTCGTAGACGATCCCGGTTTCCCGGTCGATAGCGACGGCTTCATGGACGAAGCGGCCCATGTTCGTGAGCGGCACCGGCGTTTTGACGCCCTGCGGATCGACTTCAAAGATCCAGCCGTGATCCTGCTGAAACGTTCGCGGCACATCTTTTTTGTAGTGATCGATGGAGCCGACACCGAGCACGGTTTCTTCGGCCGTCAGCCAGGTGCCCCAGGGCGTCACGCCGCCGGCACAGTTCCGGCTCGTTCCGCTCAGAGCAATTCGACTCTCGAGCCACTGGCCGTTGCGGGTATCGAACTTCAATGAGCTGCATCCACCACGGGCGCGACTATCAAAGGGAGAGCCGTCGCTCAGCGGGAGTGCATCGCCGTCGTTGCTGACTTCGTGATTCCGGATGATCGTGACGATGCCATCGCGTTCCTCGACGACGCCCATGCCATCGTGCGCGGGCGGGGTGGGCGTGCCGTCCAACATGGGATCGTTCGTCCAGCCGTAAGTGACGTAGCGAAATCCCTCGGGCAGACGAATCAGCGGTAACCCGGTCGCTTGGTCGTTTGTTGGCAGGAGAGCGAGCCGGGCTTTGGCCGCTTCACCCAGGGCGGCTCGTCCGCCGAGAGCCGAGAAGGCGGAGGCGACGCCGAATCCGCAGACCGAAGAAAAGGTTTCACTCAAAAACTCACGACGGGTTCTCATGGTGGGGCCTCAATTTGCCGGGGCTGTTTAAGCGGGGTTGGTTGGGGCGGCGACTTCGCGGGGAAGCAGACGTGTTCATGATATCGGTGGACCGGGTGAGATCGAAAGTTGGACGGCGGTGTTTTTCGAGTCGGCTGGGAGATGTGAAGGGGAGATGAAGGATGCCTCAGACGCAGCAGCTCGAGGTGGCTGTCCGAGGTTCCCGATCTCGAAAGGGGGGAGCGATTGAGACCTGCTTCCTGTGACTTCGTCACCCAGTCGTGCACGTCTGGGCCATCCGTTGGGGGATGTCGACACTCTTAAAACCTTCGCTGAAGACAAGCCTCCTGTTGCGTGGCAACACAGAGATGAATCTCTGTGCCATCCTTCTACTACGGTTGACTGGAGATCGCACTGCTGGGCAAGCCAGCAGTGGCACCCCCGTTTCGCTCAACGCTCAACGCTGGGTGGCCCGTCCGCTTTGGCGGGCGGGTCGCGTCAGCGACAAGAGGCTGCGCCATCCGCGTCTTAGGAATTGAAATTACCCGGTCTCGAAGAAACCTCATCCATGGCGCGGCCTCTTGTGACTTCGTCACCCGCCCGTAACGGACGGGCCACCCTGCGGTTGACACCGGCTTCCTGTGACTTCGTCACCCAGACGTGCACGTCTGGGCCATCCGTTGGGGGATGTCGACACTCGTAAAACCTTCGCTGAAGACAAGCCTCTTGTTGCGTGGCAACACAGAGATGAATCTCTGTGCCATCCTTCTACTACGGTTGACTTCAGATCGCACTGCTGGGCAAGCCAGCAGTGGCACCCACTTTTCTTCCGCAACGTCCAACGTCCAACGTCCAACGTCCAACGTCCAACGTCTAACGCCTAACGCCTAACGCCTAACGCCTGAAATCGTCACGTGGCGGTCGCTTGTCTGTTCGATGTGGAGGTCATCGAGCGGGAGGTCCTGGACCATCTCCTTGATCTCATTGAGCGTCATCGAGGCGTGGAGGGACTGGCGGAGGAGTTGGGCGTGGAGCGGGTCTCCGCTGGTGACGTGGAGGGCGACGAGGCGTTCGACTTCGGCTTCGGTTTCGGGGCGGAGAAGATCGCGGATGAAGAGGAGGCCGCCCGGTTTGAGGAGGCGGGTGGCTTCGCGGAACAGGCCGACGGGTTCCGGGAGATGGTGGGCCAGCGTGTTGGACATGGCGACGTCGAAGGAGCCGTCGTCGAGCGGGAGGCTGGTCGCGTCTCCGGTGGCGAGGGTGATCTCGTTCTCGAAGCCGGCGGCGGCGACATTTTTGCGACCGGTCGCGAGCATCGGCTCGGAGAAATCGATGGCGTAGACCTGGCATTTCTGGCGGCTGAGCAGTTCGATCGGAATGAGAGCCGTGCCGGTGCCGAGATCGAGAACGCGGGTAGTCGGCGACACGTCTCGTCGAGCGAGCAGATCGGTGACGAAGCGGGAGTTGACCTCGGAGTGGTCCATTTTGTCGTAGGCGTCGACTTCGTCCTGTTCGTCCATGACTTCCGGCTCGAGCGTGCGGGGCAGCATGAAAAGATTACCTTTCGGGGAGAGGTTTTGAGGAATTTTCGCCAAACCGGTCTGGCCGCAATTTCGCGAGTCCTGATATGATCGGCCCGTTTTTCTGAATGTAAACCGAGAGGAAGGCGGAACAGTCCCTCTCACACGCATTCATCGATTCACTAATGCCGGGAGATCGAGCAGGACTTCGCTCTTCTGAGGAACTCTGACGGCAGAACGATCCAGAATACAAACGGGTTGGCCTGGTCGGCCGACACCTCTTTTTTCGGGTACAGGGAAGTACAGTGCAGGCCATGGAAGTTGACGTCGTTATCGTCGGGGGCGGAATTGCCGGCCTCTGGACGCTCGATCATCTGCGACGGCAGGGTTACCGTGCGGTGCTCGTCGAGAATCGTGCACTGGGCCATGGCCAAACGGTCAGTTCGCAGGGCATTATTCACGGCGGCCTGAAGTATTCGCTCAAAGGAGTACTGACCGCTTCGGCTGATGAGATCCGCGAGATGCCGGTCCTGTGGCGGGACTGCCTCAGCGGCGTGGCCGAGCCGAATCTTTCGAAGACGGCGATCCGCAGTCACAGCTGCTATCTCTGGCAGACGCGAGCGCTCGCCTCGCAGGCGGGAATGCTCGGAGCTCAGCTCAATTTGCGGGTGAAGCCGAAAGAGATTCCGGAAGCTCAACGTCCGGAGATTTTGCGTCAGACGCCGGGCCATGTGTATCGGCTCGATGAACAGGTGCTGTCGCCGGCTTCACTGCTGGAATGCTTTCGGAGTCGGCTCGCGGGATACCTGCTGAAAGTCGATGAAGCTGACGGCATCTCGCTGGAGCAGGAGAAATCGGGGCAGATCAACTCGGTGGTTCTGCGTGAGAATGGTCGCGAGCTGACGGTCCACTGCCGTGCAGTTGTCCTCTCCGCCGGTGCTGGCAACGCTCTCTTGAGCAAGGAATCAGGCCGCGAACATGCAATGCAGCTGCGGCCTCTGCACATGACACTGGCTCGCGGCCCGTTGCCGATGTTCCAGGGACATTGCATCGATGGCGCCAAAACCCGGCTGACAGTGACGTCCGACTACCTGCGAGATGGCCGGACGGTGTGGCAGCTCGGCGGGAATCTGGCCGAACAGGGCACGAAACAGCAGGCGGACGAGTTGATCCGCCACGCGGCTGCCGAGCTTCAGGAAACGCTCCCGGCAATCAATCTGGATGAAGTCGAATTCGCGACGTATCGGATCGATCGAGCCGAGAAGCAGGTTCGACTCGGGTTGAGGCCCGACTCGCCGCAGATTCTGCGACACGGAAACGCCCTGACCTGCTGGCCAACGAAGCTGGCATTCGCCCCGCGATGTGCAGAACGAATCAGCGTGATGCTGGAGAAAGAGCTGCGAATTGAAGCGGGCGATCAGGAATGGACGCCAGACGAACTGACGGGCTGGACCGTACCAGCCGTGGCGGCTTCGCCGTGGGAAACGGTCGAAACCTGGTACTCGGCGGACGGAACTCCGATTCCGACTGAACTCCGCCGCGCGTCCTGAGCGACTCTCAGACACTTCCGAGCCGATACAAATCGGGGACAACACGATGCAGACGGTCAATCTGGGAAAAACGGGACTGGAAGTTTCTCCGGTCGGATACGGCGCGTTCAAACTCGGCCGGAACCAGAAGACCAAGTACCCGGACAGCTACGAGTTGCCGGACGATCGGGAGACGACCCGCATTCTCGAAGCGGTACTCGATCTGGGCATTCGGCTCATCGATACCGCACCGGCTTACGGCATCAGCGAGGAACGAATCGGCAAGCTGATTTCGCATCGCCGCGATGAGTTTGTGCTTTCGACGAAGACGGGCGAGCTCTTTGAAGACGGCGAGTCGCACTACGATTATTCCGCAGCCGGCACTCGGGCCAGTATCGAGCGGAGCCTGAAGCGGCTCAAAACCGATGTTCTCGACATTGTGTTCGTACATTCCAACGGACGCGACAGCTTTATTCAGCAGCAGACTGATGTGGTGCCGACGCTGCAGAAGCTGAAAGAAGCCGGACTGATCCGGGCGATCGGCTTTTCCGGCAAGCAGGTCAGCGGTGCGGAACTGGCTTTGGAATGGGCCGATGCGCTGATGGTCGAATACCACATCGGCGATACGAGCCATGCCCGGGTGATCGAAGAAGCCCATCGTCGCGAGATCGGCATCATTGTGAAGAAAGGGCTGGCCTCCGGACATCTGGCTGCTCCGGAAGCAATCCGCTTCGTGCTGGGAAACCCGCTGGTTCACAGCATGGTGATCGGCGGAATGAATACGACGCATCTGGCGTCGAACTGTGAAGTCGCCCGCCTGCTGCTCTCACCCTCGGCGGCCTGAACAGAGGCAGGTCTGCCAATGCTGATTCAGTGTTCGCCCGTGCGCGTCTTTCTGGCGTTCCGGGTGGGGAACTGCGTCAATTCGGACAGAATCGCGGAGAAATTTGCGAACAATCTGTGTGACAGTGCGGTGAAATCCGGATATAGTATTGAATCAATCAGGTCCGATCGATCGCTGCTATCGGCCTAACGATGTGGTTCTCACACGGCGTGCCCCATTCGCTCTGGCACGCTGCAACGCTCGGTATGCACTCCTAATCAAAGCAGGATCTATGGCTATGATGCGCAGGACGATGGTTTTCCTCACTTGTACAGTTGCCGGGCTTTGCCTGGCAGGTGTCACAGCATTTGGTCAGAGTCGGGCCAAATCGAAGAATGAGGTTCCGGTTCCGACCCGTCCGATCAAGATTGCCCCCGTTGACGACAAACTGGCCGAACAGGTTCGCCGTTCCGCCTTCCTGATCGACCGGATGGTCGAGGCCAATTACAAGAAGCAGGGCATTACGCCGAATGCAGTGGCGTCTGATGAAGTGTGGGTCCGTCGGGCCTATCTCGTCGCGACGGGAACGATTCCTGAATACAAGCATGCCCGGGCTTTCATCCGGTCCCGCTCCGCCGACAAGGATCAGCGGCTGATCGATGAACTCCTCGAAGATCCCGGCTACGCCAGCCATATGTACAACTACTGGGCCGATCTGCTCCGCCTGTCGGAACGGGTGACCAATAACGTACCCGGCCGTCCTTACATCGAGTGGGTTCGCAAGTGCTGCGAAGAGAATAAGCCGTACGACGAGTTCGTCTACGAGATGCTGGCCGCTGAGGGCAAGATCTGGGAGAACCCGGCTGCCGGTTACATCCTGCGGGATTCCGGAATGCCACTCGACGCCGTGAACAACACCGTGCGAGTTTTCCTGGGAACCCAGATCGGTTGTGCGCAGTGTCACGATCATCCGTTTGACCGGTGGACTCAGAAAGAGTTCTACCAGATGGCCGCCTTCACGTTCGGCACGAACACGCGTCGTTCGGCGGCGGACAAAATGTTCGGTGGCGGAAACGTTGTGACTCGACTGCGTGAAGAGCTGGCAACGATCGATGAGAAGTACGACGGCGGCGGTAAGTACAACCGCTTCCTGTCGGGCAACCTGATGGAAGTGCACGACGTGAACCGCACGCTCGTTCTGCCGCACGATTATCAGTACGAAGACGCCAAACCGAAATCCAAGGTGGATGCGAAGACGATCTTCGATCCGCAGCCCGTCGTGAAGCCGGGCGAAACACCCCGGCAGGCGATGGCGAAGTGGATGACCTCGAAAGAGAATCCCCGCTTCACCAAAACGATTGTGAACCGCATCTGGAAGAAGACCTTCGGCGTCGGCCTGATCGAACCGGAAGATGACATGCGGGACGACACCGTGGCCTCGAATCCGGAACTGATGGACTTCCTGATTTCGGAAATGCATCGGCTCGACTTCGATCTGAAAGAATTCCAGCGGATTCTGTACAACACGAAGCTGTTCCGCCGGGAATCGACAATGGTCGAGGTCGACCTGAGCGTTCCTTACCACTTCCAGGGCCCTGTGCTTCGTCGCATGACTCCGGAGCAGGTGTGGGACTCGTTCATCACGCTGGCGACGATGGATCCAAATTCCTATCAGCCCAAGCCGGCCGCGATTGACTCGAACATTATGACGATCGATCTGGCCACCGTTTCGGCTCAGGAAGTGTTCGATCGCAACAACGCCCTGAATGAGTCGAACGGTTACAAGTACCGGAAAGCCCGGGACGACGTTTACAAGCATGAAGGCCTGCTTCTGGTGCGAGCCAGCGAACAGCCGCAGCCCGTTCCGCCGGGACACTTCCTGCGTCAGTTCGGTCAGTCCGATCGTGAAACCATTCAGGGGAACTTCGATGGCGGCTCCGTGCCTCAGGTGCTGCAGATGTTCAACGGCCCGTTGACTCACCTGCTGCTGCACGAGAAGTCGTTCCTGCACCACAATGTGGTTTCAGGCCGCTCACCATCCGACCGGATTGAAACAATCTTCCTGAGCATTCTGAGCCGCTTCCCGACGAATGAAGAACGTCAGGTGGCTGAAGATGAAGTCCGGGAGAACGGCCCGGCCGGTTACGGAAACGTGATCTGGTCGCTGGTCAACACCCGCGAGTTCCTGTTCGTTCAGTAAGTGATTTCATCCTCTGCCGGTTCGTAGGGAGCCGGCAGAGATTTTGCGAATACAGCACACCACTCCTGCCAAGGATTTTCAGATATGCTTACGGATCTGTTGCGTCGGACGGAAGAGCCGAATCGTCGTCAGTTTCTCGAATATGCCGCCAAGTCATGCCTCGGCGTGACGGCGTTCCCGTTGCTTTCCCAGTTTGCTCACGCCGCTCCCGGCGGTGGTGACGAAGTGAAAGCCAAGAATGTGATTTACCTGTTCATGTCGGGAGCCATGTCGCACCTCGACACGTTCGACATCAAGCAGAACAGCGATGTCCGCGGGGAAACCGAAGGGATTAAAACCAAGGTTCCGGGAATCCAGTTCGGCAGCCTGCTGCCGGGGCTGGCCACGCATGCCGACAAGATGGCCGTCATCAACTCGATGTACACCGAGACCGGCGATCATGAAGGGGCCCGCTATCTGATGCGGACGAGCTACAAGGAAATCAGCTCGATCCGACATCCGCACATGGGTGCCATGGCGATTCACATGCACGGCCGCCGCAACCGGATGCTGCCGGACAACGTCGTCGTGAATCCCGAAGCCCGCCACCCGGCCGCCGGCTATCTCGATCCGGGCACGAGCCCGCTGCCCGTCGGCGATCCGCTGCGTGGTCTGGAAAACACGAAGGCTCCTGAGTATCTCACGGAAGACTCGTTCCACCGTCGCCTTGACCTGATCAACAAGTTCGACAAGAACTTCCAGAACAAGTACAAGCAGACCAAGGTCGACGCCTACAACAACTTCTACCAGCAGGCGAGCACGCTGCTGTCGAGCGACGAGCTGAAGGTGTTCGATCTCTCGGAAGAAGACCAGGCGATCCGTGACGAATACGGCATGGACCGTTTCGGACAGGGCTGCCTGCTGGCTCGTCGCCTGGTTGAGAAGAACGTCCGCTTCGTCGAAGTGAGCATCGGTGGCTGGGATATGCACACCGACATCTACGAGAAGCTGCCTGGCGCTCTCGGCCGCATCGACAAGTCGGTCTCGGCTCTGCTGACCGACTTGGAACAGCGAGGCCTGCTGAAAGACACGATGGTCGTGCTGACCACCGAGTTCGGTCGTACGCCGCGAATCAATCAGAACGCTGGTCGCGACCACCATCCGGCTGCCTTCTCCAGCTTCCTGGCGGGAGCCGGTATCAAGGGTGGCCAGGTCTACGGAGCTTCCGACGACGAGGGTAAGTACACCATCGACGATCCGGTCGCCGTCTCCGACTTCAACGCCACCATCGCCACGGCGATGGGACTCGATCTGACCAAGGAAATCATTGCTCCGAATGGACGTCCGTTCCGCGTCGCCCACGACGGAGCCCCGATTTCGAAGATCCTGGCGTAGTCCACGCCTGAGAGCTGAAAAACAGAAAGCACGTCTGCAATGCAGGCGTGCTTTTTTGCGTGGACATAGCCGTTTTCGTTCGGAGTCTGCCGGATGGCTCAGACGCGTGCGTCTGAGTGGCGGAGCCACAAGAGGTCGCTGACCGAGGTTCTCCGTTATTATTCTGACGCTGGCTACAAAAGTCATGGCAACGGACAGGGGAGCGAGTGTTATCAGCTTCCTGTGACTTCGTCACCCAGACGTGCACGTCTGGGCCCATCCCTGTCGGGTGAGTCTGTTTTCAGCAACCTATTCCGGGCGTTGTTCGATCAGTTCCGCCGCGCCCTGCTCAACCAGTTCGCGGGCGACTTCTGCTCCGAGGTTGCGGGCGTTCTCGCAGGCGGCGTCGAAGTATTCGTGAGTGAGAGCATCGCGGCCGACCGGCATCCCGGCCGTGGCTTCCAGCTTCACTGAACCATCGCGAGCGAGCACGACGCCCGTCAGCAGCAGTTCGGTCACATCTTCGTCCAGTCTGCAGTCGACGCCCACGGGAGCGTGACAGCCGGCTCGCAGCGCCGCCAGAAGGGCTCGCTCGGCCGTGGTGGCCAGACAGACATCGGGCTCCGTCAATTCCTTCAGCAGGTCGATCACCGGCTGATTGTCGCGACGACATTCCAGGCCGAGCGCCCCCTGCCCCACGGCCGGGAACATCACCGGTGGCTGCAGGCGGCAGGAAAGGCGGTCGTGCCAGCCGAGCCGCATCAAGCCCGCCGATGCCAGAATGAGGGCATCGTATTCGCCATCGTCGAGTTTCTTCAGCCGCGTGTTCAAATTCCCTCTGATCTCAGCAAGCTGAAGATCAGGGCGAGTTGCCAGCAGTTGAGCCTGACGCCGAAGACTGCCGGTCCCGATTTTTGCGCTTTCAGGCAGGACGGCCAGCGGATCCGCGGGATCGACTTTCTCGCCCTTCCGACTCATCGGAAGCACGAGGGCATCCCACTTCACTTCCCGCTCGGGGATGCCGGCCAGAATGAGATCCGGCTCCAGGATCTCCGTCGGCAGATCCTTGAGACTGTGGACGGCAATGTCGGCCCGGTTCTCCAGGATGGCGCGCTGCACTTCCCGGGTGAAGACGCCGGTACCGCCCATCTGAGACAGAGGCTGCGTCTGATCGGCATCGCCGCGGGTCGTCACGTCAACCAGCAGGACTTCGACCTTAGGAGCAGCGGCCCGGATCAGATCCGCAACATGGTTGGCCTGCCACAACGCCAGTTGACTTGCTCGGGTGGCGATCCGGATCTGCTTCATAACTCTGTTCAATAACTACGACGTTCAAAACGGACGGACCTCTCAGACGGAGATCACAGGTCGATTAAAGGGAAGCCCATCCTAGTCCCTCCCCCGGGGAAAAAACTAGGGTGCGGCGATCGGCAACGAGGTGAGGTGGGACTTCGTCCGCACCACGAGCCGCCCATCGGCGAATGCCGGGGTCGCCCGAGTTTCTTCGTCGAGACTCACACGGCCTCGCTCCGCCGGTTCCCGTCCGGTTGCCAGCACGACTACATTTCCGTCGGTATCGACATTCAGAACATTCTCGCCGATACAGACTGGTGATGCAAAGTAGTTCCCGCCGACTCGATGCTGCCAGACTTTCTTCCCGGTCTCCGACTCAACACACGTGACGATCCCGAGATCTCCCCACAGGTAGAGCAGTCCATCTTTCTCGACCGGCGTCGGGACATGGGGAGCTCCCCGTTCAACCCGGTAAGCTTCTTCGATGCCAACGGAATCTGCAGTGCGACGAAGAACAACCACATTCCGTTCGCCTCCCTGAGCCCCGCTGCCGGTCACCAGCAATCCCTCCTGCGTGACGAACGGGGACAGAATCGCCCGCTGAGAGAAGTCCCCAAACGGAGTGATTTCCCAGAGCTTCTTACCCGTTTGAGGATCGACCCCGATCACGCCTTCAAAACAGTGAGAAAACACGATTTCGGGAGCCCCCTCTGAAGACTGGAAGACGCCGGGAGTGGGATAGCAGGCCCGTTCTCCCTTTCGTTCGATCCGCCATTGTTCTTCCCCGGTCTCGGCCGAGAGGGCCAGCAGGAAGCTCGGCTTCTTCTGATCGTGGGCGACATAGACCATGTCCTGAAAGATCATCGGCGAGCTGGCCCCACCCTGCCCGTGCGTGTACGGGCCAAGTTCGAAGTTCCAGAGCTCTTCTCCGCTGAGGGAGTACGCATGGAGCTTCGACATCTCGGGATCTTGCCAGAGGACGAACAGCCGATTGCCGGCGACCGCAGGCGTGCTGGCTGCGAATGCGTTGTTCTTATGTTTTCGGTAAGCAGTGAACACAAATCCTTTCCGCCAGAGTTCCGCTCCCGTCGTTACATCGAGACAGAGCAGCGTTCGCTGTCCGGCTTCTTCATCGGCGCTGGTAACAAAGACCTTTCCGGCGGCTATGACGGGAGAGGAGACTCCCGTGCCCGGGAGTTCGGTCCGCCATTCGACCGGTTGATCGGAGAAGGATCCGGACCAGTCCACGTCCGAGACGACGCCACGGCCTTCCGGCCCCCGAAATCGAGGCCAGTCATCGGCAGCTGCCGGGAGCGTCAGTAGAACAATCAGGGCGAGACTGCCTAAGGCCTTCATCGAGCGGGACTCCTGTCGAGACGAGGTTCAATCGCTTCACGGCACCAGCGGGACGTTCTGTTATACCAGATCCCGGGTGGAATCGTCAGGAACGCACCGGCCTTCTGCTGAAGGCGATTGCCCATTCCCCGACGGCGCCGATTTGCAGAATCGCAGTTCCCCAATCAACCGCTGCATTCGGCAGCAGGGGAAACGATTGTCCAACACCGCCAGGTCGCCGCATCGAATTCAGAGCAACGTTCAATTCGTGACATATACTTGGGAAGCCAGCATTGCGTTCCCGTGAACTTATTCGTTGCCCAGGAGTTTCTCCAATGTCGTCCGATCCATGGAGCCGTCCGTCTCTCGATGACCTTCGCCAAATCCTTGAAAGCATTGGGAAACCTGGTTCCGAGAATGTCCGGGCCGTCGACCGCCTGGAGCTGTCCGTGCCCGCCGAAATCGTGACCAGTCGGGGCAATACCGTCTCGGCAGTCACACGGGAAATCAGCCGCTTCGGACTGGGCCTGCTGCATCGCGGAGCCATTCAGCCGGGCGAAGTCACCGTAAAAATGGCCAGCGAGAACCGTCAGTTCGACTACCGGGTTCAGATCAAATGGTGCACACCCTGCGACCGCGGGATGTTCATCAGCGGGGGAGAATTCCTCGCGAAAGAAGAGAACTGAACGCACCACTCCAGTTGAGTCCTCTACTGTAGACACCAGGAAGCTGGCCTGATTTCAGGACCAGCTTCTTCTCGTTAGCAGGCTCGATCGAGCCCTCCGATTCGGTCTTGTTTGGGCGCCGGCACCTTCACTTTGCCGTCCCGAATCTTCGCCCCCGAGAGACGTCGCTAGGGAAATTCGCGGCAATTGCAAGCCCGAATTCCGGTCGTCCCGATGGCCTGATCTGCACAGATTCTCCTGTTTTTAGGGCCTTTTCGTGCTGTATTGATTGACAACCGGACCCGCGCGTACTTTACTACGGTCTCTTTGTTCGATTCGAACGACGCACCACGACTATCAACGAAGTTTGTAACGCACCCCTATTGGAGGCTCGCATGGCTGCGAAACAAGAAAAGCCAATGTCGAAAACGGAAATTCTCAATTCCCTGTCGGAGTCGACAGGTCTCAGCAAGAAGGAAGTCAGCTCCGTGCTCGACTCCCTCAACTCGCTGATCGAGCAGAATCTCGGCAAGAAGGGCCCCGGAGTGTTCAACATGCCCGGTCTCTTCAAGATTCAGGTGACCCGCAAGCCAGCCACGAAAGCCACCCAGCGCCCGAACCCGTTCAAGCCGGGCGAAATGATGGAAGTCAAAGCCAAGCCGGCCCGCAACGTGGTCAAGGTTCGCCCCCTCAAGGGCCTGAAGGACATGGTCTAAACGACCATTCGGACGAGGCGTTTGTTCAGACGCCTCCGCGGTTTAACGGACCAGACTGCAGGCAGCCCGATGAGTGGCTGCCTCTCTGATCCGGCGGCTCTCAAGGTCGCATCCACGATTGCGGCAGCCCGCCCTGCTCGACTCCATTTTGCCAACGAGACCGGCTCCTTGAGCCTCTCTTGAGCGTTTGGAGAAAAATTTGGGTCGCAAGGCTTGCCAGCAATCACCGTACCAGTATAATCCGGTTACGTTAGGTCAGTGGATGTCGTCGATTGAATTCAGAGAGATTCGCACGAATTGCGGCGGAGGAAGAGCAAGATGCTGGTCCTGTCACGAAAAAAAAATGAGAGCATCGTGATCGACGATCGGATTGTGATCACGGTTGTCGATATCCGAGGAGACAAAGTTCGCTTGGGTATCGAAGCTCCCAAAGATGTTTCAATCCACCGCAGCGAAGTCTACGAAGCCATCAAAGCACAGCTCGAAGCCAAAGATGTTGACGAACCTGTCTCCTGACAGCGTGTCTCACCACGAAACCCACCTCACTTTGGCTCAAGGCACCTGCGGTTAATTGCCGAAAACGTAAATCGTCCCCGGATGGTAATTCATCCGAGACAATCAAATACCCGGCCCCATCGTCTAGTCAGGCCTAGGACACCGGATTTTCAGTCCGATAACGGGGGTTCAAATCCCCCTGGGGTCACTTCCCTCCCGAGCTTTCGGGAGGGATTTTTTTATGCGCGGTGAGATCCTGTCGTGACGGTCTGCACAAAACGCTTTGCCATCAAGGCGAGCATTCCGACTTACGGTCGGCTCGATGAATCCCACGGCCGCTTAATGATTCCGCCTGTGCAGTTGAAATCATACCGCCGCCGCAGGCAATGTCCGCTTAAGCCATTGTGTACTGGAATCGATTCCGGTCCGATCCAGGGCGGGGATCGAGAGTACGACCCTTAGAAGTCGTACCACATCCCGATGCCATACAGCTGCTCCCAGTCATTCAGGAACGACAGCTGAAGCGACTGCCCGTTGTAGTACTGCAGTCCGATCCGGAACAGGCTTTCTTTTTCAATGCCTCGCCACTGGACCCCGGTCACGACGTTAACACCGCCGCTCCAGTTCACTTCTTCGCGAATCAACCCGCTGACGGCAAAGAAGGGATCCGGCCGTTTGATCGGCGTTGAGCAGACAGGGGAATAGTCGACCCCAAACTGGAAATGCCAGGGTTCGGCTCCACCATTCTTGTTGTAGGCATAGTCGGCCTCGGCATACAGCCGGACTTCAGGAACCGGAAAATACCCGCCCCCGAGAACAATCGAATCCCGGAGATAATCGAGCCGAGGATACGTCGGGTTTCGCAACAGGAATTCATCACCCAGGTGTGAGCTGATGTGATACCATTCCAGCTTGGCCTGAAACGGGCCCTGTCGCCACGTCAGCGGCACGCCAACCTTGAAATCAACCGCGTCCAGATCGAGGTTTTCGCCAAAAACCAGGCGAGGAAAGGCTCCCCCCCAGACATCCAGCTGCCAGCCCTCATTGTAATCTTCACGTGCCGTTCCGTAGCGAAGAATGCCGGCTCGACCGCCAGCCTCCAGCTCCCAGATCCAGCCGGTTCCATTCAGATACATCAGCGATTGAGCCAGACGAGGCTCTCGCGGAGCCCCCAGATACGAGCTGTACAGCAAATCGGCGGGCAACAGGGTCCACTGGTAGTATTCACTGCCCTGATACGGAAGGCAGTATTCCTGCTGGCAACTATGGGAATCCAGCGAATAGGGTAGATCCACCGGCCCTCGCGCTGGAGCCGTTCCGTCAAAGTTCAACTCGTAGGGTGACTGATACGTCTGGCCGTATCGATCAGTCGGGGAACCTTCCTGAAACGTATGGCCCCCGGGCATGGGCAACACCACCGGCGGTTGCGGCACGGTCGACGCCGGGCCTCGATAGTTTCCGGGCGGCCCGTACGGGCTCTGGACAGGTGGAGCAGGCGGTATCGTCGGCCGCGGCGTCGTTTCGGAGGTCGCCGCAGTTTGGCGATAGCTCGTCGTCGACGGACCTGCCGTGTGCGGCGGCGTGTGCAACTGAGCAAAACTCGCTGCCGGGCTCGCATACAGACAGATGATGAGCCCGCAGAATTGCCGGGCCACGTCAATACAGCTGGGGAAACGGCACATCGAAGAACCTGAGATCGGTCTTGGGAGGGGATGTTCAAAGGAAGGGCTCGGCCTTATATCCCATCCCCCGACATTGCACCAGAGGAATCAAATTGCTCCGAATCTTGGCGATTTACGACACAAGGGGGACTGATTTCTTGTAGCTCTTACAACGTTTCCAGAAGCATCAGCAGACGTTTCCGAAAAGCTCCTAGCGAGAAACGCTCATCAGCATGCCGACGACACCGCTTCGCGCGCTCGTCCCTCCTCGATTTATCTCCCAGAGTCTCAATCGCCTCACTGAATTCATCTACCGACGAACATAAGAACCCATCACTGCCATCGACCTGCTCCCGAAACCCGCCGGCTGCATCGACAATTGGGACGCAACCGCATCGCATCGCTTCGGCGACGGTCCTGCCGAACGTCTCCGGCAAATCGGGGTGGTGGTACAGCATCGCATCCCATTTATGAAGCAGGCTCCGAGCTTCCGTGCCGGCAACGTGAAACTGCACCCGCCCATTGCAGGCCGCCACCATTCGCTCACGCAACTCTTCCGGGCAGCCGACGAACTCCCAATGGACATCACGATGGCGACTCGCGAGCGTTTCATAAAAGGAAAGCAGGCGGGGCGGCCACTTCCTCGCAGTTGGCGTACAGATCCGACCGATCGTGAACGGTTCCCCTGAACGTTCTTCGGTCATTGAAGGAGCGAGCGGTACTCCCTGATGAAGCACCGTGCACTCGGGCTGATCAATCCTCTCTCGCAGATACTCCGAGCAACAGACCATGCGATGAGCTGACGCATGCCCGCGTGCATTCGAATGGATGTACTGCACCACGGGACGTGATGGCAGGTCACCCGCATCACTCCAACTCACATGCTGCTTCGCAGTATTGTGCAGCAGAACAACGTCCACCGACAAGACACTGTCCAACGCGAGTTGACTCTCCTGTCGGACCTGGCATTCGCGAAAAGCCGCCTGCGTCGCTTCGGTCGGCCTGCTCCGAAACACAACGACATGATCCATGTCCGGCAAAGCTCGGGTCACCGACCATGCACAGGCCGCCGTCCCTCCCACGATATTGCCAACGTTACAAACCTGCAGTAACCGCATTCGAACTGCTCGCCTCACATCAAGGAGATGAATCCCACTTTGCCAGAAACCGTTCTCGGTCCCGCCTCCACATCGCCGAACGCTCCCGAAGCAGCCGCGTCGACTGATGTCCCCGATGCCGCAGCACGCCTCTCGGCAGCAGAGAAAACGGTTCCGCTTCGCCCACGTTCAAACGCCATCGCAGTTGCCAGTCAGTGTCGGACCAGTACAACGCCATCGACTCATCGAACGGCCCCAGCTGACGAAACAGCTCCATCCTGAATCCGAGAAGCCATCCGGCCAGCAACATGTCCGAAGCACTGGCTCTCTTCAAATGTCCCCGCTCAATCATTTTCTCGCGACGACGCTCTGCTCCCAGCAGCCTCGCAGGATGCCGCTCCAAGGCCCGCACTGCCGCTTTGGCCCAGGGCTGGATGGTCATTGCATCATTATTCAAGAGAACGGCATAAGGCGTCTCGACGGACGCCAGTCCCAGATTCCAGGCAGCCGTGACTCCCTGATGCTCCTGACTCAGAATTCGAGTCTTTGTGCCCAGATACCGCCGGGCGTACGCGACCTCCTCGGGAGCACTGCCATCGTCAACGACAATGATCTGAATCTGATTCCCATGATGCCGCCACAATGAAGAGCAGCAGGAGATCGTCTCGTGCCAGGCGTTGTATTGCGGGATGACAACCGTCAGTTGATGAGCGTACGATTCAGCCAACTTCGTTGATCTCCACCGACTGACGCCGCATCTCCCGCACGTCCTCTCGAAACCTGTCACGGCTCTTTACCGGCATGGGAAGATCCGCTTCATCGTCGACCACATTCGCCGCATCCATCGGATCGGGTACCTTCTCCTCAGTCGTCCAGTGCAGAGGTCGAAAGTCCTTCATCATCCACTTCAGTGGAGGCGTCCGAGGCTCCGTCTGCTCGTAGAGCCCCGCTGTCCTCTCCGTTTGCGGACCGCCAATCCTGCGGGTCAGCTCCTCGCAAACTGCGTGAGGCGTGCGAAATGCAAAGTAATCGTTCAGACGGCTTCCCGGCGTCACCGAGATTAACTCCAAACCCGCCGTCGTCATCGACCGTCGTGACAACCGCAGATACTGCACAACCCGCATGTAGTGCTGATCCGTCGCCACAGACGCTCGAAACGATTTAAATTGATCGAAGTGATACAACTGACCCGGATCGCATGCCGCCAGTTCATTCCGAGGCACCCCTTTCTTTTCGCAGGCAGCGACAACATCGGACAACGCCCGTCCCTCAGGAAGCTTAACTCCGCAGTTTTCTGCCTTCTGACAGAGATCTGCAGACGCCTGAATATGCAAATCGCATCCAGCCAGATAGATCCGGCGAAAGCCCAGCTGAAAGAGAATGTCGATCGCCTGCACGAAACTGTCATTCCAGTCCACGATCCTCCGATGAGCCTCGCTCACGAACCGCTGGAATCCGCGTTGCCGGTCCCCTTCGAAAAAGTACAGATTCGGGCACTCGCACACCTTGAAGGTCGTTTCCGGAACAAGGTCCATCGCTCGGCGTTCGTGCACAAACTTCATCACCCCCGGATCCAGATAGATCGACTTCAGAAATCGAACCGTCGGATCGTAGGCCGTCCAGAACGTCGGACGCAGCAGGCCGGTCCCCGCCAGGTTCACTCCCATTCGCGGAATTGGTGAACGCTCAATCTGCTCGACAACCTCGGCTGTCAACGATGGGCCGCCACCCATCAACCAGCACGCGCTCGCCATTGGGCCACCAAACGCCCCTTCCAGGTGGGCTGATATTCGCTCACGATCAGTCCCCACGCGAAAGAATACAGGCCTGTCTGCCGCCATCTGCCTCTCCTCGTCTTCGTGCCCCGACTGCTCTACCACCACAGGGTACTGTCCGTCCCCTGACTTTCATTCGACGACACCTCATCTGAAGAGACGTCTTCGGCTCCGCCACTTGAGTGGCCCCCCAGGCTCTCGCTCGTGTCATTCCAGGAGGTCTGCTCTTCCCAGGTCTCGGTGGCTCCACCCGCAGAAGATCCCGCTCCCCCCTCGGAGCTGGAAGGATGCGACCCACCCAGATCGTCTGAAGACGCGCTCGCCCCAGTCGAGTCAACAATGGTAGATACCCCCTGGGACTCCTCTCCGCCAGAATGGGATCCCCCACCGTCCGAGCTATCCCATCCCGTATCCGATCCCATCTCAGTCCACGAACTCCGTTGTTCCGATGTCTCGCCCGATACCGACTCTCCATTCATGCCACTCGAATCCGTCCAGCCCTCGCTTCCTGAGCGACTGCTCCACGATTCGTTCAGGCTTGATTCGTCCGACGGATCGTTCGACAGAAAATCACTCCCCGATCCGCTCCCGCTCATCGATTCTCCGAGACTCTCCGATCCCCCCGAGCTCCACGAATCCGATTCGCTCCAGTCAATGCTCGACGCCGATCCGCCATCCGACGACCACCCGGAACTCTCCACGCTGCTCGCAGCCGATGTCTCTGACCACGCCGTCTCTCCCGACGATCCCCCGCTGACCGCTACTGAACTCCGGCTTTCTTCAGATGTCCCCTCCGAGGACCACAGACCACTCGTTGCACTCGAACCGTCCGACCAGCCGTCAGAGCTTGCCTGACTCGACAGAACCGATTCCACACTCGTCGCCGAGTCCTCCGACACGGCCGAGTGCTCCGAACTGGCCGCATTGCTCGTCGTGGCATCCGATCCATCAGTCCCGTTCGTATGGCTCTGGTCGGTCAGCGAAACTCCATCCGACGACAGCGTTAGATCCGAACCGCCATAGTTCGACGCATCTTCGGGAAGTTCCCAGCGTTCATCATGCGGCGGCTCTGGCCAGAGATTTCGCGGATCCTCCGGCCCCAACTCAATCTGGAACACGGGAGCATGATCGAACAGAACTCGCACGCGTTCTGCCTGCATTGTCACCAGTTCGACTCCATTCCGATCCCGCAGGCGAACCCTTCCCTCCCAGGGAACTGGCAACGCAGATTGCGGCTTCGTCTGCAACGCATACTGCGTCACCGGAGTCGCATACACCCGAAAGAACTCCGTCACGAACGCCCGCGAATCCTCCTTCGTCCGAATCCACGGAATCCACATCCGCAGCCGCCGCTCCCCATACTCTTCAATACTCGCCGGCTGACGATAGTTCCCTCGCCAGCGAAACGATCGACGGGCCACCTGTGACGAATAGTCCTTTCGGTCGTAGACATAGTCCCCGGTCAACATCACGCGATTGAACAACTGCTCTCGCGATCGCGAACTTGCCAGGCGGGTCAGATCCCTATGCTCGTCATAAGTCGCCGCCAACTCATTACGAGGCTGCAGAAAGAAGAACCGCCGTTCCGCATCTACACCCCAGCTCACATTACCCGCCCGCAATGCCAGATCTTTGATGATGCTCCGGACGGTTTCCTCTCCATGGAACTTCATCGTCGTCACATCATCGACCAGAGTCCCCGTTTCGATCAGACCAGGGACATGAAGAATGTTTGTCTTCCCGGCAACATACTGCTCGACCAACTTACGAATGAGTTCGGCGGAATTCACCACATAATCCTGGGACTCAACGTCGTGATCGGGATCATTGCCGAAGAGATCAGTCCTTCCGTACCGATGCGGCTTCGCTCCGCCCGACACCGCCGTCAGCGCTCCTGGAAAGACCTCTGTCAGTTCAACACTTGCCCCTTCCAGTTGAATCCGCATCCCAGCCGGAGAATTACAGTCCACCTGCTCCACCCGTCCGAAATACCAGCGAACGCCGGTCGAGTATTCAAACGCGATCCAATGCCCCGGTTCGATTGCATCCCGACTCATGAACTCCTGATTCAACCGCAGTTCACCCGGGCCACATCCCCCCTGCCGATGCAGCTCAAACCAGCATCGCTTCACCGCACTCTGCGACAACACCCCCAGAAAATCCTCGGGGTCATGCCCATAGTGCAGTATCAATCTCTGATAACTCATCACGCTTCCTCAGCAGACCCAACCCCGAAGAGCCTCTTTCCAGCCAGCCGCAATCAACAGGAGCTTTCCCACGGGATGACACAAAGATTCATCTCTGTATCACAACGCAACTAAAAGGCCTCCCGTCGGCCACCAAGCTACCTGAACGCACCCCATTGCCGTGTTCCACTGCTGGCTAGCCCAGCAGTGCAGCCCCCCTAACGCCTAACGCCTAACGCCTAACCACCACCAACTCGCATCACCGGATCATCCGCATGCAACACCAGCGAATACACATACAACTCCGGCCGCGTCAGGTCATAAACGAACCGCGACACGCTGCACTGCTGAAAGTAGCGCGACGTCTCATCCGCTTCGTCGCGGTACAAATACACCGAGAACGGCGCATCGCCGTCCGCATGAAACACTGATCGCAGTTCCTCGAGAGCGGCCAGCATCTCAACCTCACTCAACAGAAGTTGATCACCAGCCCGGGCCACCTCTCCCTGGAACGTCACATCGACCCCATTCCGCGATCGCCCCACCGTCCCGTCACCGTCCTCCAGCAGCACCTTATACCGCTCGAAGTCCCAACTCTCCTGAATCTGGACCTTTGTGATCGGTTGCGGCAACGGATAAAAAGTCCCTGCCTTCAAGATCGCTGGTCGAAACACCAACCCCATCGTCATCCTCGCTACTATCAGATCGAACCTGTCCCGATGGTCAACGGCATTACCCTCGCCGATTCCGCAAACGATGCCCGGCGAACTCCAGATCCCGCACCAGCTCATTCAAATCGACCGGCTGCGACACATGAATCGAGATCTCTCCAAACTGATTCACTGTCTGCTCCACCTCACTCCCGCTTCGCCTCGAAGACAACTCCGCCTTCGCCGTCCGCCCCTGATTAAGATCATCCAGCCGTCCGATGCCAATCTCCGCCACCGCCGACTGTTGAAGCACAAACTCCCCCGCCGTCAGCCAGGCCGGCACGCGATCAATCCCTGAACGCCCCGTTACCATCCCCCCGGACGAATATCCGCGTCCGCCATTCGACACGCGTGACGATCCACCACCGCCGCCATTTCCCTGGACGCCACCACCGCCCGGCGTTGTCCCTCCACCAACAGGCGGCACGCCTCCGCCACCGCCGCCCATCCCAGACAGTGCCCCCAGCTGAGCCGCCACCCGGGCGATCATCGCACTCAACTGCCCCAACGCCTGCATCGCCGGAGAAACATCCAGCGACACCGACATCCCACTCAGCTGCCGCACCTGGCTGGCCACCTGTCCCAGCCGACTTGAAACCTGCGAAAGCGGCGACATCAGACTCCGAAACTGCGAACCAAGCCGCGACACCGCCGCCCCCGACTGCCCCAGCCGATTCAACTGCTCATTCAACGATTCCAGCCGCCCCAGCACCGCATCCAGTTCCCCCTGAAACTGAGCACTGTCCGCCAGAATCTGAATACTCAACGACTCACTGAACGACATCATCACTCCCGCAAGACTCGCACTGAATCAATTCCCTAACGCCCAACGCCTAACGCCTAACGCCTAAACCCTACTCACCACCGGCGCCACCACAAACGCCTTCCCCGTAAACGAGATCACATTGAACTCGTCCCCCTCCGAAAGGCTCAGCGTCTCCCGGTACACCTTTTCAAAGACCACCTTCTCACTCGCCACTCCAGCGGGGTCGATCACTCGAAACTCCAGCGTCAGCGTCTCCTGCTCACCATCCGCTGAGGTACTCGCCACGCCGGTCCCCGAAGCCAGCGTCAGAAACTCATACAACTGAAGTGGATCTGCTCCATCTGCCCCCTTGCCAATCAGCTGCGTCCACTTCGCCGAGAACGAAAGCGAAACCGAAGCTTCATCGCCCTTCCGCAAATGACCGCCCGCGATCCGTCCGCGATCCTTGATCTCGATCGTGTTCACCCGCTCCGTCCAGGTCAGATCCCCCTCATCCAACAGCACCGTCAGCGACTGCGGCGTCGGCTGCGTCCCGTCGTGCAGCACCAGTTCCGCGTCCCGCAAATTCCTCACCAGATTAGTCACCGCCATTCCCGCCCCTCACTTTCACTGCATCATCTGTGCGATTCCCCGAGCACTCACCAGCACATGCTGAAGCTCACTCTTCAGCACCCGCTGCTCAATCCTCGAAAGATCCCGCACCTCGACATCTCCCATCCGGGCATATCCCACCGCCGGCTTCGCCTCCTCCGCAAAGTCCCGGACCGCCCAAACACGCCGCGAAACCGCATCACGAGTCGCATCCACCAAGAGCGGCATCGTCTTCAAATCCGTACCTCGTTTCGCGAAGCAATGCACATCCAGAAGAAACCGCATCGACTTCAATCCCACATGCGAGCTCGGCATCTCCAGGCAACTCGGCACCTGCAACTCCACCCAGGTCGACTCCGCAGTGAAATCATCCTTCATCCCGGGATAGATCGACGGACATCCGCCCGCAAACGTCTCCTCCCAGAACCCCATCAAACTCTGAAACAGATCCCGATTCTCCACCACCTTCATCCCCCCAAAACCGCTCCCCATTGCCGGGCGCCGGGCACCATGCCCACGCTCGCGTAGGCATGCTCTAGACACGCCCCCAGGGATGGCCCAGACGTGCACGTCTGGGTGACAAAGTCACAAGAAGTTGCTCACAACCTCACGAACAATGAGACGGTCGGCCAGCCAACAGTCCCATCCACCGCCTCGACCTCATCCCGAAGTCACCGCCCGCACCACACCATCCAATACCATCCGAGCCGCCTCCAACCGCGATCCCTCCAGCGCCCGTCGCACCATCGCTCGCCCCGGCCGCCCCCGCGTTCCGTACTCCAGGAACACCTCGTACTCCACAAAGTTCGCCGCCTCGAGCCGACTCCGCAGCCCTTCATCGTAGACCGCCGCCGTCCCTTCGCCCTGGCCCGCTCCACCAGACCCCAGCATCTGCAGAGCCGCCTCCCAGCCAGCCCGCGAACGACCGGTATCCACCGGATGATCAGCAACCACACGGGACAACACCGCACGCCCCGCGTCACGAAGAGTCTCCGTCCGCTCCGCACCAATCTGCGCACGCCCCGCTCGCCACCGCTCCAGCAGAGAACCGACATTCGACTCGACCGAGATCTGCATCCCTCACGCCTCCCAACTCACCGAGTGTGCCACTGACTCCGCCAGTGCGCCCGTCCTACCGACGCCGCACTGCCAGATCGAACAGTCCCCCCTCACTCATGTAGCGAAACTCTTCGATCGCATACTCTTCGCCACGCACAATCACCCGATCAGTCAACGCCGGACAGTCCGCTGGCAACTCCTCACTCCGAACCAGCACCTGCAACTTCGCCCCCCGCGTCTGCTCACCTGCCGGCTCGACTCCCTCATCACGAACCGTTCCGACCAGCCCCACCACATCCCGATCGTCCCATGTCTCCGTAACCGTCCCTGCATCCACATCCACTGTCGTTGACACCACGCGATAAACCATCTCACTCCCCAGATCCGCAAACGCCACGCCCAGATCCGCCTCAATCAATCCCGTTACCATCAACAGACCTCCCCGCAGCATGAACAGTTGAAAACGAAGCTACTCTCTGAACAACACGATTCCGTTGCGCCCAGGGTGCCACTGCTGGCTCGTCCAGCAGTGCTGCTTCTCGTCTAACTCCGCACCATCGCCGCAGCGTGCCACTGGCTCCGCCAGTGCCCCCTGTCACGACCGCTCCCAAACGTCCGCCCGGGAAACCTCCCACCCAGGCTCTGCATCCCCCTCGCGCTTCATCCGTTCCCGCAGCAGCTCTTCATACTGCTTCCGCGCCTCAAGCAACGCTTCCAGATTCGCCTTCCGATCGACGCTCGCCTTCGGATCGGTCCCCACCGCATACTTGAGCGCCGACAACTTCCCATCCCGCACCAGATTCAACACATCCAGATCAATCTGATTCAGAATGGCATGGATCTGCTCCGTGCTCAGCTCGCTGCCGGCCACCCCCGCCAGACTCTCCAGGTCACTCACCCCGTTCTCCTCTCAACCAGTCACCCCACGAATCGCCGCCTCTTCTTCCTGTCGCAACCGCTCATAAGCCAGCAGCGAGATCTGCTCCTCGTACCGCATTGTCCGGAACTCAGCCCGCCGCATCCCCAACCGTTCGCACACCCGCAACTCCAGATAGCTCACTCCGCGAGGCGAATGCAGCGAAGCCTCCGCCTCGCCACTTAAAAAAAATCCCCACGAGCCTCCCGCACATGCCCCGCACTCAATTGGCTCAGCTCCGCCACCTGTTCGCAGAACCAGATCAGATCCCCCGCCGTCCAGCCAGCTTCTTCCAGTTCCACATAGAGGGCATCAGCAAACGCTCCCCAATCTCCTCCCTCCACCGGCTCCTGCACCTCAAACTCAAACCGCGAATCCCCCCGCAGCGACTCCCACACAATCAGCGTCGCCACCCGCTGATGGTACTTCTCCACTGCCGTCAGATAACCAGCGTCCCCCTCATCCCGCTGCAGAACCGCCACCCCATCCGCATCCCGAATCACCCGCCCCTGCGAATCCCGCGACACCCGCGTCGGCGGCTGCGGCAACATCATCCCCCGCTCTCGCAACGTCCGATGAAAACTCAACCGCAGTGGACGGACACAAACTTCCCAGCTCGAACCATCCGGCCGCCCCATCGACACCACACGGCTGTAATCCCCACTCACCGACTTCCCACAGTACTTCATTCTCTCATTCCCATATCTAAGCCTGGGACACCACGCCCACATCGATCCAATCGCGGCCGGGTGCCACTGGCGCCTCGCCAGTGCCACTTCTGATCACACCGAATGCGGGATGCCAAGCTTGCATCGCGAAGCAGGGCAAGCATACCCTCGTCAATTCACACTCATGGCGGGTGCCATGCCCACGCTCGCGTGGGCATGCATTCCCCAAACTCCACCCCGAACTGTGTGCCACTGGCGTCCCGCCAGTGCCTCTCCCGATCGCACTGAAAGCGAGTTGCCATACCCAAGCCCGTGTGCCCTTGGCTACGCCAGTACCCACCCTCCCACCTTCAGCGGGTGCCACTGCCGGCTAGCCCAGCAGTGCCCCCACCGCTCACTTACTCCCCATCCACCTTCGTCACATAGGCCGTATCAACCGCCGAGATCCCTCCGAAGTACCGTGCCTTCACCCGCAGCACCACATCGCGCTCGAACGCCGCTTCACTCTCCGATCGCTGCAGAAACGTCTGCACCGGCCAGATCTCCGTCCACACGAACTGACGCGCAAAGTCCCCGACATACCAGTCACTGGCCGCCGACCCACCCTGCTCATCAATGAACGGTGAACTCAACACATCAAGCATTCCGCCGAACGGATTCGCCACCGACATCTCACCCTCAGCCGTCACCTGACGAACCTCGGTCGCATGCACAATCCCGCGAGCCGTCCCCCGCAGCGCCTCCGGCACCAGCACATACTTCGCCGGAGCAATCACCGGCCGCGACGTCCCATCGATCCGGTCATCTCGCACCTGGGTCGCCCGATAATGCAGCACCTCTTCGATGTCCGTCCAATCCACCAGCGGCACCGCGGCATCAAAATCCGGCGACGTCGTATTCCCCACGCCCACCCAGTTCCGACGCGAACCATCCGCTGCATACAGTGCCGCCCCGCTTCCGCTCGGCCGATACACATACTTCCCCTGGCCGGCATCAGCATCGGTCACGCCACGAACAATCGTCCGTTCCCGTTCCTGCCGCAAATAATGCCCCAGCGCCATCGCCCGCCGGTTGATCTCACCACTCTGATCAAACGCGATCAGCTCCTCATTAATCGACAGAATCCGCCCCTGCTTCGCCTCCGCCGTCGTCACGTACTTCTCTTCGAAGGTCGACTCCTCATACGGATGCCCCTCCGGCACCTCCGTCGGTCCCGCCAGCGCCCGAAAACCGACCAGCTTCTGATTTCGCAGCGAACTCTTCACCACGGTCACCAGCTTGTCGCCAATGAACCCGTCATCGTTCTCGTAACCCTCCAGCACCTTCCGACCGATCAGCTCGCCCGACATCACCTGAAACAGCGTCGTCCCCACCCCCGGATTCGACTCCCGCAACAGTGCCGCCGAAACCGGTCGCCCCTGCAGAGACTCCTGCACCGACCGCAATCGCGGCAACACCTGGCACGCATCCGCCAGCTCGTAATAGCTGAAGTCATCAACCGTCAGCTCCCCCTCATTCAGCAGCGAACACGCCTTTCCATAGAAAGCCTCCGCCCCCAGCGACTCCACCAACTCCCGCAAATTCTGCCCACGCATCTAATCGCATCCTTTATCACTATCGCTACCATCGCGATGAATACCCATAGGACAGGCACCGCTGGCCGTCCTACACAATATGTGTCTTCCGTGTGCCACTGGCTCCGCCAGGGCCCAACGCCTCACACCTACCCAACTCCAGCCGCCGCATTCGCCGTGTGCCACTGGCTCCGCCAGTGCCACGTTCGACGTCTCCTCCAGGCAACACTGGAAAAGCCAGGACAGCCTGAATTCCTGGAGCCTAACGCCATGTCCCACTGACGTTTCGTCAGCGTCTCCCTGGAATCCGACGGGTGCCATGCCCACGCTCGCGCGGGCATGCAATCACATCCCCCGCGGCCCGACATCATCCCTCCCCATCCCGCGTGCCACTGGCTCTGCCAGTGCCCAACGCCTCACGCCTACCCAACTCCAGCCGCCGCATTCGCCGATCCCGCATGAAACGCCGAAGCAAAACTCACCCGCAGCGATCCCCCCGACCGCGTCTCCATCGCCCGGGCAATCCCGTTCGCCGACGAACCGACCACTTCCAGCTGCTGATTCATCAGGCCCGACGACAACTCGTCCGGCCCCAGCACATCCCCGAATCCATACGAAGCACTCTGCACATCGAACTCGTAGACCGAGAACGGGCTCACATCGACCGAGACCGGCTCCGCCTCCCCCGCCTCCGAAGCCTGATGAGCCACCCCCAGGAACACCTCCGCAAACACACCCTGTGTCGTCGCCAGATCCGTATCCCAGGCAAAGTCCGCCGCCGACTTCACCTCACCACTGTCGAGAAACACCAGATCCCCCGCCTCAATCACCGAAGCCGAATCCACCGGCACCTTCACCAACTGCACCTGCCCCGAACGAAACCGCAACCGATTCCCCATCACGCACTCCTCAAAAAACCGACAGAACGAACGCCCCGCCCGTAACCTGTATCTATTCCCACGAAATACCACCCCGACAGGGTGGCACAGACATTCCTGTCTGTGCGAATCGACGTCCCTAACTCACCCCCACTCCGAAGCCTCCCTCGCCCCTTCACCAGGGATGGCCCAGAGATTCATCTCTGGGTGGCGCAGCCACAAGAGGCTTGTCTTCAGCTCACTGCCTCCTTCAAGCACCCCAGCACTTCGTCCATCTCCGCCCCGGCGTGCCACTGCCGGCTAGCCCAGCAGTGCCCATCACCGTCCCCGAACCACCCGCACAAACTCCCGATCCAGGCCCACGTCACGTCCACTGCCGCGCCCACAACTCACCGGCCCCACCGCCGCAAACCGCTTCCGTTCCGAAATCAATCGCTCGCGAACCCGAGGATCCCGCACCGCCCCCAGGCACCGACGAAACTCCTCCGTCACCACCCCCGCCGGCAACCGCATCCGCTCCAGCAGCGGGCCAACCCCATTCACCGATCGCCGATGTCCAGAGTCTTTCCGAGTCCGTAAACTCCGCCGCACCTGCTCCTCTTCAACCTCATCCACACCCTCCAGCCGCGACCACCACTCCCCACTCGTCAGCTCATCCTCATCGATCTCCAGCACGATCTCCGAAACCTCAAACGATCCATCCTCGGCTTCCCACCATTCACAGATCCCATACACGCCATCCGCCACATCGTCAGAGCGAATCGCAACATAACCATCCCACACCGCCACTCTCTCTGATCCCTCTGCGGCCAGAACCTCATCGATCCCCGCCAGCACCGCTTCATATGATCCCGGTGCCATCACGGAATCGACTCGCTGCTCGCGCAAGGTCCGCGTCGTCGCCGGGAACGCCACCGCATCCACACTGATCACCTCATCAATTCGCTCAACCACCGTCTTATCCTTACTCCGCGAAGCAATCACCACATGACTCATCCCCACGTTCGCCGTCTCCGAAGCGGCCAGAGCCAGAAACATCCGCCCCGACTCCGTATCCAGCACCCGAATGTCACTCCGAATCTTCCCGTCAACAAACCGAGCGTTCTGCACCGATCCCACCAGATCCCGCGTGCTTCGCTCATAAGGACGATTCGCATTCACCGCATGATCCAGAAACACCGGCCGCCCTTCATAAAGCGGCACCGCCTCTCGAAGCGCCTGCTCGGAATACCGATACCCATTCCGCGACTCCGCCCCCGCCAGCACCACATCGGCGACGCACAACTCCTCGGCATCCACCTGTTCCGAAGTCACACTCCACTCCGGCGAGCACTCCACCAGCCGCTCCCGCTTCGAAGTCTTCCTGTTACGCATCCACATCATTCACCCCGCTCCCGTTCGTCGTCTGCCCTGCCAACTGAGCCCGCAGCGGTTCTTCGCGCGAGAGTTCCTCAGCCACCTGCTGCGGATCAAGCTTCTCCCGCCGCTGCACCTCAGCTCGGCTCAACACGCCCGCTTCCACCAGCCGCACATCCGCCTCCCGCTCCCGCGGCCGATCCCGACTCACCAGCTCTGGATACGCCCACCGCAACTCCACCTGGCTTAGCACCTCCGCCGGAACCAGCCCCGCAGCCACCGCCGACTCCATCACCTTCCGCCACAGCCGACCAAACGCCGCCGTGAAGAACTCCTGCTCACTCCGAAACAACTTCACCGCCGGCCCCTCAGCCACCAGCGTCGACGCATAGTTCCCATTCGAGGCATCTGCCGTCAGCATGAACTCCGGAATCCCCGCTCCCGCCGCCACGCACAGCAGCATCATCCGACCGAGCGGCACCGCATCGCCGAAGTTTGTATCCGGCTGCAAAAACTGAATGTCAGTCCCCGCCGATGTCGTCAGAATCGTCCCTGGCAACACCCGCTCATTCCGCAGGTCCCCATCCAGGCCTGTTGACTTCCCACTTCGCGCCCGATCCGCCATCGCCGCCGCATTCCCTGCACCTCCCTGAACCTTCCGCCACAACACAATCGACGACTGCAGCTTCCGAGCCAGCAACTCCGTTTGCGACCACTGATCAAACCGCTCCAGCGGCTGCACAATCGAAGCAAAGAAACTCACCCCCCGCTTCTCATTCGTATCCACGCCATACCGCGTATGCACGACCTCATCCGCGGGAATCATCTGCTGCACATCGCTATTATCGCGATTCCGCTGAATGTAGAAACGCACCCGCTCCACATCCCGCTCATCAGTAATCACGCCCTGCGAATGCGGATCATCCGCCCCCGCCCCAATCTGCTCCGGATCAACAAACCGCACCGCCGGCGGCCACTCGCCATCATCAAAGAACCGCAGGAAGCATTCCCCGTCCCGCCACACCCGCCGGGCGTACTCCCGATATGAGAAGTGACACGCATTCTTCATCAGAAACTCGTCCCACAACTCCGCCAGCACCATAAGCCAGCGGTCATCCACCTGTTCGTCCGAAGTCCGCTTTGCTGCCACCGTCAGCTTCAGCCCATCACCAACGACATACGCTTCCAGCAACCGCAGAATATTCCGGGCATGCGGATTATCCCGCACCAGCTCCCGAGCCTGATCCCGCAGCTCCCGCCGAGCCGACTCACCCAGCCGTCCCGACTTCTCCCCCACCAGCAGCCAGTCCCCCGCATCCTCCGAAACCGGCCGCTGCGTCCGCTCTTCAACCAGATCCATTAACCGCTCCTGCACCCGACGCTCATACCGCGCCCGCAACCGAGCCGTCGCCACCTTGTCCCGCAAATACTCGAACATCCAATCCCCTCACAAACAACCCCGACACCCACCCCAACTTCGTTGCGCAGTTTTCCGCGACAGTCAACTCAAGTAGTGCCGACCTCAGCGACGAAACGTCTCTTCGCCACCTTCAGGGGGAGAAGGTGCCCGAAGGGCGGATGAGGGGGCGAGCAACCATCGACATTGCTTGCTATTCATTCTTCAGTGCCCGGCCCCGGGGTGCCACACTGACTCGCCCAGCAGTGCTCGTCCAAAAACACGGAAGCATTTACAATTCCGTAGGGTCCGCTGTGCGGACGCGTAATGCGTCAACCACCACCCCCGACAACCCTCCTGTCGTCACCCCAACCACGCCCGCCGGGGTGCCACAGACATTCCTATTCCTGTCTGTGCATCAGGCAACGTGACGCAGCCAGAGATGCCATCCCATGAGAGTGTGCTTACACCAGCGTGGCCCGACCGCCAGGGTGCCACTGCTGGCTCGCCCAGCAGTGCCCTCACACTCTCCACCCGAGCTACCAGCCAAACCCACCCCCCGGCGGCGAAACCTCCATCCAGTCCCCACCACCCAGCTCCTCACTCGCCCGCAACGCCGCGGCCCCGAGCGCAAACACCCGGTCATCGTGATGCACCCCATCCTGCACATGATCAATCCGCCACCGCCCCTGGCTGTTCTCCTTCACCACGACCGACGCCAGCTCCGTCTCCAGATCATCACGCCCCCACGCACTCTCCACCGCTCCACACCCCGGATACCAACGCACTCGCCCCTGGACAATCAACTGTCGGAGACACACTGCCAGCGAATGATTCCCCTTCCCGCCCTCGAACGCGAACCGCTCCAGCTCCACCCGTCCTTCATACTTCTGAATCGTCGCCAGCAACTGATACTCGTCCAGCACGAAGCAAACATTGCCGAAGCTCTCCGAGATCCGCTCGATCCACTGCTCCACCCAGCTCACCTGAACCGGCTGCCCCGCCCGAGGCTGCACCACATCCATGCAGTCCACCACCAGAACCTCTCCTTCCCAGTGAACCACCACGCCCACCGTGAAGTCATGCTTCTCCGCATAATCAATCGCCGCGAAATACCGCCGCCCTCGTTGCCCCTGAGCCTGACAAATCAACTCCGAATCCCGGCAACGCTCCGCTTCCTCCAGGCTCACAAATCCACCATCACTCGACTGCCACCGATTGTTCCACAGCCGATCAAACACAGCCGTCGGCAACAACTGCCGCTGCTCCTCCAACCACTCCTCAGAAATCCAGGGAGCCCGACACCCATCCAGGGAAGAAAAATACCACCGCCGACTCCGAGCCGCCGTTTCCCGCACATCCCACTGCCAGCCACGCCCCACCCCCGCATTCGTCAGCACCAGTAACATGCAGTCCGCCTTCTTCGCCGCCGACGAAATCAGCGAATACCACAGCTCCGGCTTCTCCCAATGCGACAGCTCATCACAGATCACAAAATCCGGCAGCAGGCCCCAGCTGCTCTGCACGTCTGAAGAGATCACCGACAGCCGACTTCCCGTCGTTCGCTGAATCACCGAGTGCTGACGAAACACCAGGTCGGGACACAGCGCCGCGTTCCGTTTGACCACCCGTTCCATCGCATCCCGCAGCAACCCCGCCTGATCCCGATCCGCAGCAGCCGCCAGCCCCTCTACCCGTCGCGAACTGTTCTGCAGAATCCACGCCAGTTGAACCGCCATGTCCGTCGTCTTCGAGTGCCCACGCGGCCGCTCCAGATAAGCCCGCTGAAAGCCCCCCGCCGCCGATTGCCCCGACACCGACTGCCCCGCCAGTCGCAACCACCCGGGATCCAGGGCGGCAAAATCCTGCTCCTGCCAGTCTTCCAGAACATGTCCCAACCGCCGCCCCGGCTCCCCTTCCACCATCAACGCCTCACGAAACAGCCGCGGATGCCGGGCCGCCCCCCGACGCCTCACCGCTTCCTTCAAGCTCAACCGGGATCGCAATCCCTTCCATCCGCGCCCGCGCGAGCAACTCTTCATCCGACAACGCATCCCATCCAGAACCTTCCGAACCCTCCACCCGCAACGCCATCCACTCCGGCGGCGGCCGCTGCTTCAACCACTGCGTCATTGCCGAAACACTCCCCTTCATCGCCTCCTGATACAACCGGGCCGCCACATTCTGACTCAGCGCGTCATACACCGCATCCACCTTGATGCGAAACTCCTCATCCTCCGCAATCGCCTCCATCACCACGAACAAATCCAGCTGCAATTGCTGACAGGCCGCCGCCGGACTCGCCCCCCGCAACAGCAATTCCAGATAAGCCCGCTGATCCTCCACCCCCACCTGCGAAACCGCCGCCAACCCCAAAGCCCCCGAACACTCCCGCCCCTTTCTCCCCCGACGAGCCTCCCGAAACATCCCTCACCTCGTTTCACTTCACTGAACGACTGGCCCAGACGCGTGCGTCTGGGTGACGAAGTCACAAGAAGCCTCCAACCACGCTTCCAGTCGAGTCGGATCCACTGTCCGCAAACGTAATGCATAACCCCACCCCCGACGAACCTACTCCCCCGACCCTCCAACGAGTGCCACTGGCTCCGCCAGTGCAACACCCAACACCCAACACCCAACACCCAACAACAACACCTATCGCCTAACGCCTAACGCCTAACGCCTAACACCCCGATTATCAAAAACAAAATACTCCGGCTCCGCATACAAACTCTTCCGATGCGTCTCGTCCGAAACCCGCACCCGCTGCCCATCCCGACGCTTCCCGCCATAGATCCCCGAATGCTCTTCCACCGATCGCCCTGACTGCATTGCCACTTTCCCCACCCGCACAAACCCGGCTCGCTCGAAGAATGGATTCACCTTCCCCATCTCCGCCAGGGCTTCAATCCACGGCCAGGCACAACTCTCACAACTCCGCCGCACAAACAGACTCGCCAGCCCCGCCCCGCGATACTTGGGATGAATCACCACCCGCGTCAGCGTCACCAGTTGCCGATTCAACGCCCTGCAGCTCAACTTCGAACGTCGCCCCGAAAGCCCGAAGAACTTCCGCCGCAAACTCAGCGACAGCGCCGGCGTGCAGAACACACAGATCCCGATCGGCTCCTCCCTATCCCACAGCAGCGTCACATGCACGACGAACCCGACCGCATGCGTTCGGTAATGCCACCGAGCGAAATACGGCCAGTCGTTCCGGGTCGCCTCACTGACCCAGATCTCATCGGCGAAGCTGATGACTTTTTTCCAGCGGCCGCATCCCCCTCTCCCCCACACTCAACCATCGGCTCCTCACCCAGCCGACACCGCACATGCACGTCCGGCCCCAGATCCGCAACCACATCTTCGTGTGTCGTCGCCAGCAGAAAACCGATCCCCATCCGCGAACAGATCTTTCGCACATTGAACGCAATCACCTTCGCCAGCGTTCGATCCAGCGTCGCCGTAAACTCATCCGCCAGAATCCACTTCGGTTGAGACGAAATTGCCTTCGCCAGCCGATACCGATACCGCTGACCATCACTCAGCTCCGCCGGCGTCCGCAACATCACCTGGGCTTCCCCCAGGCCACACGCCCCCAGCACCCGCAATCCTTCAGAAACCTCCAGCCCCAGCCCGTCAATCAGCGAAACCTGCTCCAACGCCTGCGAATCGATATCCAGCACACCGTCCAGCTGAGCAGCCGCCGCCCGCATCAGACTCGACTTCCCCGACCCCGAATCCCCGGTGAAGCAAACCACCTGCCCCTGATTCACAGGCAACTCCAGCTCCTCCGCCAGCACATTCCGCCCCTGCTCAAGATCCACCCCAAAGCAATCCATCACCTGCGAAACCCGAACCGTCCGCCGCTTCGGCAAAAAATCATATGCCACCGACAACTTCATCACGCTCTCCTGATCCCCAAACTCCAGCCGGCCTCAAAGAGGGTGCCACTGCTGGCTCGCCCAGCAGTGCGATCCGTTCCCCATCGTCCACTCCAGTAGGGTCCGCTCTGCGGACGCGTAATCAACTCCCATGCACACAAACCGCTTCCCCGAATCCAACCAGAAGTCCCCTCGCCCCCTTGGGGGAGAGGGCAAGGGTGAGGGGGAAATGCGGGTGACATGCTCCACTGGCCGAAATACTCCTAATCACACCCCCTTCACATGCATCTCAAACTCCACCTCGTCCAGAAGCTCATCCATCCGCTCCCGAAACACCTCCCAGTCCTCCTGATGCACGTGACACGTCACAACAAACTCCCCATCATCCCCGCCACTCCCCACAGGCAACTCCATCACCGGCTTCAGCATCAAGTCATTCAGATCCTCCTCACTGAATCCCGTCAGCGTCTCATCAAAGTCGGGTAACTCAACAAGCTCGCCCATCAGGTTCTGCAGCTTCGCCACATCCCACCGACCACTCGCCCGCTCATTGTTGAGCACTACGTTCAGCGCCTTTTCCCGCTCCATCGGCAGATCGACCACAACCACCGGCACGTCTCTCTTCCCTTCTGCCTGAAGAATTGCCAGCCGCTGATGTCCCCCCACCACATGGCCCGTCCGCTCGTTCCACACTAGCGGCTGCACCAGATCAAACTCCGTCAGCGATCGCTTCAGCCGCTCGAACTCCGCCATGCCCGGCTTCAGCTCCACCCGCGGGTTATAGGGAGCCGGCTTCAACCGCTCGATCGCCACCGTTTCAATGCGCATTCCGACACCTCCCACATCCCACCTGTCGATCAGGATCCGAGAACCCATCCTCCTGAAGCTCATCGAACTCCTCCGGATCCCCCATCCCCAGCCACTCAGGCGACTGCCGCAAGCTCTCCCGCAGATCCCGCTTCACCTTCGCCAGAATCCGCGATACATGCCCCCGATGATGCCCGAACACCGATCCAATCATCTCCAGCGGCCACCCGCCATTCTCACGCAATGCCAGAATCGCCAGCGCCTTCCACCGCTCCGGCCGTTCCCCCGCATACTGTTCATGCACCACCGTCCAGAAATCGTCCCGCCCCACCCGAGGCAACACCATCCGCTCACCACTCTCACGCATCACCGACATCTTCAATCCCTTCCTTTCAGAACCCACTCAATTCAATCTCAACAAATTTGTTGCGCTAACCTTCTCCTTCGCCCCCTTCAGGGGGAGAAGGAGCCCGAAGGGCGGATGAAGCGGCGATCAACCAACCCAGTAGGGTCCGCTGTGCGGACGCGTATTTCGCCCACCCCCACCCTCAAGACTCCTCCTCCCGATAGATTCCCTCCCCATACCAGGGTGCCACTGCTGGCTCGCCCGGCAGTGCTCGACCGGTATCCAACCCCGCCTCGCGTTCGTCCTCGACGCACACCCCTTCCCCATGCACAACTTCGAACCTAAACTTCCCTCTGGTAACACCCCCTGTCGATTCGATTTCGACAAATCTCGACCGCACTCCTGTTTGAATTCCCGGCGCCCATTTCCGCATGAATCCCGACCGCTACCGCAAGCAGATCCTCTTCCAGCCCATCGGCTCCGAAGGCCAGCAGCGACTCGCCTCCGCCCGTGTCGCCATCATCGGCTGCGGAGCGCTCGGCTCCTCCATCGCCGAAACACTCACCCGTGCCGGCGTCGGTTTCCTCCGCATCATCGACCGCGACTTCGTCGACCTGTCCAACCTGCAGCGGCAACACCTTTTCACCGAAGCCGATGTCACCTCCCATCAGCCCAAAGCCATCGCCGCCAGCCAGCGTCTTCAGGACATCAACTCCGAAGTCACCATCGAACCTCACGTTACCGACGTCCACTCCGGCAACATCGCCAGCCTGGTCCACTCCTGCGACCTCACCATGGATGGCACCGACAACTTCGAGACGCGTTTCCTCATCAACGACATCGCTCTCGAAACCAGCACCCCTTGGATCTCCGGCGGCGTTATCGCGGCTCGCGGACAGGTCTTCACCATTGTTCCCCAGCAGACCGCCTGCCTCCGCTGCCTGCTCGATGGCGAACCGCCTCAGACCGAAACCTGCGACACCTCCGGCGTCATCGGCCCAGCCGTGAACATCATCGCTTCACTCCAGTGCACTCGGGCGCTGCAGTGGATCACATCCGCCGGCTCGCACATCGATCGCCGCATGACCATCATCGATGCCTGGGAAGGATCGTTTCAACAAGTCGATCTCACTTCCCTCTGGCAGAATCGCGACTGCCCCGCCTGCACCGGCTCCGAACGTCTCTGGCTATCCGGCAAACGCGGCAGTCAGTCCACCGCCCTCTGTGGCCGCAACGCCGTCCAGATCGCCCCCGCCGATCGCCGCACCATCGACCTCGCCGCCCAGGCCGAGCAATGGAAGCCACTCGGCCTGATCTCCCTCAATCCCTTTCTCCTCTGGCTCCAGCCACAGGAATCCCCCGACCACGAAATCCACCTCTTCCGAGACGGCCGAGCTATCATCAAAGGCACCGAAGACCTCGCCCTCGCCCGAACCCTCTACAACCGCTACGTCCCGTCTTAGAAACGTGGCCCGGCAACCATCCCAGGCCCCGAAGGGCGCCACTGCTGGCTTGCCCAGCAGTGCCACCGACGTAACTATCTCCGAACAAGCCGGCAGGAAGTCTCCGCAAGTACGCTCGTAGCCTTCCCCCATCCCCGGCAAAGATTCATTTAACCGGCCTCCATATTCCGCTATTCTATAAGAAGGTCGTGGCACACTTCGCCGCATCACCCAACATTCACTCTCCCGATCGGCACCTTCTCGCAGAGCATCCCATGTCCGAACTCAAACCACCACGCCGGAAAGTCCCGTTCCTGGACTGGCTGCTGCTCATTACCAACATCACCTGGGTTTACGGGCTCTACCGACTCTCAGCGGCCCCCGGCCAGAATGCCGAAGAACTCAACGCCCAGTACACACTCGTCTGGTTCGGCCTCATCGCCACCGTCATCGTCTTCTTCGTCCGCATCTACGTGAACAAGAAATCCAAGGGCTCCCCGTAAGTCTCCGACCATATTCGAAAGCCTGACATCTCCATGCCGCTCAACAAAAAGCAGAAAAAGCAGATCGACGTTCTCCGCCAGAAGATCCAGAAGCTCCGCCTCCAGCTCTCCGGCGCCAAGCAACAGATGGACGACCCCCAGGAAGTCGAACGACTCCAGCAGGAAATCAACACCCACGAAGCCGAAATCGAAAAGATCAAATCCGCCTAGAAGTCGCGATCAAAAACCGCCGGATGCCCAGACTCGCACGTCTGGGCGGCGAAGCCCCAAGAAGCCGGTCAGCTTCGTAGATCCCCAACCGAACACTCTCCCGTCACTCCCAGCCAGTGGCACAGACATTCCTGTCTGTGGAAGAGAACCGTCGCAGCGGACCCGATCAAGTCAACGCCCAATGCCCACCACCCCCACCATCATCGTCGTTCACCACAAAGAACGACGCAGTAAATGCACCGTCGAACCCCTCCGCACGCAACCCGGCTTCGACTTCTGGAACTTCCCCCTCAAGCAGCCGCATACCCTCACGAACTACGTGCGTCTCTCCATCGACGGCCCCCGGCTCTCCCCAGCCGATCGCACGTCCGGACTGCTCGTGCTCGATGCCACCTGGCGGCTTGCCGCCCGCATGGAAGCCGAATTCATCGACGTCCCGCCCCGGTCTCTTCCAGTCTGCCAGACGGCATACCCGCGCCATTCCAAGCTCTTTGAAGATCCCGGCCAGGGACTGGCCACCATCGAGGCCATCTACATCGCCTACCTCTGCCTCGGCTATCCCACCGACGGACTGCTCGACAGCTACCGCTGGAAAGACGAATTTCTCGCAATCAACGCCGACACGATCGCAGCTTTAAAAGCCGAGAATCCACCAGAGTGAACTCACGCCGCAATCACTCAGAAGCACTTGTCAGCCGCATTCTGCTCGCGAAATAGACCAGCACACACGAAACGATCAGCACCCCGGTCACCACGGAACTGATCGTCGACGAGTAAGGCTCATAAGCCGCTCTGCTCGCTTCATCCCGTCCGAAATACCATTTGGCCAGAGCCTCGCCGGCCAGCACGATCACAATCAGCCCGATCGCGCCCCACCGAATTCGATTCCACCGCTTCCGGGCCGTCACTTCGCCGGCCTTCTGCTCATCGTCAGCCATCAGTCAGACTCCACTTCCTCTCCCGGAGGATCCTTTCGCGCGAAGTCCTCTTTTGGCTTCACTGTGAAAATCGCGTTGTAAGCATGCAGCCGTATCTGATGCGTCGATCCCTGCCAGGAAATCTGCTGCACCTGATTCTGCGTCAGAATCGAACGGTCCAGCATGACCTTCCCCGTCTCCTTGTCAATGATCTGCACGTAGAACATTCCCAGATACAGATTGTGCTTCTGCTCATGCTTCGTCCCCGCCAGAATCAGCACCGGCATCTGATGCAGATCTTCCAGCACGAGATTCAGCTTCTCCGTCTCATGCACCCAGGCCACTTCCTGCCGATCCAGATCAATACTCGCCACCAATCCATTCACACGATGATTGGCAATGTTCAAATACGTGGAATGCGTATTCGAATGGTTCAACACCACATACAGCTGCTTCCCCTCCGTGAATGCCAGCACATCATTGAGATGAGACCGCTTCAGCCGGTCATCAGCCGCCGAAACGACACTCGCACCACTCGCGGCATCCACCAGCTCGACGCTTCCATTCTGACGCACAATTGCCACATGCTGATCGTCGACCATGCCCAGATAGTCGTCTTCCCGCACGGAAATCTGCCACAGCGATTCCCTGCTCAGCAGATTGCGCCCTTCCAGAGTCATTAACCGCTTCGCCGGAGTACCTGACCGCCCCACATCATCCAGCTCCACCGCCAACGCGTCCGAAGGATCCCGCTCGCTGACAGTCACCACCACATCATCGACGAACGCAATCCCTTCCGACAGCAGGCTCTCGAGACCTTCCACCGCCAGCGAACGTCCATCCCGCGTATCAATCACCTGAGTCTCTGACAAGTCGGGCGGCACGACACACAACCGATCGTCATCGCCATAAATCAATGCCTCCTGCGGAACCCCTCGCCGCACCCAGCGAATGGAACCATCGACGATATCCACCGCCAGCAATTCGTTCCGACCTCGGAAACAGACCGTCGTTTCCGTCATCAACACCAGTGGACCGTACTGGCTCCGCCCCTGATTCATTCGAAACCGCGACGTCGCCGACTTCGCCTGCTTCAGAGAGCGGATGGTCGACTTACTCGGGGAAATCACACCCGCGTTGCCCGCCTGGCGGACCACCGGCTGCGCCCAGACCATCTTCCGATCCGGCAGCGAATAGCACTGCACCATGCCCTGAGAATACACCGTCATCAAATGACCATGCACGCGAATCGGCAACACGTTCGAAGTCGGCATGTAATCGGCCTGTTGTAGCGGGATCGACCACACCAGCTCATCCGTGTCATTCCGCAGAATATCGAGCCGCGATCGCCTCTGGTCGTACACAAATCGATGCTGCCGGAAATAAGGCTGCTCCGACTGCTCGAGATTCACACTCCCCGCCTGCTGAGTCCACTGCGACGTTCCGAAGTGGGACACCTCATACTCATAGTCCCCCCATGCAGAGGCAGGAATCGAGGCCGGTTCCAGACGTTGATCAAACCGTTTCAGCCACTCCCCAATCGTCGAACCATCCAGCAACACCAGTTCGCCATCAAACTCAGAAAGCTGCTGCGCCAGATAGCTCGCATCCTCATTCAGTCCGAAACTCTCCAGCAGACTGATCTTCGCCGTTAACGCACTCGCCCTCACGGAAGGATCCTGTCGAGCGGCCAGAGAATCCAACGCATACTCCGCCAGCGCGTAATCCTTCTCTTCAGCGGCTCGGTCAGCCAACTCCAGATACAGCTCTTCCAGTGCCGGATGAAATCCATAAATGGCGATCACGTTCCGCATCGCCTCGATCTCACCACTGGCAATTGCCCGCTGCCCGGCCTCCATCACCGCAGCCGTAATCCGGGACGACACCTCTCCCGTCGATTGCTCCCAAAGCTCCCGCAACCGAGCCGACAACCACACGTCTTCTCGAACTTCCAGCACGGGTTGAGTCGTATCCGGGACCAGCTCCCGTCCTCCGAGACGACTCAGCTCGCCATACGTCTCCAGAGCTTCCGTATAACGTTTCGCTATACTCGCCGCTCTCGCCCGTATCCGTAAATAGCGTTCGCGATCATCCCGGGAAAAGACGTACTGCTTCAGCTCTTCCAGTTCCGCGTCCGAGGGCGTCTCCCTGGCTTCAACAACCTGAAAGAGCGTCTGCCGCATCTGTCTCCGGTACGTGGCCTCTTCCTGATCACTCAACGCAGAAACATCGATCTTCCGCAACGACGACAAAGCATCCTCGAACCGCTTCTCCAGCAGCTGGATCTGAGCCTGTCGCGTCAAGGCCCGGAAGTCCGCCGGATTGGCCGCGAGCCGCTGCTTGACGTCCGCTTCGACATCCGCTTTTGGCTCGAACATTGCCACTTCACTCGCCGAAGCGGAAATCAGTCGCCCACGCGACATGATCAGATTACCGAGCCGCAGCCCTTCCTCTTCAATCGCCGCCCGTCCCGAAAACTCATTCGTTTTCAGATCGAAGTACCAGATCTCCTTACCGGCCATCGGCAACAGCAGCTGATCCTCCAGCATGATCGCCCGACCGCTGGGCTGCCAACTTTCGTTTCTCGCCACGGCATCAAAGTCGCCATAATCCCGGGACCACAGCCGATTTCCCGTCGCCGCCTCCACCGCAGTAATCTCCCGCCGACCAACCAGCAGCATCGCACCGTCATAGGAGCCGGCGACATACAAACCACCCTCAACATCGTGAATTCGCCACAGCTCCTCCCCGTCACCTAAGCGGAACCCCGCCAGCATTCGTGATTCCGCCGGAGCCATCACAATCGTCTGCCCCACCACCTGCGGCGGGGTCGGGAACCAGCGATCATTTAACGAGCCCGGCGAAACGGGAGCGTACCCGCCCCCGCGAAACTGCCGCTTGTTCTCGTTCGTTTCACTGTCCTTATAGCTCGAAATCCAAACGACCTCGGCTGCCGCACGATCCACGCCCACCAGCAGCCCCACACTTGTCGGACAAACCAGCACCCCATCCGACAACGCCACCTGAGCCGGCCACCATCGACGCATGGCATCCTGATTGATCGGCAGGTCTGTGTATGCCAGCAGACACGACCACTTCACTTCGCCCGATGCGCTCGCCAGACAGTACAACCGCAGCGCGTTGTCCTGCTCGCCCATCACGAACAGTTCACCCCCATCGGCCAGCGGAGGTCCGAGAAAGAACGTTCCAGCCAGCTCCGAATCGAGCCGATCCGACAATCGCTCTCCACCAACACTCCACTTCTGCTGACCCGCCGCCAAATCGTACGAGGTCAACCGGTTCGAACCCCAGTCCCGACGATACGGATCGTTATCCTCTAACGAGTTGTTCGTGTAGTAGGACGTCCCAATGAGATTCGACAGCACCGCACTCTGTTCAATCACGAACACATCCGAGCCATCGCTCGTGATCGTTCCATGCACACCATTCCGGAACAGAAAGTTCGCGAGCGGATGATTCTCTGTCTGCGTCCCCTGGTACGGAGACACCACGTTTCCGCGAATCACAAACTCCTGCTGATGCACACTCTTTTTACTTCCCGGAGTCAACAGCCGCGACGGTGGCACGGTTTCCCGAGACTCCCATCGAACTTCCCCCGTCTCACTGTCGACAACACTCAAACCATCGAATGTCCGGAACACCACCAGGGATCCCACGCTGATCGGCTGCATCGCCGGAATCGCCGGCGTCCGCGAGACCTCAAGATCATCCTGCAGCTGACGCACCTGTTCCCGCACGTCCGAATGTTCGGTGGTCGGCTGTTGCCACGAACTGATCAACAACGGATGTCCGCCCGATGCCTGACCACTCCGATTCTTGGCCCCGCCCGGATGCAGCCAGTCCTCCAGTGGAGGATTGAAATATCCCCGCAGCGACTGCCACGCCTTCCGCACCTCAGCTATCGAATTCCCCGGCAACCGCCGTTCGAGCACTTTCACATCCGAGTCCGGCATCACGTCCAGCTGCTCCGTCTCCGGCGACTCCAGTCCCCCCCTCTCGAAAACGGCTGCGGCTTTGAAGCGCCAGACCGGATCTTTCGCCAGTTCGCTCCCGCTCGCCAGCAAACGCCGATACCACTGCGCCGCGATCGCGAACTCACCGCGATCCACATGGACCGAGGCAATCCGATTCGCCGCCGCCTGACCCGCCTTCGTATGGAAGTATCGCTCCGCCACATCTCGAATCGCCGCCATGTCCGACGCGTCGAATCCATCGTCAAGCATCTTCCTCGCCAGTCCGCCATACGTCCGCTCGTACATTTCCCGAGCACCCGGCGGCAACGATCCGATCCGCTCCTGCACATCCCATCGCAACGATCGATACCGACCGTCCTCCCCCAGCATCACCGAGTCGACCGGCGCATCGAGCAGATTCTGATAGATCTGAATCGCTTCCGGCCACTGCCCCATTTCAATGCGCGTACGGGCATTCTCCAGCACCATCTCATGCTCACGGATCGAAGGAATCCGCGGATCAGCCGGCTGCCGCTTCTCCGCCTTCTCAATCTTCGGCAACTTCACATCCGCCGGACCTTCGTCTCTCCCCCCGCCGAAAAGTCGCTCCAGTGCATTCTTCACCGGATTCTCGACCGGCTTCTTCTCGGCAGGCGGATCCCCGGCATCTTCCTGAGCCATCATCTCCGCAGAGAAAACCAGCACGACCGCAAGCACGGAGAACAGCCACCACGGAGTTCGGATTTGTTGCATCATTTCGGAAACTTCCAGAAACCCGCGCAGTCATTTCTCGCAGTTGGCCCCGGCCAGGAGAGAAAGCAACGACACAGGTGGGAATGAAGACTCGGAGTGATTCTCAACTTCGCATCAGCTCGGCTGCGGACCTCACCTCCACATGCGGAGATCCGTACACCGACACCTCATTATACGACCGCCCCCGCACCCCTGCTACCACCTTTTCGCGTCAGACATCCACTCTCCACCTCCCCCTCCAATTCATTGCATTTCACTTCAATGGCTGCAAAATCGACTCCTCCGGCCTAGAATCAAATCAACGATCGGGCCATCCAGGCGACCTCGCCAGACTCCCGCCTGGTCAATCCCACCCTGCGACCACTCAGCCTTGGGGGTACTCCACACGATGATCCTTCCCATTCGCCTGCTCCCGCTTCTCACTCTGCTCATTGCCTTCTCGCCACTTCTGGCCGAACCAATCGACCACGACAAAGCCCTGCGGGATTACTTCGAAGACCGCACCGCTCAGATCGAAGCCGAAACCGCCGAACGCCTTCGCGATCTCGACGACTTCGAGAAGCGCCAGTCCGAATACCGTCAGCAACTTGCCGAAATGCTCGGCCTGCACCCCCAACCTGAAAAAACTCCGCTGCAGCCCACCGTCACCGGGGAAATCAGGACCGATACGTTCACCGTCAAGAACCTGCACTACCAGGCTCTTCCCGGACTCTACGTGACCGCCAATCTCTACCTCCCCAACGAGATTACCGAACCGCTTCCGGCCATCCTCTACGTCTGTGGACATTCCCGCAACGTGAAAGACGGTGTCAGCTATGGCAACAAAGTCGGCTATCACCATCACGGCGTCTGGTTTGCCAGCAACGGCTATGTCTGCCTCACCATCGACACCATTCAGCTCGGCGAATTCCAGGGCATCCATCACGGCACCTATCGCGGTGATATGTGGTGGTGGAACTCACGCGGCTACACCCCGGCCGGCGTCGAAGCGTGGACCGGCATTCGCGGCATCGATTACCTCCAGTCTCTCGAACAGGTCGATCCCGAACGCATCGGCGTCACCGGACGCAGTGGCGGCGGAGCCTACTCCTGGTGGGTCGCCGCTCTCGACGAGCGAATCAAAGCCGCCGTCCCCGTCGCCGGCATCACCAGCATGCGGAACCACATCGTCGACGACTGCATCGAAGGCCACTGCGACTGCATGTTTCAAATCAACAACCAGGAGTGGGACTTTTCCATGATCCCCGCTCTCGTTGCTCCGCGTCCCCTGCTCATCACCAACACTGATAAAGATTCCATCTTCCCACTCGACGGCGTCATGGACGTTTACTGGGACGTCCGCCGCGTCTACGATCACTTCGAAGCCGGCGACAAACTCGGCGTCGCCATCGCCGAGGGACCTCATAAAGACACCCAGCGTCTCCAGGTCAACGCCTTCGAATGGTTCGACCGCTTCCTCAAGAAAACCGACCGCGTCAGCCTCCCGGCTCAGAAACTCTTCGAGCCGGAAGAACTCCGCGTCTTTCAGGATCTCCCCGAAAACGAACGCACTTCCACGATTCACGACACATTCGTCCCAGTCAGCTCACCAGAGGTTCCTGAAACCGCCAGTGCCTGGCAGCAACAAACCGGCCAGCTCAAAAACGCCCTCCGAAACAAATGCTTCCCCGACTGGCCCGAAGACACCGCCGCCCCCAAACTCCGTTCTCTCAGCAAGCAGGAAGCGGACGGCGTCATCACAGAAACGCTGCAGTTCGAATCCGAACCAAACGTGCCTCTCACGATCACACTCAAGAAGTCGCCTTCCTTCGATAAGAGCAAACCAGCCAACCTGAAGTTTCACGTCAATACGGGCGAAACATCTCCCTCACCGGAATCACCGCAGGACATCGTCGCGATCTTCTCCCCTCGCGGCCTCGGCCCTCACAAATGGGCCGGCGATGATCGCGAGCAAATTCACATCCGCCGCCGCTTCGCCCTGCTCGGTCAAACCACCGATGCCTCCCGTGTCTGGGACATTATTGCCGCCCTCAACGCCGTCCGCAGTCAACCCGAGTATAAAGACGCAACCTGCGAGCTCATCGCCGCCGAATCACCCGCGGTGAATGCCCTTTATGCCGCCCTGTTCGCCTCCAACCCTGTCGACAAGCTGGTCCTCACCAACTTGCCCACATCGCATCACGAAGGCCCAGACTACCTCGGCGTCCTCAAAATCCTCGACATCCCTTATACACTCGCCCTGGTTACCAACCGCACGGCTGTAGAACTGCACCAGACCGATAAGGTTGTCCTTTCTGTCTATCAGAAAGCCCGCGACATTCCCGACCTCAGACTCGAGTCGGTCACAATCAACGACCAGGACGTTGCCACAATCCCGTCGCACGATTCACAGGACGAAGATACCATGAAAACCCTCGGAGGACTGCAGTACTGGAGTGACATTCACTTCTTCCGCGACTACCGCATTCAGCGGAACGTCCTCACATCACAATGCCGTCTGCTCGATCGCCGCAACAATCGTCACGCCACCGGCTCCTTCGAGCAATGCCTCACCAAACTCGACGACATCCGCACCGAGAAGAACCTCGGACCGATGTCTGGAGAAGCCGTCATCCTCCTCCACGGCATTCTTCGCTCCGCCAACTCATTCAATCCACTTCGCTCTGCGTTGGAGAAGGACGGCTACTACGCGATCCCCGTCAACTACCCCAGCACCCGCATCACCATCGAGAAAGCAGCCGAAGATCTGCAACGCGTCATTACTTCCCTTGAAGGCATCGAGACCGTCCATCTCGTCGGCCACAGCATGGGAGGACTCGTCATCCGCTCCTGGTTCGCACTGCCCGAGTCTCAGTCGCAAACGCAGCGGATCGGCAAGGTCATCATGATGGGCACACCCAATCACGGAGCCGAGATGGCCGACCTGCTCCATCGTTTTCCCCCCTTCCAGTGGGTACTCGGCCAGGCCGGTCAACAACTCCGCACCGATTTCGGCACCATCGACAAACTCCCCGCCCCCTCAGTCCCTTTCGGCATCATCGCCGGCGGACGTGGTGAAGGCACGAATGGCTACAATCCGCTCATGCAGGGCGACGACGATGGCACTGTCACCGTCACCAGTACGCATCTCCCCGGAGAATCGGACTTTTATTCGTTCCCCTGCCTCCACATGATGCTCATGCGACATCCTCGCGCCATCGAGGTCACACGCAACTTCCTCAAGCACGGCTCCTTCGCCCCCCAGGCCCTCACCGAATAACATGGTCTATCTCAACAACATCACCACCAAAACCGGCGACGGCGGCACCACCCGCCTCGGCGACGGCTCCGAAGTTTCCAAGTTCGATGTCCGCATCGAAACGCTCGGCACCATCGAAGAGTTCAACGCTCACCTCGGATTCGCCCTTTCGCAGGGCATCGCCGATCCCTGGGAAGAACGACTTCGCAAAGTCCAGAACGATCTCTTCGATCTCGGAGCCGACCTCTGCATCCCCGCAGAATCCGATGTCAGCTCGCCCTTCCGCTTCAATAAATCCCAGACCAGTCGCCTCGAAAACTGGATGGTCGAACTCAACCGCAAACTCCCCCCACTCACCAGCTTCATCCTTCCCGGCGGAACTCCCACGGCTGCGTCCATTCATCTCGCTCGCACGGTCTGTCGCCGAGCCGAACGGCTTCTCTGGAAACTCGCAGCCGAGCACGAAGTCCCCCAGGACGCCTGCATCTACCTGAATCGACTCTCTGATCTGCTCTTTCAGATCTCCCGCTTCATCGACGACCCGGCCAACCCCGCCCCGCTCTGGGTTCCCTCGCCCGCTCCCAAGACGTAAAATCCTGCCGATGCACCTCGCGCAATTCCCCGGCCGTTTTTCACTCAGCAGTTCCAATCAGGTTCCATGTCCGATCCCGTCTGGTATCAGGAAGGTCTTCGCTTCAAGTGCACCCAATGCGGCAACTGCTGCACGGGAGGACCGGGAGCTGTCTGGGTCTCCGAAGAAGAAATCCGCGACATCGCCGAACACCTCGGCAAACCAATCGGTGAAATCCGACTCATGCACACACGTCCGCTGCGTGGAAAAACTTCGCTCAACGAGTTCCCGAACGGCGACTGCACCTTCTTCAACGGATACACCCGCACCTGCAGCATTTATCCCGCTCGCCCGAAGCAATGCCGCACCTGGCCGTTCTGGGACTCCAACCTCGCCGATGAAAACGCCTGGAACTCGCTGAAATCGTCCTGTCCTGGCATCAACCAGGGCGATCTGGTTCCGCTGGAGACCATTCAGCAGAGAGCCGCCGAAGTCCATATCTGACGCTCGAACCCCGAAAGATTCCGTTCGCCATGATCGCGTTCCGATATCTCGCGTTCGCTCTCCTGCTTCTCGCAGCCCCCGCTCTCGCGCAGGAACATCAGCACGATCATGCCGGCCACATGTCCACCCCCGACATCAAGCCGCCCAGGATCTTTCTCGACAAGAGCGAACGCATCGTCTGGTACCAGCTCGATCGCCTCGACAATCAGCGTCTGCTCCTCGTCGAACGCAACACTGACGACGCCAAATACAAACCAGTCTACACCGCCATCCTCATCCGCGATGCCATGTCGCCTCAGTATCGGGAAGAAGCCCTCGATGCCCTGGTGAAGCTCAACAAGTCCGATCCGGTCACTGAACTCCTCGCCGCCTTCGATCGCCTCGATACCGAATCCGCAGCCAGCCGCCGTACTGCCACTCAGCTCGCCGGCCTCCTGCTTCGCCAGAAATCGGAAACTCTCGCCAACCACGCCGGCAAGTTCGAGAAACTCGTCTCTTCCGAAAGTCCACTCCAGCGAGCAGTCTCCCACGCCGCCCTCATCAGCATCGGCCAGCAGGACAAAGCCTGGCAGGCGGCTTCCGCATCGCCGGAGAAATCAGTTGACTGGCTCGCCGGCGTCCGCCTCATTCCGCAGGTCGATACCCGCAATCAGGTACGAGGCCAAATTCTCTCGCTCACTGCACCAACTCATTCGGTCGAACTCCGGCGGGATGCCCTGAACACACTCGCCACTCTGAACGCCCAGCCTGCGGAAACCTTCTCCGCCGTTGCAGAGCTCGCGGCTGAACCCCAAATCCGCGATGCCGCCGTCTCCGCCCTGCTCACCATCCCTGCTGACCACCGCGATCCAACCATCGCTCAGAACCTGGCCGAACGCTTCATCAAAGTCGCCGAGAACACCCCGCCCGCCAGACGGACGACCGATCCCTTTCTCCGCATGATGCAGCTGACCGATCAGCTTCTCGCCAAGCTTCCGGTCGATCTCGCCCGCACGTATCGCCAGCGACTCCGCGAAGTCGCCGTCCGCGTCGTGCTCATCCAGACCGTCGAAGAAGAAATGCGGTACGACGTCCCTTACTTCGCCGTCGAAGCCGGCCGCTCCGTGCAGATCGTCCTTCAGAACGAAGACCTGATGCCGCACAACCTCGTCATCACCACTCCCGGCAACTTGCAGAAGGTCGCCGAAGAAGGTCTCGCGGTCGGACCACAGGGCGTCGATGGCGGCAAGCCCTACGTCCCCAACTCACCCGACGTCCTGCACGCGACCAAAATGGTTCAGCCACATCAGAAAGATCGCCTGACCATCACCGCTCCCACCGAGCCGGGTGAGTATCCGTATGTCTGTACGTTCCCACGACACTGGATGCGGATGTACGGCGTCATGATCGTTGTGCCCGATCTCGATGCCTGGCTGCAGAACCCGACCGTCCCCAAAGACCCGATCGGCAGCAATCGGTCCTTCGTCCAGTCCTGGAAGGTCGAAGACTTCACCGCCGACCTTCCGGATGGTCTCCGCGGTCGCTCCCCCGAAATCGGCCACAAGATTTTCACCGAAGCCACCTGTGCCCTCTGTCATCGACTCAACAGCCAGGGCGGAGCCGTCGGCCCGGATCTCACGCAGGTCTACCACCGCTGGAAAGGCAACTCCGAAGCCGTCCTCCGCGAGATCCTCGATCCTTCGCACCGAATCGACGACAAGTACGCCATGAACGTCGTCATCACCACCGATGGTCAGGTCTTCTCCGGCCTCGTCGTCGCCGAGGACAAAACCAGCATCTCCCTGCTCGAGAACCCCGAAGCCAAAGAACCCCGGAAGATCCCCCGCAGCGACATCGAAGACATCGTCAAATCAACCCAATCGATGATGCCCAAATCGCTGCTCGACCGCTTCACCCGCGACGAGATCCTCGAACTCCTCGCCCTCCTCCAGACCACGGCTGCCCAGCATCCCCCTCAACCCAGCGAGTAGCCAAAACGGGGTGCCACTGCTGGCTAGCCCAGCAGTGCCTCTCCCCAAAACACCACCACGCTCAAACCGAAGTCCCCTCGCCCCCTGGGGGAGAGGGCCAGGGTGAGGGGAAAATGCGTGCGACCTGCTCCACAGGCCGTCGCCGTGTGCCACTGGCTCCGCCAGTGCTTCCTTCAAACGCAGCATTCCACCGGCTCCGGCAATCCCCCCTCAAACATTCCCCCCAATCGACACAACCCGCACCACGCGGAACAGGAAATCCCTCGTCCTCCCGCCGTGTGCCACTGGCTCCGCCAGTGCTTTCTTCAAACGCAACATTCCACCGGCTCCGGCAATCCCCCCTCAAACAATCCCCCCAATCGACACAACCTGTCCCACGCGGAACAGGAAATCCCTCGACATTCCACCGCGCTGCACGTCCCCAACCTACACTTCAGCTGGGACACGCCCAAAATGCGCCAGCACTTCTGCAGCCATGACACGAAACCATGGACTTCACACTCGCCCTGCAACTGCCAGCCCTCAGCCGCGAGATGATGCTCGTCATCATCCTCGTCCCGCTCGCGCTCGCAGTCGGGTTCGCATTCGGCCTGCTTTACGAACGCTGGTATCAATCCGCTGCTCTCCAGCGGGCCAGCAAGCGATTCGAGAAACTCTTCAAGCATGTCTCCGGCTGCCTCGATAAAGCCGAGCGCGCCTGCAGCCTCCTGCAACGAAAAACCGCTCAACAGAAGCTGACTCCCAGCCAGGCCGCCCAACTTGACGACGCCCGCGAGAGTCTCCTGCAGCAAATGACCCAGCTCGTCGACAGCCCGATCGGCCAGCCCGCTGCGGCAACCGCCCCTGCACGAAGCAGAGCGTTCCGCACACCACGCTGGGCAAAAACGCCGGTCGATCCCCGTACCGATTTGCCGGACTTCGCCGCCTGGCAGCTGAATCTGAAGAAGCTTCATCGCAGTCTCGCGGGCACATCAGCCACCTGCGGCATCATTTTCATTCAGCTCGATCACTACTCGCGTCTGGCCAGCCACAACGGAGACGCCGCGGTCAACGCCTTCCTCCGACAAGCTGCCTCGATCGCACTCCGCAAGTTCCGATCGGACGACCTGCTCTGTCAGGCCACCGACGATCTGCTCATCGGACTTCTGCCCGACCTCTCACGAAACGATCTTCGCCGGATCGCCGATCATATCCGCACTGAGATCCGCAATACGAACTTCGTTCATCCGGAAACGCAGCAGCAGATTTTCGTCACCGCCACCTTCGGCTGCACGACCTTCACCGACATGGGCTGCTCACCCGAAGAACTTCAGGACCTCCTCTGGCATCGCGGACAAACCTCACTCCGCACCAGCCCCAGACACGGCCGCTGCCAACTCCGAGAAGTCCACCCAGACGGCTCCACCCAACTCATCGCCAGTTGAACAAAGCCCACCCCCACGGGAAACGCGCTATTCGCGAACGAGCCGCGTAGGCTGGGAAAGCCGCAAGCGTATCCCAGCAAATCCACGGACCAAGACCAACGGGTGCCATGCTTGCATCGCGCAGCAGGGCAAGCGTGCCGCTGCGCTCTCCACCAGAGTGAACGTTGCAGGAAGTCCTCTTCGCGCCGACCTCAAAGCCTGAGGCGCCGTCCCTACGTCACCGGGTCATACCCGTACGCATCGAGCACGAACTTCATCCGGTTATTCACCACGTCCGCCAGATGCGGATCGGTCGCGAACACGTTCTTCTTGTACTCTTTCTGACCGGCCAGATACTGTTCAATCTTCGGCTGCACGACACTGAAGTCCGGGAAGTCCAGTCCCTCATAAATCGCTTTCATATGTGCAACCGGATCCTTCTCCAGCTCTTCGTACTTGACTTCATACAGATGCCCCTCGGGAATCTGCTGCTTGTCTTTCTCGTACGTCTTGATGCACTGCTCGTACGCCTCGAAGATCAACTCTTCGTTGCTCTGCAGATTCAGCCGCCCCAGCGCGTTCGACTGGAACATGACTCCACGCAAGTGGATCGTCGACCGAATCACATCGTAAGGATGCCGGTAGATGTAAACGAACTTCGCATCCGGAAACATCTCCCGCAGAATCTCAATCCGATACGTATGCCCCGGCGACTTCAGCACGACCGGCTTGTTGTTGCGGATCGTGAGTTTCTTCACAAGCGTCATCAACGCATTCTTCCAGGCCTCACGCTCTTCCGGCGGAGCATCCTTGAAATCGAAATACTTCTCGTAGCGTTCCCGGTAACCCTGAAACGCCAGGTTCCGGTACGGCGAATACGTCGTCATCAGCAGCAGCGCGATCTCATCTTCCTGAGGCAGCTTCCATCCGGTCTGCATGTTGTCCATCGGCCGCTTTTTCGGCACGACGAAACTGGTCAGCCCCGCCATTGCCTTTTCGGTCGTCAGGAAGTGATGCGGGAAGATGCACTGATACAGGTTCGGATACGTGAACCGCTCATCCAGCGTCATCAGGTTATGCAGGAACGTCGTTCCCGACCGCCAGTGCCCCAGCACGAAAATCGGCGGCTGGACTTCGGTCTTCTCAATCTTCTTTCTCAGCCGCAACTGCTCGACCTGATACCAGATCGAGTTGTGAGCCGTCATGAACAGCGTCGGGAGAATACGATGCAGCTGACTCCAGTGGAGTTCCGCCCCCACGTTCACCAGCTTGGCGAACTCCCGCATCCGCATCCCATGCCAGATCACCAGCCCCCGCTGCGAGTTACGGACCGGCTTACCCGCGTTCTTTCCATTCTGCTTCGACATATCCGTACTGTATTCCTCAAAATCTCACGTGATCCCCAACCGGGGAAGCACAGGTTGGCATCGCGCTCAGCAGGGCGTTATGCTCTCGTCGATATGATCTGCTGATCGACTGCCCTCGAAGCAGCGATCCACCCAAGTTACTCCAAACCAACTCGTTTTCCCACCAAGGAGAATACCCGTGCGTTCGATCTGTCCAACCCTGATTGCAGCTGCGATCATGCTCTTTTCCGCCACCGTCACCACCGCCGAAGACAACGGCTGGGTTTCCCTGATGGACGGAAAGACATTTGACGGCTGGAAAATCAACGAAAACGAAGACAGCTGGTCCATCAAAGACGGAGCCTTCGTCGCTCAGGGGGAACGCAGCCACCTCTTCTACGTCGGCGACGACAAACCGTTTAAAAACTTCGAATTCAAGTGCCAGGTCAAAACGATGCCCAACAGCAACGGCGGCATCTACTTCCACACCGACTTCCAGGAAGAAGGCTGGCCCAAAGGGGGCTTCGAATGCCAGGTGAATAACACCTACGAAAAAGACCCCAAGAAAACCGGCTCGCTCTACGCCGTGACCAACATCCTCTACGATGCCCCAGCCGTCGATAACGAATGGTTCGACTACCAGATCATCGTCAAAGGCAACCACGTCCAGACCATCATCAACGGCGACGTCTGCATCGACTACTACGAGCCCCAGGGGGCAAAACCCGGAAAAGCCTTCGAACGCGTCCTGAGTTCCGGCACTTTCGCTCTGCAGGCTCACGACCCCGGCAGCAAGGTCTACTTCCGCAATATTATGGTCAAGCGGCTTCCTGAATAAAGCCCTGCCACATGGAAAAAGCCGCGTGAGAGCTTCTCACGCGGCTTTTCTTTTGCACATCCGCCTTCCAGACAACTGTCCAGAAACACAGATCAAGGGTGCCCGACGGGACTCGAACCCGCGACCTTCGGAATCACAATCCGACGCTCTAACCAGCTGAGCTACGGGCACCATACCGTTCCCCCAAGTCGGAACTCAGGCGGGAATCGACATACATTACCGGAGTGATTTCCCGGTTTCAAGTGTCCAATTTCGATCAGACCGGACGGCTTTTCGCCGCCGGTCCACTCTGTTTCGACACGGTTCCCCCTCTCGGGTTCAGGAAATGCCGTATTTTCGCGAGCTCGGTTCCCGAACGGCGTCACCGGCCTTCATTCTCAGCCCAATCCGAAAGCTCGATCCAGATTCGCTGACACTTCCTTCAGACGCTCCAGATCACCTCCGGCCACTTCCGCGGCAACCCAGCCGTGGTAGTTAATCTCCAGCAGGGCCTTCCGAACATCCACCCAGTCGATGTCCCCTTCCCCGATCTTCGTGAACTTGTTCGCTTTTCGGGAAAATCCCTTCACGTCCAGCTTGATGATCCGCTGGTCCAGCTGGCGAATCCAGTCCCCCATCGAACCATACTTCCAGTGGTTGCCGATATCGAACTGCATTCCCACCCACGGCGAATCGAACTCATCGACATACTTCACGAACTTCTCAGCCGTCTGATTCGAATCGCCGTCGTGATCGTACAGGAACTCGTTCCATACGTTCTCAATCGCCAGATGCACCCCGAGCTCAGCGGCCAGAGGAACCGCCTGGACAATATTGTCGAACGACCGCTTCCAGCATTCCTCTTCGGTCCCGTCCTTCCCATGCCCGACAACCAGCAGCAGCGTGTGCCCTCCGACGGCATGCGTATCCCGCAAGCCCTGCTTCAACGTTTCCAGGGCCTCCTTCCGCACCGCTTCACTCGGATCGGTGTGCCGCACCTGCCAGTGTCCCGCACACACGTTCCCGTCGACCGGCACACCGCTCGCCTTGATCGCCTCGTTCACTTCCGAAATCGAATAGCCGGGGGCCTGCAGCTCAATACCGTCGAAGCCCGCCTCCTTCACCGCCTGAAACTTCTCCGTCAACGAGCCCGGCACTTTCACCATGCCGATCTTCAGCGTCTTGTACATTCGCCCCTTGAGCGGATGAGCGTCGGACGGTTCGGCCGCGAATCCGGCCAGCGGCCACGTGGCCGCCATCGCCGCTGCTCCCTGAAGAAGATTACGACGTGAGAGATGGAAAGGATTAGGCATCTGCAGCTCCTGTTCTTCGATAGTTGTCGATCTGAAAATCGAGCGACTCCACTTATTGCACTCTAACGAATCGTGACGGACTTCTCCCGCTCCGGCTTCCGAACTTTCAGCAGCACCGGCAGCGTTGTCTGATTTCCCTGCCCCTGTGTCATTCCAAAGATCCACCGATCCTGCTCGGCCACCCAGTCCGAAGCGGTCAGAAAGATCTGGCGTTCCGTTTCCTTCTCGCGAATCAGAATCCCACTCAGGCCGATGTTATCCACTATGATTCCATGCGGCAGATTCAGCACATCCTGCTTCAACCCGCCATCGAACCCGTTCCGGTCCATCCGCAGCACGGCCGTAATCGTCTGTCCGGGAGCGATCGTCAGCTCCACCGGAGCGGCATCGAACACCGGCGAGTCCTGATCCGCCGTAACGATCAGATTCAACTCCACCTTCGCCGGCTCCGTCACCTCAATCTTCGTCAGTCCGCTCACCGCATGCTCAACCGTTCGGCCGTTGATCTCCGCCGTCGCCACGACCGTCATCTGCTTCAACGCGTCTTCGCTGACCGTGTCGACATCAGCCGCCACACAAACGGTCGTATCGGCCTCCCAATGTCCCGCTTCGACCACGATCGGCGACGCAATCTTCACCCCCGCCGGCACCTGATGAAAATCGATCCGCACATCACCCTCGAAGCCATCCATCCGCTCCAGCTTGATCGGAAGTCGCATCCCGCTGCCTCGCGGCACCTTCAATTCGCCGGCCCCCAGACTCGCCTTGTAATCCGGAGCTGCCGCCCGCAACGTCAACTCATACTTGAACTCCGGACCGCCGAAGCCGCGAACATCGGAAACCCGCACGCGATACGAACCTGACGCCGGAGCCGTGAACAGCACCCGGGAATCATGCCCCAGCCGATGCGTCCCCTCATCGTCATTCTCAAAGTAGACCGGGAACACCGGCAGTCCGTTCTCCACGAACTCATCTCCCGGTCGATATGGTTCGACCACATAAATCGGCTCGTCCAGAGCATGGGCCAGTCCCGTCGTTCCGAAATACGCCTGCCGCTTTCCGCCGAGGCTGTAGAACGCAAAGTCAGAGTCCGGCCCCTGCGGCAACCGCTGCACCCGCACGACTTCTCCGTTCATATAGATGTAATCGTTGAGCCGCACTTCTTCCCAGTTGTGCATCCGGATCCCATTTCGATCCGAATCAATCGGACGGAACGTCACATACGAATCGCGGATCGCCCGCAACTGCAGCGCCTCAATCTTCTCCCCCGCTTCTGTCAGCACTTCCAGCTTCGTATCCGCCGGCGACTTCATCCGCGAAGCCTTCGTCTCCAGCACAAACGCCTCTCCCGCCTTCGCGGAAAAAGCGTAATAGTCATCATCAGCAGCGCCCTCGCGATTCAGCACCCCCTGCACCACAGCCGGCAGCATCAATTGCTGGGCCTCTACCGCTCCGTCGTTCGGCTCGACTTCCTCTGTCGTTTTGACTTCTCCTTCGAGACTGGCCGGCGTCGGCGTCGGCAGCAGCGCGAACGGCTCCGCCAGATCCGTTTCCCCAACGCGAACATCGAGCCGACTCACCGACCAGGATCCATCCAGCCGCGTCGTCATCAACCGGGGTGGACTTCCGGCCGTCGTCATCGACGTCACCCAGTCCTGCTGTCGGGGCAGACTCTTCAGCTGCGTGAACGTCTCGGCTTCCCACGCCTTTGTCGTCCGGTCTTCCGCCGTCGTCACCAGAATCTCACCCGCGTCCGAGAACGCCAGAGCCAGCACCGGAGCATCGTGTGCGAACCGTGTATACAACAGCGGATGCTTGTGCTCCGCGTTGCCGCCCGTCATCGACCAGATCCGTACCCGCTTGTCCTTCCCCCCGGCGACCAGCACCCGCCCGGAAGGATGAAACGCCACGCACGTCTGCGCCATCGTCGGCTCGCTCAGCGTATCGAGCCGCGACTGCTGCTCCACATCCCACAGCTTCACCGTACTGTCGTCCGCGGCCGATGCCAGAATCCGCCCCTCCGGGTGAAACGCGAGCGCATTCACGCTCCCATGATGCCCCGTCAGCGTGCCGAGATTCTCCCCCGACTCCGCATCCCACAACTCGATCGTTCGATCGTAACTCCCGGTCGCCAGCATTCCGCGAACCGTCGGACCCGCCAGGGCATTAATCGCATCCTCGTGACCACGCCGCTGCCAGACGAGATCCTGCGTCGCTACGTCGTAGCACCGCAACTCGCCATACAACCCAGGTTGACCCGAAGCACAGAACAGCTTCCCGCCATCCGCCGAAAACTGCACACTATTCACCGCACCCGGAAAATCACTCCAGACCGCCACCACCTTCTGACTGTCCGCTTCGACAACCTCACAACGGTTCTGCCGACCGATCGCGACCAGCTTTCCCTGAGGATGCCACGCCGAAGAAAACGAAGGGACCCGCTCCGGAGCCGTCAGCTCAATCTTCGGCGTCGACAGCGTTATCGCTCCCGCCGCACCATGAGCCCCCAAATCGATCCACCGGGCAATCAATGCAATCTCTTCCGCTGAAGGAGCCGGCTCATCCTCGGGCGGCATTTTCGGCTCATCCGTTCCCTTCATCAGCCTGATGATCAGACTCGCCTCCGCATCGCCCGGCACAATCGCCGTCAGTTCATCGCGAAAAGGCTGCGACAGCATCTCCGGCTGATCGAGCCGCATCCCCCCGTCCGGTTCCGCTCCGGAATGACAGCCCAGACAGTACTTCGTCAGCAGCGGCTGCACATGCGTCGCAAACTCAACCGCCTGCTCCTCAGCCGCCGTCGCCGAAGAAACACAGATCAGCCCGAGCAGCGCACAAACCAGAGAACGAGTCATATCGAACTTTCGCATGATCAAAATCCTGCGGCGAAACAATCAGTATTAATGATTGAACAGAAAATCGTTGCTGCTCAACAGACTCCAGTAGACATCCTCAAAAATGACGCGCCGCTCTTCCGGCGAGACCCCCTCCGGGATCAACGACAGAGTCTGCTCCAGCTCCCGATCCTTCGGAGTCCGTCCCAGCGAAGCCAGATACGCGTCCTCAATGATCTCACGATCCGACTTCCCCGCATCAATAGCCTTCTGAATCGCGTTCTCTTTCTCGCTCAACTTCTCGTTCAGTGTCGAGCCATTCATGATGTGCAGCACCTGCGACATACTCGGCTCGCTCGAACGCTCACACTCGCACGTCGCCAGCCGCTCCGGCCGCCCGAACGTGTCGAGGAAGTACGAAACCACGCTCGTATCCTCAAGCTGCTGAGCCTTCGTCCCGTCCGCGACTTCGATCTTTTCCAGACCGGTCCCCGACTGCTGCCGCTGCGAAAACTTCGTCGGCACGCCCGTCACCTGCCCCACCGCATCGAGCAGCACTTCGGCTCGCAGACGCTTCGGATAATAGTGCGAGTAATACCGTTGATCGTTCTCGTTATCCGAGGTCGTCTCACTCGAACGCTGATAGGTGTCCGACGTCAGAATCAGCTTCATCAGCGGCTTGAGCTGGTAGTCGTTCTCGATCAGAAACTCGCCCAGCGAATCGAGCAACTCCGGATTGCTCGGCGGATTCGTCAGCCGCAGATCATCGACCGCTTCCACAATGCCCACGCCCAGGAAGTTCGCCCACACACGATTCACAATCGCCTTTGTGAAATACGGATTCTCCGGCGACGTTACCCAGTCGGCCAGGACCGTCCGACGATCTTCGAATTCCTCGAACCCGATCGCCTCTTCATCAAGCGGCTGAGGAGCCTGCGGCTGCCCGGTTCGCGGCTGAATCACTTCTCCGTCCGGAGCCAGAAACACAATCCGGTTCCCGTCGCCATCCCGGGGATCGCCGCCCCAGCCCTTGGCTCGCACGCGAGCAAACAGGCTCACCATGCCGTAGTAATCATCGTTGGTCCACTTCTCGAGTGGATGATCGTGACACCGCGCACAGTTCATCGACATCCCCAGAAACGCCATCGATACGTTCTCGGTCAACAGCAGTGGATCGCGATGCAGCCCGTAGAAATTGACCGCCCCATTCTCCAGCGAACTCCCCTTCGCCAGCAGAATCTTCTCAACCAGCTCGTCCCACGGAACATCCTGCTCCACCTGCTCGCGAATCCATTTGTAATACGCCGTCACCGCAGCGCCCGGCAGCTGCCGCCCTGAAACCAGCAGCAGATCCGACCACCGGTAGGCCCAGTAATCGACAAACTCCGGCCGCTCCAGCAATGCATCAATGACTTGCTCTCGCTTGTCAGGCGACTGATCGGCCAGAAAGGCTCGCACCTCGTCCGGTGTCGGCAGCGTTCCGATCGTGTCGAGATAAACCCGCCGCAGAAACGCTTCGTCGCTGCAACGTTTCGCCGGAGCAATTCCCAGCTCCTGCAACTTCGTCAGTACGTGCCGATCCACACGATTCGTCGTCTCATCAATCGCGAACTTTTCGGGGTCGAGCAGCTTGTCCTGCGGCACGGTGATAATCGCCATCTCATTCAGCGCGAGATACCACGCCAGAATCGCTCCTTCACCCTCGCCCGCCACGTTAATCCGTCCCGGTCCTTTGACCTGAGCCACCGACTGATTATGCGAATCAAACTTTACCCAGTCGGTCACATCTTCATCGTGACCATCGCTGAACTTCGCCCGCACGATCAACTGCAGTTGAACGCCCGGCTTCACGCGGTAGTGCTTCGGGAAGATCTCCAGTTCCGTGATTCGTGCATCACTTTCCCGAGGCTCCGGCTGCCCGGCGGCAATCCACTCGGCCAGTACCATGTAGTCGGGGCTCCCCTCTTCAATCAGAGCGCCTCCCTTGTGCGGCACCTTGCCGGTTGGCTTCGTCAACAGCAGACTGAGCCCCGGATCTGTCGGCACAATCCGCCGCCCGCGAGCCTGACGGGTAATCGCAAAATGGTCGAACTGCGGATCATATCCCCGCAGCGACAGCTTGAACCCGTTCTTCCCTGCCGCCGCCCCGTGGCACGCCCCCGAGTTACAGCCATGCTTCGTCAGCACCGACTGCACGTGATTCCGAAAGCTCCAGACGAACTCCTCATCCTGCCCGCTCACGATCACCGGCACACTCGCAGATCGGTCCCCATAACGGGCCGTCAACGTCGCCTCGCCATTCTTCACCGGCAGCAGCCGATCGTTCTCCCAGCGGGCAATTCCCGCCGGCTCGACGGACCATTCCATCTCGAAAGCCGGAATCTGAGCGGTCGTCAACCCTTCCTCTTCCATCACGGCCAGCACGCGCTGCTGGTCAGCAGTCGACTCGAGTTGAATCCGGGCGGGCAGCAATCGGAATTCTTCCGCTGCCGAACAGGAAACAGAACCGCCGGCTCCCGTCAGAACCAGCACCGCCAACGCAAGAGACATGCCGCGGAACATGAGACGCACACCTGGGAGTTGAGGAAGGTCGCCGCGCAGCTTCTCGCACGATCTGCGCAGCAGCGGAGGGTATCAATCCGCAAAGGTGGGAAAACGGTCGCGGGGACACCAGCCCCGTCCATCAATCATCACTGATTTATTCTGACCGCAGTTCCAGCGAATGTCAAAACCGGGATGCTCATTCTTCAATGACCAGCCGCGCCGGTCGATGCAGCCCGCAGACCTTCCCCGCGATCGGCGAGCACTTCAGCACCAGTTCCAGCCGATTCCCCCGCTCAATCCGCTCCGTAATCTCGACCCGCAGATCATTCACCGGCTCCGCATGCTCCGCCAGCACCTGTCCATTCAGCGACAGCGTGACACAGGCCTGCAATTGCTCGAACACGAGAAACAGCCGCGTTCCCTCGATCCCCGTCGGCGCATTGAACGCCCGCACAAACCGAGCCTCGCCGGCCACCTCACCGAATAACTCACTCCACCCAGCCGGCAACTTCACCCGCCGCGACTCGGCATCCCCCTCCGGAAACACCAGCCCCGCCAGCGGCTCCACCTGCCAGGGCCCGGCCAGCCGAATCGAATGAGACATCTCCACCTCTCGTCTTTCACACAACAAAGCGTCTGCCATCCCCGTACCGGCTGCATCCTGCCGCCGAATCGACGCACTCCAAAAGGATGGCCCAGAGATTCATCTCTGGGTGGCAAAGCCACAAGCGGCTTGTCTTCAGCGCTCCATCCAATTTCGGTAAGACCAGCGTCAAGATATCGTAATTCCGGGGATCGGGCAGGCCTGTTCGTTCGCCCCCTTCAGGGGGAGAAGGTGCCCGAAGGGCGGATGAGGGGGCGATCAACCAGCGGCAGTCTTAGTCACTAGACAGTATCGGCCTACGAACCATCTCGCACGCATTTCCCCGATGTGCAACCCGCAGAACTCTGCGGCGGCCTAGAGCACATTCAAAATTCCACTGCAGGCGTTTGCAGGAGCAAACTCAAGCATTGCAGACTATGGACGTCCATGCGACTGCAGAAGAAGCATGAAAATGCTCTAAACAATCTCCCGCAGCGCCCCCACCAGTGTCTGAATCTGCTCCTCGGTCCCAATCGTGATCCGCAACCCGTCCACCTGCGTATCCAGATTCGGCCCGGCATTCGGGAACTTCATGTACCGCACCAGGATCTTCCGCTTCTTCAGCTCGTCGTAAATCTCGAAGTGCGATCGGTTCGGGTGCGTTGTCCAGACAAAGTTCGCTTCACTCGGCTGCACATCGAATCCAAGCTGCTCGAGATCGCGAGTCAACTCCTGTCGAATCCGGCAGATCGTCTCCACCCGCTCCCGCATCGTCGCCTGATCTTTCAGCGCCGCCGTGGCCGCCGCGATCGAGATCGCATCGCAATTGTAACTGTCTTTGACCTTTCGCATCCCGCCGATCACTTCCGGATGCGCCACCGCGAATCCAAACCGAATCCCGGCCAGCGAATACGACTTGCTCAATGTCCGCGTTACGACAATCTGATTCCCCACCTCCGAATCGAGCAGCTCGCGCGAAATCAATTTGTCGCGGAAATCCCCGTACGCTTCATCGTGGACCAGAATCCCCTCCTTCGGAACCAGCTCCAGAATCTCCTCGGTCGACCAGACCGTTCCCGAGGGCGAATTCGGATTCGGAATCAGCACCATCTTCTGCTGCTGAGCCCGCTTGACCGCATCACGCGTCAGCGACCAGTCGTCGTTCAACGCCAGATGCTCGTACCGGGCCCCCTGAATCTCGGCCAGCGTGCCGTAGAGCACATAACTCGGGTAGGGAAACGCGATCGACTCGCCCGGCTCCACGAACGTCCGGAACAGGATCGTCAATACTTCGTCGCTGCCGTTGCCCGGAATCACCCAGTCGGGATCGACATCAAACAGATCGGCTGCCACCTTCCGAAACGAACTGACCAGCGGATCCGGATACTTCTGCAACGACGACTTCGCCGCGGCTTCCATCGCCTCCACCACCGACGGAGCGGGCGGGAACGGATTCTCGTTCGTATTCAGCTTCGTCCACCCTCCATCCTGAGGCTGCTCCCCAGGCACATACCCGGCCAGCTGCTGAACCGCGGGACGAAACAGAGACTCAATCGATTTCTTCTTCATAACCAGTCCGAAAGACCCCACAGGGCCAGTACCATTTTTCCACAATCGACACATTCAGAAAGGATGGCCCAGAGATTCATCTCTGGGTGGCGCAGCCACAAGCGGCCTGTCCTCAGCGATCCTCAAGTTAACCAGGTCGATTCCTCGCAGGCAGGAATCAGTCGTTCTCAATGTCCGGGAGTCCGTGGAGGCGAAGACGTTTCGGGTGGCCCTGATAGCTCCGCTATCAGGGCGGCGAAGCCGTAGGAGAATGCTCTTGCCGCTTTCCTCAACTTGCCGACTTCTGCCTTGTATTGAGGGGAATAAACCCTCTCTATATCCGTAGTCAAATCCCGCTTCGCCCACGGCTGCGCCGCTCCGAAAGAATCTTTCGGGACCACCCTGCCGGCGAGAACTCATCGAGCCGGGAGAATCAATCACTCCCCAAACAACTGCCGGCCCGACTTGGGATCGGCCGCCTTCTCTTCGGCGGCTTTGCTCTGTTTCCGACGGCCGGCCGATTGTTCCCGCTGATCAAGAGTCGCCGAGGAGTCGAAAGGTTCGGTCTCGACATTCCCGTTTTCATCCATGCTGGTCAGCAGTTCAATCCGCTGCTCAGCGTTCTGCAGGACGCCCAGACAATGCCGCAGCAGCCGCGTTCCCCGCTCGTACTGATCGAGCGACTCTTCGAGCCCCAGCTCACCATCTTCCAGTCGACCGACAATTCCCTGCAGCTCTTCGAGGGCTTCCTCGAAGCCGGGGGGCGTGTCGGTTTCAGTCTTCTTTTTCTTCGCCATGTTTCATTGTCTTATCAGTCAGAGACGACTGGCGGATCTCGACCACGTCGCACCGCAATTCGCCTTCGGAGAGCAGAACATCAACCGCCTGACCGGCCTGGACCGCGCCTGCAGAGCGAATCGTCCGCCCCGTTTCCGGATCACGCGTCAGACTGTAGCCCCGGCTCAGAACCCGCAGAGGGCTCAATGCATCCAGATGAGCCGCCAGTTTTCTTACGTTTGTCGTTTCCTGATCGTAACGTCTCTTCACACACCGTACCAGTTGCTGATCGAGCTCATCCAGCTGACGCCGCGCGTCGCTCAGCAACTCCTCCGGCTTGGTAAAGAACCGGTTTCTCGCAATCGTATCCAGCGTGAATCGCGCCTGCCGCGCCCGGCCGATCAGTAACTGTTTCAGTCGCTGCTGAATCTCATCCAGCCCGGCCGCCAGTTCAGCCTGATTCGGCACCGCACACTCAGCCGCCTCACTCGGCGTGAGCGCCCGTCGATCGGCCACCAGATCGGCAATACTCACATCGATTTCGTGCCCGACCGCACTCACCACCGGAATTGGCGAGGCCACAATCGCCCGGGCGACCACCTCTTCATTGAATGGCCAAAGGTCTTCCAGACTGCCGCCACCCCGCCCAGTGATAATCAACTCCACTCCGGGAATCTGGCCCGCAACCTGAATGCCTTCGGCAATCTGCGGAGCAGCCGTCGGCCCCTGCACCGGAACCGGGACGACCACCAGCTCGCAGATTGGCCAGCGGCGCGACAGCACCTGCAGCATGTCCCGAACCGCGGCCCCCGTCGGGCTGGTCACCAAGGCAATCTTCTTTGGATAACGCGGCAGCGGCCGCTTGCGTCCCGGATCAAACAGGCCCTCGGCGGCCAGCTTTTCCTGCAGTTGCCGGAACGCCAGTTCAAGCGCCCCCACACCCTGCGGGAAGGCGCGCTCGACGATGATCTGGTAACTCCCCCGCGGCGGATACAGTTCGACCGGACCGACCACAACGATCTCAAGCCCGTCTTCCAGATCGAACTTCAGCTTCTCGGCCCGGCTCTTCCACATCACCGCCGAGATCTGAGCGTTCTCGTCTTTCAAGGTGAAATAGACATGCCCCGACCGGGCCCGCATCACGTTGGAAACTTCCCCGACGCAGGTCACCTGATAGAAATTCGACTCGACCAGCTCGCGGATTTCCCGCGTCAGCTCCGAGACAGTCAACGGTGAAGATTCAGCAGTACTCATCCCGGCATGGTAGCTCAAATCGGCAGGATGACCAGCCGACCCAAGGCGCAACAAAAAGCCGCGACCCAGAAATTGAGCCGCGGCTTCTCTTATGCTGACAACGTCTGAAGATTAGACGTTGTAATACAGATCGAACTCATACGGATGAGGACGCAGGCGAAGCTGATCGACTTCTTCCGCACGCTTGTACTCGATGAACGAGTCGAGCATATCCTTGGAGAAGACGTCGCCGGCGGTGAGGAAGTCGTTGTCGGCTTCCAAAGCGTCCAGAGCTTCCGACAGGGAAGTCGGAGCGACATTCGTTTCGGCCAGTTCTTCCGGCGTCATGTCGTAGATGTCGCGATCGAGCGGCTCGCCCGGATCGATCTTGTTCTGAATGCCGTCGATCATGGCCATCATCAGCGCGGTGAAGCTCAGGTAGCCACAGGCTGAAGGATCCGGCGTACGGAATTCAACACGCTTGGCCTTCGGGCTCGACGAGTACATCGGAATGCGGCAGGACGCCGAGCGGTTTCGCTGGCTCATCGCGAGAGTCACCGGAGCTTCGAAGCCCGGCACCAGTCGGTGGAAGCTGTTCGCCGTCGGGTTCGACAGAGCCACCAACGCACGACCGTGCTTGATGATCCCGCCGATGCCGTGCAGTGCCATCTCACTCATCCCGGCGTAGCCGTCGCCAGCCATCAGCGTGTCGCCATCTTTCCAGAACGAAATATGCGTATGCATCCCCGAACCGTTGTCCTGGAAGACCGGCTTCGGCATGAAGGTTACGGTCTTTCCATGACGCTTCGCCACGTTCTTGATGACATACTTGTACCACAGGAACTGATCAGCCATCGTCTGCAGGTCGGTGAACTTCATGTCGATTTCGCACTGACCGGCGGTTGCCACTTCATGGTGATGAGCCTCGACCACGATGCCGAGCTTGATCATCTCTTCGACCATCTCGCCGCGCAGATCAACCAGCGAATCGTTCGGAGCCACCGGGAAATAACCGGTCTTGTAACCGACCTTGTGTCCCAGGTTCCCGGTCAGTTCCGGCTTACCGGTGTTCCAGGCGGCTTCGGAAGAATCGATTTCATACATCGCTCCGCGCTGAGACGAAGCAAAACGGATGTCGTCGAAGATGAAGAACTCCGGCTCCGGGCCGATAAAGCAGGAATCGGCGATCCCGGTCTGCTTCAGGTATTCGATCCCCCGTTTGGCAACACCCCGAGGATCCTTGTGATACGGCTGACGGGTGATCGGATCGAAAATGTCGGCGATCACGCTGACTGTCTTGATGCCGAAGAACGGATCCATGCGAGCCGAATCCGGATCGGGAATCGCGATCATGTCCGACTCGTTGATCGTCTGCCAGGCTCGGATCGAAGAGCCATCGAAACCGAAGCCGTCTTCGAAGATCCCCTCGTCGAGCGTGTCAATCGGGTAGGTGCAGTGCTGCCAGGTTCCGAACATGTCGCAGAACTTCATGTCGAGCTGAACGGCTTCGTTCTTCTTGGCGTAGGCGAAAAACTCTTTCGGCGTCATCTGGTACTCCTTGCCTCTTCAGAAAAGATGTTGCAAACACAAGATGTGGTTGCCTTCGCGGAAAGACCACCTCGCACAGCGATACGATCACTCCACAGGCTGCCGTACATTCAGCTTCAGCGTCGACAAGACCCGACGGAAAGAACTCTCTCCGCCCGGTGGACTCTCATCCTGATCCCGAGCGCTTATGACAGGTTCCGCTTCAGATTGTAATGCACGGAAAGATTTGCAGGTCAGACCGTCCTGCGAAATGAGAGGGGATGTCACTCAGTGTGACGGCACTTCTCCCCGCGCAATCGTACAACCATTCTGGCTCTGCACAGCGGCGAAGGTTCTACCAGTAATAGCCTAATTCCATCGCGCTCGCAATTCTCACTCCCGACCCGCAACGATTTTTCGACACCCGCTGTACGCTCCCCGTTGAGGCAGTCAAAGACCATTCCGTCCGATTCCTCCTCAATCCTTACCTTACCGGAGAACTCACCCCCGAACCGATCGATCAACCGCAGTAGACTAGACAGACGCCTGCGGCTCAACAGCGGCAACCGGATCTTCAATCTCCTCGGACGATTCCGAGAGCGGACGGTCCGGCGACAGAATCTCCTTCGTCGCCACGATCATCGGCCAAAGATTCGCCAGCACGCCGACGATCGCCGCGAACGACAGCAGCGACATAATCGACTGGTCCCGTCCTCGATCGATTTCATTCAACGTCGAGATCGGATCGGTAATCTGCAGAATGTGATATCCGGCACCCGAGCGATCGTAATACCCCACTGCGGCCAGAATCATGTACGGCACGATCGCTCCGAATGCGAAGATCACGATCAGCAGCGTCCGGGCATGCATCGGCTTCAGTTCAGTGGAAACCTTCAGCAGATTCCGCGACAGGAACGTTCCCAGCCCCAGGTACGCCACGATATACAACATCAGCGCCATGATAATCTGGAACTCAGCCGACCCGAGCCCGGTCACCATCGGCATGGTCATTACAGCCAATGTCAGAACAATGACCAGATTGATCAGCACGAGCAGATAGCCCCGGGTTCCCCCCGGCATGAACGGCACCAGCAGCATTCGCACGACCGCCCGCTGTGGCAGCTCTCGGCGGATTCGTCGCGAGAGGTAGTCCCGCTCCATCGAGACAAAGAAACCGAAGGCCGCCCAGTGGATCAGCGTCAGGACACAGACCATCATGAAGACGTCGTCGTCGATCCGACCGCCAAAGTAAAACGCTCCCCCGATCATCAGCCCCCACGCCAGCAGGCTCTGCCCCGTTCCAATCAGTCGCACGCCGGTCGATTTGTTCCCGGCTTCATACATCAGCTGCGAAATTGTGATTTGCAGAAACAGCAGAAAGTACGAGACCCCCATCACGAAAAAGCAGATCAACGAGGTCACGAAATCAGGATCACTGAGCACATTCTCCTGCATCGAAGCAAAAGAGAGCCCCAAAATCGACGAAAACGCCGTCGCCAGTCCCCCCATAATGAACAGCGAACTCAGCGTCTGCACCTGACGATTCGAAGCGACTGTGCTCAGCATCAGCGTGAACGTGCAAAGCAGAATCGACGTGCCAAGCAGAATCAGCAGCAGCACGACCATCGACACCAGGTCGAATCCCTGCAGCAGAGATGTAAACGCGATGAATGGTGCGATCGCACAGTAATACACCAGAATCTGCACAATCGAGTTCGACAACTTCCCCAGCACGATCTGCCGCGGCGTCAGCGAGGTAATGCTCAACAGCTCATACGTCTGCGCATCCTGTTCGGTCAGCAGACTGCGATATGCGGTAAACGGCACGATCACGAGCACGGCTGCACTCAGCACGACATAGAAGGCCTGGAAGAACTCTCGTCCCGGCGTGCCGTATTCAAGATTCTGTCCCGACATCGTCGTGCCGAAAACGCAGATCAGCCACGATGCGATCAGCAGCAGCATGAAGGTGGCCACAAACGAGCGACTCTTCAACGCCTGCCGCGTCTCCTTCACCAGAATCGGATTCATCCGATCGCTGAAACTCTCGAGTCGCGAATCCGGGATCTGCAGCACACTCATGAATTTCACTCCGGAAGTTGAACGCAGGGAGTCGGACCGGTCAGGCACGAACGGCGAACGCCGCTCCAGAAGTCGCCTCGACCAGGGACGTTTGCTCATTATGCAGCAAACACGTCTCCTTTGCACCAGCGAGACCCGCAAATCGTTCCGACATCGTTATGACTTCAGCAGAACGTCGACGCCCCACGTTCGGTTCATTCTCCAGATTCCGCCGAATCTGCACGCCGCCCCTCCCTCCTTGTTGGTATGTTGTATGCACGGCTGACCGAACGTTGCTTCTCGATCCCGAATCACGCGGAAAGGGCCGACCTCATGCAGCGATTGCACCTGTTTTTAACGCTCATTCTGGCCATTGCTGTCGGCGTGCTCGCCTGGCAGCTTGCGCGGCTCAATGGCCGATTGGCCGCCGACAGCACCGAGGTTCCCGGCCTGCAGTCGATCCGGGAAGATTTGCGGCAAATTCGCGACGACTTCTCCAATCGCATTCGTCGTGAGCCCTCGGCTCAACAGGCTGCCGGAGAACGATCCTCCGCCGAAGCCCTGCTCTCCGATGTGACCCTCATACTCCGGACAGCCGATGGACGTCCTCTGCCTGGTTTCGAAATTGAACTCAAATCCGATGAATCCGAAGCCCGTACGATTCAGGTGAAAGAAGTCACCGACGAACAGGGCCGCATTAATCGCAAGATCCCCTACGGGAAATACGACGTCAAAATGCGCGAACCCGGCGGCTGGTACGCCTTCCGCGAGTTTCTGGTCGCATTCGATCAGCCGCAGACGTTCGAGGTGGTCGGCCCCGATCCCAAAGAACGCGCTACGGTGAAGTTCACTTCCACTCTCGATCCCGCAGGTTTGCAGGGACTACGTTTCGGAGAATTTCGCGAGAGCGTGGGCGGAAACGCCTGGGCTGAACCCAATGCTCCCGCTCCCGGAGAAGAGTCCGAACGGTTCTCCACATTTCCCACACTGGGTAACGGCATCACGGAAGTCGCCGCTTATGTGGGACTCATTCTCGACCGAACCCTCGACCAGCCCGACGGCACCAAACTTTCCTGGCGCTGGAACCGTGCGCAGCTCGATCAAATCCCCATCCTGCTCATGACCACACAAAACCAGATTCGCACGTGCGTCGGCATCGACTCGGAAACGACGAGAGACTCCGTCGGCGAATTTTTCACCAATTTCGGCGACCGCGAATCGCTCGGCTACCTGCTCCTCGACATCGGGGAAACCACGTCCGAATACCAGCTCGAACTCGCGACCGGAGAACTGAGAGTCACCATCGAACGCATCATCGGCCGCTTCGATGATCAACTCGCCAACGACCTCGCCGGACTTCCCCCCGCCACATCGAGACAACTCTGGTTGACCGGCCAGATGGACGCCACCTCGCCATGGCTCGATCGCTTCCTCAGCTTCGAAAACTGGGAACGCGGCGAAAGCATCCGTCATCACGCCAAACGAACAATCAACCTCAAAGCCAATGACCAAATTACGGTCAGCCTCTCGTCTCCAGAGAACACTTCGGAATAGAACGAGGAGTTCCTCCGCCGGCGTAAAAAACATGGCTCGACTGCATGGCATCCGCTGACTCCCAACGCTAACCTGAACAGAAAATCAGACAGAATCCTCGCCTGGGCCAGGGCGTTGCTTACGCCTTCACTGGAGTCGCCCCGATGCTGGAATGGCTACACAGAAAATTTCGACCGCACTCCGTGCGCCCGGACGACCGCCCCACACCGTCCCCACCGGAACGTTTCCTCCTGGCGCTCAATGTTGTTCCGGATGAAGGGGAGGACTTCGACGCCGATGCCTGCGAACGGCTGCTCGATGTGATCCGGATGAAAGGGGCAGCCAGCGTCAACGATGTCTTCCGCATGAACATCGCCGTGACCATTGAGGACTTCTTCGATGGAAACCGCTGCAAACATTCCATCGCCGCCAATACCGAGCCCCCGTCCCCGTTCGATTCCGCGCAATCCTGGGCGATCCATCTCAAAACCATCCGCGCCCGCCGTGACATTCACGACGTCCTGATCCAAATCGGAATGGTTGAACCGTACGAAGACAACCGCCTCGGCAGCTGGCCCTATGCCGATACGATCTGGGTCTACTCGACGCTCCCTCAAGAAAAAGTCGCCGCTCTGCTCAAGCCACTGCAGCCCGATGAAATTCAGGATGCCTCTTGCAAGGATCCCGCAGGGTCGATCGAACCTCCCGTCCCCGCTCCCCCCGGCGTCACGCCCTACTGGGTCTGGTGGGATTAACCGCCAGCGCCGTCGCGCGAATCTTCAAAGAAAGCCAGCACCATGGGCCTGTTCGATTTCCTGAGACGCCGAGACACTCCGCCGCCTTCGGAACCGAAGGGCCCTCGCCCCGACTACGTTTTTGCTCACTACGCTCTCCGCAGCTTCGCGTTGTCCGAGCCGCTTCAGGTTCTCGGCATGCTCGCCTCGCCCAAGGCCAATCGCTTTCTCGATCTCATCATCGAAACCGTCACCAAACAATGTGGCAACGCCCCCTCATTCACGTCCGCGGACATCAAAGTCCATCCGCTCCGCATCCGGGATCATGCCGTCTCGATCGTGGAACTTCCCGGCGTTGAGCACCCAGCCGAAGCCTATTTTGTCGCCCTGGTTCTGCCGATTTCCGCGCTGCCCAGCGACGAGTCCGACGAAGTGACCGAAGGCTCGGCTCGATACTTCACTCTTGAAAAGACATTAAGCCTGGGGGAATCGGACGACGACACACCGCCGACCGTCTTCTGCGAATGGAACCAGGACGCGCACGCTAACTACGGCGAAGGACCCGCCCCGACACTTAAAGGGTTCGCCGACACACTGGCAAACCACCTGAGCTCAGCCGCATCGTAATCTACCCCGGTTGACCCGACTGACAACATGTGAGGAATGCCCCCATGAGCGACCATTGGGAATTTTATGCCACACAGATGAACGATGCCCCCGCGACCATTCTGGTCGACATCGGCATCAGCGAGATTCTCGATTCGTTGCCGGAAAACATGTGCCGGATTGAGCTCGCGTTTTCCAAACCCACGCCGGGCGGTCTCCCTTCCTCGCCGGAAGAGAACGAACTGGCCAACGCCATCGAAGACGATCTCTCTACGCTGACCGAGTCCGAAGGGCACCATTATCTCGGCCGGCTGACATGCGAAGGCAAACGCTACTTCTTTTTCTACACCGCCAACCCGCCTGGCCTCTTAACCGGCATGAAAGCCATCAACGACCGCCGCAATCTCGAACTCTCGGCGGCTGCTCTCAAAGACCCGAGCCACGAACAATACTGGAACATCCTTTACCCCAACGGGCAGGACTGGCAGGTCATCAAGGACACCCGAGTTCTCCAGGCCCTCGCGCAGGAGAATGATGACCCCAGCATCGAACGCGAAGTCGATCACTGGGCCTACTTCAAAGACATCGAATCGGCCACCGAGTTTCAGGAATGGTCTCAAGCCGTCGGCTGTCAGCCCCGCGATGAGATCAATTTCGATGACGGCTCTTACTCCGTCCAGCTCTACCACACCGGCCGCATGGACCTGAGATCCATCACAAGCGTCACCGTCCCGCTCGCCCTGAAAGCCGAACAACTCGGCGGCAACTACGACGGCTGGGAAACCCCACTCATGCGGAAAGATCAGTCCTAGAGCCAGCGCCCTCGCCAATCTCTCAATTCGCCCCCATAACGGATGGCCCAGAGATTCATCTCTGGGTGGCGACAGCCACAAGCGGCCTGTCTTCAGTGCAGATCAACCGCAGGAAACGGTCTGCTAAATAGAAAACCAACGGAAGGCAGCTGATTGACGCATGCGGCAGGCTCAGCTTCCTGCGACTTGGAACGCGGGATTTATGACTCAAACGGTTTCGACCAGATGATGCCATGCACTGACACTTCGCAATAGTCGAGCAAATCATGTCCCTTCGCCCCCTTTAGGGGGAGAAGGTGCCCGAAGGGCGGATGAGGGGGCGGTCAACCAGCGATGCCCCACACAAGTGAGAACGAACGCCCCGTGGAACCTGCACCCGTTCCACCTGCACCGCCTGTAACGATTCTCCGGCCGCACCCAACTGACCTCGGCTGGAATCTTCTGTCCACGTTCACCACGTCCTCACCGGCGAGCTAGGGTTGAGATAACCATTCCACCCCATCGTTCCCAACTGCCGGAAGACATCGCGATGCCGCAGAACTACCTCGACCAGTGGACCCCGGAACAATTCGAAGTGCTCGAAGAGGCGATCCTCGTCGCGAAGCACAAGATCCATTCGACCGGCCTCTTTTCCGATGAGGCCCTGGCCGACCTGATCGATCACCATCCTTCCGACTACCTCACCATCGCCGCCATGGGCCGCGATGCCAACAAGTTCGAGTGGATGGTCGGTGAACGGGGCGACCTGACGGCGATGGAACTGCTTGATGCCGTTCGCAATGGTCAACTCTGGTTGAACGTCATCGCCATCACGAGATTCCATGATGAATACCGCAAACTGATCGACGACGTTTACAACGAACTCGAAGCCAGCAACCCTCGCTTCAAAGCGCAGAACCGCTCCGGTAACATTCTCATCTCTTCGCCGCACGCGATGGTCTACTACCACATCGACCTGCCGGTCAACATGCTCTGGCACCTGCGGGGCGAGAAACGGGTCTGGGTCTATCCGCCGTTCGATCCCCGGTTCGTCGCCCCGAAAAACATCGAACGACTCATCGTTGGTGAAATGGCTGAGGACATGCCGTACCACGCGTGGTTCGAAGACTATGCCCTCTCCTTCGACGTCAAACCGGGCCAGCTCATCACCTGGCCGCAGAACACGCCACACCGCGTGAGCAACCTCGAAGGAATTAACGTGTCCCTGTCGACCGAACACCGCAACTCACGGGCTCAACGCCGGTTGAATGTCCATCGCGCCAACCGTCTGCTCCGCCAGAAGTTCGGCTGCGAATGCCGCTCCATCAGCCCCGACGGTTTCACCGCCCGCTGCAAGGAAGTCATCGCTCGCGGCTCAAATCTGACAACACGGCTCCTTGGCAAGAAAACGGAAGAACCATTCAGCTATCGCAAGCGGTTCATCGTTGATCCTTCCGCCGAAAAGGGCTGGCGTCTGCTCGATGGCGAACAGCCGGAAACCTTTGAAGAAGAAAACGCTGTCCTGATGGGCGTCTAGAGCAGTTTACTTTATGGTGTAACCGTTCCGTCCGCGAAAGATACAGCGTTTCAGGCCAATCAACGCTCATTCGCGGACATACGGTAGAGCGATCCGCTCTAAACTCGGCTGCTTATTCGACAATCACCTCGCATTCCGGCAGGCTGTCCAGAAACAACTTGCCGTAATGCTTGGTCTGAATTCGCGGATCGAGAATCACCACCTGCCCGGTGTCATCCTTCGAACGAATCAGCCGCCCGAAGCCCTGCTTCAATTTGATGACCGCTTCCGGCACCTGGTACTCCATGAAGGGATTCCCGCCGCGACGCTTGATCCGCTCGACCCGCGCTTCCAGCAGCGGATGATCCGGCACACTGAACGGCAGCCGCGTAATGATCACGTTCTGCAGCGCATCTCCCGGCACGTCGACGCCCTGCCAGAAACTGTCCGAGCCGAACAGCACCCCGGCTTTGTCCTTCTTGAAGCGGTCCAGCAGCAGCGACCGCGACATGTCTTTGCCCTGGCAGTACAGCGTCAGGCCATGCTCGCCGCACCACGGCGCAATCTGCCGCGCACACTCGTTGAGCATCCAGTAACTCGTGAACAGCACGAACGCCCGTCCGCGCGTCTGCAGCAGATATTTCTTGAGCCGCTCCACGACCGCCGCTTCGTACGCCTTCGCTTCCTGACTCGGATCCGGCATCCGCCGACAGAGAATCAGCTTCACCTGCTTCTTGTAATCAAACGGACTGCCGACCTGCAGCTCATCGCCGCCACTCAGACCAATGCGATTCTTCACGAACTGAAACGACTGATCGCCCACCGCCATGGTTGCGGAAGTCAGAATCGCCGAGGGAATTTTGTTGAACAGTTCCTCGCGAAGCACCTCGCCGATCTCAACCGGCGCAGAGATCAGCTTGATCCGCGTCTGCTTGCCCCGATTGATCTCACCCCAGTAGACCGAATCGCCTGACTGCTGTTCCAGCCAGTTCCGAATCGAATTCGACATCGCAAACAACCGGTCAGCCGCCGCGTTGAGCTCGATCCGCTCCTCTTCTTTCTCCAGCTCTTCAGCAAACTCACAGATCATGCTGCCGAGCCGCTTCAACTCCGGCGACAGCGCATCGCTCATTTCGACCGGCTTGCGAACCCGTCCGTTCTTCCCGGCGTGCTGCGAGAGCCATTGCTCCATCTGCGCAAAGAATTCGTCGGCCAGCAGATACAGCCGCCCCACCTGCTTCTGCCCTGCCCGAAAGTCATGCGCAACCAGCAGCCCCTTGTTGGCCCGGTCGTTGTAGAGCTTCGTCAGCAGATAGTTGAGCTGCGTATTGGCAATCGCATCGCCGAGATGGTCCGAAGCCACCGCTTCCAGCGTATGCGCTTCATCAAAGATGACCGCCTCATAATCCGGGAGGATCGAGGCCCCTTCCCGCCGCAACGCCAGATCGGAGAAGAACAGCGCGTGGTTGACCACCAGCAGGTCGGCATTCCAGACGCGGCGTCGCGCCTTGTAGTAATGGCAGGCATCGTACGTCGGACACTTTCGCCCGAGGCAGTTGCCATGCTCGCTGCGGGCCTCTTCCCACACCTGAGGCAACGGCCGGAATCCGAGATCGGCCAGGCTGCCGTCATTCGTTTTCTTCGACCAACCGCTCAGCGTCTGCAGCTGCTGCATTTCCTCGTCGCGGGGGAAGAGCGAAATCGACTTCTGCATCGCTCCCTGCAGCCTGCGGAGCGATATGTAATTCGAGCGCCCCTTTACCAGCACGGCTGAAAACTCAACGGGCAGGACTGCATTCAGAAAGGGAATGTCTTTCTGGATCAGCTGTTCCTGCAGGCTGATCGTGTGCGTCGACACCACAACCCGCTTCTTCTCGGCTCCCTGCGTCGTTGTCTGGTTCAGCACTGACAGAATCGCCGGCACCAGATACGCGAAGCTCTTCCCGGTCCCGGTCCCCGCCTCGGCAATGAGATGCGTTTTGCTCGCAATCGCCTTCTCAACCGCTTCCGCCATTTCCAGCTGCTGCGGTCGGGCTTCGTAACTCTTCAGACGTGCAGCGATCCGCCCTTTCGGGCCCAGAATCTGCTCCGCCGTCAATTGATCATGTTCTGCCATTCCATCCTCTCACGGCGGAATCATAGCAACTGCCCCGAACCAATGCGCGAGTTCCCCCGTCCACCGTTGTGGGAGCGGAATACGTGGGTGGCCCGTCGACCAAGTCCCGGGGTGCCACTGGCGTCCCGCCAGTGCTAGCTCCTGAAACTTCCTGAAATAAAAGCCTGGGAGAAGCAATGCAGTCTCCCTGCGATCAAAGTCCAGCGATTATCACACAGGGGTGGCCCGTCCGCCTCAGCGGGCGGGTCGCGTCAGCGACAAGAGGCGGCACCATCCGCACCCTATTTTGAAGAAATCATCCGGTCTAGCAGAAATCACATCCATGGCGCGACCTCTTGTGACTTCGTCACCCGACCGTGCCGGACGGGCCACCCAATACTGGCTCCGGCCTCGGGGTGCCACTGGCGTCTCGCCAGTGCCTCCTCCAAAAACCTCGACAATCAATGATTCAATTGTCACCCTGGCCCGAATGACCCCATCAGGCTTCTGCGACAACCCGTCGAACGGGAAATCTCCCACCCCACTGCGGCAATCTGACCCGCCGGTCTAACTTGCTCCCTGTTCCGACCGGGCAATTTGAGTATTATGAATTCAGGCCCGCTGGCGGATCGGCTCGCGGGACGCATGAAGTACGAACTTTCAGACTCACAGAGTCTTCTCCGGGAAATATCGAACGATGTCACAACCCACACCCGCCACACTCGGCCCCGCAACACGGAACGTTCCCGACGAACTCGGCCGCTTCGGCCCCTTCGGCCGCCGTTTTGTGCCCGAAACGCTGATGCACGCACTCGATGAGCTCGACGCCGAGTACGAAAAGGCCAAGAAAGACCCGAATTTCCAGGCGGAACTCTCTCGGCTGCTCAACACCTACGTCGGACGCGCCAACCCGCTCTACTTCGCCGAACGCCTCACTGAACACTGCGGCGGCGCGAAGATTTACCTGAAGCGGGAAGATCTGAATCACACCGGCGCCCACAAAATCAACAACACCATGGGCCAGGCTCTGCTGACGAAGCGGATGGGCAAAACCCGCGTTATCGCCGAAACCGGAGCCGGCCAGCACGGCGTCGCCTCGGCCACCGCCTGTGCCCGCTTCGGCCTCCCCTGTGTCGTTTACATGGGCGAAGAAGACATCCGCCGCCAGAAGCTCAACGTCTTTAAGATGAAGGCGATGGGAGCCGAAGTGCGTGCCGTCACCTCCGGATCCCGCACCTTGCGGGACGCCGTGAACGAAGCCATGCGGGACTGGATGTCCAGCGTCGCCGACACCCACTACATCCTCGGGTCGGTCGTCGGACCGCATCCGTTCCCGAAAATCGTCCGCGATTTCCAGGCCGTCATCGGCACCGAAACCCGGGCTCAGTGCCTCGAAATGGCCGGCAAGCTGCCCGATGAGGTCATCGCCTGCGTGGGCGGCGGCTCCAACGCAGCTGGCATGTTCTACCCGTTCGTGGAAGACGAAGGCGTCAAACTGACCGGCGTCGAAGCCGGCGGACGCGGCTCCAAACCCGGCGACCACGCCAGCCCGCTTACTTACGGACAGCCCGGCATCCTTCACGGCAGCTACAGCTACGTGATGCAGGACGACGACGGCCAGACGCTTGACGTCCATTCGATCTCCGCCGGTCTCGATTACCCTGGCGTCGGCCCGGAACACAGCTACTGGAAAGACACCGGTCGAGTCGACTACACCTCGATCACCGACGACGAAGCCCTCGACGCGTTCCAGAAGACGGCTCAACTCGAAGGCATCCTCCCCGCTGTCGAATCCTCCCACGCGCTGGCTTACGTCATGAAGATCGCCGGCCAGCGGAGCCCCGACGAAGTCATCGCCGTCTGCCTCTCCGGCCGCGGCGACAAAGACGTCAACGAAGTCGCCCGTCTCCTCGGCAAAGACATCTAAACTGTAGCGGCGGCATCTTGCCGCCAAATGAGAGATGCCCCGCCTGAACAACCGGATGGTACAGAGATTTATCTCTGTATTGCGCAGCAACAAGAGGCCTGTCTTCAGCGACCGAGTACTCCAAGACAGCCTGAGTGATCGCGTCTACGAAACCGTCGAGAGCCTTTTCCCAGCCGCTTGTCGCTCCGCGACTCAGAGATGAATCTCTGAGCCATCCTGTCACTGGGCTTTGACGCGACTGCAGACTCGCAGCACAGCGGCCGGCGCCGATCCTACGCAAGGATCGATTTCAACACCCGGCCATCGGAAATCGGGAACGGGCGGTCGAGCTGGTCGTGAATCGTCGTTTCGGGAGCAAGCCCCAGCAGGTGGTACACTGTCGCTGAGAGATCCGCCGGGGAGACCGGGTTCTCTTCCGGAGCCGAGCCGAACTTGTCGGATGCCCCGTAAACGCCCCCGCCGCGAACACCGCCTCCTGCCATCCACACGGTATTGCATTTCCCCCAGTGATCGCGCCCGGCTCGGGCATTGATCTTCGGCGTGCGTCCAAACTCGCTGTTCCAGAAGACGAGCGTGTCATCCAGCAGTCCGCGCAGCTGGAGATCCTCCATCAGAGCCGCGATCGGCTGGTCGACCTGCGGAATCAGACGGTTCTTCAGCCCTTTGAAGTTTTCCGAATGCGTGTCCCACGTCGTATCGACGCCCGGCTGGTCGCGATGCCAGTAAACCGTCACCAGCTTGACCCCCGACTCCAGCAGCCGGCGGGCCAGCAGCAGACTCTGCCCGAACGTTCCCGATCCATACCGGCTCCGCATCTCTTCAGATTCCGCCTGCAGGTCAAACGCTTTGTATGCAGCCGGCGAACTGATCAGTTCAATCGCCTGCCGTTGAAAGGCCGTCAACTCCGGTTGAGCGATCGCGTGATCGAGATCCCGCCGCATCTGATCGAAATCTTCCAGCAGCGACAACCGGGTCGACTGCCGTTGACGGGCAATGCCATCGGGCAGCGTCAGATTCGGCACCTCGAAGTCGGGCTCATCGGGATGCTGGTCGATGCGGAAGGGATCGTACTTCTTGCCGAGAATTCCGCCTCCCTGCCCCGGCGTAACCGCTCCGGCCGTGGTCGCGATTAACTCGGGAAGCGCGACAAAGGTCGGCAGCGTCGGATTCGGCGCGAACTTGCTCAGCACCGAGCCGATGTGCGGAAAGTCACTCTGCGATGCCCCGAAGTTTTCCGCCGAACGCGAATGCTTGAAGCCGGTCAGCATCCAGTGGGCACTGGTCGAATGATTGTTGTCTGAATGCGTGACCGAGCGAATAAGGTGCATCTTGTCGGCATGCCGCGAAAGAGCCGAGAAGTGCTCGCAGATGTCGATCCCCGGCACATTCGTCGGAATCGGCTGAAACTCGCCCCGATATTCCGACACCGCATGCGGCTTCAGATCGAATGTGTCCTGATGCGCGGGTCCGCCCCACATGTAAAGCATGAGACATCGCTTCGCCCGGCCAAACGTCGAGCCCCGACTTCCGGCTGCGGTTTGCGAAGCCCCGAGCAGCGACGGCAGAGTCAACCCGAGTGGGGCCAGCCCGCCGATCCGCAGCATGTGCCGCCGCGACAGCAGACCGCCGGCATCGGTTGAGAAAGTGGTTCCATTCCGCATTGCAGGCCCTCACAGGTGGATGGATCACGCGAACGTGGCCTGCAGTCTAGCAAAGGGGCCGATCAGATCAAAGATTGCTGATTTCCGACGACCGGAGATGCTGCCGGCCGCGACTGCCCGATGCCATCTCACCAACTCGCTCCACCGAACGCGATTGCGGTAGCAGACTCGAACACGCCCGACAGTTGACGTCCAGGCGGCGCATGGGAAGCACGAAAACGCTCTAGAACTCGATTTCCAGCGTCTGCTCTTCTTTCAGCGTGAGAGAGCGGATCTCAATCTTGTCTCGAACCCGCGAAGCGGCTCCCGGAACCTGCACAACGAGTTGAGCATGTCGATCCTGAATCGGGAGGAAAACGTTGCCACGACGTTCTGCCGGGCCCGGAATCGCCTGCCGATAGCCATCGGTTCCGACCACGAGGCCCGAAAGATCGCTGGCCCGGTATCGTTTCACACGGTCGGGCAGACGCACGAGAATTACGATGCTGTAGTCTTCGCCGGGAGCCGGATCGTTCGGAACGGTCCAGGCGGTGAAGCTCCCCTTCGCAAACACTTTGGTGTTTTCCGGAACCAGGAACGAAGCTCCGCCGTCTCCCTGGGTTCCGTTACTCCCATCGTTGAACAGGGAATCGACGGAATCCTCCACTCCCTGCATCACCGGATTGGGTGCATCATCAAGCACTTCCAGGTTCATCGCCGTTTCCAGCGAATCGAGCGACGACATCGCCCCGTCCGGCATGTCAATTTTCAGATCCGCCACCGCGTCGAACACGACACCATCCTGCGGTTCCGACATTGCCGAGTTGATGTAGGTTTCCTGCACGAAGTCGGAAACGATGACCAGCGACATCACGAGCAGCAGGACCGCATGAAACAGCAGCGACAGCCCGTAACCAGCCGCGACGGCTGAATGAATCCACCGATACGTCCGACGGTAAAGATCCTGAAGCGAAAAACCTTCCTCGTTCTGCTCGGATTCCGCGGGAACAGGAACCGGCGGCGTTTGCCGGGCTACTTGACCGGGCTGGGGGCGAGCGCGACGGACTCTCCGGGGCGTGCCATCAGCAGACTGTGGCAGCGGCAGTGCAGTCGAATCTGTATTCGACATGAATGCTCCCGGGACTGAAAAAAGGCGATCCGAGCAGACAGGACTGGATGATGCGAGGATTCCCGCTGGGTTCGCAGTTCCCACCTGATTCTGGCCCGATCAGGCGGCTGGAAGACGTCGCATCAGCGAACTTTAACATCTTATCCCTGAATTCGCAGCAGGAAAACCCGCTGCCCGATGGAATTCACACCCCACCCGACAGGACAGAGACAAGCTTCGTAATGGGCATCGACCATTCCGCACGGTCTGTAACGGCCGATCTTCTACAATTTCGCCGGATTGCGACAAGTTGACGCATTCTGAAGGGAGATTTCCAAACTGACTGCTGTCATGATGCCCCCGTCGATGTCGCTGCGGAACTTTGCAGACGACATCTCCATCGAATCCTTTTCCGTCCGTACAGTGGAATGCGAGAAGCGCTCACATTCTTGATCTGCATGGTCCCCGGCCTGCTCCTGGCAGGACTGATCTGGAGTGGATTCTTTGGTTCAGCTGCGCTGGGGCCGTTCTATCTGGCCGCGACCATCTGCGTCGTGTTCGGATTTCTGGCTCTGGTGGCTCAGGAACGAGCCTGTCGACAGGGCAATCCGTTCGCCGGAAGCCTGCAGTCGATCCTGCTGCGGACCCTCGGTCCGCTGGCCGGTGCGGTGCTGGTGGGGCTGTACCTGCCCCGATTGCATGAGCATCGTATTTTTCAGGCTTTTGTCTGTGCCTATCTGTTGACGTTAATTGTGGAAACTATATTGTCTGTTCGTCTGGTTCGCCGCTGGGACCGCTAGCGGTCCGCGCAGCAGTCTGCGAGTTTCTGCAGAATCGATTTCATCCACGTGACGCTGTTTCGCCTCCCGGCTGAGGCAGTGTCTGTGTCGAGCGAGTATTTCATGGCCAGCCCGGTCCTGCACGTAAAAGATGGCTACTACTTCGAAGTCCCCAAGTTCATCTGGACTCGGGACTGGGAGTCGTTTGAAGACGTCCCGGAAGATCTGCAGTTTCTGCACGAGGCTCATCCGGATGTCTCCATCGAACAGTTCAATCACGACCTCTCCGGCAAGATCATTATTCCTCAGCCGTTTGGCGAGCTGAAGAATCTGTATCAGGCCGAGTCAGGGTTCTGCATTTCGCGATTCATGATCGTCGAACTGCTCGTTGCCTTCATCGTCGCCGCCACCTTTATCTGGCTGGCCCGTCGTGGCAACAACCTGAATCGCCCCGTCGGTCGACGTCACAATCTGCTCGAAGCCTTCGTCGGCTACGTTCGCGACGAAATCGCTCGCCCGGCGATCGGCGATCACGATGCCGAGAAGTTTGTCCCTTATCTGCTGACCGCCTTCTTCTTCGTACTGCTGTGCAACCTGGTCGGAATGGTACCCGGCCTCGGCACGGTGACCAGCGCGATTGAAGTCACTGCGGTTCTGGCTCTTGTGACTTTTGGAATTGGATTAATTGCCGGCGTGAAGCATCTTGGCCCCGGGGGCTATATTATGCACTTCCTGCCGCATATCGATCTGCCGGTTATTCTTGCTCCGCTGAAGCTGCTGATCTTCCTGATCGAAATTCTCGGCACGCTGATCAAGCACTGCGTGCTGGCGATTCGACTCTTTGGAAACATGGTCGCCGGCCACATGGTGCTGGCGGGAGTTCTCGGAGCCGTCGTTGCGGTTGCCGGAACCGGTTACTGGTACACCGGAGCAATCTTCGGAATCCTGGGAGCCACTGCTCTGAGTGCCCTGGAAATTCTGGTCTGCTTCATTCAAGCATATGTGTTCACGATGTTGTCGGCCCTGTTTATCGGGCAGTCGATCCACGAACACTGATTCCTGTGTAATCTGCTCGCTCGTCGAGACGGAAATTGCCTGTATTTGAGATGTTCTCTAGGTTAAACGAGGAGAGACGGCTGTGTTGAAAGCTGTTCGGACTGTAATGGCGGTTTGTGGTGTGATGATCATGGCGACTCCGGTCATGGCTCAGGAAGGCGCTACGTTCGCCATTCCTCAGCTCGGTGCTGGTCTGATCGTTCTGGGTGCAGCGATCGGAATCGGTCGCATCGGTGGCTCGGCCGTCGAAAGCATGGCTCGTCAGCCGGAACTGGCTGGTAAGATTCAGACCGCGATGATCATTGCAGCCGCTCTGATCGAAGGTCTGGGCTTCGCGGCTCTGTTCGTCGGTAAATAGTTTTACGGGGATGGTTCGAGAACCGTCGGACGGACTGATTCTGTGATGGTTAGCCTTCGAGGGTGAGGTGATTTCGTGAAGCTGATGTCTTACATGGCGACTCTGGTCGCGATGATTTGCCTGATGTCCGGGTCGGTTTCCGCATTCGATGTGGAACATCCTGCCCCTGGCACGCACGCTGGTGACCCCACGGATGGTCACGAAGGCGTCGCCGATCCTGATCATACTCACGAAGCGGGTGACCACGCCCACGGGCATGGTGATCACGCTCACGTCGGCGACCCGGCCCATGAGCCGGAAGTCTTCGAGCCGGGCGACTGGCGAACGGATCTTTCGATCTACACATTCGTCGTTTTCCTGGTTCTGCTCGGCGTGCTGACCAAGTTCGCCTGGGGTCCCGTGATCGCGGCTCTCGATGCTCGTGAAGAGAATATTCGCAAGAATATCGAAGATGCAGAAGCTGCTCGCGTCAGTGCGGAAGCCATGCTCGCCGATCGGGCCAAGAAACTCGAGTCGGTTCAGGACGAGGTTCGCGAAATCCTCGCGGAAGCACGGCGTGATGCCGAGCACACCAAGACCGAAATCGTCGCGTCCGCTCAGAAAGAAGCCGATGCCACAAAGCATCGGGCTCTCGAAGAGATCAACCGGGCTCGTGATCAGGCTCTGAACGACCTGTTCCAGAACATGACCGGCCAGGTGGCCACGGCGACCGAACATGTGATCGGTCGGGCTCTGACCGAAGACGACCGTAACCGGCTGATCGACGAATCGCTCGCTCAGCTCAACCGATAGTGCGTGATTAACTGCGGACAGCCGGCCTTCTTCAGGTCACATGTTCCGCACTCTGATGAACTTCGAAGTGAAATAGCGGCATGATCGATTCGACCGACAAGCGTGTTCGCGTTCCCAGTGTGCTGGAAGACCCCAGCATGAAGGCGATCGCACAGGTTTACGCCGATGGTTTTCTCGATGCCAGTGGCGAGCCTTCCGGCGACGGCCGCGTGGACGAATTCCGCTCCTTCATCCACGATGTTCTCGATGCCTATCCGGATTTCGAGCGCAAGCTCATTTCCCCGATGATTTCGGCTGAGACGAAAGTCGAACTGTTGAATCGCACGGTTGTACCGCACGCTTCGCAGGTCTTCGCCAGCTTCCTCAAGGTGCTGGCTCATCACGAACGACTCGATCTGATCCGCGTCATCTTCGACGTCTGTGTCGACGAGCAAATGCAGCGTGCTGGTCGCCGCGCGGTCACGGTTCGCTCGGCGACCCCGATCCCCGATGACAAGCTTGAGCAGATCAGGCAGCATCTTGCCAACTTTTTAGCTGCCGAACCGGTCCTCCAGGTGGAGATCGATCCCTCGCTGCTGGGGGGCCTGGTTATTCAGGTCGGCGATACCGTTTACGATAGTTCCCTCAGAAACCGGCTCGGCCAGCTCCGCAGCCAACTTCGCCAGAGGTATGTCAATGAAATTCAAAGCGGACGAAATCGCTTCAGTCATTCAGAAGGAAGTTGAGAACTTCGGTTCCCAGCTCGAAACGCGTGAAGTCGGCATTGTCACCGAGGTCGGCGACGGCATCGCCCGTTGCTACGGCCTGACCGGGGCCATGGCCGGTGAAATGGTCGAGTTCGAAGGCGGCATCAACGGGTTCGTCTTCAACCTCGAAGAGAACTCCGTCGGGGTCGTTGTGCTCGGCGATTACCTGAAGATCAACGAAGGCGATGAAGTCAAATCGCTCGGCACCCTGCTGTCCGTACCCGTCGGGGACGCGATGGTTGGTCGTGTGGTCGACCCGCTGGGGAACCCGCTCGACGGTAAGGGCCCGATCGTCTCTGGCGATTCCCGTCCTCTCGAAACCGCCGCACCAGGCGTGGTCGATCGTCAGCCCGTTAAGCAGCCACTCCAGACCGGGATCAAGGCCGTCGATGCCATGACGCCTGTCGGACGTGGTCAGCGCGAACTGATCATCGGCGACCGGAAGACCGGTAAAACCGCCGTCGCCATCGACGCGATCCTGAACCAGAAGGGCAAGGACGTTATCTGCGTCTATGTCGGTTGTGGTCAGCGTGCCGCTTCGATCGCTGGTGTCGTCGACGTCCTCACCGAACACGGTGCCATGGACTACACGATCGTCGTGTCGGCCGCCTCGTCCGATCCGGCTTCGATGCAGTACATCGCTCCTTACGCCGGGGCCGCCATGGCCGAGTACTTCATGTACAACGGCAAGCACACCCTGGTCGTTTACGATGACCTCTCCAAGCAGGCTGTCGCCTACCGCGAACTGTCGCTGCTGATGCGTCGCCCGCCGGGTCGTGAAGCCTACCCTGGGGACGTGTTCTACTGCCACAGCCGTCTGCTCGAACGTTCCGCCAAGCTGTCCGATGAACTCGGCGGCGGCTCGATGACCGCTCTGCCGATCATCGAAACGCTCGAAGGGGAAGTTTCGGCGTACATTCCGACCAACGTGATTTCGATTACCGACGGTCAGATCTACCTCGAGCCAGACCTGTTCTTCTCCGGCGTTCGTCCCGCCATTAACGTCGGGATCAGCGTGTCCCGCGTCGGTGGTAACGCTCAGATCAAAGCCATGAAGAAAGTGGCCGGTAGCCTGAAGCTCGACCTGGCCGCCTTCCGTGAACTCGAAGCGTTCGCCCAGCTCGGTACCGAACTCGACAAAGCCACCCAGGCTCAGCTCGATCGCGGTTACCGCATGGTCGAACTGCTGAAGCAGCCGCAGTACCAGCCGATGGCCGTCGAAGATCAGGTCATGTCCATCTTCGCTGGTAGCAAAGGCTACTTCGACAAGGTTCCCGTTTCCCGAGTGCCGGAAGCTGAAAAGAACATGCTGCAGTTCATGTCCGAACAGAAGTCGGAAGTCCGGCAGCGAATCGTGGACACCCAGGCTCTCGATGACGAAACGGCTTCCATGCTCGATTCGGCTCTGAAAGAGTGGTGGAACCAGGTTCACAAGCTGTTCGAGGACTCTGAGTCCGGCAGCCTCGTCACGGCGTAAGTACTGGCAGAAACGTCGCCGCGTCCATCGGGACGCGGCCTGACCCGAGACAATTCGGATAGCTCTGATTCATGGCTAAAGCACGCGCAATTATCAAACGGCTCAAGGCCGTCAAGAACATCCGCAAGATCACGCGGACGATGGAGCTGATTGCCACCGCCCGATTCAAGAAGGCGATGGACCGCGCAGCCGAAGCGAAGGCGTACACCGAGAAGATCGCAGAAATCGTGGGCGACCTCGCCGCCGCCGATCTCTCCTTCTCGCACCCGCTGCTCGAACGTCGCGATTCGGAAGAACGCGTGCTCGTGCTCGTCCTGACTTCCAACCGTGGTCTCTGCGGCGGCTATAACTCCGCCGTTCTGCGGCTGGCCGGCCAGAGGTTGCGGGAACTCGATCGCGATCGTCGCAATGTGAATCTCGAAGTCTCCGGCAAGCGGGGACTGGCCTACTTCAAGTTCGAAGGCAAGCCGGTCGACCGTGCCTTCACACACTTTGAAGACAAGCCGACCTTCGAAGAAGTGGACGAACTCGCCAGCCGCTTCGCCGAGCTCTACACCAGTGGAGTCGTCGATCGCATCGAAGTCGTCTACACCCAGTTCCAGAGCATTTCGCGACAGAACGCCGTTCGCGAAACCCTGCTGCCGTTTGAAAACCTGACGGCTGGAACCGATGACTCGGCTGCCTCGCATTCAGTGGACTACGAGTTCCTGCCGAGTGCCGAAGCGATTCTGGAAGAGATCGTCCCGGCGGCTTTCAAGGCAAAGCTCTTCAAGTGCTTCCTCGATGCCGCGGTCAGCGAACAGATTGCCCGCATGGTTGCCATGAAGGGCGCCACGGAAAACGCCGACGAAATGATCGGCAGCCTGTCGACCCGCTACAACCGGGCCCGCCAGTCGCAGATTACATCGGAACTGAGCGAAATTATCGGCGGAGCAGCGGCTCTCGAATAAGAGCCCTGCGTTCTGCAACAGCATACATTCTACAGACAGTTTGATCAGAAACTTTCGAGGTTTTTCTCATGGCAACCGCAACGGCCCAGAACATCGGCAAGGTGACTCAAATCATCGGCTCTACCTTTGACGCCGAGTTTGCTGCTGATGCACTTCCCGATATCTACAACGCTCTCGTCGTCGATTCGAACGTGAAGGGCATTCAGATCAACGTCACCGGCGAAGTGCAGCAGCACCTCGGCGGCGGTCGTGTTCGCTGCGTCGCTCTCGGATCGACCGAAGGGATGGTTCGCGGCATGGACGTTACCGATACCGGGGCTCCGGTCTCCGTGCCTGTCGGTAAGGGAACCCTGGGACGCGTCTTCAACGTGCTCGGCGACGCCATCGATGGTCGTGGCCCGGTCGAAACCGAAGAACGCTGGCCGATTCACCGCGATTCGCCGGCACTGGAAAACCTCAGTTCCAAGACCGAGCTCTTCGAAACCGGGATTAAGGTGGTCGACCTGCTCACCCCATTCGTCCGCGGTGGTAAAGCCGGTCTGTTCGGTGGAGCGGGTCTCGGTAAGACCGTGATTCTGACCGAGCTCATCGCCCGTATCGCTTCGGCACACGGGGGTTACTCGGTCTTCGCCGGCGTCGGGGAACGGACCCGTGAAGGAAACGACCTCTGGCTGGAAATGCAGGAAACCAAGATCGGCGACACCGGTCGTTCCGTCATCGAACAGACCTGCATGGTCTTCGGTCAGATGAACGAACCACCGGGAGCCCGTCTGCGAGTCGCCCTGTCGGCTCTGACGATGGCTGAATGGTTCCGCGATACGACCGGAACCGACACCCTGCTGTTCGTCGACAACATCTTCCGCTTCTCTCAGGCCGGTTCGGAAGTGTCCGCACTTCTCGGACGTATGCCGAGTGCCGTGGGTTACCAGCCGACGCTGAGCACCGAACTGGGAGCTCTTCAGGAACGAATTACTTCGACCAAGCGTGGAGCCATTACTTCGGTGCAGGCCGTGTACGTGCCGGCCGACGACCCGACCGACCCCGCACCGGCCACGGCGTTTGCCCACCTGGATGCCTTCATTTACCTCGAACGTAAGATCTCCGAAAAGGGGATTTACCCGGCCATCGACCCGCTGGCCTCTTCGAGCCGAATTCTCGATCCGCAGTACGTCGGAGAACGGCACTACGCCGTCGCTCAGCGCGTGCAGCAGATTCTGCAGCGTTACCGCGAACTGCAGGACATCATCGCGATTCTGGGTGTCGAAGAACTGAGCGAAGAAGACAAGCTGATCGTGCACCGCGCCCGCCGCATCGAACGCTTCCTGTCGCAGCCGTTCCTCGTGGCCGAACCGTTCACCGGCAAGCCGGGTAAGATCACTCCGCTGCAGGAAACGATCGAAAGCTTCGAACAGATCTGCGACGGTACCTGGGACCACCTGCCGGAACAGGCCTTCCTGTACGTCGGTGGTGTTCAGGAAGCTGCCGAGCAGGCCAAGAAGATGGCCGCTCAGTAAGCGGAGAAGAATTCCCTGCCGCCCGCCGGCAGGAATCGTTCAACACACATCCGGAGAAGCACTGTTGAAGCACCTTGAGACGACGCCCGTTTCAATGGATGTGTGTTTTTGAGACCGAGAGTTTTCGGAGTTCTGACGAGACCGAGCCATGATCGCTGCCAATACCATCGAACTGACTGTTGTCACGCCTGAGAAGACGTTGCTCAACACGGTCGCGACTTCGCTGCAGTTCCCGCTGGAAGACGGTCAGATCGGGATCCTCCCGGGTCGCGCTCCCATGGTCGGTCGCCTCGGCACCGGCGAACTTCAGGTCGAAACCCAGTCCGGTCGCCTCCGCTACTTCATTGAGGGCGGCTTCGCTCAGGTGAAGGGGCACGCCGTTACGCTGCTGACCAACCGCGCTCAGGAACTCGGCTCCTTCGACACCGCGAAAGTCGAAGCCGCGTTCAACGAAGCCCTGAATCGCGCTGTCACCACGGCTGCCGAACAGACCGCCAAGGACCAGGACCTCGAACGCAACCGCCGCCTTCTCGCCATCCTCAAGCGATAGTTCCCGCCTGCTTTAACTCCAACGCCCCGGCAGGGCGGCACCGACATTCCTGTCTGTGCATCAACCGACGTTCCTGCACAAAGGTCGTCAATCGAGAGTGAGTCCACCTCACCCACGTCCGTTGACACCCCCTTAACGGATGGCCCAGACGTGCACGTCTGGGTGACGAAGTCACAAGAAGCAGCTATTGCCCGTCGACAGAATGTTGCCCCGTCTCTTTTGACGCACCGGGACAGCTTCTCCGCTTGCGGAAGACGGCTCTACTTGGGGACTGCATCCCCATTCGCGCACTGCACCGAATCATAGAGCGACTGAATCACGGCTCGAGCCGCGTCGGCCAGATGGGTTTCCAGCAGCACCTGGACCTGATACAGCGTTTCCCGCTTCCGATTGATAAAGCCGGCCTGTTCGCGAACGCCGTCCTCATTCAGTTCGCCGCCGACGCCGAACGTGCTGAAGAGTTCATCCCACTCCTGCTCGGACCAGCCGGCAAATAACTCGGGAGACTCGCGGCAGACGTCTTCAATCGTTCCGTTCGTCTGCCGATCGAACTCGCGCTGCAGGTCAGCCGACATTAACTCGCCTGGCAGCGGGGGCCACAGCGGACGCCAGTCGGTATCGGACAACGATTCGGTAGAACGGACTTCCGTGCCGGAGGCTTCACTCTTGAGCACCGCCGGCGAAACCGAAAGAGCTTTCGCGAGCTTGAACAGCGTCGTATTCCGCGGCTTGCAACGCCCCCGCTGCTGCCACTGGTGCAGCGTCGTTCGCGAGACTCCCGATTCCTCCGCCAGACGACTGATCGTCCAGCCGTTCTCAACGCAGTAGCGTTCAATCCTGGACCAGAGCAAACGCTCCTGCTCTGTCTGGTTCTGTTCAGCTTTGTTCTCTTCCATCGCCCATCACTCGTATTTCGATGTGCATTTCTCAAATATGTCTGTCAAATTCGACTAAAATGTATACAAGTGTAAAGTTTTTATTGACAGCCACTCTGTACCAGATCTAACATCTGTACACTCATGCAGTTTCTTTGTCAATGGCTTTCGAAGGAAATGAGGAGGGCTGAGCAATGGGTGGCGAAGCAGAACGGGGCGAGGCGCGGAAACAGATCTCCATTTTCATTCCAGTGTCGGACTGGCGGGCGATGCGGCACGAGGCGGCTCGGAATCAGATTCCGATGACCGAGCTTTGTCGAAGATGGATGAAGCCGGAAATGGAACGCCTGCGACAGGTTCCCCCGGGCAGCGGGCAGTCGTGAGGCAGAGGCGTTAATCGATCGACGCAGCAGCGTCTTCAAACAGCATCCGTCGGAACTTACGGAGTTGGCCGGCAGGGAGGCCCTTCTTTTCAGATTCACAGCCGCCGGTCGGGACGATCGATCGGTGTTGGAGTTGCACGTATGTCACGAAGAAAGTCTTACCCCAGCGACATCACCAATGCCCGCTGGAAACTGATCAGCCCGCTGATCGAAGAATCGCAGTCACGCGGCCGGAAACGGAGCACCGACCTGCGGGAAGTCATCAACGCCATCAACTACCGGTGGAGCACGGGCTGCACATGGCGAATGCTGCCTCACGACTTCCCGGCCTGGGAGACGTGCTACACGTACTTCGACCGCTGGCGGAAACAGGGTCAACTCTGGCGGATTCGCGAGGTCCTGCTCCGTCGCTCTCCTTATATTCCGCTCGACCCGCGACAGGATCCCCGCGAAGTCGATTCGGTGAAACATCGGAGCGGAAAACGCAGGACTCCGAAGCCGTGGCATCCCGGTGATTCAAGCCCGCACACTGCTGCCACAACGATTCGCGACAGCAAAACGCCGGGAGTCAACTCCGGTCGACCAGACAGAACCTCTTCGCGGAGTGACTGCGCGACGATGTCAGGCCCGCCTAGCGGTAAGTCGGCGTTCCCCAGTAGGGACTCTCGCCGCGTGCCTGATTGAACGGATTCGAACGGGCTGGCACGAACATATTCTCGGCTGGCTCCGCCTCGCGGTTCGTCTCCGGTTCCTGCCAGGCATCGACAATGAAGCGGCTTTGAGCCGTGTTCTCCTGAGAGACCTGAGGCGCGGGAGGCGTCTTCGCTTCCCGCACTTCTTCTGACTGCGAGGCCCTGGTCGATTTCGTCGGAATCTTCAGCGTCATCCCCGGCCGCAGATCGTTCGGACTGGACAGCACATCGCGATTCAGTTCGTACAGCGCAAGATACTTCGACGCCGAGCCGTAGTACTTGTATGCGATTCCGCTCAATGTCTCGCCGGGCTGAACCGTATGCGTTGCCGTCGCTGGCTCTTGGGGTTCCGGAACACTCGGCTCATCACGCGAAACGGTCTGCATGGGAGCAGGCGGCGTGGGCGTGGGTCGCGCCATCGGACGACTCGATCGCGGCGAATCAACCGGAATCAACATACCAATCGGGGCCGGAACGGGCGTTTGCGGATCGCGTTCGGCTTCGAGGTTCCAGGCGGCCAGCTGCTGACGGAGCGGGTCATCCTGAGCAGGGGCGGCCTGTTCCCGCTGATGATCGAGCCCCGGCAGATACGGCCGCGTGCGGAACTCGGCGATCTGTTCGTTGATCATCCCTTCCCGCCGAAGTTCGGGGGGCGCAGCCTGATCCTCGGTCGGCTTGCGGAAGCAGAACGCTCCGGCAAAACCGACGATCATGATGATCATCGTGAGGCCGACTTTCTGTTCGCGAGGCATAACAGGGACAACATTCAGAACTGCGAAACTACGGAACGATTCTCTTCTTCAATCGGCTGCGCACGCCCCCGCCATCATCCCGACCGGACCTCCCGAACCGTCCCCACACAAGATCGGTGCGAACGAACGGAATGAACGCGTTCTCCGGCTCGCTCTGCAGGCATCCTGACGATCATGCCAGTTATTCAAGTCCCAGCGACAACTCCTCACCTCCTGTTGGATAGTCATTGACACCCGTGCGCCAAATACGCATGATCGATAGATTGCCCCGTCTGAGGAAGGAAACCATGTCCCATCGCCTTTCGGACCGTTTCGGTCTCTCATTTCTGCTTTTCAGTTGCGGCGTATTTTGCCTGTCGCTGACATCATCAACCGCCCATGCCTGTCGCTGGGATCATGATACGCTGGCCGAAGAGCGGGCCCGCATGCCGGGCATGCATGAAGCGGTGATCGGGTTCATGCCGGTTCACTCCCGGGCTTATGACGAATGGCGAATCGCCGATCGCCTGAAACGACTCGAAAAGCTTCCGGCCGAAACGGAACTGCGTCTTCCGCTCTACGACGATCTCTCCGTGAGTTACGACAGACTCGGGCAGCAGACGGAAGCAATCGCAGTTCTCGAAGACTCATTGAAAATCGACTCCGACCGCTACGAGACGTTGTCGAACATGGGTACCGTCCTGGTCCACGCCGGCCGACTGGAGGAGGGTCTCGACTATCTGCGAAAAGCGATCACCATCAATCCCGATGCCCATTTCGGCCGAGAGCGTTATCAGATTCTCATAATCGAGTGGGCACGCCCGACGTTGACAGAAGACGGGTGGATGCCGCCGGAGCAGACTTTTGGGCAGTTCTTGTTGAGCGTTAAAAACGGCGACCTTGAGATCGAAGGTGTGGCCGCTAGTTCTGTGACGCAGCAATCCTCGTTGAATGCCCTAATCGGGATGTTGAGATTTGGTCAGTCCGATTCACCGATCCTTCTGCATGCCATAGGCGACTTACTACGCAGAATGGCCGCGTTCGAAGCTGAGATGAGGCCCCAGCGACTGGCCGCTCGTGCGTACTTGAGGGCCGCGGAGCATGCAGACTCGCTCAACTGGACTGAATTGGCAAGCTATGACAGGAACTCGGCGGAGGGGGCGCTGCTCGAGCAGGACAAAATTACCTGGGAGCAACTGCAGATCAATTATGCCGCGGAACGGGAACAGGCCGTTGCCCTGCAGAAGGCTGTGGAAGCCGACGAACTTGCATGGATTCAGGCCGGCAAGCCCGTTGACGACCTCTACCATGAGAAATGGCTGACAGATTCGTTACCGATCGCTTTTGTTCCCCACGCCGTGGAAACACCCGCAAAATGGCCTTCGTCAGAGAAAATCAATCGAGCCGTATTCGTACTGGGATCTATCTGTATCGCCGTTCCAGTCGTCTGTGTTGCCCTGATCGTCTGGCTCATCATACGAGGTCAACGGGAAACAAAACGCCGCAATAATCGCAAACAGTCGGCAGCACCGTTGCCGGCCGATTGATCTTTCTCAACGACTTGTCCGCACTCATTCGCCAGAAGAGCATTGACTATGAACCGGTTCAGACTTCCTTGTGACATCCGCTGTCTGATCGCGATCGTGCCGCTATTCATCGTTATTGCGATCGCGCCATCGGCTCACGCGTGCCTGTGGGATAACGACACGCTGGCTCAGGAACGGGCGCGGATGCCGGGGGTGCATGAGGCGGTGATTGGTTTCTTCCCGGTGCATTCGCCCGCTTACGATGAATGGCGAATCGCCGATCGGCTGCGGCGGCTGGACGAGTTGCCGGACGATGATCCCGCCCGGTTGCCGCTTTACGATGACCTCGCCGTCAGTTACGACCGCCTGGAGCGTTCGAGCGAAGCGATCGAAATTATGGAACGGGCTCTCGCCATGGATCCCGATCGCTATGAAACGCTCGCCAACCTCGGCACGGTCCTCGTTCATGCCGGTCGACTCGATGAAGGACTCGTTCATCTGCGAAGAGCCCTGGAGATCAATCCTGAAGCTCACTTTGGCCGCGAGCGGTATCAGATCCTCGTGATCGACTGGGCACGACACTCGATGACGGAGAACGGCTGGATGCCGCCCGAGGAACCGTTTGAGATTTACCTCTTGTTGATCAAGAACGGACAGACTGTCGTCGAAGGGGTCGATCCCGAATCGATCTCGTATGACGACGCTCGGGAAGCGATTGTTGGAATGCTGCGGTTCGGACGAGCCGACTCGCCAATTCTTCTTGCCGCCCTGGGCTCGCTTCTGGAACGTCGGGTTGTCGGGAAGCCGACACAGCAGCGACTGGCCGCTTATGCCTATCTCACGGCTGCCGAGGGGGCACGCGAAACCGGCTGGACCTACGCCGCCCAATACTACGCGGAGCAGGCCAGGGACGCGATCCGCATGCAGGAGAACGTGCCGTGGGAGAAGCTCGAGGAAAACTATCGAACGGAACGCCCGCAGGCGCTGGAGCTGAGAGCACTCGTCGCAGCCGATGAAGCCCGCTGGATCGCTGCCGGGGAACCCGTCGATGAACGGTTCCAGGAAAAATGGCTGGTGGACGATCTCCCGGTAGCACTGCAGACGGTCGACCACAGGACGTTCGCCTGGACTAGACCAGCAAAACTGCTGTTTCGGATTGTCACCGGCATCGTCCTGCTGATCCTGATGCTGTTCGTTCTATCGGGCTATGCGCAGCGGAACTCAGACAGCGAGAAGATGATGGAAGACGAGAACCATGTAATGGATAAAAGGACGACGAAGCAACATCCGTAAGGCAGGCTCCTGCTGTTAAACGATCTCGACGCGGTGGTTTTCGACGCGGAGGCGGCCCTGGGCGAACAGCGAGATAGCTTCCGGGTAGGCTTCGCACTCTTCCTGGAAGACCCTGGCGGCGATCTCGGTCGGCGTGTCGTTATAGGCGATTGATGTGACGCGCTGGACGATGATCGGGCCGTGGTCGTATTCGTTGTCGGCGAAGTGGACCGTGCAGCCGGCGATCTTCACCCCGCGCTGCCACGCGGCTTCGTGCACGTGCGAGCCGTGGAAGCCCTTGCCACAGAAAGCAGGGATCAGCGACGGGTGGATGTTCATCACGCGGTTGAGGAAGTCGTCGGGAATGCGGAGCAGGCAGAGGAAGCCGCCGAGGATGACGAGATCGACCTGATGCTCGCGACACAGATCGAAAATGCGATCACTGAAGCTCGCGGTATCGCGGAACTCTCTCCGGGCACAGACTTCAAGCGGCAAGCCGTGCTTCTCGGCTTTGCCAACGCCACCACAATCGGGCCGCGAAGCGATGACCAGCGAGACTTCAGCAGAGAGCGAACCGTTTTGGATTCGCGTCATGAAGTTATCGAGCGTGGTGCCGCCTCCGGAGATGAGCACGGCCAGTCGAATGGGCCGCCCGAGCGGCTGCGAAGGGGGATAGGTCTCGGTCATGAAACGATCTTGCGGGGCATTCAAAGGAAAGAGTGTGCGGAATCGATCAGCGTCAGGCGGAACCTTCTTTGCCGGTGCCGAACGATTTGGGCGGCGTGCCATCCAGTTCTTCGAACGGCGTCCGCTTCGATTCGCGATCGAGCAGCCATTGCTGATGCAGCGTGAGTGCGATAAACAGACTGAAGATCGCCAGCCCGATGCCGATGAGCAGAATTGTGACCCACGAATAGTCGGGACCAGCGGCAGCCGGGGATTTCCAGTCGATGCGGTTGGCCATCAGCACCGGAGCGAAGCGGCCGGTATCGCGGGCCTCGTACGTATACATTCTGTAGATGTAACCGGTGACGGTCACATGGTCGACCGCCTGTTCGCCAACGGGGAAGCCTTCCGGCAGATCGGTCGAGAGCACGACCGTGGGGTTGGCCTGCGAGTCATCGGTAAACAGCCAGGTCTCGCAGAGCTTCTCGATCGCGAAGTCGTTCTTGCCGGCTTCGCTGACCACAGCCCGTTGGATATGCCCCGTCATCACGACCGGTCGCCCCTGATAGGCCTCCGGATCCAGATACATATCGACATAGACGGGGAACTTGTCGAGCGGCAGATGTTTGTACTTCGACTGCTCCCGCCGCTGCCTCAGAAATTCCTGAGCCGCCTCGCGGACAGCCTGGGGATCGGCAGTACGAGCATACGCGAGCACCCGGTAATAAAGTTCGTTCTCTTCCGGAAGAAAACCGGCCCGGCTCGTCTTGATGGGCACATCGCGGAGCCAGGGGCTGATATCGCTGACGGAGACGCCGGGAACCCCCATCTGCGCAGGCGGTTCATTTTGCCCAGCTGGTGTACCAAACGGGGAAGCCGACGGCGGCGGCGAATCGAACGGAGATTGCCCGAACAGGGCAACTGCGGGAAGTGTCGAAAGACACACGCCAAGAATCAGGGCCAGACAGAGGCGAAGGCTCCGGAATACTGCAAGTCGTGCAGAATCTGCAATTCGCCTCGGCTGCCTGATTTGATGCATGAAATGGGATCCTGTCGGGGTGAATGCCCGGTCAGTCGGGGCGTCTGGGAGAACATTGACACCTGACTGGTCCGACCTATAATACGGCATTGATCAAACGGCCGTGACGTCTTTTTTCAGAGCGATCGGTCTGAATAAGCAAGTCCGTAAATCCGGTTCTGACGGGACCGATAGAGACACAAATTTAGTAAAGGATTGGACCAGAGTTATGGCCGGCAATGTGATCGAGTTTACCGACGACAATTTCCAAACGGAAGTATTGCAGGGCAATCAGACCGTTCTCGTCGATTTCTGGGCCCCGTGGTGCGGCCCCTGTAAGATGCTGACCCCGACGATCGAAGAGCTGGCCGATCAGTACAAGGGCAAAGCCCGCGTCGGCAAACTCAACACCGACGACAACCCGAACATCGCTTCCGAGCACGGCATCAGCGCTATTCCAACCCTGATGATCTTCAAAGAAGGCGAACTGGTCGAACGACTGACCGGCGTCGTGCCGAAAGAGCAACTTGCAGCAACTCTGGAAAAGCATCTATAATCGGCCGCGCGGCGAACGTCGCCCGTAATACCGATTTGCACAGCGTTTCCACGCTGCAGTGATACACGCAGGGAAGGGAGTCCCACGTGAGCCACGAGTCTGAATCAACCGCGCGCCGATCCCTCCCGGGGTCGGCGTCGTCTGTTCCCGGGCAGGAATCCCGAGATCCGAACGGCCCCACTGCTCCGCGGTCGTCAGATCATTCCTCAATTCGCCCCGCTGCCAGTCCCGGACTGCCGGCTGGAGGCCGCCCGGCCGATCCGCTGCTTGCCGATGCCGGCCGCATTTTCGACCAGCTGCGACTGCGCCTGGCCGAGCTCGAGCACCAGGAATCGCAACTCAACGAAAAGTCGGACGAGCTGACGGAGCGTCAGACGAGATTTTCCAAATGGGTCGAACAGACCAAGCTCGACCTCGCTCAGCGGGAAACCGAAGTCACGGCGCGGGAAGAAGCCGTCCAGGACCGTGAGCAGAAAGTGTCGGCCGAGAGCCGACTCATCGAACAGGACCGAGAATCGGTCGACAACGAACGAGCCGCTCTGGAGCGTGAAAAACGCAGCTACGAAGAGCATGTTCGCGAAACCGAATCCGAGCTGGAGCATCTGCGAACGTCGCGGCTCGAAGAGATCTCCCGCGTTCAGAACGAAGCTGACCAGATGCTGGCCACGAAGCGCGAAGAGTTCGAAGAATTCTGCCGCGTCCAGCTCGAAGAGATCAGCCAGCAGCAGAATCAGGCGACCCGCCGGTTGCGACTGCAGGAAGATCATCTCGAACGCCTGCGCAATCAATTCGAGCAGCGGCGGCATCAGGCTCAGCTCGAAGCCCAGCAGACGCAGCAGTCACTGCAGACGTTTGCCGAACAGAATCGCCGACTGCGGCAGCAACTCAGCCGGGCCCGCCAGCTACTGGACGAACGGAGTGACAGCCTTGCCCGCGAAGAACGGGCCGTCCGCGAACAGCTCGCTGAAGAAACGGCAGCACTCGACGCGCAGCGGAACGAGCTGGAACGGGAAGGAGCCGAGTGGCTCGTCTATCGCAGTCAACTTGAACAGCGACTCGACGAACAACAAACACTCGTCACCCGTCAGCAGGAGTTCGTGCTTCACCAGCAGGAACGTCTCCAGCAGGTGCGGCTCGAGATCGAAGACACTCACCGCGACACCCTGCTGTTGAGACTTCAGACCGAAGCGCTCCGCAGTGAAATCGCAGCCGAGCAGGAGGACGCCTTCGATGAAGTTCGGCTCGAGAACATTCGCGAGCAGCTGAACGAGGAGTTTGGATCGGCTCGACAGACACTGGCCATGTCAGCTGAAGCGTTGCAGCAGGACTTTGCGGAACTGCGGGATCGCTACGAGGAAACTCGCTCGCTCGAAGCCTCGACCCGGAAGTGGATTCACGAGAGCCTCATCAAATGGGAACACCACCGGACGCTGGCCGATCAGGAGCGGGCCCGGGTTCAGGCTGCTCGTCGCGAGTGGGAAGCTGCTCAGCGGAAACGCAGCAGTGAACGTCGCGAGACCGAACGCGTCATTCGCGATCTGCTTGAACAGATCGAAGACCTGAATCAGTCCCCCGCAGCGAGTGAAGAAAACGAAGACCGCAACATGGCCGCCTGACTCTTGTCGCGGCCGGGGATCCCCCCGACTGAAACGCCTTACGGCTGGAAGCCGAGGTCGGTGAACGAATCCATGATGCCCTTGAGTTTCTTCAGGGCACGAATGTAGCGGATGCTGGCGGCTTTGACCGAGATGTCGAGTGCCTGGGCCACTTCGTTATTCGAGAGGTCTTCGAAGTGTCGAAGGGCGAGCACTTCGCGATCGGTCGCTTCCATCTGCTCCAGGGCCTGCATCAGGCGGGCGTTCATTTCATCCCGCTTCAACGACATGCTCGGCGAGCTCACCTGCGACACGAGGTGACCGGCAATGCAGCCAGACGTTCCCGGATCGGTCCGATCAGCTCGCACTTCACGTTGAATATCCCGGCCGGCAGCCTGAACGTGCTTGCGATGCAGATCGATCAATGTCTGCTGGACGACGAGCCGCAGCCAGACGAAAACCGATTGAGCCGAGGTCGTATCGCAATGCTCGATCCGCTGGGCGGCAGCGAGATAGGCATCCTGCAGCACATCGTCGATATCGAGTCGTGTCGAAAGTTGCGGCGACAGGCGGAATGAAGCAATCCGCTCCAGCCGCGGGCGGAACTCGGCAAAACACTGCGACAACGCGGCTTCACTCCCCTTCCGGAGGGCGGGCAGCCATTGAGGTTCCGGTTGCTCGGTCACGATGTCCCTCCCCGGTCAGCGTTCGGCGGAGCCGTGTAACGGGCCGCCATCGGCATGCGACGTCCGCTGCCAAACGCCCGGCGTGTCAACTTGATTCCCGGCGGCATCTGACGACGCTTGAACTCGTTCTGATCGAGCTTCCGGAGCACCCATTTCACGGTTTCTTCCGGATAATGCCGCGAGACATCGTGCAGAGAAAATTCCTTCTCCACCAGCAGTTCGAGAATGCCATCGAGAATGTCGTAAGGAGGCAGCGAGTCCTGATCGAACTGATTCGGAGCAAGCTCGGCACTGGGAGCCTTGGTGATGATATGCTCGGGAATCAGCTCCCGCCCCGCCCGATCGTTGGCAAAGCGGGCCAGCGCGTACACATCCCGTTTCAACACATCGCACAGCACAGCGAAGCCCCCGGCCATGTCGCCATACAGCGTACAATAGCCGACCGCGAGTTCGCTTTTGTTTCCGGTCGCGAGCGGCAGCCACCCGTTCGCATTGCTGCGAATCATCACCATCGCACCGCGGATACGGGCCTGCAGGTTTTGATCAGGCAGTCCGCCCGGGTCTCTGGCGAGATCATCCTTTACGCAGACGGTCCGTTCGTAGGCTTTATGGATCTCATCGATCGGGACCTTGATTGCTTCAATCCCGAGATTGCGGGCCAGCTCCTCCGAATCATCGACAGAGTGTCCACTGCTGTAGCGGGAAGGCATCATGAGCGTATGCACGTGCTCGGGACCGAATGCTTCCGCGGCCAGCATGCTGGCCACCGCTGAGTCGATCCCGCCTGACAAACCGAGAACGCACTCTTTGAATCCGGACTTGCCGGCATAATCCTGCAGACCGAGCACGAGGGCATGAAACAGCTGCTCGGTCCGGGAAAGCGTGATATCACTGAGTGCCTTGTTCAGCGAGTCAAGATCAAGCGTTTCGATCGTTTCCACGAACGATTCCGACTGATGGACAATATCTCCACTCGCGTTGACCACGAAACTGCCGCCATCGAAAACGAGATCGTCGTTCCCGCCAATCTGATTGACGAAGACCGCCGGCACGCGGCCGCGTCGGCAATGATCCTGCATCAGCTGATGCCGTCGATGAAGTTTGCCGACTTCGAACGGACTGGCTGACAGGTTGATCAGCAATTCGGCCCCACGGTCCACCAGTCGCTGAACCGGATCAAACTCGCACTGCTGCCGTTCGTGATAGAACGTTTCCGGCTGGCCGAACCACGCATCTTCACAGATATGCACGCCGAGTTTTCGCCCGTTGAATTCGATCAGTTCGACATCTTCGGCCGGTCGAAAATAGCGGCGTTCATCGAAGACGTCGTAATTCGGGAGCAGCGTCTTGGCGATCGTCTGCTGGATCTCCCCCTGAAAAAGCAGACTGGCGGCATTTGCACAGCGACCGCCCGGCTGGCCCCAGTGAGTCGGATGTCCGACGAGCACGGCCAGGTCCGCGGGCAGTTGAGCCGCCAGATATTCCACGGCTTCATCGCAGGCAGCAACGAATCCCGATCGCAGCAGAAGATCCTTGGGAGGATAGCCGCAGACCACGAGTTCGGCACAGACCATCATTTCGGCCTGTTGTTCGGCCGCCTTCCGGGCAGCTTCGAGAACTTTGGCGCAGTTGTTCTGCAGATCACCGACGGTCGGGTTCAGCTGGGCGATGGCAATTCGCATCAGACATTGACGTTCAGTTTAGAGTCAGGAAGCAGAACAGGAACAGGGGCCCTGATTATTCAGGACGCCGATGTTCTTTCAAACGATCCCAGGCAAGCTTCGGTTCACCATCGGCCTGAAACAATCCGGCATTCGGAAATCGATGGGGATAGGCATCGTTGAGATGATTCCAGAAGATTCCCACCACGGGCTGCTTGGCCATCAACAGCGAGACGAACTCGCTGAACCACTCGGCCTGATGTTCCTGGGACCAGGGCCGGGCGTCCTGCTGATCGTCGACCTTAATTTCCAGTTCAGCCTGAGGATCGGGTTCGGCTTTCGAAGGACAGGCAATCGTTACATGCAGGGGAACGCCGAAACTGCCCCAGCTGTCGATAAGACGGGAAAATCGCAACAGCCGACGGGCGTCGTTACGCCCCGGTTCATAACCGATCGCAAGTTCCAGATTGATTCCCGCCAGCCCCATGCCGGATCGCAGAAGAGCATCGACCACATGCCAGGGCGTCAGGCGGTGCTTGCCTTTGGCCTGATAATCGCCCCACGGACGATCGACGCGAATGAAGACGCGGGAGTCGCCATCGACCTGACGAGCCACATCGATCATGCGGCCCGTCAGCGCCAGCAGGTTGTCTTCCGTAAACCCGAACAGTCCACCCGTGTTGACTCTCGCAGTCACTTCCCAGGTGCGAATCTTGCCGGTATAGCGGGTGACGACGGTTTCGACGTAGTCGCTCAGAAAGCTCTGCAGATTGAGAATGTCGTGCTTCCAGTTGGCGACCCAGTTCGGCAGACCATTTTCCTGAAACTCGAGCAGCGGACCGCCGACGAGCATCAGTTTGTTTTTCTGGCCCCAGTCGATCTGTTCATCAAACAGATCCCAGTTGTAGGTCCCTTCTTCCGATTCGACCGAACGCCAGTCGAGCGAGATCATCGCCGCCCCGAACCGTTCGGTGAAATCGTCGGGAAGTTTCTCGACCGGAACTTCTCCTAAATCGCAGCCCAGCAGGGCGGGCGGGTGAGCGAATCGCTGCCGCCGAACCTGCAGTCGCTGAGAGACGTAAGCCTTCCCGAGGACATTCTCGGCATGACAGATCTTCGCCAGGGCGACGTTGGCAATCCGGGTGGCGTTCTCGGGATCGTGCTGTTCGAATGTCGCGAGCACGAAATCGCGGTAAGCATCGCGATAAAGTTCTTCATACTGATCGGGCACGAGCATCCCGGCGTGTTCCCAGGAAGCAGCCTGATCCTTGAGTTCGCAGAGTTGCCCCCGAGCCAGTTCCACGGCCAGCACATACGGAGCTTCGCGTTCGATCAGCGAGCAGGTTCGCAGAATGGGGACGCCGAATCCGGAGATTGGCCAGGAAATGTTCAGCTTGCCAGAGTCCGACTTCTGCCGAATACAGTGCAGAATGTTGCCGTGAATTTCGACGCGTGTGGGGAAGACGGTGCCGTCGTAGCTCGACAGGAACGCCTGCTCGAAGCGGGAGCGATACGGCAACAGATCGGCCGAACCGAGATCGAACCGCATCAAACCCATGAACCGGATTCCTCGTCCTACAATCGAAGCAGATCACCTGGGATTCGTCCACGAGTGCATGCCCGCGGGGAATCGTCGTCAGGCGAACTCTCCGGAGTGTCTGCTAGTCCCGTTGCATACCATCCGCCACAGGGTTTTTGCTCGTCGACGTCGAACGTCCCAAGTGTAGTCGTGCGAACATCCTTGTTCAAGAAGCCGGCGGAGCGATACGATGGGCATCCGCACGGCTCCCGAATACGAATGCAATCCCCGAACCGAGGCTGACTGATGACTTGCGTGCTAGAAACCGAAATCCGCGACGTTCCGAAACACCAGGGAAAGGTCCGGGACGTGTACGATTTCGGTGAACAACTGCTGATCGTGGCCACCGACCGCATCAGTGCTTTCGACTGGATTCTGCCAACCGGAGTCCCGGAAAAGGGCAAGATCCTCACTCAGCTCAGTCTGTTCTGGTTCGATCTGCTCGGCGTCTCCCATCACCTGCTCTCGTCCGACCCCCGCGACCTGCCCCTGCCCGAGGGAACCGATGTCGAACCGCTGCTCGGACGAAGCATGGTCGTGAAGAAAACCCAGGTCATTCCGATCGAATGCGTCGTCCGCGGCTATCTCGCCGGATCAGGCTGGAGTGATTACCAGAAGAACCTTCCCGTCAGCGGTGTCCAGCTTCCCGAGGGACTGGTCGAAAGCGATCAGCTCCCGGAGCCGATCTTCACACCTTCGACCAAGGCGACCGAAGGGCACGATATGCCGATCGCCTATGAAGAGGTCCGGGGACAGATTGGCGAAGATGTCGCGGCGGCCATTCGGGATAAGAGTCTGGAAATCTACACCAAAGCCGCCGATTACGCTCGCGGCAAAGGGCTGATTCTCGCCGATACGAAGTTCGAGTTCGGTTTTGAAGGAGGAGAGCCGAATCCAGATTCAATTATCCTCATCGACGAAGTTCTGACACCCGACAGCTCCCGCTACTGGCCGGCCGATGACTACGAACCGGGCCGCACTCAAGTGTCGTTCGATAAACAGTACGTCCGCAACTGGCTGCTGCAGGCCGACTGGGACCGCAACTCGCCCCCGCCGGAACTTCCCGAGGATGTCGTCGCCAACACACGCAGTAAGTACATCGAAGCTTACGAACGACTTACGGGCCACAAGTTCGAGTAACTCCCCCCGCTGAGTTCCCCGTGAGGTTTGGAGAATCTCGCTCTGGATCGGGTCGGGGTTCCGGGATATTCTGAACGGGCGGCCATCGGCAGTCATGAGTCGTTACGGTATTACGAGAAGTCAGCGGAATGGGTAAACGGTCGTTTCAAGTTAACCGGTCACGGTCGCCGCTGCTGGCGACGACTCTGGTGCTGATCGGAGGGCTTTCGACCTGCCTGATGATCGCCGTTCCGTTTGCCGACAATCTCACGGTTCCCCTTCTGATTGTCGCGGGCGGTTTTCTCGTGCTCGCGGTCATTCTCGGCTTCCTGCGGCAACAGACTCAGGATGTGATGGCCGAACTGTACGCGCTGGCCTGGCAAAAACCGGAAAAGAAAGTGCAGTACAAGCTCAAGCGGCGGCACAACATTCCGCAAACCGGCCCCCGCAAACCGCCGACCGTCGAAGAGATCCGCGAAATCAAAGGGAAATAGCCCTCTTCCGCGAATCGCTGCTGCATTTCTTACAAAAACGACGCCAATTTTCGGGCTTTCCTCAAGAACTTTGGGAGAAACGGCCCCGCCGCTATACTCCGCGCTCGATTCTGTCACTCCTTCTCTGTCCACCCTCCGTGCTGGCCATGATCCGTCGTTCTTGTGTAACCCGATTTCTCTCGCTGATGATGCTCGGCCTCTGCCTGGCATCGGTCGGCTGTGGAAAAAGTGTGCAACAAAGCGGAACCGAACAGCTGCTGACCTCCAACGCCGTGGACCGCGTTGTTGCCGAGATCGATTTCACTCCCCTCGCCTATCAGAAGGTCTACTTCGATGACCGGTTTATCCAGGACATCAAAGGGGTCGGCTTCGTCAACTCGAACTACATCATCAGTTCGCTTCGTCAGCAGATGATCGCTGCCCATTGCCGGCTGCAGGATAAAGCCGATACCGCCGATTACGTCGTGGAAGCCCGTGTGGGTGCACTCGGCAACGACCATCATGAAGTCAGCTACGGGATTCCGGCGACGACCGCCCTCAGTTCGGCTTCCGCTGTCGTTCCGACCGCACCTCCGATGCCGGCTATTCCGGAAATCTCGTTCGCCAAGAAAGAGCATCAGCTCGGAGCCGCCAAGATCGGCGTGTTTGCCTACGATCGTGAGACCAAGGAACCAGTCTGGCAGGCCGGTGTGAAATCAAATCGCAGCCGTTCTCGCTCCTCCTGGCTCCTCGGAATCGGCCCGGTTCAAACTGGAACGATCTACGAAGGCCCGATGTTCGCCGGCGTGCGAATCAAGCGCCCGGTTTATGACTGGCTGACGGGCAAGTACAAGGATCCTCCGAAGGCCGAACCGCCGGTCCAGTACCGCGAGCAGCACATGTTCCCTCTGGCCAAGAAGCTGGAAGACGAGCGGAAGATTCGTGCCATTGAATCGCAGGATGGGACCCTGGAATGGGCCAATCACGAGCAGCAACAGAATCAGATCAGTAACCTCGTCGAACAGGCTTCCCAGCTGAAGCCGAGTGATGACTCCGCTCCGAAAAACGTGACCAAGCCCAAAGAGTAAACGTCCCAGGCAGGTGCTACTGGACTTCTACCTCGGCCGGGCGCGGAGCCCCCAGCGACAGCGTCTGGGGCTGCTCGGCTCGCAGGGCACTGCATTCTTCCTCAAGCTCGGCTAACTCGACCATGTGTGCCTGCGCCTGATGGCATTCCCGCTGCAGCACGGGGAACATGTCGTGATGCAGCCGCCGGTCGATGAGCCGCGTGACAAGATCGCGCACTTCCTGCTTGAGCCCCCGACGTAGCCGCCGCGTGAAAAACATGATAAACAGACCGCACCAGAGCAGTAGAAAAACGCCAGCCGGGATGTAGAAATCGGCGGCCAGAATCGGCTCTTCAAAGAAAAACGAATCCCAGAAGAAGTTCTTGCCGATCCGCCAGAGCAGGAAGCCGGGGTAGATCAGAAACAGCAGGTCATACATCAGCCGGACGTGCGATTTCGAATTCTTTTTCCCGAGACGCTCGACCGCTTCGTCGACTTCTTTCTGGGCGTCGTTCAGGAACTCGGCCTGAAACTCACTCCCCACCGCCCGAGTCTGTTCGCGAGCTTCGCCCTGCAGTCTGCGGGTTTCAAAGCCGGCCTGCCGGGCAAAGCCGTTCAGAACAATCCGCTTTTCTTCGATTTCGGTTTCGCTGACCGTCAGATCGTTCAGTTCGGAAACCATCGACGAGAAGTCCTGCTCCTGCTGATGCTGCTTCCACATCCGGGCGCCTTGAGTCAACCCAAGCAGTGCGATGTGAGCTGTCGTGCGGGCCCGCATCAGGCCGAATGAACCGAGCAGTGTTCCCAGACTGTGATTGAGCCGCAGCAGCCAGGAAAACGGACTGCTTCCCCACCGGCGAACCACGGCATCAACAAGACGCCGTTCCCACAGCTGACGGGCACCGAGCAGATCTTCCTGCAGTTGCCGCGACATCTGCTCCTGAATCCCTCGCGAGTTCTTCGCCAGTTCCGCTTCCAGCTGCTGTAACGCCGGCTGATATCCATGCAGCAACGCGGTTGCCCGCGAAAGAGTCGCATACAGCAGATCGAGCACATTATCCCGCCGAATGCGGCCGCGATTCGACGACGTGAGCTGATGCAGCAGAAAGTTCTGCAGCCGGCCGAGTTCACCGCTGACCGGCTGCCCGTTGAGCTGTTCCTGCAGCCCTTTCACCGAATCGACGAAGAAGAGATCGGGAATCTCATAAGCGCCGGTGAGATGCTTCTTCCAGTCGTCGCGGATATCGACATCGCGGTCGGCATGCGTCTGCACGAAAACGAGTTTACAGCCGGCGGCTGCTTCGCGGAGTTCATCCTGCACATTGGCGGACCGGTACTTCTGCTGTGTCGAGGTGTAAATGAGCACATCGGAATGCGGCAGAAAGCGGCGGAGGCGTTCCAGGTTGCTGGTGGCATCGTCGTTCTCGGAGGTATCCGGGTCGGGGCAGTCGACGATCACCAGATCTTCGAGCAGCGGGGCACTCGTGCGATGAATGTCGCAGTCTTCGGTCGGCAATTGCAGCAGATCGAAATTGATATCGGGATGCACGAGAATCTGCGGCCGCGTGGTGGTTGGCCGCTGCCGTCCAGCCGTGACCACTTCCTGCCCGAGCAGCGCATTGACGAGCGAACTCTTCCCTGTTCCGGTGCCACCGAACATGGCCACCACAAGCGGCAACTGCAATCGCTCGCGAACGGTGCGAACCCGCGGCAGGACACTCTGGAGAAAATGCCGAGCCCGCTGGGCAGGCTCCCAGGCCGAGGGCTCCCCCGGCCATTCATCACATCGGTCGATCAGCCGATCGATGTGCGAAATCATCTCCAGTTGTGTCAGCTCGGCTTGTCGCATGGGTCTTCTGTTTCGTGTCGATAGGAAAAGCGTCTCCTCGACTGTATCGCGATTCCCGAGCGGAGGAAAGATCCGGCCACACTCCCCCCGTCAGAGCAGCAGAAAGTACCGGCGGCATCCTGCCGCCGAATGCGGGTGAGCCTAAGGGCTGGCGTTCAATCTACGGAAGATCGCCAAGTTCCCTCGCCTCCCTGGGGGAGAGGGTTAGGGTGAGGGGGAAATGCGGGTGACCTGCTTCACAGGCCGCTGACTTCATTCTGAAGAAGAGAGTCGCTGGTTGATCACCCCCTCATCCGCCCTTCGGGCACCTTCTCCCCCAAGGGGGCGAAGGAACATAATGCCCTACGGGTGATCTTCGTGGCTGTCATTCAATCCCCGGAAGATCGCCCGTCGCAGCGGGTTCTGCCGCGAGGTGAACTCGGCGTCGTCAGGGAGTTTCTCGCCGAGGGCGAAGGCCATCATCTGGAACTTGGCGTCGATGTCGTCGGCGTAATGCACGAGCAGAGCTTCGGGCGTGTGCGGCGAGACGGGCGAGCCCCATTCCGGCAGGTTCTGATGCGAGACGATGATGTGTTCGAGCCGCAGCAATGTGTCGGGCTTGAGATCTGGAATCGACTTCGCGTAATCGCGGACCATGTCGCGACCGAGCAGAATATGGCCGATGAGGCGACCGGGAGCCGTGTAATCGGCTCCATGCGGCTCAGCCGAGAGTTCGATGAGCTTGCCGATGTCGTGCAGTATCGCTCCGGCGACAATCAGCTCGATCGACAACGGAGGCGACATCTCGCTGTAGTAGTCGCGATACTTGTGGCCGAGGTAAACCGCGGTCTTCGTGACGGACAGCACATGCTCCAGGAATCCCGAACGATACGCGTGATGATTCCGAGAGGCCGCCGGGTATTCGCGGATGTCGGCTTCGTGATCGACGAGGATCGTGAGCACGAGGCGCTGCAGTGGAGTATCGCTGATTTCCTTCTCGACGATCCCCCGCAGTTCCTGCATCATCCGGTCGGTGTCGAAACGGGACTGAGGCAGATAATCAGCCGGGTTGAAGCCGGCGGTTTTGTCCTCGTCGTTCACTTCGCGGATGCGTTCGATTTCGATCTGCGGGCCGTACTGGTTTTCGGTGTAACGAGCCCTCAGGCGGAAGAACTGGCCGGGGGCCCAGGACTCGTCGCAGACTTCGAACCAGCTCGAATCGCTCCAGATCATCGCCGTCGCTGTCCGCTTCAGATCCCGGAACTGGCAGCGATAGTACGGCTTGCCATCGCGGGTCTCGGCTCGCTGGCGATCACACAGCAGGGCGAAGCATTCTCCCTTCTTGCCGGGAGCGATCTCCGAGAGTTTCACCAGAGCTTCGGCTGTTTCGCTCTCCTCTGCTCCTCCACCAAACAGCGAACGATTCACGGCTGGTCCTTCTTCGCAGGGGCTTTCAGGTCGTAACACAACAGGCTGTTCTCGCTGCGGAGAAACATCCGGCCGCGGCTCAGCACAGGGGCCGCCCAGCAGGGGTAGTTCATCGACTCCGGCTTAAAACGATCAATCTCCCGGAAGCCTTTCGGACTTGCGTCAACGAGTGCGACCGTGCCCCGTTCGCCGAGAACGATGAACTGGTCTTCGACGAGAATCATCGAGCCACGTCCGTAGTACGGCCAGGGTTCAATCGCATCGGTCTCTTTGTTCCGCACGCTGCTGTTGGAAGCCGGGACGAACTGAGTGACCGTCCCTTCCCAGCCGATTGTTTCCCAGACCAATTCGCCAGTGTCGATCTTCAGGCAGCGTAACGTCGAACCGTTCTCGTGGCGTCCGCTGAACCCGTAGACGTAATCGCCGACCGGAATCGGCGTCGACCAGTGAGCGAGCATGTTATCTTCGTTTCGCCAGACTTCGGTGAAGCTCGTTCCATCCGGGTTGATTTCCAGCAGAGCGGCTCCTGTTCGGTAGGCAGCCGTAATGAGCACCCGGTTGCCGATAACCACTGGACGGGCAGCGTTGACCGATTCGTGATCCCGCGAGCGGAACCAGTAGTGGAAGTTCTCTTTACCGGTTTCGGGATCGAGCGAAACCAGGCCGTGTCGCAGCAGACAAAAGACGTGCCGCTTGCCATGAACGGTCGCGGCGATCGGCGAGGAATAACTCACGACCATCTCCTCGCCAGTCCATTCGTAGGTTTCCTCACCTCGCCAGCCGGTCGGCGAGCCGTTCCATGTGTCGCGACCCGTGTTCTGCCAGAGAGTCTTCCCGGTAGTTGCATCGAAGGCAACGACGCCGGCGTTCGGCTGTCCGCCGACGAGCACGATCAACTTGTCACCTTCCAGAATGGGCGTGGCCCCGACGCCGAAGAAGGCACCGGGCACGTTGAAATCCTTATGCGTTTCCCGCTCCCAGATCAGCTTGCCATCGGCAAGATTCAAACAGAGCAGCCGGCCTTCCGCACCGAAGGTGTAACAGCGATCTTCGGTCAGCAGCGGCGAGCAGCGCGGGCCGTTGTTGTAGCCGTAGGGATCGGAAAAGTTCGATGGCGATTCGTACGTCCAGAGTGACTTCGCGGACTGCACATCAAAGCATTGCACGATCTCCTGATCTCCCTGCCGATGATGACAGACAACGAAATCGCCTCGAACGGAAGGCGCACTGTAACCGGTGCCGATCTCGACTTCCCACAACTTCGGTGGACCTCCGACTGGCCAGTCTTTCAATAGTCCGGTCTCACTCGAAATGCCGACTCCCGAGTTGCCGAGAAATACGGGCCAGTCTTCCCCCGCTCGGGGTTCGTTGTCTGGAGCCGCTGTCACTTTCGGTTCTGCGGCTGAGCAGGAGAGGCTCTGCAGAGAGAGAATGAACAAGAGCGATAATTGGAGTATCGAGGGCTTCATCAAGTCAGTTCCATCTTCCTGGGAGAAATAAGGCGGGACAGCAGCCGTTACTGATTCCGCCGCTGCGCGCGATTCTTGGCGGCGGCGAAGACATCGACTTTGGGCTGCTGCTTCGGTGGGGCGGCTTCTTCCTTCGGTTTTGCGGCTGGCTTCGCCGGGGCGGGAGCCTGCTTCTTATCGGCCTTCGGCTTGCTGGGACGGAACAGTTTCGTTCGCGGACTGGCCGCCGTCGCCGGTGCTTTGACTTCTTTCGTCGATGTCGACTTCCTCGAAAACAGATCGCCCCACAGCGACAACCGGCGGCCAGCGATTTCGAGTAGGAGCAGAATCATTGTCGCGACCAGCAGGTGCGGCACCAGTGAGACCTTCTTCGGACTGCGGGGCGGGTCGGCGAAGACGCTCAGGATTTCCGTTCGCTGTTCGCCGCCAGTCAGCCGGGCAATCTCGGACAGCACTTCGCGCCCTTCCGGCAAACCGACACGGGGAGCGAACTCAGGCGAATAAGGAAGGGACATGGCCGGTCCCCGCTGGAATTCGCGGTCGCTCGCTTTGATGAGCGTGCGGTACGTGCCCATCGTTTCCATGCGGAATCGGGCCTGCAGGGTATCGGGGCCGATCCAGGTGAATTCCGGCTGAATAATCTCGGTCCGTTCCTCGCCCGGCGGGACGACGACCAGCTCGGGCACTTCGTTACCGCCTCGGTTCGGGCGATTCGGATCGAGCTCGACCGTCGCAATCGCATCCTGTCCGTCCCGTTCAATGTTGAGGTAAACATCGTCCGGCGACTCGGTCCCCAGCAGCCAGCGTGCGTGTGTAATGAGAAAGTCGTTGTAGCCTTCCCAGTTGCCGAGTCCACCCGAGTACTTGCCGTCGACTTCGAGAGTGATGGCTGCCACCCGACCGATGCCGCGATACCAGAACGCGGAAAACGGAGCCTGATACTCGTCTCCCGAAACGACCCCCATGGTCGCGTCCGGTTTGAGGTAACTCAGATTGTAGCCTTCGACATTCGGAAAGGCCGAGCTGCCCCAGTCGCCAATGAGGCGGGAGTCGGTCAGCTGTTGACCGGGAATCCCCTGAGGCTGCGTTTCGGGATCGGCTTCCACGAAGCTGCTGCGGGCGACGCTCATCGTGTCTTCCGTAAACAGTCGTGGCAACTCGGCGGCATCCTCGGTAAACATGATGTTTCCGCTGCCCAGGCTGGCGATCTCTTCGAGCAGTTTGGAATCGACATCGGTCGGCTTGCCGAGGCCGATCACGCTTACGGTGATCCCGGCGGCTTCATAGCTCTTCAGCAGATTCCGGAAGTCGCCCGGCTCCTCGCTGTCGTTGGCGTCGGAGAAGAGAATGATGTGCTTGGTGGTCTGTTCCGCCTTCACCAGTTCATCGCCGGCAGCCACGAGGGCTTCGTAGACGAAGATCCCCCCTCCCATACTCTGGATGCCGAGGACCTGTCCGGCGAGATACTCCGGATTGTCGACCGGCGTCAGATTCACGATCGTATGGGGTGAACTGTCGACGGCGATCACGGCAACACTGTCTCCGGGAGAAAGCAGCCGAATACATTCCGCCGTGCCGAGGTTGGCGAGGTCCATCTTCGTTTTGCCGCCCGCCACGGGAGCCGTCATCGAGCCGGAACGGTCGAGGGCAATCGCCAGCGCGAGTCGATTCTTGCGATGCTCTTCCCGCATCTCCATCGAAACCGGCAGGATCTCGTCGAGCGGACTGTTGAAGTAGCCTCCGACACCGAAGCTCCGCTGACCGCCGGTCAGCATTAACCCGCCGCCCAGATCTTCGACATACTGTGCCAGCAGCTCCATGTGCTGCCGGCCGAACATGCCAGCCGGAACGTTCTCGACGATGACCGCCCGATAGCCATCGAGGGCATCCTGCGAAAGCTCGAACGAGCCGACGGAGACAACATCGACATCAATCCGCCCGGCTCGCAGCGCCTGCACAAGATTCCCGGCCTGCCCATCGGCATTCAGTACGAGCAGACGCGGACCGGCATCGACCCGCAGTCCGCCTTCCCCCCGGTTGTTCTCGGCAACGGGATCATCGGGGATGACAAGTTCGGCCTGGTATCGCGAGAAGCCGGGACGATCGACCAGATCGCGGAACAGGATCCGATTGCGGCCCAGTGAGAATTCACGATCACTGCTGGCGATGATCTCTCCATCGCGGCGGATGATCAGTTTGCCTTCCGTGACGCGATCGGCCTGCACGTAGACCGAAAACTGAAACGGCTCGCGCGGCGAGACCTGTTCCGGCAGACTGAGCGATTCCACGGCGACATCGCCGACCCGCAGTCGATCGAACAACCGGTAATCGACCGGAACGCCCGCTTCCCGTGCCTGCCGAGCCGCCGAGTTGGGATCGAGCCCGTTCGCTTCGCCATCGGAGAGCAACAGTATCCGCGTCGGCCGCTTGTTGTCGCTGATGTTAACGGCGGTTTGAATCGCGGCGTGCAGATCGCTGCCGTCAATGTTGACTGGCTTGGAGTATTCGGAGAAGAGAGCGGTTTCGGAAGGCAACCGCTCCATCTGTGCCGAGGAGCCGAACGTGATGAGCCCGACGCGATCCCCCCGGCCGCGATTGCGATCGAGATTGTTGATCAGCTCTTCGAGGTTTCGCTGGGAATCTTCCGACATCGACCGCGACCGGTCGGCCACGACAATGACATCAACACCCTCGCCGCCAAGATTGTAAAGCGGACCGGCGACAGCCAGTACGAGCAGAAGCACCATCAGCCCCCGCAGCCAGGCGGTCGCCCGCCCCATCCGGGCAAACTTCCAGAACACGAACGCGAGCGGAATCCCGATCAGCAGCAGTTCCGGATAATAAAGCTCAATCATCTCGAAGAACACTTGCCGCGAAGAATCTGCGAATCAGAAAGGACGTCGGTTTATTCTACGCAGAGCGGTGTGCGAAATACCAGTTGGGGAGGTCGGCAATACCACTCCAAACCCGATCGAGGGGCGGCGCACTATCGCAGACGCTTGTGGAGAATTTCGACTTCTGCGGAAAGTGTTGGTACCAGTTCATTCAACCGCGATTGGATATCCATACTGCTGTGAATAACCGTCAGGACCACGATTGACTTTGGTTTTCGATCACAAACAAAGAGATGCTGACGGACCCGGTAAAACTCCAGGACGGACGAGAAGTCCGTCTCCTTAAAAAGCAAGTTCGGGTTCGCTTCGACTCTCAGTAGCCCGTTTTGGAGGCTGTCCAGGTACTCATCTGCGATGCGAGTCCCCCAATTTTCGATCGAGTAAACCTCAATCTCGCGCATGTCACGCAATGCTCGTCGAGTAAGAAAGATCGCGGTCGCTGACTTTCGTGTCACTCGTCCACGTCCTTCAGCAGATCGCGGAGGTTCCCGTTGAAGCGATACGTGCGGCCTTGAATAGCATCTTCGTAGCCTTCGATGATTGCATCACGAACAGCAGCCGCTTCCATTTGCAGTTTCTTCTGACGCAGAAGATCCCGGACAAACTCACTCGGCGTCGCGTATAACGTGCCTTCACCGCTGTTTCGATCGATGAATGCGCGGAGTTCGTCGGTCAAAGAGAGGTTCAGCGTATTGGCCATCGATTTTTTCTCCTGAATCGTTGGGTAGTATCCGCAGACCACGACAGCATGTCAATATTTGCCATCCGCCAGCTACTGGAAAACATGCATTAAACACCGAATCCCTCGTTGGTTGCAACTTTGGCATGCCTATCATCCGAGTAACAACACCGCTCTTCCGGAACCCCACTTGTCATGTCCAAACCCATCCGCCATCTGGTTCTTGTGCTCGGCGATCAGCTCGATCGGCAGTCGGCTGCGTTCGATGGTTTCGACAAGGACCGCGATGTCGTCTGGATGGCCGAGGTTGAGGAGGAGCTGACGCATGTCTGGTGTCACAAGCTGCGGATTGCCATGTTCCTCGCCGCGATGCGGCACTTTCGGGATGAGCTTCGCGAGCAGGACTATGAGGTCGACTATCATGAATTGACGACCGACGCCCGGAAGGATCGGGGGAAGTCGTTCGCCGAGGTGCTGGCGGCTGACATCAAACAGCGTGAGCCGGAGCGGCTCATCGTGGTCCACCCGGGTGACCTGCGGGTGCTTGAAGCGTTGCGCAAGACAGCAAAGCAGGCCGATCTCGAACTCGAGGTCCGGCCCGATCGTCACTTCTACTGCACACAGGAGGAGTTCGACGAGTGGGCGAAAGGCCGCAAGGACCTGCGGCTCGAATACTTCTACCGCTGGCTGCGGAAGCGGCTCGACGTGCTGATGGATGGCGACGAGCCGGAAGGCGAGCAATGGAACTACGATCACGACAATCGCGAGTCCTTCTCGAAGAAGGGACCGGAATCGGGACTGAAGCCAGCCGGGTTTCGCCCCGACGACGTGACGCAGGGCGTGATCGACATGGTCGCCGAGCGATTCGCCGAGCACCCCGGCTCGCTGGAGCACTTCGATCTGCCGGTCACCCGCAAGGAAGCACTCCGGAAGCTACGCCACTTCATCGCCGAGCGGCTTCCGACGTTTGGGGAGTACGAAGATGCGATGTGGACCGATGAGGCGTATCTGTACCATTCGCATCTCTCGGCCTGCCTGAACCTGAAGCTGCTCAACCCCCGCGACTGTGTCGATCGAGCCGTCGAGGCGTATGCGGACGGCAAGGCCCCGCTGAATTCGGTCGAAGGCTTCGTGCGGCAGATTCTCGGCTGGCGGGAGTTCATCCGCTGCATCTACTGGCGAGAGATGCCCGACTATGCGGAGAAGAATTACTTCGACGCCGAGCTCGATGTCCCCGACTTCTTCTGGAACGGCGAGACCGACATGGAGTGCGTTCGGCAGTCGATGCAGCACGTGGTCAACCATGCCTACTCGCATCACATCCACCGGCTCATGGTCCTTGGCAACATCTCTCAGACGCTGGGCGTGCATCCCTACAAGTTCCACGAATGGCACATGGCGATGTACCTGGACGCCATCCACTGGGTCTCGCTGCCGAACACGCTGGGAATGAGCCAGTTCGGCGATGGCGGCGTGGTCGGGACCAAGCCGTATTGTGCATCCGGGAACTACATCAACAAAATGAGCAACTTCTGCCGCAACTGCCGCTACAACTATCGGGAGAAGCAGGGAGAAAACGCCTGCCCGGTGACCGTGCTTTACTGGGACTTTCTGGACCGGAATTACACCCAGCTCAAAGACAACCGGCGGATGAATTTCGCGATCAAGAACCTGGAGAAGCTGCGGAAGAAAACGGATCTGATCGCCGAGATCCGCGAGAAGGCCGACGGTTATCGGGACGAATGGATCTCGAAGTAGCGGTCGACGTCAGCCGAGCTTCGCCCCGTTCGGCACCTGCTGGTCGGGAACCGCGAGCACGACCGCTCCATCTTCCCGGTAGAATCCCGTAATCAGACACTCGGAGCGAACCGGGCCGATCTGCTTGGGCGGGAAATTGACGACGCCGACGATCTGCCGGCCCACGAGTTCGTCCCGCTGATACAGCGCCGTGATCTGGGCACTCGACTGGCGGATGCCGATCTCGTCCCCGAAGTCGACCCGCACCTTGTAAGCTGGTTTCCGGGCCTCGGGGAATTCATTCACTTCGATAATGGTGCCGACGCGAAGCTCGACCTTCTCGAAATCGGACCAGTTGATCTCCTGCATGGTGTTCCTCGCTTCTCGATCTTTTTCAGTTCCGGGGACCTTCCTGCCGGGTGACAGGCCGGGAACCGGTTCGGTTCGCTACAGATTTCGGATCAGCGGATATTGCAACGTTGATCTGTCGCGAGTAGATTGATCTCAGTATTTTGCTGGAGCGCTATCTCTTGCGTCGGATCGTCCTTTTTACTGCCGTTCTCTGCTTTGCTGCTGCGCCGACGATCACTCACGCAGCGGAGACGGTCGACTTTTCTCGCGACATCCAGCCGCTTCTGCAGCGGCATTGTGCCGAATGCCATGGCGGCGAGGACCGGAACGGCAGCCTCAGTTTCGACGATCGAGACAGTGTCTTTGCCGAAGCCGACTCGGGCCGTAAGGCGATTATCCCCGCGCAGTCCAAAGAAAGCGAGCTGATCCGCCGGATCCGTTCGACGCACGAAGATGGGCAGATGCCGCCCGAAGGCGACCGGCTGTCGGAAGCTGAGATCGCTCTGTTGACCCGCTGGATCGACGCCGGTGCCCTCTGGCCGGAAAGCCCGTCCCCGTCCGCTACGACGGTCGTGAAGAGCGACCACTGGTCGTTTCAGCCGCTCTCGAATGCTCAGCCGCCGGAAGTTAACGATCCCGACTGGTCGAGCAGCGGGATCGACCGCTATCTGCAGAAAGCCCGGATCGAAAACGGACTGGCTCCAACCGGGCCCGCCAATGCCCAGGTGCTGATTCGCCGGGCCAGTTACGACCTGACGGGGCTTCCTCCGTCGCCCGATGAAGTCGCACGTTTCGTCGCGGCTGCTGAGAAAGAAGGAACGGAGAGGGCGTTTTCGGCTCTGGTCGATGATCTGCTCAGCCGGCCGACGTACGGCGAGCGGTGGGGGAGACACTGGATGGACTGGGTTCGTTATGCCGACACCGCCGGCGACAACTCCGACTTTCCAATTCCCCAGGCGTATCTGTATCGAAACTACATCATCGATTCGTTCAATCAGGACCTGCCCTACAACCGCTTTCTGACCGAACAGATCGCCGGCGACCTGCTGCCGGCCGACACGCTCGAACAACGGAACCGGCAGACGATCGCGACCGGTTATCTGGCGATGTCCCGCCGCTTCGGCTCGCTGGTCGAACGCTACCCCTGGCATCTGACCATCGAAGACACGATTGACAACATGGGCCGCACGATGCTCGGCCTGACGATCTCCTGTGCCCGCTGTCACGATCACAAGTTTGATCCGATCAGCACTCGCGACTACTACGGAATCTACGGAATCCTCGCGAGCACGCGGTATCCGTTCCCCGGCATCGAGCTGTTTCAGACACAGATGGACCTCGTTCCGCTGCTGTCCGAAGAAGACGTCGCCGAGACGATGAAGCCGCATCAGGAACAGACCGACAAACTCAAATCCGAACTCGAAAAGATCCTTGCCGAGTGTGAGCAGAAAGCTCAGGACAATGCAGCGAAGGCTCCGAGCGCGAGCATCGCCGAACAGCGAAAGATGTCGGGCGAACTTGACCGGCTGCTGATCAAAGCGCGTCGAGCCGGCGAGGCTCTCGCCAAACACCTGAAGTCTCTACCTGAGATGCCGACCGCCTACGCGGTGCAGGACGCGATTCCGGTCAATGCCCGCGTGCAGATCAAAGGCGAACCGGATCGCCCGGGGGCAGAGGTGCCGCGAAAGTTTCCGGATGTTCTTGGCGGGCAGAAGCTGCCGGAGGACATTGCTGCCCGTTCCAGCGGCCGTCTGCAACTCGCCGAGTGGATCACTTCACCGGAGAATCCGCTGACGGCCCGCGTTATCGTGAACCGGATCTGGCAGCGGCACTTCGGCACCGGTCTCGTTCCGTCAGCCAGCGACTTCGGACTTCGCGGCGAGGAGCCGACGCATCCGGAACTGCTCGACTGGCTCGCCGCCGAGTTCATCCGGTCCGGCTGGTCGATCAAACATCTGCATCGGCTCATCATGAACTCGCGAACGTATCAGCTCGCCAGTTCCGATGTCCCGCAGAACCTCGCCTCCGATCCCGGCAACCAGTTCTACTGGAAGTTCAACCGTCAGCGGCTCGATGCGGAATCGATTCGCGACACGCTGCTGCTCATCTCGGGCAAACTGGAACCGGGCATGCCCGAGAAGCCGCATCCGTTTCCTGAAATGAAGAAGTGGACCTACACGCAGCATCATCCGTTCAAAGATTCGTACGACAGCAACCGCCGCAGCGTCTATCTCATGACTAAGCGGCTCACCGTGCAGCCGTACTTCCAGACCTTCGACGGAGCCGATCCCAACGTCTGCACCAGCGACCGGGACCAGTCCGTCACGGCTCTGCAGGCACTTTACTTCGTGAACGACGAGTTCCTGCACAGGCAGGCCAGCGAATACGGCCGGCAACTGGCCACCAGCAAGGCCCCCGACCAGGAACGACTCCGCGCGGCGTTTGAAACAATCCTCTGCCGGACACCGACCCCACAGGAGTTGAGTCTTCTCGAGGACCACCTTGCAGCCGTCCGGAAAGCGACCGAGAAAGAGAAAGAAGCCGAACAACTCGCCTGGGCCAGCGTCACCCGCAGCCTGTTCCGGTTGAACGAGTTTCTGTACATCGACTGACGAAGAGACTTCCGGCGTTTGTCTTGGAAGAGAAGTAGGATTGAACCACAGAGACACAGAGGTCACAGAGAGTCGGCTGTGATTTCGACGCCGTAGATGAGTTGAGGTCCTCTGTAAGAGTTGTTGATTTACAAATCCCGCGTGGGGCGATTATGGGAACCTCTGTGCCTCTGTGGTGATTAACCTTTTTGCCCGATCACCGAAAAACCATGAACGATTTTGCTCTCAGTCGTCGGAATGTGATTCGCTCTCTGTTCAGCAGTTCGCTGTTGATGCCGGGGGTGCTGTCTGAGCTCTTCGCGGCGGAGGACAATCCGCTGTCCGCTCGGAGTTCGCACGTTCCGGCGAAGGCAAAGTCGGTCATCTTCATCTATGCCACCGGCGGTGTCTCGCACATCGATACGTTCGATCCGAAGCCAACCGGGAAGGGTCGCGACGGTTCGGGCAACGACAAGCTGATGGGCAACATCTTCGGAGCCGAGCGTAACCGCGACTGCGGCACCGAGGTCAGCAATCTGTTTCCGCATCTGCGAACGATGATGCAGGACATCTGCGTCATCCGCTCGATGAAGGCGTCTCACTTCGATCACTCCGAAGCAACGCTCGGCATGCACACCGGTTCGCCGACATTCGCCCGGCCGAGCATGGGGTCTTGGATCAGTTACGGGCTCGGCTCCTTTAATCAGAATCTGCCGAGCTTCATCGTCATCGCTCCGCATCTTCCCTACGGCGGCACGCAGGTCTACGCCAGCGACTTCCTCCCGGCCGTCCATCAGGGAACACGGGTGCTGCCGGGCGATAACCCGATCGCCAATCTGAAGGCCCCGGGATCGACCGGCTCGCTGCAGGAACTCGAGTTCAATCTCGTCGACCAGCTCAACCAGCGACATTTCCGCGAGCGCAGTCACGACACTGCTCTCGCGGCTCGTATTCGTTCGTTCGAAACGGCGTTCCAGATGCAGCAGGCTGCCCCCGAAGCATTCGACCTGAAGAGCGAGCCGGCCCATGTGCAGACGATGTACGGGCTCGACCGGAAGACGAAAGGACCAGGAGCCGACTTCGCGTGGCAGTGTCTGGTCGCCCGCCGGCTCGTCGAACGGGGCGTGCGCTTCATTGAACTGATCGACACCGGTTCCCGCCCGAACTGGGACTCACACGGCGAGATGAAAGAGCATGCCGATCTGGCGTACAACGTCGACCAGCCGATGGCTGCCCTGATTGCCGACCTGAAACAGCGGGGCATGCTGGACGAGACGATTGTTGTCTGGGCGACCGAGTTTGGTCGCACACCGACCCGCGAAGGCAAGAACGGCCGGGGCCATCACCGCGACTGTTTCAGCATCTGGCTCGCCGGCGGAGGCTTCCGAGGCGGACACGTGCACGGCGTGACCGATGAGATCGGCAGGTACACCGTCGAGAATCCGGTCGAAGTCCACGACCTGCATGCCACGATTCTGCATCAGCTCGGTATGAACCACGAAAAGCTCACCTTCCGCCACGCCGGCCGCGATTTCCGCCTGACCGACGTCCACGGCTACATCGTGCAGGACATTCTCAGCTAGTTGCTCCCGAGATCGGCATGCCAGTTGCTCATGAAGGCATGGCATCCACAGATTTCACACAAGGAGCGACATCATGGACTTACTATTCTGGGCAATCATTGCGCTCGTGGTTTCGGTGATCGCCGGAGCCCTTGGTTTTACGAACATTGCAGCCGGCGCGGCGACAATCGCCAAAGTGTTGTTCGCCATCTTCCTGGTCATCGCACTGATTCTGTTTGCGATGATTCTGCTTGGGTTCGGAGTCGCCGCAGCGGTGTAGAGTGAATTTCGCTTAGCGGGCCCTTCGTGGGACTTCGTAATGGAGTTCCACGAAGATTTTCCCGAACTGCTTGACGTTCAGCAGGCGGAGCGGCGGCGAGGTGATAGTCCGTGGAAGCACTGGACAACCGGAGCCGAGCGTCACCGGCGTAATCTGCACGAAGAGTTCGTCGAGCAGACCGGCGTCATGGAACTTTCCGACAAGTTCGCCACCGCCGACGATCCAGATGTTCTTCTTATCCGCAGCCGCCAGCATGTCCTGATAGATTGGTTCGACCTCTCCCTGCACGAATCGGATATCAGCACCCTCAACAGGCGTCAGCTCGCGTGTGGAAAAGATCCACGCGGGTTGAGCATACGGCCAGGGAGCTCCCGACTCCGCGAGATGCTTCGCGACCCATTCGTAGGTGTGGGATCCCATGGCGATCGCTCCGACGTCGGCGATAAACGATTCGTAATCGGTTTCGGATCCCTCCCCAAATTGCAGCAGCCAATCGAGGGAATGCTCCTTCGTGGCGATGAATCCATCGAGGCTCGAAGCGGTGTAGTACTGGACCTTGCTCATCAGTTTCTTCCTTAGAGCGGATCGCTCTACCGTATGTCCGCGAATGAGCGTTGATTGGCCTGAAACGCTGTATCTTTCGCGGACGAAACGGTGACACCTTAAAGTAAACTACTCTAATTACAGCATCCGTTCCGGCAGAACCCGCATCAGCCAGGCGATGATCCGCCAGCGACGAGCCACATAGACGTGTTTCTTCTTGCGTTGAATGGCTCGCAGGATCTGACCAGCTGCTTTCTCGGGAGGGGCGACCCAGAAGAGTCCCGGGCCTTTGGCCATTGCCGTATCGACGAATCCGGGTTGAATCTCGGTGACCGTGATCGGCAGCTTCGCCTTCACGACCTTATTGCGAAGTCCCTGAAGATAGCGTGATACAAACGCCTTGGAAGCTCCGTAAGCCGGAGCCAGACCGTTCGCGCGAATGGCCGCCAGGGAAGAAATGCCGACGAGATGTCCGTGTCCCTGCGTCAGGAAACATTGCATCGCGACATGGGCCATCGCCGCGAATCCGGTCACATTGACGGCAATCGTTTCCTGTTCCGGCTCCCAGTCGAGATCGGAATTCTCGAAGCCAACACCGGCGGAGATGACGATCAGGTCGACGGCGTCAAAGCGGGCGATCAGCTTCTGCAGCTCGTCAATCGCGGCTGAAGAATCGGCGACATCTACCGTCGCTATTTCCGCTCTGGTCTTCAGCGTCGATGCCAGACTCTCCAGTTCCGGAGTCCGTCGAGCCGCCAGACCCAGTTCGTATCCATTCCCGCTGAGTGTCCGGGCCAGAGCCGCTCCAATCCCCGAGGAGGCTCCGATGACAATGGCGACAGGCGCACGTTCCACGTTTTATTCGTCCCTGAATACGACAGGCTGATGGGAGAGCCAAATCTTTGCGATTCGAATTGTAGCGAGCGGTCAATGCTCCGTCGCGGCTTCCGCTGCGGTTAGCGTTTCGCTCGAATGGCCTCCCGGTTCTCTTCGGTTCCGCCGGATTGCCTGGACGGGAACCGTTTCGGATAAAGTTCGGTCGAAAGGTCCCGGCGGAGTTCAGCGTCGGACCACCATGTCTTTCGCCGGGATGAATACCAGCAGGACGTACCAAATCGTTTTCGACCCGTTATGCCAGTACTGGGTGTAAGCTTTCAGGTCGCTACATTTTTCTCCAGTTCCCGATCCATCGTTGCGAATCGCAATCGCTCTCCGCCATAATGTCGCATCAACCTTCCCTTATGCGGAGAATTCCCATGACGAGCTCGACGACGGTCGCTGGAACTCTGGTTTCCTGGCAGAATGGTATTGGCGACGACAAGAAGTATCATATCGCCCATGTCTCGCCTGCGGGGGTCACTCTGGTTCGCAAGTTGAAGGATCACTCGCAGTGGGAGGCTCTGGTTGGTGCGGCTGAGAGCTCGCCCGTCGACGCCCCGGATCTGCTGAAACAGTCGCCTCAGGCCACGCATTATGCTCCGGAGGATATCTCGAAAGCGACCTATTCGAAAGATCTGTGGCAGCTGACGCTGTTCGATCGCGACGGCAAAAAGATCAAGATTCCAGAAGGCAGGGAACAGGAGCAGATCTTCGCCGCGATGAAGACGCATCTCGGCGGCGTCGAGAGCGAAGAAGAAGCGGATGCCTGGTCGGTGATTCAAGGTCCGCTGTTTATTGTCTCGGTCATTGCCGTGATCGGCGGGTTCTTCATCTGGTTCACGAGTATCTGCGAGCCGAACTACGAAGCCAGCGGACGCCGCTCGGGCATGAAGCAGCTGATGAACACAATCGGCTATCAGATCGGCCCGGTCTGGATGTCGGTCATCGTCGGCACCCTGGCCGCGATCACGCTGGGCGGCATGACTTATCAGCTCATTAAACGTCCGATTCGACAGGTGCTTGAGTATTCTGCTTGAATGAGCTGTTTGCGGAGCAGGCCTCTAGAGCCATTCTTTCGGTACCCATGCGTTACGGATGTCGCGGGTAAAGTAGTCGGGATTGTCTTCGTCCTGCCACTGAATTCCACAGTCTTTCAGAATCCCGGCTTCGAAGAGTTGATTGAGGTAGAGCTCAGTAACTTCTGCGTAGTCCCAGAATTCTTTGCGTGAACCTTCCGGAAATGGCCAGTCCTCGTAGTCGAGGGCAACAAAGCCAATCATGTCACCGCGATTCTGTAACAGGTACCACGTCACAATGGCGGATGCCGCGGGCGTCCCTGTAATTTCCATGGTCTTACAGGCTGGAAGGTTCTTAAAGTATATCGTTTCCTTCTTCGTCACATTTGCCAGTGTGTAACTCGTTCCCATTCGATGCTCCTTGTTCGTAAGGAATATTCCAACTAAGCCCGCACCACGAAGCGGTGGACAATCTCTCGCTGCGGCAGGTTCACACGCAAGCTCGTCACATTCTCGCAAAATCCTGTAAGGCTCTTCCTGCCCGCGTGACCAATCCTGCAGGAAGCGAGGATAGGTATTCACAAAGTCAAATTCGAGAACCGCTGGCAGATGTGATTCGAAGAGGATCGCCAGGACGCTGAGACTTCCAAGCCTCGATTTTGACACTCTGTCGGCAGGTGCAGTACACTTACTTCAGATGAAGAATGAATCGACACCACACGCACCGACGGACAGACGATGAACAACAGCGAACAGACCCCTGAGATCACTCTGCGAATTCCTGGTGACTGGGAACATCCCGGGGAGCTGCTGGAACGCCTTCCATCGGGGTATCGCATGACGCCGGCCGAGCTGGTTCTGCCCGATGGGACGCAGATTGCGTTTTCACCCCTGTATCCCGACGAGCAGTTCCCGAAGATCTTCGCTTCGTCCTGCCGGCGGCCGCTTCCCGATATCACGCAGCAGCGGCTGAACCGTTATACGGTGAATGTGGGACTGGTGGGGCCGGGCGGTTCCATGGAGGCCGTTCAGAGAATGATGCGAGCCGCCAGCGTGATTGTGGAGGCTGGCGGTCTCGGCGTCTTTATCGATAACTGCGCCCTCGCTCACACCGGCGAAGACTGGATCAGAATGACGGAAGATGGCGGCCCGGAAGCCGTGAGCTATGCCTTCACGTCAATCGTTCACGGCGACGGCAAGTTGTACACCGTGGGTATGCAGGTGATGGGCTTACCGAATTTGGAAATGCAGTCCTCAGGGAATCGCGAAGATGCCGATTCCCTGGTCGAAATTCTGCAAGTCCTCTGCAGTGGAGCGACTGTGGATGTCGGACACGCCTTCGCCGGCGACAGCGGACAGCAGTTCGTTATCACCGAGAAGACCGAAGATGACCTCGATCCTCAGAGCCCGATGCACAACCCCTTCGGCTGCTATAAGCTCGTCAGCATCGACCGGGTTGCCGAGAACAACTGAACCGCGAGCATCGGTTTCCTCCTACGACCGACGTCCCGGGCGGCTCTCTTCTTTCTCGAGGTCGAAGTCGATCGTGTTCTCGCCCTGTTTCACAGTCGCCGTCAGCTCGGTCCTGGTGTTGTATCGAGCCGGGATTCCATCGGCGGTCAACTTGTTCGGGGTCTGGTCAACATCGTCCCCCTCCTGCTCCATTTCGGGTCCGCCTTCCGTATTGGCGGCAATCGAAACCTTGGCCGTACCGACTTTGCATCCCTTGGTGTCGCGAATGTAGGTCAGCTCATAAAAGCCCTGCATATCCGTCACTCCCGAGGCAGGCCGTCCTTCTTCCGGCATGAAGGTGACGACAGCGCCCGGCAGCGGGGTGCCTTCGAAACGAACCGTTCCACTCACCAGTCCCAGCTCCGGCTGATCGGCTGCTCCGCCACAACCACACAGAACCGGACAGAGGAATGAGAAAACAAACATCAATCCTGCGGTGTTACGCATAATTACTATCACCTGTTGAATCGCGTGATCACATGAAACGTCGAGTCAGGTCCCCTTAGAACTCGCTGACCGCTTCGCCCTTGCCGCGGGTACTCACCGCCTGGTAGGTGGTCATCGACATGTTCTCGGACATGAATCGAACGCTGCCATCGCCGAACACGAACTGAGCTCCCCCGACGTGGTAGCTGCCGGCGGCTTCTTCGGTGTAGGCGTTGATCGGGTCGTTACTTTCAGCCGCGATGAGGTACTCAGACATTTCCGTGGGCGGGTTACTGTCGGCCCCGTTCGAGAAGCAGTACTTACGGTCGCTTCCCCCGCCGCCGAGTTTGTCGGCGTCTCCACCGGAGTCAATCACTTCGCTGACGAAGATCGTGTTGCTCAGTCCGTCGGTGACATCGCGGAAGGCGATATTACTGCTGATGAAGAAGACACCATCGGCGTTCATGCAGCCGCCCGTGGCCCGCATCCCGGCTGGGTCCGTCACCGAACCGCCGTAGCAGTTGTCGCCGCTGTAGCCGATCAGCGTTCCCATATTTCCGTTGTAGTTGGACGTCTCGTACTCGTTCTTCTGAACCCCGAGTCGCACATCCGGCTGAGAGGGGCAGCGGAAGACACTGATCGGAGTCTGCCCGGCCAGCTTCTGCTTGGCATCGTTCACGCCGCCCGACTCCGAACCCATTCCGCTGTCGCCGGGCCCCTGAATGGCATCGTACAGCGTCCCCTGTTCGATGTACGGCAGAATGCTGGCGTGCCAGGTCCAGCCATGGCCGTTGTACGTGGTTCCCGACGAATTCAGAAGTACGATGCTTCCCGGCGGCAGGCTGTTATGGGCATCGTGGTAGTTGTGCAGAGCCAGCCCGATCTGTTTCAGGTTGTTCTTGCAGCTGCTGCGACGGGCCGCTTCCCGGGCCTGCTGAACGGCGGGCAGCAGCAGTGCCACCAGAATAGCAATGATCGCAATCACGACTAACAATTCAATCAGCGTGAATGCGTTCCGTGAACTGGGACGGAAAAGGGTGTTAGCTTTCATCGTACTTACCTGCAACGAATCCTGAAAAATCGGAAGAGGCCGCCTCGATCCCGAGACAACACCTGCTCCCCTGACATGAATATCCGCGTCCGGAGATCCCGGCACCATGTGCCGCGAGAGACCTGGATGAATCGCGAGATGACTGAATTATCGATCTCTCCAGACGAACTCAAGTGAACTGTCGACAGGAATCGCCCATCGTTAGCAACCTCGAAACGAATTCATCAAACCTTAACCGTCTGGCCCGGTTGGATTCACAGGACGTTCACATATCAGCGGGCACGCTGAATTCGAAAGCCGCCAGCGGGTAACACGCTGAATTCGAAAACCATCACAGGCCGACACGCTGAATTCAAAAGCAGTCAGAGACACTCGGACCGCGTTGCCCGCCCGCGGCCGCCCGACAGCTCTGTTCATCCCCGCTGCTCATCGGGAACCGGTAAACCCCGTAAAGTCCCGCAGCCACCAGAATAAACCCTCAGATTTCCCCCAGGTTGACAACCGAACGGGCAGAAACGCGTACTAGATTTGTGTCAGGAGCTAAGGTGTGCGACTGAATTTGGAGTCAGATCATGACACTTATGAGGAACGGAGTAATCAGGCGGTCTCAAAAGTGCGCCCGCGGTGCGTTTACGCTGGTTGATCTGATTGTCACGGTCATGATCATCGCGACGCTTGCCGCGGTTGCAACACCGCGATTCTTCGATTCTCTCAACGATATGCAGGCAAGAACGGCTGCCCGTCGGATTCAGACGGACCTGAATTACGCTCGTGAAGCCGCAATGTCCGAGAGCAAGACACTCACGGTGTCGTTCACGCCGGGATCAGGCAGCTATTCCATTCCCGGCCTGACTCATCTCAATCACCCGGGGCAGATGTACGCAATCAATCTGAGTCAGTCACCCTATTCGGCCAGCATTGTCTCGGCCACTCTGGGGGGTGATGCCGATGTGGTTTTTGATCGTTTCGGGCATCCGGACAGTGGCGGCACCATTACCGTTCAATCCGGGAGCTTTCAGACCACGGTGACGATCAATGCCGACAGCGGAAAGGCGTCGATCCCATGAGCAAACGCTTCTCCTCTTCTGGTTTCCGTCGCGGGTACTCGCTGCTCGAACTCATCGTGTCGATGACCGCCGCCACGGTTCTGCTGATGAGCATGTCGTCCACGCTGTTCATCTCCGTCCGGGCGACCGATCCGTCCACGACGCCGGTCACGTCGACGATCAAATGTCATACGGCCATCAATGAGGTGCTGCTCGATCTCGAACAGGCGATGTCGATTACCGAACGCTCGGCCAATGCGATTACGTTTCTCGTTCCCGATCGGGATGGTGATCTCGATCCCGAGATTATCCGTTACGCCTGGTCGGGGACCTCCGGCGCGCCGCTCACCCGGCAGTACAACGGCGGCACAGCGGTGACTTTCGTGGAGAATGTCTACGACTTCCAGCACAACCTCCCTGCCCTTCCGACCAATCTGCTGTCGAATCCCGACATGGAAGCGGGCACGGCCAACTGGAGCGTGGTTCCCAATGCAGTGATGAACATCTCCAGCGCAACCGCCGTAAGCCCCAGCAACAGCATGCTGACGGACCGGACAACCACGAACTACTACGGCGGCATTCGGCAGGACGTGTGGTCAGCGATGACGAACGGGATGAGCTTCCGACTGGCCGCCTGGGTTAAAGGAGACCTGCCCGCCGGAATCACTCCCATTCAGCTCGAACTGCGGATTACAAGCAGCGGTGAAGGCGTACAGGTTTTTCCGGTTCAGAAGAATATCCTCGGACAGAACTGGGATCTGATCTCCGGGACAGTCACTCCGACGTGGACCGGTTCGCTGACATCGGCTTACTGGCAGATTCAAAGCGACGCCGCCGCTCCCCGGTTTTACGTCGACAGTGCCGTGCTGGCCCAGGCCAGCTCGCCGCGACAATACGTTGAAATTACGCTTCAGGTTGGCTCCGACGTTCGGAGTCGTTTGCAGTCAGGTCGGCACCTGGTCAACGCTCCACTGTAGAAAGAGCGTTTCGTGAAACTCCAACGTCGGACATCCCGAACCGGTCTCAGCCTCGTGGAAGTGGCGATTTCCACGCTGCTCACCGGGCTGGTTCTGGTCAGTTCGCTGAAAAGCATGAACGCCATTCTTCGCGGCCATATCGATGTCGGCGACACGGCTCGGGGGGAACATCTCGCCCATCAGCTGCTGGCCGAAATCATGCAACAGAACTACCGGGAACCGACCGAGCTCCCCCTCTTTGGCCGCGAAGTCTCCGAGCTTCTGTCGAGCAGAGCGAACTGGGACGATGTCGATGACTATCACCTCTGGTCGGCCAGTCCTCCGAAAGATCGGAACGGAAACGTGCTGCCCAACCTGACCGGCTGGGAACGCGAGGTCTCGGTTCAATATGTCAATCCGAGCAACCCGTCCGCAACATCGCTAACCGACCAGGGTGTGAAACGGATCACCGTGACCGTGAAAAAGAATGGACAGGTCGTCGCACGCGGCTGCTCCCTTCGCAGTGATAAGTACACGGGGACCTGATCATGAAAACCGCTTCCCGGAAGTCGCATCCCCGTCGCGGCACGGCTCTTTTTCTGGCCGTGTTGTCGACCGCCTTTATCGTCGCCTTACTCGGCCTGGCGGGATTGTCGATTGTTCGAATCGAACGGAAACAGATTGCCGCGGGGAACGATCGAGCCGTTGCCACGGTCAACGCCCGTTCCGCCATCGAACTGGCGATGCGAACCATCTCCACGAACTCGAACTGGCGGTCGACCTACACGAACGGGGTGGAAACATCGCCCCTGTCGCTCGGCTCCAACGGACGGGGAACGTTGAGCTGGATCCTGTCCGACACCGACGGCGACCTCACCAACGCCGACGTTGATCTGCGATTAAAAGGCGTCGGTCGCGTCGGCCAGGCCGTGCAGGTGTCCAGCATTCGCCTGAGCAGTCCACAGAGCGTCCTGGACTCTCTGCAGTGTCCAGTGTATGCCGTCGGGAATATCACACAGTCCTCGAACTCGACCTCAAACGTCGGCCCCTTTGCGACCGGGGGAACCTTTACCATTAGCGGAACCGTTTATGGCGATGTCCAGGGCAATCCTGTGAATGTCACGGGCACGGGAACGGTCACGGGATCAATCACAAGTCCCGGTCCGGTTCGGACCATGCCGTCCCCCGGTGTGTGGGATCAGTACAAAGCGATTGCGACCACGATACCCTATTCCAACTTCACCTACTTCGATTACTCCACCCGAAGAATGGAGCGAAACGTTCTTGGAGTGACAACGAACCCATTTGGATCGACGGACGCGGAAGGAGTTTACTATATCAACGTTCCCGCCGGCCAGACGTTGCACATTCGCTCCTCTCGAATTCACGCCACGCTTCTGATTGAACTCGGCCTGAATGCAACGTTCAGGCTAGATAGCTCGTGCCTTTGGGATCCCCCCGCAGGACGAAACTATCCGGCCATGATCGTAAAAAGCATCTGGTCGTCTGATGTGGAGCTGAAAAGCTCGAACTCCACGCTTAAGGAAGCCTCTCAGCCCAAGCGCAATTTCAATCCTGTCGGAGAACCCTACAACGGCGAGGCCGACTCCGATGAGAATGATCAATACCTGGGCATTTGCCACGGAGTCTATCATATCATTGGCTCTGGCATACGAACGACCCTGAGCAGCAACATCACCATCCAGGGCGTACTGATTACTGAAGGCCCCGTGACGCTCGGTGCGAATGTTGACGTCACACTCGACCCCAATATCTTCACAAATCCTCCCGAAGGCTACGCCGGTTCGAGCACCGAACTCCAGGCGATCATCAGTTCCTGGCGTCGGGAAAATGCTCCCTGATCGGTGGCGACATCTAATGGCAATTTCTCAACCTGCGCCTCGTGATCAAATGATCGCAATTTCTTAGGACGTTCTTTAGGAAAGAGGGCTTTCGTCTCACCCAGGGTCGCAGACAATACGGTTACCGAAACTGCTCGCGTCAGACGCGCTCGCCATGATTCGCAACAGATTTGGAACCGGAAATGAACGACTCCCAGTCAAAGTCCAGCCAGTACGAGGAAAACAGTCTCACTCTCACCGGATCGGTCGCCATGGGGACCGGCGTGATGATCGGAGCGGGGATTTTCGCTCTGACCGGACAGGTTGCCGAACAGACCGGCGGACTGTTCCCGCTGGCCTTTCTCAGTGCGGCTCTCGTCGCCGCATTCAGTGCTTACTCGTACGTCAAGCTGGCGCAGTCGTACCCTTCGGCGGGCGGCATCGCAATGTTTCTGATGAAGGCCTACGGCAAGGGAACCGCGACGGCCGGCTTCGCCCTGCTGATGTACTTCTCGATGGTCATCAACGAGAGTCTGGTCGCCCGCACGTTCGGCACTTACACACTGCAGCTGTTCGGAGGGGAATCCGATCCTTACCTTGTCCCCGCGCTGGGGGTCGGGCTGCTGATCTTTGCGTTTATCGTCAATATTCTCGGCAACAAATTCATCGATACGCTTTCGACCGTCGCAGCCGTGATCAAGGTGGGCGGAATTACCATCTTCGCTCTGGCCGCCCTCTGGGCCTCGGGGCTCACCTTTGAGAGTGTCGGCGTGACCGATCGAACGTCCGCCGGAAGTTTCCTCTCGGCCACTGCGCTGGCGCTGCTCGCCTACAAAGGGTTTACCACCATCACGAACAGCGGGGCGGAGCTCGTCGACCCGAAGAAGAATGTCGGCCGTTCGATCATTATTTCCCTGTCGATCTGCGTCGTGGTCTACATGCTGGTCGGCCTCGCGGTCGCCGGCAATCTGTCGATTTCCGAGATCATCGAAGCCAGAGACTATGCCCTGGCCGAAGCGGCTCGTCCTGCTTTCGGCACGTACGGAACCTGGTTCACGGTCGGGCTGGCCATTGTCGCCACGATCTCCGGACTGATCGCCAGCACCTTCGCGGTCTCGCGCATGCTGGCCATGCTGAGCGAGATGAACCTCGTTCCCCATCGTCACTTCGGCATGCCCGGCAGTGTCCAGAAGCATACGCTGGTTTACACGGTCGTCTTCGCGGTGATCCTGACAGTTCTGTTCGATCTGTCCCGGATCGCCTCCCTGGGAGCCATCTTCTACATCGTGATGGACATCGCGGTCCACTGGGGAATTCTTCGGCATCTGCGGAAAGAAATCGGCGCCCACGCCTGGGTGCTCGTCACCGCGATCGTTCTGGATGTCGTGATCCTGGCAGCGTTCATCAGCGTCAAAGCGACCTCCGACACCCTTGTCCTCTGGGTGGCGGCCGGCGGGATGCTGGTCATCTTTGTCGGAGAACGCTGGTTCCTCAGCTGGAAACAGGACGATGAACAGACCGACTCAGGCGATGCCTCTCAGGACGATTCCCAAGAGGAAGGAACCTGAGAAACAGGCGCTCCGGTGGAGTGATCGACCTCTCACGCGGTTGGTTTCATGGGACGCAGAAAAGACTTTCCAAATTCGGGGTGTCCGTGCGGATACGACTGTCTACAATGTACCTACCCCTCGAATCAGGTAAGTTGACTCCCGCACCCCCAAAAAGCGTTCGATGGATAACCAATCGCGAGGATTCTCCCTCGAGACATTTGAGCCGCAATTGCTGTTTCAGGCCGTCACCGGAACCGGCTTCGAACACCGTCTGCTCAAAGGGGGACCGTTTCACGGGAAGGTGACGCGACTGCAACTCCCACACTGTCGGATTGACCAGGGCGTTTACAATCTTCCCTGTTTTGCCCGGGGGAGTTTCCCGAAGGGGTGGATCGTCATTGGCTTCACCTCGTGCCGCAAACAGCCTTCCTGGGGGAACGGGACCGAGATCCAGTTCCATCATCTTCAGCTTTGCTCCGATGGTCTGGCCTTCGACTATCGTTCTTCTCCCGATGCGGCCTGGCATGCAATTCAGGTGCGGCAGGACTGGTTGCAGGAACAGGCCGTCGCCATTAGCGGGCGGGAAATCGAGATTCCGAAGCAGGGTTTTCAGAACCTTTCGATTCCCCTGGCATTCAGCGAGATGCTGCGTGATCAGGTCGATCTGCTATTTACCGCCGACGAATACGAACCCGACTTCCAGAACAGCCGCTTTGCTGCGACCGCTGAACTGCAGTTGATTCGCACCGCCATCAACGCCATTCAGGGCGTCTGCCCTGTCGAAGCCGCTCGCAACGAAACCTTGTTGAAACGCCAGGCGATCGTGGCCTGTATCGAAAGCTTCCTGTCAGAGCGGACCGAAACAGCTCTGGCCGTGCAGGAACTCATTCAGGAAACCGGCCTGTCCGAACAAAGCCTTCGACAATTGTGCGGCGATATGTACGGAATGCCGCCCGAAAAACTGTTCGGCGTGGCCCGGATGAGCCGCATTCGGGAGGAACTGCTGACGCAGCGTCCCGGAACGACCACGGTCCGCGGGCTGCTCGAGAAATGGGGCATCCGCCATTCCGGTCGCTTTGCCGCACAATACCGGCAATTCTTCGGCGAAACACCACGCCAGACCCTGACCCGCTTGGACCAGACGAACGAGAGCTGATCGGTTCGGTCCCTGCCCGACTTTTGCTCACGAACTTCGAGCTGATAGTATCGGCACAGATGGCTGATCGGGCATTGCCCGCATTTCGGAGCCCGGGCGTGGCAGATGTGTTTCCCGAACTGAATCAGCCAGAAGTGCCCTTCATGCAGGGCCCATTCGGGAGCCTGAGACTCGAGACTTCGCGCGGTCGCATCGGCCGTCTTGCCGGTTGCCAGCCCGGTTCGATTGCAGACGCGATGAACGTGCGTGTCGACAGCGATGGTATCAATGCCGAAGGTGAACTGCAGGACGATATCGGCACACTTGCGACCGATTCCCGGCAGACTCATCAATCCCTCGCGAGTTTGAGGCACCACGCCGTCAAACTCTTTCAAGAGCGCTTCGCAGAAGCGGTGAATGCTCTTCGCCTTGCTGTTGTACAGACCGCAAGGTTTAATGGCGGCTGCGATTTCCGCCTGCGGAAGCTTCAGCATCGCCCGCGGCGTCCGAGCCCGTTTGAACAGCGCCTGGGAAGCGAGCCTGGTGTTGGCATCGCGTGACTGAGCCGAGAGCATGCAGGAAATGCACGACCGAAACGGATCCGGTTGATCCTTCGGCCCCTTGGCATTCTTCGTCCGTCCCGGCATATGCTCCTTAAGCGTGCGGAACAGCTCCTCAACTTCCGTGGAGTTCAGAAGAGCGGTCGTCGGATCCTTCCCCTTACGTCGAGCCACGTCATCCCTTCCTCACGGTCCAGTCCGGCCGCGATCTGTTACTCAACCGGTTCTGCAGTTTCTGGCGCTGTTGAAGTATGTTAGGCCATACCAACGTTCCGAACAGTCGCGGATTTCCAGCGGGATCGCGTCTCTCAACATTCGCAAGGGAAAGACCGTTTGACCAGACGGCCCCCCGCTGTTTGCCGAAGGAAACGACGCCAAAGCGGACGTCACCCTGATTGGAAACGAGTCGAAAATGACGGTCCACGCCGTGGCCACGGTCCGCGGGACCGGACACCGAATTCACCTTCGTCTCGACAAAGCGAACGAGCGTAAAATCCCCCTTCCCATCATGCTCGGCTACAGCGCGCCCCCGGCCGGGGAAGGCATGGCCGCCTATGCCGAACGCGACACGAGCGACGTTTTCATCCACAACGAAACCCGCATGCCAGTCGTGCTCGCGCGGTTAACCCGTCAGTGCGAGGTACGAACTCGCGGCCCCCTCCTCGACGATCAAGGCTCCGACAACACGGTGCAGAGAATCGCCGGCGAGTAAGGTTTCCGTGCCGCCTTGGCTGGCCTGTCAGTCGGCGTTGACGCGGCGCATCTTCAGTATCGCATCGGCGGCATTGAGTTCGAAGGTTTCAGGTCGGGGCTTCCCAGTCCATTCCCCCTCGTTCCATGCGCCCACTACGCAAGCAACCTTGAGCGTGTCGCCAGCAAGTTCATAGATACCGAGAGCGTCGCCCCCCGTCTTCGCCGCCTCATGGGAGCGATGATCCCAGATCTTCGGAGTGGCTGTCGGATCGAGATCGAATGTTCCCGCCCACAGTTCCCGGCCATCGGCATCAAGAGCCGCGTAAGTGCTGTCGGCTCGGAAGGTCAGAAACCTGGCGTCCTTCGTCACCCCGGCGGGCTGCGTCTCGATGATCTCCCAAGTCCCGGAGAACTGGTCAATCGCCTGCATCAACGCATCCGCGTGTCCCTCCTTTTTGCCAAAGCTATTTATCAGCGCGAGTTGACCCCAGGCAAACGCCATCATCAGGCATAGTGTTGACTTCATTGTTTGTTCCTTTCGGAGATGGTTGAGAAAATTTGCTTAACGCAATCCGCCGGTGGCGAAGAGAACTTCGCCTGTCAGCCAGGCGGACTCCTCCGAAGCCAGGAAGGCGACGACGCGGGCGATGTCGGCTGGTGCTCCCATTCGTCCCAGTGGCGTCATCGCGACGAGCTGCTTCTCGAGATCGCTGTCGACACCGTACAGCCCTGCGGCCTTAGTCCCTTCACTGAGCGTTGCCCCCGGGTTCACTGCATTCACGCGTATCCGACGCGGTGCGAGCTCCTTCGCCAGAACAACAGTGGCGGCATCAAGCCCCGCTTTAGCGGCGGAGTAAATTACGTAGCCAGGGGGATGGGACCGGGATACTCCCGAACCAATGTTGATAATGCTGCCCCCGTCCTTGAGGTATCGCGACGACTCGCGAATAACCAGCAGCGGCCCCAGCAGGTTGATGTCGATCTCGCGTCGAAACTCGCTTTCCGTCAGCTCCGCGAGGGGCACTTCCCGAAACACACCGGCGTTATTGACAACAATGTCGAGACGACCAAAGGCTGCGACTGTCTCTTGGAGAAGCCGGGCAACATCATCGGCAACAGAGATATCCGCCTGAATGGCGACCGCACGTCCGCCAGCCGCTCTGATGGTGTGCAAGACGGCTTCCGCTCCTCGTCGATCGCTGGCGAAATTGACAACCACGGCTGCTCCGGCAGCCGCCAGTTCTTCGGCGATCCCCGCCCCGATTCCTTTAGAGGCCCCGGTGATCAGGGCCGTTTTTCCGTCGAGTTTTGGCATGATTCTTACCTCCTGTCCCATAGACACCTCAGACAGGAGACCGTGACAAAACTCGCCGAGAAAACTTAATGAAGGCGTAAGGCCTTTCCGAACTCATCGCTGTCGAGCAGCTGGCGGAGCCAGACCGTCTGATCCGCCGGTTCAAAAAAAGGGTGTTCCCGGTAGATCGCTGCGTAGTGTTCCCCGACCGACTGCTCAATGGTCCTCACGGTTCCCTCCGTGGCTGCTGCGACGCTCTGCAAATGATGAGAAACGAACTGCAGCCGCTCGGGATCGACGTGCCCGCCCTCAATGAACCCTCGTGTTTTCTTCGGACAGCGACACGAATTGGCCTCGTTGACCAGGCCGCACTGCCCCTGCATAAATCGATAGAGATCGCGACGGGCCCGCGACAGACGCTGCCTGAAGTTCGCGGGCGACAATTCCAGTAGTTCGCCGCCGACCTTGTCGGTGGCTCCCAGAATCTCGCCGAGGATAAAGACGAGCCGCTGCTCTCGGTCGAGACAGAGAAGCATGCCAGCCGTGCACGAGATCTTCGTTTCTTCCACCAGAAGGTGGACATCAACCGGCACGGACTTCGGATCAGGAAGATCGAGATCCGGCGTCTCGTTGATGGCCGCAGAATAGCCCGAGAACGACAGAGCCGCTCGCTCTGCACCGCGACGCTTCATGTTTAGAATATGATTTATCGTGATCCGATAAAGCCAGGTGCGAAACTGGCTTTCGCCCTGAAAGCTGCTCAGGTGAGTGATCGCTTTGACCAGCACCTCCTGAGTCACTTCCTCGGCATCCTGCGTGTGAAACACCATCCGCACGGCGATGTTGTAGATCCAGGCCTGGTGTCGAAGTACCAGCTTCTCTAACGCCTCACGGCTGCCATTCTTCGCCTGTTCAATCAGCTCAAGATCGGTCGACTCATCAATGACTTCGGTAAACGGATTGTGCATTCTCAGAAACTCCGCCAGAAACAGTCGATACTGCGTTGATGAATATTATCCATGACCTTGGACACCGATAGCGGAAGACTGTGACAATCGCCGCCAAATTCCACGACTTCCGATTTCACTCACCACCCCTGAATCTTCGTGACAGGCCCACGGTTGCGGGATAGCATCAAAGGAACGGTGATCGCTCCTCTTCGGGCCAGTCGGCTCAATGGAGGAGATCTCTATTCCATGGATCGCTCTTTTGGCACATCCGGAGTCAGGAACCTGTTTCATCCGGTGAGGTCCCATGCACAGTCACGCTTCGGTGGATATCGACAGGCCGATCGACGAAGTCTTCGTTTACACCAACGAACATGTCGCCGACTGGAGTCTTACCGTTGTTGAGAATGAGCTCATTGAACAGCACAATGGTGTCGGCACCAAGTTTCGCTGTGTGACCGAGGATCACGGGCAGCGAATGGTTTTCGATGGGGTCGTTACCGCCTGGGAACCGCCAACTCGCTCCGCGATCAGTCTGACCGGCAAGAGTTTCGACATCGAAGCCGAGTATCGCTTTGAGGATCGGAATGGCCGCACGCGGGTCACTCAGGAATCCTGGGTTCGCGGCAAGGGGCTGTTGAAAGTGTTCTTCCTTCTTTTCGGCTGGCTGATGAAAAAACAGGGCTGCGATGCCACGCAAAAAGAACTCGAGAGCCTGAAGCAGAAACTCGAAGCCGGAGCTGGAGAGATCGCCGTCTAACGCAACTCGCGTGCATTCCGAAGGCACTCTGATGAATCACACGCTCCTGTTCGAACGACTCATCGGGGACTGGACGGGAACGTGCCGCACCTGGTTCGAACCGGATAAGCTGGCAGATCAATCAGAGTTGACCGGCTCGTTCACTCCACTTCTCGCAGGCCGCTTTCTCCGTCATACGTATCAGGGCATTCTGCAGGGAAAGCCCCGTTCGGGCGAAGAGACGATCGGCTTCAATGCGGTCACCAAGTCGTTCGAAACCGCGTGGATCGACGACTTCCACATGAACTACGCGATCATGTTCTCGCAGGGACTGCCGAATGAATCAGGCTTCGAGGTCCTTGGAGCCTACGACGTCGGCGAGGATCAGCCCCGCTGGAAATGGAGAACCGTGTACGAACTCACGGGCGAAGACCGGCTTACCATCACGGCCTACAACGTCAGCCCGGAAGGGATGGAAGCAAAGGCGATTGAGACCCGTTATCATCGCACAGGGACGCGTGACTAACGATGAGCCGACCTAAATCGCTTCAACTCGACCATCTGATCACCCCGTTTTGGCCACGACACTGGAGCTGAATCGGTCTTTTGAATTTGCCTCGAACTCAACTCGGCTCTCGCTATGACTCGAAGAACTGTTGTCTCGCTGCTTGTCCTTCTTTCTCTGACGCAGTCGATTCGAGCCGAGGAAACTCCCCTTCAGGTCGAACTCGACACGAGCGAGGTTCCCTACCTGCAGACGTGGGGTGACGATGCGAAATCGCTCATCCTGAAATGGCATCCCCGGATCGTGAATCTTCTGCCAACAGAGAACATCACGCCTCCCCGGTCGATCGCCCTGAAGATCGAAAAATCGGACCGGGGCGTCGGAGGCACGGCGGGAACGCGGATCACGATTTCATCGCATTGGATCGAGAAGCACCCGGACGATCTCGGTCTGATCATTCATGAGCTCGTGCATGTCATCCAGTCGTATCCGTCCCCCGAACCCTGGTGGGTAACGGAAGGGATCGCCGATTATCTTCGCTGGGCCATCTACGAGGGGAAGGAACTCGAATGGTTCCCCCGTCCGCAGGAGGAACAGGGCTACAAACGGGGCTATCGAGTCGCGGCTGGCTTTTTACTCTGGCTGGAATCTGGACCGGCACCGGGAATCGTCAAGAAGCTCAACACGGCAATGCGTAAAGGTGAGTACAGCGACGACATCTTTCATGCGGAGACTGGGCGATCCCTCGATGACCTGTGGAAAGCGTACGTTGCCCGGAGGTAACGAGTCGGCTTACTCGTGACGCAGAGCTTCAATCGGGTCGAGTCGGGCGGCGGACCGAGCCGGGTAGACGCCGAAGATGACTCCGATGGCGACCGAAATGCCAAAGGCCATTGGCAGGCTCCAGGGAGCGATCTGCGGTTCCATGTCGAGGAAGATCTTCCCGAACTCCGAATCGCCCCCGCTGCCGCCGGCTCCCAGTCCGAGCACCCCCACCGCCAGCGATTTAATCGCCCAGAACGCCCACGGCGTCATCAGGCCGAGAATGATCCCAATCACCCCCCCTGTTCCTGAAAGCACGATGGTTTCGGTGAGGAACTGGTTGATGATGTCTTTCCGGGTCGCCCCCAATGCTCGACGAATGCCGATCTCGCGCGTTCGTTCCGTCACGGTCGCCAGCATGATGTTCATAATGCCGATACCGCCCACGACCAGCGAAATCGCTGCGATGGAGCCGAGCACCATGTTGAAGATCGCCCGGATCTGATCGGCCTGTTTCAGCAACTCCAGGGGAACGACGATGGCGTAATCGTTGTCAGTGGCGTGATTGCGTTTCAGCGATTCCCGAACCACTTCGGCAGTGGGAAGCACATCCTTCCGGTTATTCACCTGCAGCGTGATCTGACTCAGTTCGACCTCTTCGGCACTGAAGGTTCCGGACGTAAAGCGGATAATCAGATCGCCAAAGCGGCTGCTGAAGGTCTTGAGCGGGATGTAGACATCGCTGTTGAAATCCTGAGCAGTGAGGCTTCCGCCGATACCGCCCGATTCCTGCCGGGCTTTGGTATAACCAACCACCTGATACGGCTGGTTGCTGATCATGATCGTCTTGCCGATCGGATCCTCAAACGGAAAGAGCTTGTCGACAGTCGCCGAGCCGAGCACGGCGACGTTCTCAACGAGGTATTCGTCCTGATCGGTAATGAAGCGTCCGCGAGCGATGTCGAGATTATTGACGCTCATGTATTTGGCGTTGCAGCCAACCACGCGCACCGCCATTTTCCGATCCTGAAAACGAGCTTCGTGGTTCGTCTCGCGAATCGGAATGGCATCGGTAACTGTCGGAATCGAGTCATTCAGCAGTTTGTAGTCGGCTCGCAGGATACCGTAGCGAAGAACGCGGCTGTTGCCCCCGGAGCCCGACGTCGATCCTTCTGGCGGCTTCTTGCTGCGAACGATGATGTTGTTCGCACCCAGGGCGAGCACCTGTTCCTGGGCCTGTTTACTGGCCCCTTCGCCGATCGCGAGCATGGCGATCACCGAGAAAACACCGAACACGATTCCGAGCATCGTCAGTCCGGATCGCAGACGCTGCAGCATCAGACTCTTAAGCGCCAGATGGATGGCGCGGAACGTCTGCTTCAGATTCATTGAAAAGCCTGAACAATTGCCGTGGAGGACGTGGGGAGGGCGGGCGAACGCATCGAAAGGAAACCCTCCCGACAGAGCCGAAAGTCCATGATGCGTTCCGGGTTAATCCATCCATCATACGCAGCGGCACGCGTGGGATAAAGAACCAAGCCCGGAAAAGATCGCCTTTCATGCATATGTTCGCGCCGATTACGCCGGTCGTCAGCTCTCCGAATTCGCCGGGACCAGCAGCTCCGCCTGCTCGGCTTCTTCCTTCTCTTCGAGCCGCCGGGCCTCGATCAGAGCCGAGGAAATCAGCCCGGTCGGAACCGCCACGATGCCGAGGCCAACCAGGAGCACGAAAAAAGTGAAAATTCGACCACCGAGCGTAATCGGGTAGATGTCGCCATAACCGACGGTCGTCAGGGTGGCGATGGACCACCACAGGCTATGAAACACCGAACCAAAGCGTTCGGGCTGCTCCTGATGCTCGAAATAGTAAATTCCGACCGCAGAGAGGTAGATCAGGATTCCCGCCAGCAGACCGAAGACCGTGAGCTCATCCTTCGAGAGCAGCAGAGCTTTGTGAAACCGGCAGATCGCCTTGCTGTAACGGGCCAGCTTGAGCACGCGGAACAGCCGCAACAGACGGAACGCCCGCACCGAACGCAGGTCGACCCCCAGCCCGATGTAGAACGGCAGGATCGAAATCAGGTCGACCAGGCCGAAGAAGCTGAAGATGAACCGCAGTCGGTTTTCCGCGAAGGCAACCCGCAGCAGATACTCCGCGGTGAAGATGCTGACGATGATGACTTCGATCAGAAACAGAATCCGCTGGGTGCCCGGCGAGAGATTCGGCAGCGTCTCAATGGAGAACGTGACCAGCGAGAGCACGATCAGAATCTGAATGCAGAGACTGAAGATCCGCGAGGGACGCGAATCTTTGTCGTTGATCATGTCCGCCAGAAACTCCCGCGTCCGCGTCATTCAGCAAACCGCCCTTCTCAAAGAATCAGGTCTCGATGTGGCGGAACACGTTGAATCGCGTGTACTCCCAGTGGCGATACAGCTCGTTGCCGGCCAGCAGATTCTGATGCGAATTCATCGTCGCAACTTTTCCCTGGTAGAGCAACACGATGCGATCCGAGCGGCGGATTGTCGACATGCGACTCGGAATCACAATCGTCGTCCGCCCCGGGCAGATCTGATCGTAAGCGTCGTCGATCATCGACTTGTCTTCTTCGCTCAGCTGCACATCCGGCTCTTCCAGCAATAGCAGCGCGGGATTCCGCAACAGCGCCCGGGCCAGGCCAAGACGATACGCCTGACCGGGGCTGAGCTGCTCGCCGTGCTCGCCGAGAACGGTTTCATACCCTTGAGGCAATCGCTGGACGAAGTTGTGAGCGTGCACCTTCTTCGCAGCATTGATCGCATCGGACTGCGTGTAGTTCGGATCGCCGCAGAGGATGTTCTCCATCACGTTGCCGGTGAAGTAAAGGTCCCGTCCGCCCACGTAAAGTGTCTCGGCTCGCAGCGACTCCAGTGTCACCCAGGCGATATCTTCACCGTCGATGAGGACCCGGCCTTCGTGCGGTTCGAGGAATCGCGGCAGCATATAAAGCATGGCCCGCGCCTCGAGCGGATTGGCCGAGGCGATGACCGTCATCCCGCCCGCCGGCACTTTGACTTCAAACTGATCGAGCAGTTTCTTGCCGGTCAACCCGGGCAGACTGTAGGTTACGTTCTCGAACGTAATGGACCGCGACAGCGGGTCGAGGAACTTGGCCCCGACCGCCTGGCCGACTTCGGGGATCTGATTCAGATAGCGATAGATTCGCTCGGCTGCCAGAGCGGTCTCGTGGCGGATGCCAATCAGATCGCGCAGACGGGCGAGCGGCTTGTAGGCAGCGACAAACACCAGACTGAGAATCACCACTTCCGCGACCTGCATGCTCTGAGGATGTTCAACCGGCAGCAGCATCTTGTTACCCACCAGAATCGCGAGCAGCAAAAAGACGAGCACCACCATCACCCAGCACAGCCAGCGGGAAAAAATATCCCGTCGACGAACCGTCGTCGATGAAGTCGACAACTGCTCAAGCAGACGCCCGAAGTTGGCGTTGTCGTAGTTCTCCATGGAATAGCCACGGATGAGTCGCGTTTTCGTGATACTTTCCGCCAGCACATTCCCGCGCAACTGGGCTTCCGACTCGGCTCGCTTCTTCGAACTTTCGAAGCGGGAACGTTCCCGGGCCACCAGCCACCAGCAAAGCATCAACGGTCCGAGCATCTGCACGAAGACACGCGGGCTGACGATCAACCCCAGCACGATGAGCACGGCCAGAGCAATCGGGTGAGCGATCAGCCGATAGACGTTGGCCGAAACGCCGTCGCGGATCGTGACCGTATCAGTCCGAAACAGCTCGTGAGCGGTCCCAACCTGCGTATCGAGCAGGTCGCTTGGCCCCAGCCGCATTGCCTGCCGATGCAGTGAGCGACGCAGCTGATTCGACACCGTCATGCCGAGCCGAGCCGCGAGCAAACGGCAGCGAACAAGGATCAACCCCCGCAGCAAACCAAGAATCGAGCCGACCACCAGGAGGATGATCAGCGCGGAAAAATTATCGAGCAGCATCGGGAACTGCGTCGCCAGACGGCTCAGCGGTTTCGCCCAGATGCGATCCTGAAAATACCACAGCGAATGCAGGATGCCCCGGTTCTGCAGTTCGATATCGTCCGGCAGCACCTCGTCTTCCACCGGGTAGACAAGTTCAAGCATGGGGCCGAAGCGTTCGCGGGCGGCGGCGATCTCCGAGCCCTGTAGCAGAATCGCACCGCGGCTTACAAACAGGTCGACCACGAGCAGGCCGACCAGGAACATCAGCGCCAGAAGCAGAGCGGAGACTGTCGACAGCACCATCAACTGGATCGTGCTCGACTGCCGCCACAGCGAACGCGGAACCAGCTTCTTCCACGTCGACTGCGCGTCGTTGTTGAACGTACTCACGGTGTCACCTCGAAGATCGCATCTCAACAGGGAAGGGAGCGATTCCCGGGGACAGAGGGGCGGTCACATCGTCAACTCGCCCTGGCCCAATCGTACGGTCGGCGACGGCCTCGACCTTCCTGCGGCGACCAGAGATCCGGTCCATCGGGTGGGAACTTCAGGAAGACGACAGCCAGCAGACGCAACGATTCCGTTCACCGATGAATCACCGGTTCACCGAGTCACCCCGATGAACCATCAGTCCATCATAGCGGCTCGAGACCCCGCGACCAGACTTTACCTGCCTAGCCGCGGCAGCTTCGATGATTCCTTCTGTTCAGGATCGCTCGATCGTCACACTACGCGAGATCACGGTCTTCGAACAGAATAAATGCGAGCAAAATTGCCCCGGCACAGTAAGCCAGACCATATAGGGCCGCAAACCCGAGGTAATCGGGAGGAACCAACGTCCCGGTCGCAATCGATGCACTCATATTGAACGCATCCAGGTTCGGCAGCACGGTCGCGAACAGCCGGGCCACGAAGGAGACGAACTCCAGTTCCTGACGCGTTTCACTGCTTTGCACCAGGACCGGCGTCAGGTGACCGATGACGAAGATCGCGAACATCACCGACAGGTTCACCACCATCGGCAGGCGGGTCGAGATCACGACGCTGATCGCGGCCATCACGGCCACTTCAAAGAAGATCAACAGGATGCCCGGCAGCACCTGAATAATCGGCGCGATCCGTTCCGGCTGGAACCACGCATACTGGATCTCCGAGCCGAAGAGCGTCGTGTCGACCCACTGGAAGTATTCCGGCACCTGCTTGCCGGCCTCTTTCATGTCGTACCCAACTTTGTAGTAGGTCAGCAGGGCAAAGGTGATGACGACCGGGATCATGAAAATGACCACGCCCTGCAGCAGCCCCAGATACTTTCCGACGATGAACTGCCGCCGGTTGATCGGCTTGCTCAGCAGCGTCATCGCCGTCTTTCCTTCGATTTCGTCGGCGATACTGATACTCGACGTCCAGATCGCCAGCAGCAGGCTACAAATCAGCACCGTCGCCAGCCCGCAGTCGAGGAACATCTTTGTATCGTCCCCCATCGAGAAGAAGGGGATCCAGGTGTTAAGCAGCATCACCACGATGGCGACCAGCAGCAGCGAGAAGAACATCGGCTGCCGGACCGACTCTTTCGAGGTCGCCCGAGCGATCACGCCGAACTTCGTGAACCGGTTCAGTCCGAACAGCACGATCAGACCAATCAGCGCCACCAGGGCGGTCCAGCCGTAGCCGGCCAGAGGATTGGTCGGCATAGCCGGGTCAAGTTCGGGAACATCCTGAGCCAGCAGCGTCAGATTGGCAATTGCTTCGATCACGGAACACTCGACTGCGAAAAGAGTTCGGACAAATCAGAACGACAGGGAGACCAGGCGCAGCATCTCTGCTCCGGAACCTCCCGGGATACATCAGATAATCTCCGTACGTCAAAAAGGTCGCAAGCGTTGGTCCGGGAAATTTTTCTCAATGAGAAAGATTCCCCGCTCGCCTCCGCACGACCCGCAACCTCGCCCAGCGCCGCTCGCGCCCCGTTTGCACAATTTGCAACCGCTCCGAAAAGCGGTTTTCATCGAGAAAACAGGCCTCAAACCCGCGAACCGAGCCGCCAGTTGCCCTGTCTGTCCGCTGACGCCAGAAACGATTGCAGGACTGGCGCCGTTCGATACAATGCAGACCGGTGAAAACCACACGGGGTGTAGCTCAGCTTGGTAGAGCGCTACGTTCGGGACGTAGAGGTCGCAAGTTCAACTCTTGTCACCCCGACTTTGAAAAATAGACCTTTCCAACTCGGCTCCGAAGAAATATTTCGTCAATGCACGAAATAATGCACGCAACGGAGCCCTTCTCATGGCAAGCCCCGCCAGGCCGTTCTTCCGGAAGCAGACCCGAAGCAGGTACTGCTCCATCGCTGGGAAGCAGATTTCGCTCGGTAAAGACACGTCGGAAGCTCACCAACGATTTCACGAGCTGATGGCTAACCGTGAGCGGATTTCTGAAGACGCCACAACGCTTTACCCGCTCAGCCAGTCGTATCCGGACTGGTTCCTTGCGCACCGCAGCGAGGGCGACGTATCAGCTGCAACGCCGCTATCTCAAGCCCTTCATTGGGGCGGTGGAAAGCGGATAAAGCCGACTCAGCTCAAACTCCAGCATATCTTTACCTTTGGGACACGGGTTCTCATTGGTTCTCACGCAAGCAGTCGACGCCGGTCAGACCACCATTCGGAGACCGTAGCTCAAGGACTCCCTTGAACGGGAAATTGCCCTCGTCGAGAGTCGTCTTCCCCTGCAATTCATTGCGCAGGAATGCAAACTTTTGCACAGTCACACTGAGTGATATGGAAGACAGCTCGTCATAGGCTCTTTCCTTTCTCTCATCGTCCCGGTGAATTCCGCCTCTTGCGAGGCTTTGGTGTCAAAATAGCCAATTTCCGAGCGATTCCCCTCGGACTGGCATATCAGATGCGGAGACATCGGAATTCCTGCTGGTGGGGCCGTGCGCAAAAGGCCCCTTTGCTCGCTTCCGTTTTGACGTGACTGCTGGAAGCCTTGCTCCGTGGAAGCCCGCTCATCTCGACGCTGAAAGCCCGTACCAACGTTATGAAATGCCCCCTGATCGTTCCAAATCTGCTGACTCTGGTCGTCATCTCTCTGACCGGATGTGAATACTTGACGGAGTCGCAAGCGATATTACTCGGATCGTCGCACAGCGGCGAACATTCGCTCTCGCACGACGTAGAGAACACGCATCCGGGCGATCACGAATCACAGGCCGGGCAAGGCCACGGAGCAGGCGGACATCACGCGGTTCACAAACTCCTGGTCACCAGCTCTGTCCGCAAAGACGTGGTCAGCACGCGGCAGTACGTTTGTCAAATTCACTCCTGCAAACACATTGAGGTGCGTGCGCTGGAAGGCGGCTACCTGGAAGACATTCGCGTCCAGGAAGGACAGATGGTTCGCAAGGGCGACCGAATGTTCAAAATCCTGCCGACCCTTTACGAGGCAAAGCTCGAATCAGAAGCCGCTGAAGCTCAGCGTGTAAAGATCGAACTCGACAATGCGGAATCGCTGGCAGACAAGGGAATTGTCTCGCCGCAGGAACTCGCCATTAAGCGAGCCGAACTGGCTAAAGCTCAGGCCAACGTCCAACTGGCTCAGGCCGAGCTGGAGTTCACGAACGTGAAAGCACCATTCGACGGCATCATTGACCGACTGCACGAGCAGCTCGGAAGCCTGGTCGAGGAAGGCGATATTCTGACGACTCTATCGGACAACAGCGTGATGTGGGTCTACTTCAACGTTCCCGAAACGAGCTACCTGGAGTACATCGCGGAACTGCAGGGCGACGATGATGACGACGGACTCGACCGCGACGACGAGGATGATGACGAGGAAGATGAAGACCATGAGCTGCAAATCGAACTGAAACTGGCCAACGGAAAGATCTTCGCGCATCCCGGCAGGATTGGGGCGATAGAAGCCGACTTCAATAACGAGACCGGCAACATCGCCTTTCGAGCCGACTTCCCCAATCCGAGCGGAATGCTGCGACACGGTCAGACCGGCACCATTCTTCTACACCGGGACCTGGATGATGTCGTCGTGATTCCCCAGCGGGCAACCTATGAAATTCTCGCGAAACGCTACGTCTATGTCGTCGACGATCACGACATCATTCATCAGCGGGAGATTGAAATTGAAACCGAACTCGAAGACATCTTTGTCATCAAGTCCGGTCTCGATGCCGGTGAGAAAATTGTACTCGAGGGGATCCGCCAGGTTCGGGATGGCGACAAGGTCGAGTACGAATACAGCGACCCGATCCAGGTTCTCCAAAACCTGAAGTATCACGCCGAGTAGCCATTGCCTTGAGTGCTGAGCGTCCCCTGTGCTCAGCGTACGTCCTCACCGATCCTTCCCAAATGCACCTCCGGTTCCCCCATCATGTTTGAAAAGTTCCTGCATCGACCTGCCCTCGCCATTGTGATCTCCCTGCTTATTCTGTTCATGGGCGGGCTGGCGATTATGTCGTTGCCGATTTCTCAGTTCCCTTCTGTTGCCCCACCGAGCGTCCGCGTTTCGGTTTCTTACCCAGGTGCGAGTGCAAAGATTCTGGTCGACTCCACGATGGTCCTGCTGGAACAGGCCATCAACGGTGTCCCCAACATGCGATACATGTTGAGTGATGCCACGAGTGCTGGTGAAGGAACGATTCAGATTATCTTCGAGCCGGGAACCGATCCGGACGTCGCGGTGATGAACGTCAACAACCGCGTGCAGATGGTCAAGAACAACCTCCCTGAGATCGTGCAGCGGGAAGGCGTCATCGTCATGCAGAACATGACGAGCATGCTCATGTACGTGAATGTTTTCAGCACCGACCCGGGCGTGGATCAGAACTTTCTTTACAACTTCGCGACCGTCAACATCCTCAACGAGATCAAGCGCATTCAGGGCGTGGGGAGTGCGACAATCCTCGGTAACCGAGCGTACGCCATGCGAGTCGAACTGGATCTCGACCGCATGCGGGCGTATGGAATCGCTGCCGAGGACGTTATGAAAGCGCTCGATGAGCAGAGCATGATCGGCTCTCCAGGACGACTCGGCCAGGCGACAGGCAAAACATCGCAGACACTGGAATACGTCCTTACCTGGATCGGCCGGTATGACACTCCCGAGCAGTACGAGAACATCATTCTCAAAGCCAACTCCGAAGGACAGATTCTCCGCATCGGGGACGTTGCCAATGTCTCCCTCGGATCCTCCTTTTACGATTTGTACTCGGATATCGATGGCTTGCCGGCGGCCGCCATTGTGTTAAAGCAGACTCCCGGTTCGAACGCAGCGGATGTCATCGAACAGGTCAAGGAGAAGGTCGAGCAGATCAAAGAAGAATCGTTCCCGCCGGGGATGGACTACGCCGTGACTTATGACGTGTCGAACTTTCTCGATGCCTCGATCGAAAAAGTGCTGCACACCCTGTTCGAAGCCTTCATCCTGGTGTCGCTGGTCGTTTACCTGTTTCTGGGTGACTTCCGCAGCACGTTGATTCCGACGCTGGCCGTTCCGGTTTCGTTGATCGGGACGTTCTTCTTCATGCTGATGTTCGGAATGTCGATCAATCTGATCACGCTGTTCGCCCTCGTGCTGGCAATCGGGGTCGTCGTCGACGACGCCATCGTCGTGGTGGAAGCCGTGCATGAGAAGATGCATTCGAAGCATCTGGGCCCATATGCCGCGACACGAGAAGTGGTCCAGGAAATCAGCGGAGCCATCATCGCCATTACTCTCGTCATGACGGCTGTCTTCATTCCAGTGACCTTCATGACCGGCCCCGTCGGCGTCTTCTACCGGCAGTTCGCCCTGACCATGGCGATGTCGATTGTGATCTCTGGAGTCGTCGCTTTAACACTGACGCCGGTGCTGTGTGCGATGATTCTGAAACCGCCGTTTGACGGGCAGCAGAAGGGACTCATCGGCTTGATCAATCGCGGTCTCACCAGAGTCGCCGGGCGGCATGCCTTCATCCCACGAGCCATTCTTTGTGTACTGCTCGGCGCCGCAGTCGGCGTCGGCGCATACTTCCTGATGCATGTGGAGATTGTCCACGAAGTCATCTCCGAGCAGTTCCCCTTGTCGGAAATCAACATACAGGTCATCGCGGGACTCATCGCCGTGCTGGCAATCCTGTCTTTCCGAGCGGTGTTCTCGGGGAGTGAAGGGACAAAGAAAGTCCGAGGTCCACTCGGAGTCTTTCTGTATCTGTTCAACCAGGCCGTCGAGAAGGTCACCGGAGTTTACGCCGGGATTCTCGGTCTGATCATCACACGGCGATTGATCACGCTCGTTGTTATTGGAGCGTTCGGGTACGGAATCCTGGTTGTCAACGATGTGCTCCCCAGCGGATTCATTCCTCTCGAAGACCAGGGAATGATCTACGGAATTGTTCAGACGCCACCGGGTTCGACGCTCGAGTATACGAACGCGAAATGCCACGAGTTGCAGAAGATCTGCAAACAGATGGACGAGATCACGTCAGTCTCATCCATCGCGGGCTACGAAGTCCTCACGGAAGGTCGAGGATCGAATGCGGGAACGTGTCTGATCAACCTGAAGCCCTGGGCCGAACGCGAACTGAACTCCAGAGAGATTATTGAAGCTCTCGAAGACAAATGCCGCGCGATCTCTAACGTGAAGCTCGAGTTCTTCGAGCCACCAGCCGTGCCCGGCTTCGGCGCGGCGGGAGGATTCTCGGTCAACCTGCTCGATAAGACGAACAGTGGAGACTATCAGGCGCTGGGCGAACAGACCGACCGCTTCATGGAAGCACTGGGAAAGCGTAAGGAGCTAAAGGGACTCTTCACGTTCTTTGCCGCCAACTATCCCCAGTATGAGATTCTCATTGATAACGATGTCGCCATGCAGAAAGGCGTATCGATTCGCGATGCCATGGACAACCTGTCAATTGTGATCGGCAGCACATGGGAGCAGGGCTTCGTTCGTTTCGGCCAGTTCTACAAAGTCTACGTTCAGGCGGCTCCTGAGTTTCGTCGGTATCCCAAGGATCTCGACAATATGTTCGTCCGCAACGAGCGGGGCGAGATGGTGCCGTATTCGGCGTTCATGAAGATCGTGAAGCGTCAGGGATTGAACGAAATCAGTCGCTATAACCTCTACCCCACAGCTCCCATTCAGGGAGCTCCCGCGGCGGGTTACAGCAGTGGAGAAGCGATTGCCGCGATCAAGGAAGTGGCCGCGGAAACGCTGCCTCACGGGTTCGGAATCGACTGGCAGGGCCTGGCTTACGACGAAGCCAACGCCGGCAACACTGCCATTTATATCTTCTTTATCGTGGTCGTGTTCGTTTACATGGTGCTCGTGGGACAGTACGAGAGCTTCATCATCCCGCTGGCTGTCATCATTTCACTGCCGGTTGGATTGTTCGGCTCCTTTCTGTTCCTGAAAGCGATGGGATTGGCGAATGATGTTTACTGTCAGATTGGTCTGGTGATGCTGGTTGGCCTGCTGGGCAAGAACGCGATTCTGATTATCGAGTTCGCCGTTCAGCGACGTCAGGAAGGCAACAGTATCAAAGCAGCTGGTATCGAAGGGGGGCGTCTGCGTTTTCGTCCGATTCTGATGACATCATTCGCTTTTATCGTCGGACTGATCCCGCTGGTTCGTGCAACCGGTCCTGGAGCGATTGGAAACCGGACCATCGGAACAACGGCAGTTGGTGGGATGCTGATGGGAACGATTTTCGGTGTCCTCGTCATTCCTGGACTGTACTTCCTCTTCGCGAAAATCTCAGATGGCAGGCAGCTAATCCGAGACGAACACCTGGATCCTCTCAGCGAAATCTTTGAACGACATGAAGCGTCAGAACATCACGGATGACTCCGATAGGTTTCAGGCAGCCGTCGAAGCGGTGGAATACTTCATCAGAAGACTTCCACCGCTTCTTTATTGATCGCCGCCCAACGACTCACAATCCGAGTGTCCCGACTGCGATGGCAAAATCTCCGGATTATATCAATTGTAAGGACGCCCCCTCGGACAACCGGGAATCGACTCTTCCGGAGTGCTTAAGTTGCCGTCCTGATGTCCGTCGTCATGCCCCACCCGGTTTCCTGCAAAAACTTGCACGGTTCTTGTGGCGATTCTGCAAGTGTTTTCACTCCTGTTGAAACAGGATCGACGAAGTTCGGATTATGCGGGTCGTTCACCCTGAAATTGTCGTTCGTCAGGTACTGAATGTGACGATTCATTGGTTGGTGTCGAGCATACAGTCGATACCTGTAAGGACGGCTGAGGCATCGTTCACGCTCTTGCAGTAGCGTGGCAATGAGACCTGATCGTGGTCATCTCCATGGGATATTCGGAGATCCTGCCGATGCGGAAATCCCCCTTCCCATCTCCCGCGATCAACCGCTCTCGGTCCCAGCCGCCCTCACGGAAGATTTGCAGGATGCTCAAGATGAGATGGACCTCTCCCATGGAATATGTACCGAAGGCCGTGTGGAAACCCCAGACGGTCGCCAAAGTCGTCGCCTGCAGTTCCCTCCTCTTTCTCGCTGGATGCAACATTCCGAAGTTGTGCCGTGCCGAGAAGGGACCAGCTCTCCCCAAGACCTTCGTTGGGCAAACCACGGCTCAGAGTTCGGCCGCTATCGGAATCGACGACTTCTTCACCGATCCAGCCCTCACTTGCCTGATCGCCGAAGGCTTGACGTCGAATCAGGAGCTGAAGATTCGCAATCAGGAAGTCCGCATCGCCAACGCCGAGATTCTGGCCCGCCGCGGAGCTTATCTTCCGTTCGTTTCGTTGAGAGCAGAAGGCGGTCTTGAAAAGAACAGTAAGTACACTCCGCTTGGAGCAGCCGAAGAGCATCTAACTTATCCCGGCGGCAGGCACTTCCCGGACCCTTTGGGCAACTCACTGCTTTCGGCCGACTTTCTCTGGCGAGTCGATATCTGGCGTGAGTTCCGCAACGCTCGCGACGCCGCGATGCAACGGCGAGTCGAAGCGGTCGAACGTCGAGACTTTTTCGTGACGCAGCTCGTGGCGGAGATCGCGGAGAGTTACTACGAACTGGCCGCTCTCGACAAGCGTCTCGACTTCCTTGACCAGACAATTGCCATCCAGCGGAAAAGCATCGAAGTCGCCGAGGCCCAGAAAGCAGCAGCTCGGGGCACCGAACTCGGAGTGCAGCGGTTTATTGCGGAAGTTCGCAAGAATGAAAGCCAGCGACTGATCGTCACGCAGCAGATCATCGAAGTTGAGAATAAGATCAACTTCCTCGTAGGTCGATATCCCCAGCCGGTCGAGAGAATTTCGTGGGACTTCATTCACCTCGATTCCCGACCACTCTGCGTTGGAATCCCTGCTCAACTGCTCCTGAACCGCCGGGATATTCGGGCGGCCGAACGCGAAGTCGCCGCAGCCGGACTCGATGTCCTCGTGGCCCGGGCCCGATTCTTCCCGCGACTTGATATCACCGCAAGCGTCGGCTTTGAAGCGTTCGATCCCCGTTACCTCTTCGATCCAGAATCGTTCTTCGCCAATGTGGCCGGCGGGCTGGTCGCTCCACTGATCAACAAGCGAGCCATTCAGGCCGAGTACATTAGCGCGAATGCCCGGCAGCTGCAGGCAATCTACGACTACCAGCGAACTGTCCTGAACGCCTTTACCGAGGTTGCCAATCGCGTAGCGAAGGTCGAGAACTATCGGCGGAGCGTTGAGTTCAAGCAGGGACAGGTCAAGGCACTTGAAGAATCAGTCGAGGTTGCCACTCTGCTGTTCCAGAACGCACGAGCAGAGTATGTCGAAGTACTGCTGTCCCAACGGGATCTTCTCGAAGCCCGCACAGACCTCATCGAAACAAAACAGGAGCAACTCTCCGCCATTGTCAACGCATACCAGGCACTCGGGGGCGGCTATCTGATGTCGAAATCGGGTCAGGGATTTTCAGACGTCTTCTGTCCGGATGAAGCGCTCAATCCAAGCGAGGTTTATCTTCCCCCGGTCCCCGAAGACATGCTCGGCCCGAATGCCCCGGGGAGCGCCGTCGTTCCCAATTCCACAGAGGAACTTGCCCCGCCCCCTGTGCCGGGCGAAGCGGAGGTGCATAGCGATTCGACCGGAAACCCCCAGCGACCTAAACTCGACCAACCACCAGCGTCGTCACAGCAGAAAGAAGTAAAGCTCCCGATGGATTCTGACAAAGTCCAACCGCTCTTCACACCTGGAAAGAATGAGGACAAGATTCCCGAACAGGTTCCAGGGGAACTCAACGAAGACTCTTGACTTCACATCACGTTTCTCTGAATTCCTCCTATAGGATGCGAAGCTACAACTTTCGGTTCCGAAAGCGTTCGTCCTCCAAAGCACCGGATTCTTTCTTGCCGCGATGGCCGCACATCGCCAATACGTTTACCAGCCACATGTCCAGAACCCTCGACCAGCAAAATCAGTGCACGAAATGAGCACGAAACCGGCGGATCACGAGGAATTGATGGAAACACCAAAAGTGCGTTTTCCACTGTATACACAGCGTTTGCCAGAACATTGGCATTATACGGTGAAGCGTGCTCCCTTCGGGACGTAGAGGTCGCAGGTTCAACTCTTGTCACCCCGACTCAAAAAGCCCGCCGACGGAAACGTTGGCGGGCTTTTTTGTTTGCGCGCCGGGTGCCACTGGCGTCTCGCCAGTGCGGAATCAGGACGCCGTATGAACTGCCGTATGAACTGAAGTGTTGTCCCGCTCCACGGAGAAGCCCCGCGAGTGCGTGTCAGATCGACCGAAGCGAGAGCACTGGCGGCACGCCAGTGGCACCCAGTGATTTCGCCTTTCAGTTATCTGTTTCAGCCGCATGGACCAATCGTTCCAATGGGGCATCGAGTTCCTTGCGGCGTAAATGCTTGTGGCGAATCACGCCCAAATGATCAATCACGTAGACAGTGGGCCAACGACGCACATTCCATTCTTCAGTGATGGCCCCTTTCGCATCCCCTTGTCCGTTCCTGAACGAACGCCACGGGATCGCATTCTCATCGACGGCCTTATTGGCCAATTCCAAAGTCTCATCTGCATTAATTCCAACAATCGCAAACGGGCGACCGGCAAAACGCGAATGGAGCTCTTTTTCGTGGGGAACGTCACCCATACACGGTCCACACCAGGAAGCCCAAAACACGAGCAACACAACCTTACCACGGAAGTCACTCAATGCCATCGAGTTGCCCGAGAGATCGCGTCCTTCAATTTGCGGGGCGATCCCCCCAATCGACAAGTATTTCAATTCAAACAATTCCCGCTTCGCCAGACCGCCTAGGAATTCACCACCTTGAACCGTGACTACGTTGGGATAGTCGGCCTCTACGCGATGAAAGCAACGCTCAGCCTCAACATATAAATGGTCGACGTCAGCGTTTCTTACGAATTCGTCGAGGTTTTCTTTAGACCGTTCGTAGGTGTACTTGGCAAAAGCGTCGAACGTGGGCCTCACAGTCGACGCATTGCGAAAACACATGTCGCGTTTTTTCGCCAGCAGCCTTCCAAGACAGTAGCATGCCTCGGCGCGAGTTTCCTCGGACTCACTCTCGTTCATCAGCGTACGCAAAAACGCCTCCGAGCCATGGGAAACTCGAACTTGGTGGCAAAGCGGACGCAACTTTTCGCCCCAATGATTGGCAAGCAACCGTTCGATTGCACGTTCATAATGACGGAACAACTCACGGTCAAATTCGCCAACACTATTCCCCATATTCAAAAGCTCGCAGAGCGACTCGAATCCCTCCGAACTTGAGCCTGCCGATTCGCCAAATGCTACGAATCGAGGCGCAAACATCCACCCGGGCCAATCCCGGTATCTGGCGATGCTTTCAACATTTCCTTTCGCGTCGTCGTATTCTTCGTGCCAAGCCGCCATGCTCGATTCGTATTCACGATTAAGTTGATCGAAACGATCTTGCAGTGACTGAGCCGATACGATTGTTGCGGGAGCGGCCAGACAAACAAGTACAAGGATGCACATGCAACGCATGAGTGTTCTCACAAGATTAAGTACCGAACTTGGCTAGAGGACCATCACCTTATTCGCTGAAGGTTGCACCTCTATCAGTCTCACACACGGCGGGCGATTTCCCATAACGACCATCTTACCCTCCACCAGCTTCCTCACCAAGTCGGCGGCCACGTAATAGAGGTCTCATCCAATCACGAGTCAGCCCCCCACTCGGGCTGCCGACACCACTGTCTCAGCCGTTCTCAATCAACAGATGGACTTGGAGTCTTGCCGGCGATATGCTCGATGTTATGGCAGATGTCACGCTGATTCTCTCCCGGATCGAACACGGCGACCCTGATGCGGCCGAGCAGTTGCTGCCGCTGGTGTACGACGAACTCCGCAAATTGGCGGCGGCGAGGCTCGCCAATGAGAAGCCGGGGCAAACGCTTCAGGCCACGGCGCTGGTGCACGATGCCTACATCCGACTCGTTGATGTCGAGCAGGCTCAGCAATGGGATTCGCGCGGGCATTTCTTTGCCGCGGCTGCCGAGGCGATGCGGCGGATTCTGGTCGAGTCCGCCCGTCGGAAAGCACGGGTTCGCCACGGCGGAGAGGCTCAACGAGTTGAACTCGATCCGAATCTTATCTCACACCCCTCTCGTGATGAGGACCTCATTGCCCTCGACGAGGCCCTCCATCGGCTTGAGCAGGTGGACGCTCGAAAAGCCTCGCTGGTTAAGCTGCGATACTTCGCCGGGCTGACCATGCCTGAAGCGGCTAAGGCCCTGGGGGTCTCGCTCGCAACTGCAGAACGGGACTGGAGTTTTGCGCGAGTCTGGTTGCTGCGTGAACTCGAGCGGGAGCTTGAGGATTCGGCAGAGACGTGAGAACTTCAGAAAAAGTTGAGAGATCCGTGAGGGGTTGAGACGGATAACGTCGCATTGACTGGTGACGCATTCTTCAGCCTCCAGGGGGTACAGACCATGAACGAAGAGTCTCTCTTTGCCGAAGCGATCGCCATCGAGTCCGCCGAAAAACGCAGCAAGTTTCTCGATGAGGCCTGTGGCGACAATCTCGAACTGCGGAAGGCGGTCGAGAAGCTGCTCGAACTGTCCGATCGTGCCGGGAGTTTTCTGGAACATCCTGTTCTGGAAGGCCAGGACGTAACGCTGGATGGACTCGACTCCTCTCTGGTGGACCGAACTCAGGACACGCAGGAGCACAAGCACGAAGTGATTCTTTCAGGGACCACCATGAACGAGAAGCCGCAACAGTCGGACGAAGAGACTTTCCTCCGCTACCTCGAGCCGGCGACCCGCGAGGACTCGCTCGGCCGGCTGGGCCATTACGAAGTTCTGAATGTCGTCGGCAAGGGCGCCTTCGGCACGGTGCTGCGAGCCTTCGACACCAAGCTCGAACGAATTGTTGCGATTAAGCTCCTTGCTCTGGAAATGGCCTCAATGTCGCCGGCCCGCAGACGGTTCCTCCGCGAGGCCCGCACGTCGGCCCAGATCCGCCATGAAAACGTGGTCAGCATCCACTCGGTCGAAGAAGAACCGATTCCGTATCTGGTGATGGAATACATCCCCGGTCGAACGCTGCTGCAGCAACTCGAAGAACGCGGCCCGCTCGACGTACCCAGCGTTCTGCGGCTGGGCAAACAGATCGCAGACGGTCTGGCAGCCGCACACGCGCAGGATCTGATCCATCGCGATATCAAGCCGGGCAACATTCTTCTGGAAGGAGACATGGAAGAGCGGGTCAAGATCACCGACTTCGGTTTGGCCCGCACGGTGGACGACGCCAGCATGACTCAATCGGGGGTCATCGCCGGAACGCCGATGTATATGGCTCCCGAGCAGGTGCAGGGCCTTAGGTTCGATCAGCGGGCCGACCTGTTCAGCCTCGGCAGTGTGCTCTATCAGATGATCAGCGGTCGTCCGCCATTTCGTGCACCAACGACGATCGCCGTGCTGAAACGTGTGACCGAAGACACGCCACGGCCGATTCAGGAGATCATCCCCGAAACGCCTGACTGGATCGTCGAACTCATCGGTCACCTGCACGCCAAGAATCCCGCGGAGCGTTACAGCTCCGCACAGGAAGTCAGCGAGCTCCTCGCCCGCTGCGCCGAGGATCTTCGAGCCGGACGCACGCCGCAGGTTCCCGATCCGTCGGAAACCGCCAACACAACGCAGGCCGGCATCACCCCATCCCAGCCGAGGCGCAATGAATCGCTGCTGCACCGTCCGATGGTGAAGGTCGCCGCTGCAGTTCTGATCATGCTCGGCCTGCTGGGCACGACCGAAGCAACAGGCGTGACCGAACTCGGCTCCACCGTGATTCGAATGGCGACGGGCTCCGGCACCCTGGTGATCGAAACCGACGATCCCGGCGTGAAGGTCGCCATCAACGGCCAGGAAGTCACCATCACCGGGGGTGGCGTGGAGGAGTTGACCCTTCGTCCCGGCGAGTACAAAGTCGCCGCTCTAAAAAACGGCAGACCGGTCCAGCAGGAACTGGTCTCGATCACCCGCAACGATCGCACGGTTTTGCGGATTGGCCTGGAACCGGCCGCGGCAAAGGTGATTTCGACAGAGACTCCATCCGCCACGGACTGGCAGGGCTGGCCGGCCGATGCACCGCCGCCGGCGATTGCCCCGTTCAATGCCGAGCAGGCGAAAGCTTATCAACAGGCGTGGGCGAATCACATCGGCGTCCCGGTGACGCTCGAGAACAGCCTCGGCATGCAGTTTCGTCTCATCCCGGCCGGCGAGTTCATGATGGGAAGCACGCAGGAGGAAATCGACCAGCTGATCGCGGAGGCCAGAAAGAAGAAACACCCTGACTGGTTCATCAAGGAGATTCCGCGTGAGGGACCGCAACACAAGGTCACGTTGACGAAGCCTTTCAGTCTCTGCACTCACCCGGTCACCCGGGGACAGTTCCGTCAGTTCGTGGAAGCCACCGGCTACGCCACCGATGCGGAAGAAGATGGTAAAGGCGGCTATGGCCGGAAAGGTGAGCAGTGGGTTCAGAGCACCGTCTATCTGTGGAACACAAAGCTCGGATTCGAGACGGAACAGACCGATGACCATCCGGTGGTCAATGTTTCGTGGAATGATGCCGTGGCCTTCTGCGAGTGGTTGAGCCAGAAATCCGGAGGAACCTACCGGCTGCCAACCGAAGCCGAGTGGGAGTTTGCCTGCCGCGCCGGGAATCCCGGTGCGTACTGTTTCGGCAATGATGAATCCAGACTGTCTGACTATGCGTGGTACGGGAGCCACGGCGGTCTCGGCACCAAGCCGGTTGGACAGAAGTTGCCGAATGCTTTTGGGCTCTTCGATATGCACGGCAACGTGTGGGAATGGTGCAGGGATGAATTCGCCGTCTACGACGAAAGCCCGGCGATCAACCCCGTGGGAGTGAATCGATTCCAGCTCCGCGTGGCGCGTGGCGGAGCCTACAGCACTCAGCCCTCAGCCGTCCGTTCCGCCCGCCGTTCCGACGGGACGCCAACGACGCGGTATATCGCGAACGGCTTTCGCGTGGCGCTGGTCGCTGGCTCGATCAACAAGATGCATGACCGGAAATCCGTGACAATCTCACCAGAACATGACGGCGCTCGGCAAGGCCCGCCCGAGGACAAGGGCGAAGAAATGGGTGAGCAAAGCTCGGTGCTCGATCTGCAGAAGAAGTTGCAAGCCATGCACGAATTGCGAGTCGACAGGAAACCGACGCTTGAAGAAGTCAACACGCACGTCGACAGAATGCTCGCGAACTATCCCGATCGCAAAGCGACGATCCACGGTCAGGCCGCCCATCTGTTCGGACAGAGTGGCATCAAGGAATTCAGTGAAGAAGTCCGCAAGCACGCCCTGGAATCGATCAAGACGGAAACGGATATCGTCGAACGGGCCCGGATGTTGATGTACCTCAGCAACGCCGAAGAGGTGCAGGGAAAGCCGAGCGAAGCCAACTACTGGGCCCTGCGAGGCCTGCTGGAACTGGAACCGTTCAACCTGCCGAACGTCGCTCCTTATCCCCCCGGCGTGGGACGCTTTAACGACCTCGTGGCCAACCCGGGAACCAACAACGACGATGGCTCCAGGCAGGAACTCTTCAAGAGGCTTTCGGCTGCTGAAAAAGAGACCCGCAACTCCGCCATTCAGGTTCGAGAACTTGTGAGCTTTCGAAAAATCTACGTCGATATCCTGCAACGGCTCAACCCAACCCCCGAGGCACGCGAGCTGCTGGCGGAACTCGCCCAGGAACGACTCGGCAGCGACTGGCTCCAGAAATTCCTCAAGGACGCATTCGATCGTGACTGGAACGTGAACGAAGAATTCGAAACTGTCCCGGATGACGAGCTGCCAGAAACCGTCGGCGCAGCCGCTACTGAGAGCAGCGAGTAGAGGGTTTGATCAGGGTGCAATCGGGAGCACGCCGGGTGCCTCTGGCGTCTCGCCAGTGCTGGATGAGGACACCCAATCACCGAAGGCGGTTGCCTATCAGCGCGCAGAACACATCTCTGACCGAGTCTGTTCGACAGGACTGCGAAAGTGGCACTCGATCCGAAAGGATGCCAGTTCCACTGACAACACATCCCCGTCTGACCACATGGATACTACGCCCCCACCCCGCCCTTGTCGATCATCACTCCATCTCCCCGTGCCAACTCAAACCCGTTCCATTTCATCCGGCTTCGGTTTTTCTTACACTTTTCGCTTCGCTGTGACCTCGGGGATGTCGGCCTTTGGGCTGTCTCGCTGGGGTTCCGCGTCCTGAAAATATCAATATCATTGCTCCAGGTTTTTTGGAGCCGACACACTTCTTCTGGCTCATTGAGGTGCATTGCTCATGGCTGCTTCGACATCGATTCTCGCGGATAAACTGCACGAATACCCCAAGCAAGATGTGATCGACGGAACCGGCAGCGGGACGGCTGCCGTTCTCGATGACTGCCTCAACCAGCACGGCGGCGTGCTGCAGCTGCTGCACCGTTACGCCGGCCGCACGTTCTGCACCCCGGGGAAACGCCTCCGCCTCGACGACGCGTCTTACTATCCGGACTACATGAACGGGACCGGGCTCGATGAAATCTGGATGTGCTGCACCGTTCCCATCGTGACGGGCGTCATCGATACCCGCACGAACAAGGCTCCCTTCCGCGAAGGGGAAGCCCACGTTCTCACGCCGGACGGGCAGGTCATCTCGCTGCAGGATCTGATCACGGCGAACCCCGAAGCCGTCATGGGTGAAAAGGTGACCGCCTTTTCGAAAGAGATGTTCGGCAACCCGACCTGGCCGATCGTTTCCAAGAAGTTCGACAACCTGAATCCGATCCCGGACCACCTGCACTGGACGAAGTGGGAAGTCTACGACATCAACTCGTTCGACAACCCCGGCGTCAGCCCATCGCATTACCACACCACCGCCATGGGGCTGTACTCCTTCGTGACGAAGGACCAGTTCCTCGACTGCATGAAGAGCTTCGGCAAGACCGAATACAACGGCATCCGCCATCTGGCTCCGCACGTCATGATGAAACTCGACGACGGCTTCGTGATGCCGAACGGCGTGCTCCACTCACCGACTGACCTCTGCACGCACGAACTGCACGTCACCATGGACGAACACTTCCTGGCCGAAGACCTGACGCTCGACGGACGGATCGGAGCCGCGGATGCCTTCTACGCCTGCCGCGAAGAGGACTACCCCAAAGACAAGCACGAAGACTGGGAATACCTGGTCGATAAGCTCGACTTCGCCGCCAACCAGGATCCGGACTTCGTCCTCAAGAACTCCCGCCCGGCCATCACGGCCGAAGAGTTTGCCGGCAACGGCGTCGATGCCAAATGGATCGTTTACGGAGAGATCCTCGGCGACCAGAAGTGCTCCATCCTCCGGCTCACCCTCGAGCCGGGCGCGAAGACCACCTTCCGCCCCGAGTGCCCCGCCCTGTTCCACACCAACGGCGGCATCGGCCGCGTCGGCTCACTCGAAGTTCGCTACAACAAGAACATGATCCTCGGCGAACTCTACTCCGAAATCGGCTTCATCACCCAGACCGCCCTGAACAATGGCGGCGTCGAAATCGAAAACACCGGCAAAGACCCCCTCGTGTTGACCTTCGACTTCCCGCAGAACGCGCATTCGAAGACGCCGGGGACGAAGTAGTTTCTGAATGGCGGTCTCTTGCAGGACCGCCGCCGCTCATTGAAAGGAAAGCCCTCCGACGGAATGTTGGAGGGCTTTTCGTTTGACGCTTTGAAAGTGTAGCAGGCTTTTTTCTGGTGACTGTCACAAAAACACTGAGATTACGCGTGCAGGCAAGAACCGTAGCACTGGCGAGACGCCGGGGCACTCGAAGCATGCCCACGGGATCCCCGCGATTCATCGATAAAATGCGATAATTGCTGAATCGTTCGCTTCAGCTTGCAGGAGGCAACGCACAAAGGCTCCTCGAGCAGCCTCAATATCTTCGTCTGCGGGATAGGAGAGATCGAGCTTGCGAAATCGCTTGGCTTCTTGCCTGACCTCTTTGCATGTCAGGTAGCTCATGATTGGAAAATCGCCGTCATTTTCCAATTTAGGCAAGTCTCGCGGAATCGTCAGTTTTGTATCGAGTTGCAACGGCCCGATATCAGCGAGGGTGTCGCCATCGTCAAGATATTCCCCAATGGTCCTGCAGAGATGTTCCGCAGCGTAACGGCTTTCACTTCCAGATGCTTTCCCACAGATCAGCGAACGGACTGACTCAACAATGGATGCTTCTGTCGTGACGTTAGTCGGGTCATCTTCCCTGTAGGCGTAGAACTCATCGAGGGTCATTGTCGTGGGGTGTCCCAGCAGCTTTGCTGCGCCGTTCTTCAGTTTGACTGAAAGTTCGCCGAGCGCGAGAAACATGCTCCGCTGTACGTCCGTGTTCTTGCCGAGAAGGTTTATTGCGTCGAGTTTTGTTAGTGTGGAGTAAAGCTGAACTACGTCCTCGATCGTTGCGTCGCTCTTGTCCAGCGATATGGAGCCGTCCTCCTGAATCAATACCCAGTGAAATTTGCGCTCGATTACTTCAATCGGATTCGCAGATGAGAGATGTTGCACAGCGAGAATCAATTGCTCATCGCTGGACCCGATTGCCGAGCTGAGCCGATCCAGGTCAATCGTATAGAGAGAGGTAGAGTAGCTCATCATGTGTTCCAGATTTGAGTGGGTCTGGTGCTCAGTGTGCTCTGAGCGGGATTTACGGCAGTTGCGCCGGGTGCCACTGGCGTCTCGCCAGTGGTGTCGTCACATCCCAGCCCATCATTTTCAGCAAACTTCCGACTGCGAAGCATGCCCACGGCAAGCGTGGGCATGGCACCCTGGTTCGGACGTCTGGTGGCAATCAGCCGAATCACTGACACATGCTCATCGTACGAGAAGGATTAAACTGGTGGAACTCCGGATGGACCCGGCCTCTAGGTTTGGTTCTTACCTGCATTGTGCAGCAAATCGAGATGAGCAAGGGCGGCATCCATTGTGTCAAAGAGAACGGTCTTCGGGTCAATTCCGGCTTCATCTGCCATAAGCGATTTAAGCCCCTTGCGATTCCTGTCAGAGACGACTGCAACAACTGGTAAGTCCGAATCAACATAGTAACGCGAGCCAGCCGCAAACGGACAAAGCATCATGTCTCCCCATTCATAGCCCATCTCACGAAGATCGAGAATGACACCAACGGAATCAAACGCGGCGATTCCAGCACGTATCATCGCGTCCATGTAGATTGCATCCGAGTCGTTGGCACATCCAAAGCCTGAGGTTCCGAGAAACCGGACGACAAGAATCTCAAGGTGCGGTGGCGATGGCAGGGAAGTCTCGAAGTACGCATGGTCGATCGAGACATCACGGCGAATGTCGAGAGGCTTCAAGTTCATCGGAGTATTCGTCCTCTTACAATTTGAACCTCGCTTAATCTGTGCAGATCTTCAGCCGGCGTTGCCGCCGCGGTGTACGGGGTTATTCGGCTGCTTTTCATGTGCTGGGAAATAGATTCCTATCTCTCAACTCGCTCAATCTCAAAGCCACAAACGCGGCATGAAACACGCCACAGAGCCGCCACTGGCCCCCCGGATGATCGACGTGGTGTTCACTCCGTCTCGTTGCGGCGTTCTGACTGCCGATACCCCTTCTCCCGATACGCCCGGCTATTCATCGCGTCCCCGAGTCCATCCCATTCCGGGCTCGGTTGCACATACTCCGGGGACTGGCCGGTGGCTTCGTCGAGGACGACTGTTTCGTTGGTGATGAGTTTGCCGCGGGCGGTCTTGCGGTGGACCTGGGGGCAGGAGGTGATCAGGCAGTCGTTGAGGGTGACCGGTTCTTTGGCTTTGTCGTCGGTCTGTACGGCTGCGGTTCGCATGGCGTGGAACGTGGAGCGGTTGACGGTGATCGGGCCGCCGTTGCACCACAGACCGCAGGAGGCCCAGCCGGAGAAGCAGTTTTCGAGCGTGGCGGTGTTCCAGATGCGGATGTTCCGCGAGTTGCCCAGAGCCACGCAGTCGATGAGCTGGACGCCGTCGACTTTCAGGTCGAAGCCGCCGTCCTGGTTGCGAATGGCCCGGCAGCGGACAAACCGCACATCCGTGGCATTCCCCTCGACCACGAAGCCGTCGCCGTTCTTGTACTTCTTCTTTTGCAGCGGCATCAGGTGATTGCGTGCCAGGCAGTCTTCGAACACGAGCTCCGAGTTCGGCTCGCCTCCGTTATTGACGATGAAGCCGAACGGGAACAGCTCCGTCTTCGTCTCCCAGTCCGTGTCGCCTTCGGAACAGTCGGCAGTGCACTCCCGTAGAGTCACCCGGTTGCAGCCCTGCTCAAAGCGATAGCCGTGCTTGGTGTACCGGCTGAGATCGCAGCCTTCCAGCAGCAGGTCATCGCAATCAGATAGATAGAAGCCGTGCCGAAAGCGTCGCATGTCGACATCCTTGAAGACGAGCTTCGGGCAGTTCGCTCCCCCCTTCCCCGGCGGCACGAGCACACAGACCTGGTAATCCTCAATCCGCAACCCTTCGACGGCCACATGCCCGGCTCCCGGTTCGATCCGCACAAACGTCGCCCCCTTGTCCGGCTTGTCCTCCGACCAGGACGACGCGAAGACCGGCAACCCGTCGCCGCGATCGACGCCTGCAATCGTCTTCGGCTTTCCTTCACTGCCCCCTTTGGAAATCGACAGTCGTGCGTCGGTGTAGCGTCCACTGCCGATGAGCAACCGATCGCCCGGCTGCATTCTCTCATTCACGACCTCGGACAAAGACTGCTGACCAAACGCATGCTCCCAGCTCGTCCCATCGCTCTCGCCGGCTCCTTTGGGAGTCAGATAGAACTCGGCTGCATTGGCCAAACCGGGCAGACATGTAATCGCAATCAGAAGGCAGAACGCGCGCATCATCGGGTGACTCTTTCTGGTGGACCGACGGGTCGAAACGGAAGTGGCGAAAGCCGTGGACCCGGGAATCGGGTCGCCTGGAGTATAAAGGGAAGCACTGGCGGGATGCCAACGGGGCGGGAGCGATTCCAGCACCTGTGAAAGTGACAGGTGCTAATCCGCATCCGGCGTTCGGCCGCATGCCTCGCGAGAAGATCCTCGCAATTCACGCAGCCCACGCGGCTCATCACCTGCGGTTCCTGTGCGTCTCCCAACTTCAGAACAAGAGCTGATTTCGCACTGCAGAACGTTAATCGAAACGCTTGTCCCCGGCGTTCCTGTTCATTGCCTTGAATGTCACCACGATCGCCTTAAAGGCTCGTGATCACAGCGTAACTGATCGCTCCCAGCAGTGCTCCCGCCGGGAGGGTGATGACCCAGGCGGCGAGGATTTTGGTGATCATGCCCCAGTGGGCCTGCCGGGTGACGGTACCGATGCCGAACAGCGAGCCGCAGCTGACGTGCGTGGTGGAGACGGGGAGCCCCAGCTGGCTGGCTCCGATGACGATCAGTCCGGTGATGACGTTGGCGGTAAAACCTTGTCCGTGGTTCATCGCGGTAATTCGCTGGCTCATCGTCTCGGCAACTTTGCGGGCGCTGACAAGTCCGCCGACCGCGATCGCCAGGCCGACCAGAGCCGTGCTGCTGAAACCGCCCAGAGCGGGGGCCAGCAACAGAAAGGCGGCGATTTTAGGCGTGTCGTTCAGCCCCCGGGCGAAGCTCACCACGCCAGCCGACAGGTAATGCAGGCGGTCGAGCACGGCCCCGGCTTCAATCCCGAGCATCGTTCCCTGATAACGACTCTGGCAGGTGACGGTATCGCCCATTTGAATCGACAGCTGCTCGGCTCGTCCGACTGCCACGGAATTGCAGCCGCTGGGGACGACTTCAATCGCTTCGTTTCCCACGCACAGGCAGGTTTCAGACGTGACCCCCAGACGTCGACGGGTGAAGGTGAGCAGCGGGTACAGCAACAGGGCAGCTGCCACTGCCAGAACCGGACTGACCAGGAGCGGAGCAAAAAAGCCGCCCGCCAGTTTGTCGAGGTTAATCACCGAACCAGCCGCCCAGCCGGCTCCAATGAGAGCCCCCACCAGACTGTGCGTGGTCGAAATCGGCATCCCGACGCGGGTCGCCAGCAGCACCGTCAGCCCCGCCCCCAATGCAACGGCTGCTCCATAGTCCACGCTGGTTGTCAGACTGGCATCGACCAGCCCTTTGCCACTGAAACTCTTCAGCAACGTGCCGGCCAGAAAAACAGCCGTCAGCGAACCAAGCAGCGTGGTGACCGTTGCCCAGGTTAGAGCCCGGCGATAATTGGTCGTGCCACTGCCGAACAGCGTCGCCACGCCCTTGAAGTTATCGTTCGCCCCATTCGCGTAGGCGAGGCACACAACCGCAAGCAGGATAATCGCCAGACTCATATTCCCTGCGCCTTCCTCCGCGACTTCGAATCGCACGCCGCACTTAACATTATGACGAACGTCAGAATGACAGATCACAGGAGGATGTCAAGCCTGCTATGACATCCGTCACTGTTGCATCGCGAAGTATCACATTCGTGCGCCACTTTTTGCGGGACACCACTCGGCTCCATGCGGTTGCTCAGGGCGATTGTGGTGATCGGCGGTAAAAGTAGAGCAGCGATTGCTCCTTATCGTACAAAATGTCGAGGAACTCATTGGCGTAGATGGGAGCCGATCTTTCCGGGGCGAACTCCGGCAGAGGAAGCTGATCCAGCTGACAACAGGATGAGACCGCCGGGCGACCCAGGCAAAAAACAGCGTGGCCCCGCAGGATGCCACTGGCGTCCCGTCAGTGCAGTCACGAATTCAGCTAAGAACTCTCATTGGCTCTGATAACCCAAAGCATGCCCACGCAAGCGTGGGCATGTCACCCGGGTGATCTCCATTGGCTTCAGGCGAACGGACTTACTTGCTGACGAACTCCACCGCTGCGCCCCGTTTCGTCAGGGGTTCGAACTGATTCTTTTCCTCGTCGGGCACGCCATGCAAAGTGATCTTCGCACAGGGATCGACGCTGGCCAGTCCGGCGTAGCCGCCGTATTTCAGGCAGCCCGGCAGGAAGAGCGGATCGTTCACATCGGTGATCTCGCGGAGCACGTTCCCGGAAAGGTCGAGGTCCACGGCTGCGACCGTTTCCCCAAGTAACGACTGAGCCAGCAGAGCCGCAATCGCAGGGTCCCCTGCTCCGGCCAGGACCACCCGATTGAACTTCAGCTCGTTCTTCAGGCCCACAACGGTTGTCAGAAGATCCTGCACCTGACGCGACACGAGTGGCAGGTTGTAGCCCGAGGTGTAGCCGTAGTAGCGGGTGTCGACGGCAGCCGCCCCCGGCTCAGGACGGTTGTATCCCGTTCCCGGCAGATCGACGAGGATCAGCGGCTTCCCGGAGAACCGCTGCTGCAGCTCGTTCACTTCCTGATCGGACAGCTGCACTCCTTCGGGGTTGCAGTACACGACCGCCTCTTTGCCTTCGCCCGGAACAACCCGCACCGGGACCGTATTGCCATCGCTCTTCCGGCTGACGATGCCGCGGTTCTCTTCGAGAGACACCAGAACCTCGTCCGCAGAAGGAGCCGCTCCGCCGAGAAGAATGTCGGCCGCTCCGCCAATCACGCGCGTGTACTCTTCACTGTCGGCCGAGCTCATCAGCTGGGTGAGCAACTGCTGATTCTCCTCGATAATGCTCTGCCGCAGCGTCGGCCCATCGGCGGCATCCTTCGGCAACGGATGCTCGTCGGTGAAGACGGTCAGCTGGGCCTGTGTGAGTCCGTCGAACGGCTTCTCTTCTACCGAGGCATTCAACCCCAGATACTGATTGAACCACTCGTACATGTGCACGCGGGAGACCTGGTTGTAATTGTGTTTGAACTCGGGATGCACCCAGGCTTCGAACTTTTCCGGCGCGCCGTACAGTCCGTAGATGTGCTTGAGTTCCGGGTAGCCGAGCGTCATCAGTTGAATGGTCCAGTCGTCGGCTCCAATCAACCCGAGTGGTTTCGGAGCAAATACAGCTGCGATCGCGACGTTGTTGGTGCCGATTCGCAGGTACGGAGCGTTCTCGCAGGTGCAGCCTCCCTGCATGCCGGTCGAAACCATCACCGCAGGGACGGCGGCCATCAGGCGATCGTCAAGGGCACACATCATCATCGTCTGTGTCGCCCCACCGCTGGAACCGGTAATGGCGAGCCGCTTCGGATCGACTTCAGGAAGGGACTCGATGAAATCGAGAGCGCGGATCGAGTTCCACGTCTGCAGCCCCATGTTCTCGATCAGCCATCCGCCATCGGTCGCGGAAACAAACTCCCAGCGATGTTCGAGCGGCTGCTGGTCGGCGTAACCGATCATGTCGTAGTGAAACACGACACAGCCCATCCGCGCCAGCTGCACCATGCGGGCCTGCATCGGATGGTGGGCGGCGACCTCATTCGATTCCGCTCCCTGATCGAGCTGCGACTTCGCGCCGGCATCTCCCGCATCGTAGAAGCGGCCGTTCGGCCAGTGCCCGTGCGGACAGAGAATGCCCGGCACCTTGCCTTCAACTTTGGCGGGGCGATACAGACTGCCGGTCACGTAAAGTCCGGGGCGGGATGCGAAGAAGACTTTCTCAACGGTATAGCCGTCCCCTTCAATCTTGCCGTGAACCACCGGTTCGAGCGGCTGCTTCGGGGGCATCGGCCAGAGGCCCTGCGAGATCTGAATGCGTCGCTTCAGTTCCTCGGCTTCGGTCTTCCATTCTTCCAGCGTTCCGGGCGGCTGCCACGGGTGGAACTTCGTATTGCAGTCGCGGACGGCTCGCCACCAGTTCGGGCGGGTCGCCAGAGAGCGACTTTCGCGAACCTCGGTTGAGGCGACCTGAACGTCTTCTGCGAGAGCGGGGGCAGGAACACTGATCGCCAGCAGCAGAGCGGCGAGCAGAGACGGGAACGCAGCACAACTCGTCATGAGACTGTCCTCACTGGGGTGGATTGGGAGGGAACGCTTCGAGTTGTCGACGGCGACGATCGATGGGAATCGCCGCCGTTGAGGTGAATTCAGTTTACGAAAGCGGGGGACGGGTGCAACTCACAGCAGGCGTGAGCGTGATTGCAGCGCTGCCCGGAGCTCGTCATAATTCGGCCTATGAACGACCAGCCGAATACCGCCGAACATTCCGATTACGACTTCCATCCAGCCGCCAAGCTCGACGAGCTGAAAGACGGACAGGGGACGTCCGTCCGCATTGAAGGACACGTGATCGGACTGTTCAAATCGAACAACGAACACTTCGCCATCAGCGACTTCTGCCCGCATCAGGGAGCCTCGCTCTCCGGCGGCTATGTCGAAGATGGCCTCGTGATGTGCCCGTGGCACGCCTGGAAATTCCGCCTCAACGACGGCGCCTGGGCCGACTCCCCCAAGTCACCTCTGCGTTGCCAGACTTACCCAATCAAAATCGTCGACGACCAGATTCTGGTGGGTGTGCCGAAGGAACAGCCGAAGTAGAAGGTCCACAAGAGTGGGTTTGATATAGTTTCACCACAGAGGCACAGAGGACACAGAGATTCCCATGTGAAAGTGGCGAGTGCTCTGTGTCCGACGTCTCTGAAGAAACTTCACAAGTAGAGAACCACGCCTTCGTCGTTGACGGGGAATATCCTTCGACTCTCTGTGACCTCTGTGTCTCTGTGGTTTATCAAAGAATCATCTCTCACAGGCTTCCACGATGCAGAATGCAGTCTGGTCACAACGGACGCTGCTGAAGGTCGGAGGCAGTCTCCTCAACTGGCCCGAGTTGCCCGAGCGGCTTCAGGACGTCCTTTCTACCGTCGGTCATCCGTTATTGCTTATCGGCGGGGGCACGGCTGCGAATGTTGTGCGGGACTGGGACCGGATTCATCAGCTCGGCGAAGAAACCGCCCATGCGATCGCCATGCAGTCGCTGCAGTTGACGGCCGCTCTCATGGCGAGACTGCTGCCTGCAGCCGAGGTCTGCGGGACTCCTGAAGAACTCTCCCGGCTTTCTTCATCAACGGTGCCGATCATCGATCCGCCGGGGTGGGTGAACACGCTGGAAGGGAGCAGATCCCAGCCGCTCGAGCCGCGGTGGGAGACGACGAGTGATTCGATTGCACTCTGGATCTGCAGAGAGCTGGGGATCGGCGAGCTTTGTCTGCTGAAGTCGGTGAATCGGCCCGATTCGCTCGACTGGGACGAACTGGCCGCTGCCGGCCTGGTCGATCCGGAGTTTCCGCGATTGATCAGGACGATGGCACAGCCGCCCGCGATTCGGTGGATCAATCTGCGAAGCGAAACTCCTGCGGCTCAACCGATGAGTTCGGAGATGATCTGCCCGCCGAACTGACTGAGCTGCTTGAAACGGCCGGCGTGATAATAGGTCAGCTTGTTGTCATCGAGCCCGAGCAGTCGCAGCAGGGTGACGTGGAAGTCGCGGATGTGATGCACGTTCTCGACGGCGGTCGCACCGAGTTCGTCGGTCGCTCCGATGGTATGCCCGGCTTTGCAGCCGCCGCCGGCCATCCAGACTGTCATCGCATTCGGGTTGTGATCGCGACCATAGGCGAGTCCACCACCGCGGATTCCATTGTCGGGCGTGCGACCGAATTCGCCCATCCAGACGATGAGCGTTTCATCGAGCAGGCCCCGTTCTTTCAAGTCGGCGATTAAGGCCGCAATCGGCTTATCGACCGTCGGGATGAGAGCCCCGTGCGCCTTGGCGATGTAATCGTGTGAATCCCAGGTGCTGGCGTAGACCTGCACGAAGCGGACGCCTTTCTCGACGAGTTTGCGGGCCAGCAGGCAGCGGCGGCCGAAGTTGTCGGTCGGCTGCTGGTCGATGCCGTAATTGTCGAGCGTCTGCTGCGTTTCATTGTCGAGACTCAGCACTTCCGGCACCTGGGTCTGCATGCGGAACGCGAGTTCGTAGTTCTGCATGCGAGCTGCCAGATCGGCGTGTTCTGGATGCCGGGAAGCGAGCCGCGAGTTGACCTCCTGCAGGTAATCGAGATTCTTTCGCTGATGATCCCGCGACACACCAGCCGGCGGAGCGATGTCGAGAATTGGAGAGCCCTTTGAGCGCAGCGGCGTTCCCTGCAAGGCCGTTGGCAGATAGCCGTTCGACCAGTTCGCGGCTCCCCCTTGCGGAAACGCCAGTTCTGGCAGCACGATGAAGCCGGGCAGATCGGCATTTTCAGAACCGAGCCCGTAAGTCACCCAAGCCCCGATCGAGGGATCCCCTCCGAAGCGGTTGCCGGTGTTGACATGATAGTTCGCCGTCGGGTGATTGACCGATTCGACCTGGCAGCCGCGATAGAAGCAGAGCTCATCGGCGACCTTGGGGAGATGCTCCCAGCGATCGCACATATCGGCTCCACTCTCGCCATGCTTCGCGAACTTGAACGGACTCTCCACGTAATATCGCTTGCCGCTGCTCATCGCGGACTGGCGTTCGTCGTTCCGCTGAAACTCCTGCATATGCAGTTCGCTCAGCTTCGGCTTCGGGTCGAACGTATCGACGTGCGACGGTCCCCCTTCCATGTACAGGAAGATGCAGTGCTTCGCCTTCGCTTCCGGAAAGTGAGCAACGCGGCTCGGCTTCGCGTTCTGTTCAGAAGCCGCCTGAGCGAGCATCGACGAGAACGCAACGGGGCCGAGACTCGCGGTCAGCGAGTACAGAAAATCGCGACGAGCGAACATCGGGCCGGTGTATGATGTTTTCGGATTCATGGCAGGGACTCCACGTCAGTAGACGTAGATGAATTCGTTGGCGTTCAGCAGGACCAGGCAGACATCGGCCAGGCCCCGGGTATCGATATCAACATCCGACAGCTGCGTATCGGGCACGTAATCTTTGTAGGCGACCAGTTCTTCGGTGAACGTGAAGGGCTCGCCGGTGTTCTCATCGACGGCTTCCCGCACGACCTTCGTCGGAAACTCCACGGCGGGCACGGTTGTCGTCCGATGTACCTGTGTCATCTGCTTCCAGTGGTCCAACGCGAGGTTGACTTCCTGATCAGTGGGGAAGCGACCGAACGTCAGCCGGTAGACCCGTTTGATGGCCGCTTCCGGCGAATCGGTCTCGCTGCTGACCCGCACCGCCAGAGCGACCGCACGATCGTAGGCTTCCTGGCCGTTCATCAGCGCGAAGACCTGCGGCGTGATGTTGGACTGATCGCGGAGTTCGCAGCTCGTTTCGGAGCCGGGCTGGTTGAAGATCTCCATGAACGGCAGGCGATGCCCGCGCAGATTGTGCACATAGATCGAGCGGCGATTGCGTTGTTCGGGCCGCGGGTTCGGCACCCAGCTCGGGGCGAATGTTCCCATGATCATCCGCGGCTGCAGAGCGGCTTCGAGGTTCATGTCGGGACGAATTGGAATCCCGCCCAGCTCCGGATTCAGCTCTCCACTCGCGGCCAGCATCACATCGCGGATCTCTTCGGCTTCGAGCCGCCGGGGCAGGAAGACGGCGTACGACGAACTTGTCGGATCGAGTTCCGCGAGCGATTCGGCTTCCGGGTGAAGACTGTCCCGCTTCCAGGCGCGGGAGTTGAGGATCACGCGATGCAGATCTTTGATTGACCAGTCATTTCGCACAAACTCGGCGGCCAGCCAGTCGAGCAATTCGGGATGCGTCGGCTTCTTCCCGGTCGCACCGAAGTTGTTCGGATTGCCCGCGATGCCACGACCAAAGTGATACGACCAGATCCGGTTCACGACCACACGCGTGGAGAGCGGGTTATCGGGCGAGGTGATCCAGGCGGCCAGCGCACTCCGGCGGCCCGCATACTCGGCAGGAACAGGGAACTCACCCTCCATCGGAACCGCGCTGAGGACATCCGGTTTGACCGGAATGGTCGGCGAAAAGGGATCGCCGCCGCCGAGAATGGCCGTCTGTTCCAGTTCGCCCTGCTTCAACGGATCGGCCGGCATGTCGATGCGGTTGTAGTTCGCGGAAGGCTTGCGAGTCTTTCCGTTGTAGACCGTGAACGCGACCGGCTTATAGCGATCGAACTCCCAGCTGAAGCGGTTCTGCCACTTCCGCCCGATGCGTTCCTGACCGTACAGCTGCGGCCCGAACAATGTCGTGGGCGGCATCTCCTCTTCGCTGGCTCCGGCTTTGCGGGCCTCGTTCCGAGACTTATACGGCAGCCCCTGAGCAGCGAACCATTCCGCCTCGAGCCGCTGCCGTTCGGCATTGATGCTCTTCAGCAGTTGCTGATTGATCTGATGCCGCTGCTGATGGTAGCCGCGGTCTTCCTTCATCCCCTTCAGGTTCTCTCGCGGCAGCCAGGTCGTCTCGACTTCGGCGAATTGCGTCGTCGCGAAGATGGCCTGCATCGAGTAGAAGTCGCGGGTCGGGATTGGATCGAACTTATGGTCGTGGCAGCGGCAGCACTGCAGCGCCTGTCCCAGGAAGACCTGCCCCACGGTATCGGTGATGTCATCCAGAAAGAGTTGCCGCGTGATTTTGGCGACGCTCATGCCGGTGTGCTCCCACGGTCCCATTCGCAGGAAACCAACCGCAATGCGAAGCTCAGCTTTCTCGGTCTCACTCAGAGAATGCCCGGCCGCCTCGGCCTGTGCGATGAGTTCATCGCCGGCGAGTTGTTCGGTCACGAAGCGATCGTACGGTTTATCATCGTTGAAGGCTCGGACCACATAGTCGCGATACCGCCAGATGTTGGGGCGTTCGTAATCGTTGGCGTAGCCTGAGCTGTCGGCATAGCGGACGACATCGAGCCAGTGTCGAGCCCACTGCTCGCCATAGTGCGGACTTTCGAGCAGACGATCGACCAGAGCGGCGAAGGCGGTGTCGTCGTCGCGGTCATCGCTCAGGAACTGATCGATCTCTTTCGGCGTCGGCGGCAATCCGGTCAGATCGAGCGTGACGCGACGAATGAGCGTGAGACGATCGGCCTGAGGAGCTGGGGCGATGCCACGCTCTTCCAGCTGTTGATCGATAAAGGCATCGATCGGATTTCCGGTATTGCCATCGAGCTGAGGGAACTCCTGCTGGAGCGGCTGGAAGGCCCACAGATCTTCCGGCTTGTATTTGCGATTCGTCCAGGCATCACTGAGACCGCCGCTGGTTGCCACCGTAACGCCCTCGGCATGGGCGGCGTAAATCTCGGCAACGCGGGCGTCATCGGGCCAGGGTGCACCGGCGTTGATCCAGTCGCGGACGGCCCAGATTTCTTCTTCGGTCAGCTTCTCGGCTTCTTTTGGAGGCATCTCCATGCCTTCGTACTCGCGACCGATCAGCATCATCAGTTCACTGGAAGCCGAATCGCCGACATGCACGACTTCTTCGCCGAACGATTCGCCGCCGCGCAGGAACGCCTCGCGCGATGTCAGATCGAACCCGCCTTCCTGTTCGTCGAGATTGGACGAATGACAGGCCACGCACTTCGTCTCAAGCAACGGCTTCACCTGCAGCGCGAACAGCTTTTCCCCTTCGGTCGGTTCACTGGCAAACACAGACTGCAAACAGAGAACGAGCGCAAAAGCCGAGACCAATGCAACTCGTGCCTTCAGGAGAATGGGCCGGGATTGTGGTGGTCGCAGAAACATACACTTCTCGCAGCTGTCAGGGCGACTGGAACGGGACGCGGGACGTCGTCGGGAATGACAGACGGCGGTTCGCTTCAGAACATTTGTTCGAAGGCCCCCAGTCGGGTCGGAATGCGTCCTGAGCATGATCAGGGAACACCTCAGTATATCCAACCACGCTGATGCGTATCAATTCCTCTCCGCTGGAGAGCGTTGCTAAAGAGGTTGGCAGACAAGACGTGCGGCCTATAGTCGTGAGTGCAAACGATCATGACACACGCAAAAGAAAATCGAGAAGGGGGCCTGTCAGTTTGGGCGGGCCGTTGACGACACATTTCAATCGAGGATCGAGATCATGCCACAGGCCATCTGGAACGGCACTGTCATTGCGGAAAGCGACGCGACGCGGGTTGTGGAGGGGAATCATTATTTTCCACCCGATTCGCTGAAGCAGGAATACTTCCGGCCGAGTGACCATCATTCCGTGTGCGGCTGGAAGGGAACGGCCAGTTATTACGATATCGAGGTCGAGGGCCACGTGAACGCGAATGCTGCGTGGTACTATCCGACCCCGAAACCGGACGCCGCCGAGATCGGGAACTACGTTGCATTCTGGAACGGCGTCGAGGTTCGCTGATTAGTCTTCGTCCACCGGGGGCGCGGCGATGGCGGTCTCTCGGGCTTCGAGACGAACCTTGAATCGTTCCGGCGTGAAACGCTGATGGGGCGGCACGAGCACGCCGCAGGAGACGATGTACTGGAACGCCTGGTCGACGGTCAGATCGAGGTCGATCGTTTCGCTCTTGGGAACCGACATCGTGTAGCCGGTCATTGGCATTGGAGACGTCGGAACGAGAATCGAGACGCACGGCTCGCCGGCATCGGTCGAAACATCGAGCAGGCTTTCCCCTGTGACGAAACCAAGCGACCAGATCCCTTTTCGCGGATACTCAAACGCAACGACCTTGCGAACTTCGATCTGGTTTTCCGAGAACAGGAAGTCGGTCACCTGCTTCACCGAACCATACACGTGCCGCACAACGGGCAGACTGCTGATGAACAGCGACTCGAACTTATGCACGAACCAGCCGCCCAGTCGCACGGTGACGATGCGACCAAGCAGATAGATAAGCAGCATCAACAGACAGACGGCGATCATACTGAGCGGGAATAATCCCGGGAAATGCTTGGCCGCGATCAGGTCCATGTTGAAGCCGGTCTTCGACCGGGGGATCTCCCCCGCCGGCGTGTCCTGGGCGACAATCAGATAATCGACATAGCGAAACGCGGCTCGCCCGACCGGAACGTACACATCGTCGAGACTGAGAGCCGCCTGCCGATCCTCTTCGTTGGGCGTTCGATCTGCTTCGTTGGAAACTCGCTCGAGCTGGTCGGCATACCGCTCGCGAACTTCCGGCTTCACCCGATAATCACGACCGGCGTACGGGAGAACGGGACCGGTCGGCAGGCTGACCAGATCCTCCAGCGGGTGCGAATAGTCGAGCACCTGCGCGGCGCCGAACATGACCAGCGTGTTCGTCGGCCGGATGATGTAGGTGTAGAGCAGACTCGTAAGCCAGAGCAGAATGACCAGCGTCAGCACGCTTGGCAGGATGATTGCCAGACCTCGAAGAAAGATTTTCCCAGCCGTCGGGCGACGGGGGGACGCGGAAGAAGCAGGGGTGTCGATACGACGTCTCCTGTCGGATTTCGGAGGGAGGAAGTGACCGTGTCGAGTGCTGAGTGAATTCTAAATGCTCTCTCTGAAAAATGAAGGGAGCGTTTCGTCAGTCTGCCTGACCCCTACGATCCGGCAACGTCCACCTTCAGTTGAAAATTTGACAATATCGCATAATCGATCTTTGATGGCTTTGGACCGAACGGTAACCTTGAGCGTACAATTGCCAAAAGAGTTGAACTGACTCCGAACCCCTTCGGAAAGACCTTTCTATGGCTACGTCGTTTTCCAGTGCCCAATCGTCCGAGAGTCTGGACGTCGAAGAGCTGCGTCAAAAGCATTACAACGCGACCGTGCTCAGCGTCGACCGCATTCATGAAACGCTCATGCGGATGCGAGTCCAGTCCGACGAAGGTCCGATGGACTACGAGCCGGGGCAGTACACCGCTCTGGCACTCGGTGCCTGGGAACCGCGTTTCGACGGGGCCTCTTCGCTCGAACCGGATGTGATGGCCAAGCTGATCAAGCGCGCCTATTCGATTTCCTGCCCGATGCTCGACGCGAAGAAGGAACTCGTCTGCTGCCGCGATTATCTCGAAGTCGAGTTCTACATCACGCTGGTGCCGAAGCCCGATCACGAATCCCCGCGCCGCCCGCCGCTGACACCACGACTGTTTGCGCTGCGTGAAGGCGATCGCCTGCAGATGAATCGGCACGTGGTCGGACACTACACCCTCGAACCGATCGGTCCGGAAGACAACGTCATCTTCGCCGCCACTGGAACCGGAGAAGCTCCGCACAATGCGATGTCTGCCGAACTGCTGCGACGCGGACACCGCGGCAACATCGCCTCGATGACCTGCGTCCGTTACCGCCAGGATGCTGGTTACCTGTGGGAACAGATTCTGCTGAACGAGAAGTTCGCCAACTACCGCTACAACGTTTACACCACGCGGGAAAAAGAGAATCTCGACCAGAACGATCCCAACTTCGTCGGCAAACAGTATCTGCAGGACATCATTCGTCCTGAAGTATTCGAACGCGAGTTCGGCTGGACGCCCGATCCGAAGAACACGCACGTGTTCCTCTGCGGCAACCCGGACATGATCGGCATCCCCAAGAAGGGATCGAACGGCGAACTCGAATTCCCGCCGAACCCCGGCATGGTCGAACTGCTCCTCAGTCAGGGCTTCGATCTCGATCAGCCCCGAGAGCCGGGAAATATCCACTTCGAGAAGTACTGGTAAGCGGCCTGGCTGAACGTCGGACGAATTCCACCTCAGTAGGGTGCGTCTTGACGCACCAGCTCCACTATCGATTTGAGCGATTGTGAACGTCCCGATCAGAGTCGACGCCGCAGAGACGTCGCCGATAAGACGCTATTCTGAGAGCGGCGTCGATCTTCTTTTCGCGTCCCATGAGTCGGATCGTCGATCCGTTGGTGCGTCGAGACGCACCCTACTGGGGGAGTTCACGTTGCATGTGTGGGGGCCAATGCTGGCTTGCCCAGCAGTGTGATCGGCCGCGCACCAGTCTGGCGTTCGATGAGCGAAGAACCTTCACAGTCGTGGAGCGTGGCTTCGTGCTTGCGACTCGAACCGAACAGGCGGCCGATGAATCTGCATCAGACTCTGACCCGGGCGGATGCGATCCCCGGGTACATGACGAAGCTCGAACTCAAGTGGCTGGCGGAGACGGCTCGCTCACTTCCCGCCGGGGCTCGCTGGGCGGAGATTGGTTCGCTTTGCGGGCGCAGTCTGCTGGCGGTCGGATTGCAGTTGCCGAAGAGATCGACGCTGGTCTCTGTTGATCGGAACTGGGGCAGCGAACTGCGGGCGGGGGTGACCGCTCATCAGGTCTTTGACGAACTGGCCCGAACGCGGGGAGACGAACTGCTGCTGCATGCGGTTCGCGGGACGTCGATGGAGGTGGCAGAGACGTTTCCGGACGGCTGGTTCGATGTCATCTTCATCGATGCGGCTCACGATTACGAAAGCGTCCAAGCCGATCTTCTGGCCTGGCGAAGAACGGTGAAACCGGGCGGCCTGCTCTGCGGGCACGATTATTCCCGCGACTGGCCCGATGTGAAGCGGGTTGTAGACGAGAGATTTCCCGATCGCGACCTGCACGGCAGCATCTGGAGCACGCGTCTGCAGTGAACAGGCGTTTGATCTCGCCCTGATTTGACGATTTTGTTAGCTTCCCGGCTCGTCCGAAAACCCCACACGTTGTACACCTAATTGTTCCGCCGCGGAAAGCAGGTCGATCCTCTTGCGTATACGAAGTCGTGCTCTCGAGCCCGTAGTGGCCTGGGGAGCGGTAATCCTGTTCAAACTGCTCTATTTCACTCTGCGAAAAGACGTACGACTGGCCGATTCGGAGGCCGATCCGTATGCCCCGGTCTCCGGACGCACCTTCACATTCTGCGTCTGGCACGACTCGCTGCTCTCGCCGCTGTTCATCGCCCGACAGCCCGCCACCATGGCCCTGGTCGGGGGACATCGGGATGGAACATTTCTGGCAAACTCGTTGAGGAACCTGGGCATTACCACTGCACGCGGTTCGACCTCGGCGGGGGGAACAGCTGCGGTGCGAGAGCTGATGCAGGAAGGGCAGAACCGCCATCTGGTGCTGACGCCGGACGGGCCGCGTGGACCGCGTCGAGAGATGAAAACCGGCTGCGCGTTTCTGGCCGCCAAGACTCAAAAGCCCGTCGTACCGACGGCGTTTGTCTGCACCAGATCCTGGTCGATTGGGACCGGCTGGACCGATCTCACGATCCCCGTGCCCTTCTCGAAAGTGCTGGCGATCACGGCTCCTGCCATCGAGATTCCCCGCAAAGTCAGCAAGGAAGAACTCGAGCAGTGGACGGCGAAAATTCAGCAGGAGATGGACGCTCTGCAGATCCGAGCCGCAGAGATGATCGGAAAGACCGGGCCCGCTGCTCCGGAACAGTCAGCTGCCAGAAAAGCCGCGTAAGGCGGCTTACTCTTTCTTCCCGGCTTCGCCTTCACGAGGCTCGAAGTCGAGAGCTGCCGAGTTGATGCAGTACCGGAGACCGGTCGGCTGAGGGCCGTCGTTGAAGACGTGGCCGAGGTGAGCATCGCAACGATCGCACTTCACTTCAGTGCGTGTCATGAAGAAGCTCTTGTCGGTTTCGAGAGCAATATTCTCGCTGTTATACGGCTGCCAGTAGCTGGGCCAGCCGGTGCCGGACTCGAACTTCGTCTTCGAATCGAACAGCGGAGCCCCACAGCAGACGCACTTATACACGCCCTCTTCGTGGTTGTCCCAGTACGCACCGGTGAAGGCGCGTTCGGTCCCCTTCTGACGGGTGACATGGTACTGCTCCGGCGTCAGCTGTGCTTTCCACTCAGCGTCCGACTTCTCGATCTTTCCCGATTGTGGAGCGGCCTCTTTCTTGTCAGCCGGCGCTTCGGAACCCTTCAGTTTCGATTTGAAGTTCTTCCGGAACTTCTCGATCTTCGGAGCGATCACCGCCTGGCAATACGGCTGTGCGGGATTCAACTTGAAGTAATTCTGATGGTAGTCCTCGCCCCCGTAGAAGGCTTCGAACTTGCTGATCTCGGTCACGATCGGCTTCTTGAAAGCACCCGATTCATCGAGCTGCTTCTTGTATTCTTCGGCAGTCTGCTTCTGTTCTTCATCGTGATAGAACACCACCGAACGATACTGCGGCCCGATATCAGCTCCCTGCTGGTTCGGCGTGGTCGGATCGTGAGTCTTCCAAAAGATCTCCAGCAGATCTGCAAAGGACACCTTGGACGGATCGTAGGTGATCTGCACAACTTCCGCGTGGTCGGTCTTGCCGGTGCAAACGGTTTTGTAGTTGGCTGTTGCTTCGGAGCCGCCGGAATACCCGGATTCGACGGAAATCACGCCCTGCACTTCCTGGAAGACCGCCTCGGTACACCAGAAGCACCCCGATCCGAATGTGGCGACCGCGGTTTTCTGAGCCTGCTCTGCGGACATCGGCCGCTCCTCTGCCTTCGAAAGATTCTGAACCGTTTTCTGATGCTGCGAGACAATCTGCGATTGAATCGAGTTTCGCCACCCCAGCACGATTCCCCCCGCGATCATGACTCCGACCACAGACAGCAGAATAGTGCGAGTTCGTTTTGCCAGCATGCGAATTCCCCGTATTGCAGTTTCGATCCCTCGTTCAGCGTGCATCTTGTCGATCGGAAAGAAAACCGACAAGTCCAGACGCCAATCCCATCAGCGGGCCCACAGCGAGGAGAAGTCAGAAGCTGACGGTGGTCACCGACCCGGCGGTGACAGGAGCCTCTTCCGTCAGCGGTTCGCTCTGTTCATAACGCCAGAGTCGCAGTCCGATCAGCAGCAGCATGACCACGATCAGGCCGATGACGAACCTTTGCATATCGACAATCTCATTCCGCATGGCGTCCTCCTGACGAATTATACGCACGGCAGACCCGCCGGGTTTGTAAATCGTCTAACAGAACGGTCCTTTAGACAGATTTTTCCCTGTCTTTTCGACATTCTCGCCGCAAACACAGGGAATTCAGTCGAAACTGTTACTCGCTCCGGACTTGGAGTTACTCCCCCCGCGTCGTTGGAGACGCCAGCTCTCACCCGATCTGCCCTCGTCCGAGAGCAGAATCGAGCGACACCTGGTTCGAATTGAGCCGCTGGCTTCGCCGATCAAAACAACCCGCCAGGCCGGTGAAAACTACTGCTCCAGTGCTCGCATTGTCTCGTCGAGCGTGTACTGCAGATAGTCGTCCAGATCGTTTGCCAGCACTTCGAGGGCCAGCTCCATTGCGGCTTCACCTTCCATGAAGCTGAGCGCCCGCACGGCTTCGAGCCGTACACGCGGATGCGGATCGGCGATCTGGCGGGAGACCAGCTGCAGCGGATTATTAACGTCGTCGACCCAGAACGACAGCACGCGTGTCGCCGCGGCTCGCGCCCGATGGTCCTTCGCCTGCAGCAGCTGTTCAAGCAGTGGCATATTGACGTTGTTGTGCGTCTGGTGCACCCACAGCGCTTCGAGCAGATGGTGCTCGTAATCGACATGATTGGCGTTGAGCAGGTCCATCCAGCGCTTCAGCTGAGGCAGCACGTCCGACGTTTTCCGTTCGGCCAGTTCCCGGCGAGCCCGATAGCGGGTCCGATCCTCCGGCTCCTTGAGCAGCCTGAGCAGCTGTTCGATCGAAGCGCCTGCGATCTGCGGCGGCTCGATCAGCGGGCGGTCTTTGTACGTTACCCGCCAGATGCGGCCGTGGCTGTGGTCGCGATTCGGATCCCGCAGATTGTGCTGCAGGTGGCCGATCAGAGCGTTGTGCCAGTCGACGATGTAGATCGATCCATCTGGAGCGGTCTGAACATCGACCGGACGGAAGTTGCCATCCTCGCAGGAAACGAGCGGCTCGACTTCTTCGCCCACGAAGCCGGACCCTTCTTCGCGAACCTTGTGATTCAGCACGGCTCGATCGCCAATGCAGTTGGTAACGAGAAAGTTGCCCTGCACATCATCCGGGAAATGCCGGCTCGAAATGATCTCGCAACCAGCCGAGGGACGAGTTCGCTTTTTGTAGAAGGTCGGGAACAGGAACTGTGGATCGCCGCCGGTTTCTTTGGCGAGCCGCCGATGCTGCGTTCCCCCCGGATGCTTCAGCGGATAGTCGATCCGGCCAGACAGCGGAGCCGCCCAGAAGCTGTACCCGGGAGACGCATCAGCGATGAAGTCCTGGCCCCATTTGTCGAACACATGTCCCCACGGATTGGAGAACGCAAAGTTCACATGGACACCAAACCGTTCAGTCCGCGGGTTATACTTCCAGATGCCGGCTTCATGCAGCCGCGTCAGACCGTAAGGACTTTCAACCTGAGAGTACTTGAACGTCCCTTCCTGGAAGTAGAGATTCCCGCCGGGGCCCCATTCAAATGCGGCGAGGCCGTGATGAGTATCCGCGGAGTCGAATCCGATTAGCTGACGAATCCGCACATCGGCTTTGTCGTCGCCGTCAGTATCTTTCAGATACAGCACATCCGGCTGCATGGCGACATACACACCGCCGTGCCCCAGTTCGAAGCCGGTCGGCTGATGCAGACCATCGGCAAAGACTTTGCATTCGTCCGCGCGGCCGTCTTTATCGTGATCTTCAAAAATGAGCAGCTTGTCAGCGAGCTCCGTTTTGGGCTTCCAGTGCGGATACGACTGCATGGTCGACACCCACAGTCGTCCTTTGTTGTCGAAGTTCAACGCGACCGGATTGGCCAGTTCGGGGAACTGCTCTTCGGAAGCGACGAGCTGAATCTCGTAGCCTTTCGGCAGCTTGAAGTGCTTCATCTGTTCTTCAGAGCTCAGATAATCGAGCGACCCGAGTTTGCCACGCTTGGCATTCACATCGTCCTCACCGCCGACGTTGGTCTTGGGATTGATAAACGGCAGTGTGTTGCTGTCATCGACCTTCTCGGCGACCTGCTTCCCTTGAGCGACGGCCCAGATGCGCTGATCGCGATTGGCCGTCATCTGGTCGAGAATTTCGCGTTCCCGCTCCATGACTTCGCGGTTGCGGTACGTTCCGTCTGAACCAGCCGTGCCACGCGCTCCGTAAATCGAGTACCCATTCACGGCTCGATAACGATGCCACCAGTGGAAGTTCTTATCATCGACTTCCGCCTTAACGGCCGGATCGACCTGAGTCGGCCCGCCTGGACCAAACAGACCTTCGTTCAGAATCGGTCCGAGCGCCCGGTAACCGGCTTCGTTGAGATGGCAGCCATTCAGTGTCAGCTGCTCTTTGGAGTTCTCGAAGAGTTCCTTTGTCGGATGATACAGGTCGACGAAACCGGCTCCGGTTTTCCCGGCCACCTCTTTCAGCACTTGGGTATAGGCTTCGAGATTCTTGTTCTGTTCTTTCCCGGACGTCACATTGGGATCGCCAATGTCTTCAAACGCAATCGGCGAAACTAGAACAACACGTGCGTTGTTCCTGCCGCTGTAATTCTTTTCCTGTGTTTCCTGCACCAGGCGGGTCATCTCGTCGCGGAACGAATCGAGTCCGGCTTCTCCGGCGAACGATTCATTGAACCCGAAGAAATACAGGACAACATCGGCCTTGCTGTGGGCCAGATGCACATCGGGATCGCCGAAGTTCTGCGAGCGGATCCGCAAAAAGGGTTCATCGCCCGGGAAGCAGAGATTGCGGACGACCAGTTCTTTCTCGGCGAATCGCTGATGCAGCAGACTTTCCCAGAAATTCTGATGCTGCATGCGTTCGCCCAGGGCGTTACCAACCAGGCAGATATGTTCCCCCTTGCTCAACTCCAGTGGGGCCGCTGTCGCAGCGGAAATCCAGGTGAGGCTGATCAATGTGACCAGCAGGGCAGACAGTCGCGACATAATCGTGTGTCCTTTCTCGCAGGCTGCGGCGAAGCAGCACTGTGGGGCGCTTTTCAAAAACGGTCCTGCATCGACGATGAAGAAAACCGTCCCACGATTGTATAAAGCAGGGTCGATTTGTTAACTCTGTAGCAGCGTTTTCATCATTTCGGAATCGAACTCAGTCCCGTTCCGGGCGGTTGAGATTTCCCTGCAGACTGGAGCAGCTATGCGATCCTGGATACTTACCGCCGTGCTGGCTGTCACGTTCAGCACTCTGGCCCCTGCCGCCGAGCCGCTCGTCTACGATGGCTCCGTCAAGGGCGAGAGATCCTCTCACATCGTTTTCCTCGCGGGCGATCACGAATACCGCTCCGAAGAGACCCTGCCGGCTCTGGCCCGAATCATGGCGAAACATCACCGCTGCAAGTGCACCGTGCTGTTTTCGATCGATAGGGAAACCGGTCAGATTCTCCCCGGCTCCAGCTACATGCCGGGAACTGAAGCTCTCGACGACGCCGATCTGATGGTGATCTTCCTGCGATTCCAGAACTTTCCGGCTGAGCAGATGCAGCCGATCGTCGATTACCTCGAACGCGGCGGGCCGGTCGTTGGTCTGCGGACCTCGACACACGCCTTCAAGATCCCGGAAGACTCCCCGTTCGCCCGCTTCGACTATCGTTATCCGGGCAAGGAGTTCTACAACGGATTCGGACGTCAGATTCTCGGGGAAACGTGGGCTGGACATTACGGCAAGAATCACGTGATGAGTACGCGGCTCGACGTGCTGCCGGAGGCGAAGGATCATCCCATCATGCGGGGGGTGGAACAGCCCTGGGTGGAAGCGGGCGGATACTGGACCGAGCCGATGGCCGATTCGAATGTGCTGGCCAACGCCCAGCCGCTTCAGGGAATGACGCCCGACTCGCCGATAGCCGACGATAAATCCCCCTGCCCCGGTGCCTGGACCCGCACCTATCGCAGCGCGACAGGAAAGCCGGCTCGCGTATTCACGACAACTTATGGAGCCTCCGAAGACCTGCGGAACGATGACTTCCGCCGGATGATGGTCAACGCCTGCTTCTGGGCGCTGGGGCGGGAAGACGAAATCACCCCGACACTTAACATCGACTTCGTCGGCCCGTATGAACCGACTCGGTTCGGCCAGAACAAAAACCGACGTCGAGCAAAGCCGGAAGAACTCGCCGGCTGGAACTCGTTGATTTTCCCCAGCGGGGAGAAGGATTAGATCGCCAACGAATGTCGAGTGGCACTGGCTCTGCCAGTGCGGGGGTCGACTGCATCTGATCCCCAGAAGGGACGGACGGAGCCAGTAGCAGGCGACTAGCTCGTCGGAAGCTGAAGCAACAGCAGGAAGCCGATGAGGCCAAACAGGAACACGCCGATCAGCAAATTCCGCATCGTGACAGCATCCACCTGATGAGCTGAGACGCGACGGCGGATCATGCCTTCACTCCACTCCTGAAAAAGTTGCTGAAACTCGGCTTCATTCTTCGTGAGCTGAATTCGCGAGCCACGGCGATGATCATCGAAGATCAACCCCTTCTGGAATATGCGTTCGCCCGACGGTGTCCGGGTGACAAGCAGGAACTCAAAGATCTGCTTCCAGCCGGGACGCTCGATGGCAATCAGCTCCATCCCCTGCAGCTGGTAGTCCCCCTGCTGATACCCCTTCTTATGCAGGTGACGTTTGATCTCCCGCTCAATCCCGCCGTTGGGCAGTTTGTCCCACATCGTATCTGGTCCGAGTCAAAGAGCCTGAGATCAAAGGAATGTTTGGCGACTTGAGAAGATCGCAGGGATGACTCAGACTCCTGCGTCTGAAAGGCAAAGCCACAAAAAGTCGCTCACCGACGTTCTTGCCTCAACGGCCAGGTGTTTCTCAGAAGCATCGCGGCGATGATCCCTCGATGCACAGCCTCTTCCTGTGACTTCGTCACCCCGGCGTCCACGTCTGGGCCATCCCGTGAAGACCTCTCATCAATGGCATTCTAGACCGGTCGGGAGTGGCGGCAACTTTTTCAGGCGTGGCGGGAGATGAGTTCGAAGCGATCAAGCAGATAGACGAGTCGCGGGTCGACCGGCTGGCCGCTTTCGGTTTTGCCGTCGAGGATCTCAGTGGCCTTCAACCAGTGAGCATCGTCCTGCTGTTCGAGGGCGGCGACCGCTTTCTTGCCGTACGGATCGGTCACGAAGAATTCAATGATGTAGGGCTGGGCCACACTGTCGCCGGGGAGTTCAAGCTCCTGTTCGATGTGCAGCCGGGCCATGCTCGAGATGATGTAGTCCTTGCCACGACGCAGATCGAGCTGCCACGCGATTTCGCGATCGAGACACTCGCGGAACGACTCCTGTTCCAGTCGGCTGGCGGCAATCATCTCATGCTGGCCACGCCGCTCGTTCCACAGGGTCAGCCAGCGTTTTTCGTCCTCCTCCGGATGTCGGATCAGAGCAATCGATCCGAAGAACGATTCGGTGATGGTCGATAACATTTCACGCTCATTTCTAGTAACACACTCGTCTCTCGCCTTCAGTGTAACACACCTGTGTCCGCCGTTAAGACGAGGTCGCCCGTCATTATAGACAGCAAAAAAGAACGCAGCGAAGAAACTTGCTCTTCGCTGCGTTCGGAATGCTTTTTTGTCGGTCAGACTCAGGCCGCTTCAATCTTGCGGGAACAGCGTGCCCAATCGATCCAGTCCTGAACTTCTTCCAGATCGGGAGCCTTGCCGGATCGAAGAATCCGCTGCCCGCGTGGCGATTCCGAGAACGGCTGCACCGACTGGAACAGGGCACTGGCGTTCTGATGAGCCAGTACTTCCGGATCGAAGATGCCACAGGCGACGAGAATCTGAGCATCGTGCCCGCGGAGCTGTGGAATGCAACATACGAGCTTGGCCTGCTGCTGCCACTCTTCCAGTACGGTCGGCGTGATGTGCTTCAGATTCAGTCGGCTGGCGATCTTCTTCACGTCGGCATTGAGGAAATCGCGAACAGTCTTAATCCCCACGCGGTTCAGTCGCTTTGCCGTCTTCGGACCGATCGAAGGAGCGTCGACAATTGCACTTTCTCGAGACAGGTAGAAACGAAGTTCTGCCGGTGCGACCACTTTTTCAACCATGGTGGAAGCCAGAGGGCGATCGATCACCGCGGCGGCTGTTCCCTCGCTGCGACTGAAGCGAACCGATTCCGGCCGGGTCGCGCGGGCCCGGGCAGCGCGATGGACCACTGTTCCGGCAGCAGCCGTACGAAATCGAATTGGGCGACTCGACTGTCCATTCCGCGTCCCCGGATACTTCCGCCGATGCATCACGGCTCGCTTCCAGACGCGAATGTTCGTGATGCCGTAACGATGATTCTTGTACGCCCGGGCCGACTTCCGATTCGAAGTCCGCAGCTTTTCGAGACGATCGAGCAGCACGGTGTCTTCAATCGCGGCCAGTGATTCCGCATCGCGGATCTCACACAACGCGAGCAAACGGGCCTCCGAAGCCTTCAAGCCAGGAACGCAGCAGAGCAGCCGTGCCGTCGACTGCCAGCGTCGCAGACGTGTCGGCGTGATCCCGGCCTTTTTGCAGAACTGATCGACCCCCGATCGCACGTGCAGCAAATCGTCGATGGTTCGGACATTCAACCCGGCCAGTCGCACGGCTCGCTTGCGGCCCACCTGCGGCAGCGTCGCCACGGCACTGGTCGGCTCGAGTCCGAACTCGCTGATCGAAATCATCCGCACCGGATCAGGAGTCGCGACTGGTTTCGGCGGCGCGACTGGCTGTGTCTGCTCCGGCTTGACGGGAGTCGACATCACTTTGCGGATTTCGCTGATCGGGCGACTCAGCACGGCCGTCGGGCGTTCTGGAACAAACGGAGCCGCCCCCGGCTTAACGATCTGCTGCAGATGTGCCCCTTCAGCCACACAGGCGTTGGCCACATGCTGATGGCAGGTCAGATAGACAATCTGCTGACCGTCTTCAGCGTACTGCCGCAGAATGCGAATCGCCGACTGCTGCTGTTCGTAGTCGTGATCGGCCAGGACATCGTCCAGCATGAGGGCAAAGCCGAAGCCCTGCTGACGATATTCGTGGGCGATGACGAGCCGCAGCATTGTTGAGATGAACTGCTGATTCCCGCAGCTCAGGTTGTCCCACGGATGCCAGATTGCATCGGAGGACAACGCTTCCAGCTTACGGCTGTCGGAGTTGATCCGCACGCACCGCCATTTGGCATGACTGTGTCGGCAGAGGTGAATCGAGGTCTGCGTCAACACCTGCGACAGCATGCCTCGCGATTCAAGCAGTCGCAGGCGAGCGACCACTTCATCCACGTTCCGCAGCGCCTGAATCTCCTGACGCAGCTTTTCCAGCTGCCGCTGATGATTCTGAATCCTTTCCAGGAGTTCCGATCGACGCTGTTCGAACGCTTCCCGCAGATCGGCTTCCCGCAAACCTTTAAGTATCTCGAACAAGCGGTGGTAATCCTGATCGGCGATCGATTTGAGCTTTAGCAGCTCTTTCTGCCGCAGCTTCAGTTCTTCGAATCGCTCAACGTCCATCAGGCCGGTGGCGGCATCTTCAATCCACGCGGTGATCTCACGCTGAGCGGCTTCGTCCAGAAACCGATTGGCGAAGATCATCAGGCGCTGGCGGGCTTCCTCGTGCTTCGAGCAGCCACACAAACGAACTGCTGTCGTGGGGCAGCCATCAGTTTCCGGCTGCGTTTTCCACAGACCGGCGAGAGCCGTCCGGCGTTCTTCGAGCTGGTCGATCCAGACCGCCAGCCCTTCGCGGCTGCGTTCGTTGTCTTTCCGCAGCGAAGTCACATCGCACTGACAGTGAGACAGGCAATGCGACTGCGACCATTCTGAAAGCTGTGCGGTGTGCTGCTGCACGGTGTTCCGCAGGTTTTGCCAGTGAGTATCGCAGGGCTGCAGATGATGCTGCCCGCATTGAGGACAAGGGGTTGAGCCTCCCAGAATCTGACTCACATCGCGATGCAGAGAATCGAGCAGCTGGTTCTCGGCCTGCAGTAATTGATTCGGCAATCCCGGCAGGTGGGCGGCCTTGAGCCGAGCCGCTTCTTCTTCCAGATCCTTGCGAACTTCCTCGGCTCGCTGCAGACGCTGATAGTTCTCTTCGTGCTCACTCATCGCATCGATCAGCTGGCCCAGACGAGCCGAAGTGCGATGGCAGTTCTCTTCCCGCAACTGTTGTTCGGCCAGTTCGGCCGCTTTCAATTCGCCCTGAATCCGCAACAGTTCTTCACTGCACGACTCGATCGCCGACTTCGCCTGACGCAGTTCGAGCTCCGCCCGTTCGATCTCTGCGAGTCGTGAACGAGAACTCGCTTCGTGCTCGCTTTCCAGGGCGTTTAGTTCCCGCTGCAGCCGTTCGATACGGGCTTCTTCATCCCGAATCTCGTGAGACCGATCCTGCGGACAAAGCTGGTTCTTCAGCGTCCATTTCCCGGACTTGGTTTCCATCGACCTCGAATCGAGTTCGATTCCATCGCGGCGAGCCGCTTCCAGCATCCGTTGCAAATCGGCCTGATCCCGCATGCAGGAGAAGAACAGCGTTCGGGCCAGCGGATCGCGGAAACGTCGCACGGCGTGAGCCAGGTTTCGTTCACCCTCCTGGGTCGCGGCGTGGGCCGTCAGTCCATCTTCGACCGATTGACCAGGCTTCCAGGTCACCTGAGCGCGGCCTTCCGGGCCGGCCAGCTCGAGATCTCCCTGAGCAGTGTCAAAAGACGGGCGGCGTTCATTGTCCTGAAAGAGGCAGTCCCGCAGGAAGTTCCAGGTCGTACTTTTTCCGGCTCCGTTGGTGCCGTAGACGATGTTGAAGCCGGGGCGAAAATCGCTCAGTTCGACGTGAAAATCGGAACCGGGGCGAGAAATGGAGATCCGTTCCAAACGCATGATCATCTTCCCTGATTGAGCAGTTGTCGTGGGAAGCAGGCAATATCGGCCCCGCCCGCTTCCAGCCGACGGCCGTCGTCAGCAACAACGTCTCCACGTTGCGATCGCTGGCAGCCGTAATGCGCACCCCCCCGGTGCGCGGACGGGGAGTTTATGCGATTCCAGGAAAAATCGGCAAGGCGGATTCGCAGATTCGCTCCAAGTTGTCACCACAGCAGAGGTTGCAGTTCTCACGGAATTATCTAGCATGGCGGAAGCCAGCCGCTCTCTGCCCCGGCTCCTCGCGCGATGGTTCGCCGTCAGACATCGCCCGCCGGTCCTTCTCTGACTCTCGACGCTGATTTTATGCCCCAACGCAAACGCCCGTTCCGCTCCCGCAACCAGTCCCGCGGCCGCTCCCGCTCGCGAAAGCCGAATCCGAATCAAAACCGGATCAACAAACCGGAGACCGTTCGCCACGCCGTCTTCCTACTGGTGGAAGCGCATCGGATTCAGAAGAAGCTCGTCCGCGATCTGCTCACGACAATGCGAATTCCGGACGAACTCAAGCCGCAGGCCGGAGCATGGGCCGAACGCCTGATCGTCCGCCGTCGTACAATCGATCACATTCTGAAGAAGTGCATTGCCCGCCCGGCCGATCAGGTGCAGGAGCAACTCTGGACACTGCTGCAGATGGGAGCCAGCGAACTTCTCTTCGGCCCGACCGATGTCCAGCACGCCGCGATCGATGAAACGGTCGAACTCTGCCGCGTGCTCGATCACGACAACTGGACCAAATTCGCCAACGGAGTCCTGCGTGGGGTTCAACGGCTGCTCAGTGACGAGACAACCGATAAGCCGAGTGCGCGCGCTTATCCGCTCACGCCCGACGAATATCGTCTGCTAGAAGAAGATGTGTTCCCCGATCCGGCCGAGAACCTGACGCAATACCTGGGGATCGCCTTCAGTCTCTCCGATGGCATCCTTCGCGAATGGAGCCGGCGCTATGAACCCGAAGTTCTGCTTCCACTCTGTGCCGCCACGCTTCGCCCGTCGCCGATGTCGGTCCGAGTCAATCGATTGGCAGTTGAACCCGACGACTGGCAGGCGAAGTGTCAGGCTCAGGGGATCGACGTTACGCCAACCGAGTTCCCCGGCTCCTTTCTCGTGGAAACACGAACGCGACTCAGCGATTTGCCAGGCTTCGCGGAAGGGGAGTTCGTCGTTCAGGACAGCACCGCCACGATGGCGGCTCGCCTGTTGAATCCGTACCCCGGCAGCCGCGTACTCGATTTGTGTGCCGGCCCGGGGACCAAGACAACGCAACTCGCCGAGCTGATGCTCGACCGAGGCGAACTCATCGCCTGTGAAGTCGCTCCGCATCGGATCACGCAGATCGAAGAGAACGCGCAGCGACTCCATCTGACCTGTATCCAGACGCACTTCATCGAACGGAACGATCCCCAGATTCCCGGCGAACCGTTCGATGCGATTCTGATCGACGCCCCATGCAGCAACACCGGCGTGCTCGGCAAACGCCCGGAAGCCCGCTGGCGATATTCGATCCCGGAGCTGCATCTGCTCAACGAGATCCAGATGCAGTTGCTCGAGACCGCAGCCGGTTATCTCGCCGAAGATGGCCGCATCGTCTATTCGACCTGCAGCATTGAGCCGAAGGAAAACGAAGGGCTCGTGACCCGGTGGCTCGAACAGCACCCCGAGTTTCAGTGCACCGAAATGCAACACCGCCTGCCCAACGGCCAACAGGACGGCGGCTTCTGCGCTCGCCTCGAACGAATCGACACCGAGCACGAAGAAAACGCCCAAGAGTAGGGTGCGTCTCGACGCACCATCGGATCGCAGATCCGACTTGGGAAACCGCTGCTCCACGAAAGTCGCCGCTACCTTGGACAGCGACTCCCGGCATCTTTTGGTGGGACGTCGTTGGAAGTCGGGGCGTTATTCGATTGTGGACGTTTGGTGTGGCCCGGTGCGTCAAGACGCACCCTACTGTTGTAATCGACGTGCGAGGAAGAAGCGTTCCGCAGCGGCGGCATCTTGCCGCCGAGTTCGCGTCGCTTGGAATGATCGCACGAGAACCACTCAGGGAAGAGGCAGAGGCAATTCGCCGCCTGAGTGCCCAGGCCACGTCCATTCGGCGGCAGGATGCCGCCGCTACGAGGGGATCAACACCTGCTGTGTAGAAGACTCCACGCCCGTAGGGTGCGTTTCAACGCACCATCGGATCGAAGATCCGACTTGGGAAATCGCTGCACTACGAAAGTCGCCGCTACCTTGGACAGGGTCTGTGGGCGCTTCTTGCCGAAACGTCCTTGGACGTCGAAGCGTTTCTCGATGGTCAACGTGCGGTATGGCCCGGTGCGTCAAGACGCACCCTACAGATTGTTACAGACGGGACGGTTCAAACGGGGTTTGCGGCACGGTGCCTTCGATGTGTTGATCGAGGAGGCCGCGGAGGCGTCGCATCAGTGGGGCAAACTGTTCGTCGTTCGCCAGGTTGTTGAACTCGTGCGGGTCGGCTTTGTGGTCGTAGAGCTCCCGGCCTTCCTCGCCGCGATTCCACTCCGTGTACCGCCAGCGTTCGGTGCGGATGCTTCGGCCCATGACCGGCTGGCCATCGCCCGGACGCAGCACCTGGGTATAAGCAGGCCTGTTCCACTCCCGTTGAGGGCTCTCCAGCAGAGGCTTGAGCGACTTGCCGGGAAGGCCTTTGGGGATCTCAAGACCACACAGGTCGACGACGGTCGGATAGATGTCGATGAACTCAACGATCCGTTCGCACACCATGCCGTTGGCTTTCGAACGCGGTTCGCGAATCAGCAGCGGAGCCCCGGCTGATTCCTCGAACAGACACCGCTTCTGCCAGATGCCATTGTGCTCGCCAAGGTGATAACCGTGATCCGACCAGAGGACCACCGTGGTGGAGTCGGCAAGGCCTTCTTTGTCGAGCGCTTTCAGCAGGCGGCCCACCTGGGCATCAATAAATGAGACACACGCGTAGTACGCCTGCAGCGACTTGCGGCAGGTGAGTTCATCGAGACCGTAGTTCGGAATCGGGCAGTTGTGAGCAAACGCGACAGGAGGGATGTCTTCGCGATCGTCCTCCGGAGCATACGGGAGTTGAATCGACTCCAGGGGATACATGTCGAAGTATTTCTTTGGGGCCACGTACGGCGTGTGTGGACGGAAGTAGCCGACGCCGAGAAAGAACGGCTGTTCGGGGTTCCGGTTCCGCAGCAGTTCAATCGCCTCGGTGGTGATCATGCCGTCGGTCTGCTCTTCATCGGCCCCCTCAGCAGCCAGCCAGCACATCGCGGCGCTGATCTTCTTTTCTGGCGTCGGGTTGAAGATCAACTCTTCTTCCCGCGTGTCGCGTCCTTTGGGATTGATGACCTGATTCCACGAGAGTGGATCATCGAGACCATCGGTCCCGATGCCGGCGGGAACGTTGTAGTGATACAGCTTTCCGACGCGAGCAGAGAACCAGCCGTTCTGTTTGAGCAGCTGGGGCAGAGTAACCAGATCGGGCAATTCATCCCGGAAGTGACGGTCGAGATCATAAACGCGAATCTGATCCGGACGGCGGCCAGTGAGCAGCGACGCCCGACTCGGATTACACAGCGGCAACTGACAGTAAGCGTTCCGGAAGACGATGCCTTCCTTGGCCAGTTGATCGATGTGCGGGGTCTTGACGACCGTGTTGCCATAGCATCCCAGGGCACCGGCGAGATCGTCGACGGCGATCATCAGCACATTGCGGCGGGCCTGCTCGGCCTGAATGACACCGGGAGAGAGAAGCAGACCGAGAGAGAAGATCAGAAGCAGGCGCGTCATGAAGCTGGGCTCGCCGAAAGAAGAACGCCTCGAAAGAGGCCAGGGCGGGCGCATAAAAAAACCCGATCAATCGCGAGTTGATCGGGCCGTTGTGTGCTGTCGGGGTCTATGACCTGAGCCCGCGGAACAATAACCGAGTGAACACACTAAAAATGAATCGTTTCCCGATTATCTTTCATCCCGGTCAGACTGTCAACCCCAGCTTGCACCCAGAACTTCGCTTTCGCATACTGACATTCTGAAGGATGTTCCAACAAGGCCAGTGTACGAAGGTTACGAACCCCGATGAGCGATCCGATTCGATACGTAATGGTAGGAGGCTTTCTCGGAGCCGGCAAAACGACGACCCTGGCACGACTGGCCGGCATGTATCGCGAACGGGGACTCAATGTTGGGATCGTCACCAACGATCAGGCCGAAGACCTCGTCGACACCGGACTGCTCCGCAGTATGGGCTACAACGTCGAAGAAGTCGCCGGAGCCTGCTTCTGCTGCAACTTCGATGAACTGATGGACCGCATGCAGACGCTCGGCGTCGATGAACGCCCCGACATCATTCTTGCCGAGCCGGTCGGCAGCTGCACCGATCTGGTTGCGACGGTCATCCAGCCGCTCAAGCATCTGTTCGGACGCGAATTCGAAGTCGCCCCATACATAGTCATTCTCAAGCCGAGTCATGGAAAGAAGATCCTCTCCGCTGGCTCGCGAACCGGCTTCTCGCCGAAAGCCGAGTACATCCTGAAAAAGCAGCTCGAAGAAGCCGATGCGATTCTGATCAACCGCTGTGATGAACTCTCGTCGGGAGAAGCCGATGAGCTGGAGCAATTGCTCAACCAGTTTGCGCCCGGCACGCCCGTGCTGCGGGGATCGGCTGTCGAAGGGACCGGGTTCGACGGCATTGCCGAGTTCCTCGAACAGAAAGGTGACTTCGGGCAGAAGATCCTCGACATCGATTACGATGTCTACGCAGAGGGGGAAGCCGAACTCGGCTGGCTCAACTGCAGTGTGCGGATGCGAAGCGACGAGGCCTTCGAACTCGATGCGGTGCTCGTCGAAATCGTCGAACAGATTCGAGCCGAGCTGCTCCGGAATGACGCTGAGCCAGCGCACCTGAAGACGATCGGCTTGTGGGAAGGCTTCTTCGGCGTCGCCAATCTCATCAGCAGCGATTCCGACGTTCGGCTTTCACTCCCCTCGAAGCAGAGTTGCGGCGTCGCCGATGTCATTGTGAACGCCCGCGTCGCCTGCAGTCCGGAACTGCTCGAGCAGATCGTAACGGACGTCCTCAAACAGATCGGCCAGCAGCGAAACGCCGATCTCGAATTCCGCCAGCTGCGCAGCTTCCGCCCCGGCCGCCCGGAACCGACGCATCGCTTTTCAGCGATGGAGTAGGATGAGCGTTCCCCAGGGTAGGCCGGGTTGCACCGCTACCGGGGCCGACGCAGTCGGCAAGAGGTTTCATAAATCGATTCGCGTTGGGAGTGTGTCGAATCGCCTCCCGTGCCTTCGTCACCCAGACGTGCACGTCTGGGTCATCCTTTTTACAGCCGCCGGGCGGTCACAGGCAGCAGTTCACGAGGCCTGTGCCGTGACGGAGTCCGGAATCTGGTCTGGAAGACTTGGCAGGACCGGGGCGTCGAGGTTGGCTCCGTTCGGACGCACGGCGATGGTTCGCAGGCCGATTTCCTGAGACTCGACGTCGATCTTCGGGACCCGGGCCAGCAGGCCGAGAGCGAGTACCCGTCCAAGAGCCGAAAGGCCGAAGATCAGCAGATAACTCGTGAAGCTGGTCTGCATGCTGAACAGAATCAGTCCGCCGATCAGCGAGCCCGAAACCCAGGCGCCGACGTTGATCAGGTTATAGACCGTCAGCATGCCGGTCCGCTTTTCTTCAGGAATCGACTCGAAGAAGAGCAGGAAAAACGCCAGCTCGTAGGCGGCCCAGGCGGCTCCCGAATAGGCCTGGATCGCGAGCAGCCAGTAGAAATTCTGCGAAATCACCCAGCCAAAACTGACGGGGACAATGCCGATCGCACCAATCCAAAGCAGGCGATGAGCACCGACGCGGGAGGCCAACTGCCCCCAGGCCGGCAGAGAAAAGATTCGGAACAAGAACGCGGCGGCAATCAGAACCATGAACTCTACATAGGAGAGTTTCAGGTTGTTGAACATGAAGGGCGTGAAGTAAGGGCCGGACAGCTGCACAGCGGCCTGCACGGCGACCAGAAACATCAGCAGTTGACCGCCGGGTCCTTTACAGACATCGACAAAAACGCGGCGGAGCGGTTGTCGCGTCATGAGCGGCGGAATCGGAATCGGCTCGCTCTGCCCGGCCAGCATCAGCGCCGAGACCAGCCGAAAACAGGCCGACAGACCAAACAGAACCGCGTACGCAACGAGCACAACATCGTTGTCGGAAGCCCACTGCAGAACGAATCCCGCGGACAGGAATCCGGTGAAAACACAGGCTTGCGAGATTCGCGTCCGGGCCGCGAAGAACCGCGGACGAATGGTGACCGGCACCAGCGTTCCGATCCAGGTGTTCCACGCAGGGCCGGCTGCCAGGCCCGAAGCCCAGTACAGCGACGCGATGATCAGCACGGCGGGTGCAGAGAGCGTTCCTGCGATGGCCGCCATGATCAACGGCAAAAACATCAGCGCCTGCATCACCGAGCAAAGCACCACCCAGTTCTTATGCGAGCCGAGTTTCCGAATCGCCCAGGGAGAAATGATCTGCAGCACACCGCCGATAAAGAGCGGAACGCTGCCAATCAGCCCGGCCGTCAACTCGCCCAGCCCCACGGCCAGCACAAATGCTGGCAGATAGGTTTCGCCCATTCCCACCATCACACCGAAAGCCGCACCATCCCCCACGCTGCAGCGAAGGTCGCGACGAAGTCGTCGTTTCCCGGGCAGAATACTGGTCGGAAGCGGGAACGGGACGGAATGATTCACGTGGGAGGACAAGGAAATTCTCTTTGGACCCCGGCAAAGGCGGGGATCGGAGGGCAAGCAGATTGAGGTGCCGCCGGTGACAGCCATCAGGTCCCGGGCAACCTCCGGCACATCCTATGGAGTGAGGTCGCTTTGAATCAAGATCGTTCGGAAAACAGTTTGCAAACAGGTCAACATTGCAAACACGACACATCCACACTGTCGTATGAACAAGCATGACACTTCATTTCAGAAACGCGTTCGGGCATAGCATTTCGGTTTTCACAGGATCTGCGGACAGCGTCATTTCGTCCGGGAACGCCGCGCAGATTGGCGGAGCGGGAACCGTCTGTTAGAGTGATTTGCCCGAAGTCATGAGCCAATCCCCGCCTTGTGACGCGTTGTGCCCCCCAGCCTTAGATCGACCGCATGGACAATCAATTCTGGTATTTCAAACGGTGCGAACTGTTTGAACAACTCAGCGATGAGCAGATCCGGCGGCTGGAAGAACAGAGCCAGGTCAAAACGTTCGATCGCAAGTCGCTGATCTATCTCCCCGACGACACGAGTGATTCCGTGCTGCTCGTCGCCAGCGGTCGCGTGCGAATTTATCACATTACTTCGGAAGGCAAAGAGGCCCTGCTGACCTTTATCGATCCGGGCGAACTGTTCGGGGAACTCTCAATCGTAGGCCAGCAGGAGCGTGAGGAGTTTGCCGAAGCGCTCGAAAAGTCTCAGATCGTGAAGATCCCGGGAGAAGCGATTCGGGAACTCATGGCCGAACAACCCAGCGTCATGCTCGGCCTGACCCGGATGATCGGTCTGCGGCGGCAAACCTTTGAACGCCGGCTCAAATCGCTCATGTTCAAACCGAACCGCGAACGGCTTGTCCATCTGCTGCTCGAACTGGCCGAACGCTATGGCGTGCCTCACGCAGAAGGGGTCGCTCTTCGGATCAAGCTCTCCCATCAGGAAATGGCCAACCTGATTGGCAGCACCCGGGAAACCGTGACGATCGTGCTGGGCGAGTTGCAGTTCGAGAAACTGATTGCAGTTCGTCGACGACAGATTATTCTGAAGAACGTTCGCGGCCTGGCCGAATCGATCCACACCCGCCCGCCGGATCTCGGATTTGCCAATTAGTGGGGTCGCCGAGGGCAATTCGGCCAGTTTCCCCTGGTTTGTGTGCCATTTCACAAACCTGCACAAGGATTTGTGACAATATAAGAGAGCAACGCACTCTCTGTTCTCAGGACGATTTCCCATGACCGAACCCCACTCCAATCCGGACACTGCTGGCTGGAAGCGATGCCAGGGCGACGAAATTGGCGGGTGCGTCCGCAGATTGAAAGCCGCTCGAATCGCACAGGTGAGCCGCCGGCGGATGATGTTCACTTCGTCCATGACCGCCGCCGTCGCTTTGCTGCTGGCCGTTGGCTGGGGGCTGCGCGAACGTCCGCTGAAAGGCGACATCGCCTGTGCCAAGGTTCTCGAGTCGACCGACGCGTATTTTCACCATGCGCTCGACGAGCAGACCGCTGACCGCATCCGCAGGCATCTTGAGCTTTGTCCCTACTGTCTGGATCATTACAAGGAAGTTGGGGATCCGTTTGCCGAACAGTTGACCGGCTTCTGGAAACGCACGTTCCGCCCCGTCCTCGCCTCACATCGCTAACGCCCGCCCGCTTGGACGGCCTTTGACGAGGTCTGTTTGATCAGGCTTCCCGACGGCAACGCTTAACGCGAACCGCGGCCCCTCATAGCTTCTCCGCATTCTCAGGCAGGAGGCGAGCTTCACGGCAGCTCTCGTTATGCGCCCTGCAAAGCGTTTCAGTCGAAACGATCGAACCACGACGTCCACTCTCCGCTGGTCCCCCTCCTGCCGCCCTTCGGCAAAATCCGAATAACCGGAAAAATCTTCCCATCTTCCTGAAGAGGCAGAACCCCTACGACCGATATCTAGGGACAGCATCTCATGCGCTTGCGTTTCGGTGAATTCAGTTGAGGTTGCCCCTTGGACGAGGGAGCCTCGGTCCTGTCAGGATGTCCAGGGTCATTCGTTAAGGAGAACATCATGCGGAGCGGTCTGCTATCGCGTTTTGCCGGTTTTGCGTGCCGCACGCAATCATCGCGCTGGGTTATTGCGGCAGCTGTCGGCGGTAGCATTATCTCTCCCGTCATCGCCCAGGAGGCACGGCCTGTCGATCCTCATACGATCCAGCTGTACTCCAAATCTCCTGCCGGAACGACCGCGACCCCGGAACGCTATCAGCGAACCGGCTCCACGCCTGCTCCGGTGAAGAACTATTACAACGAGCTGTTCGGCGATCAGTCGCAGGAATATACGCTCACGCCGGTCAAGTCCGCTTCACTCGTGCAGCCGATCCCGACTGAAGCCGCGACCGCTCCCAAGCCGCAGTCGAACATTCTGCATGCTCAGTACGAGTATGAACCGAGCGGAACTCAGGAATTTCGAGTCACCCCGGTTTCGGGGACCGCTCCTCAGCAGAGCAACACTCCCGAACTCCCGGAATGGGCCCGTAATGCGAAGGCTCGCACGGTTTCGCTGCAACAGCCCGTTCAGCCAGAACCCGAAACGGCTCCGACTGCCCCTACGGCTCCGGAAATGCCAACCGTCGCACCGACCGCTGTTCTGCGAATTGATCAGCCGGTCGACGAACCCGCTGTTCCTTCAACCGCTCCCGTGACCCGGATCAGCGATGCTGCTGAAGGGCCGCAGACGCCATCGGTCAAAGTCGAATGGCAGTCGCCGGAAGGAATCAATGTCGGCCAGAAGAGCATCTGCGAACTGGTCGTCGAGAACGTCGGTCAGAGCACGGCTTACAACGTGACCGTCAACACACAGTTCCCGGCCACCGTCGAACTGGTCGACACGACTTCAGAAGTGACTCCCGGCAGCGGTCAGCTGCAGTGGAGCCTGGGTAACATGTCCCCGGGTCAGACGGAAACCATTCGCATCGAAGTCGTCCCGACTCAACGGGGGGCTCTCAATGCGACGGCTGAAGTTCACTTCGCAGCCGCCACGCAGTCGGCCTTCGTGGTTCGCGAACCGCTGCTCGGCCTGAAGATGGACGGTCCGGGCGAAGTTCTGCTCGGTGACCCCGCTTCACAGAGCGTGACCATCACCAACCCCGGCACCGGGATCGCCAAGAACGTCAAACTCGAAGCCCTCATTCCCGAAGGCCTCGAACATCCTCGCGGCAAGCGACTCATTATGGACGTCGGCTCGCTCAACCCGGGTGAAGCCCGTTCGATTCGCCTGGCTCTCGCAGCCACCACCGGCGGCTCGAAAGTGATTCAGGTTTCGGCGACGGCCGAAAGCGGTCTCCTCGCCACCAGCGAAGCTTCAGTCCAGGTCATCGCTCCGAGTCTCGCCGCTGAGATCACCGGTCCTGGCCTGCGGTACAAAAACCGCTCGGCGACCTACACCCTCAAGGTGTCGAACGATGGAACGATCAGCACGAGCAACGTGCGGATGATGCACAAGATTCCGGAAGGTTTCGAGTTCATCTCGGCCAGCCGCGGTGCAACCTACGATGCTCCGACCCGCATCCTCAGCTGGTTCGTCGGCAAGCTCGAACCGGGCAAGGTTGCTGAGATGGAAGTCGAACTGAATGCCGTGCGGATTGGTGAGTTCACTCACTTCATCCGGGCGACTTCAGAACACGGCTCGACCACCGACACGCAGATTGTGACCCGCGTCGAAGGAGCCTCGGCTCTGGTTCTGAAGATCCTCGACATGGACGATCCCATCGAAATCGGCAACGAGACCTCTTACGAAGTCCGCGTGCTGAACGAAGGCTCGGCCGCTGCTGAGGACGTCGGCATCACCTGCGAACTGCCGGAAGGCGTCGAGTTTGTCTCGGCCAGCGGACCGTCGGAATTCGTGGTCGATGGCAACCTGATCCTGTTCAAGCCACTCGATGGTGTCCCGGCAGGACAGGCCGCCAGCTTCAAGATCCACGTCGTCGGCAAGACCGAAGGCAACCACAAGTTCCGAGCCCGGATGACCTCCGCGACTTCACCGGAACCGCTGACCTTCGAAGAACTGACTCGCTTCTACGGCGACACGAATTAATCGGGCATAACGTTCGATGGGGATGGAGAAGCCGGGTTCCTTAACCCGGCTTCTCTTTTTTCGTTGCCAGTGAACCCTGCGGCAGTGGACTCAAGCATTGCCGACGATGAACGTCCAGGCGACTGCAGATGAAGCAGGATATGCTCTAGGGTTCGTCGCCGTCTTCGAGAGCGCTCCAGAGGACGCCGGTGATGTAGTCGAAGGCAGCCGCCCGGTCGATTTCCGTGAGAACTTCGACGTTGGCGTTCTTCTGTCGCAGACTGCGACGGTCGACGACCGTCATGCCGCGAGTCAACTCGCCGGTGGTTTCGACATCCACGGCCATCAGCTTTCGGGTGAACAGCTGCGGGCGAGCGACGGCGGTCAGAGCGGCCATCGCCGGGAGCGAGACGCCTTCCTGTCCCAAATGACGACGGGCCGATCTCAATGCAAACGGCAGCAGCTGGTTGATGAACTCTGTGATGTGCGATTTGCCGTCCTGCGGCAGACGGTTGAGCTCGCCGAAAGTCAACCGGAGTTCATGGGACACATCCAGCGGAACCAGAATCTTGTTGCAGTCGGTCTGGAGAACGTATCGAGCCGAGTCGGGATCGGCGTAGATATTTCCTTCGGCTGCTGCGGTCGTGTCGCCTCCCTGGTTGATCGATCCGCCCAGGCAGACCAGCGTCTTCACTTCCTGCAGGAAGTCGGGATGAATCTCGCAGGCCAGCACGATGTTCGTCAGCGGACCCAGCGTGAGAATAGTGACTTCATGCGGATGGTTACGGACCAGTTCGGCCATGACCTTCGCGGAAACATGCGGACTGGCCAGACTGACGGCACTGGTCGGGCAGTCGCCCAGACCGGTTTCGCCCAGCAGCAGCGGGCAGGGAACTTCCCGGATGGACGAGATGAGAGCCGGCAGTTGTTCGTCGCAGCAGCCGATGCGGGGATACTTCTGCGGATCGATCCGGTTGACGATCGTCTGCAGATTGTGATTCGCCTGGGAGCCGCTCACCATCCCCGCCGTCGCGGTCAGGGCGAGCACGTCCATTTGTGGATCGAGGATCGCCACGAGGATCGCGAGAGCATCGCCGATGCCGGGATCAGCATCGATGATGACCTTCGTCTTACGGTTCGGATTGTTCGAACTGGTCACCTGAGTTTGCGTGAGTGGTTCCAGTTCTTCTTCGAACATTTCCTCAGGACTCATCGGTGACACATCCTTCCGAAGCCGATTTAACCGTCATGATATATCGATGCAGGACGCCGCGTTCGGCCTTGTACGGCGGCATGGTCCAGGCCGCCCGGCGTGCGTCCATCTCTGCGTCTGAGACATCAACAGAAATCTCGTTTGTCTCTGCATCGATCGTAATCACGTCTCCGTCGTTGACCAGAGCAATCGGTCCGCCTTCCTGAGCTTCCGGGCAGATATGCCCCACGATGAATCCGTGAGACGCCCCCGAGAATCGTCCGTCGGTAATCAACGCCACATCCTTGCCCATGCCGGTTCCCATCAGAGCGGCCGTCGGCGAAAGCATTTCCGGCATCCCCGGGCCGCCTTTCGGTCCTTCGTAGCGAATAACGACGACATCGCCTTTTTCGATCTTGCGTTCTTCCACGGCAAGAATCATGTCTTCTTCGCAGTCGAAGACGCGAGCAGGACCGGAGAAGCGGACTCCTTCTTTCCCGGTGATCTTCGCGACAGCTCCATCCGGGGCCAGATTGCCACGAAGAATCCGCAGGTGCCCCGTGGGCTTGATGGCGCGGTGGATATCGTGAACGACATCCTGTCCGGCCACGAGATCGGGCACTTCCGCCAGGTTCTCGGCCAGGGTTTTGCCGGTTACGGTGATGCAGTCCCCCTTCAGGTAACCTTCGGCCAGCATGTACTTCATCACGGCTGGCGTGCCGCCCACTTTGTGCAGGTCCACCATGGAGTACTTGCCGCTCGGACGCATATTGGCGAGCAGCGGAGTTTTGTCGCTGATCCGCTGGAAGTCTTCAATCGTCAGCGGAACATCGACCGATCGGGCCACGGCCAGTAGATGCAGCACGCCGTTGGTGGAACCGCCGAGCGCGACGATCATCGTGATGGCGTTCTCGAAGGCTTCGCGGGTCATGATATCGCGAGGCTTCAGGTCCATTTCGAGGATCGTGCGGACGATCTTTCCGATCGAACGGCACTCTTCGATCTTGCGGTCATCGACAGCGGGAATGGACGAGCTGTAAGGAACCGTCATCCCCATCGCTTCCATAGCGACGGACATGGTATTGGCCGTGAACATTCCCCCGCAGGCTCCGGCTCCCGGGCAGCTGTTGCGAACAACGGCGTGACGTTCTTCGTCGGTAATGCGGCCTGCCAGATACTCGCCGTAAACCTCGTTGGCTGATCCGACGTCGATCATCTTGTCGTTCCAGCAACCAGGCTGAATGGTGCCGCCATAGATCATGACAGCCGGACGATTCAGTCGGCCCGCGGCAATCAGACAGCCCGGCATGTTCTTGTCGCAACCGGGAAGAGCGACCAACGCATCGTACCAGAAGGCGGACATCACGGTTTCGATGGAGTCGGCGATCAGGTCGCGCGACTGCAGCGAGAACGACATCCCCTCGGTCCCCATCGAAATGCCATCGCTGACGCCGATCGTGTTGAACCGCATGCCGATGAGAGCTTCCTGCTGGACGCTTTCTCGAACCGCTGCGGCGAGCTTGTCGAGATGCATGTTACAGGGGTTGCCATCGTACCAGAGGCTGGCGATACCAACCTGCGGCTTGTTCATGTCGTCTTCGGTCATTCCCGTCGCGTAGAGCATCGACTGAGAGACGCCCTGCTTACGCGGCTGGGTGATGCGGGCGCTGTAGCGGTTCAATCCGGAAGAGGAAACGGGGCTGTCGAGCTGGCTCATGAAGACTTCCAAAAACTACCGAAGGATCTGGCTGCGGAATATCGCGGCTGGAGGAGCGGCGCGATCAAAAAGAGGTCATCTCAAGTATATCGAAAACAGCTGATCAGCCACAGCGAGCCACCGGAGGATCAACCGTGTCCAGACCGGTATGGATGTTGCGTGGACATTTTTTTCGATTGAGAATTGTTCCGCAAAAAACTGTGGCGGACAACCCGAGTGGTGATAATATGTAGCGTAGGGTAATTTTCCTCTCACGAAGTTCGTGGAGATCCTTAGCTGTACTCCCCACCAAGCGGGCCGCCCCCCACGCGGTCTTGCCAGAGGAGTCACGGGCCATGGCGAAACTGGAGATCATTTCTGGTCCCCGTACGGGGACAACCTATCCCATCCGAGCCAATGGAGTGACCGCCGTCGGTCGAGACGGCACATCGGATATTGTGCTTCCTGTACGGAGCATTTCCCGGCATCACGCTCAAATCTTCTGCGACGGCCGACGGTATTTCATCGAAGACCTCGGCAGTGTTAACGGCACGTGCGTCGACGGGAAACGAATTAAAAAACGCCAGCAACTGCATGATGGCAGTCGCATCAACTTCTACGAAGTCCATCTCGTTTTCCGGCAGAATGAATCGTCCGACGAAATCCCGGCGTTCTCCACCGAACCGATCGAAAGCCTGGACGGGCCGACCGTCAACGGTCAATTAATGGGAGCTTCCACCGAGAGCAATCTCTGGGGGACGAAGCGGTTTCAGTATCTGCTCGATATCAATTCGAAGCTGGCCGGCTCGCTGAATCTGGACGAAATCCTTCCCAAAGTTCTCGACATCCTCTTCGAAATCTTTCCCCAGTCGACCAATGGACGCATTCTGCTCGTCGAGGAAGATGGCGAACTGGTACCCTATGCCTGCAAAGCCGGCCGGGATGACAACAGCAGCATCCTCACTCAAGTCCCCATTGGCAGCGAACTGGCCTCATCGGTCATCGAATCCGGCGAAGATATTCTTTCCAATTCCGACGCCTTCAGTGAATCAGTTCTCGATGAAGACGTCTGCTCGACGATGTGTGTCCGGTTGCTCAATCCCGATCGCGCTCCGCTCGGCGTGATCGAAGTCGAAACGACCGACGACCAGTCCATGTTTACCAGCGATGATCTTCACGTCCTCCGCAGTGTGGCCGACATGACCGGACTGGCAATCGCCTATGCCCGCTCGCACGCCCAGCAGATGGCCCGAGCCCGGCATCAGCAACAATTGGAAATGGCTCATGAAGTCCAACTTCGAATGCTTCCCCGCGAGCGGCCTGAAGCCGCCGGGTACACCTTCAGTGACTTTTACGCGGCTGCCGGCCAGGTCGGCGGCGACTTCTTTTATTATCGCTGGCTGAAAGCCAATCAACTGGTCGTTGCCATTGGAGACATCTGCGGGAAAGGCATGCCGGCCGCGCTCAAAATGGCCCATATGAATACGCACCTGCATCACGTGATGGGGACGGCCCGCAGTGTCAAAGCAGCCATGCATCGACTCAATCAGGGCGCCTTCAGCGATCCGACCGACATCACGCTGATCACCTTCGTGCTCTGCATCTTCAATGTGCAGAAACATGAATTGACGATCGCGAACGCCGGACACATCCCGCCGTTATGCCGGCGTTCAGGCTCAACGGAAGTAGAGTATCTGGCGCACGACAAAGATGGCCTCCCGCTCGGAGTCGAGAAGGACTTCGAATATCACCCGATGACCTACAAGTTCAATCCGGGCGATCTGCTTGTTCTCTGCACCGATGGAATTACCGAAGCGATGGACGGACAGGCAAATCTGTTCGGTATGGACGGCCTCGAGAACTCGATCCTGAAAGCCCGCCCCAACGCGGACCATGTCGTCTCCACTCTGGTGGACGATGTGCGATCGCATACTCGAGGCAAACGACAGCAGGACGATATGTGCATCGTCAGCGTGAGTCGCGATTTGAGTTCGTAGTCCGCATTCTTACACGCAGGCTACGCTACCTGCCCCTCGCCCTCGGGTACCGCGTCATCTGGATTCTCGATCGCGGGGCTGGTGCGTTGCAGCCAGCGGAAGACGAGCCAGCAGCCGGCGGCCCAGGTGGCCCCCATCGCCCAGCCGGCCAATACATCGGTCGGCCAGTGCACGCCGAGATAGACACGACTCAGGCCCACCAGAATCGTGAGAAAAAAGGCCAGCAGCAGAAAGTAAGCTTTAATACGGTTCTGCTTCTGCACCCGTGCGAGCAGGGCGCCGAGCGTCAGGTAAACCACGGCCGAGAGCGCAGAATGACCGCTCGGAAAGCTGCGGGTGTAGACATACTGCCCGTGCGGCACGAGATCGGGACGCGGGCGGTCGAAGAAATATTTGAGGCCGGTGCTGAGCAGCATTCCGCCGACTACCGCGGCAACGAGAAAAACGGCTTCCGTTCGCTTCCCCTGCAACATGAGAAAGCCGGCAACGCCAATCGTCAGGAAGGTCAGGATGACCATTCCGCCAAGTGCGGTGATATCCCGGGCCGTTTCTTCCACCCAGTGCGGCCCGAGTGGATCGGAAACATCGTCGGAGTGTCGCATGCTGAGCAGCACCGTACGGTCGAAGCGTTCGCTTTCCCCTTCGCGAACTTCATCGGCCAGCTCGACGAATCCCCATATCCCAGCGGCCACGATGCCAACGAGAATCAGCGTCGCCAGTTCATGGCTCCCCAGCCAGGTCATGAACTTCTGAATGGGGTGAGGTATGCGCCACTTAAACTGCATGGGAATGCGATCCAGACTACCGATTTTCGGAATGCGTGTCGGTTCAGTCTAAAACGGATCGCACGGGCGGCAACACGGATTTGAGCGAATCGCCCTTCAGTTTGCCGTGTCGGTCATCAGGTCGAACTGAGTCGTGATCAGACTGCGAAGTTCGTTCTGAATCTCGTCGATCGAGCGACCTTCCCCGGCTTCGGTCAGGCAGTTCACCACATGCCAGTGCTCGTTCTCTTCGCAGAGCTGCAGGTAAACGTCCCGCACGCCGATGAGGTATTCGCAGTCGGACTCGTGAAGATCGGTCACCTGGCGGGTGTAATCGCGAGCGTTCTTGCGGGCGACCCGTTCCGCGGAAACTTCGGCTGGAAGATCGAGCACGATAACCAGATCAGGCCGAGGCACCTTGAAGATTCCGTATTCGACCTGTTCGATCCACTGCAGGAACTCCTGCCGCTCGGTGCCCCGCAGGCGGGCTCCCTGATGTGCGAAGTTGGACCCGACGTAGCGGTCGGCGATGAGCAGATCGTGATCATCGAGTTTCTGGCAGATGACATCCCGCGATTCAAACCGCTCGGTGGCGTACATCAGCGAGATGGGAACGGGATGCAGATTCTCAAGCGTGCCGAACTGGCCGTCGAGAAAGCGGCCGATCTGCTTGCCGGTCAGCGTTTCGCTGTAACGGGGAAAGGTGATCGTGCCAGTGCTCAGTCCGGACTTCTGAAAGAAGTCCACCAGAGCCGCGGTCTGCGTCCCTTTACCGGACCCATCGATTCCTTCGATCGCAACGAAATAAGACAAACCAGTTCCTTCACGCCACACGGCGACTCAAATGGCCGGGCAGTGTTTGTATTCGACAAGAGACCGTTCTTTTCCAAGAGCGGTTCCCTCGCCCCCCTGGGGGAGAGGGTTAGGGGGAAATGCGGGTGATGTGCTTCACGGGCCGTAGTCTTCCATCGGACTCGAGCGTCGCGATTGATCGCCCCGACATCCCGCGGCCTGTTACACCTGCGTCTGGAACTGCTGCACGGCGGCGTTCACGTCGGGGTGAACGAGGAAATAGGTGTGCAGGCGGCTCGTTTCCATGACTTCCTGCACAGTCGGAGCCAGATCGCAGATTGCCATTTCGCCTTCCAGGCGGCGGAGATGGCGGTGCAGATGAATGAGCTTGCCGAGAATGGACGAGGTCACCCAGTCGACTCCCTTCAGGGAGAGGACGACCCGATTGTAGCCGAGCTGGTCGACAATTTGCATCAACTCAAAGCCGAGCTGCTCGACATTGTCTTCTTCGGACAGAGTCGATTTGCGGATCCGGATCACAGCTACTTCGCCGTTCTGTTCCAGCGTAAAAAACGACGGCTGGAAGTCGTGGGAATCGCTAGTCATGGTGTTGCCCGCTTTGAATCGCTGAGAGATGGTCTCGAAAGGCTTCGACGCCTTCCGCCTGTAGAAACGATCCGATGTCTGATTTCTTCCCCGGCATTTCCACCGGGACATATCGTTCGTCCGTTCCCTGAACCCAACCTGGTTTTCGCTGCGATTCCCGCTCGACCAGGACCTGAGACGTTTTACCAATTCGCTCGCGATAGAATTCCATGGCCAGCTCGCGTTCCAGCTCTCCGAGCCGGGCAACCCGTTCCTTGATCACCGGCGGCGGAAGCTGATTGGCGAAGTCGGCCGCTTTCGTTCCTTTGCGAACACTGTAGGGAAAGACGTGCACTTTCATGAATCGGGCATCGCGGCAGGACTGCAGCGTTTCCTCAAATTCCTCGTCCGTCTCCCCCGGGAATCCCACAATTACATCCGTCGTGAAGGCGGGATGTTCGAGCTTTTCTCGCATCTTTTCGAGTTTTTCGAGAAATCGAGAGATACTGTATCGACGGCGCATCCGCCGCAATACCGTCTCCGATCCGCTCTGCAGTGCCGGGTGAAACTGCGGGCAGAGATGTTCACAGTTCGCGGCTGCCGAAATGAAATCGTCGTTCACTTCGACCGCTTCAATACTCGAAAGTCGCATCCGCCAGTTGCCGGGGATCTTGTCGAGCTTCTCGAACAAATGCCACAGCCGGAACGGCGGCTTGCCCGACTTGCCGCGGGTGGTGTCGACGCCGTAATGTCCGACGTGCACTCCAGTAATGACGATTTCCAGGTATCCGTTGTCGATCAGCCGACGAACTTCGTCTTCGATATCCTGCGGCGATCGACTCTGCAGTCCCGGTCGCACCTGCGGAATGATGCAGTAGGTACATTTCAGGATGCAGCCATCCTGGACTTTCACATACGCCCGGCGACGCCCTTCAAACTGGCTGATGCCGTTCGGCATGTCGTGAATGCCGTGCCGCTGCAGGATGTCCGGCAGTTCCCGCTTATCGGTCACAACCTCAAACACACTCGGTAGTTCCGAAAGTTCCTGGGGATCGCGGGTCGCGTAGCAGCCCATCACCAGCGTTCGCGTGCCGGGATTCTTCCGGGCCAGCTGGCGAATGACCTGCCGCGACTTGGAATCGCCGGTATGCGTGACGGTGCAGGTGTTTACGACACACAGATCGGCGTTTTCCCCGTCCCGGGCTTCGCGGAAGCCGTTCTTCTGCAGCGTTTCGTAGACGAGCTGCGTTTCGTACTGATTGACTTTGCAGCCGAGTGTCACGAGCCGGCAGGTCTTGTCGGTGCCGTCGAACTGTTGCGACAGACCGGTCGCGAAGGGAACGATCTCATTCGATTCGTTCTCGTTGAGGATCGGCAGGGACAGGGAGGACGTTGAACTCATGGCAGACACGGAAAAAACGTGAAATCTCTCAATCGACGCGGGAAGCAGGGAGCAATAGTATAAACCTCAGTAGTGGACCCCACAAACCGCCATTCGGATTTCTGGGGAAATCGGCGTGAGGGACTGGGCGTCAGCCGTCAGGGTCGACCTCCGCCATGTTTCTCGAGACCTTCGACACTTTTTCGACGCAGAAAGTTCCCGTGCAATCGCTGCAGGATGTAGGAAACGCGATCATTTCGCTCCGGGAGCGAGTCGATGCTCTTTCCGGGGCTGCCGCTCCACTCGATATTGCCCCGGTTACCACAACGGAGTGGTATCAGCTGATCACACAGAAGTTGCTGCCGCAGCTCTCTGACAGTACTTACCTTGTGGTCGCTGTCGTTGGCGGGACGAATATCGGCAAGAGTGTGATTTTTAACCATCTTTGCGGCAGCAAAGTCTCCGCAACCAGCCCGCTCGCCTCAGGCACGAAGCATCCGACCTGCCTCACACCGACGCGGCTCGCCTCCGATGAACTTCTGACTCCCATTTTCAGCGAGTTTGAACTCCGCCATTCCGACGACGCCGAAGATGCTCTGCAGGGTTCGGACGACGATTTTCTCTTCTGGCGGGAGTCACCCCAGGCGCCCGAGAACCTTCTGCTGCTCGACACGCCCGACATCGACAGCGACGCTCAGGTGAACTGGAGTCGGGCCGACAAAGTCCGTCGGGCCGCCGATGTGCTCATCGCTGTCCTCACGCAGCAGAAGTACAACGATGCCGCCGTGAAGAAATTCTTCCGAGCCGCCGCCGAGGAAGACAAATCGATTCTCGTGGTCTTCAATCAGCTGCTGCTTCCCGAAGACGAAGAGTACTGGCCTATCTGGCTGAAAACGTTCTGTGACGAGACCGGAATCTCGCCAGAGTACGTTTATCTCGCTCCGCACGATCGCCGGGCCGCCGAGCAGAATCAGCTGCCGTTCTTCAATCGGGAGTGGCCACAAACTGAAGAGTCATCCAGCAGCGAGCAGCCTCGAAACCTGATGGAGGACCTGTCGCAGCTCCGCTTCGAGGAGATCAAACTCAAATCGCTGGCCGGGGCTCTCGACACGCTCTGCGACAAAGACTTCGGCGTGCCGACGTATCTCGATGAGATCCGCCGCCGCAGCGGGATTCACGGGGATGCATGGAAACGACTGACGGAACGGATGCAGGAGATTTCGGTCACCTGGCCGGTCGTGCCGAATCGGGTGGTCATTCAGGAAGTGCGCAACTGGTGGCGGGACCAGCGGACCGGCTGGGAAGCCAACGTGCACGGCTTCTACGACGCCATCGGCCGCGGTCTGATGTGGCCGGTGCGTCAGTTCCAGGGACGCTCCGCCGATGAGGAGCCGCAGTGGATCAAAACGTATCGTCAGGAAGAATGGCGAACGATCCAGGTCCAGCTCGTCGGCATCTACGATCGTCTCGAATCACTGAGCGAACACGGGCATCCCGTATTGCGAACGCGGCTTGAACAGCTGATGGCCGGCCAGTCTCGCGAAGAAACACTGGCGAAGCTCAAGCAGCTACATAAGGAGTCGCCGTTCGAGGAGGAACTGCAGGCGCTCGTGAAGGTGCAGATGCAGAAGTTCCGCGACGACCAGAAGGACTGGTTTAAGATGTTCAAGCGGCTCGACACTGCCGCCGCCGCCGCCCGTCCGGCCGTAACCGTTGCCTTGTTCGCGACCGGCGTGGGACCGGTCGGCAACGCGATGATGCCCATGGTAACCGACACCGCTCTGCAGGCGGCTCTGCATGTCGCCGGAGACGTGACCGCCGGCACCGTGACCGCAGCCGTGGGAGACACCGCGATCTCCTCAGGCACGTCAACCGGGGTGCGATACCTGGAAGCCTGGTTCCATCAGTTCCATCAGAACTTTGTGCAGATCCGCAAACTCTGGCTGCTGAAGCAACTGCAGGAACATCTCTGGGGCACCCTGCTCGACGATCTTCAAACCGCTTCCGATCTCCCCCGCTCCGACGAATTCCGAGCCGTCGAACAGGAAGTCGCCACCCTCCGCAAACTCGACCTCCGCACGTAGGATTGTGTATCGCTCGGAGACAGCGGAGCGTTGCTTCAAGCCGCCGGAGCGAGGTATCTGAGGCACAGACAGCTTTGATTGCAGTTCAACCGGTTACCGCGTCCGCACAGCGGACCCTACTGGAGTGGACTCAGAGTTTTTTCGTTACGGCGAAGCGCTACTTCTTCACGACGGCTCTTGCCTGATAGAGCGGCAGGTGGCGATAGTAGACTTCGAGCGTCATGATCGACAGGCAGGTCTGATACAGCCGGCCGCCCCGGTTGCCGTGGGGATCGGTCACGTCCCAGCTGCCGACTTCCGGGCCATTGCGTCGCTGGGTCTCGACCAGGAAATCCCGCATCGTATCATTCCAGCGTTTCCACTCAGGTCCACCCGCGTGGTGGAGCACCTGGGTCGCATAGTAGTTGTAGTACATATTCTCGCGACTCGGTCCGGCCTGGCTCAGCACGCCAATTCCCCGTCGCAATGGCTCATGGTCCTGCTCCCAGCCGAGGTACATTCGGCACAACAAACCAATCGAGGTCGTCGACAGCTTTGCTCCCTGCCCCGGAAGATATCCGTACTGACTGCCGCCGTCGCGCTGACAGGCATCCAGAAACTCGACCGATGACGTGAAGCCGATCTCGGAGAACCGCAGCCCGGCCGTTTCCGCGCTCTTCAGTCCCATGATCATCCAGCCCGTTACCGACAGGTCCCCCGGTTCTTCCGGTTCGTAGCGCCAGCCTCCACGATCGCGATTGCGGATGCGAATCAGATATTCGATGGCCCCTTGAGCATGTTCACGCAAGAGCCTGTCTCGCGTCATGCCGTAGGCTTCGCAGATTGCGATCGTCGCCAGCCCGTGGGCGTACATCGCCGCGTTGCCGCCCGGAATCCGGTCATCGTCCGGGCTCACCCGTCCCCGGAAATCAATCCCTTCACGCACCTCCGTGCCCGCCTTCTTCAGATACTCCAGTCCATTGTAGACCGCCTTCTGATAAGGACCGGGCTGCGTGTGCGTGTGCCCTGCTCCGAGAAAAGCCATCAGGGCCATCGAGGTCGCTCCGATTGGACAGGATCGCAAACTCCCGGCCTGATGATCTGCATGCCGGTCCCCCGGGCGGCGATGATCGAAGTTCCAGCTTCCGTCTTCCCGCTGACGTTCCGCCAGCCACTTCAAGCCCCGTTCCACCGCCCGCTCGCTCTGCGGCGTCCCCCCGAACATCTCGAGCAGCTTCTCCCGAGACGCGGCGTTGCGGCCTCCGAGGTGACTCGACAGATCGATCTCCGGAATCTGCAGCAACTCGATCTCGGAAGGATTGTCCCGCGTCAGTTGAGGAGAGAACCCCGGAGACGGAGCAGGAACGGACTGAATTGAGAGCTGCTTCGCGATCACATCCCGTTCAGGGAGACTCGTCTCCTTCAGATCGGTCAGCTCTGGCGTCAGTTCAAGCTCTTCCACGACCGTGGGCTGCATATCGATTGTCGCGGTCAGTCGCTCTTCGTGAACCGGCAACTGAAAGACGAGAAAAGCCAGAATCAACAGCAGCATTCCGTGCAGGGATACACTGAGCAGAAAACCGCCGGCTAGACGGCGATCCCAGCTGCTGCCCGAGTCCGCCTCTTCGGCGATCTCGATCTCGATTCTGACCGGTTGTTCTGTATTCATGCGTCCGAGCGTTCCAGACGGAAACCCAACCCCTGCCCTCTGTTACCTATCGGCTGTTCCACGCGGGAATTATTATAGGCAGTTTGCACACCCGATACGGAGTGCGTTCCGACTGTTTGCCGATGATCCCGCCAATCGACCATCCCTCACGAGGCCCTGCATGTTTGCCCACCTTCGCACGATCGCCCTCGCCGCTTTTCTGATCATCCAACTCGCGCCGTTCGCTCAGGCAGAGGTTTCCTTTCATGTCTCTTCCCAGGCGGCTTCGACAGGCGATGGCACTGAGGCTAAGCCCTATCCAACGCTCACAGCCGTCCGCGATCGCATTCGCGCCGATCGAAAAGCAGGCAGAATCCCCGCTCAGGAAACGGTCGTCGTGCATATTGCCGCGGGCGATTATCGGCTCGATGCGACCTTTGAACTCAACCCGGAAGACGGTGGCACGGCTGACGCTCCCGTGATTTATCGAGCCGCGACTCAAGGCACTGTCCGGCTGCAGGGCGGCCTGACACTTGAGCCGAACCGCTTTGCACCGGTCGAAGACACATCCGTTCGCGAACGACTGCAGGAGGCGGCTCGCGATCGCGTCGTCGTCTGTGATCTCAACGATCTCGTCAGCAAGCCGTTCCCTGAGTTCAAAACTTCTTATCGTGGCAGCCCGGCTGGTCCGTGGCTCTATGTGGACCATCAGCCGATGACGCTCGCCCGCTGGCCCAATATTGATGCCGAATCGGACAGTTGGGCGACCTTCTCGAAAGCGGTCGACACCGGTTTGCCGAATCCCAAATCCGAGGATCCCGCCAAACAGAAACTGCATCCGGGTGCGTTCATCTTTGATAACCCGCGTCCCGCCGGCTGGAATCTGCAGGACGGAGTCTGGCTGCTCGGCTACTGGACGCACGACTGGAGCGACGAAGTCATCCGCATTGCCGATTACGACACAAACTCGAAAGTCATTTCTCTCGCAGCTCCGCATAACTACGGCATCAATGGCGGAACCTGGGGAGCAGCCGAGCGAAGGTTCTTCGCATTGAACACGCTCGACGAACTCGATGCCCCGGGCGAGTGGTATCTCGATCGGCCTCAGAAGCGTCTCTATCTGTATCCCGAGGCGGCTCTCGAAGACACGTCCATTGTTCTCGCCACCCTCGAACAGCCGCTTATGCGAATTAGAGGAGCGAAGCACATCCGTATCGAAGGCATCACCTTCGAATACGCTCACAGCGATGGAGTCTCGCTGGAGAACACCGAACACATCGAACTCGCCGGCTGCGTGGTTGCCAATCTCGCCAGCAGCGGAATCCGAGTCAACGGGAGTAACAACACGGTTCGCTCCTGCGATGTCTACAACATCGGTCGAGGCGGCATCTCCGTCAATGGCGGGGATCGCAAGTCGCTGACGCCGGCGAAGAATCTGATCGTCAACAATCACATTCACCACTACGGCAACTTCCAGCGAACCTATGCTCCCGGAATCGGAGTCCACGGCTGTGGACAAACCATCAAGAACAACCTCATTCACGATGCGCCCCACAACGCCGTGCTCTATGGCGGCAACGAGCATTTGTTCGAAGCCAACGAAGTTCACAGCGTGGTTCTCGAGACAGGAGACGCCGGCGCGTTCTACACCGGCCGCGACTGGACAAGCCAGGGCAACCTTCTAAAGCGCAACTACATTCACGATCTGGGCAGCGGAAATCCCGATCACGTCAACACGATGGGCATCTACCTCGACGACTGTGACTCCGGAGACACGCTGCAGGGAAATATCTTCTTCCGGGCGGGACGAGCCATCATGATCGGGGGCGGACGAAACAATCCCATTCTCGGCAATCTCGTGATCGATTGCCCGATCGGCCTGCATATCGATTCCCGTGGAATGACGTGGAAGCAGTGGAACAACCCGTCGGATCCCAGCTGGATGCTTGAAGCGAAAGCCAGGGCGTTCGACTATCAGAGTCCTCCCTGGAGCACACGTTATCCACAGCTGGCGAACATCATGGACGATTCACCGCGCGAGCCGCTGCACAATCCCATTCGCGACAATGTGTTCGTCAATTGCACGAAACAGGTCACCAGCTTCGATGGCAACGTGAAGAAGCTGATCGACAAATTTGAGATCAGTGACAACATCGTCGTGAATACACACGGCAAGCCGGGCATGCCGACGGCTGGGGATGTGAAGGGATTCCAGACAATCGCCGGCACGGAGAATGAACCTCTGACTTGCGAGATCCGAGAAGTCGATGGCCGGGACCAACTGCTGATGGAGTTGAACCTCAGCGGTCAGACGGGGACGACGCAATGGAACGTCGATACACTGAACCAGATTGGCCTGTATCAGGATCAATTCCGCAAAGAGTTGCCGTAGGCACAGATGCCGTGTCGAATCCCTATTCGTCGTCGGGAAGCGGCTCGGCTCCGGCGGCCGGCTTTCCTTTTCCGGAGCGAATGTAGTCGGCTCGCATGCGGGCGTACTGTTCGGCGGTCAGTTCCTGATCGACCTCGTGTTTTGTGCGCGACTCTTCAAAGCAGCGTTTGAGGTAGGGAATGCACCAGCCGCAGCCGGTCCCTGCGCCGCCGCATTCGCTGATCTGGCTCGGCACCCGCGGCTCGTGGATGCGAATAAAATTCATGATCTTCCGCATCGTCACATGGAAGCAGTAGCAGATCTTGTCATCAGGCTTCATTGATCGATTCCGGCCTCGAATGGTGCGACATTCACGGCCGCAAACAAAGACAACTCTTGACCCCTCTCGTGAATCTTCAAGTATGATAGCCGGAGTCGGTGAAGTCGAGCCGCTCACTTTGCCCCTCGCCCCACGCGCCTTCCTCAACACCTCGCAGAACAATCACATGATTCAGCTCGATTGCCCTCACTGCAAAGCCACGTTGCGTGTACCTGACGCCGCGATGGGGCAGACCGGCCCCTGTCCCCGCTGCGGGAAACCGGTGCTCGTTCCTATCCCGCCTCAGGTCCAGAACCGCCCGGTGGCAACGACAGCCAAAGCTCCGCCAGCAGCTTCGACTCCACCCCCTTCCCCGGCCCAGGCTGGGAACACCGAGGGGTACCTGGAACAGCTGGCCGCCGGCGCGAATCCGAAAAAATCCAATGAAGACGCGGTGGGTGAACTGTTCCAAGTGCTGTCAGAACCCGATCAGCATCGGCCGGATGAAGATCCTCTGCGGCGTGTCGTCGCTCAGCGACGGCAATCGTCATCCTCCTTTTTGACCGGATCCATCTTCGTCGTTCTCACGGTCATCGCCCTTTACTTCCTCTACGACTATCTCAATCCCAAGATGCAGGGGAAGCTGCAGGGCGCCCTGGTATCGAACGGTTCCATTCCGCTGATCGTCATCAAACAGAGTCAGATCGGCGATCTGGAGGCCTTCCAGCAGTACCGACAGGAGCATGGAGGAGACCGGATAAACATCAACAGTCGCATTCTGAGGACGTCGATCGTTGCTCGGGAACCCGGCATCGAGATCAGCGTCGAACCCGGTCCCACCACGCAACTGGTCCGGGTCGACGTCCTGCAGAACAAGCCTCTGCGTGAATACCATCGCGAAAAGTTCGCCAGTTTCGATCGCCCCCGCAAGGAGATCATGAACAAAGGGGTCGTCGATTTTCTCCGAGCAGTCAACGAAGCCGAGAGCGTGCTGCGAAACCCGACCATGCTCCGAGAATTTCGCGATCGCTTCGTCTTACCGGCCTGTGTCTCGGGACTCGGTTATCGACTGACGGCAGAAACGGGCGGCATCAAATATCCATGCATCTGGCAGGACAAGGAAGACTGGCTCTACTTCGCCGTGCCGGGAGAAGCAACTTCGTTCACGATTGTCGAACGCGAGCTGGTCAGTCAGCCCCGCATCTTTCCGAAGTCACTCAAGTTCGAAGTCACCTGGGGCAAAAACGGAGCCCCACCCGGGCGTCCCGAAAAGACCGACGTCGCCGTGCCGGACGATTCCCCGCTGCCCGATACGACTTCTGAGGTCCCGGAACCGGAAACAACCACGACGGAGTGAAAACGCTTCTACTCTTCCAGCAGAAGATCCGCGGCGGCCACGAATCGCTGGGTCGGGATCGCGATGATTCGTGAAAGCGTGTAGATGAGATCGGGATTTGGATCCGAAGTGGACTGTCCGGTGATTTGCAGAACCACCGTCACCTGAATGGCTCTGGGCAGCATTTCCAGCGAAGTACTGTCCCATTCTTCGTACCAGTCGGTTCCGTCGAAGTACAGGAACTCCATCGAAACCAGTTCGGGAAGCGGAAGTCCGCCGAGCCATTCGATGTTGACCAGCTCTCCATCGGCAAGGGCTTCGAACCGAGCCATGGGGTCATCCGGGCCGTAGCCATCCAGCTGGACGTCCATTGTGCTCGGCGTATTGAAGCCCCAGACGAGCAGGCGCTGCTGCGTCCGCTGGATGTCCGAAACCGCGAGCGGGTCATCGATTACCGTTAACTGCCTCCCGGTTCGCGAAACAGGTTCCGCCAGAAACTCGACCCCCTGGGAATCGCCGACCAGATAAAAGGGCATCGCCGTCGATTCCGCCTCGACGCCAAAATCGAGCGATGTATCGGCCGAATCGAGCGCCAGTACGGTGCCGGTGCTTACGGCCTCGGTACTCTCTTCTTCGACAAGGCGTCCGGCAATCGACTGCAGATCCCAGTCGAACTGCCGCAGCAGGTTATGTCCCGTCTGCACCAGATGCACGTCTCGAGCGGAGGTCTGCTCAACGCGATAAATGATCAGAATCAGCCCCCCGACACCGACGAGAACCAGCGTCGAAATCGCGGCTGCCAATAACAGCTCCAGCAGCGTGAAGCCGCCTCGCGACTTTCGGGGAAATGATGCTGGCCGATTCATAGCCCTTCCTCCGCCGCCGGAACGTAGATCCAGCGGGTGAGGGAGACATCTGCGTCGATATTGTCGTTCAGATTGCGATGCATCACGCGGACAGTCGTCTCGGTGAGCGTCGGCCAGTCGGTCTCGGCAACCTCGACCGAATAGACCCAGGCCGGATCTTCCCCGATCATCTCCTCGGCAATCTCAACTGGAGCGACTCCACTGGCGACAATCTCGCCCAGGATCGATTCGCAGTACACAACCGCTTCAGTTTCTCGAACTGCCTGCACGGAAGCGACACGAGCCGACTCCAGCAACTGCACAAGAGCCGCGGTGGCCGCCCCAAGCAGCGAGAGCGAAATCACCACTTCGAGCAGAGAAAGTCCGGTTCGAGCGGGGACGGGATTCATCGCAGGCTGTCCTCCAACTCAGACGCCTTCGCCCGCGTTACGTCGATGTGGCCATTCAACGAATGGATCGTGACCTGATACGCCGTGTCGTATTTATCTTCGAAGTAGAAGTTGCCCCCGGTCGAGGTTCCGTCGGTATTGAACAGAATCTCGGCCGACCAGCGATGCTCCTGCGAGTTCAGACCCAGTTCCCCGAGCATCTCCGAAGGCAGATCTTCCGCCCAGTCGGCCTGCATGAAGGTCATTGTTTCGGGGAGCGTGAGACTGCTCGTGGCGGGCGCATCGGCGAGGCCGGCGATGAGAACGTGATCGCCCGAGGAGTACCGGACCCAGCGACGATGACCGTCGCGAACAGCATCGCGACGCTGGTTGTTCAGAAACTGTTCCACATCGCCACTCACGCTGAGCAGTTGCTGCTCAGCGGTGAGTGTGTTCAGCGACGGAACGGAAACTGCGATCAGGACCGACAGCAGAACGATCGTCAGCAGCAGTTCCAGCAGCGTGAACCCGAGCCGATCTGTGGAACGCCGGAGAGACATCGGACGATTCAGGCTTCCGACCAGTTGGTCACGTCGTCGCCACCGCCCTGCTCATCGGAACGGTTCGGACCACTCGACCAGATCGCCGGCTGGTTGTTTCCGGTCTTGGAGCTGGGATACTCATACAGCAGCGGCTGGCCCCAGGCATCTTTCGGAATCTCCGGAAGTTGCGGCTCGACCTTATTGCCTTCCGCATCGGTCGTGGCGGTTAACACTTCGAGTGCTTCCTGGCCGCCTGTCGGATACTCGCCCCCGTTGCCGACGGCATACAGTTTGAGCGCCTGTTCGAGGCCGTGAATGCTCGACTCCGTGACCTGAATATTGGCCTTTTTCTGCGTTCCAAGCAGGTTCGGCACAACCATCGCGGCAATAACACCCAGAATGGCCAGAACGATCAGCAGTTCGAGCAGCGTGAAGGCCGCACGGCTGGTGCGGGCGGAACGGCGGGGAGAGAATGAACGTGTCATGGGAGCGACCTCTGTCTTACGACAATGCAGCGAAATACGTGAGCCAAAAGGGGAGATTTGCCTCTCCCCACTGTATTAAACCATGTTCGAGCTCTGAAGTATCGGTAAAAGCAGAGCAGCGACGATAAAGAGCACGAAAGCGGCAAGTGCCAGCAGCATAAGAGGTTCGAGCAGCCGCACCAGCATGTCGAGCCGCGTCTGAACCTTGCGTTCCAGCTGATCAGACACTTCCACGAGCACCCGCTCCAACTGGTTCGATTCCTCGGCCACGGCGATCATCTCAACGACATCGGCCGTGAAAAATCCCGATTGTCGCAACGGACCGGCCAGCGATTTTCCGCTCGAAACGAATTCGGAGGCCTGCTCGATCGCTTCTTCGATGACCACATTGCCCGTAGCTTTGCGGGCGATGGCAATTGATCGCAGCATGGGCACACCGTTCTGGAGAAGAGTTCCAAGCACGCGACAGAACCGGGCCACGGCCAGATTCCGGGCAATCGCCGCGACACCGATATTCATCGGACCAACTTTGAAGTCCTTCACAATCAGCCCATCGAAAATCTGCCGCCCCCGTTCCGACTGCAGAGCTCGCATTCCGAGTATTACAGCCGCGGCGATTCCAACCAGAAGTGGAATCCAGTAGACCTGCAGTGTATCGCTGATGCCCATCAGCGTACTCGTGGCCCAGGGGAGGCCTCGTTCGGCTTCCATGCGATCGAAAATCGGCTGAAACTTCGGCACGAAGAACACGAGCATGATAATCGCGATCACCACGCCGAACGTGCCGACGAAGATGGGGTAGATCATCGCTCCGACGACCTTGCCCTTGAGTTCGTTCTGATGTTGTACGAACAGCGCGAGCCGGCGGAGGGCGTCTTCCAGAAAGCTTCCTTCTTCCCCGGCTTCAACAAGACTGATCACCAGTGTCGAGAACGTTTTCGGATGCCGGGCCATCGCCTGAGCGAGCCGCTTGCCGTCGGCCACCTGATCCCGAATATCGCCGACCACTTCTTTGAGTGTGGGGTTTGCGGCCTGGTCCTGAATCAGCTTCAGCGACCGCAACAACGGCACGCCGGAGGTAAGCAGATCGGCCAGCTGCGAATAGAATGCGACCAGCATCGTCGGGCTGACTTTGGGATCGCGATTCAGCTTCGGAATCCCGGAGGCTGGAGCAGCCTGCACCGAAACGGGAAACAGGTTCTGCTGTCCCAACTGCAGCAACGCCTCCTGCTGATCAGTCGCCACCAGCGTCCCTGCCACCGATTTCCCGGCCGAGTCTCGAGCTTTGTAGATAAAATCAGGCATGCCGTGCGCGGAATCGAACTGGAAGGAACAGGAAGGTCTCCCATTCTAACACCGCAACCCGGCCGATGGGCCTCCGTTTGTGGCCGCCGAGCCGGAGAACTTAGAAATCTCACGCCATCAAACTCAGCAAAACAGGACCAGTCGACAGGGAAAGCGCAGCCGCTGGAATGCGATTGGACGTCATTGGTTCATCACGCCAGGCCCGGGATGGCCCAGACGTGCACGTCTGGGTGACGAAGTCACAGGAAGCAGCTCTCTATCACCGGAGAAGCAAGGGCGAACGGTTTTATGGGAGTCTGGCCGAGCCGGCGAAATCCGTCGGTCAGCAACCTCTTGTGGCTTCGCCACTCAGACGCACGCGTCTGAGCCATCCGAGAAGTCGCGTGCAATTCGTGTTGCGGAGGCTCGCCCTGGAAGGTTTCCTGCCCCCCCAACAAAAAAGCCGCGCACAGGGCGCGGCTTCTTGTGAGATGGTCAGCTCAGGTTCTTAACCCTGCATCGCTCCGGCGGCAACCAGCGATTCCAGGAATCCCTTCAGCTGGTGGCTGCGGACCGGATGCTGAAGCTTGCGGACAGCTTTGGCTTCGATCTGACGCACGCGTTCGCGGGTCACTTTGAAGATGCGGCCGACTTCTTCCAGCGTGTAAGTGTAACCATCGCCCAGGCCGTAACGCAGCTTGATGATCTCGCGTTCGCGATAAGTCAGGGTCCGCAGGACGTGATCGATCTTGTCCTTGAGCATTTCCTGAGTCGCGGTGCTGACCGGGCTGTCGGTCGACTGGTCCTCGATGAAGTCGCCAAAGTAGCTGTCTTCACCTTCGCCGATCGGACGGTCGAGGCTGACCGGCTGACGTGAGATTTTCATCACGCGGCGGGCTTCTTCGATGGTCACGTTGGCGGCTTCGGCCATTTCTTCCACGGTCGGTTCGCGGCCGAGTTCCTGAACGAGGTCCTTCGAGACCTTCCGCAGACGGGACATCGTTTCAATCATATGGACCGGAATACGAATCGTGCGGGCCTGATCGGCGATGGCGCGGGTGATCGCCTGACGAATCCACCAGGTGGCGTACGTCGAGAACTTATAGCCGCGACGATACTCGTACTTGTCGACGGCTCGCATCAGGCCGGTGTTGCCTTCCTGAATGAGGTCGAGGAAGTTCATGCCGCGATTGCGATACTTCTTGGCGATCGAAACGACCAGCCGCAGGTTTCCGCCGGAGAGTTCCCGCATGGCGGTCTCGTAAGCACAGAACCGCTTGTTGATCTCATCGATTCGAGCCGCCAGAGTTTCCGGCGTTTCAAAGGTCATGAGCATCAGGTCGTGCAGTTCCCGCTCGACCGCGGCAGCTTCTTCGGCGGCGTTCGTGCGACGATTGAGAACCTTGAGCCGCGCCTTGAGTTCCTGCATCCGACTCGAAATCTGCTGCAGACGCTTAAACAACGGCTGCAGACGCTGAGTGCGGAGACTCAGTTCTTCGACCAGCGTGGCCATTTTGCGGCGACGCGTGTTGAGCGAATGGCGAGCTTCCTTCCGCTCTTCGGCGGAGAGACTCGGATCGATCGACCGTTCGAAGTCGTGCCGATTCTTCTGCATCAGGAAGTCGAGCGTCTTCAGGTTGTGCGGCATCCGGCCGAGAACCTGGTCTTTTTCCAGTGACTCGGTCAGCGACACTTTGATTGTGCGATCGAACGGCAGCTCGCCCCGGTGAACCTTGGCCAGTGTGTCGATAGCGGCCCGCATGGCGCAGTCGTTTTCCAGCAGGTGCCGGCGGAACTGCTTCCGGGTCACTTCGATCTTCTTGGCGAGCGTAATTTCCTCGTCGCGAGTCAGCAGCGGGATTTCGCCCATCTGCGTCAGGTAAATGCGCACGGGGTCATCGATCCGCTTCGAGCCTTCTTCTTCGACGACAAGGTCGCCTGCTCGCTGCTTGCTCGGCTTGGCCGGTTTCTTTTTCTTTTCCTGCTCGATCTTCCGCTTCGGAACGTGCTTCTCGGGGATGATATCCATCCCGAGTTCTTCCAGAGAGAGCAGGAGCTGGTCGAGCTTGTCCGGATTGACCCCTTCGTCCGGCAGATAGTCGTTCACCTGGCTGAAGGTGAGGTAACCCTGCTTGTGGCCGGACTCAATCAATTGTTGCAGTTTGTCATCAAGCTGATGCACAGAATTCTCCTCGGACAGACTCTCGGGCTGACGGCGCGCCTTTGACAATCATTTCGTCATCGACGCTGGAATCAACCTGTTTATTGAGACGATGCGGTATTGCGCGTCACACGTTGCTGGTGAAATTGAGCCGCATCCTGCAGCAATTGTCTCATCCGGTCATCAACAGCCGTCGGTTCCTGCCGGTTCAACGCGACGGTCCTGGTTGAGGCCCGATGGTGGGATTCCCTGTGCTCCCACTCGAGTTGAGAGATCACCTGATTCAGGTAAAGCGGCTGACGTTTCCCCTCGGAATTCACAGCCGTCTCGTCCAGCTTCTCGGCGATCTTCTTCTCTTCCGCTTGAGCTGCGATGGCGAGGATCAGTCGCTTCAGCTCTGGATCTTCGGTCGCGGCCAGCAGTGCGTCAGTCCCGGAATACTGATTCCGCTGACTGAGTCGCGCACACTCGGCCACGATTTCGCTCACTAAAGGATGCCGGAGTTTCCCGGGAACCTCGCGGTCCAGGATCTCGGTGATGCAATCCGGCATCATGAAGACAATTTCCAACAGGTCCCGTTCCAAAAGCGTGTATCGATCGAGCTTGGGGTTGAGCAGTCCGTCTGCCTGATCGCGCCGGTGAACGCGGGAAACAGTTTCCTCCTGTGGTAAAAAGTCAACAGGTGGCTCCACTTCGGGGGAGCGTGAAGAGGGTTTCGCAACTTGCGGACCCTTCGCTCGCAATTTCGCGAGCTCGCTACGCAGTTTCTGCTCCTGAGAACCACGCAATCCGACCCGGAGGGCCAGACGGTTCAGGAGCATATCCTCGCGTTTTGTGCCAGAAAGACCGGGTGCCACGGCAAGCAACTCGAGCATTTCGCTCGTCAGCTGCTCGCGGGAAAAGACGGAATCGTCGCTGTACTTCGCGGCCAGATTCCTCAGTTTGAAGTCCCACGCGTCCTCGGCATTTTGTAAAAGAGTTTGAAATTCCTGCAATCCGTGCTTCTCGAGATACTCCGGGGGATCCATCCCTTCCGGCAACGCCAGAAGACGCAGATCGATCTCGTGAGAGAGCAAACGGGGCAGAGCCCTCTGGGCGGCGTTCTGACCGGCGGTGTCTCCGTCGAAAATGAGAATCACTTTCTGACAGAACCGGCGAATCAGCTGCACGTGTTCGTGCGTCAGAGCCGTTCCCAGTGTCGCCACGACGTTGGGGATCCCAACCTGGTGAAGTGCGATGCAGTCGGTGTAACCTTCGACAACCAGAACCTCATCGCGATCACGCATGGCCTGTTTCGCATGATCGAGTCCATAGAGCTGTCGACTCTTGTTGAAATACGCACTTTCCTTGCTGTTCTGATATTTGCCGTACTGTTCATCCTGACTACCCGGCAGAACCCTCCCACCGAACGCAATCGGCTGGCCGCGATCATTCCGAATCGGGAACATAATCCGACTGCGAAACAGATCGAAGAACCCGTCTCCCTGATTTCGACGCGAAATCAGTCGAGCCTCTTCCAACTGCTGTGGAGTGAATTTTCCCCGCGCCAGTTTGAGCAGCCAGTCCCATCCACCCGGGTGGAATCCTAGTTGAAAGTCGGACCAGATCTCCTCGCAGAAACCGCGGTCGAGCAGGTAGTCTCGAGCCGGCTCGGCTGCGGGATCGGACAACAGACATTCGTGATATTTTTGCGACGCCCAGTCGAGAGCCGCGAAAATCGTCGCGCGATCGGTTCCCTTTCGCTGACCGGAACGTTCGGCACTTTTCGGCATCTCCAGCCCGGCCCGCAACGCCAGCTGTTCCAGCGTCGCGCGAAAGTCGAGGCCTTCGAGCTTCATCAGGTAACTGAAAGCATCGCCGCCTTCGTTACAGACCCAGCAGCGATACGTCTGACGCTCGCGGTCGATGGTGAGCGATGGCGAATGGTCGTCGTGGAACGGACAGAGGGCCACAAACTGACGACCCTTTTGCGTCACCGTGCGGGTTTCGCCGATGAGCGCAACGATGTCAGTCTGGGCGCGAACCTGCTCCTTGAATTCGCTCCACGTATCGATCTGCACGAACCATCCCCTCAGGCCATTTGCTGTTCACGTTGGCGACCACCAGCGCGAACCCCATCGTCGGCGCATCGCGGGATGCGGGGGCTTTCAAGCTCGCTGGCGGACACCGATGTGAGCATTTCCCCGGCCGGGAATTTGGCAAGTCAACAGATGTTCATTGGTGGCGGGCCGGGTCGCAATCTGGCGTCACAGGTCAACTCTACCACGGATTGCAATCGCGGCAAACAGGCATCCGTGAAAACAGACCGAATATCGCCCCCTGTAAAGGCTTATTCCATAGAATGTTAGGAGTCGCCCACAGGCCCCCAAAATCCCGCCATCAGCACACTCTCACGGCTCTCCCGACGCCTCCCAGTCGATTCAAATCCTGCAACCCACAGCACCCCTACCAGCTTCATGGACACTTGGTATTCAGGACAAATGTTGAAAAACTGGTTCATTCGCCTTGAAGAACCGGGAGGTACGCAACGAGCTTCGCTTGCGACAATTCCTTCGAGGACTACTCTTCAACATGGGCAAAATTACACCGAGAGGGTGGCACAGACATTCCTGTCTGTGCTTGCCGCAGGCAAGTCTTTTCTTCTTCCCAGGCAACCCCTCTCATGAACAACGAACCCCGACTGGAGCGAACCCGACGAAACCTCCCCCACTGGGTTTTGAACGGCAGCTGCTATTTCATCACCTCCCGAATCCGCTCTGGAGTCTTGTCACCGGAAGAGAGGATGCTCGTTCTGGAGAGGTTTCTGGAAGGAGACGACCGTTACTACCGACTCGCGGGCGTTGTGATCATGCCGGATCATGTCCACGCGTTACTGAGACCTCTTGATTGGTATTCGCTGAGCCGGATTCTTTAGGGAATCAAAGGCACATCGGCTCGATTAATCAACCAGCATCGCGGCACGCAAGGTACACTCTGGCAGGATGAATCCTGGGACCGTATTGTTCGCGACGTAGCCGAATTTCGAGAAAAGATGCTCTATCTCGCTCACAATCCCCTTACGGCAGGGCTGGTCGGAAGTATTGACGACTATCCCTACTGCTACTTCTCTCCGGAGATGGATTGAAGCGATGTCGAGGGACGCACAGACAGGAATGTCTGTGCCACCGTGGCCGTTGTTCCATGCTCATTTAATTACTACGTGCACGATGACGGGACGCCGATTTTCATTGCTTCCCTGCACTGGTCCCCACCGGCAGGGTGGCACAGACATTCCTGTCTGTGCTTGCCGGCAGGCAAGTCTTGGGTGGCGTTGCAATTTCTTCTGCGGGATGGGATCTTGGGAGGTTGTCCCCCCTCTTCTTGAATAAAGTCCCTGTATGTCGACTTCTCCCCGCATCGTTCGCCTGAATCCTCTCGACAATGTTGTCGTCGCTGTTGATGCGCTCGCTCAGGGCTCCCAGCTTCAGGATCGGCAGCCTTTGCGAGCCGCAGAGGCAATCCAGCCTGGACATAAGGTGGCGACACGGGCTATCGGGGCTGGGGAAGCGATCATCAAGTACGGGCAGATCATTGGTTTCGCGACCGAGGCTATTGACCCGGGCCGATGGGTGCACGTCCACAATGTCGATCGAGGCTCGCTGGAACTCGACTATCGCTACGCAGCCGAAGCTCCCGAGACCGACTACTTCACGGAACCCCGCTATTTTCAGGGGATTCGACGGGCCAACGGGCAGGCAGCAACGCGGAATTATATCGCCATCATCAGCACCGTGAACTGCTCGGCGACCAGTTCACGGATGGTGGCCCAGCGGGTAAGCCGGGATCTGCTGGAACGCTATCCGAACGTCGACGGCGTCGTTGCGCTCACTCATAAAGGAGGCTGTGCTTTTGAGTATCAGGGGCCCGATCACGAGCAGTTGAATCGCGTGCTGGCCGGATACGCCCGACATCCCAACATTTGCGGTTACCTCGTTCTCGGGCTCGGCTGCGAGACCGCCCAGGGGGACTATCTACTCGACTCTCAGGAACTGGTTCAGCTCGGAGGCGGACCAGCGGTTCAGCCCCGTTCGCAGCCTCTCATCAATATCCAGCAGGCGGGCGGGGTCAGAAAGACTGTCGAACTGGCCCTTTCCGCACTTCCCGAACTGCTGCAGGAAGCCGACCGGATTCGTCGGGAGCCGATCTCGCTTTCGGAACTGATTGTCGCAACTGAATGCGGCGGCAGCGACGGTTACAGCGGAATCACGGCGAACCCGGCCATCGGTCATGCCAGCGATCTGATGGTCCGGTATGGCGGCACGGCGATTCTCTCGGAAGTCCCCGAGATCTACGGCGGCGAGCACCTTCTCACCAGCAGAGCCATTTCCCGGGAAGTCGGTGAGAAGCTGATCGAGCGGATTCACTGGTGGGAACAGTACGCCGACATGTTCGGGCACCGGATCGACAACAACCCTTCGGTCGGCAATAAGAAGGGCGGCCTGACCACCATCTATGAAAAGAGTCTGGGAGCGATCGCCAAAGGAGGCACGACAGCTCTGCGAGCCGTTTACGAGTACGCGGAAAAGGTGACGGAGAAAGGCTTCGTTGTCATGGATACCCCGGGCTACGACCCGGCCAGCGTGACGGGAATGATCGCCGGCGGTGCTCAGATCTGTCTGTTTTCCACCGGCCGGGGCAGTTGCTTCGGCAGCAAGCCGGCTCCGACGATCAAAATCTGCTCGAACTCGCCGACATACGCGGCGTTATCCGAGGACATGGATATCGACGCAGGCGACATCCTCCACGGCACCACGGTGCAGCAGAAGGGGGAGCAGATTCTCGACGAGATCATCGCCGTCGCCTCAGGAAAGCAGACAAAATCGGAACTGGCCGGCATGGGCGATGAGGAGTTTTGTCCCTGGTCTCCCGGTCCGATCTTTTAGAGCCCCGCAGAGCGGAAAACGCGTTCCGGATCGCCCGATCTCCCGGGGTGATCGACGGTTACGGCATCCCGAGAGTGGGCTCGACGCTTGGTTCATTACGGAGCCGTTTAAGGCTCGCACTCACACTTCGGGCCGGACTATATTTGTCGTAAGATGTCTGAAAGACACGGTTTGCAGTGATCTCCCCGAGGAGATCGCGTTGACTGTGAGTGCCTGACTGCTGAGCTTGAGTCTGTTTTCGTGAGAACGGGGACAATCGCTACAGCCGGAAATCGCTGAAAATCCGGCATCCCCGTCACAATCGCTACAGCTTCACAATCAGGGGCGCCGATACTACCGGCAGGTCCTTTCTTCTGCGCGGAGACCGTGAGGCGTTGTGTCGACGCCAAACGGCCACTCTAAATTCAGGTCTAAGATCGATGATGCCTCAAGAGATCAAATCGCTTCTGATGAATCTGCAGGGAAATCGCGATCTGCCCGGCTCGACCCCAACTGTTTGTCAAGGACGACCTCATATGCGGGGACTTAGGCGTTTATGCGTGGGAATGGCAACTCTGGCGCTTTCGTGGTCGGCAACGACCGCTCAGGCACAGAGCCCTGCTGACCCATTCGCTCCTCAATACAGTCGAGAGGGAGCACAGTCTCCGTCGGCGATGTCTGGTGCCAATCCATTTAGCGAGCGTGCTCCGGCGGGTCCGGCGTGGGCTCCTCCGATGGCTTCTCATGGCATTCAGCAGGTTCATTATTCTGGACCGCCTCCGGGGCAGCCCCCCGGACCGATGCCGCCTGCTCCGATGCCGTATGGCCCGCCCCCGGGAGCTGCTCCGGGCGGCCCGTTGCAGCCGTACCCAGGTATCGACATGTACCGCTACGGTTTTCAGCAGACCATTAACGAAGATGGCATCTGGTACAAGCAGATGCTCAACGCCAACAAGACCTACTACGGCGATGTTGAGCTGATCTTCCCGGTTTACTGCGAGCCTGGCGACACACTCTTCGGCTACGGCGGTATTGAAACTGGCATCGTGGCAACGGACCGCATTCCTCCGTCCTACTTCACCACTCCCCGAAACCAGGGAGATGTGACGACCGGCGGTGGCGGCGGTGGCGGTGGTGGAAACAACAACGCCATCAGCGGACGCGAGATCTACGACCGCTACTTCCCGTACTACAGCTTCAGCAACATGTTTCACGACATGACCGGCTCCGGGATTCGCCTGGAACTCGGTGTCGAGAACGAAGACGGTTCGGGATGGGCCATCAACGGCTGGTACGGCGGTGAGTCAAACCAGACGTTCCAGCGAGGGGCCGTCCCCCGTCGATCTTACACGCCGCTTCCGGATCCGTTTACTTTTGCCGGAAACGATCCTCTGTACGTTCTGGAACTGAATGCTCTGGTCGGGTCCCTGCCAATCGACAACGGAAGTGGAGTCGCGGACCGGATTGCGTTCGATACGATGTTCGAGATGAAGTTTACTCAGCAGGCCTGGGGGAGTGGACTGAAGTTCTACCGCCCGGCTATTGCTCGCAGCGACTGGTATCAGGTGCGTCCGATCATCGGTCTGCGGTACATCGACATTCAGGAAGGGTTCAACTTCCGGGGTCTTGACTCCGGAGCGGAATACGAATTCCTGAACTTCAACGATATCGATCGGGCTCAGGAATTTGAGACGCTGCTCAACCTGGACTACGGATTCATTACCGCCGGCAACAACAACTCGGGGGAACCGGGCTTCGAAGGCCGCCCAGATCCCTCGACGTTCAACGAAGGAACCCCCGACCAGGTTCAAAGTCCGGTTAATCCCGTGACGGCGTTTCCGACCAACCCGTACGAAGTGCAGGTCGCATCCTCAACTCAATCGCGGGCAGCCGGTCCTGAAATCGGTCTGCATGCGGAGATGGGCGGCGACGAAACCAAGCTTTCCTTCCTGGCAACGGCCGGTTTGACGGCCATCAATGAAACGACCTGGCTGGATGGATTCGGCGTTTACAACCACTTCCTGAACCTGGTCGATCCGGACGACAACATCAACACTCCCGATGGGGGCGAATTGACGACTGGACTCGGCGGTCTGACCGACGAAGAGACCCGTTTCAGCGACAAAGCGACTTCGACACACGTCTCGCCGACTCTGGATCTGTCGGTGAAGTTCGAGTCACGAGTCTTCCAGTATGTTCCAGGAATCAATCGACTCCAGTTCTTCGAAGAAGCAAAGTTCACCACGAGCTACGGCTTCCTCTGGGTGGGCAACGTGACGCGGCCTCAAAGCTCGGTCGTCTACGAAACCTTCCCGATCAATCCGAGCCTCGATCCAGACCGCAGCGGCTGGACGATGCAGCAGTGGAGCTTCGGTCTTCACTGGGAGCATTGATCCGAATACGAACCTCGTGACCACTGGTCCATCAAAGACGGTCGGAAGAATATTCTTCCGGCCGTCTTTTTGTATTTGAGTCGTGCCCCTTATCTTTCCATTCGATACGGGCAGCTCCGATAAAAAACGAGGGCCGGAAGCTGCGTTCTTCCGACCCTCGTGCGTGATTCCGAATTTCGTCCGCGTGCATTCGCCTGTCAGCTCAGCCGCCTGCGAAGCATCCCACTTACTTGCGATCGCTCATGGCGACGTAAGGACGTTCCTGGTAGCCAACATAGTTGGCTTTCGGACGAATGATCTTGTTATCGCTCAGCTGTTCGATCACGTGAGCACACCAGCCGACGACGCGGGAAGCGGCGAAGACGCAGGTAAACATGTAGCCCGGGATGCCCATGTAGTACTGCAGAGACGCCGAGTAGAAATCGACATTGCAGTTCTTGTTGATCCTGGCAGTGACCAGTTCTTCCATCTTGATCGACATGTCGTACCACTTCGGCTCGCCGGTCTCGATCGACAGACGGCGGGACAGTTCCTTCAGGTGCTTGGCGCGAGGATCCTGCGTCTGGTAGACGGCATGACCAAAGCCCATGAACTTGCCCTTGTTGGCACTAACTTTTTCGACCCAGGGAGCAACATTCTCGACACTGCCGACTTCCTTGAGGGTTTCGAGAACAGCCGTGTTGGCACCGCCGTGAAGTGGCCCCTTCAACGCACCGATGGCTCCGGTAATCGAGGAGTACATGTCCGTCAGGGTGGCCGCAATCACGCGGGCCGCGAACGTGCTCGCGTTCAGGCCGTGCTCGGCATGCAGAATAAGGACGAGATCCATCGCCTTCTCGGCATCTGCACTCGGCTTCTCACCGTTCATCATGTAGAGGCAGTTGGCCGCGTGAGAAAGCGAATTGTCCGGAGCGATTGGCTCCTCGCCGTCTTTAATGCGCTTGATGGCGGCGAGCAGCGTTCCAATCTGTGCGGTCAGCTTCAGGGAAGCGTCCATCATTGCATCGGCGCCGGTCTTGTCTTCATCCGGACTCAGATTTCCCATCAGAGAAACACCGGTCCGCAGCATCGACATGGGATGCGCGTCGGATGGCAGCGACTTCAGTGTGGCCAGGACTTCCTCGGGAACGGCACGCACCTGCTTGAGGCGATCGGAGAATTCTTTCAGCTCCGACTCGGTCGGCAGCTCTCCATTCAGGAGCAGGTAGCCGGTTTCCTCAAAGGTGCTGCGTTCAGCCAGTTCGTCGATGTGGTAGCCACGATAAATGAGCTGCCCCGACTGACCGTCCACATGAGAAATGCTGGAATCGGCAGCGACGATGTTTTTCAAACCTTTGGCAGTCGTAGTCGTCATGGGTGGAGAACTCGTGTATCTAACAAGGTAAGGTCAGTGTGGTCAGTACTTCGACGCAGGCGAATCCAGGACCGCTTCAGCAGATTTTGAGAACGCGGAGGCAGCGTCCCGAAGGGATCGGTCCGATTTCAGAGTCTCTGGATTATAACGGCTGCGAAATGAATATCCAAATGTGCTGATTCCCTGAATGGCCCGTTCATCCCCGCGGATGGCAGGCCTGGTGAATCGATTTCAGGCGACTGTGTTCGACATGGGTATAGATCTGGGTTGTGCGGATGTTCGCGTGTCCCAGCATTTCCTGCAGGGCTCGAATCTCCGCTCCGCCCGCCAGCATATGCGTGGCAAAGCTGTGACGCAGTGTGTGTGGGCTGACCTGGTCGCTGCATCCGGTCCGGGCGGCGTACTTCTTGACAAGCCGCCAGATTGTCAGCCGTGTCAATGCTCGTCCGGTTCGGCTCACGAACAACGCGTCTGATGGACGATTACCGACCAGACGTGGTCGCTCGTGCTCCAGGTACGCCTCCAGTGCCGAGATCGCGACCGGGTTCAAGGAGACCAGTCGTTCCTTATTCCCCTTCCCGAGACAGCGGCACACCCGACTCTCCAGCGAAACGTTTCCCAACGTCAGCGAGGCGACTTCCGAAGCCCGACACCCGGTTGCGTACATCAGGCAGAGCAACGCCCGGTCCCGTAGAGGGTAGCCATCGCAACGCAGCGGAGCGGCCAGCAGGGCGTCGACTTTCTCCGGGCTGAGGACTTTGGGCAGATACTGCCAGAGCTTGGGCGAATTCAGCAGGTCGGCCACGCTTTCGACAATGCGTCCTTCGAGGACGAAGAATCGGAACAGCGTTTTGAGGGCGACCAGTTTGCGGGCGATTGAAGAAGCCGAGAGGCCGCGGTCGTGAAGCGACTTCAGGTATTCGGTCAGCAGTGCCAGATCAATCTGCTTCAGCTCGGAGATTCGTTTCGACGACAGCCAGTCGTAAAACTGTCGCGTATCCCGAGCGTAGGCGGCGACACTGTTCTCGGCCATCGTGCATTCCGACCGAAGGAAATGCGTGAAATCGTCCAGTTGAAACACGAGCCGCTGCGGTGTCGGCTGAGCGACAGGCTGCGTTCGATTCGGACGAAAACGGGGCGGCATGGACGCTCCAGATGGACAACGACAACCTGGGAGAACAACAGCCCCAGCGGGCGGCTACTCTGAGTAGTTTCGTCGTCTCATCCTCCGCGGCTTCAACCGCCGCGCGGTTAGAACGCTTATTCCGAATGGCCCGATGGTGCGGCATCGACGGCGGCAATCTGATGACTGGCCCAGCGTTTGAGCGACTGGAGTTTGGTCACCAGCTTACCGGCTCCCCGGGCGATCTTGGCGGTACAGAGCAGACCGTTGCCGACTGTAATGCGATGCGGCCAGAGTCCCGACAGATACGAATCGGCATGGGCGCAGCTGTCGACCCGAACAATCTCCGGGCAATGTTTCTGAACATGATCGATCAGAGCGACCTCATGCAGCGTTCCGGGACTGCAGTTCTCGAACCGGCTGTCCCAGGCAATCTTAAACGCGAACATCTCGGGTCCTGAGATGAAATTCAGTGCCGTGGCCGCGACCTCTGTTCCGGCCTTCAGCTGACTGATCGCAAGGAACTCCGAATCGCGTGCCTCCGCGACGAGTTGACGCGCGAAATCGGCGTCTTCGCGGCGGCAGGCCAGAGCCGTTCCCATCTCGCCTTTCCAGCTGTTCTGCTCCAGCATCAGGAATCGACGCAGCGCCGGTCCCTTCTCTTCCGGGGATTCCAGAATCCGAAAACTGACGGGCCCATGAGCTTCGAGCCGCCGGAGGTTTTTCCGCACTGATTTTCGACGCGACGAGGACCAGGTCCCTTCCAGCCCCTTCTCTCCGAGTTCGGGGATCATCACGGCCGGACAGGACGTTTCCGGAATGAGTCGGAACGAACCGCCCCGCTCCGCCGTCGCTTTCCGAAGTTCCTGTGCCCACGGCGAATCGACTCGCAGACCGGTGAACTCGATGCCCATCAACCCGTGTGGAGTCTTGTGAACGAACTCGATCAGCGACCGGAAAAATTCGGACTGACGGTGGGGACTCAGCAGGAGACCACTGCGATAGACATGCGGGTCCTGCCAGGAGATCAGATGCGGCAGCGGCAGGGTCTTCGTGCCCGCGGTGGCCTGAAAAACTCCGAGACCGAGCAGGCGGTTTTGCGATCTATCGCGGCAGGCCAGAATCTGAACATCAGGTTCATCGAGCCGATGCGGTCCCAGCGACAGCACAAACTCCGGGGACAGAAATGCATTGCCGCAACGACTCTCCTGTTCCAGTTGCTTCCACTGGCTCAGGAACGCCGCGTCGCACGCTAGCGGCGAAATCTGCAGGAATTCCAGAGAGGGGGCGGTCACGAGCGTCGTTGACATTTCACGCCTGGGGGTGCTGAGGACTCTGTGAGATACAGGGCGATGCGATGCATCACTTAAGTCCTAGCTCGCCGAGACTCTTCTGGCAAAATCAGAACATCACGATGAGTTGAAAGTTATGCGGTCCGGCGCAAAGAAAACAGGGGAAGCGGATTTAACGCTTCCCCTGTCTGTGCGGGATTCAACGGTTCTTACGACAGGTCAGGACCCGGCCACAACTTTGCAGAAGGCCTTGAAAGTCACTGGCTCGTCCCGGCCGTCGATTGTGACGTTGAACTGTTCGACGATCGTTCCACTTCCATTGGGAGTCGAGATCGTCAGCGGCACAACGTGGACGGCTTTCTCTTCTTCCGGCAGGCGAACCTGGAACGCGTTCAGATCAGACTCGCACTCGATCTTGGAGATCTTGAACGGACGCTTTCCACGGATCACGACATTCATCGTCTTCTGCTCACCCGGGGTCAGCATGCCCAGCGAAACGATATCCGGATTCACGACGATGTCAGAGACAATCTCGCCTTCGACGAGGAGCGGAACCCGTGGATTGGTCGCGTCGTCGGTAATCAGGTTAATCTGTCCACGGAACGGTCCGACAGGAGCCGATGGTTCCAGGATGACTTTCACCTTGTAAACGACATTCTGAGCCGATCGGGACACTTCCTGCAGCTGAGCAGTCAGGTACGGCGGCAGGTTTTCGATGTTCTGAATCTGCCAGTCGCCACGGCCGGCATACGAAAGATCGATTACGCGTTCAGCGGTCTCGCCCTTGTCGACACTGCCGAAGTTGACCGAACCCGGCTCAGTCACGACATCGGTGCGAATGTAAGCCGAAATCGGGATTCGCACTTCCGCCCGCTGCGGAGCATCGATCGTGACGATAATCGCCGAATCCTTCTGGCGGGTGAACTTCCGCGTATCCATCACGACTTCAATGTAAGCCGACTCAAGCGACTGCAGAGTATCCTGGGAAGGCTTGGCGGCCGTACAGCCGCACGAGGTTTTCACATCGGCGATGTGCACGGTTTCTTCGTAGATATTCGTCAGTTTCAAACGATGCCGAACATCGCTGCCGCGAGCCACCACGCCGAAGTCGTGGGACTGCTCTTCAAACATCTTGAGAGCCCACTCCGTGCTTTGCCCGTAGGCTGTCAGCTGGGTACACAACGAAAGGGCGGCCACCGCCGCGGTCATTAACAGGGGTTGCTTCATCATCAGTTTCCTCACTCGTTGAATCTCCGTTCCGCACGGTCCGGTCATGGGACTACATGCGGGAGCCTTACGGCTCGTCATAGTTCGGTCCATCTGCGTCAGATGAATGGCGAGAGGAGAAGCATTGGGGTTCAACATTCCAGGAATCCAGTCACGAGTCACGCAGGTTTCTGCATGAGCCGACGGGGTTCTTCCGTCCTGGTCGATCCCATCCCACCCCCTAAGGATATTTGGGTTCCGAAAATGCGTCAAACTGAATTTCGGACCCCGGTGGGAGATGTTGCCAATCCTCTACTTAAAACTACCCCTCAATATTGAGCTCGCCAAATCGCGATCGCGCAGAATTACCGAATTGCACGTTCTGCCAACTGCAAATTCTTTGCCACTTACCCAGATTCCGAGCGACGGCGGAGCTGGCGGCATTCGATCTGAGAAACTTTCGTCAAAACGGAGGTTTTTTTCGCGACCTCGTCCAATTTCCGGGGTTTGGGATCGAGTACCTGTCTTCCATGACCGATACATTCGATACCTCTCCGCCCAATTCCCACCGGGCGACCCAAGACTACTCAAGTTTTCCTACCTTGCCTGTTCTGGCAATCCGGAGTTTCCCATGCGGCACCTGTTGGTCCTGGCGCTCGCGATGCCTCTGGCATTTACGACACCTTGCATGCTTCCCGCGGCTGAAAAGACCAGGGAATCCGAGAAGGTTTCGCCCGAAGTCCATCTTCGATTCATTGCCCGAACCTGGGACGATGTCTTAGCGGAAGTCGCGGCGGAAACCGGGCAGACACTCGTGATGCCGAAAGTTCCGCGAGGGCGATTAACGCGCTACGACCGCGAAACCTACGCGCCGGACGAAGCAATTCGCATCCTCAATCATGAACTGGAAAACACCGGCTTTCGGATTATGAGCCGGGAGAGCTATCTCATTGTTTTGGAAGATGATCGATTCCGCCCGCACTATCCGGCGACGGTTCTCGATGAATCGAAGCAGGAGCCCCAGCGGACCATCCCGGAAAAGACACTCGACGCCGCCCGCCAGCGGGTCGAAACCGCCAGGTCGGAAATCCAGCAGGCCGCTTACGCCGAGCAGACCCCTGCTCCGGCCAGCCAGGAAGCTCTGGCGATCGAACCGAAATTTCTGAACGCCACGACGCTCGCCAGGAAGGTCTATGAGATCTACGGCGAACATGCCGAGCTGATCGATCAGGGCCCTCTCAATCTGCCTGCCTTTCGGGTGAAGGTCCCGGTTGCCGAGGGAGCAGCCCCGCTAAGCTTCGTGGTCGGAATCGACCAGCAGAACAATCAGCTGATTCTCGTCGCCGACGAACGGCATCGCGCTCAGCTGACAAAAGTCTTCGAAGTTCTCGACCAGGCCGCGGAAAACCGCGTGAACGGTCAGACCAAAGACAACGCGGCCATCGTCTTTGCACCGCCGGAGATTCATGGGGCCACGACCAAACAACTCCCCCAGGTTCTGGCTCAGGTGCAGTCTGAGAACGGCGCTGCCGGCCAGCCCGAGGGTCAACCGCAGTCCGCGCAGCCGCTTCCTCCCGACCGCCAGCAGCCGGTCGATCAGTCGGATGATCTGACATCCGTTCTGGATCGGATTCGGGGCGATGTCAGCATTGAAGCGATTACCGATCTCGGACTGCTGATCATTCGCGGTAACCAGAACGATATTGATGGCGTCATGCAGATTGTTCAGGCCATCGAAACGATGAGTGCCGGAACGACCCCGGAACTGCACCTGCGTTATCTCGAGCATGTGAACAGCGAAAGTCTCGCTGCTCTGCTTAACAGTGTTTACGAGGCCGTGCAGTCGATCGATCAACGGGCCAGCCGGCAGAACCGTCGCGTCAGCGTCACGGCGCTCGTGCAGCCCAATGCCGTGTTAATCGTGGCCCCGACCGTGGATCTGGAAGCGGTCAAACAGCTGGTCGATGAGCTCGATCAACCGGTCGATGTTTCTCAGCAGGTGTATGTCTTTCATCTGAAGAACGCGACGGCAGCCGATGCGGCCACCACCCTGGAAGATTTCTACGCCGAACGGGGCGGACTTGGCACGACGCTGCGGATCACGGCTGATACCCGTACGAACACGCTCGTCATTCAGGCCAGTCCCCGGGATATCGTTGAGATTCGTAAGGTCATTCACGACCTCGACAAAGATGTCTCCCACGCCATTTCGCGACTGCAGTTGTTCCCATTGAAAAATGCCGTCGCGGAAGAGCTGGCCCTGTTCATTAACACGGCCATCACCGAGGCGTTGAATCCACTCGCGGGAGCTCAGCAGAACCTTCAGCAGGGACCCCAGGCACAGCCCAAGAGTTTCGTGCTCGAGTTTCTGGCCGGCTCGGGAACGCAGACCGAACTGATTCGATCCGGCATCCTGTCCGACATTCGCATTTCGCCCGATCCGCGCAGCAACAGTCTGGTCGTGATCGCTCCGGAGCGATCGCTGCCCCTGATTGGAGCTCTCATTGAAGCGCTCGACCGACCTTCGGAAGCCGTTGCCGAGGTCAAGGTCTTCACCCTGACCCACGCCGATGCATCCGCCTCACTCGAACTGCTTCAGGAACTGTTCAACGAAACGACCACCGAAAGCCCGATCGGCAGCAATCTGGCGGGCACCGCAGACACCGGCAGCTCCCTGTTGCCATTGCGGTTCTCGGTCGATGTTCGCAGCAACAGCATTCTGGCCATTGGCGGCAGCGACGCCCTGACCATTGTGGAAGCAATCCTGCTGAGGCTCGACAACGCGGCTCCCAAGAAGCGCATCAATCAGGTCATTGAACTGCGGAACGTGCCTGTCACGGAAGCAGCCGAGGCGATCAACCTGTTTCTGGAATCGCAGCGGGAACTGGCCTCGATCGATCCGGCTCTGATCAGTTCCGTCGAACTTCAGGAACGGGAAGTGATCGTTGTTCCGGAACCTCTCAGCAACAACCTGCTCATCAGCGCCACGCCGGAATACTTCGGCGAGATCATCAACCTCATCGAGCAACTCGACTGCGAGCCGGCTCAGGTGATCATCCAGGCCATGCTGGTCGAAGTCGAACTCGACAACGTGGACGAGTTCGGCGTTGAACTCGGCTTCCAGGATTCGATCCTGTTCGACCGAAGTATCATTGAGAACATTCTGACGATCGATGAGACCACGACGTCTCCGAACGGCGTGCAGACCACGACTCAGCGAATTGTTTCTCAGGAAGGCAGTCCCGGGTTCCTGTTCAACAACCCGAGCATCTACCCGAACCTTGGTAACAACGTCGGCCCGGCTTCGAATCCCTCGAATGTCGGCGGGCAGGGTCTGAGCAACTTCGGCGTGGGTCGAGTGAACGGGGATCTTGGGTTCGGCGGTCTCGTCCTTTCCGCCAGCTCCGAATCCGTCAGCGTGCTCATCCGCGCTCTGGCTCAGCAGCGAAACGTGAACATTCTGAGTCGCCCGCAGATTCGGACTGTTGACCAGCAGCTCGCTCAGATTCAGGTCGGCCAGGAAGTGCCGATCGTGAATGGCGTGACCATTACGACCAACGGACTGGCCAACCCGAACGTCGAATACGACGAAGCCGGGATCATCCTTTCCGTCACGCCTCGCGTGAAGCCAGACGGTCAGATCGTGATGGAAGTGATTGCCGAACGCAGTGCCTATCAATCGGGCGGCGTCCCGATCTTCACCGATGCCTCGACCGGCAACACGATCACATCGCCGATCAAGAACATCTCAGTGGCTCGGGCCACGGTGGGTGTCGCCGATGGTCAGACAATCGTCCTCGGTGGGATGATTACAAAAACCGAAGACGTACTCATCCGCAAGGTCCCCTGGCTCGGCGATCTGCCGATCATCGGGCGGGCCTTCCGATACGATTCCGAATCGAACATTCGAACCGAACTGCTCATCTTTCTGACACCACGGATTATCCACAACGATCAGACCAACGAGATGATCAAGGAAGTCGAAGCGGGTCGTATTCACTTCTTCCGCGAAGAGTTCGAAGACCTGCACGGACCTATCTTCGGGGTCCCCGTTACCAGCAATCCGCTGGTCGATCCCACCCATGCCCCGATGACGCATTCCCTGCCGCCGGGCGAACAACCCGAGTTGACACCAATGCCGCGCCCTGCCGACGACGAGGATCTGCGAAAGGCCCCGGGTTCGGAATATGACTTCAACGATGACGGTCAGATTCCCCGTACCCAGGTCAATCCGCAGAAGCTGCAGCCGATGAATCATCAGGTGGAGCCACCAAAGCGCAAGTCCGGGATTCCCTGGAAGAAGAACAAGTAACCGCCGAGTGAGCGTTCTGAAGTCCACGTCTCTGAATGAGGCATTTCGCGGATTCTGTTGAGACAAGATATGTTCTGGAAACTTCTCCCGATGTGTTGCGTGCTCCTGTTGACCGGGTGCACGTCTCTGAATGTCGCGTCAATGTCGCTCCCCTTCATGTCGTACGACAAGACGCACGATTCGGTGATCGAAATCCTGTCGCTCTGGCAACCGGGAGAAGGCCGGGATTCCAACGGGATGCCCTGTCGCGGGTTTGCCGGCCAGATCTTTTTCTTCACCCAGGGACGCCCTGCACCCGTCAAGATTTCCGGAGATGTCAAAGTCTACGTCTTCGATGATCAGGGCACGGTTGAGGAACAGCAGAAACCGCTGCACATTTACGAGTTCGAAGAAGGAGCCTGGAAGGCATACGAAACCAAATCGAATATCGGCTGGGCCTATCAGGTCTTCATTCCTTATCCGCGACCGGGCACGCATCAGGCGGTCTGTTCCCTGCGGGTGAAGCATGTCTCGACGGCCGGACAGGTCACGCTTTCCGACCCCGCCGATATCATGCTTGCCGGACGGGTGACGCAAGCTCGCCCGAAAAACTCGGTGACTCATGCTCAGAGTGTTCCGCAACTCGATTCCGAAGCTGCTCAGCCGGCCAGCATGCAGGTCACGACCATCCGGCCGCAGCGCAAACTGCAACCTGTCACTAATCCCGGCACGGCTGCCGTCCCCTCCCTGCAGAATGAAGCTCCGCAGACGCCGGCGGCCTCGATCATTGCGGAGGCCTACTACAGTGAGGAAGCGAGCGGACACAATCCCTCGGCTTCGAACATCGAACAGGCCAGCTGGAATTCCCCCAGCCCGCATCGGCAAATCCCGGCTCCTCTCTCCGATCCTCCAAAGATCGCGCATCCGGTCCATCCGCTCAAAGAGTCGGCCGTGGTCCAGGAGAAAGTCGAGGTCACCGAGACCGCCGCCGTTCCGCTGTTTCATGGGCAGCATCCGCTCGCCGGCAACGGAACGAAGCAGGACGTTCGCAGTCAGCGGTTGAAAGTTCAGAAGATTGTGATTGAATAAACTGTTCGGCCATGGCACTGTGTTTCTGTTTGCCGAATTCATTTCCTCGGCGGGATTGATGCGATGATGAAAGCCCAATCGTTCCTGACCCTGTCGTGCCTGCTTACGGCGGTCTGTCTGCTTCCAAGCGGAGTGTCGGCGCAAACCGGACAGCAGGGCGGAGCCCCGGGCGGTGGCGGAGCAACGACCCGTCAGGCCGGACAGGCCGCAGGCCCCCAAACGGGGGCCACAGCGGGAAATCGGGGCGGAACCCAGGCCGGCCAGACGAACGCCGCGACGGAAGGACTGATGCTCGAAGCCGGCTCCTCGGCCAGCATCGATCGCTCCTTCCCGGAAGGCTTCGTTGGACGCACCGACAACCCCGACCGGTTCGTGGGCAACAATCAGGCGGGACCAGCCGTCCTGAATCAACAGCCCCCGACATACGATCAACGAAACGGGGGGCAAATCTCCGGCGGGCAACCGAGTCGCCCCAGCTCCGTTCGGCCGCGCTTCCGCATCGGCTTCGATGTCAGTCCGACCGGGACACTCTCCGCTCGCGAATCACTGACGCCCCTGCAACCGCTGACGACCCGACTCTCCCGCGAATCAGGCTTCTCCGGTGTGCGGATTCAACGCGACCCGACCGGCGTACTGACCCTGACCGGCGTCGTGAGTTCCGAGCGCGAACGAAAACTCGCGGAAGCGTTTGTCCGTCTCGAACCCGGCGTTCGCAGCATCAACAACGAGATCCTCGTCGTCCCACGTTGACCCTGGGGACGTAAACCTCGAACGGTTTAATCACGCAATTCGTCTCGCGGTCGATCGTGCTCGGCTCGGTCATCATGAGAAACTCGCCGCGATGCCTCGTTCCCAGGCTGCAATGTAGCTGCGTCGTTATTTCCAATTGCCATCCCTTTCCTCCGAAAGCCCAACGCCATGGCTGCAGCGGAGCAGTTTGAAGTTGAAATCAAAACGCTCGAGCCGCTGCTTGTGGCGGGGTTGCGAATGCAGGGCCACTATCAGGATTGCGGCAAGGGGTTTCGGCAGTTGGGAATGCAGCTCGGGCGTTATACGAAAGGCCCGCCGCTCACGTTGATTTACGACAGCGAACCGAAAGACGGTGACGCCGACTTCGAACCCTGTATGCCGCTGCGAGCGAAGGTCCACAGCGAACAGTTCGATATCCGTGAACTCGAAGCTGGCGAGTTTCTCTGTCTCAGACATCGCGGCCCCTATTCGGAACTCGGCCGCAGTTACGAAAAGCTGATTCGCCACGCCGAAGGCAACGGCTATCGCCTGAAGCGGCCCGTTCGCGAAGTCTATCTGAAAGGCCCGGGCATGATCTTCCGGGGCAACCCCAGGAAGTATCTCACCGAGATCCAGATCCGCATCAAACGCGAAGACGACTGACAAGAGTCAACGGCTGTTGAGAACCCGTCGAACGATTTCCCGACCGTCTTCCCGATCGCGTCCTTCTCCGATGACAAAGAACGCCAGTCCTAGATGCAGCGCCCAACCGCGTGCCCGCGTCTGCGTCGACGCATCGGCTCCATAGCGATCGAAGAACTCGCGGCGGATCTCCTCGGCATCGATCAGCATCCATGCCGCGGCGAGATCGGTCGCCACATCACCGGCGGCCAGATCCCCCCAGTCGATCAGTCCGGCCAGATGACCATCGGCGAGCACAACATTCTGCGAATGTAGATCGCCATGCAGCCAGCGCCGATCACGAGGCGGCGATTCGATCAACGCCTCCTTCCAGACGGAACTCATTCGCTCCGTGTCGAACGCCTGCTCGGCTTCCACGCTCTGCATGCGTTCGACGAAGAACTCGTTCCGCGTCTCCAGCGGGACTCCCCGGTAGGGATTCTGCGGGGCGTCTTGCGGAGCCGGTTGATGCAACAGGGCCAGCACCTCGGCCAGTCGCAGGGCGTTCGCCCGATTCAACGGGGCTTTCGGGGTCTCGCCAGGAACCCAGCGGACGACACTCCACGGCCACGGGTACTCGTCAGTGGGGCGGCCCGCAAACACCGGAACCGGAATCGCGATCGGCAGTCGGGCGGCGATCTCCGGAAGCCAGCGCTGTTCATGTTCCACAAGAGGAACCGCCATCTGCCGCCGCGGCAATCGGACGGAGTACTGCTCTCCCAGCCGATACGTGAAGTTATCCCAGCCCTCGTCGTGATACCGAAGCGGCTTGTCGGCCAGGGCCGGGCATTGCGACTGCAGCAGTTGCCGGACCAGATCCAAGTCCACGATGACTTCCGCCGAAGGATGCGTCACGACAGTTGACTCCTACCGTGAAAGCGTCGGTTCGAGCCACAATCCCCAGTCACTGTTCGGACCATCCTCCGTCGGCGATGTGATCAGTTCGAGCGTCCCGACATTCTCGACGGAGACATCGAACGTCTCGATCTGATCCGCCTTCACCACCGGCGATTCCCACAGCACGCGGCCATCGCCGAGAATCTGAAACTTCACCGACCCGGATTGTCCGGCGGCCAGTCCGACGTTCCCGCTCAGTCGCTGCCAACTCTGTCCCAGCGAGTAAACGTGGCGCGCGGGAGCATGGGCATACAGGCCGCGAACGAAAATCTGCCCGTGTGATTCGAGCAGCAGCGATCGCTTCGGCACGCGATTTCGGGTCGGCTGAAACCAACCGACTTTCTCGGAGTCCGGCTGGAGGTCCGAAAGCGACACCGACCGTTTCGATTCCGGGCAGGCAACCGGTGTCGGCTGAGAGCTGACGTCGTCCATCAGAGCGGCGGCTATCTCTTGCGCACGCGGATTCTGGAGTCGAGCGGCAAGTTCTTCCGCTTTCGGACGGTCATCTCGATGCAGCGCTTCAACGAGCGGTTGCAACTCCTGCTTAATCTCGATCGTTCCCAAATCGGGACTGCCATCCGCAGAGACTGAATACGGGAACTGCATCTGCGACAGGGAGTCTCGATTGGAAAGAGCCCCATTCGCATGCAGCGGCACGAGCCTGAGCAGTGCCCGTTTCCCGGGGACAAGGGCGCTGCATTCCAGTTCGAACCGGCCGTTCGCGTCGGGAACGGTTGAGGTCACCGCGGCGTTGTAGTTGCTGTTGCCTTCTGGATCGAAGTAGGCGAGCACGCCGTAAATCGGCGGTGAACCTGAAATCGTCCCCTCAACCCTGATCGCCTTTCCCACGGCTGCAATGCTGAGGTCATCCAGCGTAACAGTCACCTGCTGCTGCTCGGTTTCCATCTGTTCGCAAAACTGGGGATGCGACGCCAGCTGGAGAGCGTGAGCAAACGTCAGGAACGTTCCTTTTCCTTCTTCCCGAAGTTCATCTCCGTAGGTTCGGTTCCCGGCACCCATCAGGGCGGTGCCCAGTGGCTTCTCGTGCGGCTGCTCGCGACAGTGCGGCAATCCGAAGGCATGTCCCAATTCGTGCGCCATGCCGCCAATGAAAATCGAATTGTGCTTCCCAAATGAGATCCGACCGTATTCACCGTCTCGCATGATCGGTTGTTTCTTCGGCAGATTGAGCGTATCGAGTTCCGGCGAGTCGAGCTGCCACGCCGTTCCGCTGCGATAGGTCCCGCCGGCGTAATATGGCGACTGATGAACGAACTCCAGCTTTTGTTCATTCCAGGTCGCCAGATTACAGAAGATCGCGATCGTTTCCCGCTCGGCATCAATCCCGGCTGCTCGCAACACGGGCAGGCATTCCTCACGAATCTCGCGTCCCGACTGCTTCTGATAACGCGCCATCGGGAACTTGCCCCGCACCTCGTGCAAGACGACCTGCCGCTGTTCATCGAGCACGAGATTGAACGACTTCCGGCCGAACCCGTTCCGTTCCATTTCCCGGCCGTAGAAGTCCTGAATATGCAGCAGCATCCGGCTCATTCGTTCGCGATAACCAGCCGGAAATTCACGATCTTCCGGCGTCCAGCAGACGATATGCAGAGATCGCTTCACGGGCTCGGCATGGTCCTGCTGCCAGCGTTCCAGAATCTCCCCGGCGGCGGCGGCCTGCTCAATGTTCTCCGCCTGAACAGAAGCGGGAATCAGGAGGAAGATCAACAGTAGTGGAGCATGGAAGTTCACGGCAGCCTCAAAATTTCAGTCACTGAGCGGAAGAGGAGGCGACCCGAAGTTCGGTCCAAGGGCCGGCATTCACATTGTAGTAGATCCACTTTCCATCGGCGCTGAAGACGGGATGCGGATGATTGTGTCGCCAGCTCGTGGCGCCGCGTGTATTCCCGAACACATCGATCACCACGAACTCATCCGCAGTCATCGAACCGACTCCGATGGCCCAGTCCCCCGGGGCGCCATAGTTCCGTTTGGTCACATCGGCGTCCGTCACGAACACCCGACCGTCCGGAGCAATCGACGGATGATTCGAGAAGCACGAGGGAGCACACCGCCGCGATCTGCCGGTCTCCAGATCGAGCACAAAGTTCCCCTTCTCGAAAATTGCATCGCCCTTCGGCGACCAGGAAGGATGTCCCCACTGCTCAACCAGCCGCACAAATCTCTGTTCTTCGAGATCGTAGACGACTTTCCCCGCCCGATGGCTGGCCTGTTTACTGCGATAATCATCGCCACCGCCGGGACGGGACATTTTGAAAAAGACCCGCTTCCCATCTGGACTCAATATGGGGAAGAAGATCGAAACCTCTGTCGTCTCGAACTCATGCTGAATCCATTCGCCGTATTTCTGAAGGACATCGGCCACCTGCACGACGGTCCTGATCTCGCCGGTCTCAACATGGACCAGTTGCAGATCGCGATGCTCGCCCGGATTCCAATGGCAGCCATAGACCGGGACCCATGAACTGTGCGGCGTTCCGAACGCCACCTGGCGGTCCCACACGAGGATCCTGGACTCGAGCGAAGCCAGGTCGACAGCGACCACAGCCCAGCGACCATCGCGGCAATCGTGATAGACCACTGTCCGGCCGTCGTTGCACCATTGCTGGCATGCCGCCCGATGAGCGTCTTCAGCCGTAATGTCCGTGGCGATCACCAATTCCTTTTCAGTACTGCGTTCCAGCACGCGCAGGTCCCCCGCTTCTCCATCGCGAGTGCCCGAGGTGTAGTACAGAACGAATCGCCCGTCCGGACTTTCGGGACATGTATTAAAGTACGAGTGGATAACGTGCCGGTCGTCGTGCGGAGCGACGCCCCTCACCTTCACACCATCCCGCCAGGGGAACAGCGGATCGGACTGGCCCGCTGCGAGTCCACTGGAGTGCAGCATAGCGGCGGAGCCTGCGAGCAGAGACGCCTGAAGAAATGCACGACGTTGCATGACAACCTCATTGAGAGTGAACGGAGCACCGTCAGTATGGTCCGGCGACAGACCATCGGCAATTGAAAGCCATGACGATATGATCACCGGTTCAATCTGGAATCGCTGGTCCCCACGCAGAAAGCAGACAGCATGGCCGACATTCGTTCGATGACCGCCCCGGAAGTCAAACAGCTCGTCAGATGGGCCGACGCCGAGGGCTGGAACCCGGGTCGCAACGATGCCGAGTGTTTCTGGCAACTCGATCCGGAAGGCTTCCTCGCTCTGGCCCAGGGCAATCAGTTCCTCGGCGGCGGAGCGATCATCCGCTACAGCGAGGCCTTCGGCTTCATGGGCCTGTTCATCGTCCGCGAATCTCATCGCGGCCAGGGACTCGGAACAAAACTCTGGTTCGCCCGGCGGGATCAGCTGCTGTCTCGCCTCGGCGAAGGCGGAACGATCGGCCTCGACGGCGTCGATGCCATGGTGCCGTTCTATGCGAAAGGAGGCTTCAAACCGTTCACTCGACATCGACGATACGAGCTGACTGAATCGCCCGCCGACCTACAGCGAGCCTCCCAGGTGGTCGACCTCTCGACCGTCGATTTCACTCAGATCTCAGCCTTCGATCGCCATTGCTTTCCCGCCCCTCGCGATCACTTTCTCAAGGCCTGGATCAACCAGCCGGGAGCGATCTCACTCGGCTTCGTCGACAATGGAAGCCTTCGTGGCTTTGGCGTGATGCGGCCCTGCCTTCGCGGCTGGAAGATCGGCCCTCTCTTCGCCGACTCGCACGACGTCGCCAACGAGCTGTTCGCCGCCTTTCAGCTGCAACGAAACGATGAGCCGATCTATCTCGATGTCCCCGAGAACAATCCAATCGGCATCGACCTCTGCGGCATGTACCAGATGGAAGAAGTCTTCGGCTGCGTCCGGATGTATCTGGGCAAACCGCCGGAACTCGATCACGAAAAGATCTTCGGCATCACGACGCTGGAAGTCGGTTAACCGTTGCAGCCACGCACACGCTCATAGTCGTTCCGAGGGGTGCCACTGCTGGCTTGCCCAGCAGTGCGATCCCATTTCGATGGCCGAGTGATCTCGTCAACCAAAACAGTAACGAGGTCCCACTTTTGCGATCCTGATCAAACGGGGTGCCATGCCCACGCTCGCCGTGGGCATGCTTCGTTTAGGCGATCCTGTTTCCCATTCACTCGTTGAAGTACATCCAGTCGTTCACAGGTTCGAGAGAGCGACGGTATTCGTACTCGTCATAGTTCTGCTTCGGGAAGTACAGCATCTCGTCCCAGTTGATAACTCCGCGCGGTGTTGCAACTCTGAGCACCCATCGGTTGCCACAGTATTCCTTCTCGTAGGCTTCACCCGTGTAGAGATCATACTCGGGATAAGCACTCATGCCCGTCGTCGGGACTTCCGCAATGAACTGCGGCACCAGATCTTCCAGGGAATCAGGCGGACGACCGTGCTGAGCTTCATAGCTCTTGATGGCTTCGATCAGCGTCTGGCTGCGTCCTGTGAATTCCTCGAGTCCCGCCTGTCGAATCGACTTCGCATAACGGGCACTCCAGATCCCCCCCATCAAAGCAGCGAGGGCTGCCAGCAATAAAAGAAGTGACCAACCTCGCGCCTCTTTGACGAAGAGTCCGGCAAAGACAAACGGGATCGACATCAGACAGACAAGCATACTCGCCGCAAAGATCATTGAGCCGAGGTCGTAAAGCTCACCCCCATGCGGGGACATCGCCAGCCACTCCATGGCCGTCGGAGTCACAATTGCTCCGAGCACAACGAGTACGCTCAGAGTGCCGAGAACGTACGACAAACGACTCGTTCTTTTCTCACCGTCCGATGGCGGCGGCGTCTTGTCCCGGAGTTCGCGAAAAAACGAGAGGCCACATGCGAATCCAATCGCCAGAAGAACGATGAACGGCATGAGTACACTGACCATGTCTCCCATCGCTGAATCTTTCTCAGTCACGGGGTGCCATGCCCACGCTTGCCGTGGGCATGCTTCCTCATCACTCTTTGCTACTTACCTGCTTCCGCGCTCCACACGGCCACATTCCGGAATTGGGCCCCTTCGCCCCGGGCGACGAATCCGATCCGGCCTTTGCGATCCTCGAATCGTTCGTGCTCGGCTTCCAGAACTTGGTCATCGATCCGCGCGACCCACCTGTCGCCGCAGACTTCGATCGTGATCGTGTGCCAGGCGTTCGGATCGACCTGCACCCCGATCCGCTTCAGTTCTTCGCGGCGGGTTTCCTTGGCGATTCCGCTCATCTTCTGAATCCAGATCGCGGAGGGCGTGATCTGTACACGGCCGAGGTGATGATTCGGGCTGTGCGTATCGCGGCACACAAACCCGATCTGCGGCGAGGGCCCAAGTTTGAACTCGCCGGTGATGATCACATCGCCCTGGTCGGTGACGAACTCGCACACGGCCTCATGTCCATTGGGCCGCTTCTCGCTCGGCCCTTCCTGCACCGCATAGGCGGCTCCATCGACCACGCTCCACTCGCCAATCCCGCCCCGCCAGCCGGTCGCACCGGGCTTCCCCTTCGGCCCGAACGCCTCCGGCTGAGTGAAGGCATCGAAGATCAACAAGTCAACCGGCTTGCAGATCGTCGTCTGCGGCGGCTCCGGATCAGCGGCCCGAGCAATTGAAGAAAGACACAGCACAGCGGCGAGCAGAACAACGTGTTTCATGGAGGCATCCAGATGGTTCAAGCGGAAGTGGGAATTCAGCCTCGAATATATCCCGTTCCGATTTCCTGGGCTATCGACGAATTCTTTGCGATTTTCCTGAACCTTATTTCGCGACGCCCGTTCTCTCTCTAGCACTTCTTACGGGATCACATTCATGGACAGTTTCGACATCGTTGAGGCCTGCGACAGCGGATTCACTCATACGCTGCCCCGCCTGCTGATCAAGCTGGGGATTCTCTACAGTGTTGTCACCTTCTGGTGCTGGAATGAGTTGCGGTTTCAAGCCGCCGGTATCGAACTCCCCGCTGAGATCGAGGCGACGACCACCTATCACCGTAGCAATGGGAACCACAATTACGTGCGGTATCACTACCGCAATCCGGAAACCGGCCAGACGATGACTCACACCACAAACATTCGGGGGCCAAAGGCTCCGCAGACGGGGGCGGCGACCATTGAATTCTTGGGAGGATCGGTCCCGCAAAGTCGGCTACTTGCCGAACGACGCCCGTGGGTCATCTCCTTCTTCGTCTGGTTCAACGTCGCGATCGCCTCGGTCATCGTCGGAACGCTCGGCTACGTCATCTGGGACTACCATCGCATCCCGGACGGCCACCTCTCTCCCAAAGAACGAGCCCTGGCCCGATTCCATCGAAGACGCCGAGCCGAACACGCCTGGAAGGTTTGAATGCCGTCGCATTCCCGACCAACACTCGCGTTGACTCACCAGCCCGAGCGTGTGCCACTGGCTCCGCCAGTGCCTGTCAACAACCATCGAGAGCGGACATGCCCACTGGCAGAGCCAGTGGCACCCTGCCGATCGTCTACTCATGCAGACATCTTCAAGATTCCGTCTCACGCCGACCATTCCCGGCTCCAACCGGATCTCCCTGATCGGCGCGGGCTTCCGGACCGTACCACAAGCCGAGACCTTCCCGACTGCGGAACGATTCGGGGCCGCGAAAGACGAGTCGCAGCAGCAGCGGCAGAAGTTCGCCGAACGACATCGTCCGGATCTTCCGGTTCGATGTCAGCACCTTCTCACGGGGAATTACGAAGCGACCGTGCCGTTTGAGGGCTTTGACGAAGGCGACATCTTCAGCGGCGTAGTATCGCTCGGGGAACCCGCCGACGGCTGCGAACGCCTCCCGGCTGCAGAACATGCACGCTCCGCCGCAGACCGGCAGCATCCGCCCGATCGTATTGCCGAGCCAGAGCATCACGTGAGCCCACCGCGGAATCGAGCCGGCGTAGCCGAAGTGACAGCCGCCGCCAACTGCCCCCTGTTCAATCGCCTTCACCCCGGCTCGAATGGCCTCCGCGTTGACCTGCGTGTCGGCATCGATGAAGAACAGCACGTCCCCCTGAGCCGCTCGACCGCCCGCGTTGCGTGTCGCGGCAATATGTCGATGCTCCACGTCGAGCACCCGTACATTGAACCGCCGGGCAATCTCCGCAGTCGCATCAGTGGAGGCATCATTAACGACGATCACCTCATACGGCTGTCCGACCTCTTCGGCAGAAGCCATCAGCGTCTCCAGCGTCCCCGCCAGACCCGCCTCCTCGTTATGAGCAGGAATCACGAACGAAATCATCACACCCAGTTTCCGTTCATGACGACAGGCGGGACCGGAGAAAACACTTCTCCTTCAGCATAGCCGGAAAACAGAACGTGAGTAGCCCCGGTTGATTCAACCGGGGTGGCCAGGGACGCAGGATTTATTGGCTGGAGCAGCTTCGACAAACAAGGGAACTCGGTAAGTTAAGTTCCCTCGCCCCCATGGGGCAACGAATTGCATCTGCGGGGAGGATTTTTCAGTAAGTCTATAAAAGCAAAGAGCCTACGCCCACAATGACCTTGTCAAACAACATGTCTCTCGACACGGAGGTCGTCGTGGAACGTAAG